>Ga0160452_100006_pt1 | contig 484073 bp, 426 predicted proteins | sample HID1971I_E6MG_FD_108230 | JGI IMG/M metagenome (GOLD analysis project Ga0160452, IMG submission 108230) | Enriched millipede-associated microbial communities from UW Madison campus, WI, USA - HID1971I_E6 MG | ecosystem: Host-associated > Arthropoda: Insects > Digestive system > Unclassified ...
GCCGGTCACGACGGTCTTGACGTCGCCGGTGAGCTCGACCTGCTCGGCGTCGTCCCACAGCACCCGGGCACCGAACTTCTCCGCCTGCTCGCGCATGGCCTCCATGAGGTCCGGGCCCTGGATCCCTGCCGGGAACCCCGGGAAGTTCTCCACCTCGGTGGTGTTCATGAGGGCGCCGCCCGCGGTGACAGAGCCGGCGATGACGACGGGCGCCAGACCAGCGCGCGCTGCGTACACGGCCGCGGTGTATCCGGCCGGGCCCGAGCCCACGATGACGATGTCGTGCACGGTGGCCTCACCGGTGGTGTTGGTCGGCTGATCGGTCACGTTCTCTCCTGGTCGTCTGCTGGTCGTTCGCGTCCTGGGGCGCCATGGCACTCAACACCCCGAGGGGGTGTGGTGTTCCCGGGCGACGGCTCGCATCGCCCGGGAACGGTCACGAGAGGACGATCTCGTTGAGCTCCAGGTAGTTCTTGCCGTTGGTCTGCGGCAGCTCGGTGATCCAGAGCACGAAGGAGTCCGCCACGGTCTCCTCCGAGAGGTCGAGCGTGGTCTCGGAGCTGAACGACCCCTCGGCGAGCACCTTGCCGGACGAGGGCTCGTCGCGGGAGGTGGCGCGGACCTCGACGTGGCCGCCGGAGGAGTTCGTGTTGAGCGTGATCGAGGTGACCGGGGCGGCCTCCTCCAGCTCGATGACGTACCCGAGGCCCGACCGGAGCCCGGCGAAGTCGGGGGAGTTGAAGTACATCGTGTACCAGAAGGTCGACGGGTCGCCGTCGTAGGCGAGGTCGACCGCCTCCGGGTGCTGGCCGTCGCCTTCGGGGTCGAGCTGGTCGCCCGACTTGATGACCGGGCGGACCTCGGGCGTCTCGGTCGGCTCGCTGGACGCGTCGCCGCTGGGCTCCTCGGCCGCGCCGCCGCCACCCGCCTCCTGCGTGGGGGCGGCGCTCTCGGCGACGGGCGGGGCGGACGGCGACATCACCTGGGAGACGGCCCACAGGGCGCCGGCCAGGACGAGGACCACGACGAGCCCGAGGACGATGGGCGTCGGGTTCACGCCGCGGCGCTTGGGCGCGGGCGAGGACGCGAACCCGCCGGTGTCCGTCCGCGGCTCGCCACCGTTCCCGCCGGGCGGCGGGGGCACGGGGGCGTGGGCCGTCTGGGCCGCCTGAGAGGCGCCGTAGGCCTGCGTGTCGTAGCCCGCCGGCGCGGCGCCGTACGCCTGGGTGGGCTGCGCCGACTGGGGCGCCGCGGCCTGCTGGACGGGCGGCATCGCGGCGGACGAGGGGCCCGGCGGCGGCGGGACCGGGGACTGCGCCGCCGTGGGCGCGCCGACGGGCGGGATGGCCTGGGTCGACTGGGCGGCCGGTGCGGCGCCGTAGGCCTGGGTGGCCCCGACGGCGCCGGCGGCGCCGGCGGCCCCCGCGACGGCGCCGGACCGGGCGATGCGCCCGCTCGAGGGCCGACGCACGGGCGGTGCGGGCGGGGGGGTGCCGGGGAGGCCCGCGCCGGCGCCCACGGTGCCGAGGACGGAGGACCGCACGGGCGGCTGCGTCGTCGGCTGCACGAACTGCGGGAGGGCGGCGACGACCGACACCTCGCCCCAGGGGGCCAGGGCGGCGACGACGTCGCCCGGCGCGGCGGGGGCGTCGGGCGACGCCGAGCCGAAGGTCCGGTTCACCAGGGTGTCGAGGTCCTGGTCGACGTGGGGCACGAGGGCGGATACGGGGACGACGCCGTTCGCGTCCGTCTGCGCCGGGAGGGGACGGACCGTGTCGGTGGCGATCCACGGCTCGTCGAGGGAGTCCCCGGGCCAGCGGGCGGTGAGCGCGTAGTAGGCGAGCGCGACGAGGTCGCGCGCGTCGGCCGCCGCCGCCGCCGAGCCGGTGGTGCTCTCGCGGCCGCCGTCCACACCGGCGAGGGCGGCGTCGATGCCGAGGCCGGTGACGACGACGCGGTGGCCGTCCACCCGCACCGCCTCGGGACGAAGTGCCAGGTGGTGGACGCCGCGCTGCCCTGCCGCCTCGAGGGCGGCCGCGGCCTCGCCGACGACGGCGCGCGCCTGCTGCGCGTCGACCAACCCGCCGGAGACGATCTCGGTGAGCGACGAGCCGCGGAACGGCTCGCTGATGATGTAGCTGCGCTGGCCGGCACCCAGGTCCGTGCTGCCGACGTCGAGGACGCGGGACAGCCGAGGGTCGGCCACGAGCGCGGCGCGGCGGGCAGCGTCGAGGGCGGCAGGGGCGTACGGGCCGTCGACGAAGGTCACCCGGACCGGGCGGTCCAGGATCTGGTCGTGCGCCTCCCACGCCTCTGCTGCGGCGAGGTCGGTGGCTGCGGGCTGCACGAGCCGATAGCGATCGACCATGACGGTCCCGGGATGGGCGGTGCTCACCTGTACTCCTCGGTGGGGGTGCGGGGGGAGAGTGTCCTCCGGTCCATCGGACCATGGTACGGGCGGGCCGGAGGACCGGCGGCGGCGCCGGGCGGGCGCGCCCGCAGGGTCCTCACGGAACCCTCCCGAGCCGGGCACTCGACCGTCGTCATCGCTTCAGCCGCCGGAGGACGGGCGCCAGCGCGTCGTCGAGCTCACGGACGTGCAGGACCTTGAGCGCGAGGACGTAGCCCAGCAGCATCACGACGCCGGCCACGGCCGTGACCAGCACGGAGTGGCCCCACGACGTCACGTCGTAGCCGTCGAGGAGCCGCACCGTCAGCCAGCCGAGCAGGGCGGCCACGGCCGCACCGATCGTCGCCCGGACGTACAGCCGCAGCACACGCCGGCCGTCGATGCCGTGCAGCTTGCGCCGCATCCCGCCGACGCGCAGCAGGAGCGAGATCCAGGTGGACAGCGCGTACGCGCCGCCGGCGGCGACCGCCCACCAGGTCACCGGCAGGAGGCTGATGGACGCCCACAGGGCGACCACCATCGAGACGGTCGCGATCACCTGGATGACGAAGATCGAGCGGCCGTCCTCGAACGCGAAGTACATGCGGCGGACCATCACGGTCGCCCCGAGGGCGACGATGCCGAGCGCCATGGCCTGGATGATCGGGGCGATCGCGGCCACGCCCGTCCGGCCCGCGGTCGGGAGCAGGCTCGCGGTGAGCGGGACGGCGAGCACGGCGAGCGCAGACGCCGAGAAGACGGAGAAGACACCCGCCGACCGCATCCCCAGCGACATGTCACGGCGGACGCCCGGCAGGTCACCGGCCTGCACGGCGGCCGTCATCCGCGGGAAGAGGACCGTGATGATCGAGACCACGACCAGGGAGTGCGGCAGCAGGTAGATCGTCATGGCCTGGGTGTACGCGGCGTTCCCGGCGACGGCGTCGTCGTTCCCGCCGGCCGCCCACAGGACGTTCGACAGGTAGAGGACGCCGAGCTGCTCGAGCACGACCGCACCGATCGTCCAGCCGACGACGTTGCCGGCCGCCCGCAGGCCGATCCCCCGGAGGCCCCAGCGGAACCGCCAGTGGAAGCCGGTGCGCCGCAGCGCGAACACGAGGACCAGGGCCTGCGCGGCGATACCCACGGTGGCCGTCCCGGCCAGCACCGTGGTCTGCGCCGTCGACCAGGTCGAGAGGTCGTTGATGCCTTGGCTCGGAGCGGCACCCCAGACGAGCAGGAACGCCCCGAAGCCGAGGAGGGAGACCACGTTGTTCGCCACCGGGGCGAGGCCGTACGCGCCGAACCGGCCCTGTGCGTTGAGCACCTGGCCGAGCAGCATGTAGAGGCCGTAGAAGAAGACCTGGGGGATGCACCAGTACGCGAAGACCACCGCGAGGTGCCGCGCGTCCGGGTCGACGTGCCCGCGGAGGGTGAAGAGGGTGACGATCACCGGCGCCGCGACGACGAGCACCGCGGTGAGCAGCAGGAGCCCGAGCCCGGAGACGGAGATCAGCTTGTCGAGCCGCTCCCGGGCGTTCCGGGCGTTCAGCGCGCGCAGGATCTGCGGGATGAGCACGGCCTGCAGGACGCCCGCGGAGATGAGGGCGAACAGCATGTTCGGGAGCTTGTTCGCAATGTCGAACGCGTTGGCGACCGTGCCGAGCGTGCCGACGCACGCGACCAGCAGCATCGACCGGATCAGCCCGGAGGCGCGGGACGCGACCGTCCCCAGCGTCATCACCAGCGACCCGCGGCCGAGGCTCGTGCGGCGCACGGCGTCGGCGCCGCCGCCCGCTGCGGATCCCTGGTCGCCGTCGGCGGCGCCGGCAGGCGTGGCGGGCGGCGTGCCCGGGTCGGCGGCCGAGCCGTCGCCGGGGCGCTCGGGCCTGCCGTCGTCGTCGGGAAGGGCGGACGAGTCGGTCATGAGGGGTCGGTCTCCGTGGCCTGGGCGGGGGTCGGGCGGGCGGGGGAGGCGGCGCCGGCCGCGCGGGCGTCGGCCGGAGGGTCGGACGCCGGTGCGGGCGGTCCGTCGTCGGCACCCGGATCGTCGGGCTCCGGACCGGCGGTGCTCGGACCCGCGGCTCCCCGATCGTCCGGTCCCGAGCTGCTGGCGTCCGGCGGCGCGCCGTCGTCGGGCACCTGCGGGTCGGCGGGGGCGTCCGCGACGCCCTCGTCGGTGGTGCGCGTCGACGAGCGGCCGCGCCGGACCGTCCGCCAGATGCCCGCGAGGAACAGCAGCGCGACCGCGGCCGCGACCACCGCGGTGCCCGCCGTCTCCCAGCCGGCGCGCACCTTGACGGAGAAGCTGGTGGGCCCGCTGACGACCATGCCGCTGGGGGCGAGCACCTCGACCTGCAGGTCGACGTCGCCGGAGCCGATGGCGCGCACGGGCACGTGCACGTTCTGCGACGTGCCCGCCGGTACGACGACCGTCGGCCGGGACTCGACGACCAGGCGGGAGGCGTCGGGCCGCAGCACGACGGTCACGGTGGCGTCCACAGGGAGCTCGTTCGTGACCATCACGGGCAGCTTGCCGGTGTCGCTGACGAGGGTGACGTTGGAGCGGTCGGCGACGCTGATGCCCTGCTGCAGCTGGTCCGACCGCTCGACGGCGAGGTCGACGGCGCGGGCGCGCGTCTCCGGCTGGGTGCGCGCCGCGACGGCCAGCGGGGCGACGAGCGCCTGGTCGGTGTCGCCGCTGAGCTCGACGGGGTCGGCGGCGACGGTCGAGAACGCGGCGAGGGAGCTCTGGGAGTCGAGCAGGCGACGGACCGAGGCGGGCTCCAGCTCGCCGTCGTCCCCGTTGCGGGCAGGCCCGTCGCGCTGCACGCGGGACGCGGGGGTGTCGACGGTCTCAGCCAGGGGGACGACGTCCGCCCACGCCGCGTCGTCGAGGGCGCCGAGGACCTCCGCGACGAGCGCCGGGTCGGGCGACCAGTCGCGGGGGAGCGCCGCGAGGAGGTGCAGGTTCTCCTGCTCGCCGTCCTGCTGCTGGACGGCGAGCAGGGCGGTGTCGGCGAGCAGCCGCTGCGCGGCCTCGGCGGCGGTCGGCGCCCCGGTGCCGTCGGTCAGGGAGGCGACCGTCGTGGACAGCCCGGCGTCCGCCACGAGCGCGGAGACCTTGCCCGACGGCGTCTCGACGGCGGTGCGCGCGGACGCGGGGGTGCCGTCGACGGGCGCGAGGCCGGAGGCCACCACCACCTGGTCGACCGGTGCCTCGTGGGCGACGGACAGCGTCCTCGCGTCCGGCCGGCCCTCCGGCCACGCGAGGGTGAGGTCCCAGCCCTCGGGCCGCTGCCAGGCAGCGCCCAGCGCGGCCTCCCCGCCGGTCGCGGCCGCGACGTCGGCGCGCGAGGGGTCGGCGTGGGCCACCGCCTCGAGGTCGGGGTCGTAGCCGGGCAGGACGGCCACGTCGGCGGCGTCGCGGGCCACGGCGGTGCCGGTGGCCATGCTCGCGGAGGACGCCGCTTCCTCCGTGGCGTCGCCGTCGTCGGAGTCCTCTGCCGTGCCGGCGGCCTGGCCGGTGAGGCGTGTGGCCCACGCCCGGGCGTCGGGGTCGTCGCTCCCGGCCGCGGCGGAGACGAGCGCCGGGTCGACGGCGAGCGACAGGCCGGGGGACGTGGCCGTGACCGCCGCGGCGTCGAGCACGCGGGCGAGGCGCCCGCCGCTCGCGGTGAGCCCGCCGAGCGCGGCGTCGTACCCCTCCGGGTCGAGCGGGTCGACGGCGGGGCCGGTGACCGGCGCCGCGACGCTCACCGACAGGGGGCCGGGTGCGGCGCCCTCGGGCGCGTACAGGAGGTAGGTGTGGAGCACGTCGAGGGCGGTACCGCCCCGCACCAGCGCCACCGACATCTCGCGGGGCCCCCAGGGGGCGTCGGCACCGAGGCCGAGCGCGTCGACGTCGAGCTCGAGGCTCACGCGCGCGGACTCGCCGGGCGCGAGCCGGTCGACGGGCTCGGAGGGGAGCTGCTTCACCGCGGTGTCGGCGCCGTCGTCGTCGGCCCATGCCGCGAGGTCCTCGCGCGAGGTCAGCGGCCGCCAGGAGACGCCGAGGTCGAGCGCCGTGCCGTCGAGCGCGGTGTCGGTGCCGTTGGTGACCTCGACGGTCACGGTCACCGTGGAACCGGGCGTCGCGAGCGTCGGCGTGGAGCTCACGAGCTCCACGGTCGCCGCGTCCTCCTGCGGGGCGGCGGGCCGTGGGGCGGCCGTCGCCGTGCCGGCCGTGAGCACGACCTGCGCGACGGTCGCGAGGACGGCCGCGAGCAGCAGGAGCACGGCGAGCAGCCAGGCGGGCCGGGGCGCGGGTGCGGCGACGGCACCCGGGGGTCGGGAGGTGGTCACGCGGCGGGCCTCACTCGAACCGTCCGAGCACGTCGGGGGTGCGCCGCAGCACCTGGTGCGCGACGGCGGCGAGCCGCTGCTCGTTGGGGTAGGAGAGTCGTTCGGGGAGCTGCTCGACGGGCACCCACAGGGCGTCCTCCGCCTCGCCGTCGGGGTCGCCCTCCGCGGTGATGGTGCCGCCCTCCGCGCGCAGGAGGAAGTGGTGCACGACCTTGTGCACGCGGTGGTCCTCGCCGCTGAACCAGTAGTCGATGACGCCGAGCCGCGTGCGGACGATGCCGAGGATGCCCGTCTCCTCGCGGATCTCGCGGACGGCGGCCTGCTCCGGTGTCTCCTCGCCCTCGAGGTGCCCCTTCGGCAGGCACCACTCGAGCCGGCCGCCGCGGTTGCGTCGCACGATGACCGCGGCCTGCGGGCCGTCCGGGGCGAGCCGCACGACGAGCCCGCCGGCGGACGTCTCCTCGTGCACCGGCAGGTGCGTGGTGGTGCCCGACGGGGCGACGCCGACGACGCCGGGGGTCGTCGTGCCGCGGGGCCCGGCGAGCCGCGCGGGGTCGACCTTGAGCGGGTGCCCTCCCGGAGGCACGGGGACTCCCGCGGCCGGGCGCCCGCGCCGGGGGCCGGGAACCGGTGCCGGGGATGACATGCGCCCACCCTACCGAGTGACGACCGTCCGCCGGCCCAGCGTCTGGGGCGCCGACGGGCAGGATCTGGGAGGATGGGACGCCGTGTCGACCCCTGAACCCCCGGCCCCCGCCGCGCTGCTGCGCCGCGCCCTCGCCGTGCTGACCGAGATGGCCCCCGCAGCCGTCGAGCTGGGCGAGGTGTTCCGCGCCGCCGGGCACGAGCTCGCGCTGGTCGGCGGCCCCGTCCGCGACGCCTTCCTGGGGCGCGCGAGCCACGACCTGGACTTCGCGACGTCGGCCACGCCCGACGAGACGCAGGCCCTGCTGGCCCGCTGGGGCGACGCCCACTGGGACATCGGCAAGGAGTTCGGCACCATCGGCGCGCGCCGGTTCGCGCGGAACGGCTCCCACGGCTCCGACGACGTCGTCGTCGAGGTCACGACGTACCGCACCGACGAGTACGACCCCGCCTCCCGCAAGCCCGTGGTGGCGTTCGGGGACACGCTCGACGGCGACCTCTCCCGCCGCGACCTCACGGTCAACGCGATGGCGGTGCGCCTGCCCGACCTCACGTTCGTCGACCCGTTCGACGGGCTCACCGACCTGGCCCGCGGCGTGCTGCGCACCCCGATCGCGCCCGAGCGGTCGTTCGACGACGACCCCCTGCGCATGATGCGCGCCGCCCGCTTCGCCTCCCAGCTCGGCTTCGCGGTCGAGCCGGCGACGCGGCAGGCGATCGTCGACATGGCCGCGCGCATCGAGATCGTCTCGGCCGAGCGCGTGCAGGCGGAGATCAGCAAGCTGCTGCTGGGCGCGCACCCCCGCGCCGGGCTCGAGGTGCTCGTCGACACGGGCCTGGCCGACCACGTGCTGCCCGAGCTGCCCGCGCTGCGGCTCGAGATCGACGAGCACCACCGGCACAAGGACGTCTACCAGCACTCCCTCACCGTGCTGGAGCAGGCGATCGCGCAGGAGACCGGCCCGGACGGCCCCGTGCCCGCCCCCGACCTGGTGCTGCGCCTCGCGTCGCTGCTGCACGACGTGGGCAAGCCGGCCACCCGACGGTTCGAGCCCGGCGGCGGCGTGAGCTTCCACCACCACGAGGTGGTGGGCGCCAAGCTCGTGGCCAAGCGGCTGCGCGCGCTGAAGTACGAGAAGCAGGTGGTGAAGGACGTGGCGCGGCTCGTCGAGCTGCACCTGCGCTTCCACGGCTACGGCGAGGGGCAGTGGACGGACTCCGCGGTCCGCCGGTACGTCACCGACGCCGGGCCGCTGCTGGAGCGCCTGCACCGGCTCACGCGCGCCGACTCCACGACCCGCAACCGGCGCAAGGCGCAGCGGCTCGCCGACTCCTACACCGACCTCGAGCACCGCATCGCGAGCCTGCGCGAGCAGGAGGAGATCGACGCGATCCGCCCGGACCTCGACGGCACGCAGATCATGGCTATCCTCGGCATCGCGCCGGGGCCCGCCGTCGGGCAGGCGTACCAGCACCTGCTCGCCCTGCGGATGGAGCACGGCCCGCTCGGCGAGGAGCGCGCGGAGCAGGAGCTACGAGCCTGGTGGGCCGACCGCCAGGCCTGACCTGACGCCACGGCCGGACGGACGACCGCCGCGTCGGCAGGAGGCGGGGACATGAGCGGGTCCGGGCAGGTGCCGGGCGGAGGCGCCGCGGCGGGATCCACGGCAGGGGGCCGGGAGGACCGGCGGGCGCGCCTCGTCGTGGGGGCTTTCTACCTGGTGCAGGGCCTGTGCTTCGCGGGGCTGCTCGCGCAGGTGCCGACGCTGCAGCACGATCTGGGCATCTCCGACGGCGCCCTCACGCTGATCCTCCTGCTGGTGCCGGTGGTGGCCGGGGTCGGCAGCGTCCTCGCGGGCGCGCTGGCGCCGCGCGTCGGGAGCGCGCGGCTGCTGCACGTGTGCGGCCCGCTCGTGGCGCTCGCGGTGCTGGGCGCGGGGCTGGCGCCGACCGTCGCCGTCCTCTACCCGGCGGTCGCGGCGGTCGGGCTGCTGCTCGGCCTGGTCGACGCGAGCATGAACATGCAGGGCGTGGAGGTGGAGCAGCGGTACGGCCGCAGCCTGCTCAACTCGTTCCACGGCGCCTGGAGCGTGGGCGGCATCCTCGGCTCGCTGGCCGCGGTGCTGGCGCACTCCGCGGGCTGGTCGCTCGCGGGCGGGCTCGGGCTGGTCGCCGCGGTCGGGGTCGTCGTGGACCTCGTCGCGACGGCGCTGTCGCGCGCGGCCCGACCTGGCCCGTCCGGCGGCGGGGCGGTGCCGGGGCCGGTGCCGGCGGAGCAGGGGCCGTCGTTCACCGTCGGCGCGGAGCCCCCCGCAGGGGCCGCCTCGCAGGAGCCGGCGGCGTCACCGGCGCGCCCGCCCTGGGGCCCGCTGGTGCTGGTGGGGCTCGCGGTGACCATCGTCTACGTCGCCGACTCCGCGACGTCGAACTGGTCCACGAAGTACATCCAGGACGCCCTCGGCGCGGCGGCGAACGTCGCGCCGCTCGGCCTGGCGGCGTACCTGGGCTGCCAGCTCGTGGGCCGGCTGGCCGCGGACCGGCAGGTCAACCGGTTCGGGCCCGTGGCGCCCGTGGCCGTCGGCGGGCTGATCGGGACGGCCGGGCTCACGGCCGTCACGCTGGCCCCCTCCGCGTGGGTCGCCGTCCTCGGCTTCGGGCTGACCGGCCTCGGGCTGAGCGTCGTCGTGCCGCTCTCGTTCTCGGTGGCCGGCCGCCTCGATCCGGAGGGCACGGGCGTGGCGGTGGCGCGGGTCAACCTCTTCAACTACGTGGGCTTCGTCGTCGGCGCGGGCCTGATCGGCGGCGTCGCGGAGCTGACGAACCTGCGCCTCGCGTTCGCCGTACCGGCGCTGCTGGCGCTCGGTGTGGTCGCCTTGGCGCCCGCCTTCCGCGTCGCGGCGCGCGGTGTCGTCGACCAAGCCCCCGCCCCGACGACGTCGTGAGCGCGGGACGGGGCCGCCTGCTCGGCGGTGTTCCCCGTCCCGCGCTCGCTCGAACCGGTGGTCAGTGGCCGACAGGGCCCTCGGGCGCGTCCGTCCTCCGCAGCCGGGTGGCCAGCACGAGCGCGACGACGACGGTGGCCGCGCCGACCGTGAACGCGAGCCGCGACCCGCCTGCGGTGGCCTCGGCCTGCGAGGCGCCGTCGTCGAGCAGCGTCACCGACCGCAGGGTCAGCAGCGCGACGAAGAGCGCGGTGCCGGCGGCGCCCGCGAGCTGCTGGATCGTGGCGACCGCCGCGGACCCGTGCGAGTACAGCGACGGCGTGAGGCCGCCGAGCGTCGACGTGAACGTCGGGGTGAAGATGAACGCCAGCCCGACGCTCAGCACCATGTGGCCCACCAGCACCAGCCACAGCGGCGAGGTCGGGGTCAGTGCCGCGAAGAGCACCATCGCGACACCCACGGCGGCGACGCCGGGAAGGACCAGCGGGCGCGGCCCGAGCCGGTCGTAGAGGCGCCCGACGACCGGGCCGAGCACTCCCATCGCCAGCCCGCCCGGCAGCATGAGGAGGCCACTGGTGACGGGCGACAGGCCCATCGCCCGCTGCAGCACGAGCGGCAGCCCGATGATCATGCCGAACATCGCGATCATGCTCACGGCCATCACCGCCAGGCCGACGGTGAAGCCCGGCGCGCGGAAGACGCGCAGGTCGAGCAGGGCGGCGTCGGTGCGCTGGAGCACGAGCTGACGCCACACGAACAGCGCGAGGAACGCCGCGCCGGCGACGATCGGCACCACCGGCGACACCGCCATCGCGTGCCGTGCGGACTCGCCGAGCGCGGAGAGCCCGTACACCAGGCCGCCGAACGCGCCCACCGAGAGCACCAAGGACACCGGGTCGAGCCGGTTGCGCGCCCGGTCGGCCACGTCGCGGACGAGGAGCGCACCGATCGCCAGGGCCAGCAGGGCGATGGGCAGGACGATCCAGAACACCTCGCGCCAGCCGAGCGCTGTGACGACGCCCCCGGACATGGTGGGGCCGAGTGCGGGCGCGACGGCGATGACCATCGACACGTTGCCCATGACGCGGCCGCGCCGGTGGTGCGGCACCGTGCTCATGACGGTGGTCATGAGGAGCGGCATCATGATCGCGGTGCCTGTCGCCTGCACGACGCGTGCCGCGACGAGCACGCCGAACGCGGGCGCGATCGCGGCCAGGAGCGTGCCGGCGCTGAACAGCGACATCGCCAGGATGAAGGCCCCGCGGGTGCCGAGGCGCTGCAGGAGCCACCCCGTGGTCGGGATGACGACCGCCATCGTCAGCAGGAACCCGGTGGTCAGCCACTGCCCGCTCGACTCGGTGATCCCGAAGTCGTCCATCACCGCCGGCAGGGCGACGCCCATGGTGGTCTCGTTGAGGATGACGACGAACGCCGACGTCAGCAGCAGCGCGATCACGGTGAACTGCTGCCGCGTCAGGCGCTCGGGCGCAGGCTCCGGGGTGGTCGTGACGCGCGGTGTACCGGCGGAGCTCGCCTCGGCGTCGGTGATGGTGGTCGTCAGTGTGGTCTCCGGTGTGCTCGCGTCGGATGGGGCGGTGGTGTCTGTCTGTCGGGGGGCTGGCACGCGGTGCTCCGCTCGCGTCGGTGCCGGGGGAGCCCGGCGAAGGGCAGGGGACGGCACGCGCCGGTCGGGCGCGCACGTCGTCGTGGTCGGTCGTGATCCGGGGGACGGTCACCCTCGGTGCGGTCGCCGGAGGGCGAGACCGTACTGTGTACGACCACAAACCATCCTGCGATATTCCCGTAACCGTGACGACCTGTTTTCGCGACCGAACTCGTCGGTGCCCGGCGCACGGGATTCCACGGGGGTCCACACCTCAGCCCGCGGGACCCGCCGGGCCCGAACAACGCCGGGTACGGCAACGACCGTGAACCGACGGTTCACGGTCGCGCGGGGGCGGGCGTGGCCGGGTCAGGCGTGGGCGGCCGCGTCCTCGGCGCCCCCGGCCCGGCGGAAGAGGTCGGGCACCTCGGCCGGGGCGCGGGCGCCGCGCGTGGCCATGAGCAGCGCGGCGAGGACGTACGCCACGGCGAGGCCCACGAAGACGCCCCTCGACCAGCCCGTGTCGGGCAGGGTGAAGGCCGCCAGCGCGGCGGCGCCGACGAACGCGGCGTTGTAGAGGACGTCGTAGAACGCGAACGCACGGCCGCGGAACTCGTCCTCGGCGTCGCGCTGGACGATGGTGTCCACGGCGATCTTCGTGCCCTGCGCCGCCAGGCCGAGCAGGGTGGCGCCGGTGTAGACGACGATCCGGTCGGGCGTGGTGACGAGCAGCAGCTGGCTCGCGGCCGCGAGCAGCAGCATCACCGCGATCCATCCCTGCGGGCCGGTGCGGCGCGAGAGCGTGGGCGTCAGGACCATCGCGAGGGCGCCGCCCGCGCCGGTGAGGCCGATGACGACGGCGAAGGTCCCCATCCCGGCGCTCTGGCTGCCGGGGTCGAGCAGGTTGCGCGAGATGAGGATCGACGCGATGAAGACGACGCCGTAGAGGAAGCGGTGCACGGCCATCGCGAGCAGCGCCTGGCCGGGGGTGCGGCGCGCGACGAGGTAGCGGGCGCCGTCCGCCAGACCGCGCGCCACCTTGACGATCTCGCTGCGCAGGTCGGCCTCCGCGGGCTGCTCGGGGCCGAGCTGGGTGCGGCGGAGCCGCAGTGCGAGCAGCGACGCCACCGCGAAGACGAGGGCCGCGCACACCAGCGCCGAGGAGTCCTTGAGCCGGCCCGGCTCGAACATCAGCCCGAGCACGAAGCCGATGCCGCCGCCGACGAACGCCGCGCCCGCGCCGAGCGTCGGGGTCAGCGAGTTGGCCGTGAGCAGCAGGGGGCCGTCGACGACGCGGGGCAGCCCCGCGGAGAGGCCGGCCAGGAGGAAGCGGTTGACCGACAGCGCGGCGAGCCCGACCGCGTAGATGCCGCCGCTCACGCCGCCGGCCAGCATGAGCCCCGCCATCGTGAGGGTGAGCACGACGCGCACGGCGTTGCCCCAGACCAGCACCTGCCGGCGCTGCCACCGGTCGAGGAACACGCCCGCGAACGGCCCCACGATCGTGAAGGGGGCGAGCATCACCGCGAAGGCGCCGGCGATCGCGGCCGCCGTGCCCTGGGACTCCGGGGAGAAGAAGAGCAGCGAGGCCAGGCCGACCTGGAACATGCCGTCGCCCGCCTGCGAGACGAGGCGGACGGCGAACAGCTTGCGGAAGCCTTCGAGGCGCAGCAGCGCCCGCAGCTCCGAGATGACACCCACGCGATCAGCCTATGGGGTCGGTGACGCGCGCCGCCCGGGTGCGGTCCCCCGTGACGGGACGGCAGCCCGTGCCTCGTCGACGACCGGCGCGGCCCGGCCGTCCCCGCGGCCGAGAGCCCGGAGGTTCTGAAGGCGCTCTGGGTAAATTCTTCGTTGCGGGATCGCCCGCCCGTCGGGCTCAGACCCCCTGCATCACGGGAATCCTGCGACCGACACGATCCGCCGCGTTCAGATCCGGGTCTTGTGACCGGGCCTTTATGAAGATACCTTCCAGAAGTCGCACGACGGTGTGTGCCAGGACACACCGCGTGCCCACGGGACGGGAGGGCGCATGGTCCGCCACGGGATCGGCGCACAGGATCGGCACGTCATGGACGTGCGTCGGCGCAACACGCTGAGCTGCATCGAGGTGCTGCGCGGCACGTCGTCGATGACGCTCACCGCCCTCGCCAAGGACACGGGGCTGTCGCGGCCGACGGTCGAGTCGATCGTCTCGGAGCTCGTCGAGCAGGGCCTCGCGCTCGAGGTCGTCGGCGCCGAGGAGGGGGCCCTGGGACGCCCCGCGCGGCACTTCGCCTTCGCCGCGGAGGCCCGTTATGTGGTGGGGCTCGACCTCGGCGTCCACTCGGTCACGGGGATGGTCGCGGACCTCGCCGGCCAGGTGCGTGCGGTCGTGCGCCGCACCGTCGACGCCCAGATCGACGGGGTGGAGCGGCTCGAGGCGGCACGGGCGGTCCAGCGGGAGCTGCTCGACCGCGTCGGGGCGCCGCGGTCGCGGCTCGCGGCGGTCGCGGCGGCCGTGCCCGGCATCGTCGACGGCGAACGGGTGCGGCTGTCGCTGCCGATCCCCGACTGGACCGGCGTGAACCTGGCCGCCCGGCTCTCCACGGGGGGCGACCACCCGGTCGTCGTGGAGAACGACATCAACATGGCGGCACTCGCCGAGCACGCGCTGGGCGCGGCGCGGCTCGCCGACGACGTCGTCCTCGTGCAGCTCGGCTACCGCGTGGGCTCGGCGCTCGTCCTCGGCGGCCGGGTCTACCGCGGCAACCGGTTCGCGGCGGGCGAGGTCGGGGACCTCTCCTGGACGGGGTGGAAGGGATGGTGCGAGGGCAGCCTGCTCGGCGAGATCGAGCGGGCCGGGGGCGCGGAGGAGGTGGCGCTGCGGGCCCGGGCGGGCGAGGGCGCCGCCGTCGCGCTGCTGGAGCAGTACGCGCGCCGGGTCGCCCCGGGGGTCGCGACGCTCGCCATGGTGGTCGACCCCGAGTGCGTGGTGCTCGGCGGCGGGCTGTCCCGCGCGGGCGACGTGCTGCGGGTGCCGCTGCAGGCCGAGATCGACCGCCTGGTGCACCCGCGGGCGGCGGCGCCCCTGGTGAGCTCGGCGTTCGCCTCCGACGGCGCGGCGCTGGGCGCGCTGGTCCGGGCGCTCGAGGTGGGCTCGGAGGCGGTGTTCGGCAGCGCCGAGATCGCGGTCCCGTCGCTGCGCGCCGCCGACCCGGCGGCGTCCCTGGCCGACGCGCTCGCCGAGGCGGCCCGGACCGAGACGGCCGCCACGGACACCGCGGACGCCGTGGGGGCGACGACGCCCCACGCCGCCGCGCCGGCCCGCGTGCGCGAGCCGCTGCGCGTCGCCGTGGTGGGAGTCGGGGCCCGCGCCCGCCTGGCGCAGTGGGTGGGGCGCACTGGCGTGCCCGCGCGCGTCGTCGCCGCGGTCGACGTGGACCCCGCGGGACGGGACCGCGCGCGGGCGCTCTTCGGGCCGGGCACGTCGTTCACCACCGACCGCGGCGAGCTGCTGCGGCCGGACGACGACGGCCGCACGCTGGACGCGGCGTTCGTCTGCACCCCGGACGACACGCACGCGGACGTCGCGGAGGACCTGCTGCGCGCCGGCGTCGCGGTGTACCTCGAGAAGCCGCTCGCCACGACCACCGAGGACTGCGACCGCGTGCTCGCCGCCGCGGCCGAGACCGGCACCCGCCTGTACGTGGGCCACAACATGCGCCACACGGCCGCCGTCCGCATGATGCGCGACGTCGTCGCCAGCGGCGAGATCGGCGACGTGCAGGCCGTGTGGTGCCGGCACTTCGTCGGCAACGGGGGCGACTACTACTTCAAGGACTGGCACGCCGACCGGGCGCGCAGCACCGGGCTGCTGCTGCAGAAGGCCGTGCACGACATCGACGTCATCCACTGGCTGGCGGGGTCGACCACGCGCGACGTCGTCGGGATGGGCGACCTGCAGGTCTACGGGCGCATCGACGACCGCGAGGACCGCACGGGCCAGCTCATGACCGACTGGTTCTCCCCTGACAACTGGCCGCCGCTCGAGCAGAAGGGGCTGCATCCGGTCGTGGACGTCGAGGACACGTCGATGATGCTCATGCGGCTCGAGAACGGCGTGCTCGCCAGCTACGAGCAGTGCCACTTCACCCCCGACTACTGGCGCAACTACACGGTCATCGGCACGCGCGGCCGGCTCGAGAACTTCGGCGACGGCGACGGCGGCTCGGTCCGCGTCTGGAACCGCCGCACCGGGTACTCCGAGCGCGGCGACGTCGAGTACCCGATCGTCGCGGACGGTCAGGGGCACCAGGGCGCCGACCGGCTCACCGTGGACGAGTTCCTGCGGTTCGTGGCCGACGGCGCGCCGATCACCACCTCCCCGGTGATGGCCCGCGACGCGGTCGCGACCGGCATCGCCGCCACCGTCTCGCTGCGGTCGGGCTCCGTGCCGCAGCGTGTCCGCCCCGTGACCCCCGAGGTCGCGGCCCATTTCGACGACGACGTCGAAACCCGCGGCACGGTCGCGCGGGACCCGAGGTAAGACGATCCCTACCGGAGGAGCACCACTGATGAAGCACCTCATGCGCAGCGCGTCCGTCGCGGGCGTCGCCGCAGTGGCACTCACGCTCGCCGCGTGCTCGGGCGGCGACGACGCCGCCGAGGGCGGCGCGACGGCGGCACCCACCGACGCCCAGGCCGAGATCACCTACGCGATCTGGGACGAGAACCAGAAGCCCGCGATCGACCAGAACATCAAGGACTTCAACGAGACCTACCCGAACATCAAGGTCACCGTCGACCTGACCCCCTACCAGCAGTACTTCACCAAGCTGCAGACGCAGGGCGAGTCGAAGACCCTGCCCGACGTGTTCTGGATGAACGGCCCCAACGTCCAGCTCTACGCCGCGAACGACCTGCTCGAGCCGATCAGCGGCCTCGTGGACGCGGGCGACGTCGACCCGTCGAAGTACCCCGACGCGCTCAACGAGCTGTACACGTTCGAGGACGCCCAGTACGGCGTCCCGAAGGACTTCGACACCGTCGCGCTCTGGTACAACAAGGCGCTCTTCGAGAAGGCCGGCGTGGACCTGCCGACCGACGACTGGACCTGGGACGACTTCACCACGGCGGCGGGGAAGATCTCCGACGAGCTGTCCGACCAGGGCGTGTACGGCGTCGTCACCGAGCTCAACAGCGCGGGGCAGAGCAGCTACTACGACTCGATCCTGCAGGCGGGCGGGCACGTCATCTCGGAGGACGGCACGACCTCCGGCTACGACGACCCGGCGTCGATCGAGGGCCTGCAGCTCTGGGCCGACCTCGTGGCGGACGGCGCGTCGCCGACCCTCGAGCAGATGTCCGACACCAAGCCGAACGTCTGGTTCAACTCGGGCAAGGCCGCCATGTTCTGGTCCGGCAACTGGTCGGTCGCCGAGATGAAGGACTCGCCGAACAAGGACGACTTCGGCACCGTGCGGCTGCCCGAGGGTCCCGAGCAGCGGGCCACCGTGATCCACGGCCTCGCGAACGTCGTCGCCGCCGACAGCGAGAACAAGGAGGCGGCCAACGCCTTCCTCGCCTACCTCGGCTCCGAGGAGGCGCAGCGCACGCAGGCGGAGATGGGCGTCGCGAACCCCGCCTACGACGGGACGCAGCAGGCGTTCGTCGACTCCGTGCCGAGCTTCGGGATCGACGTCTTCCTGGAGTCCGCCGACGAGATGTCGTTCCCGTACCCGATCTCGAAGAACACCGCGGCGTGGAACGCCCTCGAGAACGAGCTGCTCCCGCAGGCGTTCTCGGGCGAGCGGCCGGTCGAGGAGGTCGCGCAGGAGCTCGCGGACGCGATGAACGAGGAGCTGGCGAAGGAATGACCTCCGTCGACGACATCTCCCGGGCGCGCGGCGGCGTCGCCCCGCCCGCCCGGGGCTCCACCGCGCGCCGCGCCTCGCCGGGACCGGTGGTCCGCCGGTCCCGGCGCGGGTACGACGGCTGGTGGCCCGTGCTCTTCGTGCTCCCGACGATGTTCGGTGTCGTGCTGTTCTACCTGTGGCCGATCGTCCAGACCGGCTACTTCAGCTTCACCGAGTGGGGCGCCTTCGGCGGCCAGACCTGGGTGGGCACCGAGAACTACGCGCGGCTCGCCAGCGACCCGGACCTGGGCACGGCCGTCGTGAACACGCTCGTCTACACCGCGATCGTGCTGCTGGGCATCCCGATCGCGATGTTCGTCGCGAGCCTCCTGAGCCGGCCGGGGATGCGGTTCACCGCGTTCTACCGGGTGCTGTACTTCATGCCGTACGTCGCCATGCCGACGGCGGTCGCGATGGTGTGGCGCCTGATCTTCAACGGCGACTTCGGCGTGCTCAACTGGGCGCTCGGCCTGGTGGGGATCGACGGCCCGGCGTGGACCTCGACGCCGGGGTTCGCGCTGGTCGCCGTGTCGATCGTGGGGCTGTGGACGTCGCTCGGGTTCGCGATCATCATCCTCTCCGCCGGCCTGAAGACGATCCCGCCGGAGCTGTACGAGGCGGCCTCCCTCGACGGCGCGACCCCCTGGCGGCAGTTCCGGTCCGTGACCGTGCCGCTGCTGACCCCGAGCGTCTTCTTCGTCACCGTCATCACCGTCATCAACGGGTTCCAGCTCTTCGACCTGCTGTACGCCCTCATGGGGCAGGGGAACCCGGCGATCCAGGAGACGCAGTCCCTCGTCTACCTCTTCTACAACGAGGCGTTCCTGCGCAACGACAAGGGCTTCGCCGCCGCCATCGCGATGGTGATCCTGCTGATCGTCGGCGCGGTCACCCTGCTCCAGTTCCGCATGCAGAGGAGGTGGGTCACCTATGCCTGACACGGCCCTCACGGTGGCCGCCCCGGCGGCCGCCGCCACGGCACCCGTCCCGCGGCGCGGCTCGCGCCACGGCTCCAACGCCTGGGCACACGTGCTGCTCGCGGCCGGCGGCGTGGTGATGGTGTTCCCGTTCGTGTGGCAGCTGCTCACGTCGTTGTCCACGAACGCCCAGGTGATGAGCGTGCCCCCGGTGTTCTGGCCGGGGGAGCTGCAGTGGGGGAACTACGCCGAGGTGTTCTCCAAGCTCCCGTTCCTCCAGGAGTTCTGGGTCTCGGTGTCGATCACCGTGGCCCGGACCGTCGGCCAGCTGGTGCTGTGCTCGATGGCGGGCTACGCGTTCGCCCGCATGCGGTTCCCGCTGCGCGGCGTGCTGCTCGCCCTGGTGCTGTCGATCCTCATGGTGCCGTCGCAGGTGTACCTGATCCCGCAGTACCAGATCGTCAGCGGGCTGGGCTGGCTCAACACCGTGGCCGGGATCGCCGCCCCCGGCATCTTCAGCGCCTTCGGCACCTTCCTCATGATGCAGTTCTTCAAGGGTGTGCCGGACTCGCTCGAGGAGGCGGCACGCCTGGACGGCGCGAACCCGTTCCAGGTCTTCGCGCGCATCATGCTGCCGCTCGCCGGGCCCAGCCTCGGCGCGCTGACGATCATCACCGTCCTGTGGTCGTGGAACGACCTCCTGTGGCCGCTCGTGGTCTCGACCCGGGCCGAGAGCATGCCGCTCGCGGCCGGGATCGCGACCTTCGCCGGGCGGACCACCACCGACTACACCGTGATGATGGCGGCCAGCGTGCTCGCCATGGCCCCGATCCTGCTGCTCTTCGTCGTCATGCAGCGCCGGGTGATCGACGGCCTCGCCCACTCCGGACTCAAGTAGGGAGCACCATGACAGCACCGCCCACCCTCACGGTCGGCCTCGTCGGCGCCGGCGGCATCGCGCGTGCCCACGCCCCGGCGTGGCGCGCGCTCGGCGCGGACCTCGTCGTCCACTCGCTCGCCGGCGCCCCCGAGCTCGCCGCCGCGCACGGCGGCCGAGCGGCCGGCTCTCTCGACGAGCTGCTCGACGTCGCCGACGTCGTGGACGTCGTCACCCCGACGCCGCGGCACCTCGAGGTCGCCGCCACGGCGCTCGCGGCGGGCCGGCACGTGCTGTGCGAGAAGCCGCTGGCTCGCACGGGCACGGACGCGGTCGCCCTGCTGGAGGCGGCCCGCGCGGCCGACCGCCAGCTCTACCCGGGCCACGTCGTGCGGTTCTTCCCGGAGTACGCCGCCCTGCGTGCCGCCGTGCGCGCCGGCGACGTCGGCACGCCCGCCGTGCTGCGGTTCGCCCGCGGCGGGATGTTCCCCGTCTGGTCGCCGTGGTTCGCCGACGACGCCCAGTCCGGGGGCGTCGTGCTGGACCTGATGATCCACGACCTCGACATCGCCCGGTGGGTCGCCGGGGAGGTCACGGAGGTGTTCGCCACGCGGCGCACCGTGGAGCAGGACGGGGCGCCGCACGCGCTCGCGCACGTCGTCCTCACGCACGCCGACGGGGCGATCACCCACGTCCGCGGGCTGTGGGGCGCGCCGCACACCACGTTCCGCACGTCGTTCCACGTCGCCGGCGACGCCGGCGTGCTGCGCTTCGACTCGGCGGGCGCGGGTGGCGTGCGGACCGACCTCCCGCCCGTCCCGTCGGGCGGGCAGGACCGGCCGGCGCCGGCGGCGGGGGAGAGCCCGTACCTCACCGAGATCCGGGAGGTGGCGCGGGCGTTCGCCGCCTCGCCGACCGCGCTGCCCGAGTCCGACCCGCGCCACCCCCGGGTGAGCGCCGTCGACGGCGTCGTCGCCGTCGAGATCGCCGAGGCCGCGCTCGCCTCGATCGAGTCCGGGGCGCCCGTCGCGCTGGACACCGCCGCACGGGCGCGCGCGCTCGGGGGCACGCCGCTGCCCCCGCACGACACGCCCGACCTCGTGACCACCGGGAGCCGAGCATGACCGTCGACACCGCCTCGGGCGCCGCGACCCCGGACGTGCCCGTCCTCAAGGTCGCCGTGCTCTCGTTCGCCCACACGCACGCCGCCTCGTACGTGGCGCAGCTGCGCGACCGTCGCGACGTCGAGCTCCTCACCGCCGACCCCGACGCCGCGACGGCCCCCGCCGGCGAGCTGCGAGGTCGCGAGTTCGCGGACCGGCACGGCGCCCCCTACGTCGCCACCTACGAGGAGGCGCTGGCCTGGGGCCCCGACGCCGTGATCGTCTGCGCGGAGAACGCCCGGCACCGCGACGTCGTCCTCGCCGCCGCGGGGGCGGGGGCGCACGTGCTGTGCGAGAAGCCGCTCGCGACGCGGGTCGCCGACGCCGAGGCCATGGTCGCGGCCTGCGACGCCGCCGGCGTCGTCCTCATGACCGCCTACCCGGTGCGGTTCAGCCCCGAGTTCCAGACCCTGCGCGCGCTGGCGGAGGCGGGCACGCTCGGCACCGTCCTCGGCGCCACGGGGACGAACAACGGCAAGGTGCCCGCCGGCCGGGCCTGGTTCACCGACCCCGACCTCGCCGGCGGCGGGGCGCTCGTCGACCACGTGGTGCACGTGGCCGACCTGCTCGACGCGCTCCTGGGCGAGGACGCCGTCGCGGTGCGGGCGGTGACCAACCGCATCCTGCACGGCGACGACCCGCAGGTGCGGGCCGAGACGGGCGGGCTCGTCAGCATCACCTACGCCGGGGGCGCCGAGGTGACGGTCGACTGCTCCTGGTCGATGCCCGACGACGGGCCGACGTGGGGCGGCCTCACGCTGCAGGTCGTCGGCACGGGAGGGATCGTCGAGGTCGACCCGTTCGGGGCGCACGTCGGCGGCCTCGTGGACGGGGGCGCGCGGCCCGCCTGGCTCGGCTTCGGAGAAAACCTCGACGCCCTGATGCTCGAGCACTTCCTGGGGTGCGTGCGCACCGGCGAGGTCCCCGGGCCCGACGGTCGCACCGGGTTGCGCACCCTGCGGGTCGTGGCCGCGGCACAGGAGTCCGTCGCGGCCGGCGGGGCCGTCGTGCGCCTCACAGCCGACCCCGTGGGCTGACCCCGCCGGCCTGACCCGGACGCGACGGAGCCGGGCACCTTGTGCGGTGCCCGGCTCCGTGGTCGTGCGCGTCGGCTCGGCGCCGAGTCAGCGCTCGCGGTCGACCCCCGAGATCAGCGCTCGACGTCGCCGCGGATGAACGCCTCGAGCTGGGCGCGGCCCGCGGTGTCCTCCATCTGCACGGGCGGGGACTTCATGAAGTAGGTCGACGCCGAGAGGATCGGGCCGCCGATGCCGCGGTCCAGCGCGATCTTCGCGGCGCGGACGGCGTCGATGATGATGCCGGCGGAGTTGGGGGAGTCCCACACCTCGAGCTTGTACTCCAGGTTCAGCGGCACCTCGCCGAAGGCGCGGCCCTCGAGGCGCACGTACGCCCACTTGCGGTCGTCGAGCCACGCGACGTAGTCCGACGGGCCGATGTGGACGTTGCGGTCCTCCTTCTTGCCGCCGAGGGGGCCCTCGAGGTTCGAGGTCACGGCCTGCGTCTTGGAGACCTTCTTCGACTCCAGGCGGTCGCGCTGCAGCATGTTCTTGAAGTCCATGTTGCCGCCGACGTTCAGCTGGTACGTGCGGTCGAGCACGACGCCGCGGTCCTCGAAGAGCTTGGCGAGCACGCGGTGCGTGATCGTCGCGCCGACCTGCGACTTGATGTCGTCGCCGACGATCGGCACGCCCGCGTCCTCGAACTTCTTGGCCCACTCCGGGTCGGAGGCGATGAAGACGGGCAGCGCGTTGACGAAGGCGACCTTCGCGTCGATGGCGCACTGCGCGTAGAACTTGTCCGCCTCCTCGGAGCCGACCGGCAGGTAGGAGACCAGGACGTCGACCTTCGCGTCCTTGAGCGCCTGCACGATGTCGACCGGCTGCGCGTCCGACTCGTCGATCGTCGCCTGGTAGTAGTCGCCGAGGCCGTCGAGCGTGTGGCCGCGCTGGACGGTGATGCCGGTGGGCGGCACGTCCGCGAACTTGATGGTGTTGTTCTCCGAGGCGTGGATCGCCTCGGCCAGGTCGAAGCCGACCTTCTTCGCGTCGACGTCGAACGCCGCGACGAACTCCAGGTCGCGCACGTGGTAGTCGCCGAGCTGCACGTGCATGAGGCCGGGGACGGTGTCGGTCGGATCGGCGTCACGGTAGAAGTGCACGCCCTGGATCAGGGACGATGCGCAGTTTCCGACACCGACGATGGCAACGCGGACGGAGGTCATCCTCGCTCCTTGTTTCTCTGGGCCGGGGCGTCCTGCACCCCGGCGCTGTGGTCGCGGGCGCGGCCGAGAGCACGGTCGCGTTCCGTGGTGATGAGTCCGTCGAGCCAGCGCACCTCGCGCTCGACCTGTTCGAGCCCGTGGCGCTGCAGCTCGAGGGTGTACTCGTCGAGCCGCTCGCGGGTGCGTGCGGCAGACTCTCGGACCGCTTCCAGCCGCTCGGTGAGCCGGGTGCGCCGGCCCTCGAGGATGCGGATGCGGGTCTCGGCGTCCGTCTGCGCGAAGAACGCGAAGCGGACGTCGAAGTTCTCGTCCTCCCAGGCGGCGGGGCCCGACGAGGCGAGGACGGTCTGGAGATGTTCCTTGCCGTCCGCGGTCAGCCGGTACACGATCTTCCCGCGCCGGCCCCCCAGCGGCGCCTTGCCCGAGGACTTGGCGCCGGACTGCCGGGTTCCCGACGCTCGACCCGCGGGCGCCGGGGTCTCGCGCTCGGTGGTCTCGATGAGACCACGGGCGACGAGAGACTTGAGCGCCGGGTAGAGGGTGCCGTAGGAGAACGCACGGAACGAGCCGAGCAGCAGGTTGAGCCGCTTGCGCAGCTCGTACCCGTGCAGCGGGGCGGAGTTGAGCAGGCCGAGGATGGCCGTCTCGAGCACCACAGACCTGGTGCGCACGAGGACCTCCCCTCCCTGACGTTCGTCCGTCCCTGCCGACCCGTCGTGACGACGTATCGAGTCGATACATCGCGAGAATAGGACTCGTCGACATGGTCGCGCAACGCCAGGAGCTCCGCGGGCCACCCCGCGCAGTTGTGAAGGTTCCGCGGAGCGCAGGCCAGAGGGCTGGGGATGCTCGGAAAGAACAGTCGCCCGAGGCGGCTGAGGCTCCCGTCGGTGGTACGTCATCGCCTAGTGTTCCCTGTGGTCCGCTGGCCGGAGTGCGCCCACGTGAGCGCCTCCGGTCCCGCACGACGAAAGGCTTGACGTGGCGAGGAGACGTCGCTTCTGGAACTACCCGCGCCCGAACAAGGGCGTGGTGCAGCGGTGGCTGCCCTCGTGGCGCATCGTCCTGGGCACCGGCCTCACCGGTGTCGCGCTCGGCGCCGGCCTGTTCGTGGCCGCGTGGAGCACCACGACGATCCCCGACGGTCTGAACGAGGTGAACAACCAGGCCACGACCGTCTACTGGTCGAACGGCAAGGTCATGGGCACGTTCGCCGAGCAGAAGCGCGAGAAGATCAACTACGAGGACCTGCCCGCCTACGTGGGCAACGCCGTCGTCGCCTCGGAGGACTCGACGTTCTGGACCAACAAGGGTGTCGACCTCAAGGGCATCGCCCGCGCCGCCTACAGCAACATCAAGGGCGGGGGCCGACAGGGCGCCTCCACCCTGACGCAGCAGTACGTCGAGCGGTACTACCTCGACACGACGACGTCCTACGCGGGCAAGGCGCGCGAGGCGATCATCGCGCTCAAGGTGGCGCAGACGCAGCCCAAGGAGGAGGTGCTGGAGAACTACCTCAACACCATCTACTGGGGCCGCGGCACCTACGGCATCCAGGCGGCGTCGCAGGAGTACTTCGCGAAGGACGCCAAGGACCTCACGCCGTCCGAGGCGGCCATGCTCTCCGGCATCATCCCGTCCCCGGTGAACTGGGACCCGTCGATCAACCTCGACCAGGCGAAGGTGCGCTGGAAGCGCAGCATCGACCGGATGCACGAGCAGGGGTACATCACCGACGACGAGTACGCGAAGGCGGAGTTCCCCAAGTTCCAGGAGAAGAAGGAAGCGGCGAACACCCAGGGCGGTCAGACGGGGTACCTGCTCGCGGCGGTCAAGAAGGAGCTGGTCCGCTCCGACAGCAACCCGGACGGGGTCCTCGCCTCGGAGGAGGAGCTCGAGACCCGGGGCCTGCGCATCACCACGACGATCGACCAGAAGCTGCAGAAGACCGCGGTCGCGGTGGAGAAGACGCTGCACGAGGACGGCACGTACGGCAAGGCGAACAAGAACGTCCGCATGTCGCTGGTGTCGATGGACCCGCAGACCGGCGCGGTCAAGGCGCTGTACGGCGGCCCGGACTACGTGAAGCAGTCGCTGAACACGGCCACGCAGGACGTGGTGCAGGCCGGCTCGACCTTCAAGCCGTTCACGCTGATGGCCGCCCTCCAGGAGGGGCACACCCTCGACGAGAAGTACGACGGCAACTCGCCCTATCACTACACGGACCCGAAGACCGGCGAGAAGTGGGAGCCGCAGAACTTCGGCGGGTACAGCTACGGGCAGATCGACCTCACCAAGGCGACCGCCAACTCCGTGAACTCCGTCTACGGCGCCCTCAACGTCGAGATCGGTCCGGAGAAGACGGCCGAGGTCGCGCACAAGGCGGGGATCCGTAAGGCCACGGAGATCGATCCCGTCCCGTCGAACGTGCTCGGCACCGCCTCGGTCTACCCGATCGACCTGGCGCGCGCCTACTCCACGATCGCGGCCGGCGGGTACCGCACGACGCCGCACGTGGTGGCGAAGGTCGAGACCCTCGACGGCGCCCAGATCTACGAGGGCCCGGCCGAGCAGGAAAAGGAGTTCGACGCGGACGTCACGACCGCCGCGACGTACGCCATGACCAAGGTGGTCGAGGAGGGTTCGGGCGAGCCCGCCCAGGCGCTCGGACGCCCCGTGGCCGGCAAGACCGGCACCTCGAACGAGAACAAGTCGGCCTGGTTCGCGGGCTTCGTGCCCCAGCTCACCACGGTGGTCGGGCTGCGCCAGTACGAGACGCTCGACCTGGACGCGGGCAAGATGGGCGGCCAGGCGCAGATCGACCCGTTCGGCGACTACTCGGAGATCACCGGTGGCTCGTGGCCGGTACGCGCGTGGACGCAGTTCATGGAGACCGCGACCGACGGCATGGACGTCGAGGAGTTCCCGGAGTACGTGCCGCCGCAGCCGACGTTCACGCCGACGCCGACGCCGTCCGAGACCGAGGACGAGAAGGTCACCGTGCCGGACCTCACGGGTCAGGACGTGGCGGCCGCCACCCAGGCGCTGGAGCAGCTCGGGCTCAAGGTGCGCACGCAGCCGCAGAACGGGGACGCTCCCAAGGGGCAGGTCGTGGAGACGCGGGGTGCGGGCCAGGAGGTGCCGGCGGGCACCACCGTCACCCTCGTCGTCTCGACCGGGCAGCCGGACAAGCCCGAGCAGCTCGTCGTGCCCAACGTCGTGGGGCAGCCCCGGACGGCCGCGGAGCAGATCATCTACGGCGACTCGCTCCAGCCGGCGGTGCAGGAGGAGTTCAGCGACGAGCCCGTCGGCAACGTGATCGGCATGAACCCGGGCGCCGGCGAGAGCGTCGACCCCGGGTCGACCGTGACGCTCGTCGTGTCGAAGGGGCCGAAGCCCGGCAACGACCCCGATCCCACGCCGTCGACCACTCCCACCGAGGAGGAGGACGAGCCCGCCATCCCCGGGCTCGGGGGCCGCTGACGAGCTGATTTCCAGGACGACCGCCTCGGCGGGTATCCTGGTCGACTGGCTGTGCCCACCACTCCGGACCGTTCCGGGGCGGCGCGCGGCCGACGCACGCAAGAACCCTCCTGTCACGGAACGACCGTGACCGCTGAGACCAGAGGAGGTGGGTTGAACACATGCGTCAGTACGAGCTGATGGTGATCCTGGACCCGGAGGTCGAGGAGCGCACCGTTGCCCCGTCGCTGGAGAAGTACCTGTCGGTCATCTCGACCGAGGGTGGCTCCGTCGACAAGGTCGACATCTGGGGTCGTCGCCGCATGGCGTACGAGATCAACAAGCGTTCCGAGGGCATCTACGCCGTCGTCGACTTCACGTCGACGTCGGACACCGCGAAGGAGCTGGACCGCCAGCTCGGCCTGAACGAGGCCGTGCTGCGCACCAAGATCCTGCGCGCCGACGCCCGCTGAGACCTGAACCGAAACTCTGCCCCCGTCGCGGGCGACGTCCCCAGGGATGTCACCGCCCCGTGATGGGATCCCCTCACGACTCTCGGACGAACGAAGGAGCATGGCATGGCTGGTGAGACCGTCATCACGGTCGTCGGAAACCTGGTCGCGGACCCGGAGCTGCGCTTCACCCCGTCAGGGGCTGCCGTCGCCAACTTCCGCATCGCGTCCACGCCGCGCACGTTCGACCGCCAGACCAACGAGTGGAAGGACGGCGAGGCGCTGTTCCTCGCCTGCTCGGTCTGGCGCGAGGCCGCGGAGAACGTGGCCGAATCGCTGACGAAGGGCATGCGCGTCGTCGTGCAGGGCCGTCTGACGCAGCGTTCGTACGAGACCCGCGAGGGGGAGAAGCGCACCGTCGTGGAGCTGCAGGTCGACGAGGTCGGCCCGTCGCTGAGGTACGCCTCGGCGAAGGTCACCCGCGCCCAGCGTTCCGGGGGCGGTGGCGGCTTCGGCGGTGGCGGCGGCAACCAGGGGGGCGGCTACGGCGGCCCCCAGGGTGGCGGCCAGCCCGGCGGAGGCTTCGGTTCTTCCGGCGGCGGTCAGAGCAACGACCCGTGGGCCACGGCCGGCCCCGCCTCCTCCGGAGGCGGGTTCTCGGACGAGCCCCCGTTCTGATCGACGCCAGTCCCCAGATCACCCGTCCTCCGGCGTCGGCCCTCGTGGCCGGCGCGTCGTGAGGACTGCACCTGTGAAGGAGCAACACCATGGCGAAGCCTGTGGTGCGCAAGCCCAAGAAGAAGGCCAACCCGCTCAAGACGGCCAAGATCGAGTCCGTCGACTACAAGGACACCGCGCTGCTGCGCAAGTTCATCTCCGACCGCGGCAAGATCCGTGCCCGTCGCGTGACCGGCGTCTCCGTCCAGGAGCAGCGCCAGATCGCCAAGGCCGTGAAGAACGCCCGTGAGATGGCGCTGCTGCCGTACTCGTCCTCGGCCCGCTGACCGGAAGGATCACTGAATCATGTCGAAGCTGATCCTGACCCACGAGGTCACCGGTCTCGGTGAGCCTGGCGACGTCGTCGAGGTGAAGGACGGGTACGCCCGGAACTTCCTCATCCCGCGTCGCCTGGCCACCCCGTGGACCAAGGGCGCCGAGTCCCAGGTCTCCGCGATCCGCAAGGCTCGCAAGGCCCGCGAGATCGCCACGCTGGACGAGGCCAAGGCGGTGGCCGACTCGCTGGCCGCCAAGTCGGTCGTCGTCACGGCGCACGCCGGCGAGTCCGGCCGTCTGTTCGGCGCCGTCACCACCGGTGACATCGCCGACGCGGTCGTGGCCGCCGCGGGCCCGCAGGTGGACAAGCGCAAGATCGAGATCGGCCAGCCGATCAAGTCGACCGGTGACTACACCGTGTCGGTGCGCCTCCACCCCGAGGTCTCCGCGAAGATCAACGTCAAGGTCGTCGCCGGCTGATCGCCTGACGCCTGACGTTCGACGGCCCCGGTCCTCCTCGCGAGGACCGGGGCCGTCGTCGTTCCTGCGCTCAGGTCGAGAGCCGGGGCACGAGGATGCAGTCGACGAGCTCGACGCCGCCGGGCACGGTCTCGCCTCCGATCATGCGCACGAGGAGCTCCGCGGCGCGGCGCCCGACGGCCCGCAGGTTGAGGTCGACCGAGGTGATGCTGGGCCGGGCGGCCTCGACGATGACGTCCCAGTTGTCCACGCCGACGACCCCGACGGCGTCGGGGGCCGCGACGCCGCTCTCCCGCAGGCACTCGAGGACGCCACGCGCGATCTGGTCGTTGGCGCAGAAGACGCCGTCGAAAGTGGTCGTCTCCAGCAGCCGGCGGGCCGCCTCGTAGCCCCAGCGCTCCGTCCACTCCCCGTAGAGCACCTCGCCGCCCGCGAGCTCGGCGCCGAGCTCGCGGAGCGCGCGCGTCGCGCCCTCCACCCGGTGGTTGCTCGCCGTGTGCCGGCGCGGTCCGACGACCACCGCGATGCGGCGCCGGCCGGTGCCGACGAGGTGCTCGATCGCGCGCGCGGCGCCGCCCGCGTCGTCGGGGACGACCGACGCGTCGGCGGGGTCCTCGGACGGCGAGAGCGCGTACACCGCGGGGACGCCGAGCAGCGAGGTGATCGACGCGCGGGTGTCGCTGGAGCGGCCCGCGACGATGATCCCGTCGACGTTCCGGCTCCGCAGGGTCTGGATGTAGTGCCGCTCGCGGATGGGGTCGTCGCGGCTCTCGGCGAGGAGCATCGAGATCTCGCCCGCCCCGAACGTGTCCTCCGCGCCCGTGAGGATCGGGATGGTGAAGCGCCCGTAGGTGTCGGTGGAGAGGACGCCGACGATGAACGACCGCCCCTCGGCCTGCGCGCGCGCGTCGTGGCTCGGCTCGAAGCCGAGCTCCGTCGCGGCGTCGAGCACGCGGCGGCGGGTCTCGTCGCTGAGCTGTCCTCGGCCGTTGAGCGCTTTGGAGACCGTTCCGACCGAGACGCCGATCGACTCGGCGACCTGCGCCAACGTCACGCGTCCGTGCGCCATGCCCCGTCCTTCCTCCGCACTGCCGACCCTCACGACGGCAAGGTTTCCGCATCATAGGGGAGGTTCGCCCTCCTCCGCCGTTGACAACGCGGCAACTCGCGGAATAGTTTGCGGCAAGCCCGCGGCACAGTTGCCGCGCGGGTCCCCACGAAGGAGATCGACGATGAAGTCTTCCCACCGACGGCGCAGGCTGGCACTCGTCACGGTCGCGGCTCTCGCCGCCACCTCGACGCTCGCGGCGTGCGGATCCGGCGACGACGCAGGTGACGAGGGTGGCCCCGTCACGCTCGCCGTCTGGGCGCGCGACGGCGACAACTCGCTCGACAAGCAGGTGGCGGCCTTCGAGAAGGCCCACCCCGACATCGCGGTCGACGTGACGCTGGTCAACAACGACCAGTACCTCACCAAGTTCGCGAACTCGATCCGAGCCGGGTCGGTGCCCGACCTCATCGACTTCGACATCATCAACGCCCCGCTGCTGGCCACACAGGGCCAGCTGCTCGACATCACGGACAAGGCCGACGCCCTGCCCAACCTCGCTGACGTCGCGGAGGCCGGCGTGGACATCGGCACGCTGGACGACGCGGTCTACTCGCTGCCGGTCGCGCTCACGGGCTCGCAGATGTTCTGGAACAAGAAGCTCTTCGAGCAGGCCGGGCTGGACCCGGAGACCCCGCCGAAGGACCTCGCGCAGGTCAAGGAGTACGCCGAGAAGATCCAGGCGCTCGGGGACGACATCACGGGGTTCTCCACGATCGGCGGCACCGGCCAGGCCTTCACCGGGTTCCCGAGCGGCTGGGCGGACGGTGGCGACGTCTTCACGGAGGCGGGGCCGGACCAGACGTCGACCTTCGACGACCCGGCCATGGTCGACATGGTCACCTGGTACCAGGACATGTGGGAGTCGGGCCTCATGCAGCCCACGGACGAGCCCAACCAGGACCCGGGCAACGTCGGCAGCCAGAACGCCCTCGCGGGCAAGGTCGGCATCATGTTCACCGGCGCCAACGTCTTCGCCGGCAAGGAGGACGAGTTCGGCTCGGCCGCCGGCATCCCGGGCGCGGACGGCGCCCTCGCGTCGTTCCTGGGCGGCAACCAGGCCGCGATCCCGCTCGGCTCCGCGCACCCGGACGAGGCGTGGACCCTGCTCGAGTGGCTCGTCACCGACCGCGAGGCCGCGACGATCAACGGCGACGCCGGGTGGATCGCCCCCGACCTCGTCCTCGCCGAGGACCTCGCCGAGGACGACTGGGCCAAGAACCGCGTCGGCTCCCTCGCCGTGGGCAAGCTGCCGAAGTCGATCGCGTACTTCGCCACGATCAACGACCCGAACGGCCCGTGGGCGCAGAACTCGCAGGCGTCGATCTTCCAGGGCGCCGACCCGCAGGCCTCCCTCGAGAAGGCCGCGCAGCAGGCCGACCAGCTGATCTCCGACGCGTACAGCCAGGTGGGCTGAGGCGGTCATGGTCGTCGCCCACGCTCCCGTCACGCGCGCGGTCGCGCGGCCCGGCGTCGGACGCCGCCGGGCCGCGGGCCGGCGTGCGGCGCTCGGGCTCCTGCTGGTGTCCCCGGCGCTCGTGCTGTCCGTCGTCTTCTTCCTGGTGCCCCTGGTGCTGCTCGTGGTCATGTCGTTCGCGAGCTGGCCGCTGCTGGGCCAGGTCAGCCCCGCCGGGCTCGAGAACTACGCCCGGGCGTTCGGCGACGGCACCTTCGCGCGGGCCCTCGTCTTCTCGCTCCTGTTCACGGTCGCGCTGGTGCCGCTGTCGCTGCTCGTGTCCTACGCGGCCGCGGTCATGGTGCGCGGCGAGGGCCGCGTCGTCTCGTTCGTGCGGACCGCGTTCTTCGTGCCCGTCGTCATCGGCTTCACCGCCGCCGCCTACATGGCTTCGGTGATGCTCATGCCCGGCACGGGCGTCATCAACGTCCTGCTGCGCTCCCTGGGCCTGTCGGACGGCCAGACCGCGTGGTTCACCGACCCGACGAGGTCGTTCTGGGCGATCGTCGCCCTCACCGTGTGGAAGGGCATGGGGGTGGCGATGATCCTCCTCATGGCCGGCATGCAGGCGGTGCCCGGCGAGGTGTACGACGCCGCGAAGATCGACGGCGCCGGGTGGTGGCGGCGGGAGGCGTCCGTGACCTTCCCCCTGATCCGGCGGCAGTTCGCGCTGTGCCTCATCCTCGCCGTGTCCGGGACGCTGCTCGTGTTCGACCAGTTCTTCGTGCTGACCAAGGGCGGGCCGAGCGGCGCGACCACCACGGCCGTGATGTACACGTACGCGCAGTCCTTCGTGCGGTACAACCTCGGCTACGGGGCGGCGCTGTCGATGATCCTCACGGCGATCATCCTGGCGCTCGCCGTGTTCCAGCTGCGGGCCCTGCGGGCCGGCGGCGGGGAGGAGCGGTCATGACCACCCTCACCCCGGCGGCCCCGGGCACGACGGCCCCCGCGCGTCGCGAGGGCCGCGCGCCCGGCTCCCGCCGGCGCGGGCCCGCGGCGATCTCCTCGGCGACCTACGTCGTGGGCGGCACCCTGCTGGCCCTCGCGTCGCTCGCGCCCGTCCTGTACATCGCGCTGCGCTCGTTCCTGCCGGCGTCCGCGGACGCCGACGGCGTCGGCTGGGGGTCGCTGCTCGACCTCACCGCCGCGAACTACGCGCGCATCTTCGACCCGTCGGTCGGCATCACGACGTACGTGCGGAACTCGTTCGTCGTCGCGATCAGCGTCGCGCTGCTCACCGCGGTCGTCGCCACCCTCGCGGGGTACGCGCTGTCGCGCATCCGGTTCCCGCTCGCCGGCCTGATCTTCGTCGTCCTGCTCGGGCCCATGGTCGTGCCGTACCAGGGCCTGCTCACGCCGCTGTCGATCGTGCTCGGCAAGCTCGGCCTGCTCGACTCCCTCACCGGCGTCGTCCTCGTGCTCGTCACGCTGCAGCTGCCGTTCTCCGTGTTCGTCATGCGCAACACGCTCGACGGCATCCCCGTCGAGCTGGAGGAGGCGGCGCAGCTGGACGGCGCGGGCCTGGGCCGGCTGCTGCGCTCGGTCATGGTGCCGCTCGCGTGGCCCGGCGTCGTCACCGTCGGCCTGTTCGGCTTCATGGCCGGGTGGAACGACCTGCTCAGCTCGGTGGTCTTCCTCTCCAGCGAGGACAAGTACACGCTGCCGCTCGCCCTGACGAACATCACGACGTCGTTCAAGATCCCGGGCGTGCAGATCGTCGACCCGGGGCTGCTCACGGCGACGGCGTGCGTGGCCACCGTGCCGGTCGTCGTCCTCTTCCTCGCGCTCCAGCGCTACTACACCAAGGGCCTCATCGGCGGCTCGATCAAGTGAAAGGCTCCACCGTGAACACTGCTGCCACGCCGTCGGACCCCGCCTCGCGGGCGCCCGCCGCGCGCGAGCTGCCGCTCGGCGCGATCACGCCGCGCGGCTGGCTGCGCGACCAGCTCCGCCTCCAGGCGGACGGCCTCACGGGCCAGCTGGAGAAGATCTGGCCGGACGTCGGGCCCACGAACGCCTGGCGGGGCGGCGTCGACGGCGAGGACTGGGAGCGCGGCCCGTACTACCTGGACGGCCTGCTGCCCCTGGCGCACGTGCTCGAGGACGAGGCGCTGCTCGCCCAGGTGCGGCCGTGGGTCGAGGCGATCCTCGGCTCCCAGCGGCAGGACGGGTTCTTCGGCCCGACGACGAACGACGACTGGTGGCCGCGCATGGTGGCCCTCAAGGTGCTCACGCAGCACGCCGACGCGACCGGCGACGAGCGGGTCGTGCCGTTCCTGCAGCGCTACTTCCGCCACCAGCTGGAGCACCTGCCGGCCCGCCCGCTGCGGTCCTGGGGGCGGGCGCGCGGCGCCGACAACGCCCTGTCGGTGTGGTGGCTGCACCACCGCACGGGCGAGGAGTGGCTGCTCGACCTCGTCGACCTCCTCGACGCCCAGACCATCCGGTGGGACGACTACCTCGGGGGCGACCTCATCACGGGGGCGGCGCGCGTGTTCTCGCACCGCATCCACGGGCCGAACGTCGCCATGGGCCTCAAGAAGGGCGCCGTGGACTGGGTGCGCGACGGGGACGACGCGCACCGCGCGGCCACGGAGCGCTCGTTCGCCAACCTCGACCGCTGGCACGGCCAGGCGCACGGCTGGTTCTCCGGCGACGAGTGGCTGGGCGGGCCCGAGGCGGCCGCCGGCATCGAGACCTGCCAGGTCGTCGAGATGATGTTCACGTGCGGGGTGCTCGCCGCCACGTACGGGGAGGGTGTGCACGGGGACCGGCTGGAGTCGCTGGCGTTCAACCTGCTGCCCGCGTCGTGCGACCCGCGCATGCTCGCGCACCAGTACCACCAGCAGGCCACGCAGCTCGAGGTGTCGGTGGCGCGCCGGGACTGGTCGTTCTCCTCCGACGACGCGAACCTGTTCGGCCTCGAGCCGCACTTCGGCTGCTGCACCGCGAACCTGCACCAGGGCTGGCCCAAGCTCGTCCGGAACCTGTGGATGCGGTCGGACGACGGCGGCCTGCGGGCCGTCGCGTACGCGCCGGCCGTGGTGCGCACCGACGTCGGCGGCGACCCGGTGGAGCTGTCCGTGGAGACCAGCTACCCGTTCGACGAGACGATCGACGTCGTCGTCGCCACCGACCGGGCCGAGCCGTTCGCGCTGCAGGTGCGCGTGCCGGGCTGGGCGGCGTCGTACGAGCTCACGGTGGACGGCGAGCCCGTCGTCGCGGAGCCCGTCGACGGGTACGTGACGCTGCGCCGGTCGTGGGCCGGCGGGGCGCGCGTGCGCCTCGTGCTGCCGATGACGCCGCGCGTCGTGCGGCGCGCCCGCCAGGCGGCCGCCGTCTTCCTCGGCCCGCTGTCGATGGTGCACCCGCTCGGGGAGAACTGGGTCGAGGTGCCGGGGGCGCCGGGCCTCGGGGAGTGGGAGATCCACCGCCGCACGTCGTGGAACAAGGCGCTGGCCGACGTCGCGGAAGCCGCGTCGTGGGTGGTCGAGCGCTCCGCCGTCCGGGACGTCCCGTGGGGACTCGCCGGGCCGCGGCCGGGGGAGGGATCGCCGGTGAAGGTGCACGCCCCGGGCGCCCGGGCGACCGAGTGGCGGTCGCAGGGGGTCGACGCGCCGCCGCCGCCGCCCAGCCCGCTCCTGGAGCGGGGCGCGGGCGACGACGTGACCCTGGTGCCCTACGGCGTCGCCCGCCTGCGGGTGGCGGAGTTCCCGGTCGTCGGGAGCTGGGCCGACCGCGACGACCCGGACGACCCGCAGTACGCCTGACGCACGGCGGCCCCGGTCCGCACGGTCGAGCCGACCGTGCGGACCGGGGCCGTCGTCTCCCGTCAGGTGAGCGTCACTTCAGCGGCTTCAGGTCGATGTCGTAGACCGCCGTCTGGCCGGCGACGATCTGCGCCGTGCGGACGGCCGGGACGAACCCGTTCGCCGCGGCGACCAGCTGGAGCGGCCCGTTGGCCTTGGGCATCCAGTACGCGTACCTGCCGTCGGCGCCCGTGACGAGCGTCGCGTCGTACGCCTTGCCGTCGAGCTGCACGACCGCGCCGTCGAGCGGGGCGCCGGCCCCCGTGATCGTGCCGGCGACCTTGCCCCAGCCGGTCGGGGCCTTGACGGTCATCGTGGCCGCGACCGTCGCCGCGTCGTACGGGGTGTCCTCGCCCACGGTGATCGTGGCCGAGTAGGTGCCCGGCTGCTCCACCGCGGCCGTGAGGGCCACCGCGGCCTGCACGGACGCCCCCGGTGCGAGCGTGAGCTCCGGCGGCTGGACGTCCAGCCAGGAGAGGCCGCCGCCGCCCGCCGTCTCGCCCGACACGTTCATGACGATGTTCATGTCGGGGTAGCCGATCTCGGTGGTGTCGGTCGGCTCCGGGAGGGAGCAGGCCTCCGAGCGGAGGTATGACGGCGCCGTCTGACCGGCGTCGTTGGACCCCACGAAGAACCAGCCGCCCGCCGGCACGTCGATCTCGACGACGAGCGTGCCGTCCGCCGGCACCTCGCCGTCGACGGGCACGGAGACGACCGTGCCGCCCGCGCCGGTGCCGACCGTGGCGTCGGCGCTGCCGACCAGGGTCATGTTGGCGTAGGTGAGGTCGCCGTCGAGCGTGTACAGGTTGACCGTGACCGGCTGTGCCACCCGGACGGCCTCGACGCCGAAGGACACGCTCGACACGTCGAACGAGCCGTCGATGCCGAAGTCGCTCAGCGTGAACGTGCGCAGGTAGGCGTTGTCCTGCGTGGTCACCTGGTTGCTGCAGGCCACCGAGTTGTTGGCCACGATGTCCTGCGACGCGGAGTGGGTCAGGGTGGTCTCGTCGAGCGGGACGGCCGACAGGTCGGGGCTCACGGTCCCGGCCTTCGCCCCGGACGTCCCGAGAGCGCCCTTCTTCCCGTCCGCCGTGCCCAGCCCGGACCCGGTGGTGCCCTTCGACGGCGTCGCCGACGCGGGCACGGTGGCGTCGTCGGCGACGTGGGTGATCACGGCGCCGTCGGAGCCCTTGGTCCCGAGCATCTCGAAGCCACCGCCCCCGGTGCCCAGCGAGACGTCCACCGGCTCGGTGCCGGTGTTGGTCACGCGGAAGGCGCGGCTCGCGGTGCCACCCATGCCGAGCGCGGCGGAGACGCTCTCCTTGTTCACCTCGAGGCGGCCCGCGCCGAGCGCGACGTTGCGCGTCACGACCTGACCGTCCTCCGTGAGGGTCGCGTTGCGGGTCGCGCCCGCGTACTCGTCCTTCGCGTAGGTGATCCCGTACGCCTCGAGCGGGAGCCGGGCGGCGTAGGTGCCGTCCGCGCCGGTGGTCACGACCGTCTCGTCCCCGTCGTCCTTCGACGTGATCGTCACGGTGGCGCCCTCGATCGGCTCCTGGGTGTTCCCGTCGCGCACGGTCCCGGTCACGGAGCCCATGCCCGCCAGGTCGTACGTGACGGACAGGCCCTCGGTGACGGCCGCCGCGTTGTACGAGAACTGGGACGCGACGGCGCCCGCCGCGTCCTCGATGCCGATCGTGGCCGAGCTGCCGCGCGCGGTGGCGGTGTCCGTCACCGGGCCGTAGCCCAGCACGACCCGACCGTCGGCGAGCAGCGTCGCCGAGAAGTTCAGCCGGTCCGTGGCGGGCGAGTACTTGCGCACGTTGCGCCACTCGACGACGAACGCGTCGACGCCGTCGACCGTCGTGGTGCCGGTGTAGACGGCCGACTCCGCGTCCACGTTGAGGTCGTCCCAGAAGGGATAGACCGCGGCGTTCGGCGTGGCCGAGGCCGGGATGGCCACGTTCGACAGGCTCGTCGAGGAGGCCAGGAAGTTCAGGAACCCGTTGGTCGAGACGAACGCGGTGTCGTACTCCTCGCCGTAGTACGGGAAGCTGAACGGCAGCGCGACCGACGTCGCCTTGTCGTCGCCGGTCAGGTTGAGCAGCGTGTCGCCGGCGGCGACGCCGGCCGAGCCGGTCGCGCAGTAGTAGCCGTAGCCGTCGATGAGGCGGTTCAGGGTGGCGTCCACCGTCTCGTCGCCGTCCACCACCACCGCGGTGCTGAAGGGCTCGGCGCAGGTGCCCGCCGAGACGGTCAGGGTGTAGCTGCCCTCCGGGACGTCGGCGATCGTGTACGTGCCGTCGTCGCCGGTCGTGACGGCGTCCAGGGGTCCGGAGAGCGTGACGACCGCGCCCGCGGTGGGCGACCCGTCCTTCTCGTCGACCGTGCCGGAGACGGCGTGGGTCGGGGCCCGCTGGAGCGTGATCGGCAGGGTGACCGTCTCGTCGACGGTGACCGTGACGTCGGTCGCCGCGGAGTCGACGAACCCGAAGGCCGTCGCGGTCGCCGCGTAGTCGCCCACGGCGAGCTCGGCGGTGAACGTGCCGTCCTCGCCGACGGTGACGGTGCGGTCCTGGGCGCCGTCGAACGTCACCTCGGCGCCGGCGACGGGCGCGCCGTCCGCGTCGGCGACGGTGCCGCTGACGATCCCCGTGTCGCCGACGGGTGCGGCGTCGATCAGGGCCATGACGTCGAGCTTGCCCTCGCCCCACACGTTGTTGTCGTCGGCGGTGCCGCCGCAGGTGGTGTCGTCGACGTCGACCGCGGCCGCGTCGAGCAGCGCCTGCGTCTCCTCGATCTGGCCGACGAGGCTGGGCGCCGCGCCCCACAGGACCGCGACCGCTCCCGCGAGGTGCGGGGCCGCCATCGACGTGCCGGAGTAGGAGCCGTAGCCGTCGCCCGGCAGGGACGAGCGGACGTTGACGCCGGGCGCCGAGATGTTCGGCTTCATGCCGTCGTTCTCACCCGGTCCGCGCGACGAGAAGGACGCGATGGCGCCCGACGAGTCGAACGCGCCCACGGCGTACGTGGCCTCGTTCGCGCCCGGCGAGGACGTGGAGCGGCACGCCGGCCCCTTGTTGCCCGCCGACCAGGTGCCGAAGATGCCGGCGGCCTCCCACGCGGCGATCTCCTCGGCCATGAAGTCGTCGATGGCGCCCGACGCGTTCAGGCCCCACGAGTTGTTCACCACCTCGGGTCGCTTGCTCGGGTCGGGGTCGGTGCCGTCGACCTTGGTGGGCGCCAGGATCCACTGCCCGGACTCGAGCAGGTCGGCGTCGGAGCAGGTGGCGCAGCCGTTGGCGGCGATCCAGTCCGCGCCGGGGGCGACGCCGATCTGGTTGCCGGCACCGTCGTCGCCCACCATGGTGCCCATCGTGTGGCTGCCGTGGCCGTCGGTGTCACAGGGGGAGTCACCGGCGCAGGCGTTCGACGAGTCGAACCAGTTGTAGTCGTCCACCACGCTGCCGTCGGCCTGCAGGCCGCGGTAGTGCGGTGCGAGCGCGGGGTGGTCGCCCTGCACGCCCGAGTCGATGTTGGCCACCGTGACGCCCTGGCCGGTGTAGCCGAGGCCCCAGGCGTCGTCGGCGTTGATCGCCTGCAGGCCCCACTCGACCGCCTGCGTGCCGCGGGCCCCGGACTTGTCGCGCTCGACCGGCTCGACGAGGTCGTAGCGGGTGGGCGCGCTGATCCGCGTGACCTCGGGGGACGCGGCGAGCGAGGTCGCGAGGGCGTCGGTGCCCGCGCGGACCAGGATGCGGTTGGAGATCCAGAACGTCTCGTAGTCGGTGCCGGCGGCGTCGAGCTCCTTGACGAGGCCGGCCTGGGACGCGTCGGCGACGGCGGTGAGGGCGTCGTAGACGTACTGGCCGCGGTCGTCCCAGTCGGCGATGTCCTTCGCCGCGTCGAGGTCGGCGGTGTCGGTGAGCTCGAGCCAGAAGTCCGCGGGGCCGGCGGCGAGGTCCTTCTCGACGGCGGCGCTCAGCTTGTCCTCGGGGTCGGGCACGTCGCCGGACGGGGCGAGCGGGGGACCGGCGGTGGCGGCGAACGCCGGCGCCACCCCGGCCGCGGACGTGGCGAGGAGGGCGAGGGCCGCGCTCGTAGCGACCCACCCCTTCCTCGCTCGGGTCGATCTCGTGCGGATCGGTGAGTGCACGCTTCCTCCTGGTGAGGGTGCCCCGAGGGGTGCGGGGGCGTCGTGACGGGCGCCCGGTCGGGGCCCGCCCTCCAGCCCATCCGGCGATCCGGTGCCGGACAAGGGCGGTACACGGCCAGTTCCCGGTCAACCCGGGGGCAGGTCGGGGTCGCCGGTGGGGCCTCGGTGGAGCCCGGTCGGCGCGCGGCCCCGTCTGAACTCTGATAGGCACCTGGGTAAACGATGTCCGCGGCCTACTGTGAGCGCGTTTCGGACGGAGAACGACGATGCCCCACGAGGACCTGGTCGAGCCGGTCGGTGGTTACGTCCTGTGCATCGGCCTGCCGCTGCAACGGGTGGGCGAGGTGGCCCGCCTGCTGCGCGGGAGGGCGGCCGTGATCGCGACGGCCGACACCGACGGCGCGCGGACCCTGCTCGGGCAGCCCACCGCCGCGGTGGCGTCCGACGAGGAGGCGCCCCACGCGCTGGAGGTGCACGCCCGGGCGGTGCCGTCGGCGGAGGAGCGCACCGCGCCGCACGTCGTCGCCGTCGCGCCGGATCCCGCCGCGTCCGACGCCGCAAAGGACGTCGCGCCCGACGACGGGCCCGCCGACGACGTCGTGGTCGGCGAGGTCGCCGCCCCCGACGCGCTCGCGGCCCGGCTGCGCCGCATCGTGCTGGGCGTGCTCGAGGTCGACCTCGCCGCGCGGGAGGTCACCGCCCGCGGCGCCCCCGTGCACCTGTCGATGCGCGAGTTCGACCTGCTGGTGGCGCTGGCGTCCGCGCCCGAGCGGGTGTGGTCGTTCGCGGAGCTGACCCGCACGGTGTGGCGCACCGGCTACCTCGGCGACCCGGACCCGGTCACCTCCGCCGTCAAGCGCCTGCGCAAGCGGCTGCGCGTGGTGCCGGAGCTGCGCGTCGCGTCCGTGCGCGGCGTCGGCTACCGGCTCCGCGTGCCCGTGTGAGCCGTCGTCCGAGCCCTGGCGCGACCGCGCGCCGTCACACCGCGTTCACCGGACGGTCCGGCGGCGTCACGCGCCCGTGACCATCCACCGGTCCCCGCGGGCCCGCAGGCCGGTCGTCAGGGCGCGGGCGAGCATGAACACGCCGGCGAAGGCGCCCCACAACCACGCGAGCCCGATCGCGCCGTCGGGCGCCCACGCGCGCACGGCGAGGGCGAACGGCACGTACACGACGAGGGTGAGCATCCCCGCCCACGCGAGGAAGCGGCCGTCGCCGGCGCCGATGAGGACGCCGTCCAGCACGAACACCCAGCCCGCCATCGGCATGAGCACGCCCGCGACCACGAGACCGGCCGTGATGGCGGCGCGCACGTCCGGGTCGGAGGTGAACAGCGGCGCGATCCACCACCCCGACGCCGCGAAGACGACGCCGATCACGACGCCCGCGCCCACGCCCCACTGCAGGGAGCGGCGCAGCACCGCGCGGACCCGCCCGACGTCGCCCGCGCCGAGGCCGTACCCCACCAGCGCCTGGCCGGCGATGGCGAGGGCGTCGAGCGCGAACGCCGCCAGGCCCCACAGGCTGTTCACCACCTGGTAGCCGGCGAGGGCCGTGGCCCCGAGGCTCGTCGCCACGGCGACCGTCAGCAGGATCGCCAGCCGCAGCGACGCGGTCCGCACGAACAGCGGCGCGCCCGCGCGGGCGTTCGCCCAGATGCCCGCGTGGTGCGGGCGCAGCGAGGCGTGGTGGCGGCGGGCCCCGCGCACCACCACGACGGTGAGGACGGCGGCCATGCCGAGCTGCGTCGCGGCGGTGCCGATCGCCGACCCCGCGATGCCGAGCCCCGCGCCGTACACCAGCACCACCGACAGGACCGCGTTGACGATCGCGCCCGTCGACGCCACCCACAACGGGGTGCGCGTGTCCTGCAGGCCGCGCAGCACGCCCGTCGACGCGAGGACGACGAGCATTCCCGGCAGCCCGATGAGCGACCACCGCAGGTAGGTGGTCGCGTACCCCGCGATGTCGTTCCCCGCGCCCATCGCGCCCACGGCCCACGGGGCGGTCGCGGCCAGCACGCCGGCGAGGAGGACGCCGAGGCCGAGGGCGAGCCACATGCCGTCGACGCCGGACTGCAGCGCGTCGCGGGTGCGGCCGGCGCCCACGAGCCGCGCCACGGCCGCCGTGGTGGCGTAGGCGAGGAACACGCACAGCCCGACGAGGGTGACGAGCAGCGTCGAGGCGACGGACAGGCCGGCGAGCTGCGCGGTGCCCAGGTGCCCGACGACGGCGCTGTCGACGAGGACGAACAGCGGCTCGGCGACGAGGGCGCCCAGCGCGGGCAGCGCGAGGGCGAGGATGTCGCGGTCGATGCGGCGGCGGTCGCCCCGGCCGTCCCCGCCGGCATCGTCGCCCCTGTGGACAACCCTGTGGTCGGTCGCGTCGGGTGCGTGACCGTCCGGAGGCGTGGGTGAAGACGGGGTGGCGCCGGGGTGTCCGTCGCCTGGATCCGGGGTGCGGTGCACCTCACCCAACTTTCTTCTCCTCCACAGCCTGAGGGTAACGTCGTCGCAGGTCAGCGGCCCGCAGGAAGTTGTACACAGCCGATATCCCCAGTTGTGCACATGCCTGTCCACCGCCCGTGCACAGCCTGAGCCGCATATCCACAGGCTCGTCCACACCTGTGTCCACACCGTCGATTGCGCATGGTCGCAGGCGCGCCTAGCGTCGTCCGCGGTGTCAGTGGCCCACGGTAGAACGTGGACCTGACGGCGGGGAGTCGGAGTCCGGTGACGGACCGGACGCCGGCGACGGCGGGGAGCGGGGTGAGCATGTCGATCGAGGAGCTCGAGGCGGGCTATCAGGGGGCGCCACGCGCCACCTTCGACCGCACACCTCCTCAGGACGTCGCCGCCGAGATGAGCGTGCTCGGCGGCATGCTGCTCTCCAAGGACGCCATCGCCGACGTCGTCGAGCAGATCCGCGGCAACGACTTCTACCGCCCCGCGCACGAGGCGATCTACGACGCCATCATCGACCTGTACGGCCGGGGCGAGCCCGCCGACGCCATCACCGTGGTCGCCGAGCTCACCAAGCGCGGCGAGCTCGTCCGCGTCGGCGGCGCCCCGTACATCCACGACCTCATGGCCGGCGTCCCCACCGCCGCGAACGCCGGCTACTACGCGCGCATCGTGCAGGAGCGCGCCGTGCTGCGCCGCCTCGTGGAGGCCGGCACCAAGATCGTCCAGCTCGGCTACGCCACCGACGGCGGCGACGTCGAGGGCATCGTCAACACAGCGCAGGCCGAGATCTACGCCGTCACCGAGCGCAAGACCTCCGAGGACTACCTGCCGCTCGCCGAGATCATCGGCGGCACGATGGACGAGATCGAGGCCGCCGGGAACCGCGGCGAGGGCATGGTGGGCGTGCCCACCGGGTTCGCCGACCTCGACCGCCTCACCAACGGCCTGCACCCCGGGCAGATGATCGTCATCGCCGCCCGTCCGGCAATGGGCAAGTCAACCCTGGCTATTGACATTGCCAGGGCTGCGTCTGTCAGGAACCAGCAGACGTCCGTCGTCTTCTCCCTGGAGATGAGCCGTAACGAGATCACGATGCGTCTGCTCTCCGCCGAGGCGCGAGTGCACCTGCAGAAGCTGCGCAACGGCTCCATGGGCGAGGACGACTGGCAGAAGCTCGCCAAGGTGATGGGCAAGATCTCCGAGGCGCCGCTGTTCATCGACGACTCGCCGAACATGTCGCTCACCGAGATCCGCGCCAAGTGCCGGCGGCTCAAGCAGAAGCACGACCTCAAGCTCGTCGTCATCGACTACCTGCAGCTCATGACCTCCGGCAAGAAGGTCGAGTCCCGCCAGCAGGAGGTCTCCGAGTTCTCCCGGGCCCTCAAGCTCCTGGCGAAGGAGATCGGCGTCCCCGTCATCGCGCTTTCGCAGCTGAACCGAGGCCCCGAGCAGCGGCAGGACAAGAAGCCGGCGATGTCGGACCTTCGCGAATCGGGTTGTCTCACCGAGGACACGCGCATCCTGCGCGCTGACACGGGCGCCGAGACGACGATGGGCGAGCTGTTCGCGCTCAACGCCAAGGACGTCCCCGTCTGGGCGCTGAACGACCGACTCCAGTACGTGCGCCGCCACCTGACGCACGTGTTCCCCACTGGCGTGAAGCCGGTGTACCGCCTGCGGCTCTCGTCGGGCAAGGAGATCGAGGCGACAGCGAATCACCCGTTCCTCACGTATGAGGGGTGGACGCCGCTCGAGGAGCTCGAGGTCGGGTCGCGGGTCGGTGTGTCACGCCATGTCCCTGGACCGGAGCAGAACGCGGAGTGGGACGACCGCAAGGTCGTGATGCTGGCGCATCTCCTCGGCGACGGCTCCTTCGTGAAGCGCCAGCCGATCCGGTACGCATCGATCGACGAGCACAATCTCACCGTGGTGACGGACGCGGCGGGCGCCTTCGGTATCACGCCGGTTCGCGACGAGCATGCGGCGGCGCGGGTCACCTCGCTACGGCTGCCCGCGCCGTACCGGCTGGCTCGTGGCAAGCGGAACCCGATCGCGGAGTGGCTCGACGACATGGGACTCTTCGGCGCGCGTAGCCACGAGAAGTTCGTCCCGACGAGCGTCTTCCATCTGCCCAAGCCACAGATCGCGCTCTTCATCCGACACATCTGGGCGACTGACGGGTCCGTGACGGTCAACAAGAACGGGCGGGGCGGTCGGATCTACTACGCGTCCACCTCGCGCCCGCTCGTCGACGGCCTGTCCCGCCTGCTGCTGCGGTTCGGCATCTCGACGCGGGTGCGGCGGGCGACGCCGAAGGGCAACTACCGACCGGGCTACACCCTCGACGTCTCCGGCGTCGACGACCAGCGGCGGTTCCTCCAGGAGATCGGGGTCCATGGGGACCGCGGTGAGAACGCGGAGCGGCTGCTGCAGATCATCCGCGACACCCAGGCGAACACGAACGTCGACACCGTCCCACGCCAGGTCTGGGACGACGTGCGCGACCTTCTCGTGGAGCGGGGCATGACCCACCGCCAGTTCGCGGAGGCGATCGGCACGCAGTTCTGCGGTAGCACCTTGTGGAAGCACAGCCCGTCCCGCCAGCGGCTCGGCAAGATCGCCCAGGTCCTCGAGAGCGAAGCGCTCGAGATCATGGCCGTCAACGACCTGCTCTGGGACGAGGTCGTTGCGATCGAGCCGGTGGGGGAGAAGCAGGTGTTCGACGCGACCGTGCTCGACACTCACAACTTCATCGCCAACGGCATCGCCGTCCACAACAGCATCGAGCAGGATGCCGACATGGTGATCCTTCTGCATCGCGAAGACGCTTACGAGAAGGAATCGCCCCGCGCGGGCGAGGCCGATCTGATTGTCGCCAAGCATCGTAATGGTCCGACCGACACCATTACCGTGGCATTCCAGGGTCACTATTCACGATTCGTCGATATGCAGTCCTGACGCTCCCCCGCCTTGGAGATCAGCGCTCGGCCGGGCCGAACCCTAGGGTGCACACATGTCCACAACTCCGTTCGCTAGCTATGACCCCTTCGCGGACTGGTACGACAACTGGCTGGGCGACGGCACCTCTCTGGGTGACGACCCCTTCGCTCTGCCCTTGCTTGAGCTCATCGGCCCCGTCACCGGCCTGCGCATCTGTGACTTGGCCTGTGGGCAGGGACGGACGAGCCGGCACCTCGCCGACCAAGGTGCCACCGTGGTCGGTATCGACGCATCGAGAAGGATGCTCGAGATCGCCGGCACCTACCCGACTCCAGCGTCCGTGACCTACCGGTGCGACGACGCGCACGCACTCGGAAGCTGTGCCGACGCCGAGTTCGATGGGGTGCTGTGCAACATGGCGTTGATGGACATCGCAGACCTGGACGCCGCTTTCGCCAGCGCCGCGCGCGTGCTTCGCCCCGGCGGATGGTTCGGGTTCTCCGCGTTCCACCCGTGCTTCAACACGCCCTTGAGCAACCAGGTGCTCGACGAGAGGGGCCGAGCTCACCGCACCGTCACGGGGTATTACACCGAGGGCTATTGGAAGTCTGACCTGCGCAACGGTCCGCCCGGCAAGATCGGGGCCTACCACCGCACCCTGGCCACGTTCCTCAACGGTCTGACCCGAGCAGGGTTCGACCTGGCGAAGGTCCTCGAGATCCCCGCCCCGACGCCGTCCCCGCCTGAGGTCCCGTTCGTGATCGCCGTCGTAGCCACGCGCAGGTAGGTCCCACACGGAGGAGGTCCGTCGTTCGGGCTGTCAGTGGACCGCTAGCACGGGCAGCCACGGCGGATCCACCGTCACAGCGGCGCGTCCGTGCAATCTGCGCTGCAGGTCGACATGTAGAACATGTACAACCTGGCCCATCGCGAGGACGACGACCTTGTCGACAAGCTCGCAGGAGACGGCATCGCCTACGTTCCGTTCTTCCCGCTCGACGGCTTCACGCCACTGCAGGCGCGCATCTGAGGGAGAACATCGCCGGTGCCGCCCTGCGCCTGTCGCGGAGGACGTCGCGGAGCTGGATGGCATGAGCGCCTGACGGCACCATGCAGTCCGAGGCGCTGGAGCTGTCCACCGACCGCGGCCTCCAGCTCGTCGCCTACGCGGCTGAGCCCGCGACCCCGTCCAGCGACGGCCTCAGGATGCTCGGCAGCTGGGCCGTCACGGTCGCGAACCGGGACGCGGCCGGGCCCGTCGGGAAGAGCCTCGATCAGTGCCACGGCGGCCCGGCTGCCTGATACGTTCGTCCGATGCTGAGGTGGGCCGTCACGCCCCGGGACCGCGCCCGATGAGTACGGTGACGGTCGTCGGAGGCGGTCCGGCAGGGCTGATCGCGGCCGAGGTGCTCGCCCGGGAGGGCGTGACCGTGACGGTGTACGACCGGATGCCCTCTGTCCCGCGCAAGTTTCTCCTGGCCGGCCACGGCGGCATGAACATCACGCACAGCGAGGACCGCGCCCCGCTCCTGAGCCGGTACGGCCGCTCGGCGGACGTGCTGGCGCCGATGCTCGACGTGTTCGGCCCGGCAGACCTGCGCGCTTGGTGCGAAGGGCTGGGCGAGCCGACGTTCGTCGGGAGCAGCGGGCGGGTGTTCCCGCGGTCGTTCCGCGCGAACCCGCTGGTCCGGGCCTGGCTGGCACGGTTGAGCGAGCTCGGCGTGCGGCTCGAGCGGCGGCATCGTTGGACGGGCTGGGCGCCGGACGGGGGGCTGCGTCTCGTCGACGCCGACGGCGCAGAGAGCACCGCGACCGCCGACGCCGTCGTCTTCGCGCTCGGGGGAGTCTCGTGGCGGCACCTCGGCTCGGACGGCGGCTGGGTGGCCCCGTTCGCCGAACGCGGTGTCACGGTGGAGCCGATGCAGGCGGCGAACGTCGGCGTCCGCGTGGGGTGGACCGAGATCTTCACGGAGCGGTTCGCCGGCGCACCCCTGAAGAACGTCGGGCTGACCGTCCGCGGGGCGGCCGTGGCGGCGGCCCGCGGTGACCTGATGGTGACTCGGACGGGGATCGAGGGCGGCCCGGTGTACGCGGTCGGCGCGACGATCAGGGACGCGCTCGCAGGCGGCCGGTGCGTCGTCGAGGTCGACCTGCGGCCCGCGCTGAGCGTCGACCAGCTCATCGAGCGGCTGCGGCGCCGGCGGCCGAAGGACTCGGTCTCCAGCTGGCTGCGACACTCGGTCGGGCTGGACCCGGTCGCGATCGCGCTGCTGCGCGAGGTGGGCGCCCCGCCGGGCGAGCCCGGGCCGATGGCCGAGCTCGTCAAGGCGGTGCCCGTCCTGGTCGACGCGACCATGCCCGTCGATCGGGCGATCTCCACCGCGGGGGGCGTCGCGTGGTCGGAGGTCGACGAGACGCTCATGCTCCGCCGGCTCCCCGGCACCTTCCTCGCGGGCGAGATGCTCGACTGGGAGGCGCCGACGGGCGGCTACCTGCTGCAGGCGTCGTTCAGCACGGGCGTCGTCGCGGCGAAGGGTGTGCTGACCTGGCTGGATCTCTTGTCGCGTCACGACCGCGGCTCTGTCACGATCGGCGGGTGAGGAGCCTCGAGCCAGGCTGGACCGAGTCGTACCTGACGCTCGGTGGGCGCTCGGTGTTCTACCGGCACACCCCTGACGTCGGGGGAGCGGTCCCGATCGTGCACGTGCACGGGTTCGGGATCTCGGGGACGTACCTCATGCCGACGGCACGGCTGTTGACGGGACGCGCCGCGAACGTCGTCCCGGACCTGCCCGGGTACGGGCGCAGCGCGGACCCTCCGCGGACCCTGGGCATCCCGGCGCTGGCGCACACGCTCGTCGAGGTGCTCGACGCGTTGGAGCTGGAGAAGGCGATCCTGGTCGGCAACTCGATGGGCTGCCCGATCAGCCTCGAGGTCGCGCGCATCGTGCCGGAGCGCGTCGCCGGGGTGGTGCTCGTCTCGCCCGCGGGCGGGATCGCCAACCAGCCCATGGCTCGAGCGCTCAAGCAGATGGCCGTCGACGCGGTGCGCGAGAGCCCGTGGATGGCTCGCATCGCGGTCCCCGACTATGTGCGGTTCGGGCTCGTCAACAGCCTGAACCTGCTGGGCGAGCTGACCCGGTTCCCGTCGCTCGACCGGCTCGTGTCGGTGCCCGTCCCGGCCCTCGCCGTGATCGGCTCGAGGGACCCGCTCATGCCACCGCCGCGGCGTGTGCGGGAGGTGAGCCAGAGCGCGCCGGACGGCGTGACGGTCGTGCTGATCGAGGGCGCGGCGCACGCGATCAACTTCAGCCATCCGGGGGAGCTGGCCCACGTCATCACGTCGTGGCTGGACGGCGTCGAGATCATCGACAACCCGGATCACCCGGGCCTGACGCGTGTCCTCCAGCTCCCGCGGGGCTGATCAGCGCGCCAGCCGTTCCAGCAGGAGCGCGTGCAGCCTGGGGTCGGCCAGCGGACGGAAGTGCCCGGGCGTCGGGAGGACGACCTCCTCGGCTCCGTCGAGGGAGCTGCCGGCAGGGATGTGCGGGTCCCAGAAGGAGTGCACCGACGTGATCCGCGAGTTCACCTCGACCTCGGCGGTGAGCGCGACGAGCGTCGCGTCGGAGGGGACGAAGGCACGGAGGGAGCGAACGGGCAACCAGCGCGCGTAGACCGAGCCGGAGAAGGGTGTGTTGACGGCGATCATCGACGCGATCCGGCCCTCGGGGTCGTGCTGCAGCATCGCGAGCTTGCCGATCAGGCCGCCCTTGCTGTGTGCGACCAGGACGACGTCGCGCAGGTCGCGCTCGACGAGGGTCCTGCCGAGGGTCCGCGCACCCTCCACGACGGGACCGCTGTTGTACCCGAGCTCCGGGACCGTGTGCACGGCGACGCCATGGGCGAGCAGGAGCTCGGCGAGCGGCCGCAGGAACGACCACGGCTCCCACACGCCGGGAACGAGGACGACGGTCGTCCCGACGGGTTCGGGCGGTCGCTCGTAGGACCGGTGTCGCGTGGGCAGGGATGCCTGCCGCCGTACGGCCGTCGCGTAGTCGCGGACGCGCCACCAGAGGCGTCGAACGAGCCGGCTCACGACCCGACCGCGGCGACGATGTGGTGCAGGGCGGCCTCGGGGATCGCGGCCTCGATGTCGGCGTGCTCGCCCGCCAGGATCTGCGCGACCACGCGGTCCGTCATAGTTCCACCGAGTCGTGCAGCTCGCGGAACAGGTCTGCGACGCTGGCCAAGGCCACGGCTTCGTGGATCGTCATGAGCCGACGCTACCTCCCGAACCCGCGGCGAACGTGTGCGCGTGCACAAGAGCGGCTGCGACGAGTAGAGGCTCAAGGACGCCTTCTTCACCAGGCTGCAGGTCTCGATGGACCGTGCGGTCCCCGGCCGGCCTGGTGGCGGGGCCGTGCGCATGCGGACCTCTCGCGTGCGTGTCGTGCGTGGTGAGCCGTCGGAGGATGCTTGAGTCGCCTCATGCCGAACACGCCGAGCGGCGAGCGCCTCCGATGGTCGAGGTCGAGCGCCTCACCAAGACGTATGGGGACACCCTGGCCGTCGACCATCTGAGCTTCGTCGTGCGTCCTCGGGACGCTCGTCGGGACCTCCGAGTACGAGCGCGGTGCCGTTCTCGCCACGTTCGCCGTCGTGCCGCGTCCCGGTCGTCCTCGCGAAGGTGGTCGTGGTGGCGGTGGCGGTGGCCGTCGTCTCCCTCGTGTCGGCCGTGGTGTCCTTCCTCGTCGCGGCCACCGTGCTCGGCCAGGGGGCGGTCGGCGGGATCACCGACCCGGTCGTGCTGCGGGTGCTCGCCGGCACGGCCTTCTACCAAGCCGCCGTCGCGGTGATCGCCCTGGCCCTCGGCCTCGTCATCCGGTCGAGCGCCGGAGGCATCGCCTCGACGCTCGGCTTCCTCTACGTCGTGCCCGCGCTGCTGCAGGCGATCCCGGTCGACGCCGTCGACCGTTTCGCCCGCACGCTCCCGAGCCCGGAGGGCACGGTGCTCGAAGCTCCCGGACGGACCCGCCGGCGGTGCGACCCTCGCGTGGAGCGTCCTCGCGGTCCTGGTCTGGACGGCGGTCGTGGTGGCGGTGGCCTGCGCGGTCGTCCGTCGCCGGGACGTCTGACCGGGTGTCCGGAGGATGATGCCCACGTGGACTTCTCGCAGCCGCCCGTGGTCCGGGTCGCGCCGGACGCCGAGCGACCGCTGCCCGCAGGCGTGTGGCCGCGCACCATCCCCGCCGTCGAGCAGGTGCTGCGCGACGGGCTCGAGCTCGCGCCGGGCGTCACGTTCCTGGTCGGGGAGAACGGCAGCGGCAAGTCGACGCTCGTGGAGGCCGTGGCGGTCGCCTACGGCCTGTCGCCCGAGGGCGGCACCGCGCACGGGCGGCACACGACGCGCGACTCCGAGTCCCCGCTGCATCGCGCCGTCCGGCTGCAGCGCGGCGTCGGGTCGGGGCGGTGGGGCTTCTTCCTGCGCGCCGAGACGATGCACGGCTGGTACACGTTCCTCGAGGAGCACCCCGGGCCGAGGGACCCGGTGTTCCACGAGATGAGCCACGGCGAGTCCTTTCTCGCGGTCCTCGAGTCCCGGTTCGACGGGTCCGGCCTGTACTGCCTCGACGAGCCCGAGGCGGCGCTGAGCTTCTCCTCGACCCTGAGCCTCATGAGCGTGCTGGCGGACGTGGCGGGGCGCGGCGGACAGGTGCTGTGCGCCACGCACTCGCCGGTGCTGGCGGCACTGCCGGGCGCGACGATCCTGGAGGTCGGGCCGTGGGGCCTGCGCCCGACGGCGTGGGAGGAGCTCGAGCTGGTGCAGCACTGGCGCGCGTTCCTCGACGCGCCCGGGCGCTACCTGCGCCACCTGCTCGGGTGAGCGGTGCGGCGTCAAGGGCTGTCGATGAGTTCCCGGTGGTGCGGAGGTCACAGCCTCCAGGTCAACCGGCGCGCTGCTGACGCGCTCATCCTTGGGGAGACGACATGGCCAAGCTCATCTACTCGATGATCACGTCGCTCGACGGCTACGCGAAGGCGGCCGAGGGAGACCTCGGTCGCGGCGCCGAGGACCCGGAGGTGCACACCTTCATCGGGGACGTCTTCCGTGACGTGGGGACGTACCTCTACGGCCGGCGGATGTACGAGACGATGGTCTTCTGGGAGACCGCGCACACCGACCCCGACGCCCCGCCGCACATCGTGCAGTACGCCCGCGACTGGCAGGCCGCGGAGAAGGTCGTGTACTCCACGACGCTGGAGTCGGTGTCGAGCGCGAGGACCAGGATCGAGCGGACGTTCGACCCGGACGCCGTCCGCCGGCTCAAGGCCGAGTCCGAGCGCGACCTCACCGTCGACGGCCCGCACCTCGCGGCCCAGGCGGTCGCGGCCGGCCTGGTGGACGAGTACCACCTGTTCGTCACCACGAGCGTGGTCGGCGGTGGCACGCGGTTCTTCCCCGACGGCGTGCGCCTCGACCTCGAGCTGGTCGACCAGCGCGTCTTCGACAGCGGGCTGATCTACGCGCGCTACCGGACCCGCTGCTAGCCTGCCGGAGGCCGTGCGAGAGACCGAGGAGGTGGTACCCGTGAACGCAGTATCGACATGGGTGCTCCCCTGCGGGGTCACGGTCGGGCGATAGGTCGCCCGGGAGCGCCGATCCAGGAGCACTCCCGAAAGGCACGACCATGCGCATCACCTCAGAACGACGCCTCGACGACGGCGTCCTCGAACGCGAGCTCACCCTCGACGACATCCCCGGCGTCCTGTGGACGCCCGCCTCCGCGTCGGCGTCCGACCCGGCGCCGCTGATCCTGCTCGGCCACCCCGGCGGACTGGGCAGGATGCACCCCCGACTGGCGGGGCGGGCCCGGGACGCCGCGGCGAACGGCTTCGCCGCGGCCACCATCGAGCTCCCCGGGGCCGGCGACCGAGCCCGTCTGCCGGGCGTCGACCAGGCCCGCGCCGATCTCCGCCAGGCGCTCGAGGCCGGCGACCCGGTGGACGACGGGATCGTGGACCGGCTCGTCCTCCCGCTCGTCGACCGGGCGGTCCCGGAATGGCAGACCACCCTGGACGCCCTCCTGTCCCTGCCCGAGGTCGGCGGCCCGGTCGGGTTCTCGGGCGGGGTGATCGCCATCGGCGTCCGGCTCGCGGCGGTCGAGCCGCGCATCGTGGCCGCCGGCCTCTTCGCCGGGAGCTACGTGCCCCGCGCCATCCTCGACGAGGCCCGCCGGGTCACGATCCCGGTGCACGTCCTGCTGCAGTGGGACGACCAGTGGAACGACCGGCAGGTGGCGCTGGACCTGTTCGACGCCTTCGGCTCCGCCGAGAAGACGCTGCAGGCCAACCTGGGCGGGCACACCGGCGTCCCGTCGTTCGCGGGGGAGGACGCGGCCCGGTTCTTCGCCCGGCACCTGAGGTGAGACCGGTCCTCTGCATGCCGGACGCCGGGCACGGCCCGGGGCGGAGAGGGCTACTCTTCCCGGGTGCTCGAGCCCGCCCCCCTGATCGCCGGGCTCCCGTGGACCGGTTGGGCCGTCGCCGCCCTGGTCGCGCTGCTCGTCGGATTCTCGAAGACGGCGCTCGGCGGCCTGGGCATGATCGCCGCGGCGCTCATGGCGCTCGTCATCCCGGCCAAGGACTCGACGGGTGCCGTCCTCCTGCTGCTGGTGACCGGTGACCTCGTCGCGATCTGGGCCTATCGTCAGCACGCCGACTTCAAGGTCATCGGGCGGCTCCTCGCGCCCGTGCTGGTCGGCGTGGGCCTCGGCGCGGTCTTCCTGACGATGGTGAGCGACGAGGTCATGCGTCGCACGATCGGCGCGATCCTGCTCGCGCTGCTGGTGCTCAACCTCTGGCGCGACCACCTGCGCACCGACACCCGCCTGGCCACCGTCGGCTACGGCGGCCTGGCCGGCTTCACCACAATGGTGGCCAACGCCGGGGGTCCGCCGATGAGCCTCTACCTGCTCGCCGCCCGGTACGAGAAGTGGCGGTTCCTCGGCACGACGGCGTGGTTCTTCTTCACGGTCAACGTGATCAAGCTGCCCGTCGCCGTGGGCGTGGGGATCGTGCGCACCGAGACGGTGGCGCTGTGGGCCGTGCTCGCGCCGGTCGTGCTGGTCGGCACGTGGATCGGGCGCAAGGTCATCGGCCACGTGGACCAGCGCCTGTTCGAGCGCCTGGTCACCGTGCTCGTGGCGCTCGCGGCCCTGAACCTGCTGCTGCTCTGACCGGCCAGGAGCGGCCGGGTCACGTGGGGCGCAGGCGCCACCGGGCGGGCGCCATCGTGTAGATCTGCCGGTACAGCGCCGTCCCGACGAGGACGCCGAGGGCGATGGAGACGATCGACCCGGCGATCGTCGTCAGGCTTGCGGAGGCGACGGCGGCCCCGCTGGCCGACTGGGTGAGGCCGATCAGCCCGGTCGCCCCGGGCACGAGCAGCCAGAACGCGGGGAGGAAGCAGACGACGGCGGGCGGCGCGCCCCGGACGGTCTGCACGAGGTAGGCGCACAGGGTCAGCGCGGCCGCGCCGAGGAAGCCGCTGTAGACGCCGTTCGTGACCGCTGCCCCCGCGACCTGCCCGCCGTAGGCGACCAGCAGGACGACGGTGAGGAAGAAGAGCGAGCGTCGCGGCCCGCAGTGGTACAGGAAGATCCCGACCGAGAAGAGCAGGACGCCGATCCAGGGCTGGAACGCCCCGAGCGTCGTGGGGGAGGAGGCGAGGGCGGCCGAGCTCGGCACGTCGGTGATCGCCAGGGCCGCGAGGATCCCGAAGGCGAGGAACAGCAGCTGCGCCATGCCGGACACGAGGCGGCTGGACCCGGCCACCATGTCGCCGGCGGCGAGCTCCTGCACCCCCGTGGTGAGCGCGGCGCCGGGCAGCAGCGTGACCAGCGGCGGGACCAGCACCTGCAACGGCTCGCTCACGACGGTGGTGTCGGCGAGCCCGAAGACGAGCAGCGCCAGCACGAAGGCGGTGACGACGGGCAGCAGGGTGGCGGCGTACGTCCCGGGCCGCACGGTCAGCTTGACCGCCCCCACGAGGACGCCGAGGACGAACGCGTACAGCAGGCTGAGCGGGTTGCCGCCGAGGAGGACCAGACCGAGACCCGCCGCGGCCAGCCCGTGCCCGGCCGTGCGGACCCAGGACGGGAAGCGCGGGCGCGCGTCCGCGATCCCGCGCAGCAGGTCGACGCCCTCGGACGCGTCGATCCGGCCCGCGACCGCCTGGTCCACGACGGCGTAGACCTGGGCGGCGCGGTCGAACCGGACCTCGCCGCCCGCCGACGCCGCGACGTCGAACCTCGTCTCCGTGTCGCCCGGCATCCGGATGAGGATCAGGGTCGGGAACACGAACAGCGCGGTCTGCGGCGAACCGAGCGCGACGGCGACGCGCTTGAGCGTGTGCTGGATGTCGGTGGCCGCCGTGCCGACCGTGAGCAGCGCGCCCCCGAGCGCCACCAGGAACTCCTGCAGCCGCTCGGACGCGGCGTCCACCACCGGCTCGGCCTCGAGGGACCGGCGACGCAGCGAGAACCTCGGGAGGCGGACGCGCAGGAGGCGGCGCCGGGCGCTCGCGCCGTCGTTCTCGGTCACCGTCCGCCGCCCTCCGCCGGGTGCACGCCGTGGATCGCTCGCCAGGCTAGGGCCGCGACCCCGGGTCGGCGACCGCGACCGGCGGCCTTGACCCTCAATTTACAGCGCTGTATGTTCGCTGCGGCCCGTCGCCGAGACGGTGCCGATCGTGGTCGAAGGAGACGTCGCGTGAGATCGAAGACGATGGGCGGCCCGCCGAGAACGGTGAGCCGGCGCTCGTTCCTTGCGGGGGCTGCCGGGATGCTGGCGGCCGTCCCGCTGGCGGCGTGCGCCGCACCGGGCGGCGGCGGGGGCCGCACACAGATCACCTTCTACGAGCAGAAGCAGGAGGTCATCGCCTACTTCGACGACCTGCTGCGGCGCTTCGAGGGGGAGAACCCGCACCTCCGCGTCGTGCACGACTCGACGACGGCGATCGCGCCCCAGTTCGTGCGGAGCGAGCCGGGCGACGTCGGGTGCTTCAACGACAACCTGGAGCTGGCCCGCTACATCTCCCGCGGCCAGATGGGCGACCTGTCGCAGCTGCCGTCGGCGGCGACCGTGCGGACCGACATCAGCGACCTCACGGACCAGTACGCCACCTACGCCGGGCGCACGAGCGTGCTGCCGTACTCGCTGGCGGCCGCCGGGGTCATCTACAACAAGGCGATCTTCGCCGAGCACGACTTGCCGGTCCCGACCACCTGGACCGAGTTCGTCGACGTCTGCACCGAGCTGCAGAAGGCCGGCGTCACGCCGATCTACGCGACCGACCGGGACACCTGGACGCTGTGGCAGGGCCTGTTCGACTACTCCGTCGGCAGCCTCGTCGACCCGGGCGAGTTCTTCGGGCGGATGAAGGAGCTCGGGACGGACGTCGGGCCCGACTCCGACGTCTCGTTCGCGAAGACGCTGGCGCTCCCGATGGAGCGGGCCAAGACGATCTCGTCGTTCTTCAACCCGGACCACGCCGTGCGCGGCTACGCCGACGGCAACCTCGCGTTCGGCCAGGGCAAGGCCGCGATGTACCTGCAGGGCCCCTGGGCGCTGAGCCAGATCGCCCTGGTCGACGAGCACCTCGAGGTCGGGACGTTCGCCCTGCCGGTGAGCGAGGACCCCGACGAGCGCCAGGCGCGGGTCAACATCGACCTCTGCCTCTACATCCCCGTCGACACCCCGCACCGCGCGGAGGCAGAGGAGCTCGTGGAGTTCCTCATGCGCCCCGAGATCCTCAACGCGTACAACGCCGACAACCTCGCGTACTCGACGCTGAAGGACGGACCGCCGCAGCAGGACGAGCGGCTCGCCGGGCTGCAGCAGTACGTCGACTCCGCCGCGTTCTACCAGGGCGCCGGCACCTTCGTCCCGACCTCCATCCCGCTGGGCAACTACCTGCAGGAGGCGATCCGCTCGGGCGACTTCGAGACGATGCTCGACCAGCTCGACGCCGACTGGCGCCGGCTCGCGAGCCGGGAGGCGACGGTATGACCCAGACCTTGACCCCGTCCACGCGTGCCGCGGCGCCGACCACCGCGCCCGGCCGCCGCCGACGTCACGGGCGCCCCGAGCCGATCGCGTACCTGTTCCTCGTCCCCGCCCTGGTCGTGTTCACCGCGTTCGTGGTGATCCCCGCGCTGGTGGGCATCTTCTACAGCTTCACCGACTACGTCGGGTTCGGGGGCTGGAGCTTCCTGGGCCTGCGGAACTACACGGCCCTCCTCGGCGACCCGGGCATCCGCGAGGCCTACGGGTTCACCCTCGGCTTCTCGGTCGTCACGGTGATCGTGGCGCAGGTGATCGCCCTGGTCCTCGCCATCGGCCTGTCCAAGCGCATCCGCTTCGCGGCGGGGCTGCGGGCGATCTTCGTGATCCCGATGGTCGTCTCGGGGATCGTCGTCGCCTACGTGTTCAACTACCTGTTCTCGAACACGCTGCCGGCGTTCGCCACCGCGGCCGGCATCGACCCGCTCAGCCAGAGCATCCTGGGCAACCCCGACCTGGCCTGGCTCGCCATCGTCGTCGTGTCGGCCTGGCAGACCATCCCGGGCGCCCTGCTCGTCTACACGGCCGGCCTCACGTCGATCCCGGGCGACCTGTACGAGGCGAGCTCGCTGGACGGCGCCGGGCCCTGGCGCCAGTTCCGTTCGATCACGCTGCCGCTCATCGCCGGCTTCGTGCTCATCAACACGATCCTCGGCATCAAGGGCTATCTCGGCGTCTACGACGTCATCGTCGGCCTCACCGGCGGTGGGCCCGGCAACGCCACGAGCAGCGTCGCGATGACGATCTTCGGCGGCTTCACGGGCGGCGACTACGCCTACCAGATGGCCAACGCGACCGTCTTCTTCGTGATCACGGTGGTCATCTCCGTGCTGCAGCTCGTCGTCTCCCGTGGAAGGAACATCCGCCTGTGACCGCCATCGCCACCGCGACCCCGCGCGACGGGCGCGCCCCGGCGCCGGTCCGCGACCGTCGCCGCCCCGCCCGCGCCCACCGCACGAGCTGGCCGCTGACCGTCGCGCTCGCCCTGTGCTCGCTCACCGTGCTCGCCCCCCTCTACGTCACGGTCATGATGGCGTTCAAGACCAGCGAGCAGTCGGTGGCGGGCAACGCCTTCGCCCTGCCGGCGCCGTTCAACCCGGCGAGCTTCGCCGAGGCGTGGCAGCTGACCCGGTTCCCCGTGTCGTTCAGCATCTCCGTCGGCGTCGCGGCCCTCACCGTCGCCCTCACGCTGCTGCTGAGCTCGCTCGCCTCGTACGCGATCGTGCGCTACTGGTCGCACCGGTTCTTCCGCTGGTCGTTCGTGTACCTGCTCGCGTCGATGTTCCTGCCGTTCCCCGTGATCGCGCTGACGGAGATCAAGCTCACCGCCCTCACGGGCCTCGACAACCCGCTGGGCGTCGCCATCCTGCACGCGATGTTCCAGCTCGCGTTCAGCGTGCTGCTGTTCTCGGCGTACCTCCGGTCGATCCCGGTCGAGCTGGAGGAGAGCGCCCGCATCGACGGCGCGACGACGTGGCAGGTCTTCTGGCGCATCATCCTGCCGCTGCTGGGCCCGATGATCGCCACCGTCGGCATCTTCGCGTTCCTCGCCTCGTGGAACGACTTCATGCTGCCGTCGATGATCGTGTCCGACCCGACGCTGCAGGTGCTGCCCGTCGTGCAGAACATCTTCCAGAGCCAGTTCGGCACCAACTACAACGTCGCGTTCGCCTCGTACCTCATGGCGATGGCACCGACCATCGTCGTGTACCTGTTCGCCCAGCGCTGGGTCATCAGCGGCATCACCCAGGGCGCGGTCAAGAGCTGAGCCCGCCCGCGGCCCGCCGCGGACACCGACCACCCTGCACCACCCCGGAGGAGTACCCGTGACCGACGTCGTCGACACCCGACGCCCGCTGCCCGTCGTCCGCCCGCTGCCCGGCGCGGCCCCGCAGGCCCGCGCCGAGCAGCAGGTCCGCGGTGACCGCTGGCGCGTGACCGTCCTGACCGACCGCCTGTTCCGGGTGGAGTGGTCGCCCGACGGCGGGTTCGAGGACCGCGCGTCGACGTTCGCCGTCCGGCGTGACCTCGGGGCGGCCGAGTTCTCCGCGCAGCCCTTCGGCGACGGCATCGAGATCACGACGCCGCACGCCCGGCTGCGGTACGACGGCCACGAGCCGACCGCGCAGGGGCTCGTGGTCGAGCTCCGCGGCCGGGACTCCGGCCGGTGGCGCTACGGCGAGCCGACGCACGACCTGGGCGGCACGGCCCGGACCCTCGACGACGCGGACGGGCGCATCGACCTCGAGCCCGGCGTCGTGTCCCCGGACGGCATCGGGGTGGTGGACGACACCGAGTCCTTCCTGCTCGCCGACGACGGGTGGATCGGCACGCGCGCGGAGGGCCGACGCGACCTCTACGTCTTCGCGCACGGGCGCGACTACGCCCGCGCGGTCCGCGAGCTCTACGCCGTCTCGGGGGCGCCGATGCGCCTGCCGCGCTGGGCGCTGGGCAACTGGTGGAGCCGGTACCACCCGTACTCCGCCGAGTCGTACCTCGAGCTGATGGACCGCTTCGACGAGGAGGGAGTCCCGCTCTCCGTCGCGGTGATCGACATGGACTGGCACCGCGTCGGGTCCGTGCCGCCGCAGTACGGCAACGGCTGGACCGGGTACTCGTGGGAGCCCGCCCTGTTCCCCGACCCGGCGGCGTTCCTCGGCGCGCTGCACGAGCGGGGCATGCGCACCACCCTCAACCTGCACCCCGCCGACGGCGTGCGCGCCTTCGAGGACGCCTACCCGCGGATGGCCGAGGCGGTCGGGATCGACCCGGCCACCGAGACCCCCGTGTCGTTCGACCCCACCGACCCGGCGTTCCTGCGCGCCTACTTCGAGCTGCTGCACCACCCGCTCGAGGAGCAGGGCGTGGACTTCTGGTGGATCGACTGGCAGCAGGGGCGCACCTCGGGCCTGCGCGGCGTCGACCCGCTGTGGCTGCTCAACCACTTCCACCACCTCGACGCCGCGCGGCACGGCGGGCCGGGCATGACCTTCTCCCGGTACGCGGGGCCGGGCAGCCACCGATACGCGGTCGGGTTCTCCGGCGACGCCGTGGTCTCGTGGGAGTCGCTCGCGTTCCAGCCGGAGTTCACGGCGACCGCGTCGAACGTCGGGTACTGCTGGTGGAGCCACGACATCGGCGGGCACACCCGCGGCGTCCGGGACGACGAGCTGGCCACCCGGTGGGTGCAGTTCGGCGTCCTGTCGCCGATCATGCGCCTGCACTCGGCGAACAACCCGTTCATCCGCAAGGAGCCGTGGCTCTTCCCCGCCGAGCACCGGCGGGCGATGGGCGACGCGCTGCGGTTCCGGCACCGCCTGGTGCCGTACCTGCACACGATGAACCACCTGGCCGCCGCCGGCACGCCCCTGGTGCGGCCGATGTACCACCTGGAGCCGTACCGCGGCGAGGCCTACTCCGTGCCGAACGAGTACGCCTTCGGCACCGAGCTGGTCGTGGCCCCCGTGGTGACGCCGCGCAGCCGGGTGTCGCTGCTGAGCCGCACGCGGGCGTGGCTGCCCGCGGGCCGCTGGACGGACGTCTTCACGGGCGCGGTGTACCAGGGGGACCGGCACGTCGAGCTGCACCGCCCGATCGAGTCGGTGCCCGTGCTCCTGCGCGAGGGCGGCGTCCTGCCGCTCGCCGCCGCCTCCGAGCGGGACGCGACCCGCAACCCGGCGGCCCTCGAGGTGCTCGTCGCCCCCGGCGCGAGCGGACGCCTCGACCTCGCCGAGGACCCCGAGGGCGACCACGACGTGCAGGACGTCGCCACCGAGACCGCCACCGAGCCCGCACCCGAGCACGGCGGCGGCGGCCCCGCGGCGACCACGCCCCTGGTCTGGGACCGGGACGCCCAGGAGTTGCGGGTCGGGGCGGTCGAGGGCCGCGCCGACGTCGTGCCCGCCCGTCGCCAGTGGACCGTCACGTTCCTCGCGCAGCTGCCCGCCGGCGAGGTGACCGTCGACGGACTGGCCGTCCCGGTGTCCGGCCACGACGGCCGGTGGAGCGTGTCGTTCACGGCGGCGTCGGGGACGGGCGCCGTCGTGCGCGTCGGCGGGGCGCTGCGCGTCGGCGTCGACCCCGCCGAGGCCGTGCGGACGGTGCTGGAGCGGGCCCAGGCGGGCAACCCCGAGAAGCTCGCGGCGTGGGAGGTCGTGACCAGCGGGCGCGGGACCGTCGAGCGGCTCGCCGAGCTGGAGACCGTCGGCCTGCCGGACGACGTCCGCGGCGCGGTCGTCGAGCTGCTCGCGACGGTCGTGGACGCCCCCGCCTGACCCCGGCGCGCCCGGCCCGCGGGGGCCGCACCTCACCGGGGCGGCCTCACCTCATCGCGGGCCGGGCGCGGCGACCGGCTCCGGGGCGCTCTCGCGGACCAGCAGGCTGTGCCCGACCGTCACGTGCCTGCCGGGCGCGTCGAGCCCGTCGATCCGCTCCAGGAGCAGGTCGAGCGCGCGGGAGGCGAGCGCGTGCGTGTCGGGCGCCACGCTGGTGATCGTCGGCACGGTGCTCGCCGTGAGGACCGTCGCGTCCCAGCCGACGATCGCGACGTCGCCCGGCACGTCGACGCCGCGCACCCGCAGGGCGCGCAGCGCGCCGATCGCCGCGAGGTCGTCGCGGCACAGGAGGCCGTCGATCTCCAGCCCGGCGTCCAGGGCCTCGCCCAGGGCCGCCTCGGCGCCGAGCGCGTCGCCCTCGCCGCGGGCGACGAGCAGGGACTCGTCGAACCGGTGCCCGGCGTCGTCCAGCCCCTGGCGGTACCCGTCCAGCCGCAGCGCGGACGTGAACGACCACGGGCCGGTCTCGTGCCCGAGGAAGCCGATCCGCCGCCTCCCGAGCGCGACCAGGTGCGCGACCGCCTCCGCGGCCGCGGCGACGTTGTCGATCGCGACCTGGTCGGTCCCGGACGGCTGTGGGTCCTCGCCGAGGAAGACGATCGGGGTGTCGTGACGCAGCGCGTCCAGGTCGGTGGCCCGCAGGGCCTGCGGGTGCACGACGACGCCGTCGACGATCCCGGCCTCCCGGTCCCGCACCACGGTCCGTTCGCCGTCCGCGGTGCCGCCGGTCTCCTCGAGCAGCAGGCGGTAGCCGCGGGCCGCGCTCACCCGCGCGAAGACGTGCGCGAGCTCGGCGAAGTACGGCCGGCGCAGGTCCGGGAAGGCGAGCGCCACCATGCTGGACCGGCCGGTGGCGAGGCTGCGCCCGCGCAGGTCGGGCCGGTAGCCGAGCTCGTCGATGGCGGCCTGCACGCGCTCGCGCATCGCCACGCTGACGTGCTGGTAGTCCCGGACCACGTTCGACACGGTCTTCATCGACACGCCGGCGTGCGTCGCGACGTCCTGGAGCGTCACTCTCTTCACGGGGATCACGGTAGCGTCTGCAGCGAGGCTCGTTTACAGCGCTGTATAGTCGCGCCGTGACCACGACGACCCACGCCGCCGCCGACGTCGGCGCCGCCCTCGACCACCTTCCCCTCGCCACCCGCCAGGACGGCACGTACCCCCGGCCGCAGCTGCTGCGGGAGCGGTGGGCCACGCTCGACGGGCCGTGGGCCTTCCGGCACGACGACGCGGACGCCGGCCTCGCCGCGGGCTGGGCGGAGGGCTGGTCGGCCGACGACGCCGACTCCCTCGAGATCACCGTGCCGTTCCCGCCCGAGTCGGTGGCCTCCGGGATCGCGGAGCCCGGGTTCCACCCCGTCGTCTGGTACGCGCGGACGATCCGGCCGGCCGACCTCGCGGCCGCGGGCCGGTCCGCGGCCGCGCCCCGGGTCCTGCTGCACCTCGGCGCCGTGGACTACCGCGCCACCGTGTGGATCGACGGCGCGCTCGCGGGGGAGCACGAGGGAGGCCACACGCCCTTCACCCTGGACGTCACGGCGCACGTCGCCGGCGGCGCGGACGACGCCGAGCACCTGCTCGTCGTGCGCGCCGAGGACGACCCGCACGACCTGACCCAGCCCCGCGGCAAGCAGGACTGGCACGAGGACGCGCACGCCATCTGGTACCGGCGGACCACCGGGATCTGGCAGACCGTGTGGCTCGAGGCGGTGCCCGGCACCAGCATCGACCACCTCCGCTGGCTCCCCGCCGGCCCGGCCGCCGTCGACCTCACCGTCCGGTTCCGGGGCGCGCTGCCGCCCGGGTCGCGGGTGCGCGTCGCCCTGCGGTTCGACGAGCGGGACGAGGACCTCGGCACCGTCGAGGTCACGACCGTCCGCCCGACGCCCACCGTGGACCTCACCGTGCCGGTCGCCCGGCAGCGCAACGGGCAGGCCGAGGACGAGCTGACCTGGTCCCCGGAGAAGCCGCGGCTCGTGGACGCCGTCGTGTCGCTGCACGGGCCCGACGGCGCGGTGCTCGACGCGGTCTCGTCCTACCTCGGGGTGCGGAGCGTCGACGTCGCCCGCGGCGCGTTCCTGCTCAACGGGTACCCGTACGACGTGCGGTCCGTGCTGAACCAGGGGTACTGGCCCGACAGCCACCTCACGGCCCCGTCGGCGGACGCGCTGCGCCGCGAGGCGGAGCTCGTCAAGGAGCTCGGGTTCAACGCGTGCCGCATCCACCAGAAGATCGAGGACCCGCGCTTCCTGTTCTGGGCGGACCGCCTCGGCGTCCTCGTCTGGGGCGAGACGCCCGGCGCGTACGAGTTCTCGCCCACCGCCGTGCAGCGCCTGACCCGGGAGTGGATGGAGGCCGTCGACCGCGACGTCTCGCACCCCTCGATCGTCACCTGGGTGCCGTTCAACGAGTCCTGGGGCATCCAGCACGTGGCCGACGACCCGGCACAGCAGGCCTACTCCCGCGCCCTCACCGACCTCACGCGCGCCCTCGACCCGACCCGGCCGGTGATCTCCAACGACGGGTGGGAGCAGCAGAACACCGACATCGTCACCGTGCACGACTACGAGGGGGACGGCGCCGCCCTCGCCCGGACCTACGCGGACGACGCGGCACGCGAGCGCATCGTCACCCGGATGGCGCCGTCGGGCCGCCGCCAGCTCGTCGGCGGGTGGGCCGACGCCGGCCAGCCGGTCATGCTCACCGAGTTCGGGGGAGTGAACTACCAGCCGGGAGCCGCGCGCGCCGACGGCTGGGGATACACCAGCGCCGAGGACGGCGACGACTGGGTCGCGCGGATCACCGCGCTGTACGACGCCGTCCGCGCGAGCGACTTCCTCGCCGGGTCGTGCTGGACCCAGCTCACCGACACGATGCAGGAGACCAACGGGCTGCTCACCGCGGACCGGGAGCCCAAGGTGCCGGTCGAGCAGATCCGCCGCGCCGTCGCCGGGGACCGCTGATGGCGGTGGACGACCGCGACCGGGAGATCTGCGCCGGGCCCTGGGACGGACCGGGGAGCGGGCCGGGCGCGATCGCGCCGCCGGTCTTCCAGACGAGCCTCTTCGCGAAGGCGACGTTCGCGGAGCTCGCCCGGCAGCAGGCCGCGGAGCACGAGAACTACGTCTACAGCAGGGGCACCAACCCGACCGTCGCCTTCCTCGAACGGCAGCTCGCGCTGCTCGAGCGCGGCGAGGCGGCCAAGTGCTTCGGCTCGGGCATGGGGGCGATCGGCGCCGTCCTCGGCGGCCTGCTGCGCGGCGGCGACCACGTCCTCTTCGTCAACAACGTCTACGGCCCCACGCTGGAGCTGGCACGGCACCTGGAGCGGTTCGGCGTCGAGCACACCGTCCTGACCGACCCGGGTGCCGACATCGAGGACCACCTCCGCGACAACACCGCCCTGGTGTACGTGGAGAGCCCCGGCACGATGCTCATGCGCCTCGTCGACCTGCGTGCGCTCACCGCGGTCGCCCGACGCCGCGGGATCCTCACCGCGATCGACAACACCTGGTCGACGCCGCTGTTCCAGAAGCCCCTCGAGCTGGGCGTCGACCTCGTGATCCACTCGCTCACGAAGTACGTCGGCGGGCACAGCGACGTCACCGGCGGCGCCGTCGTCGGGTCGGCCGAGCTGGTCCGCGAGATCTTCTACCGGGGGCACCAGCTCTTCGGCGCGGTCATGTCCGCGATGGAGGCCTCCCTCGTGCTGCGCGGGCTCCGCACGCTCCCGGTCCGGATGGAGCAGCACCAGGAGAACGCGCTGCGGGTGATCGACCACCTGCAGGCCCACCCCGCGGTGACGGCGGTGCATCATCCATACGCCGACCCCGGGCCGGACGACCGCCTCGTCCGTGCGCAGCTCACCGGCTTCTCCGGGCTGCTGAGCCTCGAGCTCGCGGACGGCACGTTCCCGGCGGTCTCCCGGTTCGTCGACGCCCTGCGGGTGTTCCGCATCGGCATCAGCTGGGGCGGCTACGAGAGCCTCGTGAGCTCCCCCGTGCGGGCCGACAACGCCGACCGGCTGGCGGCCGACGGCATCCCGCCGGGTCTCGTGCGGCTGTCGGTCGGGCTCGAGGGCGCGCGGAACCAGATCGACGACCTCGACCGGGCGCTCGCGGCGATCTGACGCGGTCTGACGCCGTCGCGCGTGCGAGCCCGCTCGACGCGCGGCCCGCACGCGCGGGGTGTGCTCGTCGCGCGTCGCGAGCGCCGCAGTAGGCTGGCGACGCAGATCCCGGCCACCGGCCGGCGCGACGAGGGGAGGCGGCATGGGCGACGCCCTGTTCGTGCTCGCGCGCGACGCGTCCTCCTCCCTCGCCGTCCTGCTCGGCACCCAGACGCTCACGACCGTGCTCGTCCTCGTCGGCGCCACCGCCCTCGCGACGGCGGCGCTGGCCTTCGTCGCCCGCGCGGCGACGGCCGGCGCACCCGTCCTGGTGCCGGTGGCGGTGCACCGCGCGCGCGGCGACGTCGACGTCCCGCCGCTGGTCACCCAGAGCGATCCTGACGCCCCCGGCCGCGCCCGGCCCAGGGCACCCGGCGTCCTCCCCGGCTGATCACCCCGGGTCGAGGCCCCCGTCCGGCACCGCCGGACCGTCCGACGCTGCGCGCACCGCGCAGCCCCTCCTCGTCCGCGGGGCGATCGGCGAACGCGTACCCACCCGTTCGACCGAGGACACCACCATGGACCTGCTCGCCCTCCCGCCCGTCGCCGCAGTGCTCGGCACCGCCTACCGCGCCCTGATGGGGCTGTCGCACCTGCTCGAACCCGCGCTCGGCGTCGCCGCCGCCGCGGCCGCCGTCGTCGTCGTCACGCTCGCCGTCCGCGCGGCGCTGATCCCTGTCGGCGTCTCCCAGGCCAAGTCCGAGCGCACGCGGGCGCGCCTGGCGCCCCGCATCGCCGAGCTGCGGCGCCGGCACCGGAACGACCCCGAGCAGCTGCAGCGCGCGACGATGCGGCTCTACGCCGAGGAGGGCACCACCCCGGTCGCGGGCTGCCTTCCCCTGCTGCTCCAGGCGCCGGTGGTCGGCGTCCTCTACGCCCTGTTCGTGCACGCTCAGGTCGCGGGGCAGTCGAACGCACTGCTCGGTCACGCGCTGTTCGGGGTGCCGCTCGGGTCGAGCCTCGCCGGCTCGGTCGCCGGCGGCGCCGCGGGCCTCCCGGCGCTCGCCGTCTTCGGCGTGCTCGTGCTCGCGATCGCGCTCGTCGGCGAGCTGACCCGGCGTGCGGCCCTGCCGGGCGGCCCGCTGGCCGTGCCCGGCGCGTCGGCCCGGGTGGCGGAGGCGGGCACGGCCGGCCCCTTCGCCGGGCCGGCCGTGCAGCGCGCGCTCGGTGCACTGCAGTTCGCGACCGCCGTCGTCGCGTGCTTCGTCCCGCTCGCCGCGGGTCTCTACCTGCTGGTCACGGTGGCGTGGACGCTGGCGCAGAGGGTGGTGCTGCGGCGCCGCTACCCGCTGGACGTGCCCGCGTAGCGGCCCGCGGGCGTCAGTTGCTCATCTGCGCGACGGCGGCGGTCCACTCCCAGTGCCACGGCTCGTACTTCGACCCCCCGGGCCGGGCCCAGTCGGGGTTGTCCCACCCGTACGTCGGGGCGTTCGCGGCGAGCCAGTCCCACCGGGCGCCCGCGTACGACTCGGCGCAGATGTCGACGGCGAGGCCCCAGCCGTGGTTGGACGTGCCGGGCACGGCCGCGAGGTACCCCTTGGCGGCCTTCGTCGCGATCTGCTGGGAGTAGCTGCGGAACCCGTCCGTGATGCACATCGGCTCGCCCCACGCGGCCCGGTACGCCTCGTTGAGCTTCGCCAGGGCGACGGCCGCGTCCGCGCGGACCTGCGTGTGCCCGTCCCACAGCGTGCAGAGCTCGTCCGACGGGATCTGCCCGTTGGTGCCCAGCCCGGCGGCCGCCCCGTCGCAGCCGGGCAGGACGGGCGGCGGGGGCGTCTTGATCTGGCCCCCGTCGAGCGTCTCGACCGAGAGCTTCGTCTTGTCGGAGACGGTGACCTGCGCGCCGCCGGCGACCGCGGTCTTCACGGCACCGGCCTGCACGGTGGCGGCTCGCGCCCCGCTGCGCGACGCGGCGCCGTCCCGGTCGTCGACGGCGGACGCCGCCGCGGTGGTGAGCGCGTCCAGGGCGCCGGTCGTCGGCCGGTCGTCGGCCTCGGGCGCGGCGGCGTCGGGCGCGATGGCGGCGAGCGTCGTCGTGGTCGCGACGGCGACCGTCAGCCCCACGCCGAGGCTCGTCCAGCGGCTCGGCGTCCGGCCCTTGCGGGCCGGCTTGCGCGCGGTGGCGCGGGCCGGGGGGCGTCCGGCCTCGGGGGTGCGGGTCGGCTCGGGCGTGCGGGTCGGACCGAACACGTGCGTGTGCGGGAAGACGCGGGCGGGCTCGGCGGCGCGGACGGGCTCGGGCGTACGGACCGGCTGGGCGGCGCGGACGGGCTCGACCCTGCGGACCTGCTCGTCGGCGCGGACCGGCGTGGCGGCGCGGACCGGCGCGGCGGCGCGGACCGGCTCGACGACGGGGGCGGGCGTCGAGACGTGCGGCGGTGCGGGGGCGACCGCGCGGCTGCGGCCGCCGCGGCCCGGGTCGCGCCGGCTCGGGTAGGTGCGCGCGGGCTGTGCCGGGGCGGGTGCGGGCTGCGTGGTGGTCATCGCGCGGCCCGCGCGTGCGCGAGGGGGGAACCGGGGGCGCCGCTCCGCGCGTAGCCCCGGAGAACGTGGGTTGTCATGCGACCTCTCTTGCTGCCTGAACCGCCGGGGAGGAACGTACCTCACCGGCCGGGCGAATGTCACGAAACGATCACGACGAGGGAGTGGCCCGGTCGTGGGGTGACCTGCGGTGGCGCGCCGACCCGGGGCCGGCGCGCCACCACGACGGTCACCGGGACGCGAGGAGGTCCCGCATCTGGTGGATCTCGTCGCTCTGGGTCTCGACGACGGACCGGGCCATCGCGACGGCGTCGGCATCCTGACCGTCCTCGACCTCCGCCTGCGCCATCTCGACGGCTCCCTCGTGGTGCTCGACCATCTGCTCGAGGAAGAGCCGCCCGGCCTCGGCACCCTGCGCGTCGTCGAGCGCCCGCAGGTCGTCGGGGGAGAGCATCCCGTCCATCGAGCCGTGGCCGGCGGCCGCGGGCTCCGCGCCCCAGTCGGCGAGCCATTCGGTGAGCGTCTCGATCTCGGGGCCCTGGGCGGCCTTGATCTGCTCCGCCAGGTCGGCGACCCGCGGGTCGATGCCGTCCTCGCCGAGCACGGCGTCCGACATCTCGATCGCCTGCTCGTGGTGGGGCAGCATCATCTGCGCGAACATCACGTCCGCGTCGTTGAACGCGGGGTCGGACGCGGGGTCCGACGGAGCGCCCGAGGCCTCGCCGGACATGCCGGCCATGTCGTGGCCGCCCTCGTCGTCGCCCCCGCAGGCGGCGAGCGAGAGGGCGACGGCGAGCGCGAGCGCGGGCACGCGGGCGCGCGTCAGAAGGGTGTGCGTCATGAGGGTCTGGACCTTTCTCGGTGGGCTTCCGCTGCCGGGCCCGCGCAGGCGGGCCCCGGTGTCCGGCGGCGCGGTGGCGCCGCGGACGGGCGGGCCTACGTCCGAGAGATCCCCAGGGCGTGCAGGGAGGGAGCGAGCGCCGGGCGGGAGGCCGCCGTGAGCGCGTGCCACGGCGCGCCGCGCGGGCCCTCGACCCGCAGGAGGGCTCGCGCCCCCGGGCCGACGAGCGCCAGCAGCACGGCCAGGATCATCAGGCACATCGCCGTGACCACCTCGTGCCCGCCGCAGCCGGTGGTGCCGCACCCGGCGGACTCCGAGCCGGTGTCGTCGACGACGTCCGCGGCGGCTGCCGTCGACGCCGCGGCGTGCGACGGCGCGTGGTGCTCGGCGACGACGGCGACGGCGCCGTGGTGGCCTCCGTGCCGCGTGGAGGAGCCGCTCATCGCGTGCATGACCACGACGCCCGCGATGATCGTGAGCACGAGGAGCACGCCGGCCAGCCGTCCGCGGCGCCCGGCCAGCAGGGGGCGCACGGTGCGGAACATGCGTCCTCCTCGAGCGACGTTCGGGGCCGGTGGCCGGTGGGCGACCCTGGCACTGTAACGAACGGACGCGCGGTCGGTCGTCCGCCGCGACCTGCGGGACAGGGCGTCGCGGCCTAGCGTCGAGGTATGAGCGAGGACAACGACGCCGTCCGCACCGAGAAGAGCGGCAGCAAGACCGCAAAGATCCTGTACCGGCCGGTGGGAATCGTGAGCTCGATCGTCGGCGGGATCGTGGCGGGGCAGGTGTTCAAGCAGGTCTACAAGCGCGTCGCGCCCGGTCACCCGGACGACGCGCCCACCCCGCTGCAGTCCGAGTACCGGATGCGGGAGATCCTGCTCGCGTCGCTGCTCCAGGGCGCGATCTTCGCCGTGGTGAAGGCGGCCATCGACCGCGGCGGGGCCCGGGCGTTCGAGCGGTGGACGGGGGAGTGGCCGGGCGACTGACCGCGACCCGCCCGGGTCGCGCATGCTTCGATGGCCCGATGACCGCCGAGGACGCGCAGCGCCGGCCCGCCGACCGGGTGTGGCGGCGGCTGCCTGCCGAGGCACGGCCGCTCCTCGAGGGCGGCCTGCCGGCGTCGGACCTGCGCACGCTCCTGCTCGACGTCGCGGCCGCCCGCGCGGGCGCGACCCGGCCCGCGGACGTCCTCGCGCAGTGGCGCCGGGACCGCACGGTGCGGCCCGCCGTCGCCGACCCCCGCCGGCTCTGGCCGCTGGAGGCGCGCCTCTGGCACGAGCTGCCCGTGGAGTTCGACGCCGTCGAGCCCTCGCCCGTCGCCCCGCTGGCCGCGGCGTCGGCGCTCGGGCCCGTGAGCCAGCAGCGCGTCGTCGCGACGACCCGGCTCACCGAGGTGGTGAGCGACTCGACCAACGTGCTCGCCCTGGAGGCGGCGGACCGCCGGTCGACCGGCCCGCGCGGCGAGCCTGTCCACCTCGCGGCGATCCAGCGCCAGCTCCGTGCGCAGGTCTTCGGGCCCGGCGCGGGCGCGCACTTCCGCCTCCTCGTGCTGGTGTCCAGCGCCCGCGACGCGGGCTCCGGCCGCACCGAGGCGGCGCTCCTGGTGACCCACCTGCGCGCGTGGCAGCGGCTGCTCGGTACCACGGCCGCCGACCGCCGACCGCGGATCGAGCTCACCGTGTGGGACGACGGCGCGGTGGCGGAACGGGTCGCGGACACCGTGCTGCCCGCGGTGCGCGACGACGTCGTGCCGGTGGTCGAGGACGCGGCGCGGGAGCGCGCCCGCGGCTACTACGCGGGCGTCGCCCTCCGCATCGTGGTGGACGGCGCGTCCGAGATCGGGGACGGCGGCCTCACGACCTGGACCGCGCAGCTGCTCGGCGACCGCAAGGAGCGGTGCCTCGTGTCGTGCGTCGCGACGGAAGGGCTCCTCGCGCCGGAGGGCTGACGGCGCCGCGCCACGTCCGTGGTCGCGACCGTCGGACCGGCGAGAGGGCCGGCGGTCACCAGTCGGCGGGCCGGGAGTCCTTGCCGTCGAGCCACAGCCGGTCGCTCGCGTCGCTGTGCGAGCCGGCGGAGCCCACGTGCTTGGAGCTGATCCGGTCGCCCTTGACGATCACGTACGCCACGGCCTGGGCGTGCCCGTGGCCGATGCCGTACGTCTCCTTGAGCCACGCCACCACCGGCATGACCTTGCTGTCGGGGCCGAAGCCCTGCTCGGCCGCGGCGGCGACGAACTGGCGGGGCGTGAGCCCGGTCTGGGTCTCGACGTTGTCGAGGTAGGCCTGGAAGGACATCAGCGGCTCTCCTGGGTCTCGTCGTGCTCGTTTTCCTGGATCATCGTGGCGGACGCGTGGATGCACATCATGCGCAGCACGCCGGTGCCGGTGTTGGTGAAGCCGTGCCACACCTCGGGCCCGACGACGGCGGTGTCGCCCGCACGGGCGACGACGGACTCGGCGCCGATGCGGATCGTGGCCTCGCCCTCCAGCACCGACCACGTCTCGGTGTAGGGGTGGCGGTGCAGGTCCGGGCCTTGGCCCGGGTCGTTGGTGACGAGGAAGAACGAGACGCCCGACCCGTGGTCGCGACCCTCGAAGCGCAGCGTGCGCGCCCCGGGGATGCGGATCGAGTCGGCGGGGACGACGGCGGCCATGGTGGCTCCTTCGCGGTTCCGTGGGGGTCGTGGGCCGGTGCCCGCGACGTGTCCCCAGCCTCGTGGGAGGCGCGGCGGCGCACGACCCTTTCGACGGAGATCGAAAGGGTCCGTCTTTAGTTGACACGGTGAAAGAAGGGGGTCGAGGGTAGGGGCCGTGCAGCGCCGCGCAGACGTCCCCACCCTCGGCTCGCTCGGGCCGTCCGCCCGAGCGGTGGTCCGTGCCCTGCTGCTGGCCGGCCCGCTGTCCAGGGCGGAGCTCGCGCGGCGCCTGGAGCGCTCGCCGGCGAGCCTCACCAAGATCACGCAGCCGCTGCTGGCCTCCGGCCTGGTCCGGGAGGAATCAGCGACGGCGACGGTGTCGGAGAAAGCGCCGTCGGAGAGCCGCGGCCGGCCGGGCGCCCCTCTGGTGCTCCGGGCCTCGCGGCACCTGTTCGTCGGCGTCAAGGTCACCGCGGACGAGCTGTACGCGGTCCGGGCGGATGCCTCCGGGCGGGTGGAGGCGAGCGTGCACCGCGTCCTGGAAGACAGGGACCCGGCGACGGTCGTGGCCCAGATCGTTGAACTGGTGAAGGAACTCGGGAGCCCGGGACCGATCCAGGCGCTCGGCATCGGCCTGGCCGGCCAGATGTCCCGCTTCGACCGCACCGTGCGCGCGAACGCGTACCTCGGCTGGGACCAGGTGCCGCTGGCGCAGCTGTTGGAGGAGGCCACCGGCATCCCCACCGTCGTCAGCGAGGACGCCCGGGCGCTGACCGCCGGGGTGCAGTGGTCCGGACCGGGCCGGGGGATGAGCGACTTCGCCGTCCTGACCGTCGGGGTCGGCGTGGGACTGGGCATCGTCCTCGAGGACCGGGTGCTCGCCGGACCCACGGGCAAGGTGGGCCGGATCGGGCACACCCGGGTCTCGGACTCCGGCCCCCTGTGCAGCCACGGGCACCGCGGCTGCGCCTCGGCCTTCCTCACCACGCGGGCCATCACCCAGGGCATCGGCGTGCCGCACGGCCGCACCGACGTGGACCTGGACGCGGCGTACGGGCTCGCGGAGGCGGGCGACGAGGTCGCCCTGCGCGTCTTCGCCGACGCCGGCCACGCCCTGGGCGTCCTGATCGCGCAGCTCGTGAACATGCTCGGGCTGCCCGCCGTGATCCTCGCGGGCGACGGCCTGGGCATGCTCGCGCACGCGCGGCCGGCCATGGAGGTCGCGATCGCCGAGCACCTCGACCCGAACGCCACCGCGCCCACGGTGGTGGCCTTCACCTCCGGCTTCGACGAGTGGGCCCGGGGCGCGGCCGTCGTGGCCTGCCAGTGGATGCTCGTCGACCCGCCCACCCGTCACCCCGAACCGGCATGACCCACCGCTCCGCCACCATCCACGACCTCCAGGAGGAACCGTTGTCCGCACTGCCGCTCGACCCCACCGCCCCGCTCGCCGCCGACGCCGGCTCGATCAGCATCGGCATCGTCGGCGCCGGCCAGTTCTCGCGGAGCTTCGCGACGCTCTGGGACCTGCACCCGAACGTCGACCGGCTCACGATCACCGACCTGGTGCCGGAGCGGGCCAAGACCCTGGCCGACCGCTACGAGCGCGCCACCGTCGTCGACAGCTTCGAGGAGATGCTCGACTCGGACGTCGACGCCGTGGCGATCTTCACCCAGCGCTGGACGCACGCACCGCTGGTGCTCGCCGCGCTGGAGGCCGGCAAGCACGTCTACTCGGCGGTGCCGATGGCGACGGAGCTGACCGACATCGAGGAGATCATCGCCGCCGTCGAGCGCACCGGCCTCACCTACATGATGGGCGAGACGAGCTACTACAACCCGGCCACCGTCTTCATCCGCGAGAAGGTCCGCGAGGGCGCGCTCGGCCAGGTCTTCTACGCCGAGGGCGACTACGTCCACGACATGGACCTGGGCTTCTACGCGGCCTACCAGTACAGCGGCGGGGAGAACTGGAAGGCCACCGCCAGCTACCCGCCCATGCTCTACCCGACGCACGCGATCGGCGGCGTCCTCGGCGCGCTGCCGACCCGGGCCGTCAGCGTGAGCTGCATCGGCGTGGAGGACAAGCGCGGCGACGGCGTGTTCGACCGGGAGGTCAGCCAGTTCGGCAACAGCTTCTCGAACGCGACGGCGCTGTTCGAGCTGGCCGACGGCGGCGCGATGCGCACCAACGAGATGCGCCGGGTGGGCTACCCGTCGCACATCCGCGAGTCGCGGTTCCGCTTCTTCGGCACGGAGGCCAGCTTCGAGCAGCTCGCCCACCAGAGCGTCTGGAACACCAAGGAGGCCTCGACCGACGTCTCGGCCGACTTCGTCCCGGTCCGCAGCGCGGTCGACGAGGCGGACCTCGCGGACGTCGACCCGGCGCTGCGGGAGGCGTTCACCTCGGGGTCGACGCCGGTCCACGACCGGTCCCGGCTGCCCGCCGCGTACGCGGAGGCGCCGAACGGGCACGAGGGATCGCACCACTTCCTCGCCGACGACTTCGTGCGCGGCGTGGTCACGGGCGAGCAGCCGCCGGTGGACGCGTGGCGGTCGGCGGTGTTCACCGCGCCGGGCATCGTGGCGCACGCCTCCGCCCTGGCCGGCGGCGAGCGGATGCCCATCCCGGACTTCGGGAGCCGCCCCGCCCGCGACTGAGCACCACCGGCCCGGCGTCATCGGCGACGCCGGGCCGCCCGAGCACCGCCTGCAACGACGCAAGGAGGTTTCTCATGTCCGCACCGACCGTCCGCGAGGGACGGGTGGGTCGCCGGGACGACACCCGGCTCGCCCTGCTCTTCATCCTGCCGGCCAGCATCGGCCTGGTGGTGTTCTACTTCTGGCCGCTGCTCCGCGGCATCTGGCTGAGCTTCACGTCCTGGGACCTGCTCAGCCCGGCCGAGTTCGTCGGCCTCGACAACTACCGCGCCATGGCGGCCGACCCCGTGTTCTGGAACGCCGTGCGGGTCACCCTGCTCTACGTGGTGATCAACATCGGGCTGCAGACGGTCGTGGCGCTGGTCATCGCGGTGCTGATGCAGCGGCTCAGCCGGTCCACGCTGCTGCGGTCGCTCGTGCTCGCCCCGTACCTCGTCTCGAACGTGGTGGCCGCCCTCGTGTTCCTGTGGATCCTCGACTACCAGCTGGGCATCGGGAACCAGGTGCTGGAGTGGATCGGGCTGGAACGGATCGGGTTCTTCACCTCGGAGGCCTGGGCCATCCCCACCATCGCGGTGGTGAACGTCTGGCGGCACATGGGCTACACGGCGCTGCTGATCTTCGCCGGCCTGCAGGCCATCCCGTCCACCACGTACGAGGCGGCCCGGGTGGACGGCGCGTCCGAGGTGCGGACGTTCTTCGGCATCACCCTGCCGCTGCTGCGCCCGATCCTCGGCCTGGTCCTGATCATCTCGGTGATCGGATCGTTCCAGGTGTTCGACACCGTGGCGGTCACCACCAACGGCGGCCCCGTGGACGCCAGCCGGGTGCTGCAGCTCTACATCTACGACAAGGCGTTCGGGCAGTTCGACTTCGGCTACGCGTCCGCGCTGAGCGTGGCCATGCTGCTGATCCTGGTGGTCGTCACCTTCTTCCAGTACCGCATGACGCGGGCCGGCCAGACGGACCTGAACTAGGAGGCGGCGACCATGACCGAGACCACGACGGCACCCGCCGCACCCACCACCGTCGGCGTGCCCGACGTCCAGCGAGCGGCGGCCCCGCGCCGCCGTCGTCGCCGGCCCAGCCTCGGCCGGGTGCTGGCCTGGGTGGTGATGATCCTGCTCCTGCTCGTCACCCTGTTCCCCTTCTACTGGATGCTGCGCACGGCGCTGTCAAGCAACGGGGCCCTGTACGCGAACTCGACCTCCCTGCTGCCGGTCGACTTCAGCTGGGGCGGGTTCGAGCGCGTCTTCGGCCTGCAGAGCACGGAGGAGGCCATCGCCCAGGGCGGGTCGGGGGCCTCCATCGACTTCTGGCTCTACCTGCGCAACTCGGTGGTGGTGGCCACCGTCGTCACCGCCTGCCAGGTGTTCTTCTCCGCGATGGCCGCGTACGCGTTCTCCCGGCTGCGCTGGCGGGGGCGCGACGCCGTCTTCGGCGTCTTCCTGCTCTCCCTGATGGTGCCGGTGATCTTCACCCTGCTGCCGAACTTCATCCTGGTCCGGGAGCTGGGCCTCATCGACACGCTCCTCGGCATCATGCTGCCGGGCCTGTTCATGACCCCGTTCGCGATCTTCTTCCTGCGGCAGTTCTTCATGAACGTCTCCACCGAGGTGGAGGAGGCCGCCCTGATCGACGGCGCCAGCAAGGTCCGGGTGTTCTTCGCGATCATCATCCCGATGTCGGTGGGGCCGATCGCGACCATCGCGATCCTCACCTACATCGGGTCGTGGAACGACTACTTCTGGCCGCTGATGGTCTCGTACACCGACGACTCCCGGGTGCTCACCGTGGCCCTGGGGAACTTCAACGCGCAGACGCCGCAGACCGGGCCGGACTGGGCCGGGCTGATGGCCGCGACCCTCGTGGCTGCGCTGCCGATGATCCTGCTCTTCCTCGTGTTCGCGAGGCGGATCGTCAACTCCATCGGCTTCAGCGGGATCAAGTGAGGAGGCCCACCGTGCACCACGCACGTCGTACGACCGCATCCCTGGCCGCGGCGCTCGCCGCCGGCGCCCTCGCCCTGGCCGGCTGCGCCGGGCCCGGCACCGCGGCGGCCTCGGAGGACTCCGTCGTCCTGGACTACTGGCTGTGGGACGCCAACCAGCTGCCCGCCTACCAGCGGTGCGCGGACGAGTTCGAGAGGCAGAACCCGGACCTGCAGGTGCGGATCAGCCAGTACGGCTGGAACGACTACTGGCGCAAGCTCACCGCTGGGTTCGTGGCCGGCGCCGGGCCGGACGTGTTCACCGACCACCTCACCCAGTACCCCGGCTTCGCGCAGCGGGGCCTGCTGCGGGACCTGAACACCCTCGAGGCGACGGCCGACGTCGATTACGGCGGGTTCCAGGAGGGCCTGGCGGACCTGTGGGTGGGCCAGGAGGGCAGCCAGTACGGCATGCCCAAGGACTTCGACACGGTCGCGCTGTTCTACGACACGAACGTGATCACCGAGGCCGGGATGAGCCCGGAGGACCTGAAGGGCCTCGACTGGAACCCGGAGGACGGCGGCAGCTTCGAGAAGGTGCTCGCGCACCTCACCGTGGACGAGAACGGGGTCCGCGGCGACGAGGAGGGCTTCGACCCGGACGACGTCGCCGTCTACGGCCTGGCGTCGAACGGGTCGGGCGGCATGTCCGGCCAGACGACGTGGTCCTGGTTGGCGGGCGCGACCGGCTGGACGTTCACCGACGCGGACGTGTGGGGCACCGAGTACCACTTCGACGACCCGCGCGTGCAGGCGTCGCTGAAGTGGCTGTTCGGCCTCGTGGAGAAGGGGTACATGGCGCCGTACGAGGAGGTCGGCACGGAGCCCAACCCGCAGCAGGCCCTCGGCTCGGGCCGCGCCGCGATCTCGGCGAACGGGTCCTGGATGCTCGGCACGTACGCCAACCTGCAGGGCGTGGACCTGGGCATCGCCCCGCTGCCGAGCGGCCCCGTGGGCCACCCGGTCTCGATGTACAACGGCCTCGCCGACTCGATCAGCGCCCAGTCCCCGGACCCCGAGGAGGCGGCCCGGTGGGTGGCGTTCCTCGGGTCGGACGACTGCCAGCGGATCGTGGGAGAGGCGGGCGTGGTCTTCCCCGCCCGGCCGGCCGGGACCGAGGCGGCGATCGAGGCGTTCGCCGAGCGAGGCCTGGACGCCTCCGTGTTCACGGACCTGGTGGAGAAGAAGCAGACGGTCTTCTTCCCCGTGACCGAGGAGTTCGGCGCGATCGACGCCCTCATGGCGCCGATGATGGACGAGATCTACATCGGCGACCGGGACGTCTCGACGCTCACCGAGGTGAACGAGCAGATCAACGACCTCCTGAGGTGAGCCGGAGCGGGGGCGGGCGGGACGCCCGGCTACGGTGACGGCGTGCCCCGCAGCAGCCGTGACCGCACCGTGGAGTTCCGCCTCGCCCCCGACGACGTCTCGGCGATCCGGTTCGGCGTCTCGCCCGGCCACGAGCTCGCCCACGCGGTCCGCGTGCTCGCCCAGCCGCAGTACCACCCCCTGCAGTGGGGCTGGCTGCGGCGGGCGCGCGGCCACGCGCCGGCCCGCGCGCTCGACCTGATGTCCCTGCTGGTCGGCGCCGACGGGTACATGCCGGACTTCCTCACCTCCAACCCCGGCTGGGACCTCGGGCCCGACGACGAGCTCGCGCGGCTGCGGGAGGCGGACCTCGTGCCGCTGCGGGTCGACCTGCTCAAGCGGGTGGACCGCACGCAGGGGGCGCAGCGGCGGATGCTGCAGGCCCTCGCCGACGACCCCGCGCGTGCGCGCCGCCTCGCGGTCGACGCCTGGCGGCAGGTCTGGGACGCGGTGCTCGCGCCGTTCTGGCTGCAGCTCGAACGGCTGCTGCGGGCCGACATCGGCTCCCGCTCCCGCCGCGTCACGACGCACGGCCTCGGCGCCATGGTGGAGACCCTGCACGAGGCCGTGACCTGGGCGCCCGACGCCGTGCACGTGCGCCTGCGGATGCACGGCGAGGTGCTCGACTGCGCGGGCAGCGGGCTGGTGCTCGTGCCGTCGGTGATGGCGCCGCGGTGCTCGGTCGTCACCGAGCCGCCCGCGCAGCCCACGCTCTTCTACCCGGCCCTGGGGATCTCCGAGCGCTGGGTCGACGACGCCCCCGACGCGTCCGGGGCGCTCGCGGACCTGCTCGGCGCCGGGCGGGCCGGCGTGCTGCGCGCCCTCCGCGACCCGCTGTCCACGACCGAGGTCGCCGCGGCGGGCGGCCTCGCCGTCTCGACGGCGTCGCACCACCTCGCGCTGCTGCGCGCCGCCCGCCTGGTCGACTCGCGCCGGGAGGGCCCACGCGTGCTGCACGTGCGCACCCCGTTGGGGGAGGCGCTGGTCGGCGGCTGACCGCGGCTAAATGTTGACGTCAACATCGACCCGTGCCAGCCTTCCGTGCGGCGGGGTCCGGTGCCGGGTGCCCGCTGCACGCCTCACTTCGACGACGAAGGAGCAGGACATGCCTCACCCCCGCGGAGACCGGGGCGCGCGGCCCCTCGGCCGCCGGGCGGCCGCCGGCGGCGTCGGTCTCGCCCTCGCGCTGGTCGGCCTCCAGGCCACGGCAGGTGCGGCCGACGACGACCCCGTCGCCGACGCGCACTACCCCGCCGTCCTCGACCCGGGCGCGGGCGCCGACGACTACTTCTCGCCGCTCTGGCCGGACGAGGGCGGCGAGCACGTCCAGGCGCACGGCGGCCAGGTCGTGGAGACCGAGGAGGACGGCCGCACCGTCTACTACTGGTACGGCGAGGACCGCAGCAACGGCTACTACGGCAGCCCGGGCGTGCACGCCTACAAGTCCTACGACACCAAGAAATGGACGGACCAGGGCGTCGTCCTGCGTTCCGTGTCCGACCCGTCCGAGCTGGAGCAGGACTACTTCGACGACCTCTACGACACGGTCGACGACGCGGGGCAGCCGCGCACGGACCGCATCGACGAGCTGGACTACCACCTCGACACGAACGAGGCCGCCGACCGCACGACGATCTTCGAGCGGCCCAAGGTGCTGCACAACGAGAAGACGGGCCAGTGGGTCCTGTGGTGGCACTCCGACGGGCAGACGACGCCGGGCGGCAGCATGTACGCGCGCTCGATGGCCGGCGTCGCCGTGGCGGACAGCCCGACGGGCCCGTTCCGGATGACGGGCGTGTACCGGATGCCCAACCGGGAGAACTACCAGGCGTGCATCTCCGCCGCGGTGCCCGGCCAGGCCCGCGACATGACGGTGTTCCAGGACGACGACGGCACGGCGTACATCGTGTACTCGTCGGAGGAGAACCGGTCGCTCTACGTGGCGGAGCTGGACGACACGTACACGAACGTCACGCACACCACGGGCACGGACATGGCGGACGCCGGGCAGTACTCGGAGGACGGCCGGTACCCGTACCTCTTCGCGGACGGCACCGCGGAGGCGCCCGTGCGCGGGGAGGACTTCCAGATCGTCAAGGAGTGCGGGATGCTCGAGGCGCCCGCGCTGTTCCAGCACGGCGGGACCTACTACGCCGTGGCGTCGGGAGCGACCGGCTGGGCGCCCAACCCGCAGACGTACTACACGGCCGACAGCATCCTGGGGCCGTGGATCCGCGGCGTCGAGCCGGACGACCCGTACGAGGACGTCTCCTACAGCACGATCCCCGAGGGCGGCGACGGGCTGCTCTCGATCGGCGACACGCGCCGGTCCACGTTCGGCTCGCAGTCGACGAACGTGCTCGACCTCGGCGGCGGACGGTTCGTCTACATGGGCGACCGCTGGAACGCCGGCGCCGCCGACTCCACGTACGTGTGGCTGCCGATCACCATCGGTGAGAACGGGCGCGCCGAGATGCGCAACCCCGCCACGGAGGACCCGGCGCGCTGGGGCGACGGCTGGGACGAGAGCTACTGGGACTCGCGCGGCCTGGGCGACGGCATCTGGACGGTCGTCGACGACGGCCTCCCGGAGACGGTCGCGCCGGGGGAGGACCTCTCGGGACGACTGCCGGCCACCGTGCCGGTCGAGGTCGACGGCGTCACGACCGAGGTCGGGGTGACGTGGAGCGCGACGTCCTTCGACACGCGCGGCGAGCACACGATCACCGGCACGCTGGCCGCCGACGACCGGTTCGCCGCGGGGCGGACCTTCGGCCGCACGATCGAGGTGTCCGAGGAGGGCGTCCTGGAGCTGTGCGGCGCCGACGGCACGACCGTCGCGGCGAGCTTCCACCAGACGGACTGGGAGACGATGCCGGCCGAGCAGGCCTGCGACGGCGACGCGTCGACGTCGTGGTCGACCTGGGCGAGCAGCACGACGAAGGACGAGGTCACCTTCACCGTGGAGCCCGCGGCGGCGCACGTCGTCGACCAGGTGGCGTTCACCAACATCGAGGGCACGATCGCGCGGTTCGGCGTCGAGTACCGCGACGCCGCGGGCGCCTGGCACGCGACGACGGCGCAGGCCGTGGCCCCGGCCGCGAACGGCACCCGGACGGCGGTGGCCCTCGAACCCGTCTGGGCCAGCGCCGTGCGGCTCACGTTCGCGACCCCGGGCTCCTACCTCAAGATCCCCGAGCTCACGGTGGACGCCCCGGCGACGAGGGTCGAGCCGGTGGTCTCCGCGCGGTGCGTCGGGCAGGGCCGTGCCCAGCTCGTGACGACCGTGCGCAACGCGACGGACCGGACGGCCGACGTCGAGGTCGGGACGGCCTTCGGTTCCCGCACCGTCCGGGACGTCGCCCCGGGCGGCTCCGGGTCCGCGGCGGTGAGCACGCGGGAGCGCGGCGTCCCGGCCGGCACCGTGACGGTCGCGATCGACGGCGAGCCGGCCGTCGCCGTCGGGTACGCGGCTCGCGACTGCGGGTGACGCGGGGCGGGGCCCGGCACCGCTAGCGCGGAGCCGGGCCCGTGCTCTGCCGGACGGTGAGGCGCACCGGCACGGTCTCGTGCGCGCCGCTGAGGTCGACGCCGTCGCGCACCTGGCGCAGCAGGAGGTCGACCAGGCTGCTGCCGATCCGCGCGAAGTCCTGCTCCACGGTGGTCAGCGGCGGCCACAGGTGCTCCGCGAGCGTGATGCCGTCGAACCCGACGACGGACACGTCCTGCGGCACGCGCCGGCCGGCCTCGTGCAGGGCGTGCAGCACGCCGGCGGCGGTCTCGTCGTTGGCGCAGAACACGGCGGTGACGCCGGGGTCGGCGGCGAGCTCGCGACCGGCGACGTAGCCGGTCCGGGCCGTCCAGTCCCCGTGCAGCGGCTCGGGGACGGGACGGCCGGCCTGCTGCAGCGTCGCGCGCCAGGCGTCGATGCGGCTCTGCGCGGGCAGGGAGTCGTCCGGCCCGGCGACGTGGTGCACGGTGCGGTGCCCGAGGTCGAGCAGGTGCTGCACGGCGAGGCGGGTGCCCTCGGCCTGGTCGGCGCGCACGGCCGGGTGCGTGCCGACGAACCGCGAGTCCGACACGACCACCGGGAGCTGCGCGGGCAGGGCCAGGGTGTCGGGCGTGGCCGACTCGGCGCGCACGATGACGAGCCCGTCGATCGCCTGGTGGGAGAGCCGGGCGACGGCGGCGGAGACGTCGTCGGGGGACGGGCTCTCGACGTCGACGATGGTCACGGTGTAGCCCTCGGCGCGGGCGGCCTCGACCACGGCCTCGACGGTGCGCGACTCGCCGGTGCGCGCCAGGCGGTGGGCGATCACGCCGATGGTGCGGAAGCTGCCGTACCGCAGCGCGCGGGCGGCGGTGTTGGGGGCGTACCCGAGCTCCGCCATGGCGGCCAGGACGCGCTCGCGCGTCGCGGGCTTGACGTTGTCGAGGCCCATCGAGACCCGCGAGACCGTCTGCGAGGAGACGCCGGCGAGCGCCGCGACCTCGGCCATCGACGGCGCCGTCCGGGGGCGTCCGCGGCCCCGGGTCTGCGCGTCCGCCGCGCCGTTCGTCTCGACCATCCCCGCCCTCTCTCGCGTCGTCGTCCGTGCCCTGCGGCGGCTCGTGCGGCCCGGTGCGGGCCCCAGGCGCTTGACATCCCTGCCGCCTCGCGACACTCTAATGCGGCCAGGATGTTTACGTAAACATCCGGCCCGTCCCCTGGGAGTTGCTTCGTGATCGCACACGCTCCGGCATCGTCGCCGCCCGTCGTGACCGCCCTGCGCCGCAGTCGTCGGCGCTGGACCGGGTGGATGTTCGTGGGCCCGTTCATGCTGGTGTTCGCGCTGGTGTTCCTGGCCCCGATCGTCTACTCGCTGTACCTGTCGGTGTTCCGCACGCAGATGGTGGGCGGCACCACGTTCGTGGGCCTCGACAACTACGCGCAGGCGCTGGGCGACCCGCAGTTCTGGGAGGGCCTGGGCCGCGTCGCCCTCTTCCTCGTGGTGCAGGTGCCGATCATGCTCGGCATCGCCCTGCTCGTGGCGCTCGCCATCGACAGCGGCCGCCTGTACGGCCGGAACTTCTTCCGCATCTCGATCTTCATGCCCTACGCGGTCCCGGCCGTCGTCGCGTCGCTCATGTGGGGCTTCATGTACGGCACCCGGTTCGGGCTCATCGGCAACATCAACGACGCGTTCGGCGTGAGCCTGCCGAACCCGCTGTCGCCCGACCTGGTGCTGGCGTCGATCGGCAACATCGTCACCTGGGAGTTCGTCGGCTACAACATGCTGATCTTCTACTCCGCGCTCCGGGTGATCCCGCACTCGCTGTACGAGGCGGCGGAGATCGACGGGGCCGGGCAGTGGCGCGTCATCGGGTCCATCAAGCTGCCGGCCATCCGCGGCGCGCTCGTCATCGCCACGATCTTCTCGATCATCGGCAGCTTCCAGCTCTTCAACGAGCCCAGCATCCTGCAGTCGCTCGCCCCGAACGCCATCACGACGTCGTACACGCCCAACCTGTACGCCTACTCGTTGTCGTTCTCCGGCCAGCAGTACAACTACTCCGCGACCGTCGCCATCATCATGGGCCTGATCACCATGGTGATCGCCTACGTGGTGCAGCTGCGCGGCATGCGCAAGGAGCCGTGACCCGTGTCGACGCTGACCGCCACCCCCGCCCGTCCCGCCGCGCGCCTGCGCACGCCGCGCCACCACTCGGTGGCCCGCCCCCGGCGCAGCACCCTGCTCACCGTGCTCACCACGGTGGTGCTGGTGTACTCGCTGGTGCCGCTGGCCTGGCTGCTGATCAACGCCACCAAGACGCAGGAGGACCTGTTCTCCTCGTTCGGCCTCTGGTTCGGCGACTCGTTCTCCCTGTGGGACAACATCACCACCACGCTGACCTACGACGACGGCGTCTTCGTGCGGTGGTTCCTCAACACCGTGCTCTACGTGGTGGTGGGCGCCGGTGGCGCCACGTTCCTCGCGGTCCTCGGCGGCTACGCCCTCGCGAAGTTCGACTTCCCCGGCAAGCGGGGCGTGTTCGCCGTCGTGATCGGCGCGGTGGCCGTGCCGGGCACGGCGCTGGCCGTCCCGACCTTCCTCATGTTCAGCCAGATGGGCCTGACGAACACGCCCTGGGCCGTGATCATCCCGTCGCTGATCTCGCCGTTCGGGCTCTACCTCATGTGGACGTTCGCCACCGAGGCCATCCCCGGCGAGCTGCTCGAGGCCGCGCGGATCGACGGGGCGGGCGAGTTCCGCACCTTCTTCCGCGTCAGCCTGCCGCTGCTCGCCCCCGGCATCGTCACCGTGCTGCTGTTCACGATGGTCGCCACCTGGAACAACTACTTCCTGCCGCTGATCATGCTGCGCGACACGTCCTGGTACCCGCTGACGCTGGGCCTCAACGCCTGGAACGCGCAGGCCGCCACCGCCGGCGGCGAGGCGATCTTCAACCTGGTCATCACCGGCGCGCTGCTGACGATCCTGCCCCTCGTCGTCGCCTTCCTGCTGCTGCAGCGCTACTGGCAGTCGGGCCTGGCCGCCGGGAGCGTCAAGGAATGACGGCCCGCCCGCGCCACCCCTCCGCACGCCCTTCCTGCGACACCCCGTCTGACGATGAAGTGAGGACTCCCATGAACGCACGATCCCGCCACCTGGTGCGCGGCACCGCCCTCGCCGGCGTGCTGGCCCTCGGACTGGCCGCCTGCGGCTCCGGCGAGGACGCCGGCTCCGGCGGAGGCGGCGACGCCGCGGCCGTCGACACCGCCGCCGTCCTGGAGAAGGGCGGCGAGCTCACGGTGTGGGCGTGGGAGCCCACCCTCGAGCAGGTCGTGAAGGACGTCGAGAAGACGTACCCGAACGTCAAGATCGACCTCCAGAACGTCGGCACCGCCAACGACGAGTACACCGCGCTGCAGAACGCGATCGCCGCCGGCGACGGCGTGCCCGACGTCGCGCAGATCGAGTACTACGCCGTGCCGCAGTTCGCCATCTCCGAGGCGCTCACCGACCTGGGCCCGCTCGGCGCGTCCGGGCTGGACGGCACGTTCACGCCCGGCCCGTGGGGCTCCGTGCACAGCGGCGACGGCGTCTACGGCCTGCCCATGGACTCCGGCCCGATGGCGCTGTTCTACAACAAGGACGTCTTCGAGAAGTACGGCGTCGACGTCCCCACCACGTGGGACGAGTACCTCGACGCCGCGCGGAAGATCCACCAGGCCGACCCGAAGGCGTACATCGCCAACGACACGGGCGACGCCGGGTTCGCGACCTCGATGATCTGGCAGGCCGGCGGGCAGCCCTACCAGGTGGACGGCACCGACGTCTCGATCGACTTCGCGGGCGACGAGGGCACCGCGAAGTTCACCGAGGTCTGGCAGCAGCTCATCGACGAGGACCTGCTCGCGCCGGTCTCGTCGTGGAGCGACGAGTGGTACCAGGGCCTCGGCAACGGCACGATCGCGTCGCTGACCATCGGCGCCTGGATGCCCGCCAACCTCGAGTCCGGCGTCCCGAAGGGCTCCGGCCAGTGGCGCGTCGCCGAGATGCCGCAGTGGGAGGCCGGCGCGCACGCGACCTCCGAGAACGGCGGCTCCTCGCTGACCGTGCCCGCCGCGAGCCAGAACGCCGACCTCGCGTACGCCTTCCTCGACTACGCGACGAACGGCGACGGCGTGCAGACCCGCATCGACGGCGGCGCGTTCCCCGCGACCACGGCCGACCTCGAGTCGGAGGAGTTCCGCGGCACCGAGTCCGAGTACTTCGGCGGCCAGAAGATCAACGAGGTGCTCGCCGACTCCGCGGCGAACGTCGTCGAGGGCTGGCAGTACCTGCCGTTCCAGGTCTACGCGAACTCGATCTTCAACGACACGGTGGGCCAGGCGTACGTCTCCGACACCACCCTGACGGACGGCCTCGCGGCGTGGCAGGAGCAGTCCGCCACGTACGGCAACAGCCAGGGCTTCGCCGTCAACAAGTAGTCGCCCGGCGAGCGTCTCCGTCGGTCGGGACCGGCCCGGACCCCCGACCCGCGGAGACGCTCGCACGCCTCGCCCGCCTCGCACCCCTGACCCGAGAGGTTGCCCGCCCCATGCCCACGTTCGAGATCGGCGAGCGGGACTTCCTGCTCGACGGCCGCCCCTTCCAGGTGATCAGCGGGGCGCTGCACTACTTCCGGGTGCACCCCGACCAGTGGGCCGACCGGATCCGCAAGGCCCGGCTCATGGGGCTGAACACCATCGAGACGTACGTGGCGTGGAACTTCCACGCGCCCGAGCCGGACGAGTTCGACCTCACCGGCCGGCGCGACCTGGGCCGCTTCCTCGACCTGGTGGCGGCCGAGGGCCTGCACGCCGTCGTGCGTCCCGGGCCGTACATCTGCGCCGAGTGGGACGGCGGCGGGCTGCCGGCGTGGCTCTTCGCCGACGGGAGCGCGGGGGTGCGCCGGCACGACCCGGCGTTCCTCGAGGCCATCGGCGCGTACTACGCGCACCTGCTGCCCGTGGTGGCCGAGCGCCAGGTGACGCGCGGCGGCCCGGTGCTCATGGTGCAGGTGGAGAACGAGTACGGCGCGTACCCGGGCGTGCCGCAGGACGAGCGCACCCGCTACCTGCGTGCCCTCGTCGACCTCACCCGCGCGCAGGGCATCGACGTGCCCCTGTTCACGTGCGACCAGGCCGACGACGAGCACCTGTCGCTCGGCGGCCTGCCCGAGCTGCACAAGACGGCGAACTTCGGCTCGCGGACGCTGGATCGGCTCGCCGTGCTGCGCCGCCACCAGCCCACCGGCCCGCTCATGTGCACGGAGTTCTGGGACGGCTGGTTCGACTCCTGGGGCCTGGAGCACCACGTCACCACGCCGGAGACCACCGCGCAGGACCTCGACGACCTGCTCGGCGCGGGCGCGTCGGTCAACCTCTACATGTTCCACGGCGGCACCAACCTGGGGCTGACCAACGGGGCCAACGACAAGGGCACCTACCTGCCCATCACCACGTCGTACGACTACGACGCCCCGCTGTCCGAGCACGGCGCGGCCACGGAGAAGTTCCACGCCCTGCGCGCGGTGATCGCCAAGCACGCGCCGGTGCCCGACGAGCTGCCGGCCGACCCGGAGCCGGCGCCGGAGCTCGACGTCGTCCTCGACCGCCGGGTGCCGCTCGCGGACGTCATGGACCTCGTCGGGGGTTCGGCCCCGGCGACGTCCGGCGAGCCGCCCACGATGGACGACCTGCGGCAGTGGTCGGGCTTCGCGCTGTACCGCACGCAGGTCACGGCCGACGACGCCGTCCTCGTCGTCGAGGAGGTGCGCGACCGCGCGCTCGTGGCGCTCGACGGCGACCCGGTCGGCGTGCTCGACCGCACCACGCACGCCTGGTCGCTGCCCCTGCCGCGCCGGTCCGGCACGCTCACCCTGCTGGTCGAGGACCGCGGCCGCGTCAACTACGGCGCCCGGATCGGCGAGCCCAAGGGCCTCGTCGGGCCGGTGCGCACCGCGACCCGCGAGCTCACGGGCTGGGAGGCCGTGCCGCTCCGGCTCGACGCCGCCCCCACGCGCCTGACCGACGACGTGTGGCGGGAGGCGGTCGACGCGCCCCTCGCCGGGCCGTCGTTCCACCGCGGCACGTTCGACTCCGTGGCGGGCGCCGACCACCTCCTGCGCCTCGACGGCTGGACCCGCGGCCTCGTCTGGGTCAACGGCGAGCTGCTGGGCCGGTACTCCGGCCAGGGCCCCACCGGCACGTCCTACGTGCCCGGCCCGCTGGTCCGCGCGGAGGGCAACGAGCTGGTGGTCCTGGAGCTGCACGGCGCGGCCGCGCCGCGCGCGCGGTTCGTCGCCGTCCCCGACCTCGGACCCACGGAGGCCTGACCCGCCCGGACCGTCGCGCCCGTGGCGCGCGGTCCGACAGGGCACGCTCGCGGCGCCGGCCCGCGGACGAGAGATAGGTTCGTCCGATGCGCCGCCCCGCCCCCCAGTCGTCGTCCGTCGCCCGCGTGCCGGGGTTCCGGCCGCTGCTGGCGATGTCGGCGCTGGGGTTCTCGGGGTACGCGCTGCTGCTGCCGGCCGCGCCGCTGTGGGCGGTGCGCGGCGGCGGGAGCGAGGGCGGCGCCGGCCTCGTCAACGCCGTCCTCATGCTGGCCACGGTGCTCACGCAGACCACCGTGCCGTGGCTCCTGCGGCGCGTGGGCTGGCGGCTCACGATGACGGTCGGCGTCGTGCTGCTCGGCGTCCCGTCGCTGCTGTTCATGGCGACCGACCAGCTGCCGTGGCTGCTCGCGCTCTCGGCCGTCCGCGGCACGGGGTTCGCGGTGCTGACCGTGTGCGGGTCGAGCGCCGTCGCCGCGCTCGTGGACGGTCCGCGGCACGGCCGCGCCATCGGCCTGTACGGGCTGTCGATCGCGTTCCCGCAGCTCGTGCTCGTGCCCAGCGCGGCGTGGGTCGCCGAGGCGCTCGACTTCCGCGTCGTCTTCGCCCTCGGCGCGCTGCCGGCGCTCGCGGTCCCGTTCGCGGCGGTGCTCGGACGGCGGCTCGACGGGCTGCAGGGGCGCGACGACGTCGCCGAGGGCGCGGCTCCCGCTGCGGACGCCGCGGGCCGCGGACGCACCCTGCTCGCCCTTGTCATGCCCTCGCTCGTCCTGCTCGCCGTCACGACGCCGGGCGGGGCGCTGCTCACGTTCGCGCCGCAGTTCCCCGGGGGCGCGGGCGCGGCCGTGGCGGGCCTGCTCGGCTTCACGGCCGCGACGGCCCTGTCCCGCTGGGGCGTGGGCGGCCTCGCCGACCGCTTCGGCCCGCGGGTGTTCCTCGCGCCGCTGCTGGTCGTGTGCGCGGGCGGGCTGGTGCTGTGCGCGACGGCGATCGCGGACGGCGGCGCCCGCGCGGCGCTGCTGGTGCTGGGGATGACGGTGGTCGGCGTCTCCTACGGCAGCCTGCAGAACCTCACGCTCGTGGCCGCGTTCGCCGCCGTCCCGGCGCGGCAGCACAGCACGGCGAGCGCGGTGTGGAACATTGGATTCGACGCCGGCACGGGGCTCGGGTCGCTCGTCGTCGGGTTCATCGCCGCGGGCACCAGCTTCTCCGTCGGGCTGCTCACGACGGCCGTCGTGTGCGTCGTCGCGGCCGCCGCCGTCCTTCTCACCCGACCGCGGCGCTGAACCGTCGCGCCGTCGGGTGCACGATGGGGGGACCTGACGAGGACGACGAGCGGAGGCCGAGATGGGCACGCAGCACGGCAAGCAGCACACGAAGCCGGAGGGCAAGCCGCAGGGGAAGCAGCACGGCGGGAAGCGGCGCGGGCCGAACCTGTTCCAGCTGGTGATGGTGGCTCTGGTGGTCGCGGCGGTCACCAAGGAGCTGCAGAAGGACAAGGAGGACCGCACCTGGCACGGCACCGTCGCCGGGTTCGTCCCCTACGAGTTCCGCGTCCCGACGATCGAGCGGTTCCGCGAGCGGGTGTGGGACCCGGAGGGCGAGCACGTGCTCAGCCCGCACGTCTTCGGCGTCGGGTGGACGATCAACTTCGGCCGCGTGGTGGAGCTGGTGAAGCGCCGGGTCGAGGACTCGCGCGAGGACGGCTCACCCGCCTGACCCTCCGGCCTGACGACGCGGCCGCACGGCGACACGCCTGGCCTGCGGGCGGCCACGGTCACGCGCCGAGCCCGCGCACCACGAGCCCCTGCGCGAGGACGCCGAACGCGCCGCGCTCGTCGTGCAGCATGCTGCTGGTGAGGCCCGCGCCGGCGTCGCCGAAGGTGACCGACGTGTCGAGGCCGAGCCAGCCCGACTCGGGCGCGCGGTACAGGTGCGCCGAGAGGTCGACGTTGGGGAACGCGACGCGCCGCGGGTCGGCGCGCACCGTCATGCCGTTGGCGACGTCGAGCAGGCCCGCCGTCCGGGCGAGCCCGCCCACCTTCTCGTCCTCGACGAGCTCGTGGTCGGTGCGCACCCACACGGTGCCCCGGCCCGGAGCGGTCAGCGTGCGGCGCACGTCGATCGACTCGACGAAGGCCCCCGGCCAGTCGGTGCTCGGCCGCCAGGCGGCGTGCTCGTCGGGGCCCGGCACGGGCGCGGGCGCACCCCCGGCCAGGGCGCGGGTGTCGCCGACGGCCGTGAGCCACGCGCGCAGCGTCACGACCCGGCGGCCGCCGCACGCCACCTCGGCCTCGACCAGCTCGACGCCGCGGCCGGGGCGCAGCACCCGCACGTCGGTGGTCATCTCCTCGAGCGGGTACGGGCCCCAGATGTCGAACGTCAGCCGCGTGGCCGCCAGGTCGTCGCGGCCGCGCCGCTCCCGGTCGGCCTCCACGAGGTGCGTGAGCAGCCCGAGCGTCGGCGCGACGTGCTGCTCGTCGGTCTTCCAGGCGCCGCCCACGTGCGGGGTGGGCTGGAACGTCGTCGCGCCGGTGCGGCGGAAGTAGGCCATCGTCGTCCGTCCTTCGTGGGGAGTGACGGCCATCCTGCCAGGACGGCCCACGCCGGCGTCAGGAGGCGGGCGCGACGACCCCCACGAGGACCAGCGGGCGGCTGGGGAGCGGGTCGAGGCCGTAGCGGCGGTAGACGGCGGCGTGCCGGAGGGAGCCGGCGGTCGTCCGCACGGTGTCGCCCGGCGGGACCGTCTCCTCGACATGGTCGGCGATGAGCGCCAGGCCGCCGGCGCCCCACCGCGAGGCGGCCGAGTCGATCGACCAGCCGGCCGCCCGGATCGCCGCGACGTCGGCCCGGCGCTGCTCCCGCGACGCGGCGCGCAGGGCGGGCCGCTGGGCGCGCGCCATCGCGAGCCCCGTGCGGCATGCCGTCACCACCATGAGCACGGCCGCCGCGGCGAGCCAGGCCCAGAGCGTCACGGCGAGGAGGACGGAGACGACGGACGGGGCGACCGACGCCACGCCCAGCACGAGGCCCAGCACGACGCCGAGCGGCACGGCGACCGCCAGGGCGCGACCGAGCATCCCGACGGTCGTCGACGGGCGCCGGCTCACCACCCGCACCACGACCGTGCCGTCCCGGTGCGCGAAGCCGCCGAGGACCACGACGACGGACACCCACAGCGGCCACGTCACCGCCGCCCACGGGCCGCGGGCCCGGGCAGGGGCGTACGTCCAGGCCAGCGTCCACGCCACGGGAAACGCCGCACGCCCGTGCACGGGCTCCAGCGCCGGCGCCCGGACGGCGTTCATCTGCATGTCCGGGAAGGTACCTCGCGTCGACGGCGCCGCCGACGGCGCCGGTTCGCCAGGCCGGTCATCCTGGGTGACCCGCGGCGACGTCGCGGGCGTCCGCGCCGGCGGCCCACGACGCGAGGAGGCGGAGCCGCTCGGCCGACGGCGAGCCCGGCTCCGCCGTGTAGACGAGCAGCACCTGGCCGGGCTCGGCGGTGACGGAGAGCTCCTCGTACGCCAGGGTGAGGTCGCCGACGACGGGGTGGCGGAAGCGCTTGGTGCCCGCGCCGTGGATCCGCACGTCGTGCGCGGCCCAGAGGGCGCGGAAGATCTCGCTGCGGGTGGAGAGCTCCCCGACGAGGTCCTGGAACGCCCGGTCGTGCGGGTTGCGGCCCGCCTCGGCGCGCATCACGGCCACGCACATCTCGGCGAACAGGTCCCAGTCGGGGTAGAAGTCGCGTGCGGCCGGGTCGAGGAACTGGAAGCGCGCGAGGTTGGGGGTGCGGCCGCCGTCGCCGATCACGGGGGCGTAGAACGCGCGGCCCAGGGCGTTGGTCGCGAGCAGGTTCTGGCGCGGGTCCCGCACGAAGGCGACGGCGTCGGTGACGGCGTCGAGCGCCCACTGGAGGCTCGGCCGCGGGGCCCCGGGCCTGGGCGCCCGGCCTCGCGAGCGCCCGGACGTCGGGATGCCGTCGGCCGCGCGCGCGAGGTCCAGCAGGTGCGCGCGCTCGGCGTCGTCGAGCCGCAGGGCGCGCGACACGGCGTCGAGCACGGAGGCGGACGCACCGGCGATCGCGCCCCGCTCGAGCTTCGCGTAGTACTCGACGCTGACCCCGGCGAGCGTCGCGACCTCGCTGCGCCGCAACCCCGGGACGCGCCGGTTCGGCCCCGCGGGCAGGCCAGCCTCGTCGGGGGCCACCTTGGCGCGGCGCGACATGAGGAACTCGCGCACCTCGGCTCGGTTGTCCATGCGGCCAGGCTAGGCACGGACGGCCGACCACGGCCGGGCGGAGGGGTGCACTGTCGGTACACCCCTCGACAGTGACTCCCACGCCTCGGGCGCGACGCGGATGCTGGGACGCATGACGGCTCCTTCCGCACCCGCCGCGCAGGCCCGGTACGCCCGGTTCCTGCCGGCGCTGCTCCTCCTGCTCACCGTGTTCGGGCCGATCTCCATGGACCTGTACCTGCCGGCGCTGCCTGCCCTGACGGCGGACCTGGGGGCCGCGACGTCGGTCGCGCAGCTCACGGTGACCGCGTGCCTGGTCGGGCTCGCCGTGGGGCAGCTGGTCGCCGGCCCGCTCTCGGACCGGCTCGGTCGCCGCGGGGTGCTGCTCGTCGGCGTCGTCGCCTACGTGGCGACGTCGACCCTGTGCGCGGTCAGCCCCACGGTGGAGCTGTTGATCGGCGCGCGGTTCGTGCAGGGCCTGGCGGGAGGGGTGGGGATCGTCATCGCGCAGGCCGCCGGCCGCGACGTCTTCTCCGGCGGCGCTCTGATCCGGTTCTACGGGCGCCTCACCGTGGTCGGCGGGCTCGCGGCGATCGTCGGCCCGCTGCTCGGCGGCCAGCTGAACACGGTCACCGACTGGCGCGGCCTGTTCGTCTTCCTCGCCGCCGCGGGCGCCGCCATCCTCGTCGCCGCGCTGGTCGCCTTCCCGGAGACCCTGCCCGCCGACCACCGCACGGCCGGCGGGTTCGCCCAGACCGGCCGCGACTTCCGGGTGCTGCTGTCCGACCGCGTCTTCGTGGGCGCGGTGCTCCACCAGGGCTTCCTGTACGCGGCGCTGTTCGCCTACCTCTCGGGCGCGACCTTCGTGCTGCAGGGCATCTACGGGCTGTCCCCCCAGGGGTACGCGCTCGCGTTCGGGCTGAACTCCGCGGGGTTCATGCTCTGCGGGTTCCTCGCCGGGCGCGCCGCGGAGCGGTGGAGCCTGCCCGGCACCCTGGCGATCGGCACCGGGCTGGCGGGGCTGGGCGCGCTCGGGCTGCTCGCCGCCGGCCTGGCCTCCGTGCCGCTGTGGGTGGTCGTCGTGTCGCTGCTGGCGCTGGCGAGCGGTGTGGCCACGACGTCGCCCCCCGCGACCACGCTCGCGCTCGTCGGGTACCCGCGGCTCGCCGGCACGGCGTCGTCCCTGCTGGGCACGGTCCGCTTCGGCTTCGGCGGCGTCGCCGCCCCGCTGGTCGGGCTCGCCGGGGCGGCCACCATCCTGCCGCTCGGGCTCGTCACCGTCGTCGCCGTCGGGCTCGGCGGCGCCGCCTTCCTCGCCCTGGCGGCACGCTCACGGCCTGCCGTCACCGTCGTCCACCGCGTCGTCCCCGACGCGGATCCCGTCCACTCCTGAGAACACCGAGGAACGGAGCACCACCATGCGTGGAGTCATCCTGCACGCCCCCGGCGACGTGCGCGTCGCCGAGCGCGAGGACCCCCAGATCATCGAACCCACCGACGCGATCATCCGGGTCACCGCCACCTGCATCTGCGGGTCCGACCTGTGGCCCTACCGCGGCGTCGAGGACGTGCACGACGCCGTGATGGGGCACGAGTACGTCGGCGTCGTCGAGGAGATCGGCGCCGACGTGAAGACGGTCAAGGTCGGCGACTTCGTCGTCGGCTCGTTCTGGGCCTCCGACAACACGTGCGAGATCTGCCGGGCCGGCTACCAGGCCTACTGCGTGCACCGGGTGCTCATGGGCACCCTCGGCACCCAGTCCGAGCGGGCGCGCGTCCCGCTGGCCGACGGCACCCTGGTCGCCACCCCGGGGGTGCCCGACGACGACCTGGTCCCGTCGCTGCTCGCGGCCTCCGACGTGCTCGGCACCGGCTGGTTCGCCGCCGTGGCCGCCGAGGCGGGCCCCGGGAAGACCGTCGCCGTGGTGGGCGACGGCGCGGTCGGCCTGCTCGGCGTCCTGGCCGCGAAGCAGCTCGGCGCCGAGCGCATCATCGCGATGTCGCGGCACGCGGACCGGCAGGCGCTCGCCCGCCGGTTCGGTGCCACGGACATCGTCGAGGAGCGCGGCGACGCCGGGGTGGCGAGGATCAAGGAGCTGACCGGCGGGCTCGGCGCGCACTCGGTCATCGAGGCCGTCGGCACGCAGGAGTCGATGATGCAGGCCGTCCGGTCGACCCGGCCCGGCGGCCACATGGGCTTCGTCGGGGTCTCCCACGACGTCGCGCTGCCGGGCGACGAGATGTTCATGGCCGGCATCCACCTGCACGGTGGCCCCGCCCCGGTGCGGCGCTTCCTGCCCGAGCTGATCCAGCTCATCTGGGACCGCGTCATCGACCCGGGCCAGGTCTTCGACCTCACCCTGCCGCTCGAGGAGGCGGCCGAGGGGTACCGCGCCATGGACGAGCGCCGGGCCACGAAGGTCCTGCTCACCGTGTGACGAGCCCCGCTCGTGGCGCCCTCGCCGGGCGCCGCCGTCAGGCCTCGTTCTGCGCCAGGGCGAGGGTGCCGGCGAGGCCGATCATCATGCCGCCGCCGGTGGCCCGGATCGCGGACAGCCGGCGCGGCGACCGCGCGAACCACGCGCGCGCCGTGCCGGCCAGGACCGCCCAGGCGCCGTCGCACACCAGCGCGATCAGGGCGAACACCAGGCCGAGCACGAGCATCTGCACCGGCACCGCGCCGGCGTGGAAGTCGACGAACTGGGGGAGCGCGGCGACGAAGAACACGATCGTCTTGGGGTTGGTCGCCCCGACGACGAACCCTTGCCGCAGCGTCGTCCACGACGACGCGACGCGCGCCCGGGGGTCGGTGCCGACGTCGGTGCCCTCGCGGCGGTGCCGGATCGCCTGGATGCCCAGGTACGCGAGGTAGCCGGCGCCGAGCAGCTTGACCACCGTGAACAGCGCGATCGACTGCGCCACGATCGAGCCGACGCCGACGGCCACCGCGGTGATCGGCACCAGCGACCCGAGCTCGTTGCCGAGCACGCTCAACAGCCCGCCGCGGCGGCCCAGTGCCAGGGAGCGGCCGATGACGAACAGCACGCTCGGACCCGGCACCGCGATCAGGACGACCGAGGCGAGGGCGAAGGCGAGGAGCGAGTCCGTCGGCGGCACACCCGCAATCTAGTCACCGGCGGTCCGGCGCGGGAGGCCGTGGGCAGGCTTGACCCTGACGTGCGGGTCAGCATCTAGCGTGCCGGCATGACTGATTCGCACGAGGTCCGGCTACGGTCCGTCCCGAGGGGCTTGCCCCGCCCGGAGGACTTCGAGGTCGCCCGGGTACCCGTCCCGGAACCAGGTCCGGGCGAGGTGCTGGTGCGCAACCGCTACTTCCACGTCTTCGCCGGCCTGCGCACCCTGCTCGCCGGGACGGTCCGCGACACACCGCTGCCGCCGTTCCGCCCAGGGGAGGCGCTGTCGGGCGCGGCGGTGGGGGAGGTGCTCGCGGCTCCGGCAGGCTCCGGCCTGACGGCGGGCGCGCTGGTCTCGCACTGGCTCGGCTGGCGGGAGCACGCCGTCGTCCCGGTCGGGCAGGTGACGACGCTGGACGACGCCCTGCCCGACCCGGTGGCCCATCTCACCCAGTCGCGGACGGCGTTCGAGGCGGTCCGACAGAGCGGGCTCGCGCGCGGCGAGACGGTCTTCGTCTCCGGCGGGGGCGGGTCGGTCGGCTCGATGGCCGGCCAGATGGCGCGGCTGCGGGGCGCCGGCCGGATCATCGGCAGCACGTCGACCCCCCGGAAGGCCGAGCGGCTCGTCGCGGAGTTCGGTTACGACCACGTCGTGCTGCGCGACGGCGAGCCGCTGGTCGACCAGCTGCGTCGCGCGGCGCCGGACGGTGTGGACGTCATGATCGACACCGTCGGTGGTGAGCAGCTCGCCGCCGGGTTGGAGGTGGCGAGCACCGGATCCCGGTTCGTCCTGGTCGGCGCGCTGGCGGGCCAGCTGGACCCGGTCGGGCACAGCGCCCCCACCGTCGAGCTGGACAGCTACCGGCTGATCCTGCGCCAGATCACCGTACAGGGGCTGAGCCATGCGCAGCCGTCCGCATGGGCGAGGCAGGTGGGCGACTGGGCCTCGCGGGGCCTCATCTCGTTCCCCCACGTCCGCGTCCGAGGAATAGACCGGGCGCCGGCCGCGCTGGCCGACACGATGGCAGGTCGGTATGCCGGAACGGTCGTCGTGGAGGTGTAGATGAGGATCGGCGAGGCCGCCGCGGCGGCAGGCACCACGCCTCGGGCCCTGCGGTTCTACGAGCAGCGGGGCCTGATGGAACCGCCGCCCAGGACCGGCGCGGGTCAGCGGGAGTACGCAGCCGCGGACGTGGACCGGGTCCGCGTCGTCCGCCAGCTCCTCGACCTCGGGCTCACGGTCGCGGACGTGCGGGACTGCGTGGGACGGCTGCACCTGCTCGACGGCGCCCGGTTGCCCGACGTGGCGCCCCCCGGGGCGTGCACGCAGAGCAGCGCCGTCGTCCTGCGCCGGCTCGCCCTGCTGGACGCCGAGATCGCCCGCCTCACAGCGGTCCGCGACCGGTTGGCGGCCCGCGTCACGTCGCCGGGGACGGCGTCCGCGTGACGGTGCCCGGCGCCTGTGTCGGCCGCGGGTCCGGGAACGACCCGTGCCCGAAGAGGATGCGCCGCGCCGCCGCACGACCGGGCGGGGTGCGCAGCAGCGCGACGCCGGCGCTCGCGGCGGCCGGCGTGCGCACCTGCGACAGGCCGCGGCGCAGGGTGAGCCGGCCGCGGAACCGGGCGCGCAGCGCGGCGCCGTCGTACCGCGCGAGCTCCCGACGGTCGCCGGTGCGCAGGGCGCGGTCGAGCACGTCCGCCGCGTGGTCGGACAGCCGCAGGCACGGGTCGAGGCCCCCGGCGGTGAGGGGCGAGACGGCGCCCGCGGCGTCCCCGACGAGCAGCCCGTGCGGGCCGGCGATGCGGCGCAGCAGGCCGCCGACAGGGATGGGCCCGGCACGCCGCTCGACCGCCTCCGGGCGGGGGACGCCCGCGAGGCCGGGCGCGGTCGCCGCGAACCGCCGCAGCGCGTCGCGCATGCCGTGCGGGTACCGGTCGGCATACCCGGCGACGCCCACGTGCGCGTGCCGGCCGTCGTCGAGCACCCACGCGAGGTAGCCGGGCGCGAGGCGCGGGTCGAGCACGCAGTGGAAGGCGGGCACGACCTCGCGGGGCGGCACGGCGTAGACCTCCTCCGCGCCGACCAGCAGCTCGCGGTTGCGGTCGAGGCCCAGCTCGCGCGCCACGGCGGACCGGGCGCCGTCGGCCCCGACGACGAACGTCGCGCGGACCTCGAGCGGCCCGTCCGGGCCGTGCAGCAGGTGGGTGCCGTCGCGCCGACCGAGGTACCGGGTGCCGAGCTCGAGCCGCACGCCCGCCGCGACGGCCCGGCCGGCGAGCGTCACGTACAGCGGGGCCATGTCGCCGACGCGGAACTCGTCGTGCGGGCTGTCGAGGGTGACGGGGTGCCGGTGCGACGGCGGGTACAGCACCATCCGGCGGATCGGCGGCCCGAGGTGCTCCGGCGGCAGGTCGAAGTCCTCCAGCGTGCGGCGCACGAAGATGCCGGTGGTGCGCACGGTGGCGTCGAGGCGGGTGCGGCGGTCGGCGAGGACGACGTCGTGCCCGCGGCGGGCGAGCTCCGTGGCGGTCCACAGCCCGGCGAGTCCGGCCCCGACGACGAGGACGTCAGCGCGCACCGTCGCCCCCCTCGTCGGACGCCGCGTCGTCGTCCACCCACTCCAGCAGGTCGCCCGGCTGGCAGCCGAGCACCCGGCACATGGCGTCGAGGGTGGCGAACCGGACGGCCTTGGCGCGCCCGTTCTTGAGGACGGCGACGTTGGCGGGCGTGAGGCCGACGCGCTCGGCGAACTCGCCGACGCTCATCTTGCGGCGGGCGAGCTCCACGTCGAGGCGGACGACGATCGGCATCAGATCACCCCGTCGAGGTCGGTGCGCAGCTCCGTGGCCTGCCGTAGCAGCGCGCGCAGCACCACCATGAGCAGCCCGACGGCGGCCCCGACGAGCAGCACCCCGAGGAGCAGCGCGGCCAGCCCGGCCAGCCCCTCGGCGGCCACGAGCAGCACGAACGCGGCGAGCACGAGCACCCACGCGCCGGCCGCGGCGGCCACGATGCCGTTCACCCAGACGAGCGCGCGGTCGGAGAAGATCCGGTCGTCGCGCACCATCGTCAGCAGCCGCCAGGTGCACACGACGACCACCTCGACGCAGAGCAGGCCGACGACGGCGAGCACCAGCAGCGGCCAGCGCAGCGGCGCCAGGTCGGGCGACTCGTCGGCCATGCGCGCGAACGCCGCGGGCAGGACCGCGACCTGGGTGACGACGAGGGCGACGAAGACCGCGACGAGCAGCGCGCGGAGCGGCCCGACGAGGCGTTGGGTGCGTGACATGCGGACGAGACTGGCGCCATCACCTATCGAGAGTCAATAGATATCGATCGCTTCGCAGAGTCTTCGCAGAACCTTCGCCGGTACCCTCGGGACGGAGGTCTAGTCGTCGCCGCCGAACAGGCCGCCGTCGAGCAGCCAGTGGTAGCGCAGGCGCAGGGCGCGCTCGGTGCTGGCTACCAGGGTGGCGACGAGGAGCGCGACGTTGAGGCCCGCGGGGAGGCGGACCGGGGACGTGAACGTGCCGAGCCGGTCGGCGACGGGAGGGATCTGCGAGACCTGCTCGACGATCTGCGGGACCCCCAGGACGAGCGCGACCACGAGCACGGTCCACGACACGACACCCAGGCCGCGGCTCAGGCCCGGCCGCTCGCGCTCCAGGCGGGATCGGCGGCCCTCGGCGGACGCCGGGTCGGGCACGAGCTGCCGCTCGCGCCCGTCGGGGGTCACGTAGTGGCAGCGCCGCAGACCGTAGCTGCTGGTGGCCACCTGCACCGTGCCGCCGGTGACGGGGAGCTCGGCCGGGAGCTTCGACGTGGCCTGGTGGACGCCGTCGCGGTACAGCCGGGCGCGCACGTCGCCGTCGTCCGAGTCGCCCCAGAGCCGGACGTCGACGGACCACCTCTCGGGCCGGCCGTCGTCGCCGACGAGGTCCAGGTGGAAGAGTGCGCGCGACAGGGGCTGCCACCAGCGGTAGCGCTTCAGGGCGTGCCCGTCTCCGGGCCTGATCCGTCGGACGGCACGCCGACGCCTGCGGTCCGAGAACATCACCGGCAGCGTATCCGGGCCCCGGACCCGTGGCCCGTCCGGCGCGGCGGGTGCACGATGGCTCGCGAAACCCGACCCACGGAGGTCCGAGCGATGAGCACGTCCGAGAGTCCCGCCCGCGCACGCCTCGTTCCCATGCGGGCGCGCGACCCGCACGAGCCGGGCCGCACCGCGAGCACGCTGGAGCTCTTCTTCGACCTCGTCTTCGTGGTCGCCGTGAGCACCGCCGCCGTCCAGCTGCACCACGCGCTCACCGAGGGGCACGTCGGGGGCGGCCTGGCCGCCTACGGCATGGTGTTCTTCGCCATCTGGTGGGCGTGGATGAACTTCACCTGGTTCGCCACGTCGTTCGACACCGACGACTGGCTCTACCGGGTCCTGACGGTGGTCCAGATGGCCGGCGTCCTCGTGCTCGCGGCCGGGATCGAGCCGGTCTTCGTCGACGGCGACTTCACGGTCGTCATCGCCGGGTACGTCGTGATGCGCGTGGCGATGATCGCCCAGTGGCTGCGCGCCTCCGGGGCGGCGGGGACGACCCGGGGCGCGACGCGTGCCTACGCCGCCGGCATCGCCGTGGTCCAGGTCTGCTGGCTCGCCCTCCTGGTGCTCCCCGAGAACGTGCAGGCGGCGGCGTGGGTCGTGCTCGCGGCGGCCGAGCTCGCCGTCCCGGTGGTGGCCGAGAACCGCGGCCGCACCCCGTGGCACCCGCACCACATCACCGAGCGGTACGGCCTGTTCACCCTGATCCTGCTCGGCGAGAGCCTGCTCGCGTCGTCGAACGCCATCATCGAGGCCCTGCACGACGAGCAGGACCTCGGCTCGCTGATCTCCCTCGCCGTGCTGACCGTCGTCGTCACCGCCGCCCTGTGGTGGATCTACTTCTGGCCCCCGCACCACCGCGCCGTCGGCGAGGACGGCCGGCTCTCACGGTCCCTGCGCTACGGCTACGTGCACTACTTCGTCTTCGCCGCCGCGGGCGCGTTCTCCGCCGGGGTCGAGGTGGAGGTCGACGCCATCACCGGGCACACCGAGCTGAGCGACGTGGGCGCGTCGTTCACGGTCACGATCCCCATCGCCGTGTTCGTGCTGGGGATCTGGTGGATCGCGATCCGCGAGAACGCCGATCGCGTGGTCAACACGGCGGTGCCCGTGGGTGCCCTGCTCGTGCTGTGCGACCCGGTGGTGCCGATCCCGGTCACCCTCACCGCGGTGATCATGGTGGCGATCGTCGTGGTGCTGGTGCTGCACCCGCCGCTCAGCGCGCCGCGATCTCCGCGAGCAGCTCGGCGGCGGGAGCCGGGCGCACCAGCCAGCCGAGGTGACTCGACCTGAGGGTGCGCACCTCGTAGGGGTTGTCCGGGGTGAGGGCGTCGGCCTCGCGGATCAGCCGGTCCTGCATCGCGACCGGCATGCTCACGTCCTCGCTGAGCCGCACGTAGGTGCGGGGGACCGTGCCCCAGGTCGCGGCCTGCGCACGGTCGTCCGGACCGCCCCCGTCGAGGTTCTCGTCCGGCTGGAAGGTGGTGAGGAAGGTGCGGAACTCGTCGTCGGAGCCGTCGGCGAGGAACGAGTGCTTGAGCCCGGCGAGCACGTCCGGGTCGGCGGTGCGGAAGTTGCACCGCAGCAGCCCGACGTCGGCCGGGTTCGCGGCCGCCGCGCCGATCAGGGGCGCGGGGTCGAACGACGCCATCTCGGGCTCGGCGTTGTAGGCCGCGGCGTCGAGCTCGACCGGCGCCCACGCGGAGACGTAGACCATCCGGTCGACGAGGTCGGGGCGGGCGTTCGCGACGGCGGTGACGGTGACGCCGCCGCGGCTGTGGCCGACGAGGATCACCGGCCCGTGCTCCCGCACCCGCTCGAGCGTCTCGATCACGCGGGCCGCGTTGTCGGCCAGCGTCACGCCCTTGATCGCGCCCGGCGTCGTGGCGAGCCCTGCGGCGTCCTGCGGTGCCTGGTACGCGGCGGGGAAGGTCGCCTCGAAGCCGTGACCGGGCAGGTCGACCGCCAGGGAGCGGTGGCCGCGCAGCGCGAGCTCGGCCTGGAGCGGCGCGAACGAGAACGAGTTGGCGAAGGCGCCGTGGACCAGGACGAACGTGGGAGCAGCGGAAGGCATGGCAGGGAACCTATCGGGCGCCGGCCCCGACGCGGGGAGGCTCAGGCGGACGCGGGCAGCGGCGTGTCCTGGCCCGTGCGGCGGGCGTTCACGGCGCGCGCGAGGAACAGGCCGACGACGCCGAGGGCGATGAACAGCATGTTGGTCGGCCCGGCGAGGGTGACCAGGGTGTTGGTGGTGGCGGCGCCGGAGACCTCGTCGATGCCGCCGGTCGAGAGGAAGAGCAGCGGGTCGAACAGGCCGTGCAGCAGGATCGGCCAGACGAGGTTCCGGGTCACGCGGAGCGTGAGGTACATGGCGGTGCCGAAGCCGAACGTGTACACGACGGTGATGGCCACCGTCCCGAGGGCCATGCCCGACAGGATGTTCGCGGAGTGCAGGAGGGCGAACACCAGGGACGACACCACCATCACCGCCCACTCGGACCAGCCGCCGCGCCGCAGCATCGTCACGACGATCCCGCGGCACAGGACCTCCTCGACGAACCCGACCAGCAGGCCCGCCGCGAGGGCCGTCAGCACGACGCCGGGGGCGTAGGTGGCGTAGTCGATGCCGAGGGCGCGCAGCACGATCGGCACGAGCACGAGCGCCGGGGCCACCCACATCCACCCTCGCCCGGGGAGCGACTGGCGGGCGAAGAGCACCGGGAACCAGCGCAGCGAGACGAGGAACGCGGAGAGCACGACGGCCCCGGCGAGCAGCGGCGCGGCCAGGCCGAGGAACACGCTGAGCGGCGTCGCGAAGATGTCCTCCGCGTCGATCGACGACCCGAACCAGGTACCGACGAGCAGCCCGGCGAGCAGGTAGAGCGCGAGGTACACGACCGTGACCAGCAGCGCGCGCCACAGCCCGCCGCGCTCCCAGAACCCCCGCCATCCCGACGTGACCGGCGTGCCGACCATCATGTCCCCCTGTCGCCGTGCCATCCGGGGGCGGGTGCCCCCGGCCGAACCGTAGACGCTTGCCGACGAAGGTGCGCGCGGGCGCACACCTCACCAGATCCGCGGCGTCGCCACGGAGCGTACAGGCGTACACATCGGACGGGTACGCTCCTGCGCATGACACGCGACCACTTCGCCGGCGACCCCCGCAGCAACCACGAGCGCATGCTCGCCGGCGACCCGTACGTCGCGGACGACCCGGAGATCGAGCGCCGCGCGCTGCGCGCCGCGCGCCTGCAGGACGAGTACGCCCGGACCGCGCCGCGCGACCCCGCCGGCGCCCGCCCGCTCCTCGCCGACCTCCTGGGCACGCTGGGGGAGGGTGCCGTGATCCGCCCGCCGCTGTTCGTGGACTACGGCGAGAACCTCCACGTCGGGCCGCGCACGTTCGTCAACTACCACCTCACCGCGCTCGACGTGGCCCCGATCGTCATCGGCGCGGACTGCCAGATCGGCCCGAACGTGCAGCTCCTCACCCCGACGCACCCGGTCGAGCCCACCCCGCGCCGGGACAAGCTCGAGGCGGCGAAGCCGATCACCCTGGGCGACAACGTGTGGCTCGGCGGCGGCGTCATCGTCTGCCCGGGTGTCACCATCGGCGACAACTCCGTGATCGGCGCCGGCTCCGTGGTCACGCGCGACGTCCCGGCGAACGTGGTCGCGGTGGGCAACCCCGCGCGCGTCGTGCGCGACATCGCGGAGGACTGAGGCTCAGGCCTCCCCGGCGGCGGCCAGCTCGGCGTCGCTGCGCAGGATGCAGAACTCGTTGCCCTCGGGGTCGGCCAGGACGACCCAGCCACCACCGTCGGGCCGGCGACGGTCCGCGACCTCCGTCGCGCCGAGGGCGAGCAGCCGCTCCACCTCCTCCGCCTGCGTGCGGTCCGTGGGCCGCAGGTCGAGGTGCCCGCGGTTCTTGATCGTCTTGGGCTCGGGCACCTCGATGAACAGCACGTGCCCGTGGCTCTCGGCGGGGGCGTCGTGGTCGGCCGGCGGCACGATCATGCACTCCTCGTGGCCGGGCAGGTTCGGGTCGCCGGGCACGTCGGTGTAGCCGAGCACCTCGGCCCAGAACACGGACTGCGCGTAGGCGTCGCGGGCGTCGAACGTCGTGTGCGAGATGCGTGAGGTCATGCGGGTATCCAAGCAGCGCCCTCGGCCACCCGGCCAGGACATTCGCGGGCCGTCCGCATATCCTCGCCGGAGCCCTGTCCCCACCGCCTGGAGGCCCCGCATGGTCGCGCACGACGCGCGGGTCGCGCCGTGAGCGCCGACGTCACCGCCGCCGTCGGTTCCGTCGTCGGGTCGGCGGTGGTGTGCGCCTTCTGGGCGGTCTGGCTGGGGGTGTCGTTGCAGGCCGACCGCCGCCGGCTGCGCAACGGCTTCCTGCTCATCGCTGTCGTGTACACGGGCGTCGGGCTGGTGGGCCAGCTCGTGACCCTCCTGCCCGACGGCGACACCGTCCTGGGGTGGGTCGCCGTCGCCCTGTTCGCGCTGCTCGGGCTGGGGCTCCTCGTGCTGCCGGCGTTCCTGGTCGTCAACGGGCTGACGATGGTGCGCCGCGAGCGTCGCAGCCTCGGCAACCTGCTGTCGCTGCTCGTGGGGCTGGCGATGTTCGCCGCACCGTTCGTCGTCGCCGCGCCCGTCGTGGTGCGCTCCCCGTGGACGGCCGGGCTGTCCGTGGCGGTCGTGCTGGGCACGGCGTGGCTCGGCCTCGTCTTCCTGGGCTTCGTGGCCCAGACGCTGCTCTACCGCCGGTACGCGGCCCGCGTGCCCGCGCGCGGCGTGATCGTGCTCGGCTCCAAGGTGTTCGGCGGCCGGGTACCGCCGCTGCTCGCGGCCCGCCTCGCGGCCGGGGTCGCGGCTGCCGACCGGCTCGCGGCCGCCGGCGGGGCGCCCGTGCCGATCGTCCCCTCGGGCGGGCAGGGCGCGGACGAGGACCGCCCCGAGGGGGTCGCGATGGGGCAGTGGCTGACCGACCACGGCGTGCCGCCCGAGCGCGTGCTCGTGGAGGACCGGGCGCGCACGACCCGCGAGAACCTCACGCTCGGCGTCGCGGTGCTGCGCGAGCACGGCGTCGACGGCCCGTACCTCGTGGCGACGAACGACTACCACGCCCCCCGCGCCGCGCTCGAGGCGATGGACCTGGGCCTCGACGTGCACGCGGTGGGCGCCCCGACGGCGCGCTACTTCTTCCCCAGCGCGTACCTGCGCGAGTTCGTCGCGGTGCTGCGCCGCCGCCCGACGGTGCACGTCGTGGTGGCGGCGGGCATCGTCGTCGTCGGGGTGCTGGTGACGGTCGTCGCGGCCGCGGGACGGTAGCGGGCTCAGCCGACCGGGACCGGCTCGCCCTCGGTGGCAGCGACGGCGTGCAGGTGCCGGCCGCCGACCTGCGGGCCGCGCTGCCGCGGGATGAACAGCACGATCACCGCGCCGACGGCCGCCGCGAGGGCGCCGATGACGAAGCACAGCTGGAACGCTCCGCCGGTGGGGACGGCCGGGGTGCCCGGGGCCAGCACGGTGGTCTGGCTGGTCAGCACGATGGCCATGACCGCGCCGGCCACGGTGGTGCCGATGGAGCGCATGAGGCTGTTCAGCCCGACGCTCGCCGCGGACTCCGCGGCCGGCACGTTCGTGAGGATGAGCGTGGGCATCGCGGCGTACCCGATCCCGACGCCCGCGGACGCGACGCAGGAGGCGAGCATGAGCTGCCACGGCGCGTCCATGAGGAAGACGGCCACGACGTAGCCGAGCGCCAGGACGGCGGCGCCGATCGCCATGGTGCTGCGGCCGCCGAGCCGGGTCAGGAGCCGCGACGAGACCGGGGTGAACAGCATCATCATCAGGCCGGCCGGGGCCATCCACAGCCCGGCCTGGAGGATCGTCTGGCCCAGGCCGTACCCGGTGGCGGCGGGCATCTCGAGGAGCTGCGGCACCACGATGGACTGCGCCATCATGCCGAAGCCGATGAGGATCGCGGCCACGTTGGTGAGCAGCACCGGCCGGCGGGCGGTGGTGCGCAGGTCGACAAGCGGGTCGTGGTGGCGCAGCTCGTACCAGCCCCACAGCAGCAGCACGACGACGCCGCCCACGATCATGCCGAGCGTGCTCGGCTCGGCCCAGCCCCAGTCGTTGCCCTTGGACACGCCGACCAGGACGCCGACCAGGCCGATGGCGAGGCCGACGGCGCCGACGACGTCGAGGCGGCCCGGGTGGGCGTCGTGCACGTGCGGGACGACGACGGCGGTGAGGGCGGTCATGACCACGGCGAGGACGACGGAGACCCAGAACAGCATGTGCCAGTCGAAGTCCTGGGCGATCCAGGCGGCGAGCGGCAGGCCGAGCGCGCCGCCGACGCCGAGGGTGGCGCTGACGCCCGCGACCGCGGTGTTGCGCATGTTCTCGGGCGCGATCTCCCGGACCATGCTGATCGCGACCGGGATGTAGCCCATCGCGACGCCCTGCAGCACCCGGCCGACGAGGACGGGGCCCACGGAGTCGGACACCGCGCACACGAGGGAGCCGACCACCAGCACGGCGGCCGAGACCACGAGCACGGGCTTCTTGCCGTACAGGTCGGCGAGCCGCCCGGTGACCGGCATCGCCACGCCGCCGCCCAGCAGGGTGGCGGTGACGACCCACGACGCCGTGCTGGCGGAGGTGGACAGGAGCTCGGGGAGCTCGCTCTGGATCGGGATGACGAGCGACTGCATCAGGGCGGCGCACAGGCTGCTGAAACAGACCACCACGACGACGGCGACGGCGCGCCGGTCGGTGCGCGGCGGCGCTCCGGCGGCGGGGGACAGGGACGAGCTCACGGCACACCTCGGGATGTGTAAGTTACATAAGACCGTGTGTATGCTACCTACACATTCACCAGAGTCAACCCCTGGAGGAGCCGATGTCGTCTGGGACACTGTCGTCCGTGACGTCTCCGCACCACGACCAGCCCGTCACCGCTGACCGCCGGGTCGCGGGGCTGCTGGTCCGCCTGGAGGTGCACCGCCGCACCGCCGAGCACCGCAGCCCCGTCGGCACCGCCGACGGCCGCCTGCTGTGGCTGCTCTCCGACGGCACGCCGCGCACGCTGCGCGAGATCGCCGACGCGCTCCGGCTGGAGCAGTCCACCGTGAACCGGCAGGTGAACTCCGCGCTCGCGGCCGGCCTCCTGCGCCGGTTCACGGAGCCCGGGCGCCCCGCCCGCCTGATCGAGCCGACCCCGGAGGGCCTCGCCGCGTTCGACGCGGCCACGAGCACCGCCCTCGGCGCCTACGCCGACGGCCTGGCGGCGCTGGGCGACGACGCCGGTGCGTTCCTCGATCTCCTCGACCGGTTCGTCGACGCCTACGGCGACGCGGTGGGCGAGTAGCACTCCTGCCCGAATCCGGGCAGATTCTGGCAGGTCGCGATCGCCGGGTGCATGATGTCGTGGTGATCGACGCCGACCTCGTTGCCCGCATCGCGACCTCCACGGGGCTGTCCCCGTCCGAGGCCGAGCGCGTCGTCGAGGACGTCCTCGCCTGGTACCGCGAACCGGTCGAGGACTACGTGCGGCGCCGGCACGCGTCGCTGCGCACCTACGGGCGCCGCAACGAGGAGATCTACGCACTGATCGCCGCCGAGCTGCGCGACCGCCTCGTCGCGGCGCCACGGCTCACCGAGCGTCAGGTGCGGAGGGTCGTCTACGGCTGAGGCCGCGACGCCGTCCGGTCACCCCACGTCCATCGTCACCGCAGTGTCACCACGGTCTTGAGGAGCTTCGTCCCATGTGCGGAATCGTCGGCTACGTCGGCCCCCAGCAGGCAGCACCCGTCCTCGTCGAGGGCCTCACGCGGCTGGAGTACCGCGGCTACGACTCGGCGGGCATCGCCGTGCTCAACCCGCGCTCGAGCGCGCACCCGTCGCGCGTCGTGCGGGCCAAGGGCCGCGTGCGCGACCTCGAGGCCGCGCTCCCGGCGCGCCTCACCGGCACCGTCGGGATCGGGCACACCCGCTGGGCGACCCACGGCGAGCCGAGCGAGCGCAACGCCCACCCGCACACGTCGTTCGACGGCCGCGTGCACGTGGTGCACAACGGGATCATCGACAACTTCGCCGTGCTGCGCTCGCGCCTCGCGGCCGACGGCGTGGAGCTCACCTCCGACACCGACACGGAGGTCGTGGCGCACCTCGTGGCGCTCGAGCTCGCCGCCGGCCTGGGCTTCGAGGACGCCGTGCGCGCCGCCGTCGGGCACGTCGACGGCACGTACGCGCTCGCGGTGACCGACGTCCGCACGCCGGACCGGATCGTCGTGGCACGCAACGGGTCGCCGCTGCTGCTCGGCGTCGGCGACGGGGAGATGTTCGTCGCCTCGGACGCGTCGGCGATCGTGCGGCACACCAGCCAGGTGGTGCTGCTCGACGACGGCGACTTCGCCTCCGTGACGGCCGACGGGTTCCGCACGTTCACCGCGGACGAGGAGCACACGGCGCGCTCCGCCATCACGATCGACCTCACCGTGGAGGAGCTGGAGCTGGGCGGCCACGCCCACTTCATGCACAAGGAGATCCACGAGCAGCCCGAGTCGGTGGAGCGCATGCTGTCGGGCCGCCTCGACGACCGGTTCGGCACCGCCAAGCTGGACGGGCTCAACCTGGACCCGCGCGAGCTGCGCCGCTTCGCGCGCGTGAAGATCCTCGGCTGCGGCTCCGCGTACTACGTGGGGCAGCTCGGGGCCTCGATGATCGAGGACCTGGCCCGCATCCCCGCCGACGCCGAGCCCGCGAGCGAGTTCCGCTACCGCAACCCGATCATCGAGCCGAGCACCCTGTACGTCGTGGTCAGCCAGTCCGGCGAGACCGCGGACACCCTCTTCGCCGTCCGCGAGGTGCAGCGCAAGGGCGGCACCGTGGTCGGGCTCGTCAACGCCGTCGGGTCGTCCATCGCCCGCGAGGTGGACGGCGGCATCTACCTGCACGCCGGCCCCGAGGTGGCCGTGGCGTCGACCAAGGCGCTCACGCACATGGGCGTCGGCTTCGCGCTGCTGGCGCTCGCGCTGGGCCGCGTGCGCGACCTCTCCTTCGCCGACGGCAAGCGGATCATCGCCGGCCTGCGGGCGATCCCCGGACAGATCGCGCAGATCCTGGGCGAGGAGGAGGACCTCGCGTCCGCCGCCAAGGAGCTCTCCGAGGCGCCGAGCCTGTTCTTCATCGGGCGCGTGCGGGGCTACCCGGTGGCGCGCGAGGGCGCGCAGAAGTTCAAGGAGATCACCTACCGGCACGCGGAGGCGTACCCCACCAGCGAGCTCAAGCACGGCCCGCTCGCGCTCATCAGCCCCGAGCTGCCGACGGTCGCGATCGTCCCCGACGACGACCTGCTGGAGCGCAACATCACCGCCGCGCAGGAGATCCGCGCCCGCGGGGGCGCCGTCGTCGCGATCACGCATCCCGGCGTCGAGCTCGGGGACTCCGCCACCCGGCGCATCGAGGTGCCGCGCAACGAGGTGGAGCTGGACCCGATCCTGCTCACCATCCCCACCCAGCTGCTCGGCTACCACGCGGCCGTCGCCCTCGGCGAGGACGTCGACCGCCCGCGCAACCTCGCCAAGTCCGTCACCGTCGAGTGAGGGTCCGGCGCGGCTCCTCCGGCGTCAGCCGAGCTCCGCGAGGAGCTGCGCCACCCCCTCGCCGTCCATGAGGCCGATGACGTTGCCGGCCGGGTCGGTGAACCACGCGCCGTCGCCGCCCTCCATGAACCCGCGGGCGACGCCCTTCTCGTCCTGGTCGAACCCGTCGTACCGCGCGAGTTTCACGCCCTTCGCGAGGAGATCGTCCACCACCGGGTCGACGTCGTCGACGGCCAGGTGGAAGACGGTGAACGCCGCCGGGGTGTGGTCCTCCTTCGGGTAGACGTACACGGGGGCGCCGGCGCCGAGGTGCAGCACCAGTCCCATGCCGTCGTCGAGGGTCGTGACGCGGAGCCCGAGGGTGTCCGCGTAGAAGCTGCGTGCCGCGTCGAGGTCGTCCACCGAGAAGCTGGAGAACCCGCGCCGAGTCGAGACCATGTCAGTTGCACTCCTTCGTGACCACCGGTCCCCGGGGCACGGGGGAGCCGCCACGAGGTGCCGGACCCCTCCAGCATCCGTCCGGGGCGGTCGCCACGCCGCTCCCGTCGGCGCTGCGTCGGGTGAAGTTTCACGCTCGGTCCCGCCGCAGGTGTGCGCATATTCAACACCTGCTGTTAGATTTGCACGCGTGATCCCCAGGGCAGCGCAGGAAGTCGTGCGTCGACGCCTCGAGACGACGTCGTCGGTCGTCCTCCTGGGGCCACGGCAGGTAGGGAAGACGACGCTGGCGCGGGACCTGGCGGAGGGCTGGCCGGCGGGCTCCGTGTACCTCGATCTCGAACGTCCTGCCGACGCGCGACGCCTGAGCGACGCCGACGCCTACCTGCGCGCGCAGGCACCCCGCCTCGCGGTGCTCGACGAGGTCCAGCGCGTCCCCGCACTGACCGAGACACTGCGAGGGGTGATCGACGACAACCGGAGGTCCGGCTTCCGCACGGGCCAGTTCCTCCTGCTCGGGCCGGCGGCGCTCGACCTGCTTCACCTGTCGTCCGAGAGCCTGGCGGGGCGTGTCTCGTTCGTGGACCTGGGCGGCGTCAACGTGGACGAGGCGCTCGCGGTCGGGATCGAGCCCGACGTGCTCTGGGTCCGTGGAGGCTTTCCGGACTCGCTCGTCGCGGCGGACGACGACACGTCGCTCAGGTGGCGGCAGGACCTGGTGCGCTCGTACCTCGAGCGCGACGTCCCGATGTTCGCCCCTCGGATTCCTGCCGAGACGCTCCGTCGGTTGTGGACGATGCTCGCCCACTCGAGTGGCGGACTGCTGAACGCCAGCGCGCTCGCCCAGAGCCTCGGCGTCAGCAGCCCCACCGTCAGCCGGTACGTGGACCTGCTCGTGGACCTCGGTCTCGTGCGTCGTCTCCCGCCGTGGCACGCCAACGTCGGGAAGCGGGTGACACGCTCGCCCAAGGTGCATGTCCGAGACAGCGGGTTGCTGCACGCGCTGCTCGACATCGACTCGTTCGACATGCTGCTCGGCCACCCCGTGGCCGGGGCAAGCTATGAGAGCTTCGTGGTGGAGTGCCTCGTCGACGCAGCGGGCGACCGATATCAGCCCTACCACTACCGCACCGCTCGCGGCGATGAGCTGGACCTCGTCCTGGCCCGTGCCGGCAGGCCCGAGGTGGTGGTCGAGGTCAAGAGGTCCAGCGCGCCCACGGTGTCGGCAGGCTTCCATCGGGCGGCCGAGGACCTGGCGGCGCCGCGTCGCTTCGTCGTCCACCCCGGGGAGGACGAGTACCCGGCCCACGATGCCGTCGTCATCGGATTGCGCAGGCTCGTCGAACAGCTCCGCGCCTCCTGATCGCGGTCGGGCAACACACGGTCAGACCGGGTCGGGCTGGTCCTCGATCTTCACGCCGGTGAGCTCGGGCGTGAAGGCGAAGAGCGCGCCGTCCGCCTCGCCGACCCACCAGCCGTCGCAGACGAGGGTGGCGTCCTGCTCCTGCCCGGCGGTCCACCAGCTCGCCTTGAGCGTGGAGTCCGTGCGGTAGTCCTCAGTGGTCAGGCCGTCGCGGGCGGGCGTCGCGACGAGCGGGTGGTCGGCGTCCACCGACCGGCAGTCCGCGGGCAGGGAGGCCACGTCGGCGTCCATCGTGAGGATGACCTCGTCGCCGGTGGTGCGGAAGACACCGCGGACGTCGGCGGCGCCGTCGGGCACCCACGCGGGCAGCACGTCGGCGTCCTTGCCGCTCCTCCCGCTGTCGTAGGAGAAGGCCCGGGTGTGCCCGGCGTTGCGGTCGTTCAGAGCCTCCGTGATGGCGCCGCAGGCGGTGGTGGTGACCGCCACGACGGACGCGAGCGCCAGCACCCCGACGCCGCGGTAGCGGCGCACGGGCGAGGTGGTGACGGCGGCGAGGTCGGTCGGGCGGTCGCGGTGGGAGTCGTGGTGCGTCATGCCCTCGACGCTACGAACGCGCAGGTCGCGCCCGCGTCGGCCCCGGAGCGGAACCTCGCCGGCCGCGCGTACGACCACGGGACGACGCCGGGCTCAGGGGAGGCTCAGGGGTTCACCCGAGCCGGCCTCACGGGGCGCCGTCGAGGAAGCCGCGCACCAGGGGCGTCGCCACGGCCTCGCCCTCGTGGAAGTAGGCGTGCCGCAGCCCGGGCAGCACCTCGACGCGCGCGCCGGGGATCCGCTCGCCGAGCAGGGTCGCGTTGACCGCGGGGGCGAGCACGTCGTCCGCGCCGTGCAGCACCAGCGTGGGCGCCAGCACCCCCGGCAGCCGGTCCCAGGCGTCGTGCCCGTCGCTGGCGCGCAGGTGGTCGCGACGGGCCTGCGGCGTCATCGAGGGATCGCCCTCGACCGTCGTCGGGCCGGGGTGGGCGGCGAGCCACGCCGGGGTGTACATGAGGTCGAGCAGGGCGGCGCGGGCCGCGCGCCGGTCGGGCTGGGCCACCGCGCGGCGCACGTCGAGGCCGCGCTCGACCGCGTGCGCGCCGCCCGGCGTCGTGCACCCCAGCACGAGCCGGTCCAGGCGGTGCGGGTGGTCGACGGCGAACCACTGCGCCACCCGTCCGCCCATCGACGTGCCGTACACGTCGGCGCGCTCGAGGCGCAGGTCGTCGAGGACGGCGGCGACGTCGCCCGCGAGCCGCCGGGTGGTCAGCCCCCGGTCGGTGGGTCCGGAGCCGCCGGTGCCGCGCCAGTCGAGCGTGATGGTGCGCCGCCCGGCGCCGAGCCCGTCGCGGACGGGGTCCCACCAGCGGTGCGAGTTCGCCTGGCCGGCGAGCAGCACCAGCGCGGGGCCCTCGCCCTGCACCTGGTAGGCGATCGTGGCGGAGTCCTCGGCGATCGCGAACGGCACGGCACCACCCTAGGGGCGGGCGGGCCCGACGTTCGCCGCGCGCAACGAAGCATCTCGACCTACCGTCCTGCTGACGGTGTCAACGCGACACGTCGGCCGTGACCGGAATGGTGCCAGGGGGCGTCGTGAAGACATCGTCGGTTCAGCAGCGCCTCGGCGCGGTCCTGGGGGCCGCGGCCCTCGCCCTCGGGCTCGGGGTGGCCTCCGTCCTCGTGGCCCCGCCGGCGGGCGCCGCGTCCGGCGTCGTCGCGCCCCTGCCGGCGAAGGCGTACTCCCTGTCCTCGTACTACGGCCCGCGGTGCATGCCCGTCGCGGGCGCGTCCACCTGGCACCTCGGCCAGGACATGGGAGCCGCGTCCGGGGTGCGGGTCAACGCCATCGCGGACGGCGTCGTGCTGCGGGCCGGGACGGCCGCCGGCTTCGGGCAATGGGTGGTCGTGAAGCACACGATCGCCGGGCGCACCGTCTCGTCGCTGTACGGGCACGTGATCGACGGCGACCGCTACGTGCGCGCCGGGCAGCAGGTCAAGGCGGGGCAGCGCATCGCCGACGTCGGCTCCAGCGGCACCGCCACCGGCCCGCACCTGCACCTGGAGCTGTGGCACGGCACCTACGGGGCGGGCGCCACGCACACCGACCCGCTCGCGTACCTCGGGGCCCGCGGGGTCGACCTGAAGCGCGCCGCGACCCGCGTCGCCGTCCGCAGCGTCCCGACCTCGTGCACCTACTACGCGACCAGCCAGGTCAACCTGCGGTCCGGGCCGTCCACGGGCGCGCCCGTGCTGGCCGTCGTGCCGCGGGCGGCGACGCTCACCGCGAAGCCGGGCGCCGGCTCCGGCACCTGGCGGCAGGTGACGTACGGCTCGCGCACCGGGTGGGTGTCGGCCTCCTACGTCAGCCCGCGCAAGCCGTCCGGCTCCACCGGCTCGTCGTCGGGCACGACGGCGCCGTCGGGCACGGTCAGGTACGTGACGGCGTCGTCGCTGAACCTGCGGGCGAAGGCCTCGACGTCGTCGGCGGTCGTGGCGCGGCTGGCGAAGGGCACGAAGGTGACGTACCTGGCGTCGCCGTCGCAGGGCTGGGTCAAGGTCAAGGCCGGCTCGCGCACGGGGTACGTCGCGACGGCGTACCTGACGTCAACGAAGCCGGCGTCGGGCTCGGGGTCGGGGTCGACGGGGTCGTCCTCCACGGCGAAGGTGTCGTACGTGACGGCGTCGTCGCTGAACCTGCGGGCGAAGGCGTCGACGTCGTCGGCGGTCGTGACGAAGCTGGCGAAGGGCACGAAGGTCACGCACCTCGCGGCGGCCTCGAAGGGCTGGGTGAAGGTCAAGGCCGGGACGCGCACGGGCTACGTCTCGACCGCCTACCTGTCGTCCACCAAGCCGGCCACCGGCACCGGGACCTCGACGCCGCCCGCGGCCCAGGTGTCCTACGTCAAGGTCTCCTCGCTGAACCTGCGGGCCAAGGCGTCGACGTCGTCGGCGGTGCTGGCGCGGCTGGCCAAGGGCACGAGGGTGACGCACGTCGGCGCGGCGTCGAAGGGATGGCAGAAGGTGAAGGTCGGCTCGCGCACGGGCTTCGTGGCGACCGCCTACCTCTCGGCGACCAAGCCCCGCTGACCGCGGTCCAGCCGCGCCGCGACGGACGCCGCGGCGACGGCCAGCGCGGTGGTCGCCGTCGACACGACGATCACGCCGGACCAGCCGGCGTCCTCCCAGACGTGCGTGGTGACGGCGCCCATGACGGCGCTGCCCACGTAGTACGCGAACAGGTACGCGCTGGACGCCTGCGCGGTGCCGCGGTCCTGCCGGTGCGCGCGGTCCACGGCCCAGCCGCTGACCAGGGAGTGGGCGCAGAAGAACCCGACGGTGAGGACGCCGAGCCCGACGACGACGGTCGTCACCACCGGCGGCGCGGTGAGCGCGACGCCGGCCGCGAGGAGCAGCAGCCCGACGACGACGGCGGTGCCGCGCCCGCGCCGCCGCGCGAGGAGCTGCGCGACGGACGGCGTGACGATGCCGACCGGGTACGCCAGGTACACGAGGGTCACCGCGTGGCCGAGCGAGAACGGCGGCGCCTCGAGCCGGAACGCCACCGCGTTGTAGACGCCGACGAAGGTGCCCATGCTCGCGAAGCCGACCGCGCACAGCAGCGCGACGACGGGGTCGCGGAAGGCCGACGCCGTCCCCGTGAGGACGCTCCCGAGCCGCAGCGGCCGGGGTGTGAACCGGGCCGGCCGCGGCACCAGGACCCACAGGGCCATGGCGGCGAGGAGCGTCGTGACGCCGAGCACCTCGGTGGCCAGCGTCCACCCGCCGAGGGCGGCGAGCGGCCCGGGCACGAGCCGGCCGACGGCGCCGCCCACCGCGGTCCCCGCGATGTACGCGGCGTTGGCGCGGGCGTGCGCGCCGGGGTGCATCTCCTCGCGCAGGTAGGCCAGCGCCACGGCGGGCAGCCCGGCCAGCGCCACCCCGGCGAGGCCGCGCAGCACGAGCAGGCTGCCCCACGTCGGGGCGAAGGCGCTCGCGAGCCCCAGCACGCCGGACGCGAGCAGCGACCAGCGCATCACCTCGACCCGCCCGAACCGGTCCGCGACCGGGCCGACGGCGAGCAGCGCGACCGCCATCGCCCCCGTCGTCACGGACAGCACCTGCGCCGACGCGCCCGCCGACACGTCGTAGTGGGCGGCGACCTGCGGCAGCAGCGGCTGCACGTAGTAGAGGAGGGAGAAGTTCGCGAGCCCGCCCGCGGCGAGCCCTAGCAGCGTGCGGCGGTACGCCCGCGACCCCGGGCGGTGGCCCGCCACGGGCGCCGCGACGGTGCGCGGGATCGCCTGCGGGGCGTTCGAGAGCTCGGGGGCGGCGGTCACCGGTCCACGGTGCACCCGGCGGGTCGATGCGCAAAATGATCCGGCTGCGCCGTGTGATGCGAGGATCGCATCTGAACGGACCGTCGGTCGGAAGGGGTCGCGGATGGACGAGCAGACGCTGCGGGTGTTCCTGTCGCTGTGCGAGACGGAGAGCACCCGCGACACGGCGGCCCTGCTGCGGGTGGACCAGTCGACGGTCTCGCGCACGCTGGCGCGGCTGGAGGCGGGGCTCGGCGTCGAGCTGTTCCGCCGGCACGGGCGCCGCATCGCGCTCAACCGCGCGGGCGTCGGCTTCCGCGGCGACGCCGCGCGGGTGCTCGACGAGATCGAGGTCGCGCGCCGGCACGTGCGCCAGGAGGCGCTCGGCGCGCGGACGGTGCGGCTCGGCTTCCTGCAGTCGGTCGCGCGCTGGCTGGTGCCGCGCATCGTGACCGAGCTGCGCCGCGACGACCCCGCCCGCCGCTTCGAGCTGCGGCAGGGCTTCGCCCAGGACCTGTTCGGCTGGCTCGACGACGACGTGCTGGACCTCGCCCTGGTCACGCCCCCGCCGCCCACCCGCACCACGGGGTGGCGGCAGCTGCACGAGCAGGTGCTGTGCGTCGCCGTCCCGCCCGGGCACCGGCTGGCCGGCCGCGCCGGCGTCGAGGTCGCCGACCTGCAGGGGGAGCGGTTCGTCGCGTTCTCCCGCACCACCGAGCTGCGCGGCGTCGTCGAGGGCATGCTCGGCGGCCACGGCGTCGAGGTGGAGGTCGCGTTCGAGTCCAGCGAGGTGGACACCATCCGCGGCCTCGTCGCCGCCGGCCTGGGCGTCGCCGTGCTGCCCCGACCCGAGCGGCCCGACGCCGCCGACCCGGTCTACGTGCCGCTGCGGCCCCGCACGACGCGCCGGCTCGGCGTGGCCTGGCCCGACCGGTCGCGCGTCCCCGCGGTGGCCGGTGTCCTGAGCGGGTAGGTTCGCCGTCGTGACTCCCGTGGCCCTGACGCCGGAGGCCGTGGCGGCCCTGCAGCGCCGGACGTTGATCACCGTCGTCGCGAGCCAGGTGCTCGGCGGCGCGGGCCTCGCCGCGGGCGTCACCGTGGGCGCGCTCCTGGCGCAGCAGATGCTCGGCGGCGAGGGGCTCGCCGGGCTGCCCACGGCCCTGTTCACGCTCGGGTCGGCGCTGGCGGCGTTCCTCGTCGGCCGGATCACGCAGCGCGCGGGCCGCCGCGTCGGCCTGGGGCTGGGCTTCGCCGCCGGCGGCCTGGGCGCGGTCGGGGTGGTCGCGGCCGCGGCGCTCGACGTCGTGCCGCTGCTGCTCGTCTCGCTGTTCGTCTACGGCGCGGGGACGTCGACCAACCTGCAGGCCCGGTACGCGGGCACCGACCTGGCGGCGCCGGACCGGCGGGCCACGGCGGTGAGCGTCGCGATGGTCTCCACGACCCTCGGCGCGGTCGCCGGCCCCAACCTCGTGGAGCCGCTGGGCGGCCTCGCGACGTCGCTCGGGCTCCCGGCGCTGGCCGGGCCGTTCCTGCTCGCGGCCGTCGCCTTCCTCGCCGCCGGGGCCACGCTGTTCGGGTTCCTGCGGCCCGACCCGTTCCTCGTCGCCCAGCAGCTCTCGCGGGCCGACGGCGCGGCGTCGCCCGCCCCGGCGCCGGACGACGCCCCGCGCGGGCGGCGCGCGGTGCCCGCGGGCGTGGTCGTCGGCGCGACGGTGATGGTGCTGACGCAGGTCGCGATGGTCGCGATCATGACGATGACGCCGGTGCACATGCGCGGCCACGGCCACGACCTGGGCGACGTCGGCCTCGTCATCGGGATCCACGTGGCCGCGATGTTCCTGCCGTCGCTCGTCACCGGCGTGCTCGTGGACAAGGTGGGTCGGGTGCCCATGGCGGTGGCCGCGGGCGTGACGCTGCTGCTCGCGGGGATCACCGGGGCGGCCGCGCCGGGGGACTCGATGGGCCTGCTCGTGCTGTCGCTCGCGCTGCTCGGCCTGGGGTGGAACTTCGGGCTGATCTCCGGGACGGCGCTCGTCGTGGACGCGACCACCCCCGACACGCGCGCCCGCACGCAGGGCAGCGTCGACGTCCTCATCGCGCTCGCCGGCGCGGGCGGGGGCGCGATGTCGGGCGTCGTGATGGCGGGCTCGAGCTACGCGACGCTCGCCCTCGGCGGCGGGGTGCTGTCCCTGCTGCTCATCCCGGTGCTGTTCCTCACGCGGGCGGGGCGCCCGGCGGCGGCCTGAGGCGCGCGCCAGTGTCAGGACTCCGGCTCGACGGGCCCGTCCTCGCCGGCCACCAGCTCGCCGCAGCTCGCCTCCTGCGCCGTGACGACGACCGGGTCGTCGAGGCCGGCGTCGCGCGCCACGGTCGACTCCTGGCCGTTCGACGCCGTCATGGCGCCGTCGTCCAGGTCCACGAGCGTGCGCGTCACCGTGAACGACCCGCCGTCGGCCGAGGTGGCGTCCAGCCCCGCGAGGTGCAGCGCCCCGTCGACCTCGGTGCAGCCGACGCCCGTCCCGTTGCCGGTGAAGCCCTTGTCGAAGGTGTACGCGTCGCCCGCGAGGTTCTGGGTCGCGGCGAGGTCGCAGTCGGCCGCGGAGAACAGCAGCACCTCGCGGCCGGTGTCGACCAGCGCCACGGGCGCGGTGCCGTCGCCCGCCGCGACGAGGTTCACGACGGCGGACGCGCGCTGCGGGCTCGCGGAGCCGATCGCCGCGGAGAACGTGGCGCCCGACGCCGTGGTGAGGCCGAAGCGGCGGTCCGCGCCGCCGGTGAGCCACGCCGTGTCGGGCTCCCCGTCGCCGTCGACGTCCACCACCTCGTGGGTGTCCGCGCCCTCCGGCGTGCCGGCGCCGGTGGCGGCGCAGCCGGCGGCGCCCGTGGTGCTCGGTGAGGGCTCCGCCGCGTCCTGCGAGGTCGTCGCGGTGGGCGAGGGTGCGGTGGGGGACGACGCGGTGGGGGACGGCGACGCGGCCGGTGCGCCGCCGCCGTCGTCGCTCCGCACGACGAGCCAGACGACGAGCGCGACGACCACCACCGCCACGAGGACGACCGCCCGCCAGGTCCACGGGCTGCGGCGGTCGGGCGCGGGGCTGTCGGGAGTGCTCATGTTCCCCAGGCAACCACCGTCAGGCCGGGTCGTGCATCCCGTGCAGCCGGGCGTGCAGGGACCGGATCTCGTCCGCGAGCTCGGGGGCCGGGCCGCGTGTGGGGACGCCCGGCGCGACCTCGCCCACCGGCAGCGGGCTCACCGGGCCGGGGGCGACGCCGCACTCCAGCAGCCACGCGCCGAGCTGCGCGGTGCTCGCGGCGTACACGATCGGGCCGAGGCCCACCCAGGCGTGCGCCGCGCTGCACATCGGGCAGTGCTCGCCGGAGGTGTACACCGTCGCGTCGCGCCGCTCCTCGGGGGAGAGGTGCTCGGCGGCCCAGCGGGCGATCTCGAACTCGGGGTGGCGGGTCTGGTCGCCGCCCTGGACGCGGTTGCGGTCCTCGCACCGCACCGCGCCGGCCGCGTCGACGAGGAGGGAGCCGAACGGCTCGTCCCCGTCGTCGAGCGCCTCGCGGGCTAGGTCCACGCACCGGCGCAGGTACGGCAGGTCGTCGGCGGTCACCGGGGTCGTCGTCGGGTCTCCCATGACGACATCCTCACCCCGCCGGCGCGCGCTGCGCACGCACGGCGGCGCCGACCGCGCGTCGTCCCCGGTGGCGAGCGGGACCCTCACGACCGGCGCCGCAGCGCCGGGTCCTCCTCGTTCGCCTCGAGCGCGGCGATGAGCGTGCGCGCGTCGTGCGGTCCGCGGTGCCGGACGCCGTCGAGGAAGAACGTGGGCGTGCCGCGCGCGCCCGACGCGGCGGCGCTCTCCTCGTCGGCGCGGACGCGGGCGTGCACGGTCTCGTCCGCCATGTCGGCGTCGAACCGCTCGAGATCGAGGCCGATGAGTGCCGCGTGCTCGCGCAGGTCGTCGGGCTCCAGCCGGGACTGGTGCGCGAACAGCCGGTCGTGCATCTCCCAGAACAGGCCCTGCCGCTCCGCGGCCTCGGCCGCGACGGCCGCGAGGTACGCGTGGGGGTGCAGGTCCTCCAGCGGCAGGTGCCGCACGACGTACCGCACGCGGTCGCCGAAGTGCGTGCGCAGCTCGGCGCCCATGCCGGTGGCGCGGGCGCAGAACGGGCACTCGAAGTCGAGGTATTCGACCACGGTGTGCGCGGCGTCGTCGTCGCCCTTCGCGTGGTCGCGCGCGGGGTCGACGACGGGGGTGAGGGTCACGGGCAGGTCGGCGCTCGCCTCGCCGTAACGCACCCGCGCGACGGTGAAGATCGTCCAGCCGAGCAGGGTGGACAGCACCATCGCGATGAGGATCCCGACGGTCGCGGCCTGCCCCGCCGGGGTGCCGTCGAACGCGAGGTCCACGACCAGCAGGGACACCGTGAAGCCGATGCCGGAGAGGGCCGCGCCCCCGAGGACGCTGCCCGGGCCCACGCCGTCGGGCAGCGTGCCCAGGCGGGCGCGGATCGCGCCCCAGGTGCCGAGCCCGATGCCGACGAGCTTGCCCACGACGAGCCCCGCCACGACGCCCCAGGTGATGACGGAGCCGAGGGCCGCTCCGAGGGCGCCGCCGCGCAGGTCGATGCCCGCGTTGGCGAGCGCGAAGAGCGGCACGACGACGAGCGACACGGGCGCGCGCAGCACCTCGTGCAGCCGGTGGTTGACCGAGATCGACCGCGCGAGCCCCACCTGCACGCTGCGGGCGACGCTCGCGCTGGGCGACTGCCAGTAGTCGCGGAACAGGCTCTTGGCCTGCAGCACGTCGTCGCGGCGCGTCGCGATCGCGGGCACGAGCAGCCCGGCGAGCATGCCCGCGATCGACGGGTGCACGCCCGCCTGCACGGTCGCCCCCCACAGCACGACGACCACCAGCACGTACGGGGCGCTGCGCCACTCGCGCATCCGGCCCAGCAGCCACAGCACGCCCAGGCAGGCCACGGCGACGACGAGGGGCGCGATCCGCACGTCCTCGGAGTAGACGACGCCGATGATGCCGACGGCGAGGAAGTCGTCCACCACGGACAGGGTGAGCAGGAAGACGCGCAGCTGGCTCGACATCGTGGGCCCGACGAGCGCGAGCACGCCCAGCAGGAACGCGGTGTCGGTGCCGACGACGACGCCCCAGCCGTGCGGGTCGGCGTGCCCGGCGACGGCGAGGAAGACCAGCGCGGGCACGATCACGCCCAGCGTGCCCGCGACGAGCGGCACCAGGCGCTGGCTGCGCTGCCGCAGCGACCCGATCGCGAGCTCCTGGCGCACCTCGAGGCCGACGACGAAGAAGAACAGGACCATGAGCCCGTCGTTGACCCAGTGGTGCAGGTCCATGTCGAAGCGCAGGTCGCCGACGTCGACGTGGATCGGCAGCTCCCACAGCCGCTCGTACCAGCCGGACAGCGGCGAGTTCGCCCACACGAGCGCCAGCAGCGTCACACCGACGAGCAGCAGCGCCGCCCCGGACTCGGTGCGCAGCCGTTCCCTCAGCGCGCGTACCGGCATGCGTGGTCTCCCGTCCGTGGGTGGGTGCGGGTAGCCAGGAGCCTACGTCGCCGCCGGCTGCCGGTCTCGGGATCGGTCCCGGGGGCCCGCGCGGGGGAGAACAGCGCTCACGCGGTGCGTGTTCCCGGCCAGGGCGCCGGCACGTCGTCAGGCCTGGGTGGCGGTGGATGGCGGCGGGGTGGTGGCGGTCGGGAATCACGGGCGCCTCCGGTGGGTTAGGCACGGCGGAAGGTGAGAACGATTCTCAGGATCAGAGGGAACGTGTCCGCCAGGATCCAGGCACGAGGAGAGAACGTCTGATGGCAACCCGCACCGACCTGCGCCCGGTCGTCAAGCTCCGCTCGACGGCGGGCACGGGCTTCACCTATGTCACGCGCAAGAACCGCCGCAACGACCCCGACCGCGTCGTGCTGCGCAAGTACGACCCCGTCGTGCGCCGGCACGTCGACTTCCGCGAGGAGCGCTGATGGCCAAGGCCCTGATGACCAAGGCCCCGGCGACAGAGAGGAACCGCACCATGAAGCAGAGCATCCACCCCACCTACGGCCCCGTCGTCTTCCGCGACACCAGCGTCGGCACCGCGTTCCTCACGCGCTCCACGCTCGCGGGGGAGACCGCCTCCGGGCCGGGCCGGCCCCCCCGCACCGTCGAGTGGGAGGACGGCCACACCTACCCGGTGGTCGACGTCGAGATCTCGAGCGCCAGCCACCCGTTCTGGACCGGGGCCTCGCGCGTGGTCGACACCGCCGGCCGCGTCGAGAAGTTCCGCCGCCGCTACGGGCAGGGCACCCGATGAAGGTCCGGGCCTCGCTGAGTTCGCTGAAGCGGATGCCGGGCGCCGAGGTCGTGCGCCGCCGCGGCCGGACGTTCGTCATCACCACGCAGAGTCCTCGGTTCAAGGCCCGCCAGGGCTGACCCGGGGTGTCCGACGGGGCCTGGTCGACGGCACCTGACCGCTCGGCCACGCCGGGTCTGGCGTCCGGCGGCGCTCGGCTGCTATGTTCCACGTATTAGATATACCTAAACGATGGAGCATGGATTCATGGAACCGAGCGCCGCCGCGACGCTGGACCAGCGCGTCCTGGACGACGTCACCGCCCGCGTCGCCGACACGTTCGACGCCCCCACGGCAGAGATCTTCGCGGCGGCGCTCCGCCGCACCCTGCGGGACGCCGTGACGCTCGAGCCGGACGGCACCGCGTTCGTCCTCACGGGGGACATCCCCGCGATGTGGCTCCGCGACTCCGCCGCGCAGATGCGCCCGTACCTCGCGCTCCTGGGCCTCGACCCGGGCCTCGGGGACGTCGCGGCCGCCCTGGTGCGCCGGCAGAGCCGCCAGATCCTCCAGGACCCGTACGCCAACGCCTTCAACCGGGAGCCGGACGGCGCCGGCCACCAAGCCGACCGCACGGCGATGACGCCGGGCGTCTGGGAGCGCAAGTACGAGGTCGACTCGCTCGCCTTCCCCCTCCAGCTCGCGCACCAGGTGTGGCTCGGCACCGGGCGTACCGACCATCTCGACGAGGCGTTCCGCAGCGCCGCGGAGCTGGTCGTCGCCACCCTCCGCACCGAGCAGGACCACGACGCGCGGTCGGACTACCGGTTCCAGCGCGACGACTGCCCGCCGACCGACACGCTCGTCCGCGACGGCCAGGGGTCGCCCGTCGCCGTCACCGGCATGACCTGGAGCGCCTTCCGCCCCAGCGACGACGCGTGCGTCCACCACTACAACGTGCCCGGCAACCTGTTCGCCGCCGCGTCGCTGCGCGACCTGGCCGAGCTCGCCCGCGGGCCGCTGGACGACCCGGACCTCGCCGCGCGGGCCGCGGCGCTCGCGGCCGAGCTCGACGAGGCGACCCGGCGGCACGGCGTCGTGGAGCACCCCGAGCACGGGCCGATCTTCGCGTACGAGGTCGACGGACTCGGCCACCGGCTGCTCATGGACGACTCGAACATGCCGAGCCTGCTCTCGCTGCCGCTCACCGGTGGCGTCGCCCCGGACGACCCGCTCTACCTCGCGACGCGGCGCTTCATCCTGAGCGACGACAACCCCACGTTCGTGCGCGGCGCCACCGGGGACGGCCTCGGCAGCCCGCACACGCCGCCGCGCTACGTCTGGCCGATCTCCGCCTGCGTCCGGGGCCTGACCTCGACGGACCCGGCGGAGAAGCGCGCCCTCGTCGCGTCGCTGCTCGCCACCCAGGCGGAGCGCGGGCGGATGTGCGAGTCGTACCACGTCGACCACCCGGAGCAGTTCACCCGGGAGTGGTTCAGCTGGGCCGACTCGATGTTCTGCGAGCTCGTGCTCGACGTCGTCGGGTACCGGGTGCCCGGCACGGCGACCGAAAGGTTCACGCACGCCGCATAGGAGCGGTTCGTGCGGATCGGCAAAGGAGGCGATCAGCACCATGACAGTCACGACAGCGGCGACGGCGCCGCTCGGGCGTGCGGAGGCGGCACCGCCGCACTCCCCGCCCGAACGACGCCGGCCTTCACGCCAGTGGCGGATCCAGGAGCGGTGGGGCTGGCTGTTCGTGGCCCTCCCCATGCTCTTGTTCGCCGTCTTCGTGGTGGTCCCGGCGGGCATGGCGCTCGTCATGAGCTTCACGAGCTACTCGGTCATCGGCGACTCGCAGTGGCTCGGCGTCGACAACTACCGCCGGCTCTTCCTCGACCCGTACTTCGCGATCGCGCTGCGGAACACGGCGTACTACACGCTGCTGTTCGTCCCGCTGGGCATCGTCGTGGCGCTGGCGACGGCGCTGCTGCTCAACCGCAGGGTGCGGGTCGCGTCGGTGTTCCGCACGTTCTTCTACGTCCCGGTCGTCTCGTCGACGGTCGCGACCGCGACCATCTGGTACTGGCTGCTCAACCCCCAGTTCGGGATGATCAACGTCGCGCTCGGCTGGTTCGGGATCGACGGCCCGGCCTGGCTGTACGACTCGAAGTGGGCCATGCCCGCGATCGTCATCATGAGCGTCTGGGCGGGCTTCGGCACCAACATGATGATCTACCTCGGCGGCCTGCAGGGGATCCCGCCGCAGCTCTACGAGGCCGCGCGCATCGACGGCGCCGGGTGGTGGAAGCAGCTGCGCTACGTCGTCATGCCGAGCCTGTCGCGCACCACCTTCCTCGTCTCGACCCTCCTGGTGATCGGCGCGTTCCAGGTGTTCGACCAGGCCTACGTGCTCACCAAGGGCGGGCCGGGCAACTCGACGATCACGCTCGTCTACTACATCTACACCCAGGGCTTCGGGAACCTCGAGATGGGCTACGCGTCCGCGATCTCGTTCGTCCTCTTCGCGATCATCGCGGTCTTCGCGGTCATCAACGCCCGCATCACGGGGAGGGACAACACATGAGCGCCCAGACCGCCTCCGCAGGGTCCCCCGCGTCGCTCGCCGGCGCGGCCGCGATGACAGGGCCGTCCGCCGGCCCGTCCGTCGAGCCGCACACGAAGCACAGGACCCCCGCCCAGCGCGTCGGCGCCGTCGCCTGGTGGGTGGCCGTCGTCGCCGTCGCGATCCTCACCGTCTTCCCGCTGCTCTGGACGCTGATCACCTCGCTCAAGCCGGCCGGCGACATCCTCTCGGGCGCGACCGACCTCATCCCGAAGACGGTCACCCTCGAGAACTACGAGCGGGTGATGACCGAGGTGCCGTTCGCGCGGTACTTCTGGAACTCGATGGTGCTGGCCGTCGGGGGCGTCGTGCTGAACCTCTTCTTCGGCTCCCTCGCCGGCTACGCGTTCGCGAAGCTGAAGTTCCGGGGCCGGCGCGCGCTCTTCGTCACGCTCCTCGGGTCGCTCATGGTGCCCGGCATCGTGACGATGGTGCCGTCGTTCCTCGTGCTGCGGGCCATCCCCTTCGCCGGCGGGAACAACATCGTCGGCCAGGGCGGCGTCGGCCTGCTCAACACCTACTGGGCGATCATCCTGCCCGGGGCCGCCGGCGCGTTCGCCGTGTTCTTCATGCGGCAGTTCTTCGCCTCCATCCCCGACGAGCTGGGCGAGGCCGCGCGGATCGACGGCGCGTCGGAGTTCCGGATCTTCGCGCAGGTCTACCTGCCGCTGGCCAAGGCGGGCGCGGCCGTCCTCGCCATCCTCACCTTCCAGGCGGGCTGGAACAGCTTCATGTGGCCGCTCATCGTGCTCAACGTCCAGGAGATGTGGACCGTCCAGGTGGGCCTCGCGTCGTTCGTCACCGACTACGCGACCGACTACGGCCCGCTCATGGCCGGCACCGTGATCACCAGCCTGCCGGTGCTGCTGCTCTTCGTCCTCGCGCAGCGCTACATCATCGAGGGGGTCTCCCATGTCAACGCCCGTTAGCCGCCGCGCGATCCTCCGGGCGCTCGGCGTGGGCGCCGGGGCCGCCGTCCTGGCGTCCTGCGCGGCGCCGAACCAGCCCCGCTACACGGACACCGGCGCCCGCCGGCTGACCATGTGGGGCAGCTGGGCGGGCGACCAGGCCGCGCAGATCCAGACGCAGCTCGACGCGTTCAACGCCGCGCAGGCCGAGTACGCGTTCCACTACGTGCCGCAGGGCGCGCTCGAGGAGAAGATGCTCACCGGCATCGCGTCGGGCAACGTGCCCGACCTGGTCCTGTGGGACCGGTGGCAGACGGCCAAGTACGGCCGCCGCGGCGCGCTGCAGGGGATCGACTCCTGGGCGGCGCGCGACGGCGTCGACCTGGAGTCGTTCTACGCGGAGTCGGTGCGGGAGATGAGCGTCGGCGACGAGACGTTCGGGCTGCCGCTCCTGGTGGACACCCGCGCGCTCTTCTACAACAAGTCGCACCTCGACGATGCGGGGATCCGCCCGCCGACGACGTGGGCCGAGCTGGCCGACGCCGCGGAGGCGCTGACGATCCGCGAGGGCGGGGAGCTCAAGCGCGCCGGGTTCGAGATCCAGGACGTGGGCCTGTTCAGCATGTGGCTCAAGCAGGCCGGTGGGGAGCTGCTCGACCCCACCGAGCGGTTCACGGCGTTCGACTCCCCCCAGGGCCTGGAGGTGCTCGACTTCTGGGACGACCTGCTGCACCAGCGCAAGGTGTACGAGCTGGGGTTCTCCGACGGCATCGACGCGTTCGCGCAGGGCGCGGTGTCCATCAAGTACGACGGGCCGTGGAACTTCCCGACCTGGGACGCCGTCGACGGGCTCGAGTACGGCGTCGTGCCCGCCGTCGTCGGGCCGCGGGGCGACTCCGGCGCCTCGATGGGCGGCTTCGGGCTCGTGATCCCCACCGACGCCCCGTGCCCCGAGGGCGCGTGGGAGCTCATGAAGTGGTGGGCGGCGGACCAGGAGAACAGCCTCGCGTTCGCCGAGATCAGCAAGAACATCCCGGCGAACGTCGAGGCGTCGCGCCGGGCGGTGGGCAGCGTCGACCGGCGCTTCGCCCCCATGGTCGACACGATCGAGGTCGCGACCATCCGTCCCCCCGTGCCCGGCTACTCGGACGTCGAGGGCCTCGCACTCATCCCCGCCCTGCAGCAGGTGATGTCGGGGGCCCTCAGCGGGCCCGCGGCCCTCGCCGACGCCAGCGCTCAGGGCGACCGCATCCTGGAGGCCAACCGATGACCACCACCGCCCCCGCCGCCGGGCGCCTGCTGACGTGGGCGGACCGCGCCGACGTCGCGCAGCACAGCCTGGACCTGCTCTACGGCGCCGCGGAGCCGCAGCTCCTGCACAACGGGCATCCCGCCGCCGACGACGGCACGTTCAACTACTGGTGGCTGGCGCACGTGATCGACTGCCGCCTCGACGCCGCCCTCCGGACGGGCGACGACGCGTGGCTCGACGCCGCCCGGGCGACGGCGGCGAACATCCGCCGGCGCAACGACGGCAGCCTGTTCAACGACTACTTCGACGACATGCTCTGGTACGCGCTCGCCCTGCTGCGGCTGGCCGACGCGACGTCGGACGACGTCGAGCGTGCCGCCGTCGAGAGGGACGTCGTGGCGCTGTGGGAGCACGTCGTCACCCACGGCTGGAACGACGTGCACGGGCCGTCCTTGTCGTGGCGCAAGCAGCAGCCCGACTACAAGAACACCCCCGCCAACGGCCCCTTGGCGATCCTCGGGGCGCGGCTCGGACGGCGCACCGGCGACCCGGCCTACCTCGACCGCGCGCTGCGGACGGTCGCCTGGCTGGAGGAGCACCTCGTCGGGCCCGACGGGTTCGTCGAGGACGGCCTCGGGCGCGAGGGCGGGGACGTCGTCGACACGCACTGGCAGTTCACCTACAACCAGGGCCTGTACATCGGTGCGTGCGTCGAGCTGTACAAGTCCACGGGTGACGTCGCCTGGCTGGACAAGGCCGAGCGCACGGCGCTCACCTCGGTGCGCCGGCTCGCGACGGACGGCGTCTTCCACCGCGAGGGAGCGCTCGTCGACGACGACGTCCCGGACACCGCGGGCGGGGACGTCGGGCTGTTCAAGGGGGTCTGGTACCGGTACGCCGCCCAGCTCCTCGACGAGCGCCCCGTCGCCGAGGTGCTCGACCTCGTGCGGGCCAGCACCGACGCCCTGTGGGCGCACGGCCTCCTGCCGTTCGACGACGCCGCGTCGTCGGACGGGGCGCCGCGGGCCGCCGTCGACGCGCTGCGCGAGGCCGGCGTCGTGCTGCGGCCCGGGGACGACTGGGCGCGGCCCGCGCCGACCCAGGTGGGCTACTCCACCGTGCTGAGCGCGATCATGGCGCTCGAGGTCCGCGCGCTCCTGGAGTGACCGGGGCGGTCCCCTCCCCGCGAGGTAGTTCACGACCCGGCGAGGTAGTTCGAAGAGCGGCGAGGTAGTTGAAAATTCCGCGAGGTAGTTCCGGAATCGGCGAGGTAGTTCGGGATTCTGCAAGTCTCGAACTACCTCGCCGAGTCTTGGACTACCTCGGCGAGGTTCGCACTACCTCGCGGAAGATCGGACTACCTCGGCGAGATTCGGACTACCTCGCGGGGCCGGGCTACCTCGTGGGGGCCGGGCCGGTCGACGTGCCCGCGACGATCCGCACGGGCACGGTGTCCTGGGCGACGTCGCCCGGCTCCGCCAGCTGCCGCTGGACGAGCTCGAAGGCGCGGGTGCCGATCGCGCGCTGGTCCTGCTCCACGTGGGTGAACGGGATCGCGGCGTCCACGAACTCCGGCGGCGCGTCGAAGCAGAGGATCGAGAGGTCCTCCGGGACCGACCGGCCGAGCGACCGGGCGGCCTGCAGGACGAGCCGCGCCGAGTGGTACTCCGTCACGACGCACGCCGTGACGTCGGGGTGCGCGGCGAGATACGCGACGAGGCGTTCGACGTCGTCCTCGGGGGTGACCGACGAGCCGGGGACCACGGACCGCACGTCGGAGTACACCTGGGACTCCTCGAGGCGGACCTGGTGGGCGGCGTGCGCCGCCACGACCCCGCGGCGTCGCTCGTCGAGGGTCGAGACCGCGTTGGGCGACTGGATCAGTGCGATCCCGGTGTGCCCGAGGTCGAACAGGTACTCGGCCGCGAGCCGGCCTCCGGTGACGTTGTCCGAGGTCACGGTGCTGACGGGCACACCCGCGAGGGTCCGGTCGACGATGACGATGGGGAACCGGCGGCCGACGAGCGTCGCGACGGTCTGCGGGATGAACTGCGAGGACGAGGGCAGCAGCACGAGCCCGTCGATCCCGCGGACCAGCTGCTCCTCGATGAGCCGCTCCTCGAGCTCCGTGTCGCCGCGGGAGGTGGCCACCACGACGTGCGCGCGGTGGGTGGACGCCTCCAGGATCCCGCCGATCAGGTGCGAGCCGAAGGCGTCGTCGAAGCCCGGCACGATGTATCCGACCAGCGGGAGGCCGGTCGAGGGATCGGCCCTCTCGTCCTGCTCGGGGGTGGCCGAGACGACGACCGTCCCGATGCGCGGGCGGCGGGTCACGAAGCCCTCGTCGCGGAGCATGTCGAGGGCGCGCTTGATCGTGATCGCGCTGACCGCGAACTCGTCGACGAGCTCCGCCTGGGTCGGCAGCTTGTCGCCGACGGCCAGCGTCCCGTCGACGATGCGGGCACGCAGCGCCTCGTGCACCTGGGCGTACAGCGCGTCGGTCAAGCCAGCTCCCGTGATCAGGCCGGACGGATCAGGCCGAATGAATATGGTCCTGCCCCATTGTGGGGCACGGCGGAACGACCGTCCGGCTGACCCCCGGGACGACGACCCCGGGAAGCGGCGCAGGGGCAGGGTCCGCCGGGACCCCTGGTCGGCTCCGCAGTGCTCTGATACGTTTCAATTTCACCCGGAGACGGGTGCCAGATGTCCCCGATGGCGGGTTCGTCCCGCAAGGAGGCGCAACGATGCGCATCGAACGGCTGGTGGCCGAGTACGGCGCCCCGGACCTGGGTATCGGCACGGCCGTCCCCCGGCTGTCCTGGACGCGTAGCGGAGGAGACGGCGAGCAGGACGCGTACGAGCTGCGCCTGACCAGCGCCGACGGTGGGGTCGACGTCGCTGCCGGCGCCGGGCCCGAGCAGGTGCTGGTCGCCTGGCCCTTCCGGGGCCTGCGCTCGCGGGAGCGGGTCGAGGTCCAGGTGCGCGTCCAGGCGGACGGCGCGTGGTCGGCATGGAGCGAGCCGCTCGTGGTCGAGGCCGGACTGCTGTCGCCGGAGGACGTCGAGGCGCGATTCGTCAGCCCCCGGGACGTCGGCGGGCTCGACGGCGGCGCCGTGGTGCTGGCACGCGACCTCGAGCTGGACGGCACGGTGGCGAGCGCACGCCTGTACGTCACGGCGCACGGCGTCTACGACGCATGGATCGGTGACCGCCGCGTGGGCGACCACCAGCTCGACCCGGGGTGGACGACGTACGACGCGCGGCTGCGGTACCAGACCTTCGACGTGACCGAGCACCTGCAGGCCGGGGCGACGCGCATCGCCGTCGGCCTCGGCAACGGCTGGTACCGCGGGCAGCTGACGTGGACCCTGCAGCGCGACTCGTACGGCGACCGGCTCGGCCTCCTGGCCCAGCTGGAGATCACCTACGCCGACGGGCGCCGGCAGACCGTGGTCACCGACGAGCGGTGGCGCGCCGGGGCGACCGGCGTGCTCGCCGACGACCTGTACGACGGCCAGGCCACGGACCTGCGGGTGCCGCTCGCTCCCGCCGCCGTCGCCGACGGCCCGGTCGACGTGCTCGAGGACGACGTCACGCGGCTGGTCGCGCCGACCGGCCCGCCGGTGCGCGAGGTCGCGACCGTCCCCGCGCGCGAGGTGCTCACCTCGCCGGGCGGCGCGCAGATCGTCGACTTCGGGCAGAACGTGGTCGGCTGGGTGCGTCTGCGCGTGACCGGGGAGCGCGGCGGCACGGTCACCCTGCGGCACGCGGAGGTGCTCGAGCACGGCGAGCTGGGCGTGCGCCCGCTGCGTGACGCGAAGGCGACGGACACGTACGTCCTCACCGGCGGCGAGCAGGTGCTCGAGCCGCGGTACACGTTCCACGGGTTCCGGTACGCGGAGGTCACGGGCGCCGAGGTGCGCGCCGAGGACGCGGAGGCGGTGGTGGTCAGCTCCGACCTGCGCCGCACCGGCTGGTTCGAGTGCTCCGAGCCTGACGTGAACCGCCTGCACGAGAACGTCGTGTGGGGCATGCGCGGCAACTTCGTCGACGTGCCCACCGACTGCCCGCAGCGCGACGAGCGGCTCGGGTGGACGGGCGACATCCAGGTGTTCGCGCCGACGGCCAGCTTCCTCTTCGACGTCGGCGGGTTCCTCGGTTCGTGGCTGCAGGACCTCGCGGCGGACCAGCACGCCGACGGCGGCGTGCCGATGGTCGTGCCGGACGTGGTGCACGAGAACGTCAGCGGGCCACGGCCCGGGGACGACGGCCAGACGCCGGGGGCGGGCTGGGCCGACGCGGCCGTGCACGTGCCGTGGACGCTGTACGAGCGGTACGGCGACGTCGGCGTGCTGGCGCGGCAGTACGACTCGATGCGCGCCTGGGTGGACAAGGAGCACGCCCTGGCGGGCGACTCCCTGCTGTGGGACACGGGCTTCCAGTTCGGCGACTGGCTGGACCCGGACGCGCCCCCGCACGACGCGGCCGCCGCGAAGGCGGACCCGGCCGTCGTCGCCACGGCCTACCTGGCGCGCAGCGCCCACCTGCTGGCCCGCACGGCCGAGGTGCTCGGGCGCGAGGCCGACGCCCGGCGGTACGCGCAGCTGTCCGACGACGTCGCGCACGCCTTCCGCGAGGCGTACGTGGGGGAGGACGGCACGGTCCGCAGCGACTGCCAGACCGTGTACGCGCTGGCGATCGTGTGGGGCCTGCTGGAGACCGACGCGCAGCGGCGGGGCGCGGGGGACCGGTTGGCCACCCTGGTCCGGGAGGCGGACTTCCACGTCAGCACCGGATTCCTCGGCACCCCCGTGATCCTGGACGCCCTGTGCGAGGCCGGCTACCCCGAGCTGGCGCACGCGATGCTGCTCACCCGCACCAACCCGTCGTGGCTGTACCCGGTGAGCATGGGCGCCACGACCATCTGGGAGCGGTGGGACTCGTTGCTGCCGGACGGCTCGGTCAACCCGGGCGAGATGACGTCGTTCAACCACTACGCCTACGGCGCCGTCGCCGACTGGCTGCACCGGCGGGTGGCCGGACTCGCGCCCGCCGCGCCCGGCTACCGGGAGGTCGAGGTGCGGCCGCTCGTGACGGGGCAGCTCGACCACGCGTCGGCCGGGTTCGACAGCCCGTACGGGCCGGTCCGCGTCTCGTGGCGGCTCGACGGCGGCCGGTTCGAGCTCGAGCTCGACGTCCCGCCCGGCGTCACCGCGCACCTCGACCTGCCGCTGGACGAGCCGGCGCGCACGGTCGGGCCCGGGAAGCACCGGGCGTCCGGCGACCTCGTGCCGGTGGGGAGCCCGCTCCCCGCGCGCTGACCGCGCGAACGCCGGCGGGGTGCGGGGCCGGAGCCGGCCCCGCACCCCGGGCGCAGGGGCTCGGTCGGACCCTTGACAGGGGGATCGCGGGCCGCAACTATGAATCAATTCATTTGTAACGTTTAAATCGGAGAGCGACGCAGCTCTCCGCCAGCGGGTCAGAGCTTCTCAAGGACGAGAGGGAGTGACGGATGAAGCGGCTGAGATCTCTTCGCGGAGCAGGCGCGGCGGCGGTCCTCGCGACGGTGGCGGCGGTTGCGCTGGCGGGGTGCGCGACCCAGGAGCCGGAGGCCGCGCCCGCCCAGGGCGGTGAACGGACGCTGACGCTCGGCGTCTCGGGCGAGCCCCAGTCGTTCGATCCCGCCCTCCAGCAGAGCGGCGGCGACCAGCGGTGGCGCTGGCAGGCCACCTTCGACACGCTGCTGCACTGCAACGAGGACGGCACCGTCGTGCCCCAGGCGGCCGAGAGCTACGAGCTCAGCAAGGACGCGAAGACGCTCACGATGAGGCTGCGGGAGGGCATGACCTTCTCCGACGGCAGCCCCGTCGACTCCGCGGCCGCGAAGGCGACGATCGAGCACATGAAGGAGGGCGGGGGATCCGACGCCGGCCGCGTCGCGGACGTCGAGGTCGAGACCCCCGACGACCTCACCGTCGTCCTCAAGGCCCCGCGGCCCACCGGCCAGCTGCCGACGTTCATGTGCCTCGCGCCCGGCGCCATCGCGCAGCCGGAGCAGATCGACAGCGGCGCCGTCGCGTCCCTCCCGGTCAGCTCCGGCCCGTACGTGCTCGACGCGGCGGGCTCGACGTCAGGCTCCGTCTACCGCTTCGAGAAGCGCGACGACTACTGGGACGCCGACTCCTATGCGTACGACGTCGTCGAGTTCGTCACCATGCCCGAGGCCACGGCGCGGCTCAACGCGCTGATGTCCGGCGAGATCGACGGCGCCGTGATCGACCACGACCAGGGCGCCGAGGCCCGGAGCGCGGGCCTGCACGTGCTCTCCAGCCCCGGCACCTGGACCGGCCTGTACATCAACGACCGCGCCGGCGAGACGGTCCCCGCCCTCGGGGACGTCCGGGTGCGCCGGGCGATGAACATGGTCTTCGACCGGACGGCGATCGCCGACCACCTGCTCAGCGGCGAGGCCGTGCCCACCGCGCAGATCTTCAACCCCGGCGCCGCCGCGTTCGACCCGGCCCTCGACGCGAGGTACCCCTACGACGTCGCCGCGGCGCGCCGCCTCATGAAGGAGGCCGGCTACGAGGACGGGTTCGAGATCGAGGTGCCGAGCGAGTCCGGTGGCAGCGCGGTCTACAACCCGCTCGTCACCCAGCAGCTGGGGCTCTTGAACATCCGGGTCAAGGAGGTCCCGCTCACCGGGCCCACGGCGATCTCCGACATCCTCGGCGGCCGCTTCCCCGTGATGTACGCGCGGATGAGCACCTCCGCCTCCTCGCTGTTCAGCATCGTGGAGGCGCTCGAGCCCGGGTCGATCTGGAACGTCATGCAGACCGAGGACCCGAAGCTCCAGAAGCTGCTCGACGAGGCGCAGGTGGCCCGCGGCGAGCACGGCGACGAGGTGTTCCGCGAGATCAACGAGTACGTCGTGGACCAGGCGTGGTTCGTGCCGTGGATCGCGGAGAACACGTTCTTCGCCGTCAGCGACGCGTCGATGGTGCCCGAGATGACGGACCCGTTCCGCTTCAACCCGTACCTGCGCGACTTCAAGTAGCGCTCCTGCCATCACGAGGAGGTGAGGCATCCCCATGATCGGATTCACGCTGCGCCGGCTCGCGTCGGCGCTCCTGCTCACCGTGGCCGTCACGTTCGTGACGTTCATGCTGATCTTCAGCGACGGCAACGCGATCGCGCGCGCCACGCTGGGCGAGACCGCGACCCAGGAGGCCGTGGACGCCAAGGCGCTCCAGCTCGGCCTCGACCAGCCCGTCCTCACGCAGTACTGGGAGTGGGTCCAGGGGGTGCTGCACGGGTCCCTCGGGAACAGCTTCTTCACGGGGGAGCCGGTGACGGCGATGCTGCTGACGCGGCTGCCCGTGACGCTGTCCCTGACGGTGATCGTCGTGCTGCTCACCGCCGTCGTCAGCGTGCTCGTGGGCACCCTCGCCGCCGTGCGCGGCGGCTGGCTCGACCGCGGCCTGCAGCTCCTCGCCGTCGCGGGCGCCGCCGTGCCCGCGTTCATCGTCGCGATCTTCCTCGTCCTCACGGTCGCGGTGGAGTGGGGGCTGCTGCCCGCCACGGGGTACGTGCCGTTCTCCCGCGACCCCGTCGAGTGGGTGCGGTCGCTGACCCTGCCGGTGCTCGCCATCCTCGTCGGCTCGATCGGCGGGGCGGCGCAGCAGTTCCGGGGTGCCATCTCGGAGATCCTCCAGCAGGACTTCGTGCGCACCCTGCGCTCGCGGGGCATCGGCGAGGCCCCGATCGTCTTCCGGCACGTGCTGCGCAGCGCCGCCGCGCCCGGCCTGACGATCCTCAGCCTGCAGACCATCGGGATGCTCGGCGGGGTCGTCCTCATCGAGCAGGTCTTCGCCCTCCCCGGCGTCGGCGACCTCGCGGTCGAGATGACGCTGCGCTCGGACATCCCCGTCGTCATGGGGTGCGTCGTCTTCACCGTCCTCGTCGTGGTGGTCGTCAACCTCGTCGCGGACGTCGTCGGCGCCTGGCTCAACCCGAAGGTGAGGCTCGCATGAGCACGGAACAGGTCGTGAGCGCGGTCGTCGACCGCGAGGTCGCCCCCGACGCCGCACGCCCCGCCGCGCCGCACGACGACGGCCGCCGCGGTGACCGGGTGGGCCGGCGCCTGCTGCGCGACCCGCTCGCGGTCGTGTCGATGGCCTACGTCGCCGTCGTGATCGTGGTGGGCGTGCTCGCTCCCGTGATCGCCCCGTACTCGCCGGACTACGTCGACGTCGACCTCGCGAACACGGCGCCGTTCACCGGGGACTTCGTGCTCGGCGGCGACTCCTCCGGGCGCGACATCCTGTCCCGGCTGCTGTGGGCCACCCGCGGCACCCTGCTCGCCTGCGTCGTCGTGCTCGTCGTCTCGACGGTCGTCGGCGTGACGGGCGGCCTCCTGGCCGGGTACTTCCGTGGACGCACCGAGGCCGTGGCGAGCTGGGTGGCCGACGCGATCATGGCCCTGCCCGGAATCGTGCTGCTCATCGCGCTCTACACCGTGATCGGGCCGTCCATCCCGACGGCGATGGCGGTGTTCGGCGTCCTCATCGCCCCCGCCAACTACCGGCTGGTGCGGGCCGTCGTGGCGGAGGTGCGCGGCGAGCTCTACATCGACGCCGCGAAGGTCTCCGGCCTGTCCGACCTGCGGATCATCTTCCGGCACGTGCTCACCGCCGTGCGGGCCCCGATCATCATCCAGAGCGGCTTCGTCCTGGCCGCCGGCATCGGGATCCAGGCGGGCCTGGAGTTCCTCGGCCTCGGCGACCCGCGCGTCCCCTCGTGGGGCGGCATCCTCGAGCAGGCGTTCTCCACGATCTACCTCAACCGCGGCGCCGTGGTCGCGCCGGCGCTCGTCGTGAGCCTCACCATTCTCGCGTTCGTGCTGCTGGGCAACGCGCTGCGCGACGCCCTGCAGGGCTCGGGCCGCCGTCGTCCCGCCACCGCCGCCCGTGTCGCCGAGGCCCGTGCGGCGCGTCCGGCGCCGTCCGCCGCCGCCGACGCCGAGGCCCTCGTGTCCGTCCGGGGGCTCGCGATCGGCTACCCCGACGGGCTGGGACACGTGCGCCCCGTCGTCGACGGCGTCGACCTGTGCGTGCACCGGGGCGAGATCCACGGGCTGGTCGGCGAGTCCGGGTCGGGCAAGTCCCAGACCGCCTTCGCGATGCTCGGCCTGCTGCCGAAGGACGCGGTGGTGCTGGGCGGGGCGGTGCTGTTCGACGGAGCCGACCTGCTCGCCGACGCGGGCGCCATGCGCCGGGCGCGCGGCACCCGCATCGCGTACGTGCCGCAGGAGCCGATGAGCAACCTCGACCCGACCATCACCATCGGCCGGCAGCTCGTGCTCGGACTGCGCGCCGCGAAGCGGATGTCCAAGGCGAAGGCGCGCAGCCACCTGCTCGGGCTCCTGGCCCGCGTCGGGATAGCCGACCCCGAGGCCGTGTTCGACATGTACCCGCACCAGATCTCGGGCGGCATGGCACAGCGCGTCCTCATCACGGGCGCCATCGCGGGGGACCCCGAGCTGATCGTCGCCGACGAGCCGACCACGGCCCTCGACGTCACCGTCCAGGCCGACGTCCTGGCCCTCCTGCGGGAGCTGCGGGACGAGCGCGGGCTCGGGATGGTCCTCGTCACCCACGACCTCGGTGTCGTGGCCGACATCTGCGACACCGTGAGCGTGATGCGCCACGGCACGATCGTCGAGCACCAGGAGGTCCGGGGCTTGTTCGCCGCACCCGAACACCCCTACACGCGCGAGCTCCTGTCGTCCGCGCTCGACCCCGAGGAGGCGTGATGGAGACGGACCACGGCCCGCTGCTGCGGGTGGAGCACCTGGTCGTCGAGTACCGGTCGAGGGGCCTGCGGGCGCCCAAGCGGGTCATCGACGACGTGAGCATCGAGATCGGCGCCGGCGAGACCCTCGGCCTCGTGGGGGAGTCCGGCTCCGGAAAGACGACGATCGGCCGCGCGATCCTCGGGCTCGCGCCCGTGACGTCAGGACGGATCGTGTTCGACGGCACGGACATCAGCGGCCTGCGCCGCCGCGAGCGTCGCGACCGCGCGCAGGGCGTGCAGGCGATCTTCCAGGACCCGTACTCGTCGCTGAACCCGTCGATGTCGATCGCGGACATCCTCGTGGAGCCGATCCGCGAGGGGGCCACGGCGGCGAAGCGGGCGCGGGTGCGCGAGCTGCTCGACGCGGTCGGCCTGCCGTCCGACGCCGGGAGCCGCCAGGCCCGGGAGTTCTCCGGCGGGCAGCGGCAGCGCATCGCGATCGCGCGGGCGCTGGCGCTGCGCCCGCGGCTCATCATCTGCGACGAACCCACCAGCGCCCTCGACATGAGCACGCAGACCAGGGTGCTCGGGCTCCTGCGGGAGATCCAGGAGCGCACCGCCGTTTCGTACCTGTTCATCAGCCACGACCTCGGGGTGGTCCGCGCGATGAGCGACCGGACGGCGGTGCTGCTCGGCGGCCGGCTCGTCGAGGAAGGCACCGCGGACCAGATCGCCCGGGACCCGCAGCACCCCTACAGCCGGCGGCTCCAGATGGCGACCCCCGTCGCGGACCCCGAGCTGCAGGCGCGGCGACGCCGCGAGCGCCTGGAGCTCCTGCGCGAGCAGGCGGCCGCGGGAGTCGCCTGACCCCGGCACCCCCGCCGCACGACGACCACGAACGACCGCCACGGAAGGACCCCGGTGGACCAGCACCTGATCGACCTCTTCGACGACCCGCCGCCGCACCACGGCCCCGTGCCGCTGTGGTGGTGGAGCGGCGCCACGGTGACGCGCGAGCGTGTGCGGTGGCAGCTGGAGCGCTTCGTGCAGGGCGCGATCCACGACGTCGTGCTCATGAACCTCGCCCCGAAGGGGCCCACGTACGGGGCGCCGCCGGACGACCCGCCGTGGTTCAGCGAGCCGTGGTGGGACCTCGTCGCGTACGCGTGCGACGTCGCCGAGGAGCTCGGCGTCCGCCTCTGGTTCTACGACCAGATCGGGTTCTCCGGCGCCAACGTGCAGGGCACGATCGTCGCCGCGCACCCGGAGGCGGCCGGCCGGGTGCTGCGCACCGAGGTCGCCGAGGTGGGTCCCGACGGCGCCGTCCCGCTCGGCGGTCGCGACCGCCTCGTCGCCGTCTACGGCGGGCGCACCGGCGACGGCTGGCAGCGGCTCGACGTGCGCGACGGGCGGGTCGACGCCGCTCCCGGCACCCCGGTGCGCGTCGTGAGCTGGCGCGGCACGGCGTTCGACTACCTCGACCCGCAGGCGTGCGCCTGGCTGCTGGACGCCGTGCACGGCGAGTTCGAACGGCGTCTCGGCGACCGTCTCGGGACGGTTATCACGGGCAGCTTCCAGGACGAGCTGCCGGCCATGCCCACGTGGTCGGCCCGCTTCGCGGCCGAGTTCGAGCGCCGCCGGGGCTACGACCTCCTCGACCACCTGCCCTCCTTGTGGGAGCGCGGGGGCGACGCCGACGACGCCGTGCGCGAGGACTACCACCTGGTGCGCACACAGCTCGCCGAGGAGGCGTTCTTCCGCCCGCTCGGCGAGTGGCACGAGCGGTGGGGCATGCTCGTGGGCGCCGACCAGACCAACCCGGCCCGAGCCGGCTGGCCGACGCAGAGCTCGCAGCTCTACGGCGACTACTTCACCACGCACCGGTGGATCAACGCCGTCGGCAGCGACCACGAGGGCGACGCCCGGGTGCACTCGTCGATGGCCGACCTGTACGGGCACCCGCGGGTATGGATCGAGTCGTTCCACTCCAGCGGCTGGGGCGGCACGCTCGAGGACACGTGGGACTGGCTGCTCCCGTTCTTCCGCAGCGGGGCGGACCTGTACAACCCGCACGCCACCTACTTCGACACCCGCGCCGGCTGGTTCGAGTGGGCGCCGCCGGGCACCGACTTCCGGCAGCCGTACTACGCGGTCTACCCGAGCTTCGCCCGCGCGGTCGCGCGGACGTCGGCCCTGCTCACGTGGGGCGAGCACGTCGTGGAGACCGGCGTGCTGTACCCGGCGACGACGGGGCACGCGGAGCTGGCGCCGGACCAGCCCATCGACTACTTCGGCGACGGGCAGGTCGGCCGCTCCCACGAGCGGACCGACCGGTCGCAGGCCGCCTACCTGGCCATGGTCGGCACGAACAACTGGTTCCGCTCCGCCCCGGGCCTTTTCGACCGGGCCGGGATCGACGTCGACGTGCTCGACGAGGACTCCGTGCACCGCGGGGCCGTGGCGGACGACGGGCGGCTGCGCGTGGGCGCGCTCCGGCTCCGGACGGTGGTCCTCCCGGCCGTCACGCACCTGCTGCCCGGGACGGCCGGCCAGCTCGTGCGGCTGCTCGACGCCGGCGGCCAGGTGGTCGTCGTGGGCTCCGACCCGCAGGAGGTGGCCGGCCGCGGCACGCCCGGGCCGGAGGCCGCGGCGCTCGCCGCCCTGCTGGCCCACCCGAAGCTCCTGCGGGTGGCGGGGCCCGAGGAGGCGGTGGCCGTCGTCGCCGCCGAGGACGGCGCGGCCTGGGCCCCGGAGGGGCTGCGGGCCCGGCGGTCGGGCGACGTCGTGGCGGCGTTCCTGCCGGCCGCGGCGCCCAACGCGACCGCCTACCCGCTGCGCCAGGACCCCGACTCGCTGCACTGGGACGAGATCGACTTCGACCCGGCCCGGTACGCGGCCTCCACGCGGGTGGAGGTGGCCGGCCCGGTGGCCGAGGCCGAGGTGTGGAACCCCGCGACCGGCGAGCGCCGGCCCGCGCCGGTCCTCCCCGGGGCAGCGGGGAGCCTCATCGAGGTCGACTTCGCCGGCGCGCCCGCCGTCTTCGTCGTCTGGCGTCGCGGCGGACGCCCTTCCGCGGCCCCCGCGCAGGTGCCGGCCGTCGCGTCGACCGCGACCGAGGAGCGGCTCGACGACGGGTGGACGCACGAGCTCGTCCCCACGCTCGACAACACCTGGGGCGACATGGCGCTGCCCGCCGGTCCGCAGGACGTGCCGCTGGAGGTGTGGCGGATGCGCTGGCGCGACGGGGACGGCGAGCAGGTCGACGTCCGCGCCACCTTCGGCCAGCAGGCGCTGGTCCACGGCCCGTCCGCGGTGCCGCCGGTGCCGCTGGGGGAGCGGGAGGCGGCGGACGTGCGCCAGGGGGCCGACCTGGCGGGACCGTCGTGGCAGGTGCACCGCTTCTCGGCGTCCCGCGGCCTCGACACCGACGACGGGCACGGGTACGAGCCGAAGGGCTTCGTGCCCGAGGAGTTCCTGGTGCTGCCCGCGGCGGGCGAGGGCGAGCACGTCACGGTGCGCACCGTCCTGCGGGTGGACGAGCCCGGGGAGCACCTGCTGACCGTGGCGGCGCCGGCGGCGAAGGAGATCTGGTTCGACGGGGAACCGTGTGCGGGCGACGACCGGTACGCCACGACGGTGCCCGTGCGGTTCACCGGGCGGACCGCCGTCCTCGAGTACCGGGTGGGCGCCAGCGAGGTGCCGGCCACCGTGCACGGGCACCGCCCGGACACCGTGGGGTCGTGGTTCATGCTCGAGCGCCTGGACCAGCACGTGGAGCGGCCGGAGTTCGTCGCCCCGGCCGGGGTGACCGGGGGCGAGGCGGACCTGCGGACCCGGTTCCGCACGACAGCCGACGCCGACGGCATCACCCTGGTGGCCGGCTCGACGGCCGCGCTACGGATCGAGCTCGACGGCGTGCCCGTCGCCCGGCAGGAGAAGGTGCAGTACTACGAGTCGGACGCGGGCGACCGCCCGATGTACTTCACCCACCGGCTGGGCGCGCTGCCGGCCGGGGAGCACGAGCTCCGCGTGGTCGCCGAGACGGCCGACCCCGCGCACGCGGTGTCGATCGACGCGGTCGTGCACGGGGAGCGGGCCCGGCAGGCCGTGGTCAGCGGTCCCGGGTGGACCAGCGCGGCGGGCCAGGCCGAGGTCCGCGTGGTGCGGGGGCTGGGCTCCGGGCTCACCCACACCCATGCGGTGCGCCGCCCGCACCCGTTGCCCGACACGGCCTGGCTGGCCGGGGAGCCGGAGATCGGGGCGTCCGCGGTGCGGTTCTCGGCCTCCCGGTCCGCGGCGCCGCGGGTCCAGGCGTTCGAGGTGCTGCTGCCCGCCGGCACGGTCGGGGCCGACCTGCCGGTGCCCGCCGAGCGGGCGGAGCTCGACGGTGCCGCGGTGGCCGTCGAGGACGGCGTCCTCGTGCTCGACCGCGCGCTCGATCGACCCACCACGCTGACGCTGCGGACCGCCCCCCGGGCCTTCGACGTCGGAGGGGCCGCCTGGCAGGGCCCTGTCGTGGTGCGCACGGCGCCCTTCACGGGTCCGTTCGAGGACTGGGGCGACGCCGGGCTCGGCGCGTGGAGCGGAGCCGTCCGCTCCACCCGGTCGATCCGCGCGGGCGCCGGGGAACGGCTCCGCCTGGACCTCGGCCGCGTCCGCGGCGCCGTCGTGGTCGCGGTGGACGGCGAGGTGGTGGGCGACCTGTTCTGCAGCCCGTTCGCCCTCGACCTGGGGGAGCTCGCCGCCGGCGAGCACGAGCTGTCGGTCACCGTCTACGGCACCCTCGCACCGCGGCTGGACTCGGTCAGCCCGACGCACTTCCTGAGGCCGTCCCAGCTCCGGACGGGGGTGCGCGGCCCGGTGCGGCTCGCCCGCCGGGCCGTGGGCGACGATGTGCACGGGGCGTGACGGGCGCGCTCGGAGAGGCAGGGCAGAGATGAGGACGAAGGGCAGCGGGCTCGTCGCGGTGGCACGACTGGCGGGCGTGTCGACCGCCACCGTGTCGAACGTGCTGAACCGGCCCGAGCTGGTCGCCCCGCCGACCCGGGAGCGCGTCGTCGCGGCGCTGCGTGAGCTCGACTACGTGCGCAGCGGCGCCGCCGTGGCGTTGCGCACGGGCACCAGCCGGCTGATCGGGCTCGTGGTGCCCGACATCACCAACCCGTTCTACGCGGCCATCGCCGAGGGCGTCACGGCGGCGGCCGACGACGCGGGCTACGGGGTCGCGCTCTGCGTCAACCACGACGACCCCGCGCGCGAGCGACGACAGTTCGACCTGCTCGCCCAGCAGCGGGCGGCCGGCGCGCTGGTCGTCCCGCTGTCGGCCGGGTCGTCCCGGCTCTCGACGCTGCGTCGCGTCGGGACCCACCTGGTGCTGGTGGACCGCATCGCCGAGCGCGACGACGGGTGCTCCGTCGCCATCGACGACGTGCTCGGCGGCCGCCTGGCCGTGCGGCACCTGCTCGCACTGCGCGGGCCGCGGATCGCGCTCGTCAACGGGCCGCGGACGATCGAGCAGTGTGCCAACCGGCGGGCCGGCGCGCGACAGGAGCTCCGACGGTCCGGCGTCGACCCCGGCGGGTTGGTCGAGCACACGGTGGAGGAGATGACCATCGACGCGGGACGACGGGTGGGCAACCACATCGCGGCGTCGGGCGGCGTCGACGGCGTCTTCTGCACCAACGACCAGCTCGCGACGGGCGTGATCCGCGGCCTCGCGGACGCGGGCGTGCAGGTGCCGGACGACGTGGTGGTCGTCGGGTACGGCGACCTGGCGCTCGCGACCGAGGGCCCGCTGCCGCTGACCACCGTGTCCCAGCCGAAGCAGCTCATGGGCCGCACCGCGGTCGAGACGCTGGTCCGCGAGATCGAGGACCAGGAGGAGGCCGGCCTGGAGCACCAGCACTCCGCCACCCTGTTCCAGCCGTCGCTCGTGGTGCGCGACTCGGCGCCCGCGAGCTGACGACCCCGACACCCTCACCCGGCACGACCGCACCGGCACGACCGCACCGGCACGACCGGCTCCGAGACGGAGGAACCACGCATGACCCAGAGCATGACCGCCGTGCACGACCACCTCACGAGGGTGCAGCGCCGCAAGGCGCGGGTCGGCCTCGTCGCGGGCGGGCTCGGCACCTACTGGCCGCAGTTCCCCGAGCTGCTGCCGCAGCTCCAGGAGTCCGCCCGCTACGTCGCGGACCGGTTCGGTCGGATGGACGCCGAGGTCACCGACGTCGGGTTCGTCTCCGACGCGCAGGAAGGAGCTCGTGCTGCGGAGCGACTGCGCCAGGCCGACTGCGACATCATCGTGCTCTTCCTGACCACCTACCTGACGTCGTCGATGGTGCTGCCGATCGCGCAACGGTCGGGGGCGCCCGTGCTCGTCGTCGACCTCCAGCCCAGCGAGAAGATGGATCACGCCGCCTTCGACACGGGCGCGTGGCTGGCCTACTGCGGGCAGTGCCCGGTCCCCGAGATCGGGAACGTCTTCCGCCGGGCCGGGATCCCGTTCCGCTCCGTCTCCGGGTGGCTGCGGCAGGAGTCCGCGTGGCGGCGCATCGAGCGGTGGGTCACCGCCGCGCACGTGCGGGCGGCGCTGCGCCACGCGCGGCACGGGCTGCTCGGGCACCTGTACCCCGGGATGCTGGACGTCTCGACCGACCTGACGCTGCTGCCCGCCACGTTCGGGTCCCACGTCGAGGTGCTCGAGATCGACGACCTGCGCGTGCGGGTGGCGGAGGTGACCGAGGCGGAGACCCGGGAGCGGATGGGCCTGGCGCGCGAGGTCTTCACGCTGGACGGGTCGGTGGACGAGGACGACTTCGCCTGGGGCTCCCGGGTGTCCGTCGGGCTCGACCGGCTGGTGGACGACTTCGACCTCGACACGCTCGCGTACTACCACCGCGGCCTCGAGGGGGAGCAGCACGAACGGCTCGCGGCGGGCATGATCCTGGGCGCCTCTCTGCTCACCGGCCGCGGGATCCCGGCCTCCGGCGAGTACGAGCTGCGCACCACGGTCGCCCAGCTCGTCACGGACGTGGCGGGCGCCGGCGGGTCGTTCTGCGAGATCCAGGCGCTCAACTTCGAGGACGGCGTCGTCGAGATGGGGCACGACGGACCGGCGCACCTCGGCGTCTCGGCGCGGGACCCGCTGCTGCGCGGGCTGGGCGTCTACCACGGGAAGCGCGGCTGGGGCGTGTCGGTCGAGTTCGACGTGCGGCCCGGCCCGGTCACGCTGCTCGGCCTCGGCCAGGACCGGGACGGCACGCTGGCCTTCGTCGCCTCGCAGGGGGAGGTCGTGCCCGGCCCGCTCCTGGAGATCGGGAACACCACGAGCCGTGTGGACTTCGGCCGCGACCCCGGTGAATGGGTCGACGCCTGGTCCGCGACCGGGATCGGCCACCACTGGTCCCTCTCCGTGGGGCATCGCGCGGAGGACTACCGCGCCACCGCCGATCTGCTGGGAGTCCCCTTCCGCGTCGTCTGAGGGCCGGACGGCGCCGGGGCCACCTGGCGACGTCACGGATCCGGACGTGCCAGGGTGGTGCCCATGGCACCCAGGATCGCGACGAACACCCGCGTCGAGCGTGACGAGCTGCTGGACGTCCTGCGGGCGCGGCGGCACGGCGTCCTCGTGACGACGCGCGGCGACGGCTCGCCCCAGCTCAGCCCGGTCACCTACGGCGTGGACGGCGAGGGGCGGGTCGTCGTCTCCACGTACCCGGACCGGGCCAAGGCGGCGAACCTGCGCCGCCGTCCGCAGGCCTCGTTCCTGGCCCTCGGCGACGACTTCGACGACGCCTGGGTGCAGGTCGACGGCACCGCCGAGGTGCTGGACGTCCCGGACTCCGTCGAGCCGCTGGTCGACTACTACCGGGCGGCCGCCGGCAAGGAGCACCCGGACTGGGACGAGTATCGCGCGGCGATGGTGCGGCAGGGCAAGTCCCTCGTGCGCGTCACGATCGAGCGTTGGGGTCCGGTCGCCACCGGCGGGTTCCCCCCGCGGCTCGCGCAGGCCTGACAGGATCGGCCGCACGACGACGAGAGAAGGTGGACGATGGCGATCACCCTGTGCGTGCTGCTGTGGGCGGCCGACGGCGAGGCGGAGACCCTCGAGGAGTACGAGACCGAGGTGCTGGCGCTGGTGCCGCGGCACGGCGGCCGGGTGCTGCAGCGCGTGACCAACGTGGCGCACACCGACGACGCGGCCCACGGCGCGGTCCAGCCGACCGAGGTGCAGCTCATCGAGATGCCCGACGAGGAGGCGCTCGCGGCCTACATGGCCGACCCCGAGCGCGCGGCCAGGCTCGACGTGCGCGACCGCGCGATCGCCCGGACCGAGATCCTGCGCGTGCGGCCGGTCGGGCCGGGTGGTGCCTGACGTGCGCTGGCTGCCCGACCCCGTCTGGCCGGTGCTGGTGCTGGCGTTCATCACCGCCGCCGACGCGGTGATGTGCGTGCGGCCCGTGGCGTTCATCGCCCAGTGCTTCCGTGACGTGAACTTCCCGGAGCGCTGGTGGTGGGTGGTCCCGTGGGTCAAGGCCGCCGCCGTCGTGGGGCTCGTCGCGGGGATCTGGGTGCCCGTGCTGGGGACGGTGACGTCGGCGGCGCTCGTCGCCTACTTCGTGGTCGCGCTGACGTTCCACGTGCGCGCCCGGGACTTCGGCCGCAACTTCTGGCTCAACGCGATCGGCATGTTCCTGATCTGCGTGTTCGTGCTCTGGTGGTCGTTCCTGCGCTGACCGGCGCCATGGACCTCACACGCGTCACCGAGGACCCTCACAGGCCGGGATGATGACGTGAGCGCATGAAGCGTAGGAACCTGACGTCCCAGCCCGGCCGCGCCCCCCTCGGCCTCCACCCCCTCGCCCGGTCGAGGCCGTTCGTCGCGGGGGCGGGCGCCCTGGCGCTCGCCGGCACGCTCGCCGCGTGCGACGCGACCGCGGCCGCGGACGACGCCGGCGACTTCTTCGACACGAGCTCCGTCCACACCGTCGCCGTCGACTACGACGAGGACGTCTACCAGGAGATGCTCGACACCTACGCGGACACCGGCGAGAAGGACTGGATCAGCGCCACCGTCACCATCGACGGCGAGGAGTACGAGGACGTCGGCCTGCGGCTCAAGGGCAACTCCAGCCTGCGCGGCCTCGGCGGCGACGGCGGAGGCCAGCAGGGTGACGCGCCGCAGGACGACGCGCAGGACACCGCGACCGACGCGACCGACGACCCGACCGACGCCGCGACGGACGACCAGCAGGGCGACGACCAGCAGCAGGCGCCCGGCTTCGCCGAGGGCGACGGCACGGCGTCGGCGGACGACCCGGCGGGCCTGCCGTGGCTGATCCGCCTCGACAAGTACGTGGACGGCCAGGAGCACGACGGCCGCGCGGACTTCGTGGTGCGCGGCAACAACACGGAGTCGTCGCTCAACGAGGCCGTCGCGCTCAAGGTGCTGGAGCTGGCGGACGTGCCCGCCGAGCGGGCGTCGTACGCGCGGTTCAGCGTGAACGGCAGCGACGAGCAGCTGCGCCTCGTCCTCGACCTGCCGGACGACGACCTGTGGAACGAGGACAACTACCCGGACGGCGGCATCACCTACAAGGCCGACGCCGAGGGCGACTGGGGCGTCAAGGACGATGCGGCGGCCTACGCCGAGTCGTTCGAGGCCCAGTACGACAGCTCCGGCTCGACCGACGACGACGCGGCGTACGAGCCGCTCGCGACATTCCTCGAGTTCGTCAACGACTCCTCGGACGAGGAGTTCGCCGCGAACCTCGGCGACCACCTCGACGTCGACTCGTTCGCGAACTATCTCGCCGTGCAGGACCTCGTGGCGAACTCCGACGACATCGACGGCCCCGGGAACAACGCGTACCTGCACTACGACCCCGACAGCGGCCTGATGGAGGTCGTCGCCTGGGACCAGAACCTGTCGTACGGCGGGATGGGTGGCATGGGCGGGATGGGCGCTCCCGGCGGCCAGGGCGGCGGGCAGGCGGGCGAGCGCCCGGACGCCGGCGAGCTGCCCGACGGCGGTCAGCCGCCCGAGGGCATGGAGCCCCCGGACGGCGCCGGCCAGGGTGCCGGCCAGGGTGCCGGACAGGGCGGCGGCCCCGGTGGTGGCGGCTTCGGCGGACGGGAGAACCCGCTGGCGACCCGGTTCCTGGAGAACGACGACTTCAAGGCCGCCTACGAGTCCGCCGTCGAGGACCTCACCGCGTCGATCTACGACAGCGGCGACGCCCAGGACTACCTGGACTCGCTGACCTCGACGCTCTCCGACGAGGCGTCCGACCTCGTGGACGCCGACACCCTGAAGAGCGAGTCGCAGTCGGTCGCCGACATGCTCACCGCGGACGCCGTCGAGAGCGGCCAGGGCGCGGGCGACTAGCTGGCGCGCTCGCGCCGGCCCTCTTTGCGCGAGGTGACCGAGCGCGGGGGCAGGGACCGCATGTGGTCGCGCACGCGTGGCAGGACGTCGGCGAGCGCGTCGAGGTCGTCGGCGGAGAGCTGGTCGAAGAGCATCCGCCGCACGACCTCGAGGTGCCCCGGCATCACCTGGTCCACCCGGGCGCGGCCCGCCTCGGTGACCTCGACGAGGGTCGCGCGCTGGTCCTCGGGATGGCGGGTGCGGGTGATGAGCCCCGCCTTCTCGAGGAGGCCCGCCTGGTGCGTGAGCCCGCTGCGGCTGTACACGACCCCGTCGGCGAGGTCGGTCATCGTCGCCCGCCCGCCCTCGTCGACGAGGCGGGCGAGCACCTGGAACTGCACGTCGCTGAGGTCGCCGTCGGCGCGCAGGTGCTGCTCCACGGTGTGGTGCAGCAGCGCGGCGGACTCGACGAGCGCGAAGTAGGTCTGGAGCTCGCGGGGCGAGAGGCCTGCCGGTGACGTCATGTCGACATCCTAGTTGCTTTGATGTCGAAGCAGTGCTAGCGTCCAAACTGCTACGACATCGAATCAAATCTCGGAGGTTCTCATGCATGCGGTGCGCTACACGCGGTACGGCGACAGCGACGTCCTCGCCTACGAGGAGGTCCCGACGCCGGCGCCCGGCCCGGCAGAGGTGCTGGTGAAGGTCGCCGGGACCACGTTCAACCCGGTCGACGCCGGGATCCGCGCGGGAGGCCTGGCACCGGTCTTCCCGCTGACGTTCCCCCACACGCCGGGCATCGACGTCGCGGGGACCGTCGTCGCCTTGGGCGAGGGGGTAGACGGGCTCGAGGTCGGGCAGGCCGTGATCGGCTTCCTGCCGATGAACGAGGACGGGGCGGCCGCCGAGCTCGTCGTCGCCCCCGCGGCCGCGCTCGTGCCCGCACCCCGCTCGGTCGACCTGGCCGACGCCGCGGCGCTCCCCGTGGGCGGGCTCACGGCCTGGCAGGCCCTCTTCGACGTGGCGGGGCTCGAGGCGGGCCGGCGCGTGCTCGTCCACGGGGCCGAGGGCTCGGTCGGCGGGTACGCCGTCCAGCTCGCACACCAGGCGGGGGCCCACGTCACCGCGACGGCGGGCGACCGTAGTGCCGCCCGGCTCATGGGCTACGGCGCCGACGACCTCGTCGCCCGGCTCGACCTCGACCGCTCGCCCCTGCGCGTCGCGGGCGCGCCGTTCGACGTCGTGCTCAATCTGGTCGGCACCAGCCCGGCGCAGACCGCGGCGCTCGCCGACCTCGTCGCCGACGGCGGTGCGCTGGTCAGCACCACCACCCCGCCGCCGCAGGACGCCGGCCGGGGCATCCGCACCGCGCGCGTCTTCGTCCGGAGCAGGGCCGACCAGCTCGCCGCGCTCGTCGAGCGGGTCGACGCCGGCGACCTGGCCGTCCACGTCGCCGAGCGGCGCGCTCTGGCCGACCTGAGGACGGTCCACGAGGACGCCGCCGCCGGCCGGCTCGCCGGCAAGACGGTGCTGCGTCCCTGAGGGCTCCCCGCCGCGCGTCACGCGAGCAGGTCGGCCGCGCCCGCCCGGGTCGCGCAGGCCGCGCGCCCACCAGCAGGGCTCGCCGTCGCCGTCGTGCAGGAGGAAGCGGTAGCTCGCCTCTCAGTCGTCGGGGACGTCGAAGGTGCCGTGCCACCGTCCGCCGGGCCCGCGGGCCAGCACGGGGTGGTCCAGCACGCAGACCTTCTGCCCGTACACCGCGGCGACCCGCTCCTCGGTGATCACCTCGCGCGGGGGGCGTCGGCGACGAGGCGCCCGCCGTGGAAGACGGCGACGCGGTCGGCGTACCGGGCGGCGAGGTTGAGGTCGTGCAGCACCACGAGCACGCAGGCCCTGCTCAGGCAAGGCAACTCCAAGCAGTTGCCCGGCGATCGCGTAAGGCCGGCCCGGGTGGGGTGGTTCACACCCCGGCGTAAGATCCCGGCGCTCAGGCGCCCGTGAGCCGGCGGACGGCGCCGAGCACGTCCACGTCGTCGTGCGGCTCGGTGTCCAGGGCGCGGTGGATGGTCATGCCCTCGATGAACGCGTCGAGGACGCGGCACGTGGCGGGATCGAAGTGATGGCCCAGAGCGTCGCGGCTGCGGCGCATCCACCCGTTCGTCAGGGTGCGGAAAGCGGGGTCGCGGGCGGCGAGCGTGTAGAGCTCGTGGGAGAGCACGAGGTCGCGTTGCGTGGCGAACACGTCGAGCGTGATGAGCCGGACGACGGCGTGCACGGCGGCCTCGCGTGTCGCGGCGTCGTCCATGCGCCGCTCGACCTGCGCCGCCGCCTGCTCCGCGAACCGCCCGAAGGCCTCACGCAGGAGCTCGTCCATGCCCGCGAAGTGGTAGGTCATGGAGCCGAGCGGGACGTCCGCGGCCTCGGCGACGCGGCGGTGCGTGGTGCCGGCGACCCCGTGCTCGGCGATGACGTCCAGACAGGCGTCGATGATGCGGGCCCGGCGCTCCGGGTCGTACCGCCGCCGCCGGGTGCCGGGGTCACGGGTCGGGGTCGCGGGGGTCATGACCCCATGATCGCGCCCGCCGGCTGCGCCGCGGACCCGTAGGTCTACCCGGCGGAAGGGGATGGCTCCGGCATCTCGCGGCCGGGCACGGTCACCTCGTCCACGAAGCAGTAGCCCCAGTACTCGCCGGGCTCGATCGACCGCATCACGGGGTGGCCGGTCGCGTGGAAGTGCGCCGTGGCGTGCCTCGCCGGCGACGAGTCGCAGCACCCCACGTGCCCGCACTGCAGGCAGGCGCGCAGGTGCACCCACGTGCCGCCGGCGGCCACGCACTCGGGGCACTCGCCGGTGGTCTCGGGCGAAACGGGGGCGATCCGGTCCAGGTGCGTGCACGTGCTCGTCATCTCGCGTCCCCTTGCTGTCGGGTGCCGTCGCTGCGCCTGCGAGTCTAGGGAGGCGCTGCGCGCTGCGCCCCAGGCAACACCCGGCTAGCGTGACGGCATGCCCGCAGGACCCCTGCCCCCGAGCACTTCCGAGAACTCCCGCGAACGCACCGCGGTCATCGTCGAGGACGATCCGGACATTCGCGAGCTGCTCGACGCCGTGCTCACGCAGGCCGGGTTCGCCACGTACACGGCCGGAGCCGGCCGCGCCGGCGTGGAGCTCGTCCGCCAGGTCGACCCGCTGGTGACGACCCTCGACGTGAGCCTGCCCGACATCGACGGGTTCGAGGTGTGCCGTCGCATCCGTGCGGTGTCGGACACGTACGTCGTCATGCTCACGGCGCGCACGGACGAGATCGACGCGCTCATGGGGCTCGACGCCGGCGCCGACGACTACCAGACGAAGCCGTTCCGACCGCGGGAGCTGCGGGCCCGGATCGAGGCGATGCTCCGGCGCCCGCGGCGCGGGGACGGCCCGGCGCCGGCCGCGCCGGACACCGCCACCACGTCCGCCCCGTCCGCCCCGCCTGCCACGGCGGCCGACGGCGACACCCCGATCGTCGTGGACGGCCTGGTCGTGGACGTCCTGGGCCGGGTGGTCAGCGTCGACGGCGACGAGGTCGCGCTCACGCGCAGCGAGTTCGACCTCCTCGCCGCGCTCGCGGGCGCCCCGGGCCGGGTGCTCGCCAAGGACGCCCTGGTGCGCGTCCTGTGGGGCGACGAGTACGACGTGGGGACCCCGGTGACGGACGCCGACCGGCGCAGCATCGAGGTCCACCTCGCCAACCTCCGGCGCAAGATCGGCGACGAGCCGGCGGCGCCGCGGTGGATCCGCACGGTGCGCGGCGTCGGCTACAGGTTCGACCAGCGGCCCTGAGCGAGGGTCGACGCGACGAGCAGCGTGGCCGCCCTCGCCTGCGCGGCGATGTCGTCCAGGTACCGGCGCGCGCCCTCCACCCCGGCCTGGTCCAGCGACTCCAGCGCGCGGTCGGCCGCGCGCTCGAGGCCCTCGACGCCGAGCATGGCCGACGTGCAGGTGAAGGAGAGCAGGGCGTCCTCCGCGACCCTCTGGTCGCCCCGTCGCAGGGCCCGGTCCAGCGTGGTGACGCGGGGCGCCAGCAGCGCGACCCATGACCGGGCGAACCGGGTGACGGCGGCGCGGTCGCCGTCGAGCTCCTCCGCGAGCGACGACCAGGCGGCCTCGAGCGCGGCGGCGCCGGGCTCGGGGGAGCAGGGCCCCGGGGCGTTCATGCGCGTAGCCCGTGCCGGCGGCGGAGCAGCCGCCTGGTGGCGCGCCGGCCGGGCTCGGCGACGACGAGCTCGGTCGGCGTGAGCACGTACCGGTCGAGCTCGGTGCCGAGCGCGAGGGGCAGGTCGAGCACGGGGGCCGAGCCGGGGTCGGCGAGCGTGGCGGTCATGGGCGAGCTCCGAGGTGTTCCGATGGGGCCGTTCGCGATGCAACGACACACATCCTCGGGACCGACCCTGCAGGGACCGTCGGGGTCACCGCAGAGAAGCCTCAGGATCGGCTCAAGATCGTGCGGAGAGATCCTCCCGGGCCCTGAGCACCAGCTCGCCGAGGGTGTCCGCCCCGCCCGCGGCCCGCCCCTCGGCGACCTCCAGGACGATGGCGTCGCCGTCGAGGACCACGGGGCGGTCGAGCAGCTCGCGCCGCACCTCGCCCACCCAGCCGGCGGCGTCGACCTCGTCGGGCAGCACCACCAGCACCTCGTCCCGCGCGGCCGGGTCGGAGCCGGCCGCGCCCCCCGCGGGCAGGAGCCCGAGCACGACGTCGGCCAGGTGCGCCCACGCCTCCTCGCGCCCCTCGCGCCCGAACGCGTCGCGGACGGCGGCGCCGTCGAGGCAGCGCAGCGCCACGACGCGCACCGGCGCCGCGGACGCCCCCCGGCCGGCCCGGGCCGTGACCGTGCGCCCCAGGTGCGCCAGCGTGCGCGTCCCGAGCACCGGGTCGAAGCGGACCGCCGCCGCGACCGTGGTCTCCCGGGTGCGGAGCGCCATCATCGCGAACGCGCCCACCAGGACCAGGATCAGGTTCACGACGGTGGTGGTGGACGTCGGGAACCAGCGCTCGAACGTCGCCGAGGTCGGCCCCCCGGCCGCGAAGACGACGGCCCGGGTCGCGTAGAAGGCGCTCGCGACCGCGCACGTGAACCCCAACGCCGCGGCCTCCGGCGCCCGGCGCGCCGCGTCGGACCGGCCGATCAGCTCGACCGCCGCGAGCATGGTCCACGCCGCGACCCCCAGCAGGTACGCCAGCCCGCCTGCCCACGGCCCGCCGCCCGGACCCTCGACGAGGGCGGCGAGCGCGACGACGCCTGCCGACACCGCGACGACCCACAGCAGCGAGCGGCGGCCCGCCCGGGCCCGCGCGCCCGCCCAGATCGCGCCGAGCGACAGGACGAACGCGCCGTTTCCCAGGGCGGTCGCCCACCACGTGGTGGAGGACGCGCCGCCCGCGAGGTAGGCGAACGTCGTGACGATCGCGGCGAGGAAGGTCAGGGTCCAGCACCGGTCGACGACGTCGGCGCCCGCCCGCCGGACCACGCCGACCACGTACAGCGTGGACACGACCAGGAGCACCACCGGCGTGACGACCAGCAGCGTCGTCTCGTCCAGCCCGCTCACCGGGCACCTCCCGTCGTGCCGGGGCGGCCGTCGGGCGCGGCCGGGAGCCGGACCGTGACGGTCGTGCCGACCCCGGGCTCGCTCGTCAGGCCGATCGTCCCGCCGTGCGCCTCGACCACCCGGCGGCAGACGTGCAGGCCCAGCCCGGTGCCGTGCCGCGTGCCCTGGCGCACCGCGGGCGCGCGGTAGAAGCGGTTGAACACGCGCTCGACGTCGTCCGGCGCGATGCCGATGCCCTCGTCGCGGACCAGGAGCAGGACGGACGCGCCGCCGTCGGCCTGCTCCACGGCCGCGGTGACGGCCCCGCCGGCGTCCGAGTAGTTCACGGCGTTGGACAGCACGTTGTCGACCACCTGCCGCAGCATCGTCGCGTCGCCGCGCACGGGCGCGCCGCCGGGCGGCGTGCTGCGGTCGAGGCGGAGCCCGGCGCTCGCGGCGAGGGGAGCGATGGCCGTCACGGCTTCGTCCACCACGGCGGCGAGGTCCACGTCGTCGCGGGCCGGCTCGAGGTCGCCGCCGCGTGTCGCGGCGGCCGTGAGCAGGTCGCCCACGAGCGCGAGGAGCCGGTCGGCGTTGCGCGCGGCCACGTCGAGGTGGCGCGCCACCTCCGGCGGCGCGCCGGGTGCGTCGGCGGCGAGCTCGAGGTGGCCGACGATCGACGTCAGGGGCGTGCGCAGCTCGTGGGACGCGGCCACGACGAAGTCCTCCTTGAGCTCGAGCGCGGTGACCTGGTCGGTGAGGTCCTCGAACGTGACGACCGCGAGGCGACCCCCGGTGCCCGGGTCCGCCCGCTCGAGCTGCACGACGGACGTGCGCAGCGCCCGGCGCCCGGTCGGCAGCGGCCACCAGGCCACGTCGCCGCGCAGCGAGTCGCCGGCGACGGCCCGCTCGACCGGGCTGGTCGCGGTCCAGGAGCCGTCGAGCGCGGTCGGTCGCAGGTCGGGCAGGTCCTGGACCAGGCGTCCGGGGCGCAGCAGCCCGTCCGTGGCGTCGGCGGCGAGCCGGTTCACGAGCACGATGCGGCCCGTGGCGTCGAGGAGGAGGATCCCCACGCCCGCGGTGCTCACGACCGCCTCCAGCAGGCGCCGCTCCTCGCCGAGCTCCGCGGCGGCCTGTCGCAGCTGGGCGCCCTGGCGGCGCAGCAGCAGGTTGCGGGCGTCGGACCGGCGCTGGATGGCGCCGACCGACAGGGCGACGGCGGACAGGACGACGGGGACGAGCGCGACGCGCGCCACCTGGTTCGGCGTGGTCACCGTGCCCGTCGCCAGGGTCGGCAGCCACGTGACGGCGAAGGCGCCCGCGACGCCGAGCCCGACGCCGAGCCGGCCCTGGCGCTGGGCGAGCCACAGCACGGGGAAGACGGCCAGCAGCGACACCGGGGCGTCGGCCGCGACGAACGACGCGGTCGCCAGCAGGTCCAGGACGGGCACCACGATCTCGGCGCGCCGGCCGAGGCGGTGCCACGGCACGAGGAGCGTCGTCGCGAGCGCGACGACCAGCACCACGACGCCGGCGACGTACCAGCCCTCGGTCACGGTGGCGCGGTCGTACACGGTGAGCCCGACCGTCGAGAGGACGGCGGTCGCCAGGAACGGCAGGTGGACGACGAGCACCTCCGAGCGCCGGGCGGGCAGCCCCTCCACGCGAGGTGCCTCGGCGTCGGCTCGCATCCGTCGACACTAACCATCGCGGCCGCGCACCGCGCGGCACGCCTCCCGGCCCTACCCTGACCGCATGCCCGATCGCACGGCCCAGACCGCCGACGACCGCCCCGTGATCCTGCTCGTCGCGCACGAGCACGCGGCGAAGGTGGAGCACGAGTTCCGCGCCCGCTACGACCGCGACTACCGGATCGAGTGCGCGGGCACGGGCGCCGCCGCCCTGGACCTGTTGCGCGACCTCGTGGCGGCGCACGTCCCCATCGCGATGGTCGCCGCCGAGAACCGGCTGCCCGACGGCGGCGCGATCGAGCTGCTGCACCAGGTCCCCGCCGTCGTCTCGACCGCGCGGCGGGTGGCGCTGCTGCCCACGGGGGAGTACGCGGAGGCTCTCGACGCGATGCGCGCCGCCGCGCTGCGCCGCGACATGGACACGTTCGTCGCCATCCCCCGCGGCGTGCGCGACGAGGAGTTCCACATCGCCCTCGTGGAGCTGCTCTCCGAGTGGGGCTGGTCGGTGGCCCGGCCCACCGTGACGTCCACCGAGATCGTCGCGGCGCGCGGGGACCGCACGGCGGCCGCGATCCGTGACCTCGTGGAGCGCCTCGGCATCCCGAACCGGGTCCTCGACCCGGAGGACGACGAGGGCCGGGCGATCGTCGAGGCCGCCGGCCCCGGCGCGGAGCTCCCGGTGGTGCGGGCGGTGAACGGTCGCATCCTCGCCGGGGCCACGCCCGCCGCCTTCGCCGAGGCGATGTACGGGGGCTTCGACTCGATCCCCGAGGGGTCGGTGGCCGACGTCGTCGTCGTGGGCGCGGGGCCGGCGGGCCTCGCCGCCGCGGTGTACGCGGCGTCGGAGGGGCTGTCGACGACGGTGCTGGAGCGGGACGCCATCGGCGGCCAGGCCGGGTCGAGCTCGATGATCCGCAACTACCTCGGCTTCCCGCGCGGCATCTCCGGGATGCGGCTGGCGCAGCGCTCGCGCGTGCAGGCGGGTCGGTTCGGCGCCCGCTTCTACACCGGCCGCCCTGCCGTGCGGATCGAGCGCAGCCCGGCGGGCGAGCCGGAGCACCACCACGTGCACGTCGACGGGGTGCAGCTGTGCGCCCGCACCGTCGTGCTCGCGACCGGCGTCTCGTACCGGCGGCTCGGGGTGCCCGGCATCGACGACCTCGTCGGCGCGGGCGTGCACTACGGCGCGGCGAGCTCGGTGGCCCGCGAGATGCAGGACCGGGACGTCGTGGTGGTCGGCGGCGGCAACTCCGCGGGCCAGGCGGCGGTGCACCTCGCCAAGTTCGCCGGCTCCGTGACGATCCTGGTGCGCCGTGCGGGGCTCGCGGAGACGATGTCGGACTACCTGGTGCGGGAGATCGAGGCGACGCCGACCATCGCGGTGCGCCCTCGCACGGTGATCGCCGACGGCGGCGGAGACGGGCGGCTGCAGTGGCTGATCACCGAGGACGTGGACACCGGTGAGCGCTCCAAGACGCACGCCGACGGGCTGTTCTGCCTGCTGGGTGCCGAGCCGGACTGCGGCTGGCTGCCCGACGGCCTCGCCCTCGACGACCACGGGTTCGTGCTCACCGGCCGCGACGTCCCGCAGGAGTCGTGGGTGGACGGCCGCCCGCCCGCGAGCCTCGAGACCACGCTGCGCGGCGTCTTCGCCGTCGGCGACGTGCGCGCCGGGTCGATGAAGCGCGTGGCGTCGGCCAGCGGCGAGGGCGCGTCGGTGCTCCCGCTCGTCCACGCGCACCTGGCGTACCTGCGGGAGCAGGAGTTCGGCTCCCCGGCCTGACCGCGCGGGCCCGCCGCGCGCGAGCGGGGGATCGCGGGTGGAATGGCCGCATGGCATCTGCGCAGGACGTCGTCTCCGACCTCGCACCGTGGTCCCTGCCTCCCGAGGCGGTGCTCGCCGCGCTGGACGCCGACGCCGGCGGGCTGGCGTCGTCCGACGCGGCGACCCGGCTCGCGGAGGTGGGGCCCAACCGGCTGCCGCCGCCCGAGAAGGACCCGCTGTGGAAGCGGATCCTGGTGCACTTCGACGACGTGCTCATCTACATCCTGCTCGTCTCCGCGGTGCTCAAGGCGATCCTCGGGGACTGGGTGGACTTCACCGTCATCCTGCTGGTCGCGGTGGTCAACGCGGCGATCGGCTTCGTCCAGGAGGGACGCGCGGAGAGCGCGCTCGACGGCATCCGCAAGATGCTGTCGGTGCACGCCGAAGCGCGCCGCGACGGGGCGTGGGCCAAGGTCGACGCTGACGACGTCGTGCCCGGCGACGTCGTGCGGGTGCGCTCCGGCGACCGCGTGCCCGCCGACGTGCGCCTGCTGCAGGCGACCAACCTGCGGGTCGAGGAGTCGGCGCTCACGGGGGAGTCGGTCGCGGCGAGCAAGTCGGCCGACGTGGTGCCCGCCGACGCCGGGGTCGGCGACCGCACCAGCATGCTGTTCTCCGGCACGCTCGTGGCGGCGGGCCAGGGCGTCGGGGTGGTCACCGCCACCGCGGAGCGCACGGAGATCGGGCGCATCCAGACGATGATCTCCGAGGTCGCGAGCCTCGAGACGCCCCTGACCCGGCAGCTCGACCGGTTCGGCAAGCTGCTCGCGGTGCTCATCCTCGGCATGGCCGTGGTGATGGTCGTCATCGGGAGGGTGGTGCACGACTTCTCCGTGCCGGAGCTGGTGTCCGCGTCGATCGGGTTCGCCGTCGCCGCCGTCCCGGAGGGCCTGCCCGCCCTGGTGACGATCACGCTCGCGCTCGGCGTGCAGCAGATGGCGCGCCGCCGCGCGATCACGCGCAAGCTGCCCGCCGTCGAGACCCTCGGCTCCGTCACGACGATCTGCTCCGACAAGACCGGCACGCTCACCAAGAACGAGATGACGGCCCGCACCGTGCGCACCGCCGACCGCGCGTACGACGTCGCGGGCGCCGGGTACGCGCCCCACGGCGAGGTCACGCTCCCGGTGGCCGGCGACGCGCCGCCGCGGCACGCGGACCTCGTCGGCGACCACGACCTCACCGGCGTCGTCGCCGCGATGATGCTGTGCAACGACGCCCGCGTGGTGCCGGGCGACGGCGACGACTGGCGGCTCGTGGGCGAGCCGACGGAGGGGGCGCTGCGCAGCCTCGGCATGAAGGCCGGCTTCGACCCGCAGGGCTGGCGGCGCGTCGCCGTCGTCCCGTTCGAGTCGGAGACCAAGTACATGGCCACGCTCGACCGGGACCCCGACGGCGGGCTCTTCGTGCACGTCAAGGGCGCGCCGGACCGGGTGCTGGACCGCTGCGCCACGCAGACCGCCGCCGACGGGACGGCGCAGCCGCTCGACCGCGCGTTCTGGGAGGCGCAGATCGACGAGATCGGCGGGCGCGGCCTGCGCGTCCTCGCCGCCGCCCGCGCCCGCCCGGCCGCGGGCACCGCCACGCTGGAGGCGTCCGACGTCGACCGGGGGCTGGAGCTGTGCGGCCTGGTCGGCATCGTCGACCCGCCGCGGCCGGAGGCGATCGACGCGATCGCGCAGTGCCGCGCCGCCGGGGTGCGCGTCACCATGATCACCGGCGACCACGCCGGCACGGCCGTCGCCATCGGCCGCGAGATGGGGATCGTCGACACGCACCAGGACGCCGCCGCGGCCCCCGTCGTCACCGGCGCCGAGCTGGAGGCGATGTCCACCGAGCAGCTGCGCGCCGTCGTGCGCGACGTGTCGGTGTACGCCCGCACCAGCCCGGAGCACAAGATCCGCATCGTGTCGGCGCTGCAGTCCCATGGCGAGGTGGTCGCGATGACGGGCGACGGCGTCAACGACGCCCCCGCCCTCACGCAGGCCGACGTCGGCGTGGCGATGGGCATCAAGGGGACCGAGGCCACCAAGGACGCGGCCGAGGTGGTGCTCGCCGACGACAACTTCGCCACCATCGAGCGGGCCGTGGAGGAGGGGCGGCGGATCTACGACAACATCCGCAAGTCCGTGCTCTTCCTGCTGCCCACCAACGGCGCCCAGTCGCTGGTGATCCTCGTGGCCGTGCTGTTCGGCCTCGCGCTTCCGCTCGCGCCGGTGCAGGTGCTGTGGATCAACATGATCACCGCCGTCACGCTCTCCCTCGGCCTGGCGTACGAGAGGGCCGAGCCCGACGTCATGTCGCGCCCGCCGCGCGACCCGAAGGCGTCGATCCTCGACGCCCCGTTCGTGCGCCGCATCCTCGTCGTGTCGCTGCTCATCGGCGGCGCCACGCTGCTCGTCTTCTACGCCGAGCGCGCGCAGGACGCGCCCGTCGCCGAGGCGCAGACCACCGCCGTGACGATGCTGGCGCTCGGCCAGCTCGCGTACCTCTTCAACTGCCGGTTCCTGGACCGGTCGAGCCTCACGGTGGACGTGCTGCGCGGCAACCGCGTCGTGTGGATCTCCGCCGCCGCGCTCGTCGCCCTGCAGTGCGTGTTCATCTACGCGCCGTTCATGCACTCCTGGTTCGACTCCGCCCCGATCGGGTGGGAGGAGTGGGGCAAGACGTTCGGCCTCGCCGTCGTCGTGTTCCTCCTGGTGGAGGTGGTCAAGGCGGTCGGGCGTGCCAGGACGGCGCGCCGCCGCTGAGAGGAGGCGGGGAATAGAGGTGGCCCAGGTCACGGTTGTCCCGAGCGGCGCGCTGCTCCGGGCCCGCCGGTCCGAGAGGAGCCCCCGCCGTGAACTCATCGACCGCTTCCACCCTGCCCGACCTGGAACCCGTCGCCGCCGCCCGCTCGGTCAAGCTCCTCGTCGACGGCGCGGCCGCCCTGCCGACGTGGGTCGTGCAGGTGGGCGGCGACCTGTTCGTCCGCTCCGCCCCGGGGGCCCGCTGGCCGGCCGGCCTCGCCGCCGGCCGGGGTCGGGTGCGCGTGGACGGCGCCGAGCGGGCGGTCGTCCTCGGGGAGGTCGAGCCCGAGCTGCACGGCCTGCTCGACGACGCCTACCGCGCCAAGTACGGCGCCTGCGCGCCCGAGCGGATCGCCGAGGTGGTGTCCGACGCCGCCGCGGCGACCACGTTCCGGCTGCGCTCGCGGCGGGCGTCGTGGGGCGAGCGAGCGGTGGCGGTCCTCGCCGCGGTGCGCGCGCGGCGGCGCGTCGTCGAGGCGGCGGTCGTCAGCCCACGCTCGTGACGGGCGCCCCCGCCTCGGACGGCACCGGGGCCTGAACCGGCACCCGCAGCTCGTGCTCCCCGTGCCCGACGACGGTGGGCTCGAGCCCGGGCACGTCGACCTCGGCCGTCGTCCCCACGGGGACGGTGCACCGCACCACCAGCTCGCCGTCCGCCAGCGACCAACCGACCTCCGCCGTCCCGTACGGCGTGACGTGCCGGGCCTGGGCGCGGGTGAGCCCGCCGCCGGGTCGGGGGGCGACGCGCAGGCGCCGGTAGCCGGGCTCCGCGGGAGCCAGGCCGGCCACCACACGGTGCATCCAGTCCGCGACGGAGCCCAGGGCGTAGTGGTTGAACGACGTCATGTCGCCGGGGTTGACCGTGCCGTCCGTGAGCATGCTGTCCCAGCGCTCCCAGATGGTGGTGGCGCCCAGGTCCACCATCGCCAGCCACGACGGTGACGCGTGGCTGAGCAGCAGCGCGTACGCGGCGTCGACCTGCCCGGTGCTGCTCAGCGCGTCCGCGACCAGCGGCGTCCCGGCGAACCCGGTGCCGACCGTGCAGCCGCCGCCCCGCACCAGCGCGGCCAGGCGCTCGCCCGCGCGGCGGCGGGCGTCGTCGCCGGGAAGCAGGTCGAAGACGATCGACAGCGCGTGCGCGGTCTGCGTGTCGTGGGCCGGGGCTCCCGTCCCCACGTACCGCCCCTGGTAGGCGGCGCGCACCTCGTCGGCCAGGCGGCTGTACCGGGCGGCGTCGTCGTCCCGGCCGAGGGTGCGGGCGACGTCCGCGACCGACCGCGCCGACCGGGCGAGGTAGGCCGTGGCCACGAGGTGCGGGTCGGTCTGCGCCTGCAGGGGGTCCTCGGGCGGCGCGGTCGGGTCGAGCCAGTCGCCGAGCTGCATGCCGGTGTCCCACAGCCGGTCCGGGCCGGCGAGGCCCGCCGCCTTGTCCACCCACGCGGTGGCGCTCGCGTACTGCCGGGCGAGCAGGTCGCGGTCCGCCGAGTCGCGGTGCAGCGCCTCGGGCACGAGCGTCGCCGCGTCGCCCCACCCCGCGATGTCCTGCGACGGCTGCCAGAACGTCCCCCCGGGGATCCACGGCACGTAGACCGGCACCGTGCCGCCGAACCGCTCCTGCTCCGACGACAGCGACCGCAGCCAGTCCGCCAGCATGCCGTGCACGTCGTAGAGGAACGCCGCCGTCGGGGCGAACGCCTGGATGTCCCCGGTCCAGCCGAGGCGCTCGTCGCGCTGCGGGCAGTCCGTGGGGATGTCCACGAAGTTGGAGCGCAGGCTCCACACCACGTTCTCGTGCAGGCGGTCGAGCGCCGGGTCGCTGCTGGCGAACCAGCCCGTGCGGGCCATGTCGGTGTGCAGCACGCGGGAGACGACGGCGCCCTCGATCTCGGCGGCCGTGGGCTCGCCGGGCCAGCCCGAGACGTGCGCGTACCGGAAGCCGTGCACGGTGAACCGCGGCTCCCAGGTGACGGCCTCGCCGTCGAGGACGACCTCGTCCGTCGCCGCCGCGTCGCGCAGCGTGCGGGTGTAGAGCGTGCCGTCCTGCAGCACCTCGGCGTGGCGCACCCGCACCACCGTGCCCGCGGGCGCGGCCGGCACGGCGAGCCGCAGGCGGCCGGAGTGGTTCTGGCCGAGGTCGAGCAGCCAGCCGTCCTCGCCGTCCGGACCCGGCGCGCGCGTCACGCCGACCGGGGTCAGCTCGCCGGTGCAGCGCACGGGCGGTCCGTCGGGCGCGGCCAGCACGGACCGGTCCAGCGGGTGCACGACGACGGGCGACCAGGCCGCGTCGTCGAAGCCGGGCTCCGACCAGCCGGCCGGGACCAGGCGCGCGTCGTACGTCTCGCCGTCGTACAGCGACGCGCGGGTGAGGGGGCCGGGCGCGCTGCGCCACGACCCGTCGCTGCCCACCACGACCGTGCCCGCGTCGGTGACCACCTCGAGCTGGGCGAGCACGCCCACGTGCGTGCCGTACAGGTCGCGGGTGCCGCCCTCGAACCCGTACCGGCCGCGGAACCAGCCGTCGGCGAGCCACGCGCCCACGGCGTTCTCGCCGGGGCGCACGAGGTCGGTGACGTCGTAGGTGTGCACCCGCAGCCGCTGGTCGTACGGCGTCCAGCCGGGCACGAGCTCGTCGTCGCCCACGCGTCGCCCGTTGAGCTCCGCCTGGACGAGGCCGTGGGCGGTGAGGTGCAGGCGCGCGGACCGCACCTCGGCGCCCGGCACCGCGAAGCCGGCGCGCACCAGCGGGGCGCGCCGGGTCTCGACCGGGCCCTCGTCGTAGCCGGGCCCGACCAGCTCGGCCGTCCAGTCCGGCGCGGTGAGCCCGCGCTCGACGACGGCGGGCGTGCTCCAGGCGCCCCAGCCGTCGTCGTTCCGGGCGTCGTCGTCCGGGGCGCCGTCGTCGCGGGTGCGCACGCGCACCTCGGCCCGGGCGCGGGCGGGCAGCGGCGCGCCGGGCCAGGGGACGAGCACCTGGTCGGGGGACGCGACCACCGCGGCTGCGTCGTCGAGCACCGTGCCGTCCGGCGCCGTCGTGCGCCACGCGACCTCGTAGGCGGCCTGGCGGTAGGCCGGGCGCGCGCGCTCCAGGTGCCACGACAGGCGGGGCCGTTCCTCGCCGACACCCAGCGCGGGCTGGGGGTGGTGCTCGACCCGCAGGACGGGCGCGGGGGTGGTCATCGGGCTCCTTCGGGGGTGGGGGTCGGGACGGCGGCCGGCTCGTCGTCGGCGACGCGCGGGTACCGGGAGATCCAGAGCCGGCCGATCAGGCCGCCCGCGGCGATGCACACCGCCACGAAGACGAACAGGACGTTCGGACTGGTGGCGAGCAGCGTGGGCGTCCACAGGGCGACGACGGCGGCGACCACGCGGGTGAACGCGATCATCACGCCCTGCGCGGTGCTGCGGTAGGTGGTGGGGATGAGCTCCTGCGCCCACACCTTGAACATCGGCTCGCCCGCGACGGCCCCGGCGATCGAACCGACGACGCCCATCGTCACGAGGGTCCACACCTGCACGCCGAACGCGACCGGGACCAGGTAGCCGGCGGTGTAGAAGACCGCCATCACGCCGAACCAGCGCATCCGGTTCCGCCCGTCGACGATCCGCATCAGCAGGTACGTGGCGCCGAACGCGATAGCGAAGGTGACGAAGCCGACCGTCGAGGCGAACCGCACGGTGGAGCCGGCGAGCTCGGTGTACATGAGCGTGGAGAACTGGCCGCCGGTGTTGGCGCCCACGTTGACCAGGGCGTAGAAGAGCGCGACGGCGACCATCGGCATGAGGTACGGGCCGCGCAGGAGCTTCTTGAGGGTGCCGGTGTCGACCGACCCGGTGGTCGCCCCGGCGGGGTCGGCGTGCGCCGCCTTCCAGCGCGAGGACTCGGGCATCCCGGCGCGCAGGACCAGCACGACGAGGGCGAGCACCAGGAGCTGTCCGTACATGATCCGGCCGCCGGTCATCCCCATGGTCCCGACCGCGATGCCGAACAGCTGCGCGGCGATGATGCCCACGAGCCACAGGATGTGGGAGTAGGAGACGAGCTTGCCGCGGTGCTCCGGCGGAGCCTCCTCGGCGATCATCGCCAGCGAGGCGGGCAGGTCGGCGCCGACCGCGAGGCCGAGCAGCACGATGCCGGCGTAGAGGGCACCCGTGCCGGGCGCGGCCACGAGGATCGCGGCGCCGACGACGTACACCGCCATGGTGGCGAGGAAGACCCGCTTGCGGCCGAAGAGGTCGGCGAGCCGGCCGCCGACGAGCGCGCCGACCGCGATCATGAACGTGAGGATCGCCGAGTACTGCCCGAACTGGGCGTCGGTGATGCCGAGCGGCTCCTTGTACAGGACCAGCGCCGTCCCGGTGGTGATGATGGCGCCGGCATCGAGGTACGACGCCATGCCGGCCACCGTCGTGCGGTACCAGGTCCTGCCCGGGATGCGCCCGGGTGCTGCTGCTGAGGTCGACATCGAACCCCTCGTCTTCCGTGATCGGCGGTGATCGTTGCGCCCGTCGCTGGATCGTCCCAGCATTGAAGCGCTTCAAAATGAGTCGTTTCAGAGAATGCCCCGGCCGCCGCGGCCGTCTCAACCGTCGCGTCTCGGCCTGCGGTCGCCTCGGCGCGCGGACCTGCCCTGACGGTGCAAGGATCGGCGCGAGCGAGGGCCGCCCCGCATCGGTGACGACCAGCCCGCCGCGAACTCGGGAGGACATCGAGGATGGCGCAGGAGCACACCGCGACGTCGACGAGCACCACCACCAAGGTCTCACTGCTGACGCTGACGTCGATGGTCGTCGGGTCGATGGTCGGAGCCGGCGTGTTCTCGCTGCCGCGCCGGTTCGCCCAGGAGACGGGCGTCATGGGCGCCCTCATCGCGTGGGTCGTGGCCGGCGCCGGCATGCTGATGCTCGCGTTCGTCTTCCAGCGGCTCGCGATCCGCAAGCCCGACCTCGACGCCGGCGTCTACGCGTACGCGAAGGCGGGGTTCGGCGAGTACACGGGCTTCTTCTCCGCCGCGGGCTACTGGGCCAGCGCGTGCGTCGGCAACGTCACCTATTGGGTGCTCATCATGTCGACGCTGGGCCAGTGGGTCCCCGCGCTCGGCGCCGGGGACACGGTGCTCGCCCTCGCGCTCTCCACCGTCGGTCTGTGGATGTTCTTCCTGCTCGTGCGGCGCGGGATCAAGGAGGCGACCGCGATCAACCGGATCGTCACCGTCGCCAAGGTCATCCCGATCATCGTCTTCGTGCTGCTCGCGCTGTTCGTCTTCGACCCGGCGGTCTTCGCGGAGAACTGGGGCGGCGCCGACTACGCGGGCTCGCTGTTCGACCAGGTGCGCGGCACCATGCTGGTGACGGTCTTCGTGTTCCTCGGCGTCGAGGGCGCGAGCGTCTATTCCCGGCACGCGCGGCGCCGCGAGGACGTCGGCCGCGCCACGATCCTCGGCTTCCTGAGCGTCTTCGCCATCTTCGCGTCGGTGACGATCGTGTCCTACGGCATCATGCCGATGGCGGAGATCGCCGAGCTGCGCCAACCGTCGATGGCGGGGGTGCTCGAGGCGGCGGTGGGGGAGTGGGGCAGCGTCTTCGTCGGCGTCGGCCTCATCATCTCGGTGCTCGGCGCCTATCTGGCCTGGACGCTCATGGCGGCCGAGGTGTTGTTCGTCGCCGCCAAGGACCGCGACATGCCGCGCTTCCTGACCCGGCAGTCGGACCGCGACGTGCCCGTCAACGCGCTGCTGCTGAGCACGTCGCTGTCGCAGGTGGTGCTGATCCTCACGTACTTCTCCGAGGACGCGTTCGACTTCGCGCTCGACATGACCGCCGTCATGACGCTCATCCCGTTCCTGCTCGCCGCGCTCTACGCGGTCAAGCTGCGCGCCACCCGCGAGACGTACTCCGGCGCGCCGCCGTCGACCCTGCGCGGGGACCTGGTGATCACCGTCCTGGCGACCGTCTACACGGCGTTCCTGGTGTTCGCGGCCGGCCTGAGCCTCGTGCTGGTCTCGTTCATCTTCTACGCCCCCGCGACGGTCCTGTTCCTCATGACGCGGCGCGAGCAGGGGCGCAAGGTGTTCGCCCCGGCCGAGCTGGCCCTGTTCGTGGCGGTGGTGGCCGTGGCCGTGGTGGCCGTGGTCGGGCTCGCCACGGGGTGGATCTCGATCTAGCCCGACCGGACTCGTCCCTGCCGTCCCCGTCCGTCTGCGAAAGGTGCTTCACGATGACTGCTCCGTCCGCCCCCGCCCACGGCGTCCACTCGGAGGTCGGCCGGCTGCGCAAGGTGCTGGTGTGCTCACCTGGCCTCGCGCACGAGCGGCTCACGCCCACCAACAACGACGACCTGCTGTTCGACGACGTCATGTGGGTGGAGTCCGCGCAGCGCGACCACCTGGACTTCGTCAACAAGCTGACGAACCGTGGCGTGGAGGTCGTGGAGCTGCACGACCTGCTCGCGCAGACGATGGCGATCCCCGACGCGCGTACCTGGCTGCTGGACCGCAAGGTGGTGCCGAACCGGGTGGGGCTCGGCCTCGTCGACGGCACGCGCGCGTATCTCGAGTCGCTGACCGAGCGCGAGCTCTCCCGCTTCCTCATCGGCGGCCTCTCGACGCACGACCTGCCCGGGGACTTCCGCAGCGACTACGTGAACCTGGCGCGCGAGTCCACCGGCACCCCCGAGTACCTGCTGCCGCCGCTGCCCAACACGCTCTACACGCGCGACACCACCTGCTGGATCTACGGCGGCCTCACCCTCAACCCGCTGTTCTGGCCGGCGCGCAAGGACGAGACGCTGCTGATGAAGGCGATCTACTCCTTCCACCCGGAGTACGCGGGCTCCACCGTGTGGTGGGGCGACCCGGAGCAGGACTGGGCGCAGGCCACGATCGAGGGCGGCGACGTCATGCCGGTCGGCCGCGGCACGGTGCTGGTGGGCATGAGCGAGCGCACGTCGCGGCAGGGCATCACCCAGTTCGCCAAGGCGCTGTTCGACGGCGGCGAGGTCGAGCAGGTCGTCGTGGCGGGGATGCCGCGCCTGCGGGCGGCGATGCACCTGGACACGGTCTTCACGTTCGCCGACCGCGACCTCGTGACGGTGCACCCGACGATCGTGGACGGCATCCACGCGTTCACGCTGCGACCGTCGGACAGGGCGCCGGGCGTCGAGGTGACGGACGAGGGCGACACCCCGTTCGTGGACGTCGTGGCCCGGTCGCTCGGTCTGCCCCGCCTGCGTGTGGTCGAGACCGCCGGCGACGTGTACGCCTCCGAGCGGCAGCAGTGGGACTCCGGCAACAACGCCGTCGCGCTCGAGCCCGGCGTCGTCTTCACCTACGACCGCAACACCCTGACCAACGCCGCGCTGCGCCGCGCCGGCGTCGAGGTCATCACCATCGTCGGCGCCGAGCTCGGCCGCGGGCGCGGCGGCGGGCACTGCATGACCTGCCCGATCTCGCGCGACCCGATCGACTGAGCACGCCGGAGGACGAGGGCGCCGCGGCGGTCGCAGGTCGATGGTCGAGCAGATGGTCGAGGAGATGGCCGAGCAGACGGCCGAGCGGGAGGTCTGACCCGGTGGCACGAGCGGCGGACGACTCCTCGGGTGCCGGTTCCCACCACGACACCGACCGCAGGGTGCTGGTGTGGTCGCTGGCCGCCTCGGCCGTCCTCGGCTCGACGGGACTGGTCTGGGGGCTGCTCGCCGGCGCGGACGTGATCGTGTTCGACGGCGTCTACACGCTGGCGAGCATCGCCCTCTCGGCGGGTTCGCTGCTCGCGTCGCGCGCCGCGGTCGCCGAGCCCAGCCGGCAGTTCCCCTACGGCCTCTCCGCCGCGGTGCCGTTGGCCGTCGTCGTCCAGGGCGCTGCGCTGGCCGCCACCCTGCTGTACGCGGTCGTCGCCGCCGTGCAGACCGTCATCGCCGGGGGGTCGGACACGACCCAGGTCGCGCTGCTGGCCTACGGCGCGGTCTCCGGGCTCCTGGCCTGCCTGGTCGTGTGGCTGCTCGGCCGGCTCGGGGTCGGCACCGATCTCGCGGCCGCCGAGGTGGTCGGCTGGCGGGCCGGCGCGGTGCTCAGCGTCGTGGTCGCGATCGGCGGCGGCGTCGGGCTGCTGATGGAGCGTGCCGGCCTCGATGCAGCGGCCGACTACGTGGACCCCGCGCTCGTCCTGGTCGCCGTCGCCGTCGTGTCGCCGATGCCGGTGCGCCTCGTGCGCGACGGGATGCTCGAGCTGCTCGAGGGCACACCGGCCCCGGAGGTCGTCACGCAGCTCCGCGGCATCGTCGACGACGTCCGGCACGAGTTCGGTCTGCCCGCTCCGACGGTGCGGGCCACCAAGCTCGGCCGACGCCTGTACGTCGACGTCGTGTTCGTCGTCCCCCACGGCGACTGGGACGTCGACGCCGAGGACGACGTCCGACGGGCCGCCGTCGGCAGGCTGCGACGGATGCCGTTCGACGTCTGGGCGAACGTCGAGCTGACCGCCGACGCCGAGCTTGTCCCGTGACCCCCGCCGGGGTCGACCCGGTACCCAGGAGACCGATGCGGTCAGGCGGCGGGCGGCTCCGTCGTGAACAGGCCGCGGTGCAGGATCTGCCGCACGTCCCGGCCCCGCGGGGCGTCCGCCGCGTGGCCCTCCACCGCGAGCGCCGACATCGCCATGGGCAGGGCCAGCATGACGTGCCGCGTCGTGACGCCGGGATGGACGACGCCGGCGTCACGGCCCCGGTCGATCAGCGGGCCGAACGCCGCCTCGGTGCGTCGTGCCAGGTCGGCGAGCTCGGGGGAGTCGCCGCGCGCGATCAGCAGGGTGAGCGTCGGGGAGCCCACCTGGACGTCGAGCACGTGGTGGAAGAGGCCGACCACCCCGTCGTCGGCGTCGGCCAGGGCTGCGGCGCGGGCCTCGATGTCGGCGACGTTCTGCTGCAGGACGGCGGAGGCGAGCGCCTCGCGGTTGGCGAAGTGGCGGTGCAGCGTGGTGCGGCTGACCCCCGCGGCGGCCGCGACCGCCTCGAGCGGGGCCTCCGGGCCGAGAGTGGCGAACGTGCGCCGCGCCGCGTCGACGAGGCGCTCGCGGTTGCGGGTCGCGTCCCGTCGGGTGGGTGCCTCGGTCATGGGGCGAGGGTACTGAGGGCGCGGGCGGCGCGCGTGGTGGAAACGTACATTGATGTACGGTTCGGGTTGCCCCAGGCATGCGACGGCGTCCGCGTCGTCCCGACGAAAGGCTCCCTCGGTGAACACCAGCCCGCCCCGCCCCGTCCCCGCCGCCGATCTCGGCTTCGACCCGGACGCCCTGCGCGAGCGGTATCGCGCCGAGCGTGACCGCCGCCTGCGGCCGGACGGCAACGCCCAGTACCGGCGGGCGGCCGGCGAGTTCGGGTACTACGCGACGGACCCGTACACCCCGCGGGTCGAGCGCGAGCCGCTGACCGACGGCGTCGAGGTGCTGGTCGTGGGCGGCGGGTTCGGCGGCCTGCTCACCGGGGCGCGGCTGCGCGAGGCCGGCGTCGGGTCGGTGCGGATGATGGACGAGGCCGGGGACTTCGGCGGCACCTGGTACTGGAACCGCTACCCCGGCATCCACTGCGACATCGAGTCCTACGTGTACATGCCGCTGCTGGAGGAGACGGGATACGTGCCGCGGTGGCGGTACGCGCCCGGCGAGGAGATCCGGCAGCACGCGGTGCGGATCGCCGAGCACTACGGCCTGTACCGGGACGCCGTCTTCCACACGCGCGTCACCGAGCTCACCTGGGACGAGGACGCGGCGCAGTGGCTGGTACGCACCGACCGCGGCGACGCGATGCGCGCCCGGCACGTCGTGGTGTCCTCCGGCACGCTCACCCAGCCCAAGCTGCCCGGCATCCCCGGCATCGAGGACTTCCGCGGCCACACCTTCCACACCAGCCGGTGGGACTACGGGTACACCGGGGGCGACGCGGACGGCGGCCTGACCGGGCTCGCGGACAAGCGGGTGGCCGTGGTCGGCACCGGCGCCACCGGCCTGCAGGCGATCCCGCAGGTCGCGCGCGACGCGCAGCACCTGTTCGTCTTCCAGCGCACGCCCTCGTCGGTGGACGTGCGCGACAACCGGCCCACCGACCCCGAGTGGGAGGCCTCATTGAGGCCGGGGTGGCAGCGCGAGCGGATGGAGAACTTCCTCGCGATCCTGTCCGGCGAGGAGGCCGAGGAGGACCTGACCCGCGACGGCTGGACGTCCACCGCCCGGCTGCAGCGCAAGATGCTCACCGGTGCCGTCGACACCACCCTCGACCCGGCCGAGCGCGAGCGCCTGGACGAGCTCGCGGACTTCGCCACGATGAACCGGATCCGGGCCCGCGTCGACGAGGTCGTCGAGGACCCGGCCACGGCCGAGGCGCTCAAGCCCTGGTACCGGTACATGTGCAAGCGGCCCGGGTTCTCCGACCTGTACCTGCAGGCGTTCAACCGGCCGAACGTGACCCTCGTGGACACCGCGGACCACGGCGGCATCACGCGGATGACCGAGACCGGCGTCGTCGTCGGGGACACGGAGTACGAGGTGGACTGCGTCGTCTTCGCCACCGGCTTCGAGACCGGGGTCTCCGGCGTGGTCTCCGGCACGCTGCCGGTGCACGGGCGTGGCGGCACGACCCTGCTCGAGACGTGGGGCCGGCGGGGCCCGCGGACCCTGCACGGCTTCTACTCCTACGGGTTCCCCAACCTGTTCCACCTGGGGACGATGCAGAACGCCAACTCCGTGAACTTCGTGCACATCCTGTCCGAGCAGGCCGCGCACATCGCGGCCGTGATCGCCGCCGAGCGCAAGGCCGGGGCCCGCTACGTCGAACCGACCCTCGAGGCGCAGGACGCGTGGTGCGCCACCATCGCCGAGGTCGCGGTGGACAACGTCGGGTTCCAGGCCGAGTGCACCCCCGGCTACTACAACGCCGAGGGCAGGCCGCAGTCCCGCGCGAACGCCTACAGCCCCGGCCCGGTGGCCTTCCACCGCCTGCTCGCGGAGTGGCGCGACGGCGGCATGGACGAGGTCCTCGTGACCTCGTGACGGTGGGAGCTTGCGGGCGCCGAGGTGCTGGAGCTCGCGGGCCATCCGTTCTTCGTGACGAGCCTCTTCCAGCCGCAGGTCGGCGCGTCCGCCGGACGTCCGATCCACCCGCTGGTGCGGGCGTTCGCCGCCGCGCTCTGACGCGCGCGCTCAGCGCCCGGCGAGGACGCCGGCGAAGTACCGGGACACGCCGACGGCGGCGAGCAGGCCGCCCGCGACCGTCGCGGCGGTGTCGAGGTTGGCCCCGAACCGGAACCGGCCGACGCCGAGCAGCAGGCTCGCTCCCGCCACCGCGTTCATGCCGGACCAGAGGACGTTCTCGCGCGGGCTCGAGAGGCCGACCCCGGGCGGGTCGGCGAACGGGCTGGGGAACTCCCGCCCCGACAGGCCGTGCACGCCGTGCGGGACGGAGTTGACGAGCAGGGCAGCCCCCGCGACATGGGCGAGGACGTGCAGGGCGGGCGTGCGCCCGGAGCTCGCGGTCATGGCCGCACGGTATCGGTGCCCGCCGGCATGCGTCAGGGGCGGAACGCGCGGTCGACGACGTCCTTGGCCGGGGACGTGCGGTCGAGGAAGCCGACGTCGCCGGCGAGCAGCTCCCGCGCGGCGGTGACGAGCCCCGACAGGGCGTTCCACGCGAACGTGCCGCCCACGGAGATCCGCGCGGCGCCTGCCCCGGCCAGCTCGGCCGGGGCGGGCCCGCCGGCGAGCAGCAGCACGTTGACGGGGAGGTCGACCTCGCGGCAGACGGTCCCGACGTCGTCGAGGTCGCGCAGGCCGGGCGCGTAGAGGACGTCGGCGCCGGCCTCCTGGTAGGCCTGGAGCCGCGCGATCGTGTCGGCGAGGTCGTCGCGGCCGTGCAGGTGGTTCTCGCAGCGGGCGGTGAGGACGAGGTCGCCCGCCGCCTCGGCCGCGGCGGCGACGCGCTCCACGGCGAGGCCGCGCTCGTAGATCGGGTCGTCGGGGCGCCCGGTGTGGTCCTCGATCGAGCACCCGGCCAGGCCGGTGCCGCGCGCGGCGGTGACGGTCCGGGCGACGTCGGCGGGGGCGTCGGCGAAGCCGTTCTCCAGGTCGGCGCTCACGGGCACGTCGACGGCGGCGACGAGGGCTGCGGCGTTGTCGAGCGCCTCGTCGCGGGAGACCGCGCCGTCCGGGCGCCCGAGGGTGGCCGCGAACCCGCTGCTCGTCGTCGCGAGCGCGGTGAAGCCGAGCGCGGCCAGGACCCGCGCGGAGCCGGCGTCCCAGGCGTTGGGCAGGAGCAGCGGGTCGCCCGGGCGGTGCAGGGCGAGGAAGGCGGCGGGCGTGGCGGGCGGGGCGGACGGCGTGGCCATGGTGGCGACGGTAGCCACCGCCCCCGACACCCGCCCGCGCCCGGTGCGCCGGGGCTGGCTAGGCTCGGGGCTCGTGAGCCGCGAACGCTTCCCCCGATGGGTGTACGAGAAGGGCACGGAGCCCGATCCGCGGTTCTCCCTCGCCAACGAGCGCACGATCCTCGCGTGGCTCCGCACCGCCCTCGGCCTCATCGCCGGCGGCACGGCGCTCGAGGCGCTCGACCTGCCGATGGAGCCGCACCTGCGCCTCGCCGCGGCGATCGTGCTGCTGGTCGCGGGGGCCGCCGTCCCCGTCGCCGCGGCGGTCGAGTGGGCCCGTTCCGAGCGCGCGATGCGCGAGCACGGCCCGCTGCCGGGCGCGATCACCGGCTTCGTGCTGGTCCTCACCATCACCGTCGTGGGCGTGCTCGTGCTGCTCGCCGTGCTGCTGCACTGAGGCCCCGATGAGCAGCGACCGTCCCGACCCGCCGCTCGTCGGTCCGGAGCGCGACCGGGGCCTCCAGGTGGAGCGCACCTCGCTCGCCTGGCGCCGCACGCTGCTGTCGTTCACCGCCGCGTGCGCGGTGGCGTGGCAGACGCTGCCCGGCGTCGACGGCTCGACGACGCTCGTGCTCGCCGTGGCGGTCGGGCTCGTCCTCACCCCGCCGCTGTGGTGGTTCGCCAAGCGGCACGCCCGGCACACGCACCGGCACCTGGACACCGACGAGCCGCGGCTGCGGCACGGCCGGCGGATCGTGCTCATGTGCGCGGGCACCTGCCTGCTCGGGGTCGCCGGGCTGGTGGCGATCCTGGTGTTCTGAGCCGCTCGGGTCGGCGCCGCCACCGGTGTGAACGCCGAACACGGGGTTGCGTTCGCATCGAGACCTCAATGCGAACGCAACCCCGTGCTCGGCGCTCGGGTGGCGGTCGTCAGGGGGTGACGATGGCGAAGTCCGGGTCGCCCGGGTCGAGGACGGCGACGAGACGGGTCAGCACGGAGGCGTCGCCCGTCACCTGGAGGCCGGCGGCCGCGAGCGCCTCCGGCGAGCCGGCGGCGAGCGCGGGGAGCGACTTCCTCGTCCCGGTGATGGTCGCGTCCGCGTCGCCCTGCTGGGCCGCCGCGCTGTAGGTCAGGACGCCGTTGGCCAGCCGCAGGCGGTACCGGGTGCCTGAGTCGGTCAGCACGACGTCGATCGTCAGCGTCAGGTCCCACGCCTTCGGGCCGTTCACCTGGATGGCGATGGCGTCGAACAGCATCTCGGGGGAGAGGTTGGCGTAGATGTCGGGCGCGTTGGTCTCCGTGGGCGTGCCGAACGACCCGTCGCGCAGCTCCGTGGCCCCCGAGAGGTAGACGCTGCGCCAGGTGCCGTTCTCCGACCCGTAGCCGAGCTGCTCGTACGTGTCGGCGAGCAGCTCGCGGGCCGCGGCGTGGTCGGGCTGCGCGAAGACGGCGTGGTTCGCCGCCTCGGCCGCCCAGCGGAAGTCTCCGGCGTCGAAGGCCTCGCGCGCGTTGGCCACGAGGGCGTCCACGCCGCCGGCGAGCTTCGCGTACCGCGTGGCCCGCTCCACCGGGGTGTGCTCCCACAGGTGCGCCGGGTTGCCGTCGTACCAGCCCATGTACCGCTGGTAGATCGCCTTGACGTTGTGGCTCACCGAGCCGTAGTAGCCGCGGGCGTGCCACGCGTTCTCCAGCGCCGGCGGGAGCGCGATCTCCTCGGCGATCTCGGCGCCGACCAGCCCCTTGTTGAGCAGCCGCAGCGTCTGGTCGTGCAGGTAGGCGTACAGGTCCCGCTGCAGCGAGAGGTACTCGACGGCCCGCTCGCGGCCCCAGGTGGGCCAGTGGTGCGAGGCGAACACGACGTCGAGGTCGCCGCCGAAGAGGTCCACCGTCTCGGTGAGGTACTGCGACCATGCGTGCGGGTCGCGCACGACGGCGCCGCGCAGCGTCAGCAGGTTGTGCAGGGTGTGGGTGGCGTCCTCGGCGGCGCACAGCGCGTGGTGGTCGGGGAAGTAGACGAGCATCTCCGTCGGGGCTTCCGTCCCCGGCGCCATCTGGAAGACCATCCGCACGCCGTCGACCGTCTCCTCCTGGCCCGTCGTGGTGATGTCCACGGTGGGGGAGATCAGGGTGACGGTGCTGCCGGTCGAGGTGGTCTGGCCCAGGCCCGCGCCGACCTGGCCCTGCGGCCCTCGCGCCAGCGCGGCGCCGTACATGTAGCCGGCGCGCCGGCCCATCGCGGTGCCGGCGTACACGTTCTCCGACACGGCGTGCTCGGTGAACCCCTCGGGAGCGAGGACCTGGACGCGCCCGGCGTCGACGTCCTCCTGGGTGGTGACGCCCTTGACGCCGCCGAAGTGGTCGACGTGCGAGTGGGTGTAGATGACGCCGGTGACGGGGCGGTCGCCGCGGTGCTCGCGGTACAGCTCCAGCGCGGCGGCCGCGGTCTCCTGGCCGATCAGCGGGTCGAGGACGATGACGCCCGTGCTGCCCTCGATGAAGGTCACGTTGGACAGGTCGAAGCCCCGGACCTGGTAGATGCCCTCGACGACCTCGAACAGGCCCTGCTCCGCGACGAGCTTCGACTGCCGCCACAGGCTCGGGTTCACGGTGTCCGGCGCGTCGCCGTCGAGGAACGCGTAGGTGTCGTTGTCCCAGTACACCGTCCCGTCGGGTCCGGTGATGGCGTTCGGGGTGCGCTTCCCGAGCAGGCCGCGGGTCGCGTCCTCGAAGTCCTGCGTGTCCGAGAACGGGAGACTGTTCAGGATCTCCTGCTGCTGGCTGACGACGGTGGGAGATGCGGGCTTGGGCGTCGTAGGCATGGCGCCCAGGCTGGCACCGTTCGATCCGTGGCGCGCGGCGAGGGTTCAGCCCTCGGCGGACGCCGCCGGGGCGCGCTTGCCCAGCTCCGCGGCGGTGAGCAGCAGCACGGCGGTGAGCAGCAGCGAGGCGACCATCACGGTGACGAGCACCTCGGGCGTGCCGACGAAGCTGGTCCCGGCGATGAGCAGCGCCGCGGACAGGTTGCGCTGCGCGGTGCCGAGCGACGTCACGGACCGCTGGGCGCGGCCGGAGCCGCCGAGCAGCCAGCCGACGACCAGCAGGACGACGGTGAGCACGAGTGTGGCGACCAGCACGCCCGTGCCGACCTGGTCCCAGATGGCGGGCAGGCCGACGATCACCGCGGCGCCGATGCCGAGCGCGAGCGCCGTCGTCGAGACGCGGTTGAGGATCGGGGCGAGCTTCGCGGCCTCCGGGTAGCGGGCGCGCACGGCCAGGGCGACCGCGAGCGGCAGCAGCATGAGCAGCAGGAGCGGCCGCGCGATGTCCCAGGCGCTCACGGTGACGCCGTCGACCAGCAGCGGCAGCACCAGCGGCACGTAGCCGACCGTGACCACCATGAGCAGCACCATCAGCCCCACCGAGTACGGCACCTCGCCGTGCGCGAGCTGCGCCAGCTTGGGCAGGAAAGGGGCGCCCGCGGCGACGCCGAGCAGCAGCAGCCCCAGGCTCTGGGAGTCGCTGAGCCCGAACAGCGCCGCGATGCCCCAGGCGGCGGCGGGGGCGACGACGAAGCTCGTCAGCAGACCGAGGAGCACCAGCCGCGCGTCCTTCAGCGGCGCGAGGACCTGCTGCACCGTGAGCGACAGCCCCAGGCCGATCATCGACGCTAGGACGAAGACGAGGATCGCGACCTGCGCGATCGCGGTGAGGACGTCGGTCACGGGAGCTCCTGGTGGTCGGTGTCGGTGCCGGCTCCCGAGCGGGCGGCACGGCGACGTTCGGCGAGGGCGTACGCCTCGCGGAGGGAGGCGAGCAGCACGTCCCGTTGAGGGACGACCGAGTCCTGGAGCCTCCGGGAGACGCCGCCGGCGGCGAAGCGGCGGGCCAGCGGCTCGGGGACGCCGCACACCACCACCTCGACGCCGTGGTCGTGCCAGCGGTCGAGCAGGCGGTCGAGGGACTTGAGGAACGTGGTGGACGGGATGCCTGCCGACCCGCGCAGCGAGATCACCAGGGCGGCGTCGTGGGTGCCGGCCGTGTGCGGCCACTCCTCCTCGAGCCGGTTCACCTCGGCGAAGAACCCCGAGCCCACGTAGTGCAGCACGGTGGTGCGCCCGCTGGGCAGGACGGCGGGGGCGTCCTCGACCCGGAAGTCGCCGTCGCCCGTGGGCACGAGCCGGATCAGGCGGCCGCGCTTGGCCGACTGCACCGCGAACAGCACGATCGACAGCGCGGCCCCGAGGAAGATCGCCTGCTGCAGCGGCAGCTGGGTGGTGGCGGCGAACGTCACGACCAGCGCCGCCGCGGAGAGCCAGGACGTGCGGAACACCAGGGTGATGTCCGCCCAGCGCCCGACGACGAGCTCGCCGCCGATGACGAGCAGCAGCCCACCGATCACCGCCATCGGGATCTGGCCGGCCAGCGGCCCGAGCACCAGCACCAGCACGACGAGCCAGAGCCCCGCGAAGATGCCGGCCCACCGGGTCTGCGCGCCGCCGCTGGTGGCGACGCCGGTGCGGGACAGCGACCCGCCCGTGGGCAGCGCGCCGAAGAACCCGCCGGCCACGTTGGCGAGGCCCTGCGCGGTGAAGTCCTTGGACACGTCCGTGCGCGAGCCGTCCGGGTTGGGGACGGCGGCGCCGATGCCCGCGGCCTGCGCGAGCGCGACGAGGGCGATCGCGAACGACCCCGTGGCCAGCGCGGGCAGGGCGCCCAGGTCCGGCAGCGTGAACGGGGGCAGCGAGCGCGGGATGGCGGCGATGTCGGAGACCCGCTCGACGTCGGTGCCCAGGACCGCGACGACGACGGTCACGACGACGAGCGCCAGCAGCGTGGCGGTCCTGCGCAGCCGGGGCACGACGTGCAGCACCGCCCAGACCGCGACGGTCGCGGCGGCGACCAGCACGGTCGCGAGGTCCCAGTCGCCCACGTGCACGACGGCCTCGACGAGCTTGCCCACGGTGTTGTGCGTGTCGGGCGTGTACCCGGTGGCGTCCTTGACGACGCCGGCGACGATCTGCACGGCGATGCCCGCCGTGAAGCCCGTCATCACCGCCGTCGACACGAACGACATCACCGAGCCGAGCTTGAGGACCCCCAGCAGCGTCATCCACAGCCCGACCATCACGGTCATGGTGGCGATCGCCCCCAGGTCGCCGGGGTCGAGCCCCGCGTCCCCCAGCACGCTCGTCGCCGTGAACGCGATCGCGCTGGTCAGGGTGGTGACCATGAGGACGGTGCGGGAGAAGATCGACCCGATCACCGTCGGCACGGCGCCCGACCACAGGCCCAGCGGCGCCGCGAACCCGCCCACCGTCGCGTACGCCATGCCCTCCGGGATGGAGAACAGGCCGGTGACGAAGCCGGAGACGACGTCGCGGGGCGTGGGGCGGGGGAGGCGGCGGCCGCCGGCCACGGGCCGCGGACGCTGGTCGGGCGCCGGGACAGGTGCCGCAGCGTCGTTCACTCGGTTGTCCTCCAGGTCGTCGCCGCAGGGTGCACTGTGCACCCTGCCGCAGGCCCTGGGGTCGCGCGACCGCTGCTACGGGGCCGAGGTCACGAGCAGTCGAGGTCCTCGGCCACCGACGCCGTCGCGTCCACGACGGACTGCGCCTCGTCCTGCAGGCCGGCGGCGGCCTCCGCGAGGGTGGTGTCGGAGTCGACCGCGTCGAACGCCGTGACCAGCGAGTCCCAGGCGCGGGCGACGTCGTCGGTGCGGTCGTCGGTCACGTCGGCGATGCTCTCGTGCAGAGCCTGTTGCGTCTCCGCGGCCTGGTCGCGGGCGGCCTGCACCTCCGCGACGGTCGCGTCCGGACCGAGCACCCGTACGAGGTCCTCCACGTCCTCCGTATAGGCGGCGAGGGCCTCGCACGCGGCCGCGGTGTCCTCCCCGACCGCGTCGGTCGTGTCGGCGCCGCACCCGGCCAGCGCCAGCCCCAGGGCGCCGAGGAGCGCGAGCCGGGAGGGTCGTGCGGTCGGCTGCCTCATGGTCGGCCTCCTTCGTCGGGCGCCCGGACCAGGGCGTCACCTCGACTGTCACCGACCCCGGCGCCGCTCGCGAGCGGGCGAAGGCACCGGTGCCGTGTTCTCGCGACGCGGTCGAGTCGGGACAAAAGCCACGTTCGACGAGCCGAAGCGGGTGAACTCTGGCAACTTCGGTGGTGGTGTTCGCGCGCGAGGTGGCGCGCGGGCTGTTGGCACCGAGGTGTGGGAGGGGCACTGATGGTGGAAGGTCGCAGGTCAGCGGGCACGAACGCGCGCCACGGAAGGAGGCGTCGCGACGGGAGACGGTTCGGCCGCGGCTGGAGCGTCCTCGGCGTGCTGACGCTCGGGCTGGCCGGGGCGATCATCCCGGCGACCTCGGCCTCGGCGGCGAGCTGGGCCATCGGGAAGTCGGAGACCAGCACCGGGCCCTATCAGCCGGGTCAGACCGTCACGTGGGTCGTGACCATCTCGTGCTCCGACCCCAACCAGGACCCGTGCACGCCGACGACCATGACGGACCCGCTGCCGGACAACGTCGAGCTCGTCAGCGCGTCGATCCAGAGCGCGGGGGCGGGCACGGTCAACCCGCAGATCGACGCCGACACGGACACCGACACGGTGACCTACACGGCCGACAGCGTGAACAACGGGCAGCAGTCGCAGATCCTCATCACGGCGGAGGTCGCCGACGACATCCCGTACAGCCAGGACGGCGTGCCGATCACCAACACGGCGACGGTGGACTCGGACAACGCGGAACCCGCGTCGGCGAGCGACGACATCATCCCCGAGGTGCCGCTGAGCCTCGACTCCGAGACCACGAAGTCCATCGACCCGGAGGGTGCGATCGCGAGCCCCGGCACCCCGGCGACGGTGACCATCGGCGGCACCAACACGTCGAACGACCCGGTGGACTCCCTGGTCATCACGGAGCCGACGGCAGGGATCGAACCGAACCCGTTCATCTACCTCGGCTTCACCGGCTGGGGCGCCGTCTCCTGGCCGGCCGGCGCGACGTCGGCGGACGTGACGTTCACGTGTGCCGACGGCTCGACCCCGACCGAGACCTCGACGGACGTCGACACGCTCCCCGACCCGCCGGCCGGCTGCGAGGTCGAAGGCTTCACGGTCGAGTTCGACGGCGAGATCGAGATCGGCGCCGACGCGTCGATCCCGTTCGACGTCGAGCAGACCGACGCGGTCACCGACCTCACCGACACCACCACGGTGACCGACACGACGTCGTCGAACGTGGTCCACGGCGACGACGAGTCCGACCCGACGACCGCCAGCGACACGTACGTCATCACCCCGCCGAACAACGCCGTGACGGCGACGAAGTCGTTCGACCCGGCCGTGGTGAGCGCGGGGTCCCCGACCACGGTGACCCTCGGCGCGACGAACGACGGCGACCCGACGACCTCGATGACGATCACCGAGCCGTCCGAGGGTACGCCGAGCCCGTTCGAGGGCGACGACCCGCTGACCTTCACCGGCTGGGGCACCGACGGCGCCGGTGCCGGTGTCGTGTGGCCGAACGACGCCGACGCCGCGAGCGTGACGTTCACGTGCGCCGACGGGACGACGACCGACCCGATCCCCGCGGAAGCCGAGGACACGCTGCCGGACCCGCCCGCCGGGTGCACCGTGGTCGGGTTCTCGATCGAGTACACCGGGAGCATCGTCACCGGTGCCGAGGCGACGATCCCGTTCACCGCGGACACGGACCCCGAGCAGGCCGAGGACAACGTCGAGCACCCGAACGAGATCACCGCGGACATCCCGAACGCCTCGGACACCGCGGACGCGACCCTCGAGACGCTCACGGACCGGCTCGCGACGGACACCACCAAGTCGATCTCGCCGTCCACGATCCCCGCGCTGCCGGGCCAGACCGTCGTCGTCGGGCTCCCCACCCAGCTCCTGCCGTTCGGCGAGGACGGGTCCACCACGAACGCGGATCAGGTCGTGGTCCAGGATCCGACCGACACGGACGCCCCGGGTCCGTTCTGGGACAACTTCACCGCGTCGTCGGTGCGGTCCACGGACGTGCCCGCGGGCACGTCACTGACGATCAACTACTGGAACGGCACCGCGTGGGTGGAGGCGCCCGACTGCGGGAGCCCCGTCCAGGGCGCCGCGACGGTCAACTGCGACCTGCCGGACGACGCGCAGGGCGTGCAGTTCGTCTACGACGACAATTCCGGTAACGGCATCCCCCCGGGCACGAGCTTCTCCCCGAACTTCGTCGCGGCGTACGACGGGCCCGAGGACGCGGACGACCCGATCGAGAACTGCGGCGCGTCGAGCGCCTCGAGCGAGACCGTCGCGCCGACCGAGCCCGCCGAGGGCTGTGACACCGTCGACCCGTTCCCGGTCCCGACCAACCCGGGCGACCTCGACTTCATCGACAAGACCTTCCTTGCGCCCGAGGGGCAGAGCGGCACGCCGTACACGCTGCGCGCCCGCACGCAGGACGAGATCACGGCGCAGATCACCTGGTCGACCAACGGGTTCGAGGGCGTGGACCCGATGGTGATCAGCGACATCGCGGACCCGGTCGCGGCGGACGACCCCGCCATCGCCGGCTCGTACTACGACGCCTTCAACCTCGTCGAGATCCAGACCGACGACCCGCTGCTCCAGTACGACCAGATCGAGAGCGTCGAGCTGTTCATCGACGGCGCCTGGGTGGAGGCGGCGGGCGACCCGTGCCCGGAGGCGTGCGACGGCACCTTCCCGGGGTACACGCTCACGGCCGACGAACAGGAGAGCGCGACCTCGGCGCGCCTCACGTACACGGAGTCGCCGTCGCGTGACGACTTCCCGTCCGACCCGACCGTGCCCGCCGCCGGTTCGGGCGTGGCCCGCTCCACGCAGTCGGACGGCCGGCACCTCGACCTGACGTTCCAGCTCCGCGACGACCGCCGCAGCGGCGGCCCGGCGTTGGGCGAGCAGCAGGGCGAGATCTACAACAACCCCGACGACCCGGGCCTCGTCACCGACACCGCCCGCGGCACCGCGACCTTCCAGGGGACGGACCGCACGGACACCGACGCCGACGACGTGCTGATCCTCGACGAGCCCATCAACGTCGGGATCACGAAGGACTGGACCGGCGGCCCGCTCTCCGTGCCGCCCGAGGGCACCCCGTACGAGGACTTCCCCTCGACCGTCGCGACGATCACCGCGTCGAACAACTCCGTCGCTCGGGTGGACGAGCTGCGCATCGCCGAGCCGTCGTCGGCCAACAACGACCTCGTCGTCGAGCCGGAGGTCGGTGAGGGCACCAGCCCGTTCGACGCGTTCACCCTGACCGACATCATCGATGTCGCGCCCCCGGACGGGACCGAGACGACCACGGTCACGCTGACCACGGTGGGCGGCGGCACCACGGACTACACCGAGGCGGAGGCCGAGGCGCTGACCGCGGCCGACCTCGAGGACGTGATCGGGGTCGAGGTCACGTTCGACGGGCGCATCGCGTCCAACGAGTCGGGGAACAACCAGGGCGTCCTGGAGATGAACCTCAAGCTGCGCGAGCTCGACCGGTACACCGGCGAGCGGGTCACCGTGGATCACGATCCGAACCCGGTGCCGAACAGCGCCGGCGCCGAGGTGTCCGACCCGGGCGGCACGACCGACCAGACGCCGCAGGCCTGGGACACCGCGGACATGGAGCTCCAGGACGCCGAGATCTCCATGGAGGAGACCAAGTCGTTCAGCCCGGCCACGATCGTCGAGCCCGGGACGGACGCCGAGGAGAACCCGACGTCGACGCTCACCATCACCGGCCAACCGACCGGGCCGTCGCGCGCGGTGGAGATGACGCTCACGGACGTGGACGGCAGCTTCTGGAACCAGTACGACCTCATCGGCTTCGACGCGTCGACGCTCACCGCGCCGATCGACCAGGTCCAGGTGGACGCCTACACCGGCGGCACCTACGACGAGGCGAGCGACACCTTCACCGGGGGCACGTGGACCGACGGCGAGCCGTCCGGGACGTTCGCGCTGCCCGGCGGCGTCAGCGCCGCGGACGTCGTCGGCCTGCGGTTCACGTTCACCAAGGCCGACGGGACGATCTGGGAGAACCCCGCCAACCCCACGCAGGCGGTGAACCTCGAGGTGCAGGTGCGTGACACGCTGCGCTCCGACCCGAGCACCCCGGTGCCGAGCGACCTGGAGCAGAACGACCCGGCTCCGGGCGAGGATGCACCGGGCGTCGCCACCAACGACGTGACGTCCACGGTCACGGGCGCGGACCTGGTCTTCAACCCGGAGGACCCGGAGAACCCCGTCCCGGTGACCGCCGACGCCGAGGCGTCGGGCACGATCAACTACCAGCACACCGAGAACGGCGTGAAGATCGTCAAGGACTTCGACACCGACATCACCGGGGGGACGAAGCCTCCGGGCGCTCCCTTCCCGATGAACATCACGGTGACGAACGTCGGGAACCGGCCGATCTACGACCCGGTGGTGATCGACGACCCGATGCCGAGCGACCCCGACGGCCCGCAGCTGCGGCTCGCGGACGTCGACGAGCCGTTCGGCTACGCGCTCACGGAGCCCGGCACACCGCCCGTCGGTCAGCCCAACGGGCCGCAGATGCCGACGGACCCGGACGAGGTGACCGTGGACCAGGACGGCAACATCGCGGGCCTGACCTGGACCTTCCCCGAGGGAACGGTGCTCGAGGTGGGGCAGGTCTACACGATCACCGTGCAGGTGGAGTTCCGCACGACCTTGGCGGCCAACACGGTGGTCGACAACACGGCCGGCGTCACCGGCGAGCGCCCCTGGGACGTCTGCCAGGCCCAGTCCGGCGACGACGGGAGCACCATCGACGGTCGCATCAACGAGGAGACCGGGGCGTGCGAGGCTGATTCCGACGTGACGCCCATCCCGTCCGGTGTCCTCTCCGAGTCGAAGTACGTCAAGGCGACCAACGACGAGTACCCGCTCGGCATCATGGTCGACCCCGACCAGCCGGGGAGCGTCACCCCCGAGGACTGCGAGCCGAACGCGGCCGGGTTCTACGCCTACCCGTGCACGCCGATCATCCCGCCGGGCCAGAACGAGACGTGGCGGGTCCGCGTGGACAACGTCGGCAACCTGCCCTTGGACAAGGTCGTGCTCTACGACCGCCTGCCGACGCCCGGGGACACCTCGTCCGACCCGACCAGCGCCTCGGAGCGCGGGTCGCAGTGGACGCCGATCCTCACCAACGACCCGCCGCCGCAGGTCGTCAACGCGCCCGCCGGCAGCACCACGACGTTCTACTACACGACCGTCGACGACTACTGCGCCGACGACCTGATCGATCCTGTCAACGACCCCACCTGCCCGGACGACCCGGAGACGGGATGGGCCGAGCTGACCACCGACACCCCGGAGGAGACCTACGAGCAGATCACCGCGATCAAGACGGTGATCGAGATGGCGCCGGACCGTCTCTTCCAGCCGGGCAGCTTCATCGCTCTGGAGGCGACCTCGACCACTCCGCCGGAGGTGCCCGAGGCGGGCGACCGGTCGATCGCCTTCAACTCGGCAGCGGCGTCCGGCGTCGTCGTGACCCAGGCGGGGGACGAGATCAACTCGCTGCGCGCCGAGGGGGTCAAGGTCGGCGTCGCCACGGCGTCCGGCCCGCTCCAGGTGGCCAAGCTGGTCACCGGCGAAGGAGCGGCGAACGCCCCTGACTCGTTCGACCTGACGGTCGAGTGCACGTCCGCGGTGGGCACATGGGTGGAGGAGGACCTGGCGCCGATACCCATCACCGTCACGCCCGGGACACCGGTGGTCGTGCCGAACCTCCCGTACGGGGCGGAGTGCACCGTCACCGAGGACGGGGACGCCGGCCAGACCGAGCTGATCGCCCCCACCGTGACGATCGAGAGCGAGGATCCGGACACCCCGACGGAGCTCATCGCGATCAACCGGTACGACCTGTCGAGCATCGTCATCGACAAGGACGTCGTCAGCGACGCCGTGGACCAGGACGGCAACCCGGTCGTGTTCGGGCCGTTCGACGGCACCGTGGAGTGCACGTTCCTCGGCGAGGACGTGTACGCCGAGGGCTTCGGTCCGGACGACCCGATGACGTTCGAGCTGAACGACGGCGACGAGGTGGAGTTCACCGGCCTGCCGGTGGGTGCGGAGTGCACGGTGACCGAGACGGGCGCCGGCAACGCCTCGTCGACGACGATCACCGTCGACCAGGGTCTGCCGGGGCACCCGGTGACCACGGACGGGCCGGCCACGGACCTCACGCTGCTGGGCGACGTCGCGGGTCAGAGCACCAACGAGGTGACGCTCACCAACACCTACGACGTCGGCGCGATCGACCTGCAGAAGGTGGTCGACGGCGAGGGGGCGGCCGCCTACGGCGACGGGCCGTTCGACATCGACGTGGTCTGCACGTTCGACGACGGCGACGGCACCGGACCCCAGACGGTCTACGACAGCACCGTGGTGCTGGGTGGCGCCGGGCCGCTCGACGCGGAGATCGCCAACCTGCCCGCGGGGGCGGGGTGCACGATCACCGAGACGGACGACGACGGTGCCACCGGCTCGGTCGTCGTCCCGGACACGGTGACGGTCGGCGCCGGGGAGACCGCCGAGGTGGTCATCACCAACACGTTCGACGTCGGCTCGATCGAGGTCAACAAGGACCTCGCCGGGCTCGGGGCACTGTACGGTCCTGGGCCGTTCGAGGTGGAGCTCGAGTGCGCGTACGAGGACGTGGACCTGACCATCCCGGGCGGCGCGACGCGCGAGATCGACGGCGGCTCCAGCGTCACCTACGACGGCCTGCCCGTCGGCTCCGAGTGCACGCTCACCGAGACCGACGACTTCGGCGCCTCGTCCACCACCATCTCCGTCGACGGCGGGGACCCGGTGGACGGCACCGAGGTGGACGGCATCGTCGTCCCGCCGGCGCAGGAGGACGGTTCGCCGACCACCGTCACGCTGGACGTGACGAACACGTTCGACACCGCCCCGCTGGTGGTGCGGAAGGTGGTGGACGGCGACGGCGCGGGCTTCGCCCCGGACATGCCGGAGCTGCCGCCGTTCCCGGAGATCCCGGACCCGCTGCCGACCGACCCGGACGAGATCGACGCGCTCATCAACGAGGTCTCCGACTACCTGGCCCAGGTGCGCGACGCGTACCAGGAGCTGCCGTACGCGGTCACCCTGGAGTGCACGGACAACCAGGGCGAGCCGGTGGGGGCCATCCCCGGCGGCGCGGACCGTCGGTTCGGGCCCGGCGTCCCCGCGGTCTACTTCGGGCTGCAGGACGAGGACTCGTGCACCGTCACGGAGACGGACGACGGCGGCGCGACGTCGACCTCGATCACGCCGGAGCAGCCGATGACGATCGACGGCGACGCCACGATCCAGGAGCCGAACGAGGCCACGGTGACCAACACCTACGACACCGGGTCGATCGAGGTCGACAAGGTCGTGGACGGTGAAGCGGCGGAGTTCGTCACGGCGCCGTTCGAGGTGTCGCTGGCCTGCACGTTCGAGGGCCAGGACATCGAGATCCCGGACGGGGCCACGCGGACGGTGACGCCGGACGAGCCGGCCACGTACGACGGCCTGCCGATCGGCGCGGAGTGCGTGGTCACGGAGACGGACGCCGCGGGCGCCGCGTCGTCGACGATCTCCACGACTGTCGAGGACGGCGACCCCGGCCAGGTGGTGGTGCCGGGTGCGGACGCCGACCCGGCGGTGGTCACGGTGACCAACACGTTCGACGTCGGGTCGGTCGCCGTGGACAAGGTGGTCGACTTCGAGGGCGACTCCTACGACGTCGGGCCGTTCGAGGTGACGCTGGCCTGCACCTTCCAGGGGCAGGACATCGAGGTCCCGGGCGGCGCGGCGCGCGAGATCGCGGCCGGGGACACCGTCACCTACGAGGGCCTGCCGATCGGCGCGGAGTGCGTCGTGACGGAGACCGACGACGGCGGCGCGGCCTCCTCGACGGTCTCGGTCGTCGACGGCGGGGATCCCGGCGCGGTGACGGTCGCGGCGGGCGACCCGGCCCAGGTGACGGTCACCAACACCTTCGACCCGCCGCCCGCGCCCCCGGGTGGCGGCGACGACGGTGGCGGTGACAACGGTGGCGGCGGCTGGCTGCCGACGACGGGTGCGGACATCGCCCTGTGGGTCGGGATCGCCGTGCTGCTGGTCGCCGGCGGCGTGATCCTCGTCGGGGTGCGGCGCCGGAACCAGCACTGACGGACACCGCGATGGCGCCGGCCCTGGTCACAGGGCCGGCGCCGTCGTCGGCGGGCGGAAACGTCCCGGCAGGGATGAATTCGACGGCGCTGGTCTTCCAGGTCGTCGCCGGGACGGGGAACCGCAAGCAGCCCCAGCCCTGACGCGGCGGCGCTACGCGGCGGTGCCGAAGTCCTTGCGGCGTCGTGACCCGTGCGCCGTCTCGCCGTCGGGCACGATGGCGTCGGCCGGCACCATGGTGTCGGCGGGGACGAGGCTGCCCGCGCCGAGGCGGGTGCCGGAGCCCACGCGGGCATCGTTGCCGACGACGCCGCGGACGCCGACGTGCACGTTCTCCTCGACGCGGGCGCCCTGCCCGACGACGGCGTCCACGTCCACCCAGCTGAAGCGGCCCACCGTAGCGCGGGCGCCCACGCGTGCTCCGGCCTCGACGTAGGCGCCGGGCCGGATGGTCGCTTCGGGGTGGACGGTCGCGTGCGGCGAGACATAGCCCTCGCCGTTGTCGTGCCGGAGGTAGCGGGTGAACTTCCCCGGCTCGTGCTCGATCTCGACCTTTCGGGGGATGCGTCGCAAGAGTGCTCCTCGTGGTGCGGGTGAATCTTGTGACATAACGCGCAAGCGGCGCCTGGTGTTCCCGGGCGCACGGTCGTCGGCCGAGGCGCTGCGTCCGGCCGTGTGCAGTACGGTCGGGTCCACAGCGAGGCGAGAGCGCATCTTCGTGGCGCGTGGACGAGAGGGAGCGCTGGCGTGCGCAGACACCGTGCGAGGCTGGCGGACGTGGCCGAGGCCGCAGGCGTGTCGATGTCGACCGCGTCGAAGGCCATCAACGGCCGCGGACGGATCAGCGCCGACACCCGCCGGAGGATCCTCGACAGCGCACGCGAGCTGGGGTTCGTCGCCAGCAGCGGGCCGGGCCGGCAGCCGGTCACGTCCGTGGGGGTGCTCGCCGCCGACCTGGAGTCCCGGTTCTCGCTGCCGATCCTCGACGGCCTCGAGGACGGGCTGAGCTCGTACTCGTCCTTCGTGCACCTCTGCAACGCCCGCGGCGACCGGCTGCGCGAGCGCCACCAGCTCAACGCCCTGCTGGACCGCCGGGTCGATGGGCTGATCGTCGTGGGCGGGCGCACGGAGGAGCGCGACCCGGTGGGCGAGGACCTCCCCGTGCCGGTCGTCTACGTGCACAGCCGCTCCCGGAACCCGCGGGACACGTCGTTGATCGTGGACGACGCGCAGGGCGGACGCCTCCAGGTGGAGCACCTCGCCACGCTCGGGCGGACCCGGCTCGCGCACATCAGCGGCCGGCCGCAGTACCGGGTGGCCGCCGACCGCAAGCTCGGGGTCGCCCAGGCGGCCGAGGCCCTGGGGATGCGGCTCGTCGCCGAGCTCGCCGACGGCCCCCGGACGGCTCTGTGGGGTCGCTCGGCCATGCTCCGCATCCTCGAGAGCCACGACGTCGACGCCGTGGTGTGCGACTCCGACGCCATCGCGCTCGGCGTCATCGACCAGCTCCGGCGCGTGTCCGTGCGTGTGCCCGAGGACGTCGCGGTCGTCGGGTACGAGAACTTCGGCCCGCTGGTCTGGAATTCCGACCCCAGCATCACGAGCGTCGACATGAAGCTGGAGGCCATGGGGCGCGAGGCGGCGCGGCGGTTCCACGACGCGGTCACGGGCCGCGGCCTCGAGCCGGGGGTCGTCGCGATGCCGTGCGAGCTGGTGCCGCGCGGGTCGACGACACCCGGCCTCTGACGCGCGCCGTTGGCCGACCCGGCGCCCGCGGTTCGCGGCCGTCGTGCCGAGGTCGTCCCCGCCGGTGTTCCCCACCCTGCCGTTCCTGTTGACGTGCCCTGCCGCTGGCGCTACGTTCAGGAAACCGCATTCCCGTAATGTTGCGCACGTACAGAGAGGTACGGACGATGAGGGCACGACGGTCTGCAGTGCGATCAGGAGTGGCGTTCGTCGCCGGGCTGGCGGCGGCCCTGACGGCCGTCGCGGTCCCCGCGGCCCCGGCGTCGGCGGGCTACGACGCCCTGCCGGCGTTCCCCGGGGCGGAAGGATTCGGGTACGCGGCCACGGGTGGACGCGGGGGCGAGGTCTACCACGTCACGAGCCGCGAGCTGACGGGCCCGGGCACGTTTCACGACGCGCTCACCACCGCGGGCGACGTCCCGCGGACGATCGTCTTCGAGATCTCCGGGGACGTGACCGTCCCGCAGATCGTGGTGCGCGACAAGAAGGGGATCACGATCGCCGGCCAGACGGCGCCGGGTGACGGCGTGACGATCAAGGGCAACACGGTCCGGTTCATCGACAGCAGCGACATCGTCATCCGCAACATGCGGTTCCGGCTGGGCTCGGGATCCACGGACGACGCCATGTACATCGAGGACTCCCAGAACGTCATCGTCGACCACTCGTCGTTCTCCTGGGCGGGCGACGAGGTGCTCTCGATCAAGAGCAAGGACTACGAGAACCCGAGGTCAAAGAACATCACGGTGCAGTGGTCGATCATGTCGGAGGGCCGGCTGACCCACTCCATGGGCGGGCTCGTGGAGATGAACACCATCTCGATGCACCACAACCTCTACGCCCACAACAACGACCGGAACCCCAAGACCAAGGGCGTCATGGACTTCGTGAACAACGTCGTCTACAACTGGGGCGACTTCCCCTACGTGGCCGGCGGCGAGTCCGGCACCAAGGGATACGGCAACGTGGTGGGGAACTACTTCGTCGCCGGCGCGAACTCCGCGAACCCCACCGCGGCGGTCGTGCGGGGCAACGAGAACTACCAGGTCTTCCTCGACGACAACCGGATCGACAGCGACAGGGACGGGGTGCTGAACGGGAAGGACACCGGCTCGGGGATGATCGAGGCCGCCCGCCCGGCCGTCCGGGTGCCCGAGCGCTTCGAGTACCCGCCGGTGCACACCCAGAGCCCCCGCCGGGCGCTCGACCTGACGCTCGACCACGCCGGCGCCTCGGTGGCGCGGGACGCGGTGGACGAGCGGGTGGTCGACGAGGTACGGAACCAGACCGGCGCGATCATCGGGCACGAGTCGGACGTCGGGGGCTACCCGGAGCTCGACGAGGGCACCCCGTCGCCCGACGTCGACCGGGACGGCATGGCCGACGCCTGGGAGCGCGAGCAGGGCCTCGACCCCGCCGACCCGGAGGACCGCAACGGCGACGCCGACGGCGACCGGTACACCAACCTCGAGGAGTACCTCAACGAGCTCGCGGCGCCGGGGTTCCCGCGGGGCTACCCGACGGAGCCGGTGTCCTGGTCGGGGGAGCCCTTCGAGCCGCCGGCGCCGGAGAGCCCGGAGACGGCCCCGGCAGTGCCCCTGAACGGCGACGCCATCCGCAGCGCCGTCGTCACGGACTCGAGCAGCGCGGGGGCGGCCAACGCCGCGCTGTGGTCGATCCAGCAGAACCTGCAGGTGGGTGACTACGTGGCCGGGGACCGGATGACCGGCAGCAAGGCCTACCGGTTCACGTCCGTGCCGCCGGAGATCCAGGGCCTCGAGTGGGTCCGGTCGGCCGTCGAGTCGCGTGCCGCCACCAACGACGACCTGCTCTCGTTCTACCTGCCCGTGGACGCGGACGTCTGGGTCGCGCACGACACGCGCATCTCGCCGCGCCCGGCCTGGCTGACCGAGGGCTACGAGGCCACGGACCTCACCGTCGCCGACGACCACGGCGGTGGGTGGAGGCTCTTCAAGGGGCGGTTCCCCGCCGGGTCGCACGTCGTGACCGGGGCCAACGGGGGCGGAACGGTCCTCAACTACTTCGTCGCCGTCGACCCGGTGCCGAGCGGGAACGAGCCCGTGGGCACCGCGCCGGGCGCGGTCCGCGCAGAGCCGTCGGGGGCCGCGGGCACCCCGGAGGTCGCGCTCTCCTGGGCGGGCTCGCCCGGCGCGACCGCCTACCTGGTGGGCCGTGCGTCGTCCTCCGAGCCCGAGACGCGGATCGTCGCGAGCACCACGGACACCTCGTTCCGCGACGCCGACGTCGAGGCCGGGGTCCCGTACCGGTACCAGGTGACCGCGGTCGGGCCGGGTGGCGCCTCCGAGGCGTCGGCCGAGGCGCGCGTGCTGGTCACGTCGGGGTCGACGACGGCGCCGGCGCCCGGCGACCTCGGCGTCACCGCCGAACGGAGCTACTCCGTCGACCTCGCGTGGTCCGGCGTGGAGGGCGCCACCGCGTACGGGGTCTATCGCGCGCCGTCCGACGGCGGCACGTTCGAGCTGCTCGACCACGTGCGCGACCCGGGGTACACCGACGACACCGCGGAGCCGTCGTCGACGTACCGGTACGCCGTCACGACGGTCTCGCCGGGCGGCGAGTCGGAGCGCTCCTCCGACGTCACGGGGACGACGTCGGGCCCGCTGGACCCGGTCACGGCCCCGGGGCAGGTGCACGCGGCGGAGGTGTCGGCCGCGGCGTTCACGCTGGGCTGGGAGCCCGTGCCGGGGGCGGAGTCGTACCAGGTGTACCGCCGGGACGGCGACGGCGCGTTCTCGCGCGTCGCCACCACCACGGAGCCGCGGTACGAGGACGACACGATCAGCGCCTCGGTGGCGTCCTACGACTACGCCGTCACGGCGGTCAACGAGCTCGGCGAGTCGGAGCGGAGCGAGAGCGTCACCGTCGCGCTGCCCGTGCCCGCGCCGCCGACCGACCTGCGCGTGGGGCTCCAGGGGGCCACGTTCACGGGTCTGATCTGGACGTCGGGCGGGGGCGCGTCGGAGTACCGCGTCCTGCGGACCGCGGAGGGCGGCGAGCCCGAGGAGGTCGGCGTCGCGAAGGTGCACACCTTCTACGACCGGACCGCCGAGCCCGGCACCGCGTACTCCTACCAGGTGGTGGCCGTGAACGCGGCCGGCGCGTCCGAGCCGTCCGCGCCGCTGCTCGCCCGCACGCTGCCGGCGCCGTCGTGAGGCGGCCCGGCGTGAGGTGACCGGCGGTCAGACCGTGGCGGGGAACCCCTCCAGCTGGACGTCCCAGTCGGAGGGGAACCCGTCGCCACGGTCGGCGTGCCGGCGCGCCATCAGCGCGACGGCCGCGAGCAGCCCGCCGTTGCCGGGGAGATACAGCGGCAACGACCCCGTCTGGTGGTTGTGCCCGTTCGGCAGGACGACGTTCTTGCCCGCCCCGTCCATCAGCGCGTCGACGGCCCACCCGGGCTCGCCCAGGCGCGTCGCGGTCATCGCCATCATGGGGTAGTCCCACCCCCAGGTGGAGCCCCAGTCCCAGTCGCGGAGCACGTCCTGGTAGGTGGCCCGCATGACGTCGGGGTCGATCAGCCCGACGTCCGGGACGATGCCGAGCGCGCCGAGCATCGAGGGGTGGTCGGACCGGATCGTGTACGGCTCGACGTCGACCCCCGTGTAGACGCCGTCGCGCACGTGCGGCGCGACGATGCGCTCGGCGACGTCGGACCACCGCTCCTGCACCGGCAGGCCCAGCCGCTCGCGCCACGCGTTGGCGGTGCGCAGGGCCCAGCGCCAGTACGCCAGCTCGAACGGCGGGTTCGACATGCGGTCACGGTCCCCCGCGTAGCGCTCCTGCGCGGGGACGATCGGGGGACCGAGCGTGAACCCGTCCGCACCCTCCCGGGCGTAGTCGGCCATGAACTCCGCCGACTCGAAGACGATCTCGGCCTGCTCGCGCAGGAACGCGTCGTCCCCCGTGACCCGGTGGACGAGCTCGGAGAGATAGATGACGTGGGGCTGCTGCCAGACCAGGTGGACGCCGATCGAGCTCGGGGTCTCACGCAGCACGGAACCGAGCTGCTTGGGCCAGCGTGCCCCCGCGTAGCCCTGGGCCTGCGCCGTCGCCCGGGCCAGGGGGAGCGCGTGCCGGTACCAGCCGAGGCTGGGCCGCAGCAGCTCGGGGCGCCCCCACATCGGGAAGTGCGCCGCGTGCCACCAGTGCATCTCGAGGTGGAACTTGCCCCGCCACGAGTTGCACACCAGGCCCGTCTCCTGGGGCGGGAGCGACCCCGCGCAGTTGACGGCGGTGACGTACTGCGACAGGACCACCCGTCGCTCGAGCTCCCGGGCCCGGGGGTCCGCGGACCCCTCGAGCCGGACGGCGGCGCCGGACTCCCAGAACCGCTGCCAGTGCTCGCTCGACGCCCGGAACACCTCCTGCGCGTCACCGGCCCGCGTCGCCGTGCTCTCGTGCCCGGCGCGGGCGGGCAGCAGCACCATGTCGCCGCGCCCGTCGGTGGTGAACTCCACGACGGCGTCCACGACGTCCGCCGTGGGCCGCAGGACCACGCGGTGCGGCTCGACGTGCGACAGCTCGGCACCGGTGGCCCCGATGTGCACGCGGTACGTCGAGCCGTCGAGCCGGCGCTCCACGAGCCACCCGCCGGCCACGGGGGTGACGCTCGTGGAGTGGGCGTCGGGCGAGTCCCAGTCGGCGGCGTTGTGCCAGTCCGACGAGCCGTACGGGAAGTCGACGGCGACGGCGAGGCCGGCGGCGAGGGCGGAGCGGACGGTGACGCCGACCCGGTCCCGGGTGGGGTGGACGGCCGTCCGCACCCGGACGGGCGCGCCCCGGTGGGTGAAGGAGCTGTCCACCGTCCCCGACCAGAGGTCCAGGACCTGCCGGGTGTCCGAGAGGTCGCCCGGGCGCAGCGCGACGAGGCCGTCGCCGGCCGTGTCGTCGGCGGGCACGGCGACGAAGCCGACGCGGCCGAGGTCCAGGCGGTGGGGGTTGGCCCGGAACCACCGGTTGGCGTCGTACCCCGGGGTGCCCGGCCGGCTCTCCTCGACGTACGGGACGAGCCGGCCGTCGACCTCGTACCGCCGGGTGGTCTCCTCCAGCGCGTACTCGCGGTCGCCGGCGATCGAGTGCCACGCCCACTGCGACTGCGTCCCCAGGAGCGTGCCCGGGGTCTCCCGGTCGGGCTCGTGCCCGCGCTTGTGCACGGGGTACTCGTCCGGCATGGACTGGAGGCCGGTGAGGTCCACGGTGAGGGCGAACTCGCCGTTGCCGACCGTCACCGGGCTGCGCGGGTCGAGGGTGGTCTGCTCGACGTCGTGCCGGCGCACGAGCGCGCGCCGGTCGATCGGGTGGGAGTACACGGAGGTGCCCTTTCAGGCGTGACGGGCGGTGGGCGTTGCGGCGACGACGTCGTCCGCCGGCGCGTCGGAGGCGAGCTGCCGGACACGGTCGTCGTCGAGGACGCCGTCGGCGACGAGCACGCGGACGCGCCGCCGCAGGGGCTCGTCCACCGGCGCGGTCGTGCGGCGGTCCCACGCGAGCGCGAGCCCGACACCGGGATACCCGGCGGACCGGACGAACCACGGGTCGGTGTCGTCGTCGTGCGGGGCGACGAAGACGAGCGTGGCGGTGCCCGACGCGAACTCGGCGGTCCAGGCCAGCCACGAGGACGTGGTGCCGTGCACGGCCCGCTCGCCGACGTCGTGGGCGGTGCGCACGCGGACGTCCGTGCAGGGCGCGATCCGCCAGAAGAAGCCGCCGTAGCCGCCGCCGGCCCGGCCGTTGCTGCCCGGGCCGCCGAGCGGGACGGGGGAGCCGGTCGCGCTGCGGAGCTCGGTCGACAGGTCCAGCCACCAGCCGTCGCGCGCGGGCGACGCCTCCCACCGGCGCCGCTCCGTGAGGAGGGGAGCGCCCGACGGGTCGCACCACGTGAGGGCCTGGTCGGCGACGCCGCCGTCGCGCCCGTGGTGGTCGAGCCGCACGCGGCCGTGGTCGGCGCGCCAGACGTAGGCGCGGTCCTGCGTGGTGAAGGTGCGGCCGCCCCAGTGGTTCGTGCCGTCCACGTCCTGGATCGCCAGCCCGGCGCCGAGGTGCCAGGCGTGGTCGGCGGGCAGGTGGTCGGTCACGACCACGCCGCCGAGGGTGGAGACCGGGTGCGCGTACGGCCGAGGGGACAGGGTCGTCGCCACGTCGGTGCCGTCGCGGAGCTCGGCCACGGGCACGCCGTCGACGGCGAGCACGTCGCGGGAGGGTCGCGTCCTCGCCCAGGGCACGCCGAGCTCGGCGAGCGTCGCCTGCGCGGTGACCGCCCGCGCCAGGATCGCCTCGACGTCGTGCACGACGGGGCGCCGGTCGGCCCCCGTGCCGGTCCACGCCACGGCCTCCGGGGGGATCTGCCGAGGAGGGTCGGCGACCCGCACGGCCTCGAGCACGCGCATGAAGGCGCCGGAGTCGGCCAGGGGGCTGAGGAGGGGCGCGCCGGTGCGCCGGTGCGCGAGGAGGTCGTCGAGCAGGTGGGCGCGGCCCACGGTGAGGGTGCGTCGTCCGTCGACGCCGTCGATCGTGATCTCGTCGGTGGTGTAGCCGAGCTCGATGGTGCCGAGGGTGCCGCGCACGCGGATCGTCGGCGCCGTCTGCTCCGGCGCGCACAGCGTGAGGGCGAGGGTCACGGCGACGCCGCTCGTCGTCCGCACGCGGATGACGGAGGTGTCGTCGCTGTCGATCGCGTGCGCGTGGTAGAGGTCGGCGTCGACGTCGTCGACGTCCTCGGCACGCCGGGCACCGGCCAGCCGCAGCGCCGTGACGACGGCGTGCGCGAGCGGGTTGGTCGCCACGCCGTCCACCACGTCGACGCCGTCGAGGACGCGCCTGCCCGCCCACGCGGACCGGCCGAAGTAGCCGACGGTGCGCGACCAGGTCCCGACGGCGCCCACCGACAGCACGTCGCCGATCTCCCCGGCCCGGAGGCAGCCGTCGACGACAGCGAAGGCCTCCGACCCCAGGCTCTGGAAGCCGACCTGCACCGCACGGGCGGAGGCGCGGGCGGCCCGCTCCAGCTCGACGAACTGGGCCCACGACGAGACCGGCGGCTTCTCCACGTACACGTCCGCGCCGGCCGCGACCGCCCGGAGCGCGAGGGGCGCGTGGGTGTGCGGTGGCGTCGAGATCACCACCACCTGGGGCTCGACGCCGGCGTCGAGCAGGGCGTCGAGCGAGTCGAACCAGGGGATGCCGCCGGCGTCGCCCTCGGGAGGACGCGGGTCCGCGACGCCGAGCAGCCGGGCCTGCCCCGAGCGCTCCGCGCTCCGCAGGTGCTCGAGATGACGGGTGGCGAAACCATGGCCGCCGACGAGGGCGACGCCGGGGGCGGTCACTTCAGGGAGTCCTCCACCTCGGAGATGAACTGCTCGGCGGCGTCGTCCGGGGAGGTCCGCTCGAACAGCACGTCCTGCATCACGCGGGTGAAGATGTCCCCGGTGGTGCTGGCGCCCTCGGGGGCGGGCATCCGCGCGCCGGCGTCGGACGCGGTGATCTCGTCGATCAGGTCGACCTCCTTCTGCTGCACGGTGGTGAGGCTCCCGCGCAGGTGCTCGCGCACCTCCGCGTTCGCCGGGACCCCGCGGTCCGTGCCGACCGCGTCGACCACCCGCGGGTCGTTGACGAGGTAGTCGAGCAGCATCGCCGCCGCCTCGGGGTGCTCGGTCTTCGAGGTGATGGCGTACTCCATCGTGGAGCCCACCCGGTTGCCGCGGGCCTCGGACTCCCCGGGCAGGTTCGCCTCGATGACGGAGTCGCCGAGCGCGTCGGCCTTGAAGTTGCTCCAGGCGAAGGTGATCCCGGACTTGCCCGTGCCGAACAGGGACTGCTCGGGCACGGCCGTCGAGTCCTCCACGAAGATGCTGGCCTGGGGGGTGGCGCCCTTCTTCTGGGCGTCCAGCCAGAGCTGGAACCAGGCGGAGACGGTCTCGGGGCTCACGCCCACGGTGCCGTCCTCGGCGAAGATGGCCTCGCCGTGCTGGTGCGCCCAGGCGTCCAGCAGCGAGGAGTTCGCGAACGGCACCGTGCCGTACGTGCCCTTCGGGCTCTTCTCGGACAGCTGGTGCGTGACCTCGGCGAAGTCGTCCCACGTCCAGGTCGAGGTGTCCGGGAGCTCGACGCCGGCCGCCTCGAAGACGGCCGGGTTGAGGAAGGTCGCCAGCGCGTTGACGCCGGACGGGACGGTGTACTGCGTGCCGTCGATCTCGCCGATCTTGAGCGTGTCCGCCGGCACCTTGGAGGTGTCGAGGTAGTCGGACACCGTGGCCAGGTCCAGCAGCGCGCCGCGGCCGGCGTACTCGCTCGGGTAGGAACCGCCCATCGTGATCAGGTCGGGCGCGTCGCCGCCCGCCACCTGCGTCGCGAGCATGTCCCAGTAGCTGCCGAAGTCGCTGCTCTGCGTCTCGACGGTGATGTTCGGGTGGTCCTCCTCGAACCCCTCGATCGCCTGCTTGGTGATCTGGTTACGCTCCTCCCCGCCCCACCACGAGAAGGTGATCGTGACCTTCTCGTCGGGGTCGTAGGGGGCGGCGTCGGTGCCCGGCTGGTCGACGGCGCAGCCTGCGGCCGCCATCAGCACGACGAGGCCGGCCGAGGCCGTCGCGGCGGTGGTCCGGAAGTTGAGTCTGTGCATGGGGTCGTACCTCCCTGTACGAGCAGCCCGTCCCCTGGATGGCTCCCGACGGTCGGCGCCGGCGAGCGGGAAGGCGCTTCCCAGACTAGGGAGAGTTCGATACTGTGGTCAACGGTTACCCCAAAAGTTGCGCGCCGCCGCGCACCGCTTCGTGGCCAAGGGAGGTCCGCGGGATGAATCGTTCCACAGCTCCGACGGGGGCGCGCTCGCCCCGTGCGGGAGCGGGGTGGCGCGGATGAGCGCGATCACCGAGCTCTCGAGGCTGAAGCCGGGCCGGCGCCCGCTGGACCCCCGCGAGCGGAAGGCGGCGCGGCGGGACAACAAGGCGGCGTTCGTCTTCCTGCTCCCGTGGCTCCTGGGGCTGCTGGTCATCACGGCGGGCCCGATGATCGCGTCGTTCTACCTGTCGTTCACGGACTACAACCTGCTCGAGGACCCGAGCTGGGTCGGCCTGGAGAACTACCTCCGGATGCTGAGCGACGAGCGCCTCCACCAGTCGCTGAGGGTGACCCTCACCTACGTCGTCGTGGGCGTGCCGCTCCAGCTCGCGGTGGCCCTCTTCATCGCGGTGGCCCTCAACCGGGGGATGCGGGGGCTGTCGTTCTACCGCTCGGTCTTCTACCTCCCGTCGCTGCTGGGCGGGTCGGTGGCCATCGCCATCCTGTGGCGCCAGATCTTCGGCACCACCGGCCTGGTCAACCAGGTGCTCGCCCTCTTCGGCATCGAGGGGATGGGCTGGATCTCCAGCCCGGACACCGCGCTCGGCACGATCATCCTGCTGCACGTGTGGACCTTCGGCTCGCCGATGATCATCTTCCTCGCCGGGCTGCGCCAGATCCCGACGATGTACTACGAGGCCGCCGCCGTCGACGGCGCCACGAAGGCGAAGCAGTTCTGGCGCATCACGATGCCGATGCTGACCCCGATCATCTTCTTCAACATCGTGCTGCAGACGATCGGCGCATTCCAGTCGTTCACGCAGGCGTTCATCATCTCGGGAGGGATCGGCGGGCCCTCCGACTCGACCCTCTTCTACACGATGTATCTCTACAACACAGGGTTCAAGGACTTCGAGATGGGATATGCGTCCGCGATGGCGTGGCTGCTCGTCCTCATCGTCGGTGCGCTCACCGCAGTGAACTTTATCGCGTCCAAGTATTGGGTCTATTATGACGACTGAGACATTGCAGATCGACAATGATGTCGACAAGGTCGGGCGCGAGAGCGAGATGCTCCCGGAGCGCCGCCGGCGCACGTCCCGTCGCCCCCTGCGGAGCCTGCTCAAGCACGTCGTCCTGATCGTGACGGGCGCCGTGATGATCTACCCCCTCCTGTGGATGGTCGTCTCGTCCCTGCGGCCGGACGACCTGATCTTCAGCCAGCCCGGCCTGTGGTTGAGCGACGTCGACCTCTCCCACTATCCCGACGGGTGGAACGCGCTCACGCATCCGTTCGGTCGCTACATGCTCAACTCGGCGGTCGTCGTCCTCGGGTCGGTCCTCGGTACGCTCGTCTCGTGCTCGATGGCGGCCTACGCGTTCGCGCGGATGCGGTTCTCGGCGAAGACGCTCCTCTTCGCGGTCATGCTCATCACGATCATGCTCCCGGGGCACGTCACGCTGGTGCCGCAGTACGTGCTGTTCTCGCAGCTCGGCATGGTGAACACGTTCTGGCCGCTGGTCGGCCCGAACATGCTGGCGACCGATTCCTTCTTCATCTTCCTCATGGTCCAGTTCATCCGAGGGCTTCCCAAGGAGCTGGACGAGGCCGCCCGAATCGACGGTGCGGGCCATGCCCGCATCTTCCTCCGGATCATTCTTCCGCTGATGACACCGGCCCTCGCGACGACGGCGATCTTCACGTTCATCGGCACGTGGAACCAGTTCTTCAGCGCCCTCATCTATCTCACCGACACGGACATGATGACGGTGCCGGTGGCCCTCCGGCTCTTCGTGGACTCGCAGGGCGAGAGCAACTGGGGAGCCATGTTCGCGATGTCGATCGTGTCGCTGCTGCCCGTGTTCCTGGTGTTCCTCTTCGGCCAGCGCTTCCTGGTGCGCGGCATCGCCACCACCGGGATCAAGTGAGGGAACGACCGCCGGACGTCGGGATCGCCGCGCGCCGTCCGTCCCGCTGAGACGAGGATCACGGCCATCTCGTTGCACTCAGTGCAGCGAGACGCCTACCGTCGCCGGGTGCCCCCTGACGCCCGCCCGGACGACGCGACCCTCGGCACCCGTGCGCGCCTCAAGGCCCGCACCCGCCGGAGCATCGTCGTCGCCGCCACGGACCTCATGGACGAGTCCGCCGGCATCGCCTTCTCCGTCGACGACCTCGCGGCCCGCGCCGGCGTCTCCCGGCGCACCGTCTTCAACCACTTCGCGTCGCTCGACGACGTGGTGGCCGCGGTCGGCGCGGGGATCTTCGGCGCCGTGCGCGACGCGCTCCTCGCCGTCGACCCGCCGGCCGCGGCCCCGGAGGGCGACCCTCGCGCCGCCGCCCTCGCGGACCTCGTCGGGGCGCTGCACCGCGCGGACCTCGTCGGTCCGATGGCGTCCCTCACGCGCGGCCTCGGGCTGCAGGGCGTGTCCGACGACGTCTCCGGCGTGCCCCCGCACCAGGCGATGCTCCTGCTGCGGTCGCTGTCGGACGTCAGCGAGGACCTCGCCGGCGACCTCGTGCACCGCCACCCGCAGCTGGGCCGCCTCGACGTCGACCTCCTGGTCGCGCAGGCCATGAGCAGCCTCGTCGTGCTGCACCGGCACTGGTTCGCCCGGACCGGGGCGGCCACCGACGCCGCCTCCCGCAGCCTCTGGTCGGACCTGCTCGACCACATCGCCCCGGGCGCCTCCGCCCGCCCCTCGGAAGGACACCATGGCTGAGCTCCTCTACCGCCTCGGACGGTTCGCGTCCCGGCGCGTCAAGACCGTCGTCGCCGCGTGGGTCGCGGTCCTCGCGATCGCCGGCGTCGGGTACGCCGTCGGGGCGGGGACGCTGGCCGACAGCTTCTCCATCCCCGGCACACCCACGCAGGAGGTCACCGACCAGCTCGCGACCGCCATGCCCGAGGCCGCGGGCGGCACCGGCACGGTCGTGCTCAGCACCACCGACGGGGAGGCGTTCACCGCCGACCAGGAGAAGGCGCTCGGCGGCGTGCTGGCCGACGTCGAGACGATCGACGGGGTCGAGACCGTCGTCGACCCGTTCGACAGCGAGGCACAGCGCCAGAAGCAGGCGGACCAGCTCGCGGACGGTGCGAAGCAGATCGAGGACGGTCGCGACCGGCTCGCGGACGGCCAGGACCGGCTCGACGCCGGCCAGGAGCAGATCGACGACGCGCGCGCCGACCTCGAGGCGGGTCAGGCCCAGCTCGACGACGCCCGCGCGCAGGCGGAGACCGCCGGGCAGGCGGAGCTCGCGGCCCCGCAGCTCGACGCCCAGCAGGCCCGGCTCGACGCGGGCAAGGCGGAGCTCGACGTGCAGCAGGACACGCTCGACGAGAAGCGGGCCGACCTGAAGGGCGGCTCGCAGGAGCTCGACGAGCAGGCAGCCCAGCTCCAGCAGGGCCAGGAGCTGCTCGACCTCTCCTCGGGCATCCGGGTCGTCTCCGACGACGGCTCCGCCGCGGTCGCCACGGTGGTCTTCACCGACGCCCAGATGGACATCACCCAGGAGACCAAGGACGCCGTCATCGACGCAGTCGACGACGGGGTCGCGGAGGTCGCCGGGGTGCACGTGGACTTCGGCTCCGACATCTCCCAGGAGACCCCCTCCGTCGTCGGGCCGGGCGAGGTCGTCGGCCTCGTCGTGGCCGCGATCGTGCTGGTCGTCATGCTCGGCACGTTCATCGGCGCCGGCCTCCCGCTGCTCACCGCGCTGATCGGCGTGGGCATCGCCGCGCTGGGCGCGCTCGCGTTCTCCGGCGTCGTGCAGATGTCGTCCGTGACGCCGGTGCTCGGGCTCATGCTCGGCCTCGCCGTGGGCATCGACTACGCGCTGTTCATCGTGAACCGGCACCGCCATCAGCTCAAGGACGGCTACGAGGTCCGCGAGTCGGTGGCCCTCGCCAACGGCACGTCGGGGAACGCCGTCGTCTTCGCCGGGGCGACGGTGGTCATCGCGCTGCTCGCGCTCAACGTCACCGGCATCCCGTTCCTCGGGCTCATGGGCACCGTCGGCGCGGCCTCGGTCGCCGTCGCGGTGCTGGTCTCGGTGACGCTCACCCCGGCACTGCTGTCGGCGATCGGCCCGCGGATCCTCAGCCGCAAGGAGCGGGCCCGCCTGGCGCCCGCCGCCACCGCGCACGGCGAGCACTCCGCGCAGGGTCACGACGCGCAGCACGTCGCGGCACGGTCCGCGGCGCCGGTGAAGCCGATGCGGACGCTCGTGGCCGTGGGCCGCGTGGTGCTCGGCATCGCCGTCCTCGGCGTCATCGCGATCCCGGCGCTGGACCTGCGGACCAACCTCCCCGACGGGTCCTCGGCCCCCGAGGACTCCACGTCGTTCGCGGCCTACACGACGGTGGCCGACGAGTTCGGGGCGGGCGTCAACGGGCCGCTGCTCGTGGTCGCGGACCTGCCGCAGGCGGTCACCGAGGACGACGAGGTCGCGACCCAGCTCGCGATCGCGGACCAGCTCGCCGCGCAGGACGACGTCGTCGCCGTCGCGCCCGCCGGGACGTCGGACGACGGCACGGTGATCGCGTTCCAGGTGGTGCCCGCGGACGGCCCGACGAGCGAGTCCACCGAGCAGCTCGTGCACACGCTGCGCGGCCTGTCCCCGCTCACCCTCGACGCGCAGGGGACCGGCGACCCGGCCGTGACCGGCGACGTCGAGATCGGCGTCGCGGGCGCGGCGTCGGGCAACATCGACATCTCGGAGAAGCTGTCCGACGCGCTGCCGCTCTACCTCGGCGTCGTCATCGGTCTGTCCCTGATCATCCTGATCGTCGTCTTCCGGTCGCTGCTGGTGCCCGTGATCGCGACGCTCGGGTTCGTGCTGTCGTACTTCGCGGCCCTCGGCGGCGTCGTGGCGATCTACCAGTGGGGCTGGCTGTCGCAGGTGTTCGGCGTCCACCACCCGGGGCCGATCCTCAACTTCCTGCCGACGATCCTCGTCGGCATCCTGTTCGGCCTGGCCATGGACTACATGCTCTTCCTGGGCTCCGGCATGCGGGAGGCGTACGCGCACGGTGCCCCGGCGCGCCTCGCCGTCGTCCAGGGCTTCCGGGCGGGCCGCTCCGTGGTCACCGCCGCGGCGATCATCATGACCTCGGTGTTCGGCGGCTTCGTCTTCGCCGAGGACGCGATGATCCGGGCGATCGGGTTCGCCCTCGCTTTCGGCGTGCTCGTCGACGCGTTCGTCGTGCGGATGCTCGTGGTGCCGGCCCTCATGCACCTGCTCGGCGACGCCGCGTGGTGGCTGCCGCGCTGGCTGGACCGGATCCTGCCGAACGTCGACGTCGAGGGGTCGGCGCTCGAGCGCCAGCACCCGCACGTGGACGCGCCGCGGGACGCCGAGGACGACGAGCCGCTCCGGGCGCCGGTCGGCTGACCGTCGTCCGTCCGCGTCGGTCGTCCCGCTCGTCCCGGGGCCGAGCCCGCCTCAGCCGCGGGAGGAGCGGGACGACCGCGCCGCCGCCACCAGCTCGCGCGCGCGCACGTCGGGCAGGTAGCACCGCACGAGGGCGAGGCCGACCAGCGGGAGGGTCGCGGGCTCGGTCACCACGAGGTACAGCGGCACGTTCCGCGGCTGGAACTTCATCTTGAAGCGGTGCAGCGACTCGAACCCGTACAGGGGCTCGAGCCTCTCCGCGAGGCCGTCGAGGACCGCGTCGAGGCCCCCTGGTGAGGGCTCGTCGCCGTGCGCGAGCGGGCTGCCGGACAGGGAGGCCTCCAGGGCGCCCTCGTCGCGGAACGCGGTGAGGGCGGACGCGATGAGCAGCTCCATCGTGTAGCGGAACGAGTCGGGCGCGCGCCGCATGACGTCGAGGGTCCAGCCCACGACCTGCCCGCCCGGCGCGTGCACGGGCAGCCAGCTCGTCACCCCGTGCACCCGGCCGTCGCCGTCGACCGCGAGGCCCACCCGCACCTCCGGGTCGAGGGCCTCGCGGACCCCGCCCAGCGTGAACGCCATCTCCGGCAGGTCGCTGTCGCCGAGCCACGCCTCGGAGATCGCCTGCACCTGCGCGAGCGTCTCGGGCGGCTCGTCGGCGAGCCGCACCAGCCGGTGCTCCATGCCCTGCTTCGTCGCCTGGTTGAGCGCCGTGCGCACGTCCTGCCACTTCTTGCCCCGGAACTCCAGGTCCGGCAGGTCGATCACGGCCTCCTGGGCCACCGGGACGAGCGTCCAGCCACGCGCCCGCCCGATCTCCGCGACCTCCTCGCTCGCGGAGAAGAAGCACGAGCCGGCCCCCGCCGCCGACGCCGCCCCGACGAAGGCGTCCACCAGGTCCGCGCGGCCGCCGGGGCCGTCGCCGACCGGGTCCGTGAGGACGACGGCGACGCCGGAGTGCGCCTGGTACGCGACGTAGCCGTCGTAGCCCTCGGGTGCCCAGCGCTCGCTGCCGGCCCAGGTCGTCATCCAGGCCAGCCGTTGGCCCGCCCCGAGCCGCCGGAGCGCCGCCCGGGCGTCGTCCTGGTCGAGGCCCGGCCCGGCCGACGGCCGCGCGTGGCGGCGGGCGCGGAACGACGACCGGCGCACGAGCAGCAGCGCCAGCGCGCCGCCGTCGAGCAGCAGCATGAGCACGTACAGCGGCAGGTCGTCGCGGTCGACCGCGGCGCTGGCGACGACGAGCAGCGCCTCGGCGAGCACGCCGAGCACGGTGAGCACCACCGCCACGCGCCACCAGGCGCGCCGGCCGCGCAGCAGGCCCACGGCCAGCACCAGGTCGACGGTCACCGCGAGGATGCCGGTCGGCCAGTCGTCGCCCGTCATGGTGCCGAGCGGCCCGGCCGTGGGACCGGCGGCGAAGCTCGTGAGCACCACGAGCAGGGCCGAGATCGCGAAGTACCCGGCGGCCGTGGCCCGGTCCCGCTGCACGCGCCCGGCGCGGGTGCCGCGGCCCAGCCGGGCACCCAGCACGGGGCGGGCGATCACGAGCCCGGCCACCCAGCCGACGACGTGCTCGACGTCCGCGATCCCGCCCCAGGCCACCAGGGCGACCAGGACGTAGACCGCGACCAGGGCGCTCGCCCGGAACCGCCACGGCGGCACGAGGCTCAGCGCCGCCACGGTCACGGCCCCGACGACGCCCGCGCTGAAGCCGACGTCGAGCACCTGGGCCAGGTGCTCCGCCCAGTTCCAGCCGGTGCGGGCGAGGAGGGCGATACCGCCGGCCGTCCCGACGACGCCGACGAGCTGACAGGTGACCGCCGCGACCGCCGCGCGCCGGGTCCCGAGCCGGTGCTCCGCCCAGCCGACGAGGAGCAGGAAGGCCCCGGCGACGGGCAGGTACTCCCACGGCTCGAGGGCGAAGAGCGAGCCGGTGACGGGCGTCCACCAGCGGCCCTCGGCGAAGGCCGGGGCGCCGAACGCGACGTTCTCGAACCACGGGTGGTCCTCGAACGGCGACCACAGGGCGCCGGTGACCACGCCGAGGACGAGCATCGCCCCGACGACGCCCAGCGTGAACGGGATCCTGCGCGCCGTCCGGAGCAGCCGCGGGGTCGTCCGCGGGGCGGCGGCCGGGAGCGGCGCCTCCGGTGCGCTGGTGGTGTCGGGCACGTCGCTCCTCACCTCGGGGGTGGAGGCATCATCCCGTGGGCGGCGGCCCGGCGCCCGTCGTCCGCCCGGCGGTCGTGCTGGCCGGGCGGGGGGAGTATCCGGGAGGATCGGCGGGTGGGTGACGCGGGGACCGGCAGCCGCCGGCTGAGGTGGGTACTGGGGATCGCCGGCGCCGTGGTGGTGCTGCTCGCGGCGCTGGCCGTGCTGGTGTGGACCGGCGTGCTGTGGCCGAACCGCCTCACGGCGGACCGGTACGCCGTGCGCGGGGTCGACGTCTCGGCCTACCAGGGGGAGATCGACTGGCCGCAGCTCGCGGCGCAGGACCTCGACTTCGCGTTCGTCAAGGCCACCGAGGGCTCCGGCCACGAGGACGAGCAGTTCGCCGCGAGCTGGGACGCCGCCCGGGAGACCGACCTGCTGGTGGGCGCGTACCACTTCCTCAGCTTCGAGAGCCCGGGCGCCGACCAGGCGGCCCACATGATCGACGTCGTGCCCGCCGAGAGCGGCACGCTGCCGCCCGTCGTCGACATCGAGTACTACGGGGAGTTCGCCGCGAGCCCCCCGACCGTCGACGAGCTGCGCGGGATCCTCGACCCGATGCTCGACGCGCTCGAGGAGCACTACGGCGTGCCGCCGATCCTCTACACGACGCAGCAGATCCGCGCCGAATACCTGGGCGACGACTACGACCGGTACCCGCTGTGGATCCGGTCCGTGGCGACCAGCCCCGACCTGCCGCGCCGGGACTGGGAGTTCTGGCAGTACTCCGACCGGGACACCCTGCCCGGCTACTCCGGCGAGGAGGAGCACATCGACATGAACGTGTTCGACGGGACCCTCGACGACCTGCGCGCGCTGACCCAGCCGTAGCCCGTGACCGTCGCCCGAGGCGATACTGCCTCCATGACCGACTGGAACCAGCAGATCATCGACGAGTTCCGCACCCACGGCGGGACCGTCACGACCATGGGGTTCGGGCGCCGGCTGGTGCTGCTGCACCACCGGGGCGCCCGGACGGGGGCCGAGCGGGTGGCGCCCCTCGCGTCGATCCGCGACGACGAGAAGACGTGGCTGATCGCGGCGTCCGCCGGCGGCGCCGACGCGAACCCGGCGTGGTTCCACAACCTGCTCGCCCACCCCGAGGTGAGCATCGAGACGCCCGACGACGGCGTCGTCGACGTCCGCGCGGAGGAGCTCCAGGACGAGGACCGCGACGCGGCGTGGAGCCGGTTCAAGGCCATGTCCGAGGGCTTCGCGGGGTACGAGCGCAAGACGTCGCGCGTCATCCCGGTGCTCCGCCTGACCCGCCGCTGACCTCACGGACCGGCCGTCGGCCGGCCGCTCCGTCGCCGAGCACGCTCACGCCCTCGCTCATCTGTGACGGAAGGGATGCTCGTTTGCTACGTTGGGAGCTCCCGCACCCGACGGAGCAAGGACGCACCATGACCGCACTCAGCGCCGAGACCGTGGACACCCTCGCCGGCGGCGACCTGCCGCTGGCCGTGCCCTCCTACGACCGCACCCGCCTCCGCGCCGGCATCGTGCACCTCGGCGTGGGCGGGTTCCACCGCGCCCACCAGGCGATGTACCTCGACCGGCTGATGAGCTCGGGCGAGGCGCTCGACTGGGCCGTCTGCGGCGTCGGCGTGCTGCCCCACGACGTCCGCATGCGCGACGCGCTCACCGGGCAGGACGGGCTGTACACCCTGGTGCTCAAGCACCCCGACGGCACGCTGGAGGGGCGCGTGATCGGGTCGATCGTCGAGTTCCTGCTCGCGCCGGACGACCCGGAGGCAGTGCTGGAGAAGATGGCGTCGCCGGAGATCCGGATCGTGTCGCTGACCGTCACCGAGGGCGGCTACAACGTCAACCCGGTGACCGGCGAGTTCGACGCCGCCGACCCGGCCGTGCGGGCCGACCTCGAACCGGGCGCGGTGCCGGCCACCACGTTCGGGCTCGTCACCGAGGCGCTGCGCCGCCGCCGGGACCGCGGGGTCCCGCCGTTCACCGTGCAGAGCTGCGACAACATCCAGGGCAACGGCGACGTCGCGCATCGCATGTTCTCGGCGTTCGCACGGCTCAAGGACCCGGAGCTGGCGGGCTGGATCGAGGAGCACGTGCCGTTCCCCAACTCGATGGTGGACCGCATCACCCCCGTGACCACCGAGGACGACCGGGCGATGGTGGCCGAGCGGTTCGGCGTCGACGACGCGTGGCCCGTCGTCGCGGAGCCGTTCACGCAGTGGGTGGTCGAGGACCGGTTCGCCGACGGCCGCCCGCCCTACGAGAAGGTCGGCGCGCAGCTCGTGGACGACGTCGAGCCGTACGAGCTGATGAAGCTGCGGCTGCTCAACGCCAGCCACCAGGCCCTGTGCTACCTCGGCTACCTCGCGGGCCACCGGTACGCGCACGAGGTCTGCGCGGACGAGACGTTCGTGCGCTTCCTGCGCGGCTACATGGCGCGCGAGGGCGCCCCGACCCTGCTGCCCGTGCCGGGCGTGGACCTCGAGGAGTACCAGGCCACTCTCATCGAGCGGTTCGCGAACCCGCACGTGCGCGACACGCTCGCCCGGCTGTGCGCCGAGTCCTCCGACCGCATCCCGACGTGGCTGGTCCCGGTGATCCGGGCAAACCTCGCCTCGGGCGGCGAGGTGCACCGCTCGGCTGCCGTCGTCGCCGCGTGGGCCCGCTACGACGAGGCCGTCGACGAGCAGGGCGAGCCCATCACGATCGTCGACCGGCTCGCGGACCGGCTGAAGGCCGCCGCGGCGCGCCACCACGACGACCCGCTCGCCTTCGTGCGCGACGAGGAGCTGTTCGGCGACCTGGCGTCGGAGCCGCGGTTCGTCGAGGCGTACACGGCCGCGCTGGACTCGCTGCACACGCTCGGCGCGCGGGCGACGGTGGAGAACCTGGCCGCGGGCTGACGCCTCCGGCCCTCGCGGTCAGCCGCCGTCCGTGCGCGGGTTCTCCCCGCGGGCGGCGGCCTCCCGCACGGCCCGCGCCTCGGCGACGGCGTCGCGCCGCTTGCCCGCCTTCTTGTCGCTGGCCTTCGTGTCGCGCGGCGGGAGCTGGAGCGACTCCTCGGCGGGGAGGCCGTCGTTGAGCTCTCGGGTGCGCTCCACCTCGGCGTCCAGCTCCGCGCCGAACAGCAGCACGAGGTTGACGATCCACAGCCACAGCAGCAGCACGATGACGGTGGCGAGGATGCCGTAGGAGCCGTAGTTGGACAGGCCGCTGCCGACGTACCAGCCGAACGCCGCGGAGGCGATCCCCGCGACCACGATCGCGACGGCCGCACCGGCGCTCACCCAGCGGAACCGGGGGCGCTTCACGTTGGGCGTGAAGTGGTAGAGCATCGCCACGGCGACCACCACGAGCAGCAGCGCGACCGGCCACTTCGCGATGCTCCACACGGTGATCGCGACGTCCCCGAGCCCGATCGCCTCGCCCACCGACCGGGCGATCGGCCCGGAGAGCACGAGGCTCGCGACCACCAGAGCGGCGATCACGACCACGAGGAGCGTGACGGCGAACAGCGCCGGGCGCAGCTTCCAGATCGGGCGCCCCTCCTCGACGTCGTAGATGCGGTTCATCGCCCGGCCGAAGGCCCCCACGTAGCCGGACGCGGACCACAGCGCCAGCACCAGCGCGAGCACGAGGGCGATCCCGGCGCCGGTGTTGCCGACGGCGTTCGCGACGAGCGGCTCGACGATGGTGAGCATGTCCTCCGGGAGGAACTCCGCGACGGTGCTCATCACCGAGTCGAGGGCTTTCTCGGCGTCCCCTACGAACCCGAGGAGCGACACGAGCGCCAGCAGCGCCGGCGCCGAGGCCAGCACGGCGTAGTAGGTGAGCGCGGCCGCGAGGTCGGTGCACTGGTCGTCCATGAACTCGCGGAACGTGCCCTTGAGGGCCCGGCCCCACGACGGCGGTGGCGCGTCGGAGGGCGCCCGCGGCGTGTCGGGGACGTCGGTGTCGGGGGTGGCGTCCCGTCCTGTGCGGTGCTCGCCGGTCTCGGTCATGGGGCCTCCTCGGTCACCCTCCAGGCTCGACCGGGGCGGGCCTCCCCGCAACGCGGACCGGGCGTGCGACGGCGTCCCGGCCCTGGTCGGGCGCTCAGCCCGTCGCGTCGGTCTCGAGCAGGCGCTCCATCTCGACGGCGGCCGCCTCGTCGCACACGAGCACGGTCGCGACGCCGCCCAGCACGGCGCCCCGCAGCCCGGCGCCCGCCTGGGCGCCGTAGCCCACCGCGACCACCTCCGGGGTGCGCACCAGCTGGTCCAGGCTGACGCCGACGACGCGGGCGTCGAGCGGCGTGACGACGCGCGTGCCCTCGGCGTCGAAGAGCCGGCCCGAGCACTCCGCGACGGCGCCGCCGGCGGCGGCCGCCCGCCGCTCGTCGCCCGTGACCTGCGGGTACACGGTGGATCCGGTGTCCGTCCAGGCGCCGACGGCGACCACCGCGAGGTCGAGGGCGTCGGCCCGGTCCAGCGCGGCCGCGATCTCCGGCTGTCGCCGCATGCCGGCGGCGGTGGCCGGGTCGCCCACGAGCAGGGGCGACCAGACGGGCCACGTGCGCACGCCCGCCATGGCGCGGAACGTCTGGATCAGGGAGAGCGAGTCGCCGGAGCCGCTCACCGGGAGGGCGCCGACGAGCTGCACGACGTCGCACGGCGGCAGCGTGCCGAGGTGGTGCACCGCCGCCTCGATGGTGCGCGACCAGGAGATGCCGATCGTCGTCCCGGCGCGGGCGCGCTCGCCGAGCACTGTCGCGAGCTCCTGCGCCACCGCGGCCCGTGCGGTCTCGAGCCCCGACCCGGACGGCACCACCACGACCTGCTCGGCGCCGAGCCGCTCGGCGAGCCGGGCCGCCCGGTCGTCGTCCAGGTGCGCGGGCGGCGCGATCTCGATCCGCACGACGCCCGACTCCCGCGCCTCCGCGAGCAGGCGCGCCACCTGGAACCGCGAGATGGCGTGCTGCTGGGCGATCTCCACCTTGGAACGGCCGTCGAGGTAGTAGTCGCGGCTCACCTCCACGAGGAGCCGGGCGTGCGCGGCGTCGGTCACGGGGTCTCGATTCGTCGGGGGTGCGCCACGGCGTCGTCGCGTCACCGGTCGATGCGTCAGTCGGGTCGATGCGCCAGTCTGAGCGCGGGGCCTTGCTCGTCTGAGCATAACGAACTACCGTCCTGACAGATGAGCGCAGCGCCGCATCTCATCTGTGCGCGCCGGGGCTCGTCGACAGGCCACCGATCGAACCGACCAGCGACGTGAGGACGACGATGTTCCGACCACGAACCCGGCGCCGGGCCCGGAGCGGGACCCGGCTCGCCGCCGCGGCGAGCGCCGCCGTCCTCGGGCTCTCCCTGGCCGCCTGCGCCGGGGCGGGTGCCGTCGGCGGGGGAGACGGCGAGCAGATCGTCGTCGCGATCGTCTCGAACCCGCAGATGCAGGACGCGATCTCGCTGCAGGACGAGTTCCGTGCCGAGCACCCCGGCATCGACGTGCGCTTCGTGTCGCTCCCGGAGAACGAGGCCCGTGCCAAGATCACGGCGTCGGTCGCCACCGGCGGCGGTGAGTTCGACGTCGTGATGATCTCCAACTACGAGACGCCGATGTGGGCCGAGAACGGGTGGATCGAGGACCTGCAGCCGTACGCCGACGCCACCGAGGGCTACGACCCGGACGACTTCGTGCCCAGCGTGCGCGAGGCCCTGTCCGTGGACGGCGACCTCTACTCGGTGCCGTTCTACGGCGAGTCCTCCTTCCTGGCGTATCGCAAGGACCTGTTCGAGCAGGCCGGGCTCACCATGCCGGACCGCCCCACCTGGGACGACGTGCAGAGGCTGGCCGCCGAGCTGAACGACCCGGCCGAGGACTTCGCGGGGATCTGCCTGCGCGGCCTGGCCGGCTGGGGCGAGGTCATGGCCCCGATGACCACGGTGATGAACACGTTCGGCGGGCAGTGGTTCGACGAGGACTGGAACGCCCGGCTCGACTCGCCGGAGGTGCGCGAGGCCGTCCAGACGTACGTCGACACGGTGCAGCAGTACGGGCAGCCCGGCGCGGCGACGTCGGGCTTCGGCGACTGCCTCACCCGGTTCGCGCAGGGCCAGGCAGCCATGTGGTACGACGCGACGTCGATGGTCTCCTCCATCGAGGACCCGGCGTCGTCGACCGTCGCGGGCAAGACCGGCTACGTGCCGGCGCCGGTGAGCGAGACCGACGCGGCGGGCTGGCTGTACTCCTGGTCGCTGGCGATCCCGTCCACGAGCGAGCACAAGGACGCCGCCTGGGACTTCGTCTCCTGGATGACGGACAAGGACTACATCGAGCTGGTCGGCGAGAAGCTCTCGTGGGAGCGGGTGCCGCCCGGCAGCCGGTTGTCCACCTACGAGATCCCGGAGTACGCGGAGGTGTCCGAGGCGTACGCCGACGCCACCCTCACCGCGATGGGCGAGGCCACCCAGGACGAGACGATGACGGCGCCCGTGCCGTACCCGGGCATCCAGTTCGTCGGCATCCCGGAGTTCCAGGACCTCGGCACCCGCGTGGGCCAGCAGATGTCCGCGGCGATCGCGGGTCAGAAGTCCGTGGCCGACGCCCTCGAGCAGTCCCAGCGCTACGCCGACACCGTCGCGGAGACGTACCGGGAGCAGCAGGACGCCCAGGCCGACGCGCCCGCCGGAGGCACCCGGACCGGAGGAAGGCCATGACCGCCGTCACCACGCAGGCCGGGAACCTCCGCCGCGCCCAGGCCCAGCGCGCCGCCCGTGCGGACAAGCACGACTACCCGCGCGCCGAGCGCTGGCGCCGCCGGGGCCCGCTGCTCCCGGCGCTGATCTTCACGATCGTCGTCACGCAGATCCCGTTCCTCGTGACGATCTGGTACTCGCTGCACTCGCGGAACCTGCTGCGGCCGGACTCCGACATCTTCGTGGGGCTGTCCAACTACGCCGACATCGCGCGCGACTCGGTGTTCCGGCAGACGGCGTGGAACTCCGTCGTGATCACGCTCGGGTGCGTGCTCGTCGCGATGGTGCTGGGCATCGTGCTCGCGATCCTGCTCGACCGGCCGTTCCGCGGCCGCGGGGTGGCCCGCACGCTGCTCATCACGCCGTTCCTCATCATGCCGGTGGCCACGTCCGTGCTGTGGTCGATGGCGATGCTCAACCCCACGTACGGGCTGTTCAACTGGACGCTCGGGCTGGTGGGCATCGACCCGGTCGACTGGACCTCGACGTACCCGATCGTCGCCATCCTCATGGCCCTCGTGTGGCAGTGGACGCCGTTCATGATGCTGCTCGTGCTCGCCGGGCTCCAGGCCCAGCCGAAGGACGTGCTCGAGGCGGCCGCGATGGACGGCGCCGGCTGGTGGCGCACCTTCGGCTCGATCACGATGCCGCAGCTGCGCCGGTACATCGAGCTGGGCGTGCTGCTCGGGATCATCTACGTGGTCAACACGTTCGACCAGATCTACCTCATGACCGCCGGCGGCCCCGGGACGGCGAGCGCCAACCTGCCCTTCTACATCTACCAGCGCGCCTTCCTCGGCTTCGACGTCGGGCAGGCCGCCGCGATGGGCGTCGTCGTCGTCATCGCCACGATCATCGTCGCCTCCGCCGCCCTGCGGCTCATCTTCCGCAGCTTCGACGTCAAGGAGTGAGCAGGTCATGAGCACCGCCACCGCCACCACCGCCCCGCCCGCCGGCGCCCCCGCGACACGGGTGGCGCCCGCCCGCCGACCCCGCCGCGGCGGGGTCGCCGGCGGCCTCCTCACCACGCTGACCTGGATCCTCGCGCTCGGGTTCTTCTTTCCCGTCCTGTGGATGGCGATGACGGCGTTCAAGCAGGAGAACCAGGCGTCGTCCGACCCGCCCACGTGGTTCTTCAGCCCGACGCTCGACCAGTTCCGCGCGGTGGTCGGGGAGTCCGGCTCGTACGTCGCGAACTCGGCGATCGCCACCGGCGTCTCGACGATCCTCGTGCTGCTGCTCGGCATCCCCGCCGCGTACGCGCTGTCGATCCGGCCGGTGGAGAAGGTCAGCGACGTGCTGTTCTTCTTCATCTCCACCAAGATGCTGCCGGTCGTGGCCGTCATCGTGCCGATCTACGTCATCGCCGGCCAGCTCAAGGTGCTCGACAACATCTGGACCCTCGTCGTCCTGTACACCGCGATGAACCTGCCGATCGCGGTGTGGATGATGCGGTCGTTCTTCCAGGAGATCCCGGCCGAGGTGCTCGAGGCCGCGGCCGTCGACGGCGCGGGGCTGATGAAGACGCTGCGCTCCGTGCTCATCCCGATGGTGGCGCCCGGCATCGCCGCGACGGCGCTGATCTGCGTGATCTTCGCGTGGAACGAGTTCTTCTTCGCGCTCAACCTCACGGCGTCGCGGGCCGCCACCGTGCCGATCTTCATCGTCTCGACGATGACGAGCGAGGGGCTGTTCCTCGCCCGGCTGTGCGCGGCGGCCCTGCTCGCGTCGCTGCCGGTGATACTCGCCGGATGGATCGCGCAGAAGCAGCTCGTGCGCGGCCTGTCGATGGGCGCGATCAAGTAGCGGTCAGGGCGTGCCCGGCCCGGTGTGCAGGAGCTCGCGCGCCTGCTCCGCGGCGCGGGAGATGCTCTCGCCGACGAAGTCCAGGAACCGGGCCATGTTCTCGAGGCGGGCGCCCGCGGGGGACTCGCGGCCCAGCACGCCGACCCCCTGGCGCGCGACCTCGGCCATCTGGGCGTTGGAGCGGGCGGCGGCGAGCATCGACTGGTACCAGGCGTCGCCGTCCGCGGCGTAGCGCTCGCGGCGGCCCTCCTCGCGCTCGCGCCGGATCAGCCCCAGGTTCTCGAGGAGCGCGACCGCCTTGGAGACCGACGCCGGGCTGACCTGCAACCGCTCGACGAGCTCCGCCGCGGTGAGGCTGCCCGAGTCGGCGACGTACAGCAGGGTCAGCACGCCCGCCGCCATCCGGGGGAGCCCGGACTGCATGAGGAGCGTCGTGAAGGTCTCCTCGTACACGCGGAGGGCGGCGTCGTCCGGGGCGTCGGCCTGGGACGGCCGGGTGCCTCGCGTGGCGGGTCGACGGCGGTGGGCACGCTGCTGCGTGGCGCGGTGCGCCAGGTCGGCGCGGTAGGCGCCGGGGCCGCCGTTGCGCATCACCTCGCGCGTGACGGTGGACGTCGGTCGGTCGATCCGGCGCGCGATCTCCGCGTAGGCGAGATCGTCGGCCAGGCCGAGCGCGATCTGCTGGCGCTCCTGCGGGGTGAGCCGGCCTCCGGGCATGGTGGTCCTCCTCGGTCGTGAGGCGCCCACGTTACGTTCATGTTCAGCCGGATGCAACGACAATCGGAGGCGTGGTTGCGTTGATGTTCATGACGGATGCAACGATTCATGCCTGATGACCTGCGACAACATGTTCTGGATGCAACATTGCTCTTGCCGCATGCATGAACGCAACGTAGCGTTTCTCCTGTCAGAAACAGTCGCACCCATCACCGCAGGAGCTGAGGCCAATGCAGACCTTCGACACCCCCACCACCGTGACCGCCGTCGTCGACATCCCCGCCGGCCAGGTCACCTTCATCGCCGCCGACCGGTCCGACACCACGGTCGACGTCCGGCCGCTCAACGCCTCGAAGGGGCGCGACGTCAAGGCCGCGGAGCAGACCACCGTCGCCTTCGCGGACGGCGTCCTGCGCGTCACCGGCGAGGTGACGAACCAGGCCTTCGGCGCGTCGGGCTCCGTCGACGTGACGGTCCAGCTGCCCGCCGGGTCGCGGGTCGAGACCAAGGCCGCGAGCGCGCAGCTGCGCGGCGTCGGTCGCCTCGGCGACGTCGTCGTCGAGAGCGCGCACGGCGACGTGAAGATCGACGAGGCGGCGAGCGTGCGCCTCGCCACCCAGGCCGGCGACATCCGGGTCGGCCGGCTCACCGGCCCTGGCGAGCTGCGCACCGCGAAGGGGAACCTCACGGTCGACGAGGCCACCCGGGGCGCCCTCGTGCTCGACACCCAGCTGGGCGACGTGACCGTGGGCGCCGCGGCGGGCGTCACCGCGTCGCTCGACGCCGGCACCACCCTCGGCCGGGTGCGCAACGCCCTCGCCAACACGGGCGGCGCCGTCGCGCTGCAGATCCGCGCCACCACGGCGATGGGCGACATCGCCGCCCACAGCCTCTGACCGGGCGGCGTCGGGCATCCCGGGCCCGCCGGAGCGACGAGTTCCGTCGCTCCGGCGGGTCTGCCACGTCATGACTTTCACCGGAACCCTGGACGCCCGCTTCAGCGAGGCCACCGCGCCCACGCCGTGGGAGGAGGTCGAGCCCGCGCTGGTGGGCGCCACGCTCTACCGGCTCACCACGGTGCGCGCGGACGGCCGCCCGCACGTCACGCCCCTCGTCGGGCTGTGGGTCGACGACGGCTTCGTGTTCTGCACGGGCCCGGACGAGCAGAAGGCGCGCAACCTCGCGCATGGCGCGCAGGTGGCGGTCACCATCGGGTCGGAGGCGTGGGACGACGGTCTCGACGTCGTCGTCGAGGGCGCGGCCGTGCGCGCCACGGGCGCGCCGGAGCTGCGTCGGCTCGCCGACGCGTACCGCGCCAAGTACGGCGACGCGTGGGACTTCGAGAGCGACGACGAGTCGTTCGACCCGCACGGCCAGCGGGCGCTCGTCTACCGCGTCGTGGTGGACAAGGTCCTCGTGTTCGCCAAGTCCCCGCACGGGCAGACGACGTTCCGCCCATGACCCGGCCGGGCGCCGCGCTCAGGTGCGGCGCTCGTGCCGGACGGGCTTGAGCCGGTCCGGAGCGTCGGTCGCCGGCGGCCACTCGCAGGTGAACCAGCCGCGGTAGCCGAAGAGGAAGCCGAAGCGGTGGTTCGTCACGCGCAGGTCCACCTCGAACCGCCGGGCCTCCTCGTCGTACCGCTCGCGCAGCAGGGCGCGGCCGCTGAAGAGCATCGGGAACCGGAACCCCACCGGGCCCGCGTAGAACCGCTGGGCGTCGGACCTGAGGACGAGCCCGCCGTCGTCGTCGACGCGCAGGTCGAGGTCGACGGCGAGGTGCTGGTGGGTGCCGAGGTAGTCCACGACCGAGCCGCCGACGTCGATCATCGTCGCGTCGAAGCGGCGGCGGTGCCCGCGCACGTCGTAGGAGCGCACGAACGTCACCGTCTCGCGGCCGAGCGGGTCGCGGTACGGGTAGTTCTCGATCGTGAACGGTACGTCGGTGCCGACGTCGGGCACGAGGATGTTCCGCAGCCGCCCCACCTGCAGGAACGGCACCGTCCACCACGGCCCGCGACGGATCTCCGTCATCACGCCGGTCCCGACGCACGCCTCGCCGCCGCCCAGCCCGACGTCGAACCGGCGCTGCATCATCGGGTGCAGGCGCTCGAACTCGGCGCCCATCGTGCGGCGGAAGATCGACCGGGTGTCGGTGTCGGTCGCGGGTTTGCTCACGGTCGGGCCTCCGGGGCGGGCAGGGAGTCGAGGGTGCTCGGGGCGTCGCGCAGGTGGTCGTCGTGACGGCGGCCGCGGGCGGGGGCGCGCCGGCAGCGGCCGGCGCGCGGCCGGTCGGAGCGCCACACCCACAGCACGCTCCACAGCGGCCAGCGCTCGGGCTCCTCCCCGCGCTCGGCCCACAGCCGCAGGCGGTCGAAGCTCCACGCCGTCGCCCAGCCGAGCAGCGGCCGGGCGACGCGGTCCAGCACGCGGCCCCAGCCGGGGTCGTAGTCGTAGCCGGTCACGAAGCGGACGCCGTCGCCGTCCGGCGTGTACCGCCAGTAGCCCCGGCCCGCGCGGATCGGCGAGCGCCGGTCGGTGGTGGCGAAGCGCAGCGCCGACGTCCGGCTGCCGCCCGGCCCGGTCGACTCCCCGATGCTCACGCCGTCGCCCGCCACCGTCCCGATCGGCGTGCGGCGCGTGTACGTGAACCGCGTCGCGCCGCCCGCGGTGGGCGTCGTCGGCACGATCCGCGAGAACCGCACGTCCCAGCGCACGTGCTGCTCCGGGTCCTGGGTCAGCGCCCAGACCGTCTCCAGCGGGGCGTCGATCGTCGCCTCGACGTAGAGGCCGCGCGTGGTCACAGGGTTCTCCGGACCGGGTCGGCGTCGATGGTCGGCACCAGGGCCGAGCACTCGGCCACGATCGCCCCGTCGTCGCCGACGAGGACCGCCCGCGCGGTCCACCCCTCGACGTCTTCCGGCGCGCCGACGACGTCCGAGCCGACGAGGTCGGGAACGGTCCACCAGAGGTCGTCGCCGACACCGTCGCCGACGTCGCTCTCGCCGTCGGCGAGGTGGCCGGCCGAGCTGTAGGTCCGCCCGTCGGGCGAGCGGACCGAGAGCGCGGTGGTGGTGTCGCCGACCTCCGGGTTGTCGCTCGAGTCCGTGCCGAGGCCCGTGGACCAGCCCACCGCGACCTGCCAGGTCGTCTCGGTGACGCGCGTGATGCCCAGTCGCGAGTCCCACCGGGTGCTCCTGGAGCTACCGAACACCGCCGTCGCCGCGAAGTCCCCCGTGCTGGTGCAGGACGTCTCACCCTCGGACGTCTGGGTGCTGCCGCCGCTGCCGCTGGTGACGCTCATCGCCGCGGCCGCGGCGCACAGCACCAGCGCGACGGCGTAGGTGGCGCGGCGCGGCCACCGCAGCCACGGGGCTCGGACGTCGCGCCCCGCTCGGAGGCGGGCGACGAGGGGGTGCGGCTCGGGCGTGGTGGTGCGCACGGCGACGGTGCCGAGCAGGGAGTCGGCGAACGTGCGCCCGTCGCGACGGAACGCGGAGCGCAGGTAGCCGATGAGCAGGATCGCGTCGAGCACGTGGGCGAACCAGCGCAGCACCGTGCCGGGCAGCCCGATCGGGCGGCCGGAGCCGTCGTCGACCACCGCGATGCCGGTCACCCGCTTGCCCGGCGTCATGCCGGTGTACGCCTGGAGCGCGCCGAGCACCAGCAGCGTCCCCGCCGTCCACGCCGCGCCGCCGGTGCCGCCGGGCTTGCCCAGCCCGGGCAGCGCGGCGAGCGTCGGCCCGGCTCCCGTCGCGAGGAAGATCACCGACGCCGCCAGCGCGGAGTCGAGCAGCGTCGCCACGACGCGCAGCCCCCACGGCGCCGGCCGGTGGCGTGTGAACGGCCCGAGGGAGTGCGCGACGGGCGGTCGCCGTCCCGCCGGTGGCGCCGGCGCCGTCGTGGTCATGGCCGGATGTTTCCACGGGCACGCCCGCGCGTCCATGGGGCGTCCAGCCGGTGCTCAGCCGCGCACGGCGTTCGGGTCCACCGCGACCGTGCCGTCGTCCCCGTCGACGGCGACCGACCCGGTGTCGCGCAGGACGTCGGTGGCGCCGGGGACGCCGAGCACCGCGGGGAGCCGCAGCTCGCGCGCGACGATCGCGGCGTGCGACAGCAGCCCGCCCGTCTCGGTGACGACGGCGGCGACGACGCCGAACAGCGGCGTCCAGGCGGGGTCGGTCTCGCGGCACACGAGGACGTCGCCGGGCTGCACGGTGCCGAAGTCGTCCGGCCCGCGCACCACCCGCGCCGGCCCGCGCGCCCGGCCGCCGCTGCCCGCCGTCCCCCGCAGCGCCACCCCGTCGTTGTGGGCGTGAGATCGGGGCGTATGGGGGTCGTCGTTCCCTCCGAAATCACGCCCACAACGAGGCCGGGGGAGGGCGGCCGTGACCGGGCGGGCCTGGAGCAGCCAGGGCTCGCCGTCGTCGTCGACCGCCCACTCCACGTCCTGCGGGCCGCCGAGCAGGTCGACCACCCGCGCGCCGAGCGCGGTGAGCCGGAGCACGGCGGCGTCGTCGAGGCACGGCCGGTCCCGCTCGCGGACGGCGACCGTGCGGGTGGTCGTGCCGGCGGGGGAGCGGTCGACGCGCGAGCGCTTGGCTCCCGTGCGCCGCTCGACGACGCGCCCGCCCGCGACCGTCCATCGGTCGGGGTCCACGGCGCCCTGCACGACGCTCTCGCCGAGCCCCCACGACGCCTCGACCACTGCGCGGCCGCCGTCGGTGAACAGCACCCCTGCGGCGCGGGCGTCGACCAGGCGCTGCACGACGACGGTGACCTCCGCGGGGTGCCGCGCGTCGCCCGTCGCCGCGCGGTAGGCCTTTACCCGCGGCCCGTGCGCCGAGGCTCGGCAGGCGAGTGCGGCGGCGACGACGTCGTCCGCCCCGACGGCCCCGAGCACGCTGTCGTACTGCCCCGCCGCCGACGCCCGCGGCCCGTCCTCGTCGGTCGCGGAGGACCGCACCGCCACCGGGAGGTCCGCGACGCCGCCGGGTCCGAGCCCGGCGAGCCCGGCGGCGACGACCCGCGGCAGGTCGGCGGCGGGGACGCAGGCCGGGACGACGAAGCCGTCCGGTACGGGCAGGCCGGCGCGCCGCAGCGCGCCGAGCCCGGCCGCCTTGCCGCCGTGCGCCGAGGTCGCGTCGTCGAGCCGGACGGTCACGGCACCGTCTCCCTTCCGCACGGACTTCTCAACAGAATGTTGACAACGATGCGTTGATGGTCCACGGTCGCGGGATGGAACGCAAGCCCCACGACGCCGACCAGGGCGCGGCGGGCGCCGAGGCCCGGGCGCGGCGCACGCTGCTCGACCTGGGCGGCGACGCGCTCGAGCCGCGCCCCTGGCAGCCCGCGCCGGTGCCGCCGTCCGCCGCCGACCTCGTGCGCCACTACCTGTGGCGCTCGGCCCGGGGCGAGCTCACCCCCGAGCAGGACGCCGCCGGGGCGCTCGCGGCCCTCGCGCTGGTGCCCGCCGTGCGGGCCGAGGCCGAGCAGCTCGAGACCGCCGCGCTGTTCTCCGCGCGCGCCGCCGGGCACACGTGGGGGCGGATGGCGGGTGCCCTGGGGCTCGGCTCGCCGCAGGCCGTGCAGCAGCGGCTCGACCGGCTCGTCGCGCGGTCGGGCAGGGCGGGGGAGGCGCCGTGAGCCGCGCGTCCGAGCCCGCGCTGCTGGCGCTGCACGCCGTGCGGGTGCTGGGCACGGCCGACGACGCGGCCGTCGCGGCGCGGTACGGGCTCGACGCCGCCGTGGCCCGCGAGCTCCTGCTGGACCTGGAGGCCCTCGGCCACGTGACGTGGTCGGAGTTCGGCGGCACCGGCGGCTGGTCCCTCACCGGGCGCGGCCGGGCCGAGGACGAGCGGCTGCTCGCCGCCGAGCTCGCCGCCGACCCGGCCGGCCGTGCCGTCGAGGTCGTGCGGGGGGTGCTCGCGTCGTTCGGCCCGCTCAACGCCCGGCTGCTGCGCGCGTGCACGGACTGGCAGCTGCGGCCGGCCGAGGGCGGTCGTCTCGACGTCAACGACCACGCCGACGCCGCCTGGGACGGCCGGGTGCTCGACGAGCTGGCCGACGTGGTCGACGCGGTGCGCCCGCTGCTGGCGCGGGCGCGCGACGTCCTCGACCGGTTCGGCGGGTACGACCGGCGGCTCGACGACGCGCTCGCGGCGGCGCGGGCGGGCGACGGGTCGCGCGTGGCGGGCCTCGGCGCGGCATCCGTGCACGGGGTGTGGATGGAGCTGCACGAGGACCTGCTCGCCACGGCGGGTGTGCCGCGCGGGGCGGACGTCACCCCGTGACTGTACCCCGGACCAGGTCGAGCACGAGGGCCAGCCGGGTGACGCCGTCCTCGGCGAGGAAGTGCCCCGCACCGGGAACGACGACGGGCCGGACGCCGAGGCGGTGTGCCAGGAGGTCGGTCGCCGCCGCGGGGACGATCGCGTCGTCGTCCGACCGGAGGGCGGTGATCGTCCGGGTCCGGGCGCGGATCCGGGCCAGCTCGCCGTCCGCGACGTCGTCGGACAGGTAAGGGTCGAGCTCGGGCAGCGCGCCGAGCGGGCCGGTGAAGCCGGAGACCAGGACGAGGCCTCCCAGGTGCCACGACCCGGGCAGCCCGGCCAGCACCCGCAGGGCCGTGACGACACCGAGCGAGTGGGCCACGATCCAGGTGCTCTCGTCGGGCACGCCGAGATCCCCGGCGAGGACGTCGTGCCAGGTGTGCGGGTCGGGGGCGAGCGGTCGTGGCAGCGTGAGCGCGGCTGCGGCGACGCCGTCGGACCGCAGCTCCGCCCGCAGCCACGGAAACCAGTGGTCGTCCGGGGTCGCTCCGAAGCCGTGCACCACGACCACCCGACCGGGAAGCGCGCGCCGGGCGGGGGCGTTGAGGGCGGTGTCGATGCTGGGCGCGTCGGTCATGGCCGGGACGCTAGGGGGTCACGTCGGCGTGAGGGTCAAGGGGGGTGGGTGGATGCTGATCGGCGAGCTCGCCGAGAGGACGGGCGTGAGCCGGCGGGCGCTGCGGTACTACGAGGAGCAGGGTCTGCTCGTCCCCGCGCGCTCGTCGAACGGCTACCGGAGCTACGACGACGGTGCCGTGCTCGTCGTCGCGCAGGTCCAGGGGATGTTCGCACTGGGGCTCGACTCCGAGGCCGTGCGCCGCTTCCTCGGCTGTGCCTCGGGGGAGCGTCCGCGACTGGCGATGTGCCCCGAGCTGCGTGCTCACCTGGAGGCGCGGGAGCGCGAGCTTGCGGCCGAGGCTGCCGCGATCGCCCGGCGACGGACGCGCCTCGCGGAGCACCTCGCTCCGGTCTCCGGCGACTGACCTGGGTCGCTAGACGGCGGCGCCCGCGTGCAGCGACGCGGCGAGCGGGGCGATCTCCGGGATCTCGTCGGCGCGCGCGAGGGCGTCCTCGAGCGCGCGGTCGTGCGTGGGCCGGGCGGCCTCGAGCAGGGCGCGCCCAGCCGGGGTGAGCTCGGTGTAGATGCCGCGGCGGTCGTCCGCGCAGAGGATGCGCGTGAGCAGGCCGCGGTCCTCGAGGCGGGTGACGAGGCGCGTCGTGGCGCTGCTGGACAGCGCGGCGGCGCGGGCGAGCTGCTGCATGCGCATGTGCCACCCGTCCTGGCGGCTCAGCGCGTCGAGCACGGTGAACTCCACCACGGAGAGCTGGTGCTCCTTCTGCAGCGCGCGCTCCAGGTCGGTCTCGATCAGCCCGTGCAGCGCGGCGAGCGTGCGCCAGCCGCGCGCGCGGATCTCGACGGCGTCGTCGGCGATTCCCATGTCGGCCTCCTCGGGGGCCTCGTGACGGGCCCGGTGTCCGGCGCCCAGCATAGCGCCTTGCGCGGATAGAGCGCGCGTGCAACTATCTAGAACGTTGCGCGTGCAACTAGTGCGCGTGCAACGTTCTGACTCCCCACACCCTGGAGGCCTCGATGCCTGCCGCGCTGTACGCCCTCGCCCTCGGGGGCTTCGGCATCGGACTCACCGAGTTCGTCATCATGGGCCTGCTGCCGGAGGTGGCCGCCGACTTCGGCGTCACCGAGACGGTGGCCGGCTACCTCATCTCCGGCTACGCCCTGTCCGTCGCCGTGGGCGGCATCGCCCTGACCGCGGCCCTGTCCCGGGTGCCGCGCAAGCGGGCGCTGATGCTGCTCATGGTCCTGTTCATCGCCGGCAACCTGCTGTCGGCCGTCGCCCCGACCTACGGGATGACGATGGTCGGCCGGGTCGTCGCGGCCCTGTGCCACGGCGCGTTCTTCGGCATCGGGGCGGTCGTCGCGGCCGACCTGGTGCCCACGAACCGGCGTGCCGGCGCGATCTCGATCATGTTCGCCGGCCTGACGATCGCGAACGTGGCGGGCGTGCCGCTCGGCACGTTCCTCGGGCAGGCGGCCGGCTGGCGCGCCACGTTCTGGGCCATCACCGTGGTCGGCGTGCTCGGCCTGGTCGGCATCGCGCTGCTCGTGCCGCGCACGGAGCACCGCTCCACAGGCTCCGTCCTGGCGGAGTTCCGCATCTTCCGCGACCGCCAGGTCTGGCTGTCGATGGCCGTCACCGTGCTCGGCTACGGCGGCATGTTCGGCGCGTTCAGCTACATCGCGTTCACGCTCACCGAGGTGAGCGGCTTCAGCAGCGCGGCCGTGCCGTGGCTGCTGGTCGTCTTCGGCGTCGGGCTGTTCGCGGGCAACGTGCTCGGCGGGCGCGCCGCCGACCGCAACCTCGTGAAGGCGCTCGTCACCTTCATCGCCGCGCTCGCCGTCGTCCTCGTCCTCTTCGCGCTGACGGCCACCAGCCAGGTCGCGACCGTCATCTCGCTGCTCCTCATGGGCGGCTTCGGCTTCGCCACCGTGCCCGGGCTGCAGGCCCGCATCATGCGGTTCGCCGACGCCGCCCCCACGCTCGGCTCCGGCGCCAACATCGCCGCGTTCAACGTCGGCAACGCGTTCGGCGCCTGGGCCGCGGGCCTCGCGCTCGCCGGCGGCGCCGGCTACACCTCGCCCCTCTGGGTCGGCGCGGGCGTCACCGTCGCCGGGCTCGGCGTCCTCTTGGTCGCCGTCCGCACCCGCGGCGGAGAGCTTGCCCGGCGCCGCGAGCCCGAGCTCGCGACCGTCGCCGCCTGAACCCGCACCCCAGTACCGCACCACCGGAAGGACCCCTCCCCATGACCGCGAACGTCCCCACCGTCGCCCTCTCCGACGGGCGCACCATGCCCCAGCTTGGCTTCGGCGTCTTCCAGGTACCCGACGCCGAGACCACGGCGGCCGTGGCCGTCGCGCTCGCCGCCGGCTACCGCAGCATCGACACCGCCGCCGTCTACGGCAACGAGCGCGGCGTCGGCCGCGCGCTCGCCGAGTCGGGCCTGGCCCGCGACGAGCTGTTCGTCACCACCAAGCTGTGGATCGACGGGCTCGGGCGCGCCGCCGCCCGGGAGGGTCTCGAGGAGAGCCTGGAGAAGCTCGGCCTCGACCACGTGGACCTGTACCTCATCCACTGGCCCGCCCCGGCGACCGACGCGTACCTCGACGCCTGGCAGGGCCTCGAGGATCTGCGCGGCGCCGGCCTCACCCGCTCGATCGGGGTCTCGAACTTCCTGCCCGAGCACCTCGACCGCGTGGCCGCGCTGGGCGCCGCCGTGCCCGTCGTCAACCAGGTCGAGCTGCACCCGGCGCTGCAGAACCGCGCCACCGCCGAGGCGAACGCGCGCCACGGCGCCGTCACCGAGGCGTGGAGCCCGCTGGCGCAGGGCGCCGTCCTGGGCGACGCGCCCGTCGTCGCCGCCGCCCGCGCTCACGGCGTCACGCCGGCGCAGGTCGTGCTGCGCTGGCACCTGCAGCAGGGGCGCGTGGTCATCCCCAAGTCCGTGACGCCCGCGCGGATCGCCGCGAACCTGGACGTCTTCGGCTTCGACCTCACGGACGCCGAGCTGGCGGCGATCGACGGCCTGGAGCGCGACGGCCGCACCGGCCCGCACCCGGCTGCGTTCCACGGCTGACCCCCGGCACGACCCGTCCGGCACGGCGTCGACCACTACGATCGGGAGAGCCCGAGGTCGACGCCGTGCCGGCCGGCATCCCCGTTCCCGAGGAGAGTCCCTCATGCCCGTCCCCACCCGCGTCGCCGTCGTCACCGGAGCCAGCAGCGGGATCGGGGCGGCCAGCGCCCGCGCCCTCGCGGCGGCGGGCTTCCACGTCGTCCTCGGCGCGCGGCGGATGGACCGGCTCGAGCAGGTGGCCGCCGAGACCGGCGGCACCGCGCTGCCCCTGGACGTCACGGACGACGCCTCGGTGGAGGCGTTCGCCGCGGCCGTCGACGAGCGGTTCGGGCGCTGCGACCTGCTCGTCAACAACGCCGGCGGCGCGCTGGGGACGGAGTCGGTCGCGGAGGCCGACCTCGCCGACTGGCAGCGGATGTACGACATCAACGTGCTCGGCACGGTCCGGGTCACCAAGGCGCTGCTGCCCAGGCTGGTCGCGAGCGGCGACGGCCAGGTCATCACGATCGGTTCCATCGCCGGCCGCGAGCCCTACAAGGGCGGCGCCGGCTACAACGCGGCCAAGCACGCCGAGGCCGCGCTCACCCGGGTGCTGCGCCTGGAGCTGCTCGGGCAGCCGGTGCGGGTCAGCGAGATCGACCCGGGCATGGTGCACACCGACTTCTCCCTGGTCCGCTTCAAGGGCGACCAGGAGCGGGCCGACGCCGTCTACGCCGGGGTCGAGGCGCTCACCGCCGAGGACGTCGCCGAGACGGTGGCGTGGATCGCCACCCGCCCGGCGCACGTCAACGTGGACCAGGTGCTGCTCATGCCCCGCGACCAGGCTGCGGCGCAGGTCGTGCACCGGCGCGAGGTGTGACGCCCGGCGCGACGCCTGCTACGCCCAGACGCCCGCGCGCGCCGCGGCGGCCGCGCCCTGGGCCGCACGGTCGGCGTCGCCCTCGTCCAGCGGCCGGCCCACGTTGAGCACGGCGTAGTACAGGGGCGCCGAGACGGCGGCCACGACGGCCTCGGCGTCCGTGCCCGCGGGGACCTCGCCGCGTGTGACGGCGTCGGCGACGCAGCCCGCCCACTCGGCGATGCGGATCGCGTAGAAGCGGTGCAGCGCGTCGGCCGCCTGGTCGTTGCACAACGAGGCGGCGATGAGGGACCGGAAGAGCGGCCCCTGCCGCGGGTCGGTGAGGGTCTTCACGACCAGCCGTGCGTTGGCCCGCAGGTCACCGTCGAGGGTGCCGGTGTCCGCGCGCGGGACCGACGTCTCGGCCATCTCCGCGAGCAGGTCGGCGGCGAGCGCGCCCGGGGTGCCCCAGCGCCGGTAGACGGTGGTCTTGCCGACGTCGGCCTGGCGCGCGATCACGGCGAGGTCGAGGGCGGCGAACCCCTCGGCGGCCAGGACGTCGCCGGCCGCGCGCAGGACCGCCTCGCGGACGCGCGCCGTCCGGCCGCCCGGCCGCACCGTGCCAGGGACGGTCTCGGCGGGACGCGCGGGGACAGGCGTCGGGCCCGGGCGCGGGGACGTGGGCATGGCGGCCTCCTTCGGGGCGGGCCGGGGCGGCCCGAGGCGATCCTATCGGAACTGCTGTTCCCATAACGGCGTTCCGGTGCTACGTTCGGCGATAACGGGACCAGAGGCCCATTAACGGTCCCTCCGTACTCGTCCGAAAGGGACCGCTGTCATGACCGTCACCTCCGCCCCGGGGCGCACGCCCCGCGCGACACCGCCGCGACCCGCACCGACACCCGCGCCCGGGGACGCCTCGCCTCGGCTCACCGGCCGGCTGCGGCTCGTCCTCGCCGTCCTGCTGGTCTCGCAGTTCATGCTTGCGGTGGACTTCTCGATCCTGAACGTCGCGCTGCCCGCGATCGGAGACGGTCTGGGCTTCCCGCTCGCCGGCCTCCAGTGGGTCGCGACGGCGTTCGCGCTCTCGGCCGCCGGCTTCACCCTCTTCTTCGGCCGGATCGGGGACCTCGTCGGGCGCAAGAGGATCTTCGTCGGCAGCCTGGCCCTGCTGGGCGTGTCGTCCCTGGTGGGCGGGCTGGCGGCCTCGCCCGAGGTGCTCCTGGCCGCCCGGGTGGCCCAGGGGCTCGCGACCGCGGCCGCCACTCCCGCGGGCCTGTCCCTGCTGACGACGTCGTTCCCCGAGGGGCCGCTGCGCCAGAAGGCACTCGGGATCAACGGCGCGCTGATGTCCGCCGGCTTCACCGCGGGGGCGATCCTCGGCGGTGTCCTGACGGACCTGCTCTCGTGGCGCTGGGCGTTCTTCGTCAACGTGCCGGTGGCGCTCGCCGTCGTGCTGGTCGCCCCGGTCGTGATCCGGGAGTCGCGGCCCGCCGTGCGGCAGCGCCTGGACCTGCCCGGCGCGCTGACGGTCACGCTCGGCCTGCTGGGCGTGGTCTACGGCATGACCCAGGCCGGCGAGCACGGCTGGTCCGACGCACGGGCCGTCGTCGGCCTCGTCGCCGGCGCGCTTCTCCTCGTGGCCTTCGTCCTCGTCGAGCGGCGCGTGGCCGAGCCGCTGGTGCCGCTGCGCGTGCTCTCGCGTCGCAACGTCGCGTGGGGGAACGCGATCGGGGTGATCGCCTTCGCCACCGAGACGTCGCTGGTCTACCTGCTCACGCTGTACCTGCAGCGGACCCTCGACTTCACGCCGTTGGCGGCCGGGCTGTCGTTCGGGGTGCTGGGCGTCGGCACGGTCCTGGGCGGCCTCATGGCTCCCGTGGTGATCGCGCGGACGTCGACCCGCACCGCACTCGTCGCGGGCGGCCTCGTGCAGGCGGTCGCGACGGCTGCGCTGCTCCTCCTCGGCACGGGCACGGCGGCGTCCCTGGCGCTGCTGCTGCCGGCGACCTTCGTCGGCGGCGTCGGGAACATGCTCGTCATCGTCGGCTTCATGGTCACCGCCACGAACGGCCTGCCCGACGAGGAGCAGGGCCTGGCCACGGGCCTCGCGTCGATGTCGCAGCAGGTCGGGATCACGCTCGGCACGCCGATCATGTCCGCCGTGGTCACGGCCGCGTCGGCCGGTGGGGCGACCGCCCTGGCCGTCCAGCACGGCGTGACGGTGGCCGTCGCCGTCAATGCGGGCCTCGTCCTGCTGGGCGTCGCCGCCGCGGTGGTCTTCCTGCGCCCCGCCCGCGCGGGCGCGGCGGCGGAGGGGGCGGCCTGAGCGGCCGGCGCCGCGGGGCAGGCGGGGCTGCGGGACGACGGTCGTCGTCCCGCAGCCCCTGCGTCATGCGGCGGTCCGACCCGGCCGCTCGGGGCGGTCGGGCTTGTCCTTGACAACCTTGAGCCCGATGGCGCACAGGATGATGCCCGCGAGGAACAGGACCTTGAGGAGCGTGACGGCCTCGGTGCCGGTGATCATCGCCCAGGAGACGGTCAGCGCCGCGCCGATGCCGGTCCAGATCGCATAGGCCGTGCTGATCGGGATGTGGTTGGCCGCGTAGCCGAGGCCGAGCATGCTCAGGGTCAGGGCCACGACGAACACCACCGTGGGGCCGGGGTTCGAGAAGCCGTCGGACGCGCCGAGGGCGGTCGCCCACACGGCCTCCAGCACGGCGCTCACCAGCAGGATCGCCCACGCCATCTCAGCTCACCACCTTCAGTCCGACGACGCACCCGACGAGGCCGATCAGCAGCAGGGCCCGGGCCACGGACAGCCGCTCCTCGCCGCGGGCGATCGCGACGACGACCGTGAGCACGGCGCCCACGCCGACCCAGACCGCGTAGGCCGTGCCGACGGGGATGGTCAGCATCGCGTGGGCCAGGCCCCACATGCTCAGGGCCATCGCGACGAGGAAGACGACGGTCGGCACCACGCGCTTGAAGCCTCGGGACGCGCTCAGGGCGGTGGCCCAGACGGCCTCGAGGACGCCGGCGCCGATGAGGATCAGCCAGTCCATGCTCGTCCGCTCCTCTCGGGAGATCGATGTTCGCACGATCGTGCGAAGATAGTTCTAGCACACTTCGCACGACTGTGCGAACATGGGGGCCGTGCCGCAACGACTCGACCGCGACGAACGCCAGCGCCAGGTGTCCGAGGCCGCGTGGCGCGTCCTCGTGCGGGACGGCCTCGAGGCCCTGTCCGTGCGCAACGTCGCCGCCGAGGCGGGGCTGCCGCAGAGCTCCCTGCGCTACACCTTCCCCACGGTGGCCAGCGTGCGCGAGCGTGCGGTGGCCCTGGTGGTCGAGCGGCTGCGGGAGCGGGTCGACGCCGTCGACGTCGGCGGCCCCGGCGGGGCGCGCGCCGTGCTCGCGCAGCTGCTGCCGCTCGACGCGGAGCGGCGCACCGAGATGGAGGTCTACCTCGCCCTCGGTACCGCGGCCATGACCGACGCCACCCTGCGCGAGGTCCACCGGGCGTCGAACGACGCGATCCGCGACGTGTGCGCGCGGGCGCTCGCCGCCCTCACCGGCCAGGACCCCGCCGACGTCGAGGTGCGCGAGCTGCACGCGCTCGTCGACGGGCTGGCGCTGCACGTCGTGCGGCAGGACCCGGACGCCGACCCCGGCTGGGCGCTCGAGGTGCTCGACGCGCACCTCGCCCGGGTCGGGGAACCCCGGGGCTGAGCGTCAGCGCGCCGGGCCGCCCACCAGGGCGTCGCCCACCTCGGAGCGCAGGTACAGCACGGACCGGCCGGACCGGGCCGAGGTGAGGAGCCCCGCGTCGCGCAGCACGCGCAGGTGCTGGTTCACGGCGCTGGTCGTGACGTCGAGGCGCCGCGCCAGCTCCGTGGACGACGCGGGGTGCGCCAGCGCGGTGAGCAGCCCCGCCCGCGCGCGGCCCAGCACGGCGACCAGCGCGTCGTCCGCCACCTGCCGCTCCGCCTGCCACAGCGTCCCCGTGCCGCGCGCGCCGTACATGATCATCGGCGGCTCGTCGGCGGAGATGGGGGCGGACGCGCCACCGGTGAACAGTGTGGGCACCAGCGTCAGGCCCTCTCCGGTCGTGGCCCGTCGCAGGTCCTTCGTCGAGCTCCCGAGCTGCACGCTCACCACGCCGTCGGCGAAGGACACCCGGTCGGCGAGGTCGGCGAACATCGCTCCCGCCCCGCGCGCGGAGATCACCGCTCCGCGGTGCACGACGTCGGCCTGGAGCACGGCGCGCATCCGCGGCCAGTACGGCGCGAAGCACGAGTCCCAGTAGGCGGTCAGCGAGTCGAGCACCCGTCGCCGCACGCGGGGGAGCGGGTCGCGGAGCGGAGCGGGGCGGCCGCCTGGGTGCAGGGCGGCGAGCTCGCGGGCGACGATGTCGTCCCCGGTCGCGGCGACGGCGGCCAGCTCGTCGTCGATCCGGGTGAGCGGGCTGCGCGGGCGCGGGGTGAGGAAGTCCGGCGTCCACAGCACCTCGTTGGTCAGCGCGAGCAGCATCTCGCCGTCGAGGCGCGAGCGGGCCTCCTGGGTGCGGCGCAACCACGGCAGGTGGAGCGGGTAGCGACCCGGATCACGCCAGGTACGCAGCGACAGGACCAGCTCGTTCAGCGGGGAGACGGCGAACCGGACGTCGGCGAGGTCCATACCGGCCAGCTCGTAGCGCATCCATCCCACGGAGCGAGCATAGGTGTAGCGCAGGACTACATCGATTCGTTGCCCGGGGTCGGGGGCGCTTACTGGTGCCCGTGATCCAGACCCTCCTCCCGCGGGACCCCGTGGCGCGCGCGCTCACCTTCTCGACCATGGCGTTCGCGGCGTCGACCGGGATCTTCTACACCGTGTCGGTCCTGTACTTCACGCGGGTGGTCGGGCTGTCCGCGGCCACGGTCGGTCTGGGCCTGGGGATCGCCGGCGGCGCGGGCGTGCTCGGGTCGTACCTCGCGGGGCGCTGGTCGGACCGCCGCGGCGCGCACCGGGTGCAGGTGTGGGGCCTGGTCGCGCAGGCGCTGGCGCTGGCGGCGTACTCGTTCACCTCCGACGCGGTGAGCTTCACCGCCGTCGCGGTCGTCGTCAGCGCGGGCCGCGGGGTGCAGTCCACCGCGCGGCAGGCGCTGCTCGCCCGGTGGTTCACCGGCCCCGAGCGGGTCGACGTGCGCGCCCGGCTGCGCGTCGTGACCAACGTGCTCATCGGGCTGGGCACGCTCGCCGCCGCCGTCGCGCTGCTGCTCGACACCGCCGCCGCGTACCGCACCGCGATGGTCGCGACGGCGGTGCTGCTGCTCGCCGCCGTCGTGCCGCTGGTCGTGCTGCCGCGCCGGGTGCCCGGGCTGGCCGCGCGGATGCTCGAGGACGCGCCCACGGCGCCGGCCCCGCGCGCCGACGATGCCGACGGGGCCGGTCAGGAGACCGCCCACGAGGCCCCGGCCTCGCACCCGCTGCGCGACCGGACCTACGTGGCGAGCGTCGTGCTCAACGCCGTCGTGGCCATGCAGTTCGGGGTCATGACCGTGGGCGTACCGCTGTGGGTCGCGACCACCGACGCCCCCACCGCCGTCGTGTCCGCCCTGCTGGTGGTCAACACCGTGCTCGTGGCGCTGCTGCAGGTGCGCGCGTCGCGCGGCACGCACGACGTCCGGGGCGCGGGCCGGGCCGTGCGCCGGGGTTCCCTCCTGCTGGCCGCCGCGTGCGTGCTGTACGCGGCGGCCGGCCACGGCAGCCTCGTGGCCGCGACGGCGCTGCTGGTGCTCGCCGCCGTTGCGCACTCCCTCGGCGAGGTGCTGTCCGAGGCCGGCGGGTGGGGCATGGCCTTCGAGCTCGCCGACCCGCGCCGCGCGGGCGCCTACCAGGGCCTGTCGCAGACCGGCTACGCGCTCGCGGGGATGGCGGCCCCCGTCGTGGTGACGGCCCTGCCCATCCGGTTCGGCACGCCCGGCTGGCTGGTGCTCGGGGCGATCTTCGTCGCGGCCGGCGCCGGCGCGGCCGCCGTCGCGCGGCGCGCCACCGACGGGGCCGACGTCGCCGCCCCGTCGTCCGCGGCGGCGCCGTCCACGGAGGCGTCCGTCTCGGCGTCCTGACCGGCCCGTGGGGGAGACTGCCCCGGGCAGCAACGCCCGTCACGACCCTCGAAGGAGAGCGATGGACCCCCGCGAGCAGGAGGTGCGGCGCCGGATGGCGGCGCACGAGCTCTACACCGACGGCGCCCCCGGGCTGGAGGGCCTGGCGGCCGAGCGGGCCCGCGCCAAGGAGCTGGAGCACGCGATCAACGTCGGCTCCCCGCGCGACCTCGCCCGCCGGGAGGAGCTCGTGCGCGAGCTGTTCGGCAGCGTGGGGGAGCGGGTGTGGGTCGAGCCGCCGCTGCACGTGTCGTACGGGCGCACCGTCCACCTGGGCGACGACGTCTTCGTCAACGTCGGGCTCACGCTCGTCGACGACGTCGAGGTGCGCGTCGGGGACCGGGTGATGTTCGCCCCGCACGTCACGGTGACCACCACCGGTCACCCGGTGCACCCCGACCTCCGCCGGGACGGGGGCCAGTTCTCCGCGCCCGTGGTGATCGAGGACGACGTCTGGATCGGGGCGAACGCGGTGCTGCTCCCCGGGGTGACCGTGGGCGCGGGGTCGGTGGTCGGCGCCGGCTCCGTCGTCAGCTCTGACGTGCCGCCGGGCGTCGTCGTCGCGGGCGCGCCCGCGCGCGTGCTGCGCGAGATCACCGAGGCCGACCGGGAGTTCCGCTACCGCCCCCCGACGACGGCGCGCCGCGCGGGCTGACGGGCAGCACGGACCGCTCCGCCGGAGAATGCGGGAGTGACGGACGACGAGAGCCCGGGACCCTCCGGCGGCGCGGAGTGGTTCGTCGGGACGCACGGCCCGCCGGTGGACGCGGCGGACGACGCGCACCCGGCGCGCTGGGTGCACGCGACGGACAAGCGGCAGTTCCTCGCCGCGGCGGCCGGGATCGACCCGGCGCTGCGGGAGCGGCTCGAGGGGCTGCACGCGGTGGCGAAGGACGTGCCGAAGCGGCCGTTGGCCGCGGTGCGCTGGCTCGACGACGACTGGGTGGCCGTCGTCACGCCGACGGTCTGGTACACCGAGGACGACCGGCAGGTGCACACCGGCGAGCTCGGGTGCCTCCTGGGCCCGGACACGGTGCTGACGTTCGAGGCGGGTGACGCGCGGGTGTGCGCGCACGCGTTCGAACGCCTGCGAGGCCCGGGGCCGGTTCACGGCGAAGGGGCGCAGCGGGTGGCGCTCGCCGTCGTGCTGGGCCTGGTGGGCGTGGCGTCGGAGGTCGAGGTCGCGCTCGGGGACGCCGTCGCGGACACGGAGCGGATCGTCTTCGACCGCATGGTGGGCGACCCCGTGCAGCGGCTCTACGACCTCAAGCGCGAGATCACCGAGGCCCGGCGGGCGCTGCTGCCGGTCGCGGCGGAGCTGCCGGAGCTCACCGAGACGGGCGACGCGCGCCGCGCCGTCGCCGACCGGCGCACGCTGGAGCGGGTGGCGTCGACCGTCGAGCGGATCGACCGGCACCTCGACGCGCACGACGACCTGCTCTCCGACATGCTGCAGGTGCACCTGGCCCAGGTCTCGGTGCGGCAGAACGAGGACATGCGGAAGATCTCGGCGTGGGCCGCGATCCTCGTGTACCCGACGGTGGTGGCCGGCGTGTACGGCATGAACTTCACGCACATGCCGGAGCTGCACTGGCTGCTCGGCTACCCGTTCGCCATGGTGCTCATGGTGGTGGGCTGCGTGGTGCTCTTCCGGGTCTTCCGGCGCGTGGGCTGGCTCTGACGCGACGGTCCAGGCACCCGGTCGGACGAGGGGACCCGACCGGTTGCTCCGCTAACCTGTGCGCTCCAGGCGCCCGACGGAGGGACGGTCCCGTGCAGCTGCTCGTGGTCGAGGACGACGACCATGTCGCCGGCGCGCTCGTGTCCGTGCTCGGCCGGCACGGGTACGAGGTCGTCCGCGCGCGCGACGGCGCGTCCGCGCTCCGCGAGCTGAGCCCGCGCACCGACATGGTGCTGCTCGACCTCACGCTGCCCGACATCGACGGCTTCGAGGTGTGCCGCCGCATCCGCCGCGTCTCGGACACCCCGATCATCATGGTGACGGCCCGCACCCGCCTCGACGCGCGCATCCGCGGGCTCGAGCTCGGCGCGGACGACTACGTGACGAAGCCCTACGACGTGCGCGAGGTGCTCGCCCGCATCGACGCCGTCATGCGCCGCGGCCGCGGCCGCGAGTGGGACGGTGCCCGCGCCGAGACCGCCGAGGCCCGCGTGCGCGTGCGTGGCCTGGTGGTCGACCTGGCGCGGCGCGAGGTGCGGCGCACGACCGACCGCACGACCGACCTGGTGGGCGCCGTCGTCGAGCTGACCCGCAAGGAGTTCGACCTGCTCGCGCTGCTGGTGCGTCAGCAGGGCTCGGTCCTCACCCGCGAGCGGATCCTGCGCGACGTGTGGGGGTCCAGCTGGAAGGGCCTGGGCCGCACCCTGGAGGTGCACGTGGCGTCGCTGCGCCGCAAGCTCGGCGAGCCCGACGTCGTCGAGACGGTGCGCGGCGTGGGCTACCGGGTGGCCCTGCCCGACGGCGGCGACGGGGCCGCGCCGAGCGGCGCGGGGGCCTAGCCGTCGATGCGGACCCGGCTGGCGATCATCCTCTTCGTGCCGTGCGTGCTGGTGCTCGCGCTGCTCGGCACGGCCTACGCGGGCAACGTGGCGCGCGCCAACCAGCAGGAGGTCTACCTCGACCGGCTCGCGGACGCCGGCTACCTCGTCATCACGGCCCGCCAGTCCCTGGCCGCGGACGACCCCGCGATCGTCGAGGGCGACCTGGACCGCTACCGCGAGGTGTACGGCGCGGACGCCGCCGTCGTCGACCAGTCGGGCGCCACGTGGGCCACGAACGGGCTGGACGTCGACGAGGTGGACGAGCGGCAGGCCGCCCTCGCGGGGCGACGCGGCGAGGCGGTGCTCAGCTCGCTGCCGTGGAAGGCGGACCGGGTGGTGGTGGCCGAGCCGGTGTACGACGGCGGCGACCTGGTGGGCGCCGTCGTCACCGTCTCCGAGGCGCCCGAGGTCTCGCGCACCATCTGGTCGAGCTGGGGCATCCTCGTCGCGGCGGGCGTGGCGATGTGCGTGCTCGCCGTCGTCATCGCGCACCGCACCGCGGGCTGGGTGCTGCGCCCGGTGCGCGCCGTCGACACCGCGATGGGCGAGATCGGGCGCGGGCGGCTCGACGCCCGCATCCCGCCGTCCACCGGCCCGCCCGAGCTGCGCGAGGTCATCACCCGGTTCAACGCGATGGCCGCGCGGGTGGAGCACTCGATGCAACGGCAGCAGGAGTTCGTCTCCAACGCGTCGCACGAGCTGCGCAACCCGCTCAACGCGCTCATGCTCCGGGTCGAGGACCTGGCCCTGTCGACGCCGCCCGAGCACGCCACCGAGGTGGCGCACGTGCGGGCCGAGGCGGTGCGCATGGCCCACATCCTCGACGCGCTGCTGCTCCTGGCGGACGACGCGAACCTGGCCGCGGCCGCGCATCCCGTGGACGTCGCGGAGCTGGTCGGCCGGCGGGTCGAGAGCTGGCGGCTGCTCGCCGTCGGCCGCGAGCTGTACCTGGCGGACACGGTGCCCGACAGCGCGTGGGCGGAGGTCAACGAGATCGTGCTGGAGTGCGCCTTCGACGCCGTCATGGACAACGCGGTGAAGTTCTCCCCGGACGGCGGCCGCATCGACGTCTCGGTCACCCTCGCGGACGATGACGCCGCGGGGGCGGGCGCGGTCCGGGTCACCGTGCGCGACCACGGTGCGGGCGTGCCGCCCGAGGAGCTGGAGCGCCTCGCGGAGCGGTTCTGGCGCTCGCCCGGGCACGGCACCGTGCGCGGGTCGGGGCTCGGCCTCGCGATCGCGTCGGAGCTGCTGGCCACCGGCGGCGGCGGGCTGCGCCTGGCCCTGCCCCGGAGCGGCGGCCTGGAGGTGCGGTTGCAGGTGCCCGCACTCGGCGCGAGGGAGGGGGCGTCGTGAGCGCCGCACGGGACGGCGGCGCCGGGGTGCGGCGGGCGCGGCGGGCGCGGCGCCCGGCGCTGGCCCTGCTGGCCGCGGCGCTGCTCGCCCTGCCGCTGCTCGCCGGGTGCGTGGGCGACGAGGGCGCGGGGGATCCGTGGGAGGGCCAGCGGCCCGACACCCTCACCGTGGCCACCGGCGGTTCCACCGGCATCTACCACGCGTACGGCGTCGGGCTGGCCGAGGTGCTGCGGGAGCGGTACGACGTGCCCGTCGAGGTGGCCGAGACCGGCGGGTCGGTGGAGAACCTCGAGAGCCTGGAGGACGGGACGGCGCAGGTCGCGTTCAGCGCCGCCGACGCCGCGCGCGACGCCGTGGCCGGCAAGGGCGAGTTCACGGAGCCGCTCGAGGTACGCGCCCTCGCGCGCGTCTACGACGACTTCGTGCACCTCGTGGTGCCCGCGAACTCGACGATCCGGCAGCTCTCCGACCTGCGGGGCAAGCTCGTGTCGGTCGGCGCGCCCCGCTCCGGCACCGCCCTCATCGCGCACCGGGTGCTCGCCGCCGCCGACGTGCCGGAGGACGACCTCACCGCCGTCAGCCTGGGCCTCGACGGATCGATCGCGTCCCTCGCCGCGGGGGAGATCGACGCCTTCTTCTGGTCGGGCGGGCTGCGCACCCCCGGGCTCACGACGCTCGCGGACGACGTCCCCGTGCGCCTCGTGCCGCTCGGCGACGTGGTCGAGGAGGTGCGCTCGATGTACGGCAGCGGGTACCGCCACGGCATCGTGCCCGAGGGCATGTACGGCTCGGTGCGGGCGGTCGACACCCTCGCCGTGCCGAACTTCCTCATGGTGCGCTCGGACATGCCGGACGCCGAGGCGCGCACCCTGGTCTCCACCCTGTTCGACGCGCGCGCGCAGATCGCCGCGCAGGTGCCGTCGGCGGCCAACCTCGACCGGGTGCGGGCGATCTTCACCGACCCCGTCGAGCTGCACCCCGGCGCGCTGCGGTACTACCGCGAGACGAAGGACTGACCGGCCCGGCGGCGTCTACCAGGACGAGACCGCCGGCACGCTCGAGACGAGGCGCAGCCGGTGGCCGACGCCGCCACGCCACGGGGTGGAGGGCGCGAGCGTCGCGGGGTAGCCCGACGGGTTGCGCTGGTGCCAGCGCCAGAGGTCGAGGCAGACCTCCTCCACGCTCCGGGTGGCCCGCCAGCCGAGCTCGGCGTCGGCACGCGCGACGTCGGCGTACGAGACGGCGACGTCGTCCGCCCGGCGTGCCGTCACCCGGTGCGGCACCGCGCGGCCCGTGGCGGCCTCGAACGCCCGGACCAGCTCGAGCACGCTGGTGGGACGGCCGCTGCCGAGGTTCCAGGTGGACAGCTGCCGGTCCGCGTCGTCCAGCGCGGTGAGGGCGGCGACGTACCCGGCGGCGAGGTCGTCCACGTGCACGTAGTCGCGCATCGCCGTGCCGTCGGGCGTGGGGTGGTCGTCGCCGTGCACCTCGAGGTGCTCCCGCAGCCCGGCCGCCGTCTCGGCGATCGCCGTGAGCAGCCCCGCCGACGCCCCCGTCCGGTCCGGGCCGAGCGCCCCCGAGGGGTGCGCGCCGGCCGCCGAGAAGGCGCGCACCACGCCCACCCGCAGCGCCGGTCCGGCGTCGCCCACGACGTCGCGCAGGATCTGCTCGTTCATCGCGTGGCTGCGCCCGACCGGCCCGGTCGGGGCCAGGGGCGCGTCCTCGCCGTGCGGCAGGTCGCGGCCCTCGCCGTAGACGGCGGCCGACGAGGACACCACGAGACGGTCGACGCCGTACCAGGCCATGCAGCGCAGCAGCGTGAACGTGGTCCCGAGGTTGGTCTCGTAGCTGTCGAGCGGTCGCACGCCCCGCGCGCCGGGGCTCTTGATGCCCGCGAGGTGCAGGACGGCGTCGAAGCCCTCGGCGTCGAAGAGCCGCTCGAGCGCGTCGATGTCGGCGGTGTCGAAGACGTGCACCGGGACGGGGCGGCCCGCCAGGGTCTCGACCCGCTCCAGCGCCGCGGGGACGCCCCGGGAGAAGTCGTCCACCACGACGACGTCGTGCCCGGCCCCGAGCAGCCGGAGCACCGTGTGGGACCCGACGTACCCGGCGCCCCCCGTCACCAGGACGCGCATGGCAGTTCCTCACCTCGCAGCACTCACGGCAGATGATGTCGCCCCGTCATCTTCGTGGCCGGGCGTGGCCGCACGCAGGTGATTTGAGGAAGGTCAGAGACTTTCAACCAGTGATGACGACCTGCCCCAGCTCCTGTGTGCATCGGGTCAGCGCCACGTAAAGCCCGTTCCAGCCGCGGGGCTCGGCGGCGATCCCGTCCGGGTCGACGACGACGGCCGCGTCCCACTCCAGACCCTTCGCGTCGGTGGCCGACAGCGCGGGGACGTCCCCGGGCAGGGCCGAACGGAGCGCGTCGAGCCTGGTCACGGGCGCGACCACGCCGACCGTGCCGCCGTCGTACCGCTCGCCGAGGCGGGCGGCGGCATCGGCCACGGCCTGGGGCCACCCGTCGTCGCCGTCCACCTCGAGGAGCCACGGGGCGACCGGGGCGGAGCGGACCGCGCGCGGCGGGTCGTTGCGGCTGCCGGCGCGCCGCAGCACCGGAGCGGTGAGCTCCATGACCTCGCGCGGGGTGCGGTAGCAGATGGTGAGGTCGGCCCGGCGCCAGCGGTCGCCGAGGGCGTCGCCCACGGCCTCGCCCCAGTCGGTCTGCCGGTGCGCGGACGACGCCTGGTCGATGTCGCCGACGGCCGTGACCGACCGGGTGGGGCAGCGGCGCACCACCATGTGCCACTGCATCCCCGACAGCTCCTGCGCCTCGTCCACCACGACGTGCCCGTACGCCCAGTCGCGGTCGGCCGCCGCCCGACCCGCGAGGAACCCGCCGTCGGCGTCCGTCGCGGGGGCCGGGGCGGCTTCGTCCGGGGCGCCGAGGAGGTCGGCGAGGGCGTCGAGGAGCGGCACGTCGCTGCTCGCCCAGCCGGCCGCGGCGCCCGCCGGCTCGGCGACGACCCGCGCCACCTCGTCGGTGGTGAGGTCGGGGGCGTGGGCGCGCAGAAGGGCGGGGTCGTGCAGCAGCCGGGCGAGCTCGGCCGCCGGGTCGCGGACGGGCCACCAGGCGTCGAGGGCGGCCGCGACGCCGGGGTCGACCGCGACCCGCTCCCGGAGCGCCTCGAGGTCGGCGTCGGACAGCACGCCGTCGACGTCGGATCCCGTGGCGCCGGTGTGGACGGCGCGGTCGTCGGAGGCGGCGAGCGCCGCGTCGAGCCGCCCGAGCACGTCCTCGAACCCCTCCTCCGCGCGGGCGAGCAGCTCGGCCTGCCGGTCGGCGACGGCGTCCGTGAGGAGGTCGTGCACCCGGTCCACCACACGGTCGCGGACGCGGTGGTAGGAGCCCGCGCCCGCCGCGGCGCGGCGGGTGGCGGCGACCAGGGTCGCGGGCAGCACGTACTCCTCGCCGTCGAGCACGAGCGCGAGCGCGCCGTCGTCGGGCTCGAGCGACGTCACGAACCGGCGCAGCGCGGGCAGCCACGACGAGCGGCCCTTGATCTCGGCGACGTCGCGCGCCTCGGCGCGGGTGGGCCGGACGCCGGGCACGAGCGTGTCGCACGTGGCGGAGACGACCGCCGTCTCGCCCAGCGCGGGCAGCACCTGGGCGATGTAGTCGAGGAAGCGCCGCGACGGCCCGACCACGAGCACGCCGCGCTCCGCCAGATGCGGGAGCGCGAACAGCAGGTACGCGACGCGGTGCAGCGCCACCACCGTCTTGCCCGTGCCCGGTCCGCCCTGCACCACCAGCGGCGTGCGGGCGTCGGCGCGCACCACGTCGTCCTGCTCCCGCTGCAGGGTCGCGACGGCGGTGCCCATCCGCCCGGTGCGGCGCTCGTCCAGCGCGGCGAGCAGGGCGCCCTCGCCGACCAGGCCGGAGTCGTCGAGGCCGCCGTCCAGCGGCTCGTCGTCCACGCCGACCACCTCGGGCCCGCGGGTGCGCACGTGCCGGCGGCGCCGCACGCCCTGCGGGTCGACGGGGGTGGCGGTGTAGAACGGCCGGGCGACGGCGGCGCGCCAGTCCACGACCAGCGGCTCGTCGTCCTCCGTGGCGCCGGGCAGGCCCACGCGGCCGAGGTGCCGCACCGTGCCGTCGTCGCCGTCGAGCCGCCCGAAGACCAGGCCCTGGTCCGCGTGCCGGAGCTCGGCCCGGCGCCCACGCAGGCGGACGATCCGCGCCCGTGCCGCGGCGTCCTCCGGGCGTGCCGCGGCCAGCGTGTCGTCCAGCTCGTCGAGCAGCGCGGCGCGTCGCCGCCACGCGACGTCGAGCACGGTCTGTTCCTCCTCGACGGCGGTGTCGACGGTGGAGGTGGAGGCCTGGGGGGCAGGCTGGGGCACGGGACCTCGTTTCGTACGACGTACGGGAGACCCTGGCCCAACGCAGGCCCCCGCGGGAATGTTCCCCGGGCACCCGCCTGGCCTCGGGCGGCGCGCGCGAGCCGGGTCCGGCGCCCGTCGCCGAGCGATGGCGGAATAGGGGGAGGGGGTATACGGTTGGCGGCATCAGATACCCCATAGGGGTATCGCTGGAGTCGCGAACCATCCGGACGAGGCAAGGATCGAGCTGTGGACCACACCTCTCACGACCAGCACGCCGGGCACCGCCGCCCCGAGGACGGCGCGCCCGTGCTGGAGCACGGCCATGACATGCACGACGGCCACGGCGAGCACGACGCGCACGACGCGCACGACGGCCACGACATGTCCGGCCACGCGGGGCACGGGGGCCACGGCGACCACGTGGGTCAGTTCCGCCGGCTGTTCTGGATCATGCTGGCGCTGGCGGTGCCCACCGTCGCGCTGTCGCCGATGTTCGCGATGGTGCTGGGCTACGACCTGCCCGACGCGTCATGGGTCGCGTGGGTCTCGCCGGTGCTCGGCACGGTGATCTTCGTGTGGGGCGGGCGGCCGTTCCTCACGGGCGCGGTGTCGGAGCTCCGGGCGCGCAAGCCCGGGATGATGCTGCTCATCGGCCTGGCGATCACGGTCGCGTTCGTCGCGTCGCTCGGCGCGAGCCTCGGCCTGCTCGACCACCAGCTCGACTTCTGGTGGGAGCTCGCGCTGCTGGTCGTGATCATGCTGCTGGGCCACTGGATCGAGATGCGCTCGCTGGCGCAGACCACGTCCGCGCTCGACTCGCTGGCCGCGCTGCTGCCCGACGAGGCGGAGCGCGTGGACGGCGAGGGTGCGGACCAGCGGGTCGTCGCCGTCGCGCCGTCCGACCTGCGCGTGGGCGACGTCGTCCTCGTCCGCCCAGGCGGCAGCGTCCCCGCCGACGGCCGCGTCGTGGACGGCCGCGCGGAGATGGACGAGTCGATGGTCACGGGCGAGTCCCGCACGGTGGCGCGCACGGTCGGCGACGACGTCACGGCCGGCACCGTCGCGACCGACTCCGGGCTGCGGGTCGAGGTGACCGCCACCGGCGACGACACCGCGCTCGCCGGCATCCAGCGCCTGGTCGCGGAGGCGCAGGCGTCGTCGTCGCGGGCCCAGCGCCTCGCGGACCGTGCGGCGGGCTGGCTGTTCTGGTTCGCCCTCGGCGCCGCGGTGGTCACCGCGGTCGCGTGGACGGCGCTCGGCCTGCCGGACGACGCCGTGGTGCGCACCGTCACCGTGCTCGTCATCGCCTGCCCCCACGCCCTCGGGCTGGCGATCCCGCTCGTCGTCTCCATCGCCACCGAGCGCGCCGCCCGCGGCGGCGTCCTGATCAAGGACCGCCTGGCGCTCGAGAGCATGCGCACCGTCGACACCGTCCTCTTCGACAAGACCGGCACCCTCACCAAGGGCGAGCCCACCGTGGCGGACGTCGCCACCGTGGGCACCGCCCTCGACCCCGACGCCGTGCTGGCGCTCGCGGCCGCCGCCGAGGCGGACAGCGAGCACCCCCTCGCCCGGGCGATCGTGCGGGCCGCGGAGGCCCGCGGCCTCGACGTCCCGCGCGCCGCCGACTTCGCGTCGTCGCCCGCCGTCGGCGTGGTCGCCACGGTCGGCGGGCACGAGGTCCGCGTCGGCGGCCCGCGGCTGCTGGAGGAGCAGCTCGGGGAGCAGGGCGCGGGCGAGGTGCCGCAGGCGGAGGTGTGGCGCGCCGACGGCGCGATCATCCTGCACGTGCTGCGCGACGGCGTCGTCGTCGGCGGGCTGAAGCTCGCGGACGAGGTGCGGCCGGAGTCCGCGGCAGCGGTCGAGGCGCTGCACCGGCGCGGCGTGCAGGTCGTGATGATCACCGGCGACGCCGAGGCCGTGGCCCGGTCCGTGGCGGACGAGCTCGGCGTCGACCGGTACTTCGCGGGAGTGCGGCCCGAGGACAAGTCGGCGCGCGTCGCGGGGCTGCAGGCCGAGGGGCGCAAGGTCGCGATGGTCGGCGACGGCGTCAACGACGCCCCGGCGCTCGCGCAGGCCGACGTCGGCATCGCGATCGGCGCGGGTACCGACGTCGCCATCGCGTCGGCGGGCGTCATCCTCGCCAGCGACGACCCCCGGTCGGTGCTGTCGGTGATCGAGCTGTCGCGGGCCAGCTACCGCAAGATGAAGCAGAACCTGTGGTGGGCCGCGGGCTACAACCTGCTGTCCGTGCCGCTGGCCGCCGGCGTGCTCGCGCCCGTCGGGTTCGTGCTGCCGATGTCGGTCGGGGCACTGCTCATGTCGCTGTCCACCGTGGTGGTGGCGCTCAACGCGCAGCTGCTGCGCCGGCTCGACCTCCGGCCCGGTTCCTGACGCGAGCTCGGTCCTCCGGTCCCCGGTCGGTCACCATGCCGACCGATCTCGGACCGGAGGACCGATCTCGTCCGGTCAGCCGATCTCGAGACGGATCGCGTCGTAGGCCGCCTCGTTCCAGAGGTGCTCGACCCCGTCGTTGATCTGCAGGGTGATCTCGTTGCCCCGCCGCGTCAGCAGCGAGGCGTCGAAGGTGAGCTCACGACGGTAGTTCCGGCCGCTGCACCCGCTGCGGTAGGTGGCGCCCTTGGCGTCGTCGGGCTGGAAGGTCCAGACGAACGGCTCGCCGTTCACCCGGACGGTCAGGTTGCTCTCCTCCGGCGGCACGGGCAGGGCAGAGCCCATGGCCCAGGCCGCGAGCCACACCGAGAGGGTGGCGCGGGACCCTGCCGGAGGAGCGTCGTCGAGGTCGAACAGGATCCGCCACGGGCTCTCCTGTCGGGTGACGTGCAGCCGGTACGTCGTGGCGTCGCCGTCGTCCCCGGTCACGACGATCTCGAGCACGGTGCGCTGCGCGTCCAGGGGTACCACGAGGCCCGCCTCCGGCACGGCCTCGCCGGCGATCGTCACCCGGGCCCCGCCGCGGCCGGCGCCGAGGACGGTCACCGACTCCTGGTCCCACGGGAGGTCGACGGCGAAGTCGGAGCGGAAGGTGCTGAAGCCCGGCACGAGGTCCGCGCCGTCGACGGCGAGGCTCGTGAGCACCGGGACGGCGGCCTCGGTGGAGAGGATCTCGACCGCGTTGATCCGTCCGTCGCCGCCGGTCAGCAGGTCGAGTCGGCCGGAGTCGACGGTGACGACGGCGGTGTGCACGGCGTACTCGCCGCGGCCCGAGACGAGGTCGACGGGCTCGCCCCCGTCGAACGAGACGCGGGTGGCGTTGGCGGCGATGTCGTCGCCGGACAGCACCGTGACCTCGTACTCCCCGTTCGGCAGGTCCACCGAGAAGGTGTACCCGGACCCGACGACGAAGTCGCGCTGCAGGTCGCCGTCCGACCCGCGGTCCCGGGAGTCGACCGCCCGGTCGAGGCCGAAGCCCCCGCCGGCGGCGTAGAGCGTGTTCGGGGCGACCCGCTCGTACCCCGCGGCGACGGGGCTGGATGCGGTCCCGAAGTCGAAGAGCCGGATCCCGTCGGAGTCCTCCGGCAGCACTGTGCCCTCGGGGGCCTGGACGGGGTACGACCGCTGGTACTGGATGTAGTTCCAGTCGCGCGCGGTGCTCGTCCCCACCCGGTAGGTCACCCCGTCGGGGAAGTCGTCGTGGAAGGTCTGGAAGAGCCCGTAGCGTCGGAAGTCGCGGCCGTTGCGGAACTCCGCCGACGTGCGCGTGGGCGTGCCGATCGTGAACACGGTGCGGCCGTGGCTCGTCGGCTCCCACAGCATGCGGCCGAGGGTGACCTCCTGGCCGGCGCCCACCTCGACGTCGTCGATCACGTGCTCGCCCCAGACGTCGCCGCCGTAGACGGTGAGCCGGTAGGTGCCGGGCCGCACGTGCTCGACGGCGAACCGGCCGTCCCCCTCGACGTCGGCCCAGTAGTTGTGGCCGAGCACGGTGTCCTGCATGGCGGTCCGGTTGTCGGACAGCACCACGACGGCGCCGTCGAGGCGGGGGACCCCGGGGATCCGGACCGTGCCGCGCACCCGCGAGCGCTGCGCGGTGGGGGTCCAGCCCTCCACGGCGAGCCGGTCGTAGAAGTCCGCGTGCGTCTCGAACCGGGCCTGGCGGGCGGCGTCGCGGCGCATGGCCTTCGGGTCGTCGCCCTTGTTGAGGTAGACGAAGTAGGGGCCGTACGTCTTCTGCCACGCCTGCCCCGCGGCGACGCGCACCGGCGGCGCGCCGTAGTGCGTGGCCTGCGGCTCGACCAGCAGCACCGGGGTGCTGCCGGTCTGGTGCAGGATCAGGTCCTGGCGCACGGGGCCGCCGGTGAAGGCCTCGAGGTTCGGGAGCGCGGCCCACATGCCGTAGCCGCTGCCGTACAGCCCGTGCAGGCTGTGGTCCTTCATGAACACGGCCCAGTCGTACTTCGTGTAGTAGCGCCGGGCGTACGACGAGCCCGTGCCCTCCAGGTCGTAGGTCGCGTCCATCACCATCTCGGCGTTCGAGATCTCGCCCCCGGTGGGCATGCGGGCCGCGGCCTCGCGCCACCGCGTGGCGCCGGCGTCGTCGGGTACCGAGGCGTGCGTGAAGACGCCGCCGGCCGTGTAGAACACGTACCGGTGCTGGTCGGTGCGGAAGCCGTGCAGCTCGGCGGGGTGGTCGTAGCTGTAGGCCAGGTGGATGCCCGCCTCGCCCGAGCGCACGATGTGGTGCCGCACCAGCCAGCAGGGCATGTCGCCCGTCGGGCTGTGGTGGTAGGCGATGTCGACGAAGTCCTGCTCGCGCCGCACGGTGAGGTGGTTGTCCGCCGGGGGCAGCGGCAGGCCGGCGCCGTCCCGGACGGTGTTCATGTCGTAGTTCCCGCGGCCCACCATGTTCACGCCGTCGTAGACGAGCGAAGTGGTCCGACCATTGGACTTGTCCACCGTGAGCCGGACGAGGCCGTTGTCCACGACGACCTCGGTGTCGGTCTCCTGGACGGTCGGGGCGGGGCCCACGGCGGCCGCGGCGCGAGGCGCCTGTGCCCAGGGGAGCAGTGCCGTCGCGGTGATCCCTGCCAGCTTCCCGAAAGTGCGCCGCGTCATTGCGGCCGATGTGGTCATGCCACGGAAATTAGCACGATTCAATCCGCGATTGGAAGGATTCATCGGACGACTTGCGCGTGCGGTCGGACGGATCTCAGACGGGCCGGGGCGCTCGCCGCAGGACGACGACGTTCAGAGCGGCCGCGGCGAGCAGCACGACCGCCGTGGCGACGAAGACGGCGCGCAGCCCGGCCTGGGCGGCGACGAGGCCGCCGAGCACCGGGCCGGCCACCTGGCCCACGTACTGCGCGGAGACGCCGAGGCCGAGCACGCGCCCGACGGCGTCCGGCGGGGCGAGGTGCTTCACCGCGGCGGTGATCGACGGCAGCAGGCCGCCCAGGCTCAGGCCCAGCAGCACCCGCAGCACGCCGAGCTGCACGACGTTCGTCACGAGCGCCTGGGCCAGGGCCAGCACACCCGCCGCGGCGAGGCATGCGACCACCACCCGGGTGTGGCCGACGCGGTCGGCGAGCCGGCCGACGCGCGGCGCCGCGAGGATGCTCCCGACGGCGGTCAGGGCCACCAGGATCCCTGCGACGCCGGCCGCGTGCGACAGCTGCCCCAGGTCCTCGACGTACACGGTGACGATCGGCTCGATCGACATCGTCGAGAACAGCAGCAGGCTGGACGTCGCGAGCAGGGCGAGCACGGCGCCCGGCCGCTGCACCTGGGACCAGACGCCGCCCCGCCGGCCGCCGGTGGCGGGGCGGGGCGTGCGGGGCCGGGCCGGCTCGCGGAGCAGGAAGGTCGTGGCGAGGAACGCCAGGAAGATCACGGCGCCGCACACGACGAACGTCGGCCGGATGCCCACCCAGGCGGGCACGAAGCCGCCCACCAGCGGGCCGACGACGTTGCCCGCCAGGATGCCCGACGACAGCACGCCGAGCGCCCAGGCGCTGCGGTCCTTGGGGGTCTGGGCGGCCACGAGGATGGTGGCGCCGGAGGAGTAGCCGCCGAGCAGCCCCACCAGCAGGCGGACCGCGACGAGCTGCTCGACGCTCTGCACGAACCCCAGCAGCGTCATCGCGACCGCCATGCCGAGGCTCGCGCGCACCAGCATCGACTTGCGGCCGAACCGGTCGCCGAGGGCTCCCCACAGCGGCGCGGTGAGCGCCGCCGTGAGGAACGTGGCCCCGTACGCCACGCCCGACCAGCGCACGACGGCGCCCGGGTCGTCGACGCCGAGCTGCCGCACGTACTCCGGCAGGAACGGCACCAGCAGCGTCATCGCGACGAGCGTGGTGAACGAGCCGGCCGTGCCGACGGCGAGGTTGCGCCGCCAGTACGGGTGCTCGACGTCGGCGTCCGGGGTGCGGTGGTCGACCGCGGGGCTGGTCATGTCCCTGGTCTACACCCGCCATCCAATACGTGGGACCGCATGTCTTATATCGCGGACACCGTGCGACTGACGTAGCGGTTCCTCGTCGTCCTGGAGCGGGACGACGAGGAACCGCTACGTCGGCGCGCGGGCCTACGACGCGAGCGTGAGCCGCACGGTCGCGAACGCCGCCGGCGGCAGCTCCGCCGTGAGGACGCCGCCTTCGAGCCGCACGCCGTCCAGCGGGCGCGGGGCGACGGCGTCGGGCGCGTCGAAGGTGTTGTGCGCGGCCGGGTCGTCGGCGGCGAGGACCGTCGCGACGGGGTCGCCCACCGCCCGCCCGCGCAGGTCGACGCGCACCGTCGCTGCGGAGTCGGGGTCGAGGTTGGTCAGCGACACCAGCACCGCGCCGTCCTTCGTGGACGCCGACGCCGACACGGTGCCCACGGCCGTGCCGTCGACGTCGTGCGTGGCGCGGGCCGACCGCTCGCGGACCGGCAGGCTCGCGGCGTCGTGATGGCCGGCGCTCATCGCGAAGGCGTGGAACGTGGGCGTCTTGATCATGCGCGCGCCGTCGGTGAGCAGCATCGACTGCAGCACGTTCACGGTCTGCGCGATGTTCGCCAGGCGCAGGCGGCGGGCGTGGTCGTGGAAGGCGTCGAAGTGCACGGCCGCGACCAGGGCGTCGCGCATCGCGTTCTGCTGGTACAGGAAGCCGGGGTTGGTGCCGGGCTCCACGTTCCACCAGGTGCCCCACTCGTCCAGGGCCAGCCCGATCCTCGCCTGCGGGTCGTAGGCGTCCATCACGGCGGAGTGGCCGGCGATGATGCGCCGCACGTCGAGCGCCTTGCGCATCGTGGCCCAGTACTCGTCGCGCGTGAAGTCGGTCGCGGCGCCCTTGTCGCCCCACGTCCCGGCGAACGTGTAGAAGTGGAAGGAGACCATCTGGAACAGGTCGCGGGGGTCGGCGTCGCCGAGCTTCGCCACCTGCTGCATGAGGGTCTCGGTCCACGCGTAGTCGTCGTCCGACGCGCCCGCCGCCACCCGCACCAGGCGGTTGTCGCCGTGGTCGCGCGCGTACGTCGCGTGCTGGCGCGCGAGCGACGCGAACTGGTCGGCGCGCAGGTTGCCGCCGCAGCCCCACGGCTCGTTGCCGATGCCGAAGAGGGCGACGCTCCACGGCTCGTCCCGGCCGTGCTCGCGGCGCAGGCGCGCCATCGGGGCGTCGTCGGCCCGCGTCAGGTACTCGACCCAGTCCGCGGTCTCCTGCACGGTGCCGGAGCCGACGTTCGCCGAGACGTACGGGGCCGTGCCCAGCAGCTCGCACAGCGCCATGAACTCGTGCGTGCCGAAGGCGTTGTCCTCCACGACGTCGCCCCAGTGGGTGTTGACGATGCGCGGGCGGTCGGACGCGGGGCCGATGCCGTCGCGCCAGTGGTAGGTGTCGGCGAAGCAGCCGCCCGGCCAGCGCAGGTTCGGGATGCTCAGCTCCCGCAGCGCCTCCACGACGTCGGTGCGGATGCCGCCGACGTTCGGGATGTCGGAGTCCTCGCCGACCCAGAACCCCTCGTAGACGCACCGCCCGAGGTGCTCGGCGAAGTGGCCGTACAGGTGGCGGCTGATCGTGGGGCCGGGGACGTCGAGGTCGACGACGGCGTCGAGGGCGAGGTCGGTCGAGGACAGGTCGGTCACGGGGTTTCCTCCAACGTTGCAGGTGGCGGTCAGACGATACCCGCGCCCGGCCGCCTGGATGCCAGACTCGTCGCGTGCCGGACGACCTGGAAGCTCCCGCCCCGACCGCCCCGACCTGGCTCCGGACGGCGACGCTCGTCGTCGCGGCGGCGGCCGTCCTCGTCGTCGCCTGGGTGTGCGTCACCGCCTGGGGCGCTGTGGTGCACGGGCACCCGGCGTACGCGGTGCTGCTCGCGCTGACGCTCGCGGGCGGCGTCGTGGTGGGCGTGCGCGCGCTGCGCCGGCGCCCCACGGGCGGCGGGTGGCGGCGCGCGGTGCGGGTGGTGCTGCTCGTGCTCGGGGCGGCCGGGGTGGTGGCGGTCGGCTGGCTGCGGCCGTTCGGCGCCGTCGAGCCGGCGCTCGCGGCGATGCGCTCGGACGACGCCGTCACCGTGACCGAGAGCGCGACCCGCTACGTGCTCGCGCCGGCCGACGGCGGCGACGCGTCGACGACGGCGGTGTTCTTCCAGCCCGGCGCCCGGGTCGACGCCCGCGCGTACGCGGCCGTGCTGCGCCCGCTCGCGGAGGCGGGGCACACCGTGGTCGTCGCCAAGCAGCCCCTCGGGATCGCGTTCCTCGCCGTCGGGGCCTTCGACGACGCCCGCGCGGCGGCGCCCGGCGCGGAGCGGTGGGTCGTGGGCGGCCACTCGCTCGGCGGCACCGTCGCGGCGATGGAGGCCGACGCGGCCGACGACGACGCCGAGGCGCCGGCGGCGGGGCTGCTGCTGTTCGCGTCGTACCCCGCGGGCGACGTCAGCGGGTCGCTCACCGCCGCCGTCGAGTCGGTGTCCGGCAGCGAGGACGGCCTGTCGACGCCCGCGAAGATCGACGCGTCCCGCGCCGACCTGCCCGCCGGCAGCTCGTTCACCGTCGTCGAGGGTGCCGTGCACGCGCAGTTCGGCGACTACGGCGTGCAGCCCGGCGACGGCACCCCGACGATCTCGCACGACGACGCCCGCGCGCAGATCTCCGCGGCCGCCGTCGCGTTCGTCGACGGACCGGCGTCCGCGGGGTAGCGCGGACCGCCGCGGTGGGACCGGGCGCCTGGCGACGTCGAGGCGATCAGTCCGCAGGCGAGACCAGGCCCACGCGGTAGGCGAGGACCACGGCCTGTACCCGGTCGCGCAGGCCGAGCTTCGCCAGGATCCGGGACACGTAGGTCTTGACCGTCTCCAGGGTGATGACCAGCTCGCCGGCGATCTCGGCGTTGGACAGCCCGGCGGCAAGCTGCCGGAGCACCTCGAGCTCCCGGGCGGTCAGGGTGCGGACGACCTCGTCCCTGGCGGGCCGGGACGTGTCGGTCGGGCGCAGGCGACCGGCGAAGCGGCCGATGAGGGCGCGGGTGACGGTGGGGGCCAGCAGGGAGTCGCCCTGGGCGACGGTGCGGATGCCGTGGACCAGCTCGGCCGGGGGAGAGTCCTTGAGGAGGAACCCGCTGGCCCCGGCGCGGAGCGCCTCGTAGACGTACTCGTCGACGTTGAAGGTGGTGACCATGAGGACCTTGGCCGGTGTCCCGGCGTCCGGACCCGCGATCTGCCGCGTGGCCTCGATGCCGTCCAGCACGGGCATGCGGACGTCCATCACCACCACGTCGGGCTGCAGCCGGAGCGCCGCCTCGACGGCCGCGCGCCCGTCCTCCGCCTCGCCGACGACCTCCATGTCCGGCTGCGCGGCGAAGATGGTGGCGTAGCCGACCCGGACCAGCTCCTGGTCGTCGCAGACCAGCACGCGGATCGGGGGGCGTGACGCCGGCGGTGCGGTCATGAGCGGCTCCTGGTCGGGCTGGCTGGGCTGGTCGGGATCAGGGCGCGCACCGTGAACCCGCCGTCTGGGGTCGGGCCGGCCGCCAGGTCTCCGTCGAGCATCCGGACCCGTTCGCGGAGCCCGGCGAGGCCGCGCCCGCCGGACGGTACCGCCGGCGCGGCGGGCGCACCGGGACTCTGGGTGCTCACCTCGACCTCGAGGTGCTCGTCGCCGTGCCGCAGGCGGACCACGGTCGGCCTCCCGGCGGCATGCTTGAGCGCGTTGGTGAGCGACTCCTGCACCACCCGGTAGGCGGCGAGCTCGACGGCGTCGGGTCGTGGTCGCCGTTCGCCGTCCTCGATCCACTCCACCGGCTGGCCCGACCGTCGGGCCTCCTCGACGAGGTGGCCCACCCGGCCCAGGGCGGGCGCTCGCTCCGCAGGCTCCGGCTCGCCGGTCGCCTCGAGCACGCCCAGCAGGTAGCGCAGCTCGGTGAGGGCCCGGCGGCCGGTGTCGCTGATGGAGGCGAGGCCCTCGCCGGCCCGGCCCGGGTGCGCGGGCAGGAGGTACTGCGACGCGTCGGCCTGGACCACCATCGCCGTCACGTGGTGGGTCACGACGTCGTGCAGCTCCCGGGCGATGCGGGCACGCTCCTGGGCGGTCGCGGCGGCGGCCGCCAGCCGCCGGTGCTCGACCTCCTGGGCCCGCCAGCGGCGAACCCCCGCTCCGGCAGCCCAGATCACCGCCAGGACGAGGTAGAAGGCGAGGAAGGCCGGCAGCCGGTTGGGCGACCCGAGGGCGGACAACGTGACCGCCAGGCCGGCGTAGGCGACGGTCGCGGCGGTGGCGACGGCGACGCGTCGGCGGGACCGCGACAGGTGCGCCCCGGCCGAGTACACCGCGACGTAGAGGCCGACGCCGGCGAACGTCGGGGGGTAGGACAGGGCCTGGTGCAGGGCGAAGGCGGCGCCGACGACCGCCAGGCAGGCCGCGGGCCACCGGCGGCGGGCCGCGAGAGGGACGCACTGCCCGAGGGCGAGCGCGACCGCCCCCACGTCCGCCGGCCGCTCGGGCAGGTCGCCGAGCTCGACCCCGATGGTCGACAGCGTCGGGACGAGGGCGAGTCCCGCGAGCGCCGTCGCCAGCAGGCCGTCGCGGACGCCCGGTCGGAGGGCGTGCCACCGTCCGACCGTCGCGCGCAGGCCGGTGCCCCGGGCGGGGGCAGGCGTGGCGGGCACGGCCCGAGCCTACGGGCGGGGGCGGCGCGTCGGGACGAGCGTGCCGCGGCGTCGGGCGAGCAGGAGCATGGGGACGGTGATCAGCACGCTGAGCGCCACGGTCACGACCGACCCCTCGATGCCGAACGCCCCGCCCGTCAGCAGGCTCGGGCCGGTGACGTCGGCGACCAGCACGCCCTGCGTGACGTGCCCGGAGACGGGGATGCCGAGCAGTGCGACGGCGCCGTTCCAGGCGAGGTGGAGCCCGACCGCGAACCAGAGGTTGCGGCGCCAGAGGAACGCGGCGCCGAGCAGGCCGCCGGCCTCGATCGCGACGGCCAGCGCGCTCCACGGGGTGGCGCCCGGGTTGAGCAGGTGGGCCAGGCCGAAGAGCGACGCCGTGACCGGGAGCGCGACCCAGCTGCCGAGCAGGCGTTCCAGGGCCTGCAGGGCGAGGCCGCGGAACATGAGCTCCTCGGTGACCGCGCCGCCCACCGTGACGGCGAGCACCGGGCCCACGACGGCGAGGACGTCGGCGTCGGCCCGGCTGAACGAGTAGCCGCCGAGGACGGCGACGACGGTCGCGGCGACCGCGACGAAAGCCAGGCCGACGGCGGCCCCGGAGAGCGCCTCGGTCGCGGCGCGCCGACGGGCGATCTCGGGCGTGCGGCGTCCCGCGACGACGTGCATGACGGTGCGGTAGACGACGACGGCGAGCGCCGCGCCCAGCACGGGGACCACGCCGCCCGCCTGTGCGGTCAGGCCCGCGACGACGCCGACGCCGACCAGGCCGATCAGCATCCAGGTGAGGGGGAACCGGAGAAAGCGGGTCAGGCGGCCACCCGGGTCGCCGAGGGAGTCCTGGCGGGGCGTCGTGGCTGTCGTGCTCATGAGGGCCTCCGTTGTTGGGGGTCGCGCGGCTCCGCGACCAGCAACGACGCTACGAGCGGGCGCGCCCGCGCGAATCACCCGCGGGAGAGCAGCTCGGGTAGCTCTTGCGGGGGATGCGCGGGGCGTCAGACGCCGTCGAGCGTCAGGCGCACGACCACCTCGTCGCCGTCGGCCACTCCCTCGGGCCGGCGCACGGCGTCCTTGAGCGGCACGAGGTAGCCGCCGTCCTTGGGGAACAGGGACGTGGTGAACGTCGTCGCGCCGAGGCGGCCGGTCACGGGGATGACTCCCCAGCCGTAGGTGACCAGCGGCGCGACCGCCGCGATCTGCTCCGCCTCGGCGTCGGGCACCGCGACGTAGTAGTACGGCGCGGGGCCGCGCCACTGGAACACCTCACCGCGCACCTCGAGCTCCATGCGCCCAGGGTGCCGTGAGGTGCCGACACGGGCGAGCGGGGCGTCAGGCGAGGTCGAGGACGGCGTACCCGTGCCCGTCCAGGTGCACGGTGTCGCCGTCCACCCGGTGCCCGCGCGCCTCGACCGTGCGCGCCCCGGCGGCGCCGGGCACCGCGATCTCGACGGCCCCGCGGCCGGGGTTGAGCACGACGGCGAGGCTGCCGCCGCGCAGGTACGCGAACGGGTAGCCGGTGGCCAGCACCTCGACGGGAGCGGCGGCGTCGAGCCGTTCGTCCGAGGTCCGCAGGTGCGCGAGCCGCCGCACGAGGTGCAGCAGCGAGCCCTCGTCGTCGAGCTGGGCGGCCACGGTGGGCCGGTCGGGGTCCGGGTCCTGCGGCAGGTAGTGCGACTCCGCCACGTCGTCGCCGAACCGGCCCGCCGGCAGGTCGCCCCACTGCATCGGCGTCCGGGAGCCGGCGCGGTCGTAGGTCGGGCTGAGCCGGGAGCCCTCCAGCGTGGGCGTCCCGGGCACGAACCGCATGCCGATCTCGTCGCCGTAGTAGATCGACGGCATGGACGGCCAGGTGAGCGTGAGCACGAGCGCGGCGCGGGCCTGCTCGGCGTCGCGCGCCCCGGCCACGAGGCGGGTGAAGTCGTGGTTCGACGTCGGCAGGCCGGTGAACCCGCCGCGGCCGCCGGCGGCGATCGCGCCGGTCGCCTCCTCCCAGGCGCGGACGAACGTCGCCGCGTCGCCCTTCGCCTCGGCGTCGGCCCAGCTCGGCACGTCGCCCCACGACGGGTTGACCGTGCCGGCGCCGTTGTTCCACAGGGAGCGCAGCGGCAGGCCGTCGTCATCGCCCCCGAACTGCAGGAAGAAGTCGGCGTGGAACCCGGACGGGACAGAGACGCGCGGGTCGCCCCACTCGCTGACCAGCACGCGGCCGGGGTAGGTGGCGTCGAGCCACTCGCGGGTCTCGCGCCACAGCCGGCCGGTCTCCACGAGGCCCGGGTCGTCCTTGACGAGCGACGCCGCCATGTCCACGCGGAAGCCCGCCACGCCGAGGTCGAACCAGTGCGCCATGATCTCGCGCAGCGCGGCCCGGTTGGCGCGCGGGCCCGGCGCGTCGACCGGGCTGCGCCACGGCTCGTCGGGGTCCGGCCGCGCGTACCCGAAGTTCAGCGCCGGCTGCACGGGGAAGAAGTTCGGCCGGTAGAACCCGCCGCGCCGCCCGGGGCCGGGCTGGAAGCCGTCCACGGGGACGTCGCTCCACACGTACCGGTCGTCGTCGGGGTCGTCGGCGGACGCGACGAACCACGGGTGCTGGTCGGAGGTGTGCCCGGCCACGAGGTCCAGCAGCACGGAGATGCCCCGCCGGCCCGCCTCCTCGGTGAGCGTGGCGAGGTCGTCGTTGGTGCCGTAGCGCGGCGCGATCGTCAGAAAGTCCGCCACGTCGTAGCCGGCGTCGGCGAACGGGGAGACGAAGCACGGGTCCAGCCACACGGCGCCGACGCCCAGCCACTGCAGGTAGTCGAGCCGCGCGGTGATCCCCGCGAGGTCGCCGATGCCGTCGGCGCCCGCACGTCCCGAGTCGGCGAAGCTCTGCGGGTACAGCTGGTAGAGGACCGTGCGGCCGAGGCGCGGGGCGAGGTCGGTGGCGGCGTTCGACGGCGTGGTGCGGGGCACGAGGGGCTCCTTCGCGGGGTGCGGTGGTCGGGGAGGCTGCGCGAGCCTAGGCCACGCCGGTGGTGCCGAGCAGGGACCCGAGGCCGAAGGTGACGCCGAGCGCCAGCGCGCCACCGACGACGACGCGCGCGACGGACCTCGCGCGCGAGGACCCGCCGATCCAGGCCGCGAGGGCGCCCGCCGCGCCGAGCGCGACGAGCACGACGACGAACGTCCCGGCGATCTTCCACGGCTCGGGGATGAACAGGACCGCCATCATCGGCAGGATCCCGCCGGCGAGGAACGCGAGCAGCGACGCCCATGCGGCGTGCCACGGGCTGACGACGTCGTCGGGGTCGATGTTCAGCTCGGCGGACAGGTGGGCACCGAGCGCGTCGGACTCGGTGAGCTCGGTGGCGACCTGGCGTGCGGTGGCCTCGCTCAGGCCCTGCTCGCGGTAGAGGCCGACGAGCTCGTCGAACTCCTCCTCGGGCATGGTGGCGAGCTCGCGCTCCTCCTTGGTGATGAGTGCCTTCTCGCTGTCCGACTGGCTGGACACGGACACGTACTCGCCGAGCGCCATGGAGATCGCGCCGCCGACGAGGGCGGCCAGGCCGGCGGTGAGCACCGCGGCGCGCGACGGCGTGGCCGCCGCGACGCCCACGACGACGGCGGCGACGGAGACGATGCCGTCGTTGGCGCCGAGCACGCCGGCGCGCAGCCAGTTGAGGCGCTGCGCGAGGCTCCCGACGTGCGGCTCGTCGGGGTGACCGGTCGGCGTGGTCTCGGCACGGGTGGACATGTGCCCAGCACAGCACCGCCCTCGAGGGGTCGCCACGGGGAGGTCCGCCCCGTGTCGCGTCTCACGTGCGCCGGCCGAGCGAGAGCTCGCGGAACAGGGGGTTGCGCAGCGGGACCGTCATCAGGAGAGCCATCCCGCCGCCGAAGACGGCGAACGGCACCCAGAGCGCGGTGACGGAGGCGAGGGCGCCGAACGCGGCCATCGCCAGGGGCATGAGCACGTCGTCGCCGAGGCGGGTGATCGACGCCATCCGGCCGAGGTATGCGGGGTCCACGGAGCCCGAGAACGTCGCGCTGAGCAGGGCCGACGCGTATCCCGCCGTGAGCCCGACGACGAGGCACGCGACTCCCGTGAGCACGGCGGAGCCGGCGCCGAGCACGACGATCGCCACGCCCTGCACGGCCAGGGCCGCGAACCCGGCGCGCGCCTCGTGCCGGGGTCGCCACCGGGCGACCGAGAGCGCGCCGAGTGCGGCGCCCAGCCCGATGCAGGCCTCCAGGATCCCGACGGCGCGGGCGCCCCAGCCCGCGTCGTGGGCGCGGAGCGCGATCCCGATGCCGACGGCGGGCCCGACGGCGAGGTTGAGGCCGGAGAGGGCGATCACGAGCGTGCGGGTGGTGGGCACCTCGCGCAGGTGGCCGAAGCCGCGGCGGATCCCGCGGAGCACGGTCTCCTGCTCGGCGCGGGGCAGGGCGAACCGCGGTCGCAGCCAGACGGCGACGAACGCGACGACGAGGGCGAAGGTGACCGCGTTGGCGCTCGCGCTCCCGAGGAGCCCGGACCGCGCGACCAGGAAGCCGCCCACCGCCGAGCCGGCCATGGTGGCCAGCCGCGACGCCGTCTGCGCGACCGCGCTGTACGACGGGAGGTCCTCGGCGCGGACGAGCTGACGGGCGATGGTGCTCGCGGACGGCTCGTAGAACGCGTCGCACACGCCGAACGCGACGGCGGCGAGGGTGAGCAGGAGCACCGTCGGCGGGGTGGCCAGCACCCACAGCGCCGCCCCGACGAGCACGGCCACCCGCAGCAGGTTGCAGACGATCATGACGCGGCGCGCGTCGGCCCGGTCGGCGAGGAACCCGCCGAACAGCAGCACGACGGCCCGCGGCACGGTGCCGGCGGCCACGACCAGCCCGGCGACGGCCGGGGTGGCGACCTGCACGGCGGTCCAGGCCAGGGCGATGGACCAGATCGCGTCGCCGGCGTCGGAGAGCGCCTTGACGCCGATCCAGGCGTGCACGGCGCGGTCGCGGGAGAACGTCGGCGGCTCGCGCAGCAGCACGGGCTGCGCGGCGCTGGTGGTCCCGGTCATGGCACCGTGGGGAAGCCGTGGGCGAAGACGAAGACCGGCATCCGCTCGGGGCGGGCGTCCGCGTCGGCGTCGGCGTCGGTTCCGGGCCCGGAGTCGAGGCCGGCCTGCCAGGCGGCGAACGTCTCCCGCATCGCCGCGGCGAGGGCCGCCAGCTCGTCCGGGGTGGCCCAGGCGAGCGCGTCGATGCTGAACGCGGCGCGGGACCACTCCGGCAGCGGAGCGGTGCGGCGGTGCCACGCGCGCAGCCGGCCGACGTGCGTCTCGACGTTCGCGCGCTCGGCCTCCCGCGCGAGCAGCGCGTCGGCCGGGGAGTCCGAGAAGTCCTCGGCCGACCAGCTGAGCCCCTGCCTCGACGGCTGCCACCAGCTCGTGCGCCGGTCCCCGGTGCGGTCCGGGGCGGGCTCGACGACGCCGGCCCGCTTCAGCATCCGCAGGTGGTGGCTGACGCTGCCGACCTGCAGCCCGAGCTCGCGCGCCAGGGTGGTCACCTGGGAGGCGCCGTGCAGGCTCAGGTAGTCGTAGATGCGCCGCCGCACGGGGTGGTGCACGGCGGTGATCGCCTCGATCTGCTCCATGCCGACGACGCTAGGCGAGCGATCCAAGGAGTACAAGACTTCTTGTATACCGCGGGATCATGCCGATTCTCGGCTCGTTATCGGATTGTTCGCGGCCCGGGGTGGGGGTCGTCAAACGTAGTGGTCTCTAGGCGTGGGTCGGGTGCTCGTGCTCCGGATGGGTGTCCGGCTCGACCTGGAAGGTGGAGTGCTCCACGGCGACGTCGAAGTGGGTGGCGACGCACTCCTGCAGCTCGTCGAGGATGCGGCCGGCGTGCCCGTCGGTGAAGCAGCCGGAGTCCACCACGACGTGCGCGGACAGGATGGGCAGGCCGGTGGCGATGAGGGAGGCGTGCACGTCGTGGACGTCGCGCACGTGGTCGACGCGCAGCAGGTGCGCGCGCACCTCGTCGAGGTCCAGCCCGGGTGGGGTGGACTCCAGCAGCACGGACGCGGCGGCCCGCAGCAGCCGCACCGCCCGCGGCAGGATGAGCGCCCCGATGAGCAGGGCGGCGACGGAGTCGGCGCGCTGCCAGCCTGTGGTGGCGATGACGATCGCAGCGACGATGACGCCCACGGACCCGAGCGCGTCGTTGACCACCTCGAGGAACGCGGCCCGCAGGTTGAGGTTCGCGTCCCGGCGTCCCGCGAGCACCGCCATGGACGCGAGGTTGCCCACCAGCCCGATGACACCGAACACGATGAGCTGGGTGGACGGGATCTCCGGCGGGTCGGCGAGGCGCAGCACCGCCTCCACCAGCACGTACACGCCGACGACGAGCAGCACGGCCGCCTGCGCCAGCGCGGCCAGCACCTCCGCGCGCCGGTACCCCCACGTGCGCTGCGCCGACGCCGGTCGCAGGGACAGGTGGGCGGCGAACAGGGCCAGCGCCAGCCCCCCGGCGTCGGTGAGCATGTGGGCGGTGTCGACCAGCAGCGCGAGGCTGCCGGTGAGGATCGCGCCCACGGCCTGCGCCACGAGGATCGCGGCGGTGATGCCGAAAGCGATCGCCAGCCGGCCGCGGTGGTCGGCGGCGACGTGCGCGTGGTCGTGGTCGTGGGTCATGCGGCGTCCGCGGGCTCGGCCGCCGGGTGCCCGCCGCCGGAGGTGGCGCACGTGCAGTCGGGCCCGCAGCAGTCGGGGTCGACGACGAGCGCCAGGCGCAGCATGTCGCCGAGGGCGTGCGCGAGGTGCGGGTCGGACAGCCGGTACTCGGTGCGCCGCCCGGCCGGGCGCCCGACGACGAGCCCGCACCCGCGCAGGCACGCGAGCTGGTTGGACATCACCTGCTTGGAGACGCCGAGGGACTCGGCCAGGTCGGACGGGTACGCGGGCGCGTCGCGCAGCGCGAGCAGGATGCGCGTGCGGGTGCCGTCCGACAGGGCGTGCCCGAGCCGCGCGAGCGCGGCGGTGTGCGTGAGCGTCACGGTCTCCATGGGCGCGACGGTACACGTGTCCCTGTACTGCCGTCGCCTCCGCCCTCCCACGCCGAACACGGGGTTGAGGTCGTTCTCCCGGTCGAGAACGAACCCAACCCCGTGTTCGGCGAGACGTCGGGGCGCGGTCAGGCCGGCGGCGCGATCCCGTCGAGCACGGCGAGCTCCGCGTCGTCGAGCCGCAGGCCCGCCGCCGCGACGTTCTGCTCCAGGTGCGCGACGCTGCCCGTGCCGGGGATGGCGAGCACGTGCGCCCCGCGGTGCAGCGTCCAGGCCAGGCGCACCTGCGCCGGCGTGGCGCGGTGGGCCGCGGCGATCTCCGCGACCTCCGCCGCACCCGCCTCGTGGTGGGTGCCGTCGGGGATCGCGCCCGGGACGGACGCCCCGACGGAGAAGAACGGCACGAACGCGATGCCGAGCTCGCCGCACCGCTCCAGCAGGCCGTCGTCGTCCCGCTCCGTGAGGCCGTATCGGTTCTGCACGCACACGACGGGCGTGATCGCGAGGGCCTCGTCGAGCTGCTCGGGCAGGACGTTCGAGACGCCGATGTGGCGCACCAGGCCGGCGTCGCGCAGGTCCGCGAGGGCGCCGACGTGCTCGGCGACCGACCCGGGCTCGCGCACCAGACCGGTGCCCCAGCGCAGGTTCACGACGTCGAGCTGGTCGAGGCCGAGCTGGCGGATGTTCTCCTCGACCTGGCCGCGCAGTTCGTCGGGGCGGGCGTACGGCTCGAACCGGCCGTCGCGCGACCGGGAGGCGCCGATCTTCGTGGTGATCACCAGGTCGTCGGCGTAGGGCTGCAGGGCGGTGCTGATGAGCTCGTTCGCCGACCGGGTCGGGACGAAGTAGAAGGCGGCGGTGTCGATGTGGTTCACGCCCAGCTCGACGGCGCGCCGCAGCACGGCGATCGAGGTCTCGCGGGGGCGGGGCTCGGGGTCGCCCAGCCCGCCGCTCAGCCGCATCGCGCCGAACCCGAGCCGGTGGACCGTCCGGTCGCCGAGCTGCCAGGTGCCGCCCGCGCCGGCGTCGGGGGTGGTGGTCGTGGTCGTCGTGGTCGTCGTGGTCGTCGTCATGCCACCAGCATCGATCCGCTCCCGCCGCGGCCCCCGGTGATGGCAGCTTGTTGCCGACCCTGGCAGGACCCTGCCGCCGGGAGCAGAATCGACCGCATGCAGACCGGTGAGCCCGTCACGATCGTGCGCGGCGACGAGGAGCTCCTCGCCCGCACCGCGCACCTGTTCGCGACCGCCACGGAGATCATGTGCGCGGCGAACGACCTCGGCACCTGGACGATCACCCACATGTCGGACGAGCTCGACGCCGTCGCGCGGGCGCGCCGGGGGCTGGTGGACGTCCGGAAGGTCTACCGGCCGGGCGTGCTCCTCGACCCCGTGGCGGCCCGGGGGGTCGCGAGGGTCCGGGCCGAGCACGGGGCGCAGGTCCGCATCACCACCGACGAGGTCAACGAGACCATCCTGTTCGACCGGCGGGTGGCGATCCTCGCGGGCGACGTCCGGGCCGGACGGCGCAGCTACAGCGTCATCACCCAGCCGGAGACGGTGCAGGGGGTGACGTCGCTGTTCGAGGCGGTCTGGCGCTCGGCCACGGACGTCGACGTCTACGACGCGCGGATCGCCGAGATCCGCCAGCTCGCGCCGCGGGTGCTGGACCTGCTGGGCCAGGGCGTCAAGGACGAGACCGCGGCCCGCGAGCTCGGCCTCGGCGTGCGGACCTACCGCCGCCGCGTCGCCGAGCTGATGGCCGCCCTCGGCGCCGGCTCCCGCTTCCAGGCGGGCGTGCGGGCGCGAGAGCTCGGCCTGGTCTGACGGCCTCCAGGCTCGGACCGGCACCAGCTGCCGACCCGACGCGGTCACCCTCGTCGGCCGTCTCGCCGCTGAGGCTGACGAGCAGGTCGACGAACGCCTGTGCGGTCGGCTCGTGCGATGCCGTGCGCCAGAGGGCGTCGCTCCTGCATCTTGATGACGTGGCTGACACGCGACGGCGTGATGTGCAGGAGCTCGGCCGTGCGTCCGAAGTGCAGCTTCTCGGCCAGGGTCAGGAAGATCTCGATGTCGCGCAGTTCCATGTCGCCTCCGGAGCGTCAACCTCCTGGTCAACGCCGCGTCGCGGCGACGCGCATCGATGACCGGCAGGGCAACGTTGCCTTGCGGAAACGACTGTTGATCGGCCCGCATCGCCGCGCCAGCCTGAGGTCGGGGCGCCGTCGACGGCTGGTCGGCGGGTCCGGTGTCGAGCACGCGAGGAGAGCGATGATGGGTCAGAGCGAGGCCGTCCTGTCCACGACGGGGCTGGGGCGGTGGCGTGGGGCGCTGGAGCGGCACGTCGACTCCGGGAGGATCCCCGGGCTGGTGGCCCTCGTCGGCCGGGGCGACGAGACGCAGGTCGTGGCGCTCGGAACGATGAGTCACGACGGGGGCGCGCCCATGCGCCGGGACACGATCTTCCGGATGGCCTCGACGTCCAAGCCGGTGTCGGTCGCGGGCGCGATGGTGCTGCTCGACGAGTGCCGGTTACGGCTGGACGACTCTGTCGATGCCTGGCTGCCGGAGCTGGCGGACCGGAAGGTGCTGAAGCGGCTCGACGGCCCCCTCGACGACACCGTGCCCGCTCGACGGCCGATCACCGTGCGGGACGTGCTGACCTCCACGTTCGGCCTCGGCATGGACATGACCACGCTGGGCACCCCGATCATGAACGCGGTGTTCGAGCAGGGGATCACGCCCAACATGCCGGAGCCGATGCCCGAGCCCGACGAGTGGATGCGCCGTCTGGGCACGCTCCCGCTGATGCATCAGCCCGGCGAGCGCTGGCAGTACCAGATCAGCAGCGACCTGCTCGGGGTGTTGGTCGCCAGGGTCTCGGGCCAGTCCTTCGAGGAGTTCCTGCGCGAGCGCATCTTCGAGCCTCTCGGCATGGCCGACACGGGCTTCCACGTGCCCGCCGACCAGCTCGACCGGCTGCCGCCGCTGTACGCCCCGGACCCGCAGACCGGGGAGTTCCACGTGTGGGACCCGGCCGCCGGTGGACGGCACAGCGCGCCGCCCGCATTCCAGGGCGGCGGTGGCGGGCTGGTCTCCACCGCCGACGACTACCACGCATACTTCCGGATGCTGCTCAACCACGGGGTGCACGGGAACGAACGGATCCTGTCGCGCCCCGCCGTGGAGCTGATGACCACCAACCGTCTCGGCCCGGAGCAGCAGGCCGCCCGCCACGCCATGGCCGTCGACAACGTCCACGTGTCCTTCGGCCAGGGGCAGCACGGCGGATGGGGCTTCGGCATGGCGGTCCGCACCTACCGCGGCGACTACGCGCCTGTCGGTCAGTTCGGCTGGGACGGCGGCAGCGGCACGTCGACGTACGCCGACCCGGAGCACCAGCTCGTCGGGATCCTGCTGACCCAGGTCGGCGCGTCCGTGCCCGACCCGGTGCACCTGATGCACGACTTCTGGACGAGCCTCTACCAGTCGCTCGACGACTGACGTCCGCGACCGTGCCGCGCCTCACTCGCCCGCGCGGACGAGCCCCGTCTCGTAGGCGAGCACGACGAGCGCGGCGCGGTCGCGCGCGTCCAGCCTGGTGAGCAGGCGGCTCACGTACGTGCGCGCGGTGGCGGGGCTGAGGTACAGCTCGCGCGCGATCTCGTCGTTGGTCAGCCCGCGCCCGACGTGCTCGAGCACCTCGCGCTCGCGGTCGGTGAGGCCGTCGAGGGCGCCGTCGTCGAGCCGGCGGGGCCCGGCGGCCACCGCGCGCAGCACCGTGGCGGTGACGGCGGGGGAGAGCAGCGAGCCCCCGGCGGCCACGGTGCGGATCGCGGCGCGCAGGTCGCCGGGCGAGACGTCCTTGAGCAGGTAGCCCGACGCCCCCGCGCGGACCGCCTCCAGCACGTGCTCGTCCTCGTCGAACGTGGTGAGCACCAGCACGCGCACGTCGTGCAGGGCGGGGTCGGCGACGATCGCGCGCGTCGCCTCGATGCCGTCCAGGCCGGGCATCCGCACGTCCATGAGCACGACGTCGGGCCGCAGCTCCCGCACCCGCGCCAGCCCGGCGCGGCCGTCGGCCGCCTCACCGACGACGGCGACGTCGCCGTCGAGCTCCGCCAGCGGGCGCAGACCGGCGCGCACCAGCTCCTGGTCGTCGACCAGCACGATCCGGATCACGGGTCCAGCCTCGCCGGGAGGTCGGCGACGACGGCGAACCCGCCGCCCGGCGCGTCGCCGGCGGCGAGCGTGCCGCCCAGCAGCCCCGCGCGCTCGCGCATCCCCGCCAGCCCGGACCCCGCGCCCGGCCGCGCGCCCGCGCCCGCGCCGTCGTCGGTCACCGCCAGGCGCAGGCGGCCGCCGTCGACGTCCGCCTCGACCCGCACGTGCCGGGCGCCCGCGTGCCGCACGACGTTGGTCAGGGCCTCCTGCACGATGCGGTACGCGGCCGCGTCGATCGCCCCGGCGAGGGCGCCCGGCGGGACGTCGGCGCGCACGTCGACCTCGAGCCCGGCGGCCCGGACCGGGGCCAGCAGGGCGTCGAGGCCGGCGAGCCCGAGCGCGCCGCGGGGCGCCGCCCCGGGGGCGGCGGAGCGCAGCACCCGCACCGTGGCCCGCAGCTCGTCGAGCGTGCCCGACGCCGCCTCCCGGACGCGGGCCAGCGCGTCGCGCGCAGCGTCGTCGTCCCGCCCCACCGCCTCGTCCGCGACGCCCGCGTGCAGCGCGACCACGGACAGGTTGTGGCCGACCGTGTCGTGCAGGTCGCGCGCGATGCGCAGCCGCTCCGCCTGCAGCCGCTCCTGCGCGGCGTGCGCCTCCTCCGCGGCCGTGAGGTCGCGGACCAGCGCCGTGCGCTCCCGGGCCTCCCGGCCCAGGCGGACGGCGACGCCGAGCGCGACGGCCGCGGCCGTGAGGGCGACGTTCGTGACCAGGTCGTACGCGGTGAGCGCGGCGCTCGGATCGTCGTCGGTCACGCGGAAGTACGTCGCGACCGCGATGAGGACGGCGCCCGTGCCGACCGCCCAGCCGGTGCGCCCGAGCTCCGCCGCGGAGTACAGCGCCGCCACGGCCGGCAGCACCATGCCGATCGGCGCGAAGCCCAGCGCGTAGTAGGCGCACACGCCCAGGAACGTGAGCGCGAGCATGGTGCGCGGCGCCCGGCGGCGCAGCAGCACCAGCGCACCGAACCCGGCCGCGAACAGGTACGCGGCCGGGCCGGTGGCCCCCTGCCCGGGGGGTTCGGCGGCGATGACCACCGCCACGACGAGCGTCGACGCCAGCGCGAGGACGACGTCGGCCACCCACGGGCTCGGCGGCGCCGACGCGGACGGGGTCATGCCGCCAGGCTAGGCGACCCCGCCGCGGGCGTCAGCGGTGGCCGCCCCGGTACGACAGCCCGAAGCCGGCCTCGAAGAGCGGGTGCGCGGTGTCGTCGGGGACGTCGCCGAGCTGGGCCTCGACCTCGGCCATGCTGGACGGGAGCTCGAACGGCAGGCTGCCGCCGGGCCTCGTCCGGCCGAGCACCGTACGCAGCAGCACGTCGTCGCCGACGCCGTAGTTCGCGAGCACGGCGTCCGAGTGCTCCAGCACGTTCCCCAGGATCAGCGGCCGGGAGAGCTGCGGCGACGCGATCGTGGTGGCCCCGGCCTCGTCCGCCGCCACCAGGGCCCGGTAGTCCTCCTCGTCGCCGGTGAAGTCGAGCCCGGTGAGGTCGTCGCCCCCCTTCGGGTCCGCCAGGCGCACGACGGCGACGTCGGCGTCCGCCGGGTCGTCGACGACGCGCAGGCCCAGCCGCTCGGCCGCCTCCGGCGCCACGCCGTGCAGGTACACCGTGCGCGCTCCGTGCCTGCCCGACGTCAGGGGCAGGGTGCGGCGGTCGTTCTCCAGCAGGGTGAGCGACCGCGCCTGCAGGAGGTCGCCGAGGCGCTGGTGCGCGCCGCTGCCGACGGTGCGCCCGGCCGCGCGCACGTCGACGTACGGGTCCTCGAACAGCCCGAGCTCGAACTTCTGCGCCAGCACGCGGGTGGCGGCCTCGTCGACGCGCGCCTCGTCGAGGATGCCCTGCCCGACCGCCTGGACGACGTACTCCGGGTGGTCGTCGCCGCCGACGATGTCCACGCCCGCGTTGATGGCGCTGGCGAACCGCTCGGCGCGCGTGAGGTCCTCGACGCCCCACGACATCCCCGCTCCCCACGGCCCGACGAAGAAGCTCGGCGGCCGGTTGTCCCGGCATGCCTGCGGGCAGTCGCCCGTGATGCCCCAGTCGCTGGTGACGACGCCGTCGAACCCGTAGCCGTCGCGCAGCAGGCCGAGCATGTCCTCGCTGTGCCCGGCGCCGACCTGCTCCACGACCTTCCCGTCGATCGTGAGGTTCTGCAGGATCGAGTACGTCGGCATGACGCCGGCCGTGCCCGCCTCGAACGCCGCCTCGTACGGGGTGAGGTGCTCGGCGAAGTTCCCGCCCGGGAACGCGGCGAACCGGCCGTAGTAGTAGTGGCTGTCGTAGCCGTCCACCTGGGCGCCGTACCCGGCCCAGTGCTTCACCACCGTGCTCACGCTGTCGTCGTCGAGGCCGTCGTCGCCGCCCTGCAGGCCCTCGACGTAGGCGCCGACGTGGCGCCTGGCGAGCTCGCCGGTGGAGCCGAACGTGCCGTTGATGCGTGACCAGCGTGGCTCGGTGGCGATGTCCGCCTGCGGCGACAGCGCCTCGGTGAAGCCGACGGCGCGGTACTCGCTGCGGATGACCTCGCCCATCGCCCGGGTGAGACCGGTCGAGTCCGCGGCGCCGACGCCGATCGCGTCGGGGAAGGCCGCGAAGTCGCCGCCGGCGACGGTCTGCCCCGCGGTGACGGTGAACCCGCTGCGGGGGTCGGTGCTGATCTTCAGCGGGATGCCGAAGGGCTGGGCCTCGGCGGCCTCCTGCAGGGAGTTGTGCTCGGACGCCAGCGTGCCGGCGTCGGCGCTCAGGCGGGAGATGTAGGTGGTGACGTGCTGGTCGAGCAGGGCGCCGAACGCGGCGCGGTCGTAGGTGCCGTTCCCCGTGAGGCTGCCGTGCACGAGTTGGCCCGCCTTCTGCTCCAGGTCGAGCCGGGAGACCAGGTCGGCCGCCCGGTCCGCCGGGTCGAGCCGCCAGTCCTCGTACGGCGTGAGCCGGCCGTCGCCGTCGAGGTCGCGGAACGCCTTCCCGTCGGCCCGGACGATGGCGGCCGACCTGCTCTCCAGGTGCGGCTGCCGCGGATGGTCGCCGCCGCGGCCGGTCGCGTCGGCGGTGGTCGTGGCGAGCAGGCCGGCCGCGACCGCCGCGCAGGCGAGGCCCGCGGTGGTGAGGCGCCGGAGGCGCGCTGACGTCGTCGTCATGCGTACTCCTTCGTGGAGCTGGACCCCCGGCGGGCCAGGGGCGGGCCGCGTCGTTGCGGCCCAAAACCTTCCGATCGGTAGGTCTCTGGGGGGAGCCAACCACCCCGGGGCGCGGACGGCAAGCGCGTCCGCGTCGTGGCTGCTCGCCGTCGCGGGCGGGGTGGCCGGTCGGGGTCCGGTCAGGGTCGGTGTCGCCCCGGGGCGACACCGGAAGACGCTCCCGGGCCGATGTGGCGGGCGGGGTGCGGGCGCGATCGTCGAGCCATGACCTCGAACCAGCTCCCTCCCCGGCCGCGTCCCCGGCCCTCCGACCCGCCGGCCGCGGCCCCCGAGCACGCCGGGATCTCCTGGCCCCTCGTGGCCGGGCTCGCCTCGACCGCGCTGCTCTGGCCGCTCACCGGGCTCACCGGCGTCGGCGGCACGGGCGCGCCCCGTGCCCTCGGCATCGTGGCGCTCACCGCCGCCGTGTGGATCGGCGTGGTCGGGTTCGGTCGCGTGCCCCGGCCCGTGCTCACCCTGACCATGACCGGCCTGGCGTCCGGGGTCGTCGCCCTGGCCGTCTCCACGCTGTTCGGCGGCGGTGGCCTCGGCTCGGGTGCCGCCGCGTGGACGGCGATCCCCGCCCTGGCGATGGACGTCGGCTGGGGCGCGCTCGCCGGCGTCGTCGCGCTGGGCGTCCAGCGGGTGCGTGGCGTGCGGCCCGGGCAGGACGCCGCGCGATGAGGCGCCGGACGACGCGGGTCACGACGGCCGCGGCGCTCGCGGCCGTCGTCGCCCTCGTGGCGGCGGGCTGCGGCGCGATCCCCGGCTCGGTGACGTCGGTCGACGAGCAGGAGTTCACGCGGGAGCTCCCCGTCCCGCCGCTCGCGCCCTCCCGCGTCGTCGACGGCGTGCGGACCTTCCGCCTCGCGGCGCAGGAGGGGACCACGGAGCTGCTGCCCGGCGTCGCCACCCCCACCTGGGGCTTCGACGGCCCGTACCTCGGCCCCACGCTGCGGGCCGAGCGGGGCGAGAGGGTCGCCGTCGAGGTGACCAACGACCTGGACGTCACGACCAGCGTGCACTGGCACGGCATGCACCTGCCCGCCGCGATGGACGGCGGCCCGCACCAACCCGTCGAGCCGGGCGCCACGTGGCGGCCCACCTGGATGGTCGACCAGCCCGCCGCGACGCTCTGGTACCACCCGCACCCGCACGGCGAGACCGAGGACCAGGTGTACCGCGGCCTGGCGGGGGTGTTCCTGCTCGACGACGACGCGTCGCTCGCCGCCGACCTGCCGCAGGAGTACGGCGTCGACGACGTGCCCGTCGTCGTGCAGGACAAGGTGATCGACGACGACGGCCGGCTCGTGCTGACGGATGACGGCGGCGAGCCCGGCACGCTCGGCGGCACGGTCGTGACGAACGGCGTCGCGGGCGCGTACCAGGAGGTCACGACCGAGCGGGTGCGCCTGCGGCTGCTCAACGGGTCGACGGCGCGCACGTACGCGCTGGGGTTCCCGGACCGGGAGGTGGACCTCGTCGCGACGGACGGCGGGCTGCTCGACGCCCCCGTCCGGCTCGACCACGTGCGCCTCGCGCCGGGGGAGCGGGCCGAGGTGGTGGTCGCCGTGGAACCCGGCGAGACCGTCCGGCTGCGCTCGTCCGAGGCCGACCTGGGCGGCGTCGCCGCGCCGTTCGCGATGGGCGGCAACGACGCGTTCGACCTGCTCGAGCTGCGCGCGGCGGGCCGTCTCGCGCCGTCGCCGGAGCCCGCGTGGGGCCCGTCGGAGCACGCCGCCGAGGACGCCCTGCACACCGAGGACGCGACCGTGACCCGCACGTTCGACCTCGAGGAGCGCACGATCAACGGCAAGCGCACGGACGCCGGGCGCATCGACGAGGTCGCGACCGTCGGCAGCACCGAGGTGTGGGAGGTGCGCAACACCATCCCCATGCCGCACAGCTTCCACGTGCACGACGTGCAGTTCCGGGTCCTCGCGATCGACGGCCAGGCGCCGCCGCCCGAGCTCGCCGGGCCGAAGGACACGGTCTACCTGGAGCCGCGCCGCACGTACCGGCTGGTGATGCGGTTCGAGGACTACGCGGACGACGCGATGCCGTACATGTACCACTGCCACATGCTGCTGCACGAGGACGAGGGGATGATGGGCCAGCTGCTCGTCGTCGAGCCGGGGTCCGGCGCGCGGCCCGGGCCGTCGGAGCAGCTGTCCGGGCACGCCGACCACGCCGACCACGCGGCCGACGGCTCGGCGCCCCTGGTCGGGGACGGCTACGGCCCGCGCCGCCAGAGCGCCGGTCACGACCACGGCTGAGCAGCGGAAATGCCGTGGTCCGGTGTCCGGGCCGTGCCAGGATCCCGGTATGCCCACCCTCCTGCCCGTCACGTTCGCGCCGTTCACCGCCCCCGAGCAGCCGGTGCTCGACGTGCCCGTCGCCGGGGCCCGGCTGCGCCCGTGGCGCCCCGACGACGCCCCGTCCGTGCGGGCGGTCTACGCCGACGCGGCGATCCAGCGGTGGCACGTGCGCACCCTCGACTCCGACGACGAGGCCCGCGAGGTCGTCGGGGGGTGGCGCGACGCCTGGGCGACGGGCGGCGAGTCGAGCTGGGCGGTGGCCGACGCGGCGGACGACGCCGCTGTCCTCGGCCGGATGGTCGTCAAGACGTTCGACCCGCACGGTGTCGGCGTCCTGGCCTACTGGACGGCGCCGGAGGCGCGGGGCCGCGGCGTGGCGCCCGCCGCGGCCGACGTCGCGGCGGCGTGGGCGTTCGACGCCGGCTTCCACCGGCTCGAGCTGGTGCACTCCACCGCCAACGCGGCGTCGTGCCGCGTGGCCGAGAAGGCCGGGTTCGCCCCCGAGGGCGTGCTGCGGCAGTCCGTGCGGCACCTCGACGGCTGGCACGACATGCACCTGCACGCGCGGGTGGCGACCTGCGTCGGCGGCGCGAGGCGGGTGTAGCACCTGGTGCTACACCAGGCTTATCCTGTTGTCATGTCAGTCCAGCCCGAGATCAGCCAGCGCGATCTTCGCCTGCGCTCCCGCGAGATCATGGACGCCGTCGAGCACGGTCAGACGTTCACCGTCACGCGGGACGGCCACGAGATCGGTGAGCTGGTCCCGCTGAGGAGGAGACGCTTCGTCAGTCGGGCGGAGTTCGCCTCGCGATCGCGGCACGCTCCTTCGGTCGACGCCGAGAGCTTCCGCGCCGATCTTGACGACCTCGCAGACGGCGACCTGGTCGACCCTTATGACCGCTGAGGAGAGCGTCGGCCTGCTCGACACCAACATCCTCATCCTCCGGCACGCGATCGATCCACGGTTCCTGCCCGACCAGATGGCGGTGTGCGCCGTGACGCTCGCCGAGCTGTCCGCCGGTGTCCAGCTCGTCGCGGGGGACGACCCCGCCGATCGAGCCGAACGCGCGCGCCGTACCGATGTCCTGCAGCGGGTGGAGAGCGAGTTCGACCCCATCCCGTTCGACGCGGAGGCGGCGCGTGCTTTCGGCCGCATCGCAGCGGCCACCCGCGACGTCGGTCGGACGACGCGGCGCCGTGTCGCCGACCTCATGATCGCCTCCGTGGCCGCAGCGAACGGCCTGCGGCTCTACACGACGAACCCGGACGACTTCGTGGGGCTCGCCGGCGTCGTCGATGTCGTCGCCGTGCCGCGGCCCCGGACGGCGTAGCAGTGCGGCGGACTGCCGGGCTGGACGCCGGGCGGGCGTCGGCGGGTCGTGGAAGCATCGCACCGTGACCAGCAGCGACGCCGACCGCCTGCGCGACCTCGCGCGGCTGCGGCGCGTGCGCGACCGGATGGACCGGGAGTTCGCGCAGCCGCTGGACGTGGAGGCGCTGGCCCGGGGCGTGCACATGTCGGCGGGGCACCTGAGCCGGCAGTTCAAGCAGGCGTTCGGCGAGTCGCCGTACAGCTATCTCATGACCCGGCGCATCGAGCGTGCGATGGCGCTGCTGCGCCGCGGCGACCTGAGCGTCACGGAGGTGTGCTTCGAGGTGGGTTCGTCGTCGCTCGGCACGTTCAGCACCCGCTTCACGGAGCTCGTCGGGATGTCGCCCAGCGAGTACGCCCGCCGGGCCCGGACGGCGGGCGCGGGGGAGCTGCCGTCGTGCGTCGCCAAGCAGGTGACCCGACCGGTCAGGAATCGAGAAGCGCCGGTCGTGGGCGTGCCCCTAGCGTGAATTCCATGAGCGACATCGACATCACCATCCACACCACGTTCCTCCCGCACACCGACCCGGAGGCCTCGCTGGCCTTCTACCGCGACCTGCTGGGCTTCGAGCTGGCCATGGACGTCGGCCAGGGCGACATGCGCTGGCTGACGTTCGTCTCCCCGGCCCAGCCCGAGACCCGGCTCGTCCTGAACCCGCCGGCCGCCGACCCCGGCATCACCGAGGACGAGCAGCGCACCATCCTCGAGCTGATGGCCAAGGGCAGCTACCAGTCGATCATCCTGGGCACCAAGGACCTCGACGGCGTCTTCGCGAAGCTGCAGGCCGCCGACGCCGAGGTCGTGTCCGAGCCCACCGAGCAGCCGTGGGGCGTGCGCGACTGCGCGTTCCGCGACCCCGCCGGCAACATGGTCCGCATCGACGAGGTGCGGTGAGCGTCATGACACAGCAGACGCAGCGGCGCCCGAAGGGCACCCCCGGCGCGCTCTCCCTGTGGGTCCAGCGCCGCGCCAACGCCTCCACGGCCACCAAGATCCGCCGCAAGGGCGGGCACATGATGGGCATGGAGCTCCTGGTCCTGCACACCGTCGGGCGCCGCACCGGCGAGGCGCGGGAGAACCCGCTCGCCTGGTTCGACGACGGCGAGGGCGGCCGGCTGGTCGTCGCGTCGGGCGGCGGCAGCCGCAACCCCGGCTGGTTCGCGAACCTCGCGGCGCACCCCGACCGGGTCGCCGTGGAGCTGCACGGCAGCGGCACCATCCCGGTGACCCCGCACGTGCTCGACGACGCGGAGCGTGCCAGGGCGTGGCCGGGCATCGCCGCCGCGGCACCGACCATCGACAAGCACCAGCGCAAGAGCGACCGGCAGTACCCCGTGGTCCGCCTCGTCCCGGTCGAGGGCTGACCGCCGTGTGTGTCCCGGGGCTCCCGCGCCTCACCAGGCTCACGAGGCGCACCACCGGCGAGAACGGCAGCGAAGGAGTGGTCGTCATGAGGTTCCGGTCCGTCGTCGAGCCCGCCGAGAAGATGAAGGGACTCGAGGTCCCGCCGGAGGTCGTCGAGGCGCTCGGCGGGGGCGCGCGCCCGCCGGTGACGATCACCGTCCACGGCCACACGTGGCGCAGCCGGGTCGCGATCATGCGGGGCCGCCACCTCCTCGGCCTCAGCCGGGCGAACCGGGAGGCCGCGGGCCTCGAGGTCGGCGCGGAGGTGGAGGTCGAGCTGGCGCTCGACACCGAGCCCCGCGAGATCGTCGAGCCGGACGACCTAACCCGGGCGCTCGACGCCGACCCCGCGGCCCGCGCCGCGTTCGACGCGCTGCCGCCCGGGCGCCGGCGCCGGCACGTGCTCGACGTCGAGGGCGCCAAGCAGCCCGCGACGCGCGCCCGCCGGATCGACAAGGCCCTCGCCGAGCTGCACGCCTGACGTGCTCTCCCGGGGCGACGACCGCTGACAGGATGGGCCCGTGACCAGTTCCGACGAGCTCGAGCAGCACTCCGCCGACACCCCGTTCCACCGTCGCCTCCCGATCGGCGAGAGGCCGGACGGCTCCTGGGTGACCCAGGGCCCGGCCCACGCGTACGAGTCGGTGGTGATGCGGCCGTTGGAGCCCATGCTCGTTCCCGAGAAGCCGCGCGGCGGTGAGCTGGACCCCGAGAGCTGCGGCTCCTGCACGCCCGACGAGCACACCATCTGGCGCGACGAGCACTGGCAGGTGCGTGCGGGGTTCGAACCGGGCGGCCTGCCGTTCATCGGTGCCATCTCGCCCCGCGAGCACTGGCTGCTGGAGGACGCGCCGCTGGAGGTGCTTGCCGGGCTCGGACCGCTGATGCAGCGCATCTCCGAGGCCGTCAAGAGCATCCCCGGCGTCGCGCGGTGCCACTTCAGCCGCTGGAACGACGGCGCGGCGCACCTCCATCTGTGGGCGTTCGCCCGCCCGGCGGGGATGATGCAGGGCCGGGGTGCGGTCCTGTCGTACTACGACGGCATGCTGCCGGTCATGCCGGTGGAGATGATGGACGAGTTCATCGACATCGTCGCCCGCTCCCTCGCCGCCGGCGGCGGGGAGGCGTTCCCGGAACGCCCGAGATAGCAGGCCCCTGGCCTGATCGAGCACCGACCGCACCACCATCGAAGGAGATTGAGACTCAGGTGACCGCCACGGAATCCCCCCGCACCGCCACGACGTCGTCGCACGCCGCCGACGCGCACGACGTCATCCGCGTGCAGGGCGCTCGTGAGAACAACCTCCGCGACGTCGACGTCGAGATCCCCAAGCGGCGGCTCACCGTGTTCACGGGCGTGTCCGGCTCGGGCAAGAGCTCGCTGGTGTTCGCGACGATCGCCGCCGAGTCGCGGCGCCTCATCGACGAGACGTACTCGACGTTCGTGCAGGGCTTCATGCCGTCGCTGCCGCGCCCGGACGTGGACGTCCTCGAGGGCATCACCACCGCGATCCTGGTGGACCAGGAGCGGATGGGCGCCAACGTGCGGTCCACCGTCGGCACGGTCACCGACGCGAACGCGATGCTCCGCAACCTGTTCAGCCGTATCGGCGACCCGTACGTGGGCCCGCCGACCGCGTTCTCGTTCAACATCCCGACGTCGACGGCGAGCGGCGTCTTCAGCACCGGCAAGGCCGGGGGCGAGGTCGAGAAGAAGGTCGTGCGCAACCAGGTGTACCTGGGCGGCATGTGCCCCGAGTGCGAGGGCCGCGGCACCGTCTCCGACCTCGACCTGTCCGTCATCGTCGACGAGTCCCTGTCCCTCAACGACGGCGCGATCCTCGTGCCCGGCTACAAGGCCGACGGCTGGATGGTCCGGGGCTTCTCCGAGTCCGGCTTCGTTGACGGCGACAAGCCCGTGCGCGACTACACGGAGGCCGAGCGCCACGACTTCCTCTACCGGGAGAAGGGGAAGGTCAAGGCGCTCGGGATGAACATGACCTACCAGGGCCTCATCCCCAAGCTGCGCGAGTCGATGTTCAGCAAGGCCCCCGAGTCGCTGCAGCCGCACATCCGCGCGTTCGTCGAGCGCGCGGCCGTGTTCGTGCCGTGCCCGGTGTGCGACGGCACCCGGCTCAACGAGTCCGCCCGGTCGGCGAAGGTCAACGGGGCGAGCATCGCCGACGTGTGCCGCATGCAGATCTCGGACGCCGCCACCTGGGCGCGGGGCGTCGACGACCCGGGCGTCGCGCCCCTGATCGGGAGCCTGCTGCACCTGTTCGACAAGTTCGTCGAGATCGGGCTGGGCTACCTGTCCCTGGACCGGCCGGCGGGCACGCTGTCCGGCGGCGAGGCGCAGCGCACCAAGATGATCCGCCACCTCGGCTCCGCGCTGACCGACGTCACGTACGTCTTCGACGAGCCCACCATCGGCCTGCACCCGCACGACATCGAGCGGATGAACCGCCTGCTGCAGGACCTGCGCGACAAGGGCAACACGGTGCTCGTCGTCGAGCACAAGCCGGAGGCGATCGCGATCGGCGACCACGTCGTCGACCTCGGCCCGGGCGCCGGCACCGACGGCGGCACGGTCTGCTTCGAGGGCACCGTCGAGGGCCTGCGGGCCAGCGACACCCTCACGGGCCGCCACCTCGACGACCGGGTGTCCGTGAAGGAGGACACGCGGACGCCGTCCGGCGCGCTCGAGATCCGCGGGGCGGCGCAGAACAACCTGGTCGACGTCGACGTCGACGTGCCGACCGGCGTCCTCACCGTCGTCACCGGCGTCGCCGGGTCGGGCAAGAGCTCGCTGATCCACGGCAACCTGGCCGGGCGCGACGGCGTGGTCGTCGTCGACCAGGGCGCCATCAAGGGGTCGCGCCGCTCCAACCCCGCCACGTACACGGGGCTGCTGGAGCCGATCCGCAAGGCGTTCGCGAAGGCCAACGGCGTGAAGCCGGCCCTGTTCAGCGCCAACTCCGAGGGCGCGTGCCCCACCTGCAAGGGCAACGGGCGCATCTACACCGAGCTCGGGTTCATGGAGACGGTCGAGACGCCCTGCGAGGACTGCGGCGGCAAGCGGTTCATGGCCTCGGTGCTCGAGTACACCCTCGGCGGGAAGAACATCGCCGACGTCTTCGACCTGTCCGTCGCGCAGGCGCACGCCTTCTTCCGCGAGGGCGAGGCGAAGATCCCCGCCGCGCACAAGATCCTCGCCCACCTGGAGGACGTCGGGCTCGGGTACGTGAAGCTCGGCCAGCCGCTCAACACCCTCTCGGGCGGCGAGCGGCAGCGGCTCAAGCTCGCCATGCACATGGGCGAGAAGGGCGGCGTCTACGTGCTCGACGAGCCCACCACCGGCCTGCACCTGGCCGACGTCGCCAACCTCCTCGGCCTGCTCGACCGGCTGGTCGACGCCGGCAAGTCCGTGATCGTCATCGAGCACCACCAGGCCGTGATGGCGCACGCCGACTGGATCATCGACCTCGGCCCGGGCGCCGGGCACGACGGCGGGAAGGTCGTCTTCGAGGGCACGCCCGCCGACCTCGTGGCCGCCCGGGCCACCGTCACCGGCGAGCACCTCGCCGACTACGTGGGCGCCTGACGACCCTTCGAGCACGCGATCCCTCGCGTCATCCGTCGTGATGGCGCGAGGGATCACGTGCTCGAAGGCTGTGTCGTGCCGTACTCACAGCAGCGGCAGGCTCCGGATGATCCGGTCGACCTTGTTCCGCGGGCCGACGATCCCCACGGCCGCGTACTCGAAGGCCTCGACCGGCGTCTGCGCGACGGCGTCGAGGTACTCGTCGTAGACGCGCACCGCCTGGCCCACCGCCGGCATGTCGGCGACGAAGGTCGCCTCGTGCGCGGCGGCCCTCGCGCGGATGTCGCGCAGCGTGGCGGCGTCGGCGGCGACGATCGAGCAGCCGGTCCACGGCAGGCCGGGGTGCACGGTGCCGTCCGCGTCCTTGGCGTCGGGCCCGAGCAGGCCCGCGACGTGCGGCATCGTCGCGGCGGCCACGCAGATCGCCGCGTTGGCCGCCTGCCCCGGCGCCAACGTGTCGCGCACGGCGATCACCCACTTGAGCCGCGCCCTGCGGGTCGGGGTGGACGTGTCGATCTCCTCCAGGGCGAACCCGATGCCGTTCATGCCGGTCGTCTCCTTCGTTCGTGCGGTGATGAGGTGGGACCGTACGACGTGCCACGGGATCGCCGTGCGGGATCCGCACGTCGTTCGGCATGGGTGCGAGAATCGGCCGCGTGGACGAACTTGATCGGGCGATCCTGCGCGAGCTCCAGTCGGACGCACGGCGGACCAACCGGGACGTCGCGGCGGCCGTGGGGGTGTCGCCGAGCACCGCGCTCGAGCGCACCCGGGCCCTGCGCCGGCGCGGCGTGATCCGCGGCGCGCTGCTCGACGTCGACCTCGGGGCGATCGGCCGGCCCGTGCAGGCCCTGGTGTCGGTGCGGGTGCGGCCGCCGTCGCGAGAGGTCATCGAGGAGTTCCGCGACTGGGCGCAGGACCTGCCCGAGATGCTCGGCGTGTTCGTCACGACCGGGACGGCGGACTTCGTGCTGCACGTGGCCGTGCCCGACAACGACCGGCTCTACGCCTTCGTCATCGACCGGCTCACCCAGCACCGCGCCGTGGCCGACGTGCGGACGTCCGTGGTCTTCGAGCACCTGCGCACGTCGCGCGTCGACCCGGTGCCGTAGGTGCGGCGGTACGCTCCGTGCCGGTGACGGATGGGGACGAGGTCTTGGGGAGGAGCGATGCTCAGGCGAGGCGGTGCCGTGCACGCCGTCGCGGCCGGAGCGGTTCTCGTGGCCGTGGTGTCTGGCTGCGCGCCGCCCACCACCCGGTCGGATCTGGTCGGCGTGTTCGAGGACACGAGCAGCGGTGCCCGGGTACGCCTCGCCGGCGACGGCGCCTTCATGGCGGAGGCCGTTCCCTGCGATGCGATCGACAGCCCGGCCGACGACGCGCCGTGCGACTTCGGGGGCAGCTGGGAACTCCTCGACAGCCAGGCGGCTTCTGATGTCGTCTATCTGTCGGTCGACGGCGGGCTGGGCATGCTCGCTGGAGTCCAGCTCTACGTGCGGTCACCGGACGTCCTCTACTTCCAGGAAGACCCGGATGGTGGTCCCTCCCTGGTCTTGAGGAAGGTCGAGCGCGAGGCTGACTGACCGGATCGGAGACGTGCCCTACCGCTGACATGGTCGCCGCGAGGTGCCACCAGCTCATCTCCGGCACGGACGCCGAGCCGGGCTTCTTCGTCAGCTTCGTGCGGTACTGGGGCCTACTCGCCTGAGATCCGGGCGCGTCACGTCCTCGCCCGCGGCCTCGTCGGACGTGCAGGACGCGCGGTGGTCGCGCGACGACGGAGGAGGACGGCATGGCACGCATCCTGGTCACCGGCGGCACGGGACACCTCGGCCGGCTGGTGGTGCCGCGGCTGGTGCGGGCGGGCGCGGAGGTGCGGGTGGTGAGCCGCAGCCCGCACGCGGACGGCGACGGGGTGCGGTACGTCGTCGCGGACTGGACGACGGGCGAGGGGCTGGCGCAGGCCGTGGGCGACGCGGAGGTCGTCGTCCACCTGGCCGGCGACCAGCTGCACAACGAGGAGACGGCGCAGGCGCTGGTGCGGGCGGTCCGCGCCGCGGGCACGGAGCCGCACCTGGTGAACGTCTCGGTGGTGGGGGCGGAGAAGGTGCCGGTGAGGTCCGGCTTCGACCGGCGCGCGCTGGGCTACATGGCGAGCAAGCTGGCCCAGGAGCGTGTGCTGGAGGAGTCCGGGATCCCGTGGACCAACCTGCGCGCCACGCAGTTCCACGAGCTGGTGCTCATCGCGGCCCGCGCCCTCGCGAAGCTGCCCGTGGTGCCCACGCCCAGCGGCTGGCGGGCGCAGCCCATCGCGGCCGACGAGGTCGCGGCCCGGCTCGTGGAGCTCGCGCTCGGCGACCCGCAGGGCCGCGTGCCCGACCTGGCGGGGCCGGAGGTGCACACCTTCCGGGGGATGGTCCGCGACTACCTGGACGCCGTCGGCTCCCGCCGCCCGACGATGCCGGTCCGCGTGCCGGGCGCGGCGTCGCGGGCGTACGCGGCGGGCGGCAACCTCGCGCCCGACCGCGCCGTCGGCAAGCAGACGTGGGCCGAGTTCCTCGCGGAGCACGTCGAGCGCCGCTGAGCGGCGGCTCCCGGCGGGCGGCTCAGAGGTCGACGCGCATCACCGCGCGGCGCGACGTCGGGCGGCTCACCTCGCGGAACCCGGCGGCCTCGAACACCGACGCCACCCCGACGTACAGCTCGCCCCACGAGTCGGTGTACCCCGGACCGACGACCATCGGGTACCCCTCGACGGCCCGCGCCCCGCGGGAGCGGGCATGCTCGACGGCGGCAGCGGTGAGGGCCGCGCTGACCCCGCGGCGGCGGTACCCGGCGCGGGTGACGAAGCAGACCACGGCCCACACGCCGTCGTCGTCCTTGTCCTCGTCGCGGCCGGACCACGGCACGCGCGCGGTGCGCAGCCGGACGTAGGCGGTGCGGGGCTCGACGGCGCACCAGCCGGCCGGCTCGCCGTCGAGGTAGGCGACGAGCCCGCTGGTCGTGGCGGCGCCGGGCTCCCCGCAGTGCGTGTCGCTCCGGAGCTCGGCGGCCCGCTCCTCGCGCGCCGACTCCCGCCATCGCGAGGAGGGGGTCTGGAACCACCGGCACTGGCAGCGCGCGCCCTCGCCGCGGGGGCCGAGCACGGCCTGCAGGTCGTCCCAGGTGGCCTCGTTCGCGGGGCGGACGACGATGTCGGACGTCATCGCCCCATCGTGCCCCGCCTCGTGCCTCCGGGGCAGGGTGCGGCCCGCGAGGTCAGGCCGCCCGGTCCTCCTTGAGCACGCCGTAGACCAGCGTGTCCGTCCACTCGCCCTTCGACCACCAGTCCTGGCGCAGGTGCCCCTCCTGCCGCATCCCGACCCGCTCGCACAGGCGGGCGGACGCCTCGTTGCGGGCGTCGAGCTGCGCCACCACGCGGTGCATGCGGTAGAAGCCGAACGCGAGGTCGAGGACGGCGCGCACGGCCTCCGTCGCGAAGCCCTGCCCGGTGTGGTCGGGGTGGAAGACCCAGCCGATCTCGCCGCGGGACACGGTGTCGCCCGTCGTCCACAGGGCGACGTCGCCGACGACCTGCCCGTCGTGCTCCACGATCAGCGCGAGGGCGGAGCCGGGCTCGTCGATCCGGGTGCGGGCGAGCCGCTTCGCGAGCTGTGCCTCGGCGACGTCGAGCGTCCACGGCTCCTCGAGGAGGTAGCGAGCCACCTCGGGGTCGGCGTAGTAGGAGAGCAGGGGCTCGAGGTCCTCCGCGCGGTGCGCGCGCAGGACCAGCCGGCCCGTGGTCACCGGAAGCGGGGTCTCGGTCGTCACGGTGTGGCACCCTACGCGCCGCGACGCCCGACGCGCGAAGGGAAGCCGCCGAAAAGCCGTGACGCGACGCACCTCGGCGGCGCACCGTGGGGGCATGAGCACCCCCGCGACCACGCCGACGTGGCGCCTCCTCGAACCGCCCCGCACCGACCGGCTCGACGCGCCCGACGCCTGGGCCTACCACGGCATCGCCGCGCTCGAGCGCGCCGTCGCGCTGGCGGACCTCGGCCACGACGACTTCCCGCCCCGCGCCGTCGACCTGCTCGTGGGCGACGTCCACCAGGAGCACCTGCGGCGGCACCGCCTCGTCGCGGTCGAGGACGCCGGCGCCGGCGACGCGCCGCGCGTCGTGGGGCACGGCGTGCTGACCCTTCCTGTGACGGACAACCGGCACCTCGCCGTCGTGCGGATCGCCGTGCTGCCCTCCCACCGGGGCCAGGGCATCGGCTCCGCGATCGCCGACCGGCTGCGCCGCATCGCGCTCACGGAGTGCCGCACCACCGTCTTCGCGGAGGTCGAGTTCGCCGCCGAGCCGCCCGCGGGCGCGCCCGACGCGCTCGGGCCCCGGGAGGGCGACGGCCTCGTCTCCGCGGACCTGCCGGGCATGCGCTTCGCCCGGCGCGCGGGCCTCGGGCTGGAGATCATCGCGCGCCGTTCCGTGCTCGACGTGCCACTGCCCGACGCTGTCGTCGAGCGGTTCGCGGCCGACGCCGCGGCCCGCGCGGGCGACGCCTACCGCCTGCACACCTGGCAGGACCCGGTGCCCGAGGAGTGGGTGGACCAGCTCGCCGCGCTGGAGCAGCGGCTGTCCGAGGACGAGCCGAACGGCGGCCTCGCGCTGGAGGCCGAGCGCTGGGACGGTGACCGGGTCCGCACGGAGGAGGCCAAGCGCGCCGAGCGCGGGCAGGGCGCCCTCGTCACGGTGGCCGAGCACGTGGCCACCGGCACGCTGGCGGGGATGACCCTGTTCATCTGGGACACCGGCCGCCCCGAGCTCACCGAGCAGGAGAGCACGGTGGTGCTGCCGGAGCACCGCGGGCACCGGCTGGGCATGCTGATCAAGGCCGTCAACCTGCGCGCGCACACGCGGCTGCGCCCCGGCACACGCCGGATCTCCACGTGGAACAACGAGACGAACGCGCCGATGCTGACGATCAACGTCGCCCTCGGCTTCCGGCCCGCCGGCGGCGCGGCGGAGCTCCAGGCGCGGCTGGCCGAAATCTCTCCGCTGCGGCACGCCTGAGCACCCTTCGACCACGGGATCCGTACCGTCATCCGGCCGGATGGCGAGACGGATCCCGTGGTCGAAGGGGTCAACGGGTCGGGACCTCGAGGCTCTCGCCCGGGGCCAGGCGGCGGTAGTCCACCCCGCCGAGCCCGCCGACGACGCGGTCGGCCAGCGCCCGGCCGGCGTCGCTGAGGATCGCGTCGTGGATCGGGACGGCGACCTGCGGCGCCACCCGCCGCACGTACTCCACGGACTCGGCGAGCTTCAGCCAGGGCGCGGCCACCGGCAGGGCGAGCACCTGCACGGACGTCCCCTCGGGGGCGGGCGTGAACGAGTCGCCCGGGTGCAGCACGACGCCGTCCACGAGGTAGGCGACGTTCTCCGGCAGCGGCATCTCCGGGTGGATCGTCTCGTGCCGGCTGCCGAGCGCCTGCAGGGCGAACCCGGACGCGGTGAACGTGTCGCCGCCCGCGACCACGTGCAGGCGGTCGGCGGGCACGCCCGCCCCGTCGAGGTGCTCGGCCAGCTGGTCGACCACGGGCCGCGGGGCCCACAGCTCCAGGCGGGGGTCGGCGGCCAGGGCCGCGGCCACGCGAGGAACGTCCAGGTGGTCGACGTGCTCGTGGGTGATCAGCACCGCGTCGGCGCCGTCGAGGATGCGGGGGTCGGTGAACGTGCCGGGGTCGACGACGAGCACGCGCCCGTCCCGCTCCAGGCGGACGCCGGCGTGGCCCCAGGTGGTCAGCGTGATGGAGGACATGACGCCATCCTCGCCCCGCTACCTGCGCGTGTGCTCCACGAGCTCCGGCAGCAGCACGTCCCACGACGCCGGCGGCGGCGCCTGGTGTCCCATGTGCTCGAGCAGCAGCAGCCGCGCGCCGGGGATCGCCGCCGCCAGCGCCGCCCCGTGGCCCGGGAACAGCGGGTCCTCGGTGCCGTGCACGACGAGCGTCGGCACGCGGACGTCGGCGAGCGTGCCCGCGAACGGGGCACCCGGCTCCGCGGCGAAGTGGTTGGTCCCGGCCGTCGGGTCGACGGACCGCCCGACGGCGCGGGTGGCGACGGCGCGGGTGCGGGCCTCGTCGAAGTCGCCCCGGCCGGTGAGCGCGCGGTCCTCCGCGACGGCGGCGTCGACCAGCGCGGCCGTGTCCGAGGGGTCGGGGGAGGGGCCGTCCCAGAGCCCGTGCAGCTCCGGCGCCGAGGGCGGCAGGTCCGCGTCGTCGGGGCCGCGCACGGCGCGGGTCGTCGCCATGAGCGTGACCGACGCGACGCGGTCGGGGTGCTCGAGGGCGAGCTCCTGCGCGATGGCGCCGCCCATCGACAGCCCCACCAGGTGCGCGCGCGGGGCGCCGACGGCGTCGAGCACCCGCAGCGCGTCCTCGGTGACGTCCCGGCCGGTGTAGTCCGGCGCGCCGGGCGGGCAGGTGGTGGACCGGCCGGTGTCGCGGTGGTCGTACCGCACGACGTGCCGGCCCCGCGCGGCGAGCGCCGCGCACAGGTCCGCGGGCCACCAGTCCATGGGTGACGCCACGCCGGCGACGAGCAGGATTGTCGGGTCGCCGGGGTCGCCGACGGACTGGTAGCACAGCCGCACGCCGTCGGCCTCGGCGAACCGTTCCGGCCCGAGGGCGTCGCCGTCGGCAGGTCCGACGCGTCGTGTCATGGCCGGTAGGACGGCGCGGGAGGGCCGGAATCATCGGTGGGCGACCCTGCCGGTCAGGGGTGCGGGGCGTGGCCCTGACCGACGGGGAGGCAGCGGGGTCAGGCGAGGCGCAGCAGCGCCTGCACCGGGGTGTGGTCGCTGGGGTAGCGGCCGCCGGAGGTCCACGTGTTGATGGCCGTGGCGAGCACCTCGGTGCCGGGGGTGGCGAGGATCCAGTCGATGCGGTCGCCGCCCGGCACGGGGTCGCCGTAGTCGGGGAAGGTGCCGACCTCCGGGGTGAGCTGCTCCGCCGCGGCCCGCCACGTGTCGAGCAGGCCGCCGTCCGTGACGAGGGCGTCGTAGGGGGCGGACCGCTCCGCGGGCGCGTTGCAGTCGGCGGTGAAGACGACAGGCAGGCCGAAGCCGGCCGCGAGGTCGCGCACCACCTCGGCGCTGCGCACGCGCGCGTTCTCCGACTCGTGGTCGAAGTGCGAGTTCACGTGCGCGAGCTCGGCGCCCGTGCGCTCGTCCCGGAAGCGGGCCCAGGTGACGATGCGGGTCACCGAGTTGCCCCACGTGGCGGAGGCGATGACGTCCGGGGTGTCGGACAGCCAGAGCTGGTCCCACCACAGCAGCGTGAGGCGCCGCGCGTCGTACACGATCGCCGAGTGCTCGCCGGCGGCGCCGCCCTCGCGGCCGTGGCCGACCGACCGGTACCCGTCGCCGAGGGCGTCGGTCACGGTGGCGAGCTGGGCGAACCGGGCCTCCTGGACGCCGAGGAGCGTCGGCTGCTCGCGCGCGAGCAGCTCGGTCACGAGCGGTGCGCGGTCGGGCCAGTGGTCCGGGCTGCCGGGCCGGGTGTCGTCGATGGCGACGCGGACGTTGAGGCTCATGACGTGCAGCAGGTCGCCGTCGGGCTCCCCGACCAGTGCGGTGTCGGAGCGGGTGGCGGGGGCTGTGGGGTGAACGGCGTCGGGCACGGCCGACACCGTACTCCGAGCGGGCCCGCTGCTAGGTTCGGGCCCATCGTGACCCCTCCGCACAGCGAGAACACCACCCCGTCCACCACTCCCGGTCCTCCCGCCGACACCGTCCGCCTCGTCGCCTGGGGCCAGGAGCTGCGCTCCGTGCACGCCCGCCTGCGCGACGCCCTGGAGGTGGCCCGCGAGGCCGTCTCCGCCGCCGAGGCCGCCGAGGGCGACACCTCCGGCGCGACCCCCGACCCTCGCCGCGTGCTCGGCCTGTACTGCCACGGCTTCTGCCAGGCCCTCGAGGGCCACCACCGCGGCGAGGACACCAGCGTCTTCGCCGCGCTGCTCGACCTGCGCCCCGACCTCGCCGGCGCCGTCGCCGAGCTGCAGCGCGACCACCGGATGCTCGACCACCTGCTCGGCGAGCTGGCCCGCGCGGTCGACGCCGGCGCGGACGCGGCCACGCTCGACCGGCACCTGGACGGCATCGACGCCGTCATGGAGACGCACTTCCGGTACGAGGAGAAGCGGCTGGTCGACGCGCTCGACGAGCCCGCCCTCGCGGCAGCGCTCGCGGGCACCGGCCGGCGCGCGGCGCTCGGTCCGCTCGCCTGAGCCGCACCCCGATCGGCGCGGCAGTTCGAACTGCCGCGCCGATCGGTGCGGACGGGCTGTCATCTCCTCGAGGCCGGGTGCGGCCGCCGTCGGGCAGACTGGCCGCACCGCCCGCCCGACGAGAGGTCCGCCATGCCCGCCACGCCCCCGCCGCCCGCCCGCCAGCCCCTGTCCGGGGTGGGTCGCGCCTTCGCCGTCGTCGCCGTCGTCGAGGCGTTCACCTGGGCGGGCCTGCTCGTGGGGATGTTCCTCAAGTACGTCACGGAGACGACGGAGGCGGGGGTCTGGCTGTTCGGCCGCCTGCACGGCGCGGCGTTCGTGGCCTACGTGGTGATCGCGCTGGTCGCGGCGGTGCGCCTGCGCTGGGGCTGGTTCCGCACCCTGGTGGCGCTCGCGGCCGCCGTGCCGCCCCTGACGACGCTCCTCGCCGAGTGGTGGCTGCGTCGCACCGGCCACCTCGGCGCCCCCGCGCCCGAGCCCGCCGAGGACACCGCCACCGGGGAGCGGGCGACGGTTTCCTGATCGTTACACCGCGCGACACGCGGCTGTCGCCCGGCGCCGCTACGGTGGCCCCGGTCACAACCGCATACCCAGGAGCGCACCCATGTCTCTCGTCCGTCCCCTCGCACGACGGCGGACCGCCGGCGTCGCGTGCCTGACCCTCGCCTTCGCGGGTCTGGCGACCACCGGTGCCGTGTCGGCCAGCGCCGACCCGATCGTCGACGTGCAGATCCTCGCGACCAACGACTTCCACGGCCGCATCCAGGCGAACGGCGCCGAGGCCGGCGCCGCGGTGCTGGCCGGCGCGGTGCAGCAGCTGCGCGGCGAGAACCCGAACACCGTGTTCGCGGCGGCGGGCGATCTCATCGGCGCCTCCACCTTCGAGTCGTTCATCCAGCACGACAAGCCCACGATCGACGCCCTCAACGCCGCGGGCCTCGACGTGTCGGCGGTCGGCAACCACGAGCTCGACCAGGGTTACGACGACCTGCTGAACCGCGTGATGGCGCCCTACGACGCCGACACCAACCCGTACGGCGGGGCGCAGTGGCAGTACGTGGCGGCCAACCTCAAGGTGCGGGCGACCGGCGACGACGCCGTCCCGGCCAGCTGGATCAAGGACTTCGGCGACGTGCAGGTGGGCTTCGTCGGCGCGGTGACGGAGGAGCTGCCCGCGCTCGTCAGCCCGGCCGGCATCGCCGACCTCGAGGTGCAGAGCATCGTCGACACGACGAACGAGGAGGCCGACGCGCTCAAGGCCGAGGGCGCCGACGTCGTCGTCATGCTGGTGCACGAGGGGGCGGAGTCCACCGACTGCGCGGCGATGCCGACGGCGGACAACGCGTTCGCGAGCATCGTCAACGACGTGAGCCCCGAGGTGGACGCCATCGTCTCCGGGCACACGCACCTCGCCTACGACTGCGCGTTCCCCGTGGACGAGTGGGCCGGCCAGGCCGTGACGGAGCGCCCGGTCGTGTCCGCCGGCCAGTACGGCTACAACCTCAACCAGCTCGTCTACTCGGTGGACGCCGCGACCGGCGAGGTGGCCGGCGTCGAGACCGCCGTCCTGCCGCTCGCCGGCAGCTACCCGGCCGACCCGGAGGTCACGACCCTCGTGGCCGACGCGGTCAAGGAGGCGGACGTGCTGGGCGCGGAGCCGCTGGGCGAGATCGGCGGGGCGTTCAACCGCGCCAAGCTCTCCTCGGGCGCCGAGAACCGCGGCGGCGAGTCCACGCTCGGCAACCTCGTGGCCGAGGTGCAGCGATGGGCCACCGAGGCGCCCGAGTCGGGCGAGGCGCAGATCGCGTTCATGAACCCGGGCGGCCTGCGCGCCGACATGGTGGGCACCGGCACGGACGCCTTCCCGCGCACGCTCACCTACAAGCAGGCGGCGGCCGTGCAGCCGTTCGCCAACACGCTCGTCAACATGGACCTCACCGGCGAGCAGATCAAGACGGTCCTCGAGCAGCAGTGGCAGCGCGACGCGGACGGCAACGTCCCGTCGCGGCCGTTCCTGCGCCTGGGCGTCTCCGACGGGTTCACGTACACGTTCGACGCGACCCGCGCGGAGGGCGACCGCATCACCGGCATGTGGCTGGACGGCGAGGCGGTCGACCCGGCCGCGTCGTACTCCGTCACGGTGAACTCGTTCCTCGCCTCGGGCGGCGACAACTTCCGCGCCTTCGCGGACGGCGCGGACGCCCGCGACACCGGCAAGGCCGACCTGGCCGCGTTCGTCGACTACATGGCGACGCACACCGCCGACGAGCCGCTGGCCGTCGACCCGAGCCAGCGCGCCGTCGGCGTCTCGTTCCCGGCCGACGCCCCCGAGGCGTACGAGCCGGGCGCGACCGTGACGTTCGACGTCTCGTCGTGGTCGATGTCGGCGCCCGGCGACGTCACCGACCCGGAGCTCACCGTGGCGCTCGGCGACCAGGCGCTCGGCACGGCCGCCGTCACGACCGCCGCCGGCACCACCCCGGACGACACGATCGGCACGGCGTCGGTCTCCGTCGCGCTGCCCGCCGACGCCCCCGCGGGCGCCACGACGCTCACCCTGGCAGGCGCCGCGACCGGCACCGAGGTGACCGTGCCGATCGAGGTGACCGAGCCCGCCAAGGCCACCCCGACCCTCACGGTCGACGCGCCGGAGACCGTGGTCGCGTGGCTCCAGCCGGCGCGCATCGACGTGTCGGTCGAGACGCCGGACGGCACGCCCACCGGCAAGGTCGCGGCCACGATCAAGGGCACGAAGGTGGACGCCGACACGCTGAACAAGAAGGGCGACGCCCGCCTGTGGGCGGGGCCGTTCAAGCCCGGCACCGTGGAGGTGGAGCTCCACTACTCCGGCGACGACGCCACCGAGGCCGCCACGACCACGGCCACCATCCGCGTGAAGAGCCTGTGGGAGGTCATCTTCGGCGGGCTCTGACCGACGCCGCCGGATCCTTCGTTCGCTGTGTCTTGCGAACCTTAGGTGGGTTTATCCGATCTAGATCAACCCACCTAAGGTCGCTGAGGTCGGGTGATGGACGCGGTGTCGAACCCCTAGACGCCCAACGCTGGGGCCGAGCCACAAGCAGTCGTGGGACGCGACGACCAGCTGGCCTCGTTCGACTTGCTGCTCGGCAGGTTGGTGCGAGGGCGAACCGAGCAGTCCATGATCATCACCGGGCTGCGCGGCGTCGGGAAGACCGTCCTGCCGCGGGGATCCTCAAGTCGTTCAGTGTGCGGGTCGATCAGGACGGCAGCTTCCAGGCAGGGCTCGATGTCGACGTCGTCACCGGCTTCGCGGATCATGCTGACCTCGCGCTCGACATCACGGATGTCTTCGTGGCCCTGGGTGAGGCCGCACGCGAGCATGGCCGCGGACTGGTCCTGCTCTTCGACGAGATCCAGTTCTTGTCCGCCCGACAGCTCGAGGCAGTCATCGCCGCGCTGCACAAGTGCGTCCAACGCAAGCTGCCGGTGACGCTCGTGGGCGCCGGTCTGCCCCAGATCGCCGAGCTGACCGGCGACGCAAAGTCGTACTCGGAGCGACTCTTCAAGTTCCCTGCCATCGGATATCTCGACGCGGACGACGCAAGGCGAGCCTTTGCCGAACCAGCGAGCGACGAAGGCGCCGAGTTCAGCGAGGAGGCGCTCGGCCTGGCAGCGGAGATCTCGGGTGGCTACCCCTACTTCATCCAGGAGCTGGGTTCGGCGGTCTGGCTTCGTGCTCGCGGTCCGGTGATCACCCTCGACGACGTGCGGGACGCGGAGCCCGTCTACGCGTCGAAGCTCGACTCGTCGTTCTTCCGCGTGCGATTCGATCGGGCGACGGAGCTGCAGCGCGTCTACATGCGAGCCATGGCGGAGCTCGGACCTGATGCTCAGAAGGCCGCGGCCGTCGCGGAGGTCATGGGTCGCGACTCGACACAGGTGGCTCCCACCCGCGCCGAGCTCATCAACATGGGCCTGCTCTACACGCCGGAGCACGGGTACGCGGCATTCACCGTTCCGCACTTCGATCAGTTCATGCTTCGTGCCATGCCCGAGCTGCGCGTGCCGCCGATCCGCAAGCGGGGAAAGCGTGGATGACCGCGACCGTGCGCTCGAGGCGCACCTGTTCGACCGTCGGCACGAGCGCCGCGTCGAGGGGCTCGGCCTGGCCCCCGAGTTCTGGGGCGGGTGCGCGGTCGCCGACACGGGCCACCCGCTGCTGGAGCTGATTCGCTCGGCCCCGCTCGCCCTGCTCGAGCTGACTGCGATACCCGGGGTCGATCAGCTCTTCGCTCGGCACAGCCGCTACCGGGTCCTGGCCGTCAGCCCGGACCAAGCCTGCCTGGCGCGTCCAGAGGTCCGCTGGCGCGAGCGGTCACCGTCCTGGGTCGTCATCCGTCGAGGGCGCTGGCTCTCCCACGTCGTGGTGGCTGGGCATCCGCTGGTCATCCACACGACCTGCGCCGACGCGCTTGAAGCGCTGTGGGCCGGGAGCCCGTCGGGGACACCGAGGGCGTGACGCCGGGCCGGCTCAGCGGGCGTCGAAGGTCTCGCGGTTCGCCTCGATCGCGGGGTTGTTCGCGATGGCCCAGTCGGCGAGCGCGAGCGCGGGGCCGATGAGCGTCGCCCCGACGTCGGTGAGCTCGTACTCGACGCGCGGCGGCACCTCGGCGTAGGCGGTCCGCGTGACGAGGCCGTCCCGCTCCAGGTGCCGCAGGGTCAGCGTGAGCATGCGCTGGGAGATGCCGGGGATGCGCCGCTGGAGGTCGGTGAATCGCAGGCGCTCGTCGTCGAGCGTCGCGACGACCAGGAGCGTCCACTTGTCGGCCACCCGGTCGAGGATCCCGCGGATCGCCCGGCCCTGGTCGCCGCGGATCTTGCACGTGTCCTCGTAGTGCGACATGACCGTCCCCTGTGCGTCACGAACACCGGTGTGCCTTTTGTAGGCCCCTCGATGCTCACGCATGATGCGGCTACGCACAAGTCGTAACCATTGTCCGGGCACGCCCGAGAGTCGGAGAGCACCATGACCGTCGCCTACTGGATCGTCGCCGCGCTGCTGGCCGTCTTCTACGGCTACGCGGGCGGCAAGAAGGTGCTGCAGAGCAAGGAGCAGCTGCAGCCGATGATGGGCTGGGTCGACACGATCCCCATGCCCGCCGTCCGGGCGATCGGGACGCTCGAGATCCTCGGGGCGCTCGGCCTCCTGCTGCCCCCGCTCACGGGTGTCGCGCCGTGGCTCGCCCTCGTCGCGGCGTCCGGGTTCGTCGTGCTCCAGGTCGGGGCCACCGCGCTGCACCTCTCCCGCGGCGAGCGGAACGTCATCGGGCTCAACCTCGCGCTCGTGGTGCTGGCCGGGGCCGCGTCCTGGCTCGCGACGGTCTGGGTGGGCTGACGCCTACCAGCCGCAGGCGTCGTGCACGAGGTCGTAGGTGGCGGCGCGCTGCTGGTCGGTCATCGGGACGTAGATGACGGGCTGCGGCGCGCCGTCGACCTCGGCGTGCACGGGCAGGAACGTCCCGCGCTTGTCCTCGGCCACCACGTGCGGGTCGCAGCGCGCGGGCACGAGGTCGAGCACCACCGTCCCGTCGGCCTGGCCCGCCAGGTCCTCGCCCGTCCAGGCGTCGGTGGCGGCGGGGGAGAGCAGCGTGGTGCCGGAGATCTCGACCAGGCGTACCTGCGGGCCGCCGGGCACGGGTTCGACGGCGAGGGTCACGCGTCCGCCGGGCGCGTCGCCGTCGGCGGTGCGGACCGTCGCGGCCTCCACGCCGGTGACCCGCAGCGCGACGCCCGACGCGACCAGGCGCTCGGCGCACGCCTCCGCGTGAACGGCGGCGAGGCGGCCGAGCGGGTCGGTGACGTCCACCTGGACGGCGGTCCCGGCGTCGGCGTCGGAGGCCGCGTCCCGGGGATCGGCCGTCAGCTCGCCCGGCGCCAGCCGGACGGTCGCCGTCGCGACCGGCGTCGTGTCCGCGGCCGCGCCGGTGAGCGGGTCCGGGGCGTCGGCGTCGCAGTCGACCTCCCCGAGGCGCAGCCGCACGTCGCGGCCCGCCCCCGGCGCGAGCGTGCGGGCGCGCGGGTCGCCGTCGGGGCTGCTCGGCCCGAATCCGGGGGCGTCCAGGGTGCCGCCGAGCAGCGTCACCGTGCGGTCCGACCCGTTGACCACCTGCAGCGTGGCCGTCCGGTCGGCGTACTGCGTGCGGTCCTGGCGCAGCTCGGCGCTCAGGGCCGGCGCGACGTCGCCGGGCAGCGGCTCGCCGTCGTCGGCGGGCGCGGTGCAGGCCGCGAGCAGGACGGCGGCCCCGGCCAGCAGGCCGGCGACGGCACCGTGTCCCGGCCGCACGTCACGCCTCGTCCGACGCCGCGGTCGCCGCGGAGGAGTCCGTGGCGGTCGACCGCTCCCGGGCGGGCCGGTCGATGACGCGCGTCATGACCAGCGACGTGCGCGTCTTGTCCACCCGCGCGCTGCCGCGGATGGCCTCGACCGTGCGCTCCACGTCGGCCATGCCGCCGGCCATGATCTGCACCATCGCGTCGGCCTCGCCGGTGACGGTGTCGACCCGCACGATCTCGGGGATCGTGGCGAGGTCGCGGCGCAGGGTGGCGGGGGAGACGTTGCCGCGGCAGAACAGCTCGACGTACGCCTCGACGCCCCAGCCGAGCTCCTCGGGCGCCACCCGCACCGTGAACCCGGTGATCTCCCCGCGCGCGAGCATGACGTCCACGCGCCGCTTCACCGCGGGCGCGGACAGCCCCACCTCGGCGCCGATGTCGGCGTAGGTCGCGCGCCCGTCGCGCAGCAGGTGCCCGACGATCCTCCGGTTCACCGTGTCCATGACGAGTCCATGCTCGGATTCTTCAACCGACGCGCACGATCCGCCAGGTCTGGGCCCGGAACGCGCAACGGATCGCGCGTGGTGCACAACGTCCGCACCCCTAGCGTCCGAGCTATGACGGCCCTCACCTCGCCGACGACGACGTCGGCCACGGTTTCCCAGCCCGCCCGGAGCGAGCGCGCGGCGACCCCGCGCCACTTCCTCATGTGCCCGCCCACCTACTTCGACGTGGTCTACGAGATCAACCCCTGGATGGACCTCGGCGTCCCGGTCGACGCCGGCCGCGCCCTCGCGCAGTGGGAGCGGCTGCGGGCCACGTACGAGGCCCACGGGCACCGCGTCGACGTGATCGACCCCGTGCCGGGCCTGCCCGACATGGTGTACGCGGCCAACGGCGGCGTCGTGGTCGGCGGGCGCGCCCTGGCGGCGCGGTTCACCTACCCGGAGCGGCGGCCGGAGGGCCCGGCCTACGAGCGGTGGCTCGCAGACGGGCGCGAGGGCGTCACCAGCCTCGGCCAGGCCGCGGAGCAGAACGAGGGCGAGGGCGACCTGCTGCTCGCGGGCGACGTCATGCTGGCCGGCACGGGCTTCCGCACCTCCCGCGCCGCGCACGCCGAGGTCGCCGAGCTGCTCGGCGTCGAGGTGGTCACGCTCGAGCTGGTCGACCCGCGTTACTACCACCTCGACACGGCGCTGGCGGTGCTCGACACCGGCACCTCGCCCGCCACCGTCGCGTACCTGCCGGAGGCCTTCAGCCCCGTGTCGCAGGCCGTGCTCGCCGAGCGCTACCCGGACGCGATCATCGCCTCCCCGGAGGACGCCGCCGTGCTCGGCCTCAACGCCGTCTCCGACGGCCGCCACGTGTTCCTCACCGACCGGGCCACCGGGATGCACGCCCGCCTGCGCGAGCGCGGCTTCGAGCCCGTGGGCGTCGACCTGTCCGAGCTGCTCAAGGGCGGCGGCTCGGTGAAGTGCTGCACCCTCGAGCTTCGTCCCGCACCCGTCGGCGTCACGACCGTCGCCCCGGCCGAGGAGGCCCGCGCATGACATCCGTCCCGTTCCTCGACGTCGCGTCCACGGCGCGCTGGGTGGCGCACCGCGGCCCGGAGGCCGTCATCGGCCGCCTCGTCGACGCGCTCGCCGTCGACTTCGCCCGCTGGCCCGACCTCGACAAGCGGCCCCGGATCGCGACCCACTCGCGCGACGGCGTCATCGAGCTCATGCCCGCCGCCGACGACGCCACCTACGGCTTCAAGTTCGTCAACGGGCACCCGCGCAACCCCGCCCGCGGATTCCAGACCGTCACCGCGTTCGGCGTCCTCGCCGACGTGCACAACGGCTACCCCACCTTCCTCGCCGAGATGACGCTGCTCACCGCCCTGCGGACGGCGGCGACGTCGGCCCTGGCGGCCCGGTACCTGGCGCGCGCCGGCTCGCGGACCCTCGCGCTCATCGGCGCGGGGTCGCAGTCGGAGTTCCAGGCGCTGGGCATGCGGGCTTCCCTCGGCATCACGCACCTGCGCGTCTGGGACACGGACCCGGGCGCGCAGGCCAAGCTCGCGCGGCACGCGCGCGCCCTCGGCTTCGAGGTGCACGAGGCGACGAGCGCGGCGGACGCGGTGACCGGTGCGGACGTCGTCACCACCTGCACCGCCGACAAGAGCAACGCGACCGTGCTCACGCAGGAGATGGTCGGGCTGGCCAACCCGGGGCTGCACGTCAACGCGATCGGCGGCGACTGCCCCGGCAAGACGGAGCTGGACCCGGCGATCCTGCGGGGCGCCGAGGTGTTCGTGGAGTACGAGCCGCAGACGCGCGTCGAGGGCGAGATCCAGCACACCCCGGACCTCGCCGTCACCGAGCTGTGGGAGGTCGTGGCCGGGCGGCGCGACGGTCGCCGCGGGGCACCGGCCGCGGCCGGGCCGGGGGAGGAGTTCGCCCGGCACGCGGGCGACCGTCGGACGCCCGACGACGAGACCGTCACCGTCTTCGACTCGGTCGGGTTCGCCGTCGAGGACTGGGCCACGCTCCGTTTCGTGCGCGACGACGTGCCCGCGGAGCTCCTGCAGCACCTCGACCTCGTCGCCGAGCCCGACGACCCGAAGGACCTGTTCTCCCTGGTCCTCGCCGCCGAGGACGATGACCGCGCCGACGCCCGGCAGGCCCTGGACCGGCTCATGGGACTGACCGGCCGCGGCCACGTCGAGGCGCTCGCGCACCGCTGACCCCCGCCCGGTGGCCGCCCCCGCCCGGGGGCGGCCATTGGCGCGGCGGCTCCCGTCACGCCCCGTCGAGGACGATCTCCGTCAGCTCGGCGAGGGTGCCGATCCGATGGGTGGCCTGCGAGAGGTCCTGCGAGCGCGTGAAGTCGTGGTGGACGACGGCGCAGTCGATCCCCGCCGCGACCGCCGAGGCGAGGCCGCGGGAGGAGTCCTCGACCACCAGGGTCTCCTCCCGGGCGGCCCCGAAGGCCTTCAGCCCGGTCAGGTACGGCTCCGGGTGCGGCTTGGCGCGGGCGTAGTCCTCGCGCACGAGGACGAAGTCCATGAACGGCCTGATGCGGCGCTTCTCGTGGATGAGCTCGAAGTCCACCCGCCTCGCGGTGGTCACGACGGCCATGCGGACGTGCTTCGACAGCTCGGCCAGGGCCTCGAGGACGCCGTCGATCTCGATCGCCTCCGTCCGCAGGTACTCCTGGTAGTAGCGGTCGCGGACCTCGCGCTGCCGGTCGATGGTGCCCTCGTCGACGCCGGCCCGCCGCACCTGGGCCCAGGTGGCCTGCCCGTGGTGCATGTCCCGGAGGTACTGGTCCCTGTCCTGGGCGAAGCCGACGTCCGCCAGGGCACGCTCCCCGGCCCGGTAGTACCAGGGCTCGGTGTCCACCAGCACGCCGTCGTGGTCGAAGAGGATGTACTTCTTCATGCGCCGCAGCCTTCCCGGCCGCCGCGTGGGCGTGGCGGCCGTCCCGCCACCCGAGACCGGTCCGTCAGCCCACCGGCGCCGAGAAGATGAGGCGGACCTCGGTGCTGCGGTATCCGGCTCGGGTGAACGCTGCTGCCATCGGGCGGTTCCCGAGGTCGGTCGTGGCGGTGATGCGCTCGGCGCCGGCCGCGGCGTGGAAGCGTGTGATGGCGGCGAGGATCTCCGACACGTAGCCGCGGCCGCGCAGCTCCGGGACGACGCCGAGGTAGCCGACGTTGCGGGCGTACGGCGTGGCCGACGGGATCGCGAGGCCGGCGAGGGTGCCGTCGGGGGTGTGCGCAAGGCGCCACCAGTCCCGCTTGCCGGGCCGGTCGAGGTAGAACTGCAGGCTCTCGCGGGCGGTGGCCTCCGCCCCGTGAGCGGCTTCGCTCTCCAGGGTGTGCGCGTCGAGCGTGCCGACGGCGACCCGCCGCATCGCCGCGAGGAAGGCCTCGTCGTCGGGCTCAGGCGAGAACACGAGCCGCTCGGGGGCCGGGGGCAGCGGGGTCTCGGGGGTCCACTCGAACTGCAGCCGTTCGACCTCGACGCCCAGGCCTGCGCGCCGGGCGGCGTCCTGACGCCAGGCGACGGCGTCGACGTGCGCCGGGTCCTCCCGCCACCCGCCGGGCAGCTGCATGAGGTTGTACAGGGGCGGGGCGTCGGCGCCGGCCTCGCGGAAGGCCCGGTGCCCGGCCTCCAGGAGCGCCGCCGCCACCGTCGCCCGGTCGGCGGCCGCGACGTCGTCGGCCACCGCGAGGCAGTCGAGCGCGAGCGGGTGCTCGCTGTCGCTCTGCCCCCACCAGAGGGCGCGCGCGAGGGCCTGCCCGTCCGGTCCCCATGCGGCCCAGGTCCACTCCGGGCGGTACTGCCGCTGGGCGGCCTCCGCCCGGTACGCCTCGGCGGACAGCCGCCACACGGGCTCGCTCGAGGCCAGTCCGAGGACGCGGTCGAGCTCCGTGCCCGGTTCCTTGACGGCGGACAAGCGAGGGGCAGCACTGCTCGGGATCATCGATGCACCTTTCGGGGGCGTCGGAGGTCGTCGCCGACGCGGGAGCGGCGCGACCGGAAGTGGGCGCGGCGGCCGGGCAGCACAGGCAGGGATCGCGCACTCCGGTCGGCGCTGCTCGTGCCGTTCGGAAGGGAATCCTGCCAGGCGCGGGCCGGGTGCGACGAACGTCGCCGATGCGGGCCGACACGGGCGATCCGCCGTCGGGCTGGGACGGGGCTTGCCTGGACCGTGGGGTGCGCTGCCATCATGACCCCGCGAGCCCGCCTCGGGCGCGCCGCAGGCCGCTCGAGACTCCAGAGACGGGGACGTCGTGACCGCGAACCAGGGTGAGGACGCGCCCGTGCGTGCCGGGGACGTCGACGACGCGATCCGGCGGATGCGCGTCGCCGCGGCGGCCTCGGGGCGCGGGGGCGGCCCCGGCGCGGCGGGGACCGCCGACCCCGACGTGGTGCGTGCTGCGCTCGCGGCGCTGCCCCACGACGACCAGCGGCTCCTGTGGGACCGGCACGTCCTGCGGCACGACACGGCCGCTGTCGCCAGGGCGCTCGGCATCCACCCCCGCGCGGTGGGGCGCCGGCTGGTGCAGGCGGAGCGGGGCCTGGGGTCGGCGCTCGCCGTCGCCCACCTGCGCGGCTGCCCGCCCCGCTGCCTCGACACGCGGCGGTCGATGGACGCCCTCCTGCGCCGCCGGCTCTCCCCGGGGCACAGCGCGGTGCTCGAGGAGCACCTCGTCGGCTGCGCCGGCTGCCTGCGGGCCCTCGTCGACGTGCGCGAGCCGGCCTGGGCGGTGCAGGACGCGGGCCCGCTGCTGGTCGCCGGCGGCGGGTGGGCCCCCTCGGCGCCGGTGGCCGCCGAGCCGCCGGAGCGGGCGACGCCGACCGGCCCGCGGGGCCCGCGGCGCCCGCAGAGCTGGCTGATCGTCGCCGGCACGGTGGCGGGTGTCGCCGTGACGGCGGTCGCGATCGCCCTCGGCAGCGGCGACTCGGCGCCCGCGTCGCCCGGGCACGTCCCCGCGTCGTCGACCGTGGCGGTGCGGCCCGGCGGCCCGCCGGCGCCCGGCGCGTCGTCCGGGCCCCAGGTCGCGACGAGCCCGGAACCGACGACGTCGGCGGTCGCGGAGGTGACCCCGACCAGGGGCGCCTCCTCGCCGACCCCGACGGGGGAGGCCGACGGTGACGGCACCACGCCCGGCCCCTCGGCGACGTCGCCCGCCACCGAGACCACGCGACCCCCCACGTCGTCGGCCACGGCGACGTCCGCGCCGGACCCGTCGTCGACGGGCGGTCCCCGGCCCGCGCCCACGAGGACGTCGCCGACGTCCGGGTCGTCGACACCCACCCCGGACGCCACGACGGACCCGCCGACGGACCCCACGACGGAGCCGCCGACGGAGCCCACGACCGACCCGCCGGCGGAGCCCACGGACGACCCGACGCCGTCCGACGACCCGACGTCGACGGACCCTCCGGCCTAGGCGGACGCCGCGCGGCGGGGCCGGCCGGCCACCCCGCCGCGGGCCTGGGGATTTGCGTCCGACCCGCACGACGCTGCGATCATGGCCCCTGGCGTGCACGTGCCGCGCGCCGTGAATCGGCTCGAATCGGCAGCGAATCGGCAGCGAATCGGCAAGGACGGGGGCGTCGCGTGACCGCGATCCATGACGGCGACGCGCCCGCGCGCCGGGGGCCCGTCGACGACGCGATCCGGCGGATGCGTGCGGTGGCCGCGGCGGACGGTCGCGACGACGGCCCGGGCGCCGCGGGGACGGCGGACCCGGCGGTGCTGCGCACCGTCCTCGCCACCCTGCCGCACGACGACCAGCGGCTGCTGTGGGACCGGCACGTGCTGGGGCGCGAGCTCTCCGCGATCGCCACCGAGCTGGGCATGCACGCCCGGGGCGTGCTGCGCCGCCTGCGCCAGGCGGAGGAGCGGCTGGCCGCCGCGTTCGCGGCCGCGCACGCCCGCGCCTGCCCGCCGGGATGCCTGGACACCCGGCAGTCCCTGCACTCGTACGTGCGCCACCGGCTGTCGCCGCCTCGCCGCACCGTGCTCGAGGCGCACCTCTTCGGCTGCCAGGGCTGCATGCGTGCCTTCGTCGACGTGCGCGAGGCCGGCTGGGCGGTGCGCGACGCCGGCCCGCTGCTGCTCGCCGGAACCGTCGCGGGCGGTGCGGCGCCGGTGCTGGTGGGCGCGCTCGGCGCCGGCACGGCGGGCGCCGGCGCGGCCGCGTGGTGGGCGCCGGTCGGAGCGGCGCTCGTCGCCGCGGGGGACGGGGTGCGCGCCGTGGTGCTCAAGATCGGCCAGCTCGGCAAGGGCGGGCTGATCGGCGCGGGCACGGTCGCGGGCGTCGCCGTGGCGGCCGCCGCGGTGGCCCTGAGCGGCGGTGGCGGCGGCCCGGTGGCCGCGCCGCCCGCGCCGGCTCCGACCTCGTCGGTCGCGGCCCCGACGCCGGGCGAGACGACGCCGCCCGAGGGCCCGCCGGAACCGGAACCGAGCGCCACGACGAGCCCCGCGCCGACGCCGTCCGCCGACGACCCGGAGGGTCCGTCCACCGGCGTCCCCGGCCCGTCGACCTCGGAGCCCGCGGACGACGGCGACCCCACGACGCCGGACCCCGCACCGACGACCACCACGCCGGGACCGGGCGCCACCGCGTCCCCCGACCCGTCCCCGTCGTCCTCGCCGCGACCGTCGTCGCCCGCGACGCCCAGCCCCACCCCGTCGGGCACCCCGACGCCGAGCCCGTCGCCGACCGTCAGGCCCTCGCCGAGCCCGTCGCCGTCAACGCCGACCCCGACACCGACCCCGACGGAGCCCGTGCAGAGCACCGTCACGGTCGACGTCCCCGGGCTCCGCGGCGTCTTCCAGGTGACGGCGGACGACCCGGACGCGGAGATCGTCGGCGTCACGTCGAGCAACAGCTGGATCCGCGCGCGCGAGTGCGCCGACGGCTGGTACGTCGCCTCGAAGCGCTACCAGAAGGCGACCGTGAGCGTCGTCGTCGAGGCGCCGCCCTCGGTCGAGGATCCCGGGGTGACCCTCACGCGGACCAACATCTGGCCGGGCTGGCTGAAGACCTGCTGACCTGACCCGACGTGGCACGGCCGGGCCCGGCCCCGCCGAGGGGCCGGGCCCGGCCGCGCTCGCGCGCCTCGCGCGACGCAGGTCAGCGCGCGTCGAAGCCGTGCGCCCCGCGGTCGTGACCGTGACCGCCGCCGTGGCCGTGGCCACCGCCGTGACCACCGCCGTGACCGTGCCCGGGCCGGCCGGGCTCGACGCCGTTGATCGCCTCGGTGCTCCACGCGAGCTGCTGCGCCGCGTGCCCGATGGCGCGGGACATGATGTCCAGCGCCTCGGGGTTCACGTTCGACAGGTCGTCCCCGGCCGAGTGGTAGTTCTGGTCGAGCTGCTCCCCGGCCACGCCGCCGAAGATCGCCTGCTGCTCGGCGGTCTTGATGCCGTCGGCGCCGGTGAACAGGCCGGACGCCGGGACGCCGTTGTTGATGAACGCCTGGTAGTCGGAGCGTCCCGAGAACTCGGTGTCCACCCACGGCTGCTCGATGCCGTCGAAGTAGTCCGTGAACACGGCCTCGGCGGCCGCGGACCCGTCCGGCACGGGGACCGGCGCCGGGAACGTCGACTCGTCCGCGTCGTACACGCCGATCGTGTAGTTGGGCGAGCCCACCATGTCGAAGTTCAGGTACGTGGCGATGTCGTCGAGCTCCTCGGGGTCGTTCGCCACGAGGTCCGCGACGTAGAAGTTCGACCCGACGAGGCTCAGCTCCTCGGCGCCCCACCACGCGAAGCGGACCGTGTTGTTGATCCTCTTGGTCTTGGCGAGCTGCACGGCGGTCTCGAGGATCGCCGCCGAGCCGGTGCCGTTGTCGTTGATGCCCGGCCCCTCCTCCACGCCGTCGAGGTGCGCGCCCAGCATCACGACGTTGTCGTCCCGCCCGCGCCGGGTCTCGGCGAGCACGTTGAACGACTCCGCGTCCGTGGTCGTGGCCTGGAGGTCGAACGTCACCTGGAGCGACGGGTCCGCCTGGAACGCCGCGAGGATCGCGGCGCCCTCCGCGGCGTCGACGCCGACGGTGGGGGCGTAGCCCGCGTTCCGCCCGCCGAGCGTGCCGTTGAGCGCACCGGGGGCGTTGTTGTAGATGATGAGGCCCGCGGCGCCGGCCTCGCCGGCGGCGAGCGCCTTCGCGCCGAACGTGCACGAGCCGCGCTGCACGAGCGCGATCTTCCCGGCGGCGTCCACGCCGGCCCAGGAGTCGTCGTGCGGGGCCGCCGGGTCGGCGCTCTCCGGGCAGCCGTCCACGATCGCGGGCCGGACCAGCCCCGCCGTGACGCCGTCGTCGGGGGTGGACGTCGAGTAGGTCATGGCGATCGGGTCGAGCTCGACCCCGGGGACCTCGACGGCGAGGTCCTGGACGTCGAACAAGACGACGGGGAAGTACTGGCGCTCCGTCTGGTAGCCGGCCTTGCGCAGCACCTTCTCGACGTACTGCGCCGACTCCTCGTAGCCCGGGGTGCCGGCGGCCCGGTTGCCGCCGTTCTCGTCCGCGATCTCCTGCAGCTCCTCCAGGTGCCGGAAGACGCGCTCTCCGGTGACCTTCTGGGACAGGTCCGGCCCCGGGACGTGGGTGCCGGGGCCGTGCCGGCCCGTGGCGACCGACGGCGACGCCGTCGCGGTGGGGGTGAGGGACGCCGCGAGGACCAGCCCGCTGAGGGCGGCGGTCGCGACGGCCGTGGGGAACATCTTCGTTCTCACGGTCGACCTCCTGATGGGTGACCCCGCGGGGCCCGGGTCGGGCCCACGACGCACGACGCGACGCTGCGGGGTGCGGTTGGCGCGAGCGTAGGCCTCAGCAGGCGCACAGGAAACCCCTCGGGCGCGGCCAGGCTCGGGGCCCTCCGTCAGGCCCGCTCGAGCAGCACCAGGACCTCGTAGTGGCTGGTCTGCGGAAACATGTCGAGCAGCCGTGCGCGGCGGGGTCGCAGCGACGGCATGCGCGCCAGGTCCTCGGCGAGCGTCACCGCGTTGCAGCTGGAGTAGAGCACGTGCGCGGCGTCGGACGACTCGAGCCGGCGCGACAGGTCCGGCCCGATGCCGCGGCGGGGCGGGTTGACGACGACCAGCTCGGGGGCGACGCCGTCGCGGGCGAACGCGGTGGCGTCGCCCGCGGCGAAGCGGACGTCGGCCACGGCGTCGGCCCACCACGCGGCGTCGTGCCCGCCGACGACGGCGCCCGCGGGCAGGCGGGCGAGCCCGTCGCGCGTCGTGGTGGCGCTCGCGACGGCCTCCGCCGAGATCTCGATGCCGGTGACGGCGCGGCCGGGCGCGGCGCAGTGCAGCGCGAAGCCGCCGACGCCGCAGTACAGGTCCCACAGCGAGGCGGGCGCGACCTCGTCCACCCACTCCCTGGCCTGCGCGTACAGGGCGGTGGCGACGGCGGTGTTGGTCTGGAAGAAGCTCTGCGGTCGCAGGTGCAGCGTGATGCCGTCGCCGCCGACGGGGACCCGCATCGGCAGCGTCTGCCGGTCGGTGAGGACGATCTCGTGGTCGCCCTCCAGCACGGCCGCGTGCGCGGGCTGCACGTTGACGCTCACCACCGCGACCTGCGGCAGCGCGGCGAGCAGCCACGGCAGGTGCTTGCGGATCCGCGCCACCGGCTCCTGGCTGCGCAGCACGAACCGGACCATGAGCTCGCCGTCGGCCGAGAGGGTCACGAGCACGTGCTTGAGCTCGCCCCGCCACGCCGACTCGCGGGGGGTCTCGCGGCGCCGCGCCCCGCGGGACGGCGACGTCGCGTCGTAGGGCTGGAGCCGGGCGCGGGTGATCAGCTCCGCCAGGGCGGGGAACGAGCCCTGCAACGCCGGCGGGTAGAGCCCGCAGTCGGTGAGGTCGACGCCCTGCCCCGCGGACGGCCCGGCCGACGAGCCGAGGATGCCGAGGACCGGCTCCTCGACCGTGCCGCTCACCACCATCTTCGCCTTGTTGCGGAACCCGGCCTCGGGGCCGGTCGCCGGCGGCAGCCAGGCGATCCGGTCGTCGGCGAGCAGGGCGGCCACGTGCTCCTGCTTCTCGCGCACCTGGGTGGGGTACGGCGTCGCCAGCAGGGTGCACGAGTGGCAGCGGCCGGCGTCGAAGTGGGGGCACTGCACCCGACCATTCTCCCCCGAGCCGGTCGCGGGCCGTGAGGCGCGGAAGGACCGGCTCCTGATGCGCGCCCGGAACGCCGACCGTAGGTTGTGGTCGGGCCGGAGAAGGTCACGTCGCACGGGGAGGCCGGGGGATGACGACGCAGGTCGCAGGGCACACGAAGGGCACGACGGCGGCGCTGGTGGCGCTGACCGCCGCCTCCTGTCTCCAGGTGGTGGACCCCACCGCGAACAACATCGCCATCGTCGGGGCGAGCGTCGACCTCGACATGTCGAGCTCGTCGCGGGCGTTCGCGGCGAGCGTCGGCACCCTCTCGCTGGCGGCGTTCATCCTCACCACCGGCGCGCTGGGCGACCGCCTGGGCCGCCGCAAGGTGATGCTGGCCGGGCTGGTCGTCGCGATCGCGGGCGGCGTCCTCACGGCGATCGCCCCGACCACGGCGATCTTCATCCTCGGTCGCGCCGTCACCGGCGTCGGCATCGCGGCGTCCTTCGGGCTGAGCTTCGCGCTCCTGCGCGAGGTGCTGCCGGACCAGATCCCCAAGGCCGTCGCGTTCTGGCTCGCCGGGCAGACGGCGGCCGCGCTGGTGCTCGGCGTCGTCGCCGGGTGGATGGCCGGCTTCGGCTGGCGGTTCGGCTACCTCGCCATGCCGATCGTCGCGGTGATCGCGCTGCTCATGTGCCTGCGCGGACTGCCGGAGGCCAAGGCCGACAGCGTCGGCGCGTTCGACTACGTCGGCCTCGGCTCGATCGCCGTCTCCCTCATCGGGCTCATCTACGGGTTGTCGAACGCCGCCAGCTACGGCTGGGGCTCCACCCAGGTGCTGGTGCCGGTGCTCGGTGGCCTGGCGTTCATGGCGCTCTTCATCTGGTGGGAGGGGCGGATCGCCGCCCCGGCGTTCCCCGTCAAGCTGTTCAAGGACCCCGAGCTCGCGGGCTCCGTCGCGGTCGGGTTCTCGTTCAACATGTGGCAGGCCGTGGTGATGATCCAGCTGTCCATGCTGTGGCAGTACGTGTACCAGTACACGCCGCTGCAGGTGAGCCTCGGCCAGCTGCCGATGAGCCTCGCGATGGTGGTCGGCGCCGTGATCGCCGGCCGGCTGCTGTCCCGCGGCATCCCGGCCTCGCTCAACCTGATCGTCGGCCACGTGCTGCTCATCGGGACCATGGTGCTGTTCGGCTTCTCGACGACGACGTCGCCGTACATCTTCTTCGCGATCCCGATGATCGTCGGCGGCTTCGCCCGCATGCTCAACGAGACGACGATGGGCCAGTTCTTCGTGGCCAAGCCGCCGCCCGCGCTGACCGGCGCGATGGCGTCGTCGAAGACCGCCATCGGCCAGACGAGCTTCGCGCTCGGCACGGCCCTGTCCTCCACGTTCCTGTTCGGGCAGTACGGCCGGGGGATCGCGGAGGCGTTCGCCGACGCCAACGTGGAGCCGGCGCAGCAGGGCCAGTACACCGGCATGATCCAGCAGTACGTGTCCGGCGGGGACATGTCCGACTACGACCCGGCGGTCGTGCAGAAGGTGATCGACGAGGCGTCCGAGGTCTTCCTGAGCTCGTTCAACGGGACGATGTTCATCATCGCGGGCTTCCTCACCTTCTTCGCGATCATCTCCACGCTGTTCTTCGCCAAGGCGAACCGGGACCGCAAGGCCGGCCGGCTCGTCGACGGGCCGCTGACGCTCGACGGCCGCCCCGCGGCCCTCGCGGGCGGCGACGAGACCCAGAGCTGAGCACCAGAGGAATCGAGGAACCATGACCGCGCCCGACCTGATCCTCACGAACGCCACCGTCGTCACGGTGGACGACGCCGACACCATCGCGGAGGCGGTGGCAGTCACCGCGGGGACGATCACGGCCGTCGGGTCGGCGACCGAGGTCGGGGCCCTCGCCGGGCCCGGCACGGAGGTGGTCGACCTCGGCGGACGGACCGTCGTGCCCGGCTTCGTGGACGCGCACAGCCACGTCTCCATGGGCGCCCCGTTCGTCAAGCACGCCGCGCTCACGACGCCGCCCGTCGGGGACACCCGGACCGTCGAGGACGTCCTCCGCAAGCTGCACGAGGCGAAGGACCGCAACGACCCGGCGCCGGGGGAGTACGTCATCGGGTGGGGCTACTACCCCGAAGCGATGGACGACGGCGGCGAGCTGACGGCCGAGCTCCTGGACCGCGAGTTCCCCGACCACCGCGTCGCCGTCGTGCACGTGTCGGCGCACGGCGGGGTCGTGAACACGCGCGTGCTCTCCGAGCACGGCTACGTCCCGGGCGTCGCGGACCCGGACGGCGGCACGATCGTGCGCGTCCCCGGCACCGACCGGCCGAACGGCGTGCTGTGGGAGGGGGCGTGGATACCGCTCGCGTTCTCGCTGCTCGACTACGGGCGCGGAGAGTTCGACGCGATGCTCGCCGAGTACGCGCGCTGGGGCATGACGACCGTGCAGGACGGCGCCGCCACGATGGCACAGGTGGAGAAGGTGCGCGGGTTCGCGGCGAACGGCGCGCTGCCGGTCGACGTGCGCAGCCTCGTGATCTTCAACGAGCTCGACGAGGCGCTGTCCTCGGGCCTCGTCGACACGACGGTCGGCGGGCACACCGTGCAGGGGGTCAAGCTCATCCTCGACGGCTCGCCGCAGGGCAAGACCGCGAACGTCACGCAGGAGTACGTCACGGGCGGCCCGGGCGGGCAGGAGCACTGGCACGGCATCGCCAACATCGACCAGGCCACCACGGACGCGGTCGTCGCCACCGCGTACCGGAACGGGGTGCAGGTCTTCGCGCACTGCAACGGGGACGGCGCCGTGGACCAGCTCCTCGCGGCGCACCGCGCCGCCAGGACGTCGGGCGCGACCCCGCCGGGGCGGACCGTGCCGATCCACTCGCAGGTGATGCGCCTGGACCAGCTCGACGACTACGTCGCCGAGGGGTTCGAGCCGTCGATGTTCACCGTGCACACGCTGCTGTTCGGGGACACGCACATCGCGAACTTCGGCCGGGAGCGGGCGTTCGGCATCTCGCCGATGCGCTCCGCGATCGACAGGGGCCTGCGCCCGTCCAACCACTCCGACTACCCGGTCACGCCGATCAACCCGCTGCTGCTGCTGTGGAGCTCGGTGTCCCGCACCTCGACCGGTGGCGTCGTCCTCGGCGAGGACCAGCGCGTCACGCCGCTCGAGGGCCTGCGTGCGCTGACGATCAACGCCGCCTACGAGCACCGCACGGAGGGCGACCGCGGGTCGATCGAGGTGGGCAAGCTCGGCGACCTCGTGGTGCTGAGCGACAACCCCCTCGACGTCCCGGTGGACGCCATCCGCGACATCGAGGTGCTCCGCACGATCAAGCGCGGCGTCACGGTGCACGAGGCGTCATGAGCGGAGCGGCGGCAGCCGGCACCGGCGCGACGTCCGGTGGCGCGACGTCCTCGGGCGAGCCGGCGGACGGCGTCGCGCGGCGCCCCGGCCTGGCGATCCTCGCCCTGACGGTCGCGGGCGTGGCACAGGCGGCCGACGTGTCCCTGCACAACACCGCGCTCGCCTCCGCGGCGGCGGAGTTCGGCATGTCGGCGACGCAGCGGTCGATCGCGGCGTCGGCGGCGACGCTCGCCCTGGCCGCGTCGATCCTCACGATCGGGACGATCGGCGACCGGTTCGGCCGTCGCCTCACGCTGATGTGGTGCGCGGTGGCGCTCGTCGTGGGCGGCCTGGTGACCGCGACGGCGCCCGGCTTCGGCGTGTACCTGACGGGCCGCGTGATCACGGGCGTCGGGCTCGCGGGCACGCTCGCCCTGTCGATGGCGCTCATCCGCACCGTGGCGCCCGACCACATCCCGAGCGCCATGTCGCTCTACTTCACCGGCCAGGTCGGGTTCACGCTCCCGCTGACGATCCTCGGCGGCTGGCTCATCGGGACGGACTGGCGCCTCGGGTACCTCGTGGTGCCGGTCGTGGGCGTGGTGGCGTTCGTGCTCAACAAGCTGTTCGTGCCGCGGTCCAAGGCGGTGCACCGGCGCAGGTCGGACCCGGTGGGGCTGGTGCTCGTCGCCGTCGCGCTCGTGGGGATCATCTGGGGGGTCAGCGACGCGTCCAACGGGTGGCTGTCGGCGCGGGTCCTCGTGCCGGTCGTCCTCGGCGTCGTCGCCCTGGTCGGCTTCCTGTGGTGGGAGCAGCACACCGACGAGCCGGCCCTGCCCGTGCACCTGTTCAAGGACCGCAACCTCGCCGGGGCGCTGACCGCCGACGTCTCGTTCAACATGTGGCAGGCCGTCATGGTGCTGCAGCTGTCGCTGCTCTGGCAGTACGTGTACGCCTACAGCCCGCTGGACGTGACCCTCGGCCAGCTGCCGGCGTCGCTGGCCATGGTGCTCGGCGCGTTCGCGGCGGGGCGGCTCGCCGCGCGCGGGCGGCGCCCGCAGACGCTCGTGCTGTGGGGGCTGGCCGGGGTCGCCGTCTCGATGTACCTCTTCGTGCTCGGCGGCACGTCGACGCCGTACTGGGTCTTCGGGGTCTCGCTGGTCGTCGGCGGGTTCTCCCGGATGCTCACGGAGACGGCCGCCGGCGAGTTCTTCGTCGAGGTGCCGCCGCCGGACCTCGTGGGCGCGACCGTCGCGAGCAAGCCCGCCATCGGCCAGGCGTCGTTCGCGCTCGGGTCCGCGCTCAGCTCCACGCTGCTGTACGGCGGCCTGGGTCGCGGGCTGTCCGACCGGCTGGCGGAGCTCGGCCTGACGCCGTCCCAGCAGGGCACCGTCGTGGGCTGGTTCTCCGACGACGCCGTGCCCGCCTGGGCGCGCGACAACGACCTGTTCGACCAGGTCGTCGCGGCCAGCCAGGACGCCTACGTCGACGCCTACCGGGTCACGATGCTGGTCTTCGCCGTCGTCTTCACGCTGCTGCTCGGCCTGGCGTGGCACTTCCTGCGGCGGCGCCCGGCGTAGCCGGCGTCAGGCGACGAAGATGCAGAACGGGTGGCCCGCCGGGTCGACGTAGACCCGCAGCGGCTCGTCAGGGTCGTCGGAGCGGTCGTAGACCAGCCGGGCGCCCAGGCCGAGTGCGCGCTCGTGCTGGCGGTCCAGCTCGGCCACGTCGGGGACGGTGGTGTCGAGGTGCAGCTGCTGGGGCACGGTGTCGTCGGGCCAGGTGGACGGCGTCAGCGCCGGCACCTGCTGGAAGGCGAGCGGGATACCGCCCGGGTTGCGCAGCACCAGCCAGTCGGAGCCGCGCGGGTCGGGCTCGCCGTCCGCCGGCGTCTCGTCGCCGGGACGGTAGGCGAGCCCGAACATCTCGCGGTAGAACTCCGCGAGCCCGCGCGCGTCGGTGGTGTCGAGCACCACCTGGCGGATCGCGGGGACGGCGGCGCGGGACGGGTCGTCGGTCATCGTGCCTCCTCGGGGAAGCGCTCGGCGAGCCCCTGCAGCATCGCCGTGTAGGCGGGGTAGTCCACCTCGTCGGGGATGTTGGAGTTCCCGGCCCGCATCCCGACCGCCCCGTCGATCCCCTCGCGCAGGATGTCGGCGTGGCCGGCGTGCCGGGCGAGGTCCACGGTGACATGGACGAGGATCGTGTGCAGGTCGGTGGCGCCCCGGTCGCCCCACCAGGCCACCCGCCCGGGGGCGTCCAAGGGCAGGGCGTCGATGGTCTCGTCGGCGAACGCCCACACCCGGCGGTAGAGAGCGGTGACCTGCTCGATGCTCTCGTCGGCGGTGGCGTAGTGGTCGGCCTGCGGGTCGTCGGGCAGCGAGTCGTCCGTCCACGGTGCCATCCACGGCACGTCCTCGGGCGTCGGCCAGGCGCGGCCGAAGGTCTCGCCGAAGTAGCCGATCTCCACGCTCGCCGCGTGCTTGACCAGACCGAGCAGGTTGGTCCCCGTCGGGGTGCGGGGCAGGCGGGCCTGTCGCTCGGACAGGCCCTCGACCTTCCACAGCAGCGCCTCGCGGGCGCCCTGGAGGTAGCGGTGCAGCACGGCCTTGGCATCTGCGGGCGGCGTCGTCGTCATGGGGTCAGCGTGCCCGGGCCGCCGAGGTCTCGCGAGCCATTTGTGGGCGCCCACCTCGCGGAACGCAGAGTAGGCAAGCCTTACCTTGCCTGCTATGGTGACGCCAGGTCGTGACGATCTGTCACGACGTCGCTGCCGGGCGTCCGTCCGGCCATGTCCGGGAGGTCCCATGACAGTGCTCGCGGAGGTTGCCCCGCTCTCGACCCGGCTGCGCGAGGGCACCCGCACCGAGCACTCGCGGGCCGAGTCGGAGGGATTCGTGGAGCGCCTGCTCGCGGGCCGCCTCGACGTCGCGGCCTACGCCGACCTCGCCGCCCAGCAGCACGCGGTGTACACGGCCCTCGAGCAGGCGAGCGAGCGCATGCGGGACGACGCGCGCGGGCACCCACTCGTGTTCGAGGAGCTCACCCGCGTGCCCGCCATCGAGCGCGACCTCGCGCACCTGTACGGGGCCGGCTGGCGCGACGTCGTGCGCGTGCTGCCCGCGACCGAGCGCTACGTGGCGCGGCTGCGCGCCGTCGGCGCCGACGTCGCGTGCTACGCCGCCCATGCCTACACGCGGTACCTCGGCGACCTCTCGGGCGGCCAGGTCATCCAGCGGATGATGCAGCGCCACTACGGCCTGACGACCGCGGGGCTCGAGTTCTACGACTTCCCGCAGATCCCCAAGGCCAAGCCGTTCAAGGACGTGTACCGGGAGCGCCTCGACGGGCTCGACCTCGACGACACCGAGGTGGACCTCGCGGTCTCCGAGGCCCAGGAGGCGTTCCGGCTGAACCGGGCGATGTTCGTCGAGCTCGGCGTCGTCCACCCCTGACCTGAGCAGGAGAGAGCCCCGCATGCCCTCTCGCGCTCGCCCCGCCCGAACTACCTCGCGGAAGTTCGAACTACCTCGCGGGAGCTGGGACTACCTCAGCGGACGCGGGCGACGAGCACGGCCACGTCGTCGCGCTGCTGCCCGTGGACCATCTGGTCGACGAGCTCGCGGGGCAGGTCCGCCGTCGGGCAGCCGTGCAGCTCCCGCAGGGCCTGGTGCAGGTCCTTGGCGCGGGAGGCGTACGTGGCGGTGCGGGACTCCACGAGCCCGTCCGTGTAGAGCAGCAGGGTGTCGCCGGGGGAGAGCTCGGCGGCGTGGTCGCGGCGCGACGTGGTCGGGTCGACGCCGAGCATGAGGTCCGGGCGGCCGGGCAGCTCCTGCACGCGGCCGTCCGCCCGGAGGACGACGGGGCGCGGGTGCCCCGCGCTGGCCCACCACAGGCGGCAGGCGTCGTCGCCCTCACCGGGCTCGCCGCGGCCGGTCCGGTCCAGCCGTGCGACGACGGCGGTGCCGCTCGCCGTGAGCCCGAGGCCGCGGTTGGCGCGGTCCAGCTCGCGCAGCAGCCACGCCGGCGGCGCGTCCTGGCACCAGGCCAGGGTGCGCAGCATCGCGCGCAGCTGCCCCATCCGGGCGGCGGCCTGCATGTCGTGGCCCGTGACGTCGCCGATCATCAGCACGGCGGAGCGCGGGTCGAGCTCGACCGCGTCGTACCAGTCGCCGCCCACCTTGTCCGTGCGGGTGGCCGACGCGTAGGTCGACGCGAGCTCGAGGTACGGCACCCGGGGCAGGTCGGTGAGCATCGCCGCCTGCAGGGTGGTCGCCACCCGGTGGCGGTCCTCCAGCACCCGGATCCGCACCAGCGCCTGCGCCACGCACGACGCGAGCGTGGCGGCCGTGCGCCGGCTCTCGTCGTCGTGGTCGTGCGGGCCGCGCCACAGCAGCACGACGACGCCGAGCAGGTGGTCGTCCAGCACCATCGGCACCAGCGCCAGCCCGCCGAGCGAGGGGTCGACCCACGGCTCCCACGTGGGCTGCTCCCGCAGGGCAGCGGCGCCGTCGCGGTAGAAGGCGGGGCGCCGGGCGCGGGCGACGGACGCCACCGCCGGGTCGGAGTACCGCCACTGTCGCGGCAGGTACGGGTACGCGCCGTCGCGCTCGATCAGCGTGAGGCCGGACCCGCCCGGCTCGGCGAGCGCGAGGGCCGCCCAGACGGTGCCGAGCCCCGGGCCGGAGGCGCGCAGCGCGTCCACGATCTCGTCGAGCGTCGTCGCGGCCGCGAACCGGTCGGTGAGGTCGAGCAGCATGCGCGTGCGCCGCGTGGCGTGCACGGCGACCTTCTGGATGCGGTGCGCCCGCTGCCGCTCGAGCCGCAGCCGGAGCTCTGCCGTGCACGCGGCGGCGAGGTCGGCGAGGGTCGCGAGGTCGGAGGAGCTCCACGCGTGCGGCTCCGTGTCGAGGGCGCACACCGTGCCGACCGCGGTGCCGTGCCGGTCGAAGATCGGGAACCCCGCGTACGACCCCATGCCCAGCTCGGTGACGGTGGCCGTGCGCGAGAGGCGCGGGTGGGCGCGCAGGTCCTCGACGACGAGCGGACCGCCCGTCTTGATCGTCTCGCCGCACAGGGGCTCGGCGAGGGTGGTGCGCCGGGTGGCCTGGTAGGGGTCGGGCAGCCCGAGCGCGCCGGGATACACCTGCTCGTCCGGCAGGACGAGGGTCACGAGAGCGGTCGGGACGCCGAGCTGGCGCTGCACCAGCCGGGCGAAGCGGTCGAACGACTCGTCCGCGACGGGGCGCGCGAGCCCGGCCGCGACGAGCGCCTGGACCGGTGAGGTGGCCGTCATCGCGACGCACCCCCGTCATGGTTGTGCCGAGCGCGACCCGCGACCATGGCCGGATTCTCCCACGCAGCCCGCCGGATATCCTCGCGGGACGATGGACGCCACCCGCCGAGCCCCTGCCGCCCTGCCGCGCGTCGTCGCCGCGGGCCTGGTGTCCGCGTCGGCGGTCCTGCTCTTCGCGGTGCACGTGCGCCCGCTCGCGTACCTGCCGCTGGTGGCGGGCGTCGCGCTGGGGCTCGCCGTCGACCGCCGGCTGGGCCGGGACCTGGCCCTGATCGCCGTCGCGCTCGGCATCATCTCCACCATCCCGCTCGCGGCGGACCTGTCCGACGCCGGGATGGCGCGCTTCGCCGTCGTGCTCTCCCTGGCCGTGCTGGTGCCGTGGGCGGCGTCGCGGTTCTGGTTCCGGGACGACGACGGCGCGGGGGCGGTGCGCTTCCCCGTCGCGACCGGTCGCCGCTGGTCGCGGGGGCAGTACGTGTACCTGGCGGTCGTGGTGCTCGTGGGGTACCTGGTGCTGCCGCCGTACTTCCTCGGCTCGGGCGCGTACCTCAACTGGCCGCCGCTCGAGGGCGGCAACGACGTCGCGCGGCTCTTCGTCGGCGTCAACGCCGTGGGCATCTGGGACGAGCTGTTCTTCGTGTGCACCGTGTTCGCGCTGCTGCGCCGCCATTTCGGGCTGTGGACGGCGAACGTGCTGCAGGCGGTGATCTTCGTGTCGTTCCTGTGGGAGCTCGGGTACCGCGAGTGGGGCCCGCTGCTCACCGTGCCGTTCGCGCTGGTGCAGGGGTGGATCTTCAGCCGCTACAAGAGCCTCACCTACGTGGTCGCGGTGCACCTGCTGTTCGACCTCGTCGTGTTCGCCGTGCTGGTGCACGGGCACCACCCCGAGCTGTTCGACGTCTTCGTCACCGCGCCCTGAGCGGGTCGCCCGCGCCCGGGTTGAGCGCCGGGCCGCCGCCGTGGGAAAGTGCGGCCCCGGGCGGTCTGCGGATGAGCGAGGTCAACGATGGACGACCCTGTCGACGACGTCGACCTCGAGGCCTGCGCCGCCGAGCCCATCCACGTCCCCGGCGCGGTGCAGCCGCGGGGCGCGCTGCTCGTGGTGGACGACGGCGTCGTGGTCCAGGCGTCGGCGAACGCGCCGGGACTGCTGGGCCGGGACCTGCCGGACCTCCTCGGCCACCGCCTCGACGCCACGCTGGGCGAGGCCGCCGCCGCCCTGCTGCGTCTCGCCCGGGTGCCGGAGCCCGGGCCGCTGTCCGAGGCCCTCCGCCGCGTGACCGTCGCCGGCCGGCCGTGGACCGCCGCGACGCACCGGACCGCCCAGGGCACGGTCGTCGTCGAGCTCGAGCCCGGGGACGAGGGCGCCGACCCGGGCGACGGCTACCGCACCGCGTACGCCGTGCTCGGCCGGGCGGCGACGGCGGGCTCCCTCCAGGAGGTCTACGACCTCGCGGCGCGCGGCGTGCGGGAGGTGACCGGGTTCGACCGCGTGATGGTGTACCGGTTCGACGCGGACCACCACGGCGAGGTCGTCGCCGAGGACCGCCGGGAGGACCTCGAGCCGCTCCTCGGCCAGCGCTACCCGGCGTCCGACATCCCGCCGCAGGCGCGCGCCCTGTACGAGAAGAGCTGGCTGCGGCTCGTCTCCGACGTCGCGTCCGAGCCGGTCGCGCTCGTGCCGGTGCTGCACCCGGCGACAGGCGAGCCCGCCGACCTCACGTTCGCCGGCCTGCGGGCCGTGTCGCCCGTGCACATCCAGTACCTGAAGAACATGGGCGTCGGCGCCTCCATGTCGATCTCCCTGCTGGACGACGGTCGCCTGTGGGGCATGATCGCCTGCCACCACGAGGGACCGCACACGCCGTCGCTCGAGGTGCGCGCGGCGGCGGAGGCGCTCGCCTCCGGTCTGTCCCTGCAGATGGTCGTGCACGCCGCCGCCGACCGGGCGCAGCGCGCGCGCCGGGTGGCCACCGCCCTGGAGGCGCTGGTCGCCGCCGGCGACGGGCCGGTCGCCGAGATGGTCGCGCGACCGGAGCTCCTCGAGGCGCTCGGCGTCGACGGCGCCCTCGTGCGCACCCGCGGCACCACGGCGACGGTCGGCGCGGTGCCCGTCGCGGCCGGTGCCGTCGTCGCGGCCGTGCGGGCCGCGTCCGCGCCCCGCCAGGAGGACGGCGGCGGGGCCCCCGTCTTCACGACGCACGAGCTGCGCGCGGACCACCCGGCGCTGGCCGAGCAGCTCGGCGACGTCGCGGGCGCCCTGGTGGCGCCGCTGCCCGAGGGCGACCTGCTCGCGCTCTTCCGCCGGGAGGTCGCGCGCGAGCTGACCTGGGGCGGCGACCCCCGCGCCAAGACCGTGGAGCGCGACGACGACGGGACGGTGCGCGTCGGCCCCCGCCGGTCGTTCGCGCGCTGGCGGGAGATCGTGCACGGCACCAGCGAGCCGTGGTCCGGCGACGACGTCCGGTCCGCGGTCGTGGCGCGCCGGACCGTGGTGGAGGCGCTCTACCGCCGCACCCGCCCCGACCTGGGCGCCGCCCTCGTGCTGCAGCACTCGTCGCTGCCCGGCGCGCTGCCCGAACCGCCGGGCTGGCGGCTCCAGGCGCGCTATCGCCCCGCCCACGGGGGATCGGTGGGCGGCGACTGGTACGACGCGTTCGACATGCCGGACGGGCGCGTCGCCCTGGTGATCGGCGACGTCGCGGGGCACGGCCTCCCCGCGGCCTCCGCGATGAACCAGCTCCGCAACGGGCTGCGGTCGCTGCTCCTCACGCACGGCGAGGTCGGGAGGGCCGTCGGGGCCCTCGACCACCTCGCGCGCACGCTGCTGAGCGGCGACATGGCGACCCTGTTCGCGGCGATCCTCGATCCGGGGACGAGGACGGTCGACTACGTCTGCGCGGGCCATCTCCCGCCCCTGGTCGTCGACCGAGACGGGGCGCGGTGGGTCGACGTGGTGCGGGGCCTGCCGATCGGCGCGATGCCGGGGGAGCCCGAGGTCGGCCGCGTCGAGCTCGGCGAGGGTCAGTCCCTGCTGCTCTACACGGACGGCCTCGTCGAGCGGCGTGGCACGTCCCTGCGGGGCCGGCTCGAGGAGCTGCGCGTCACGGCGGGCCTGACGCTGGACCTCGCGGTCCTCGAGCACAAGCTCGCGGGCCTGGAGTCCGAGGACGACTCCACGATGCTCATGGTGACCGCCCCGGGCCGCGGCTGACGGCGAGCGCCCCGCCGCCGCCGGGTCGGATCACAGCTCGTCGAGCAGCCGGGACATCCGGTCGATCTCCGCGATCTGGTCCGCCGCCACGTTCGCCGAGAACTCCTGGACCGTCTCGTCCCGCCCGGCGGAGCTGACGTCCTCGACCATCGTCAGAGCGCCCCCGTGGTGCTTGATCATGCCCTCGAGGAACAGCCGGTCGAACTCGGTGCCGTCCGCGTCCGCCAGCGCCGCCATCTCGGCGTCGGTCAGCATGCCGGGCATGGAGTCGTGGTCGTGGGTCTGCGGGGCGCGCGGTCCGCTGCCGTCCGACGGTTCCGTCGACGACGGCGTGGCGACCGCGGGCACCGGGAGGCCGTGGTCCTCGAGCCAGCGGCTCATGTACTGGATCTCGCCGTCCTGCGTCAGGCGGATGCGCTCGGCGAACTTTTCGATCTGCGCCGACGTCGATCGCCCGGGAACCAGCTGCGCCATCTCCACCGCCTGGGCGTGGTGGCCGATCATCCGGGTCATGAACTCGGCGTCGGCGTCGGTGACCACGTCGGCGTCGCCCATGCCCTCGTAGTCCTCGGGCGCGATCGTCTCGGCGGGCTCGCCGGGCTTCCCCGGCGCGAGCACGGCCGACGACGGCGTCGACGCCGGCGCGGGCTCCTCGGCGGTGCACCCGGCGGAGAGCCCCAGAGCGAGCGCGACGACGCAGGTCAGGGCGGCGCGACGGCCGCCCGTGCGACGGATCCGGGGGTCTGCGGTCACCGGAAGATCCTCTCCTGAGGTTGTTGCCACGGCGTAAAAAGATGCCCGCACACCTGGTGGGGAGGATGCTTCCAGACAACACTCAGTGTGACCAACACAACGATGTGTGGCGCATGCGCGTCGTCCAACCCTGAGTTCACGGAAGAGGAGTCCACGGATGCGGAGTTCACGGACGAGCAGTTCACGGACGAGAGGCGTCGCCGGTGTCGCCCTCTCGTTGACCCTGGTCGCGGGGGCGCTGGGGCTCGCGGCCCCCGCGTCGGCGTCCGATGCCGCCGAGCCCGACGTCCCGCCGGGCGAGGTGGCGTCGTCGAACATCACGCACCTGGCCAACAACCCGAAGAACGGCGCCCTGCAGGGCACCGGCTCGGACATCGCGTTCCAGGGCAAGTACGCCTTCGCGGGCAACTACGACGGCTTCACCGTCTACGACCTGTCCGACCCCGAGGAGCCGGTCCAGGCGCTCCAGGTGTACTGCCCCGGCTCGCAGAACGACGTCTCCGTCTACGGCGACATCCTGGTGCTCTCCACGGACTCGTCGCGCAGCGACGACTCCTGCGCCTCGACGACCCGGCCCGCGACGGAGAAGGACTCCTGGGAGGGCATCAAGGTCTGGGACATCTCCGACCCGCTCGCGCCGGAGTACGTCAAGTCGGTCGAGACGGCGTGCGGGTCCCACACCCACTCGCTCGCGCCGACCAAGAACGGCAAGGACCTGTACGTCTACGTCTCGTCGTACAGCCCGAGCTCGTCGTACCCCGACTGCCAGCCGCCGCACGACATCATCTCGATCGTGAAGATCCCCGTGAAGGACCCGGCCGCGGCCGCGCTCGTCGGGACGCCGAACCTCTTCCCGAAGGGTGGCTACGAGGGTGACCCCACCCGCAGGGCCTCGGCGACGTCCGGCTGCCACGACATCACCACCTACGCGAAGTACGACCTCGCCGCCGGTGCCTGCATGGGCGACGGCATCCTGATGGACATCAAGGACCGCGCCCACCCGAAGGTGATCAGCGAGGTCCGCGACACCGAGAACTTCGCGTTCTGGCACTCGGCCACCTTCAACAACGACGCGACCAAGGTCGTCTTCACGGACGAGCTCGGCGGCGGCGGGCTGGCGACCTGCACCGGCGAGTACGCGCCGGAGCTCGGTGCCAACGGCATCTACGACATCGAGAAGGTCAAGAAGCACGGGGGGAAGAACGGCAAGGAGCTCGTCTTCAAGAGCTACTACAAGATCCCGCGCATCAACGACAGCACCGAGAACTGCGTCGCCCACAACGGCTCGCTGATCCCGGTCGAGGGCAAGGACCTCATGGTCCAGTCCTGGTACCAGGGCGGCGTCTCCGTGTTCGACTTCACCGACTCGTCGCACCCGACCGAGCTGGCCTGGTTCGACCGCGGCGCGGGCATCTCCAGCGGTGGCACCTGGTCCACCTACTGGTACAACGGCTACGCCTACTCGAACGACCTGGGGATCGGTTTCGACACGTTCGACATCGACGACGCGATCGACGGGACGGCCAGGACGGACCTCACGTCGCTGAACCCGCAGATGCAGCAGAAGTTCTGAGTCCCTGAGCAGGGCCGGCAGCAGCATGCCGGAGCGGTGAAGGCGGCCGGTCCACCCTCGCGGTGGGCCGGCCGCCGTCGTGCCGCGGTCCGCCGTCAGCGGTGCCGGCGGAGCGCGCCCTCGAGCAGGGGCACCGCGACGGCGACGAGCGTGAGGCCGGCGCCGGCGTACGTCGCGGCCCCGGGCGGGGCGACGCCGGGGGAGACGACGTCGAGCACGAGCGCGCCGACCACCTGGCCGGCGATCATGCCGAGCCCGAGCAGCAGCACGCCGATGCGCTGCACGACCGCCGCCTGCAGCGCGATGAAGACGATGCCGAGCAGCCCGCCGGAGTAGAGCAGCAGGTCCGGGGGCAGGGAGCCGGTGGGGGCGCCCTCGACGGCGAGCGACACCCCGAACACGACCAGCAGCGCCGCGGTCCCCACGAGGAAGCTGACGAACGTGGCGGCCAGCACCCCGCCGTCGCGCCGGGCGCGGCCGTCGGCGCGCGGCCCGGCGGGCCGCACCGCCGCGCGCACGCGCCCGTTGAGCGCCTGCTGGAACGACTGCAGCACCCCCGCGACCAGGGGGAACAGCGCCAGGCCGAGGGCGGCCGTCGCCGCGCCCGCGCCCGACACCACGACGACCGCGACGACTGTCAGCACCGGCCCCAGCGCGCGGCCCACGGTCACGAGCCGCACGCCGCCGGGCGCGAGCCCCAGCCGGTCGATGACGAGCGAGCTCACGGACTGCCCCGCCACGAGCGCGATGGTGAACACGGCCACGCCGAGCGCGTCGACCGTGAGGCCCTGCGACATCACGTAGAAGGCCCCGCCGAGGCCGCCCAGGCACTCCCACCAGCGCAGTCCGCCGGCGCCGGCGCCGCGGCGCAGGCCTGCCGCGACCTGCCCGATCGCGGACCGCCCGGCGCGCGAGAACGGCAGCGCGAGGGTGAGCAGCACCAGGCCCGAGCCGAACGACAGGGCGGCCGTGCCGAAGGCGGTGCCCGTCTCGGTGGCGAGGGTGCCGTTGACGCGGCTCTGCAGCGCGGCGGCGAACCCCGCGACGATCGCGAGCGCCACTCCCGCGGCGCGCTGCCGACCCGTCACGATGGTTGCCACGATCACCGGATCTTAGCCGCGGGGCGCCGGCGCGACCGCGCCGCGATCACGTGAGGTGGTCGAAGTCACCGCGCACCCAGGCCGCGTGCCGCTCGGCCGAGCGCAGCACGACGTCCAGCGCGTCGGCGGGGATCACGCCCTCGAAGTTGTTGTAGAGCCGGTCGAACGGCCGGCGCGCCACGTGCTCGGCGACCCGCGTCACGACCGCCGCCGACAGCGGGATGCGGTTGGGGTAGCTGCGCATGAAGCTCGCCGTGCGGTCCGGGTTGGCGAAGATCGTGTCGCCGGAGAGCAGCACGCCACGGCGGTCGGCGCCGGCCCAGTGCGCGACGGCCGAGCCGGGGAAGTGCCCGCCGGGCTGGCTGAGCACCACGCCGGGCAGCACCTCCCGCTCGCCCGACCAGGTCTCGATCACGGCGTCCGGGCGCGCCACCCAGCCGGCGTCGGCCTCGCTCACCAGCACCGGCACGGGCCGGCCGGTGGCCGCCGTCAGGCGCCGGCTCCACTCCACCTGCACGCCGTACATGTGCGGGTGGCTCGCCGCGATCAGCACGTCCAGCCCGCCGGCGGCCTGGAGGACCGCCTCGACCCCCGCGTCGTCGACGAACCCCAGCGGGTCCCACAGGAGGGCGCCGGCGGGCGTGCGCACCACCTTCGCCTGCTGCCCGATGCCCACCTGCGGCGAGGCGTGCAGCGCGAGCAGGTCGGGCTCGAGCTCGGCGACCTCGACGGCGAGGCCCTCGGCGGCCAGCTCGTCGAGGGTGGTCCACGCCTGGCCGGTCGCGGGCACCCACTGGCGCTCGTCGGCGCAGATCGCGCAGACGTCGGGCCGGGTCGCGTGCTCGACGGCGCAGGTGCGGCAGATCCAGAACGTCTCGGCGGTGACGGGTTCGCTCATGGGGCCAGACTTCCACCTCGAGGCGGAGGCGCGCACGGGGTCGCGCTCCCTACGCTGGTCGGATGCCGCAGCAGCAGATCGCGCCGGGCAAGGGGTGGACGGCGCGCCTCGCCGACTGGTGGGGGATCGACTCCGGGTGGGAGCGCGTCCCCGCCGACCCGGCCCGCGCCTTCCGGAACGACGCCTGGCTCGGCGCCGCGTTCGTCGTCGTGACGCTGGTGGGCACCGAGCTCGCCCGCAGCATCGGGTACTTCGAGGACGAGACCGTCCCGGTCTGGGGCCTGTACGTGCTGGCCGCGGCCGGCGCCGTCCCGCTCGTCTGGCGCCGCCGGTTCCCCCTCACGGTGCTCGCCGTGGTCTACCTGCACTTCCTCGTCGTCGGGCTGACCGTCCCCATGGTGACGGTGCTCGCCCCGCTGCAGGTCGTCTACTTCGTGGCGATGTTCAGCGCGGTCGCGTGGGCGCGGGACCGGCAGGCCATGGTGCTCGTCGTGGGCGCCGCCCTGCTCGCGATGTTCGGCTGGCTGTCGTGGCAGTTCGCCGTGGGCTCGGGCGTCGAGGGGATGGTCGAGCAGATGGGGCTGGCCGGCGAGCGACCCGGCCTGATCAGCCCCGTCGTGGCGGTCACCGTCTACAACTTCCTCATCAACTTCGCCTACTTCTACGGCGCCGTCGTGGCCGGCCAGCTCATGTGGCACGGCGCGCGGCGGCGCGAGCAGCTCGCCGACCAGGCCGCGACGATCGAGCGGCAGACGGCGGAGCTGCAGCGTCAGGCGGTCGTGACGGAGCGGCTGCGCATCGCCCGCGAGCTGCACGACGTCGTCGCGCACCACGTGTCCGTCATCGGCATCCAGGCCGCCGCCGCGCGGCGGATGCTCGCCACCGACGCGGCCGCGGCCGCGGCGCCCCTGGCCACCATCGAGGGCGAGTCGCGCGAGGCCGTGGCGCAGATGCGCGGCCTGCTGGGCACGCTGCGCGGGATCGAGGACGCCGACCGCCCCGGGTCTGCCGGGCCGGGGGGACCGGGCGGCCGGGCGCCCGAGCCAGGGCTGGCCGACGTGCCGGGGCTCGCGGACGACGCCGGCGGCCTCGACGTCGAGGTGCGCGTCGTGGCGGAGGACGGCACGGTCGACGACGTCCCCGCGCCCCTCGGCCTCAGCCTGTACCGCACCGCGCAGGAGGCGCTGAGCAACGTGCGCAAGCACTCCACCGCGCGCCGCGCGAGCGTCGTCGTGCGGGTGGACCGCCGCCCGGCCCGGAGGGACGACCCGGCCGCGGACCGCTTCCCGCACGGCTTCGCCGAGGTCGAGGTGCTCGACTCCGGCCGCCCGCGGCAGGGCTCCGCCGGCACCGGGTTGGGCCTCATGGGGGTGCGCGAGCGGGTCGCGACGCACGGCGGCATCGCCGACGTCGGGCCGCGCGCCACCGGCGGCTACCGTGTGCGGGTGCGCCTGCCCCTGCCCGAGGACCGCCCGTGACCGGCCCCGACGCCGTGCGGGTGCTGCTCGTCGACGACCAGCGGCTGGTGCGCTCCGGCTTCGCGATGATCCTGTCCGTCGAGCCGGACGTCGAGGTGGTCGGGGAGGCCGCCGACGGCGCCCAGGCGCTGGACCGGGTGCGGGAGCTGCGCCCCGACGTCGTGCTGATGGACGTGCAGATGCCGGTGATGGACGGCATCGAGGCGACCCGCCGCATCGTCGCCGAGGACCTGGCCCACGTGCTCGTGCTCACGACGTTCGACGACGACGCCTACGTGGACGACGCCCTGCGGGCCGGCGCGTCCGGCTTCCTGCTGAAGAACTCCGACGCCGACCGGCTGGTGGACGCCGTGCGGACCGTCGCGGCGGGGCACGCGCTGCTCGCGCCGGAGGTCACGAAGCGTGTGATCGCGCGGATGGTCGCGGGGACGGCCGGGGGACGGGCGCAACCACCGACCGTCGGGTCGTCGCGGCCGGATGCCTCCCTGGACCTCCTCACCCCGCGGGAGCGCGAGGTGCTGGTGCTCGTGGGCCAGGGACTGTCGAACGCCGAGATCGCGGGCGAGCTGTTCCTCGGCGAGGCCACGGTCAAGACCCACGTCTCCAACCTGCTGGCCAAGCTGCACCTGCGCGACCGCGTCCAGGCGGTCGTCTATTACTACCGCGCCCTCACGTAGTACCTGGTGACGCTTCCCGGCGCGGAACCGTCACCAGGTACTACGTCGACGCCTGTGGATCACGTCGACGGGCCAACGTCCGGCTCGGGTTGGCTGCGGTCATGCCCCGTCGGATCGCTGTCCCCTCGTCGCTCGGCCGGCTTGCCGCCCACCAGGAGGGCCTGGTGTCCGTCGCCCAGTGCCGCGAGCACGGGATGACGGACCAGCAGGTCGTCGCGCTCGTCCGGCAGGGGCGATGGCGGCGCGCCATGGTCGGCGTCCTCGACACCGGCATTCCCTCGGCGCGGGACGACGACCTGTTCGACCGCAACCGGCGCCGCGGCGCGATCGTCGGCCCGCTCGCGTTCCCGGGCTCGGTGGCGACGGGCCTCGCCGCGCTCGTGCTGCAAGGGGCGCGGGGAGCGCCGCGACGGGTGCCGCCCGAGGTGACGTTCCCCGACGGGTCGCCGCGCCGGAGCAGCAAGCCCGTCCGCGTCCGCCGGGAGCAGCTCCGCCGGTGGGTGATCGTCGACGGTATCCCCTGCGTACCGGCGGAGCTGGCTCTCGCGCAGGCGGTCCCGGAGCTCGACCGGCGCGATGCCGTCGCGCTCATGGACTCGGCGCGGTACCGACGCCTTGTCACGGAGAACGGGTTCCGACGTGCCCGCGAGGCCGTCCGCGGTCGTCGCGGGGCAGCCCGCGCCGCGACGTGGTGGGACGAGTCCCATCCTCGGGCGGAGTCGCCCGTCGAGAGTACGGCGCGACTGGGTCTCGCGGACGCCGGCTATCCGCCCGACGCCGTGCAGCTCGTGATCCACGACGAGCGCGGCAGGTTCCTCGCCCGCCCGGACCTCGCCTGGCTCCTGCCCGGTGGCCGGGTGGTGCCCGTGGAGCTGGACGGCAAGGACGCGCACTCCACCCCCGAGGCGTTGTTCGGCGACCGGACCCGGCAGAACGCGCTGGTCGCCCGCGGGGCCAGGATGCTGCGGTACACGGGCCGGGACGTCACCCGGGGTGCTGTCGTCGCCGACGTCGGCCGCCTGCTCGAACGCCTGGGCTGGGCGCCGCGCCCGTGGCCTGCCGACACCCCTTTTGTCCTGTCGACGTAGTACCTAGTGACGCTTCCCGGCGCGGAACCGTCACCAGGTACTACGTCGAGGGTCTCGCGCGGCGCGACACCTTTCCCGGACCTCTTGCGCTGGAGTGCGCTCCAGCTCCTACGGTCGACCCATGACGACGGTGGAGCACGAGCCCACGACCCTCGGCATCCGGGAGGTCGCCGCACGCAGCGGGCTGAGCGTGGACACGCTGCGGTGGTACGAGCGCGAGGGGCTGCTGCCCCCGGCGCCGCGCGCCGCGGGCGGACGGAGGCGCTATCCCGAGCGCTTGGTCGAGTTCGTCGGGCTCGTGGTGGCGCTGCGCCGCACCGGGATGCCCGTGGCCGACGTGCGCGAGTTCGTCCGGCTGGCCGACCACGGTGCCGCCTCCCACGGGCACCGGATGGCGCTGCTGGAGAAGCAGCGCGCCGCCATCCACGAGCGTCAGGCCGAGCTCGCGGCCGACCTGTCGACCGTCGAGCGCAAGATCGGCCACTACCGCGAGCTCATCGCGGACGGCCTCGACTGCGACGGCCTGCCGGTGGACCCCGGTCTGGCGGCGCGGCAACGGCTCACCACCCCCCTGGACCGCGGCGCCCCCCTGGGCGGCGCGGCACCCGCCGACGAGAGGAAGGCCTCATGAGCACCACCACCGAGATCCCCCGCACCACCCTCGGGGACGGGCTGACCACCGCGCGCCTCGGCTACGGCGCGATGGGCCTGGCCCAGACCTACGGGCCCGTCGACGAGGCCGCCGCCCTCACGACCCTGCACCACGTGGTCGACGCCGGCATCGACCTCGTCGACACGGCCGACCTGTACGGCTCGGGCGCCAACGAACGCCTGGTCGCACGGCTGCTCGCGGATCGCCGGGACGAGGTCACCGTCGCGACCAAGTTCGGGATCGTGCCCGAGGACGACACCTACACGCGCATGTCGGTGCGCAACGACGCCCGGTACGTCGCCGAGTCCTGCGACGCGAGCCTGCGCCGCCTGGGGACCGACGTCATCGACCTGTACTACCTGCACCGACGGGACCCGCAGGTCCCGATCGAGGAGGTCGTGGGCGCGATGGCGGGGCTCGTGGCGGCAGGCAAGGTGCGCCACCTGGGGCTGTCGGAGGTCACGGCGCAGGAGCTCCGCGCGGCGCACGCCGTGCACCCGATCGCGGCGGTGCAGAGCGAGTGGTCGCTGTGGAGCCGCGACGTCGAGCGTGCCGTCGTCCCGGCCGCCGCCGGCCTCGGAGTGGGTTTCGTCCCGTACTCGCCGCTCAGCCGCGGCTTCCTCGCCGGCGCGATCTCGGACGCCGACGAGCTGGCGGGGGACTGGCGCAGCAACCTCGAACGGTTCCGCGGGTCCGCGTTCGAGGCCAACCAGGCCCTCCTCGCCGTCGTGCGGGGGATCGCCGCCGAGCGGGGCGCGACCCCGGCCCAGGTGGCGCTGGCCTGGCTCCGGCTGCGGGGGGAGGAGCTGGGACTCCCGGTGGTGCCGATCCCGGGCTCCCGCCGGCCGGCCCGCGTCGACGAGAACCTCGCGTCGCTGGGCCTTGTGCTCGACGGCGAGGCCATGGCCGCCCTGGGCGAGCTCGCCGACCGGGTGGTCGGCTCCCGCTCCGACCAGTCGAACCCGGACTGGGTCTCCGAGACCCGCGAGTGATGCGGCGTCGCGGGGCGCGGTGGCGCCCCGCGACGTGCCCTCCGGCCGCGGGCGGAGCGAGATCTCCGTCGTGCGGCGGATCCGCCCGGCGCCGACGGTCCGTAGGTTCGTGGTCATGGACAACGACTCCCTCGAGGTTCGGGGACTGACCAGGACGTTCGGCGACCTCACCGCCGTCGACGACGTCTCGTTCACCGCCCCGCCCGGGCTGCTCACCGGCTTCGTGGGCGGCAACGGCGCCGGCAAGACCACGACCATGCGGATGATCATGGGCGTCCTGGCGCCCACCCGGGGCGAGGTCCGGTGCGGCGGCGCCCCCGTGACGCGCGCCGACCGCCGCTCCTTCGGCTACATGCCGGAGGAGCGCGGCCTGTACCCCAAGCAGCCGGTGCTCGACCAGCTCGTCTACCTGGCCCGGCTGCGGGGCATCTCGGCGCCGAAGGCGCGCGCCGAGGTGCTGGACATGCTCGACCGCCTCGGGCTCGCCGGCCGGTCGAAGGAGCACGTCGAGAAGCTGTCGCTCGGCAACCAGCAGCGCGTGCAGATCGTCGCCGCGCTGATGGGCGCCCCGCGCCTGCTGGTGCTCGACGAGCCGTTCAGCGGCCTCGACCCGGCCGCCGTCGACGGGATGGTCGACCTGCTCGCCGAGCACACCGACCGCGGCGTGCCGGTGCTGTTCAGCTCGCACCAGCTCGACCTCGTGGAGCGGCTGTGCGAGCGGCTCGTCATCCTCAAGGCCGGCCGCGTGATGGCCGACGGCGCCCCCCGGGACCTGCAGCAGGCCGGGGCGCTGCGGCACCGCCTCGTCGTCGAGGGCGACGCCGGCTGGGTGCGAGGGGTGCCCGGCGTGCACGCCGTCGACGTGGACGGCCCCGTCGCGCTGCTCGAGCTCGCCGACGACGCCTCCCTGCAGCGCCTGCTCGCCGTCGGCCTCGAGCGGGGCGTCGTCCGCGAGCTCACCCCACTCCGGCCCACGCTGGCCCAGATCTACCGCGAGGTGACGGCATGACCACCACCACCCCCACCCGCCCCGGCCCGCAGGTCGACGACCGGGACGACGCGCGCGTCGACACGAGCACTCGCGGCGCGTGGCGCGTGGTGATGAACCGCGAGATCGTGGTGCGCGCCCTGAACCGGACGTTCCTCGTCGGTCTGCTCGTCTCGGTCGCGATCATCGCGGCACTGGCCGGCTTCCTCGCGTGGCAGGGCAGCAAGACCGACAGCTTCACCGTCGCGGTGACCGCCGGGGACACCGCGGCGACGGCGGCGGTCGAGGCGGCGGGCGCCGTCCCCGAGGACCAGGGGGGCGGCGCCGAGATCGACACGGTCGAGGTGGCCGACGACGCCGCCGCCCGCACCGCCCTCACGGACGGGGACGCGGACGCCTGGCTGCACCCCGCCGACGGGTCCGACGGCGGCTGGGTCCTCACCGGCGAGTCCGACCCCGACTCCACGCTGACGCGGCAGCTCACCACCGCCGTCGCGGGCCAGACGCTCGAGACCAACGCCGAGGCCGCCGGCACCTCCGTCGCCGAGCTCACCGCCGGCGGCACGCTGTCCACCGACCGGCTCGACGGGGACGCCGTCGACTCCCAGACCTTGTTCTTCGCGTCGTTCGCCCTGGCCCTGCTGTTCTTCATCGGCGCCCTGGGCTCGGGGCAGATGATCGCGGGCAGCGTCGTGGAGGAGAAGCAGTCCCGGCTGGTCGAGATCATGGCCACCGCCGTGCCCCTGCGGCACCTGCTGGCCGGCAAGATCCTCGGCAGCTCGGTGGTGGCGCTGGCGCAGAACGTCGTGTTCGCCGCCGTCGGGCTGGTCGCGCTGTCGTTCACGCCCACCGCGTCGATCCTGCCGGCGCTGTCGACGTCCCTCGTGTGGTTCGTGCTGTTCTTCGCCGTCGGCTTCCTGGGGCTCGCCGCCCTGTACGCCGTCGCCGGGGCGCTCGCGTCCCGCGCCGAGGACCTGCAGCACACCACCACCCCGATGACGATGGCGATCATGGGCGTGTACTTCCTGACGTTCTCCGCCAGCGGCACCTTCGAGACGGTGCTGTCGTACGTCCCCGTCGCGAACGTCGTCTCGATGCCGGTGCGGGTGCTGTCCGGCGACGCCGCGTGGTGGGAGCCGATCCTCTCCCTGCTGATCCTCGCCGCCTTCGCCGTCGTCGCGCTGCTGGTGGGCGAGCGTGCCTACCGCGGGGCGCTGCTGCAGACCGGTGGTCGCCTCAGCTGGAAGAGCGCCCTGGCCACCCGGGCCTGAGCTCTCCGGGTCGTGCGGGCGGGGTAGGGGTGTCCCCCGAATTCGCTCAGGGTTACCCCCCGAACCTGCCCGGAGCCGCAGGATTCCGGGCCTCGCCGGGTCTAGCGTCGGCCCCATGACCGCCGTCGACGCCGCCCGCCTGCAGTTCGCGCTGCTCGCCGGGACCCACTTCCTCTTCGTCCTGGTGACGCTGGGGCTGGGGCCCGTGGTCGCGATCCTGCAGACCCGGTGGGCGCTCGCCCGCGACGCGACGAGGGCCGCGACCCTGGAGGGCGCGACCCGGTTCTGGGGGCAGCTCTACCTCGTCAACTACGCGCTCGGCATCGCGGCGGGCATCGTCATGGAGCTCCAGCTCGGCCTGCACTTCCCCGGCCTGCTCGACGTCGCGGGCGGGGTGTTCGGCGCGCCGCTGGTCGTCGAGACGATGGGGGCGTTCTTCCTGGAGTCCACGTTCCTCGGGCTGTGGGTGTTCGGCTGGCACGTGCTGCCGCGCTGGGCGCACACCGCCGCGTTCTGGGCCGTGGTGGTGACCGGCTACCTGTCCGCGTTCACGGTCATGGTCGCGAACGGCTTCCTGCGGAACCCCGTCGGCTTCGCGATGGTCGACGGCGAGGCCCGGGTGACCGACGCCGCCGCGCTGATCACCAACCCGGCGGCGCTCCTGTCCGCCCTGCACGTGGTGGGCGCGTGCCTCATGGCGGGGGCGTTCCTGCTGGTCGGCGTCAGCGCGTGGCACCTGCGACGCGCGCCGTCGCGCCTGCCGGGCGTGGTGGCGGCGGGGCTGCCGGGCGCCGTGATGTCGCCGGAGAACGACGTCTGGCGGCGGTCGCTGCGCACCGGGCTCGTCACCGGCACCGTCGGCGCGTTCCTCGCGGTCGGGTTCGGCTACGCGCAGTTCGGCTACCTGCAGGGCGTGCCGACCGGCGAGGCGCCCGTGGTGGGCATCGGGTACGCGGTCATGCAGGGCGTCGGGCTCCTGGCGTTCGTGGTCGGGTGCGTGCTGCTGCTCCTGCTGCCCGGCAACGTGCTGTTCCGGATGTGGCGGCCGCTGCGCGTCGCCGTGTTCGGCGCGCTGACCGCGCTGCTGCCGGTGCCGTTCCTCACGGGCCTGCTCGGCTGGGTGGCGCGCGAGGTGGGGCGGCAGCCCTGGGCGATCGCGGGCGTGCTGCGCACGGAGGACGCCGTCTCGGACGCGTCCGCCGCAGCCGTCGTCACGTCCCTCGTCGTGCTGGTCGGCACCATGCTCACGCTCGCCGTCGTCGACGGGGCGGTGCTGGCGCGGCTCGCCCGCCGCGGCACGACCCGGCTCGCCCTCGGCGCCCCGCCCGCCGAGGTGCTGCACGACGCCGACCCGCCCACGCCCGCGTCCGGCCCCGCGCCCGGCGCCGCGGCCGCCCCGGAGCGCGCCGAGCTCCTCACCTTCGGAGGGACCCGATGACCGCGCCGGGCTGGGGCCTGCTGCTGACCGTCCTGCTCGCGGGCTGGGCCGTGCTCGACGGCGCGGTCCAGGGCGGGGTGCCGCTCGTGCGCGCCCTCGGCGGGCGCGACGACGCCCGCCGCCGCGTGGTGCTCGCGACCGTCGCCCCGTTCCTCCTCCTCGGCGAGGTGTGGCTGGTCGCCGCGGCCGGCGTGCTCCTCGCCGCGTTCGGGCACGTCGAGGCCGCGCTCTGGGCGGCGGCCTACCCGCTCGTGGTGGCGCTGCTGGTGGCGTGGGTGGTGCGCGACGCCGCGCTCTGGCTGCGCAGCCGGCTCGCGTCGCCGCGCTGGCGTGCGGGCTGGGACGTCGCGGCGCAGGCGGCGAGCCTCGCGCTCCCCGCGGCGTTCGGCGCGGTCGCCGGGGTCGCGTGGGTGGAGCTCTCCGTGGTCGGGGCCCTGGCCGACGACGGCTCGGGGGCCGCGCAGGCCCTCGCCGTCGGGCTCCCGGTCGTCACGGCCGGGCTCGGCGTCGCGGCGTCGCGCGTGCACGGCGGGCTCGTCGTGGCGGCCCGCGCGCCCGGGCCGATCGCGCAGGCCGCCGCCCGCCGCCGTGTCCGGCGCGCCCTCGTGCCGGCCGCGGCCCTCGCCACGCTCGCCGCGCTCGGCGCCCTGGCGGTCGCCGCCCTCGGCACGGCGTCGGCGCTGGTCGCCGCCGTGCTGCTGGTCGCGACGGCAGGCGTGGCGCTCGCCGCGCGGTTCGACCTGGACCGCGGCGTGCACCGCAGCGGCGCGGTGCGCTGGTCCGGCCCGGTGCTCGTCGTGGCCCCGGTGGCGGCGACGGCCGCCGTCGTCGGCCCCGCGACGCTCGCGCTCGCCGCCCCGGCGGTGGTGCTGCAGGGCCTGACGTGGCCGGTGCTCGGCGCGTTCGCCGCCGTCGTCGTGGCCCAGGCCGTGAGCTGGCGGGTCCTGGTGCGGCCGCTCGGCCCGCGCACGGCGGTGTTCCTGTGACGGCCCGGGCGGCGCGGGACGACAGTCTCTGACGAGGTCGTCACGCAGGGGCAACACCCGCGAAACCCGCGCCTCGCAGCATGGGGTGGAGCGGCCACCCGGGCCGCGAGAAGGAGGCGCACGATGCCTGTCCCGACGCCCACCCCCACGACGATGCGGCCGATCCTGGCCGCGTCGCACAGCGCCGCCCCGACCCGCCGTGCCACCGCCGGCGACAAGCTCACGGTGGACCCCGACGACCGTCGTCGCCGCGCCCGCACCGCGCTCCTGGAGCTGGCCGTGGCCCGCTCGGTGGAGCGGCGCCGGGCGATCTGACCCCGGGGCCCGCACGGGTCGCCTGGCCCGGGGGCCGGGCATAGGTTCGAAGGGTGGCCCGACGACGCGGCGGCGGCCATGACGCCTACACGTTCGACCTCGAGCCCGACGGCGACGAGGGCGACGTGTCTGCGCCGGTCGTCCGGAGTCGGACCACGCGGCAGCCGCGCTCGACCGGCCCTCTGCTGATCGACCTCGACGTCGACGACCCGGACGCCGGCGACGGCCCGGACGACGGGTTCGACCGTCCGCTCGACGACGGGCTCGACCAGGGCTTCGACGAGGGGCGCGGCGTGCTGACGCTGCGGCGGGCGACGGACCGCGTGCGCGGTCTCCTCCAGGGACGCCGCCTGGTGGCGGTGGTCGTGCTGGTGACGGTCGCGCTCGCGGCGGTGGTGATCGACACGATGGGCGACCGGGGGCGCCTCGCTGCCCTGCGGGACGCGCCCGGCGGCGTGGTCGACCTGACCGACGAGCCCCGCGAGGTGTGGCGCGTCGCCGCGGAGGGCAGCGTGCCCGGCGGCCTGGTGGGCGTGCTGGGTGGGCTGGTCGTGGCGCAGCACCAGGACGCCCTGCTCGGGCTGGACGTCGAGACCGGCGCGCGACGCTGGCGGGTCGAGCTGCCCGACGGGGCGAGCTCGTGCGGCCCGGGCATGCAGGTGTGGTCGGGCAGCTTCCAGGCGCAGCCGGTGGAGCGTCTCGTGTGCGTGTCGGCGACCACGCCGGACGCGGCGCCCGACGAGTCCCGCCACCGCAGCACGGTGACGGTGGTGGACGCGGAGGGCCAGGTGGTCGCGACGCGCGAGGTCGGCGCCGCGCACTCGATGCTCTTCCCCGGCTCGGACGGCGGCCTGGTCTCGGTGGCGTGGGTGGGCGAGGCCGAGCCGGTGGACCCGCAGGTCGCCGACGACGTCGCGTCGGGCATCGCGGGCGTCGGGGCCATCCCCGACGGCTACGACCTGCGGATCCGGTTCGAGGACGCGGCCACGGGGGAGGCGCGCTGGGAGCGCACGGTGCCGTTCGACGGCGCGGTGGACCCCTCGCTGTGCGTGCGCTGGGCGGAGGACGGCACGACGTCGGGCGTGGACCTGCGCGGAGGCGTGCAGGCGATGATCACGGACCGGGTGCTGTGGCTGGGCGGGTGCGGCGTCGACGCCTGGTTCACGCCCGACGGCGTGCGCCTGGACCGGCCGGGGGACCCGGGGACGTTCGAGGGGTACTCGGTGGACCCGCTGGCGGGCGGCGGCTACGTGGCCCACGTCGACGCGGACCAGGTCGAGGTCGACGCGGCCGACGACGCGGACCGGCTGCTGCGGGACGACGGCAGCGAGATCCGGGAGATCCAGGGCCGCTACCTGGTGCCGCTGAGCACCGACGGCGGCGGGAACGGCGTGCACCTCGAGCGCCGCGGCGCCACCACGGTGGCGACGGACACGGAGGGCGACGAGCTGTGGCGCACCGACGTGCGCAGCACCAGCCTGCTGGTGCGCACCGCGCAGGTGGCCGTGGTGGTGGACGAGGGCCGGCGCGTGCACGGGCTGGACCTCGGCACCGGCGAGGTGCTCTGGATGCGGTCCGACTTCGTGGAGGGTCTGGACGCCCTGGGCGCCTACGGCCCGCGCTTCGTGGAGGCGGCGTTCACCGACGGACGGCTGGCCGCCTTCGTGGTGCCGGACTACACCCGTGGCGACGTCGTGCACTGGGTAGCGCTCGACGCCGCCACGGGCGATCAGCTCTGGCAGGTGGAGCTGGGCGGCGAGGGCTGGGGGGTCCAGCTCGCGGTCGCCGGCCGGCTCGTGCGGTGGTCACCGTCCGAGATCGTCGGCCTCGGCTGACGGGTCGTCGGTGTCGGTGGCGTCGTCCGTCGCGGGCTCCTGCGGTCCGGCCAGGACCAGGTAGACCTCGCGGCGGGCCCGGTCGAGGACCGCGGCCGCGGCCTCGGCCTGGGCACGGTCGCCGGCGCGGGCCACCTGCTCGACGGCGCCGCCCAGGGCGCGCATCGCGACGTGCAGCTCGTGACCCTGGCGGCGCGGGTCCTCGGCCACCTTCTGCCACGGGTTGCCGAGCTCCTCGCGGTGCTCCTCCAGGTAGGCGCGGCCCTCGTCGGTGAGCGACGCGAGACGGCGTCCGCCCTCGTCCGCCACCGCGACGAGGCCCTCGTCCTGGAGCTGGGAGATCGCCGGGTAGACGGCGCCCGGGCTGGGGCGCCACCGCCCGTCGGTGCGGGCGGCGAGCTCGGTGATCACCTGGTAGCCGTGCATCGGCTGCTCGGCGAGCAGCAGCAGCACGGCCGCGCGGATCTCGCCGCGCCCGGCGCGACGCCCGCCGCGGTGCCCGCGGGGACCGAAGCCCGGGCCGAAGCCCGGGCCGGGACCGAAGCCGGGACCGAAGCCCTCGGGGCCGGGGAACTCGCCGCGCCGGCGGCGGTCGCCGCGCGGGCCCGGCTGCCGGTCGAAGGGGTGCCGGTCGAAGGACCGGGGGTCGAAGGATCGGGGGTCGAAAGAAGTGTCTCGGGGGGTACGCATGAGATGTCCTCACTGGTTCGGAGATGTGGTGGAGGTGTCGCCCGGGGAGGTCCGGCGCTGGTCGCCGGGGAGTGCGTCTCGACCCGAGCGGCGACATGTCTAAGATAGGACGACGATATATCGTTACGCAACATCGACAAGGTGTGACGTGGGTCACTCTGATACCGGTTCGGTGACGGGCCCAGGAGAACGCGCGGGGGTGCGCCTACGTTGGTCGCCATGGAGGTGCTTCTCGTCGCGGTGGCCGCGGCGGTCGTCGTCATCGCCGTCACCGCGCTGGCACCCCGGGCCGGGGTCGCCGCACCGCTGGTCCTGGTGCTGATCGGCGTCGCCGTGAGCTTCGTCCCCGCCATCCCCGCCATCCGCATCGACCCCGAGGTGATCCTCGCGGGGGTGCTGCCGGCGCTGCTGTACGCCGCCGCGGCGTCGTTCCCCACGATGGACTTCCGCCGCGACTTCAGCGCGATCGGCGGGATGTCGGTGGCCCTCGTGGTGATCTCCGCCGTGCTGCTCGGGTTCGTGTTCTCGCACGTGATCCCCGGCATCGACCTGGCGGCCGGGATCGCGCTGGGCGCCATCGTCAGCCCGACCGACGCCGTCGCCACGTCGATCATCAAGCGGCTCGGCGCCCCGCAGCGCGTCGTCGTCATGCTCGAGGGCGAGGGGCTGCTCAACGACGCCACCTCGCTGGTGCTGCTGCGCTCCGCCATCGCGGCGACGGCGGCGAGCGTGAGCCTGTGGGGCGTGGTCGGCAGCTTCTTCAAGGCGGTCCTGCTCGCCGTCGTCATCGGCCTGGTCGTGGGTCGCCTCGGCCTGTGGGTCCGCGAGCACCTGCGGCACGCCGCGCTGTCCACCGCCGTCTCGTTCGTCGTGCCGTTCGCGGCCTACCTGCCGGCCGAGGGGCTCGACGCGTCCGGCATCGTGGCGGCCGTCGCCGCCGGGCTCGTCACCAGCACGCTGTCCGCGCGCCACCTCAGTCCCCAGGACCGGGTGGCCGAGCGGATGAACTGGCGCACGATCGAGACGCTGCTCGAGGGCGGACTGTTCCTCGCCATGGGGCTCGAGGTGTTCGGGCTGGTCGAGGAGGTGCAGGAGGCGCACGGCTCGCTGTGGCTCGCCGCGGGCGTCGCGGCCCTCGCCGCCGCCGGCGTCGTCCTGCTCCGGGCGCTGTTCGTGCTCCCGCTGCTGCGCTACCTCGCGGCCCGGCGCCGGCGGGCCGAGCAGGTCCGCGAGACGCTGGACCGGATGGAGCAGCGGGTCTCCGCGAAGCTCGACCAGATCAGCGACCCGCACGGGATCGTCACGCCCGAGGCGGCGACGGCGCTCACGGACGTCTGGACCCGGGGCGACCAGCGGGTGTGGGAGGCCGGCAACCCGCGCCGTCAGGTGCGGGGGGTGCAGCGTCGCCTCCAGGCGGAGGCGGACAAGCGGCGGGTGGCCGCGGGGTCGCTGTCCGACGACCAGCGGGAGCGGCTCCGCAAGCGCCGGATGGACCGGATCACGGAGTTCCGGCGCCGGTTCACGCGGCGGATCGCCGACGTGGACTACCTCCTCGCGGCCCCGCTCGGGCCCAAGGAGGGCGTGGTCATCGTGTGGGCCGGAATGCGCGGCGTCGTGACGCTCGCCGCGGCGCAGACGCTGCCCGAGGACTTCCCGCAGCGGTCGCTGCTCGTGCTCATCGCGTTCGGGGTCGCCGCCGGCACCCTGCTGGTGCAGGGCGGCACGCTGCCGTGGGTGGTGCGCCGCCTCGGCCTCACGGGGGTCACGTCGTCGCGGTTCACGGAGGGCACGCAGGGCCTGCGCGAGATCGTCGACGGCACCGCGCGCGAGATGCTCGACGACCCCGGGCTGCGCCGCAAGGACGGCACGCCGTACGCGGCGTACGTCGTGGAGCGGGTGCGGGACGTCGTGGTGCGCGAGCAGGCGGACCAGGCCGAGGAGGAGGCGACGCCCGAGGAGGTGTCGGCCCAGTTCTTCGAGCTGCGGCTCGCGACGATCGCGGCGCAGCGCAAGGCCCTGCTCGAGGCCCGAGCCGTGGGGACGTACGACTCGGAGCTCCTGAGCAGGGCCCTGGAACAGCTCGACGCCGACCAGATCGCCGTCGAGATGCGGGGGCACCTCGACGGCTGACCCGGCCGGCGCCCGGTCACGACGCGGTCAGGACGACGTGATCTCGCTGCGCGCCACGCGCCACAGGCCGCCGACCAGCGGGGCGACCACCCAGATGAGGGCGGACGTCGCGAGGTGGGCCCAGCCCGCGCCGTCGAGCGTGCCGCCGAAGAGCAGCGGCTCGGTCGCGGTGCCGAGGTCGACCCAGGGCAGCACCTCGGCCATCCCGGGGACGAGCCCGCCCACGAGGCCGAACAGCGTCGGCACGAGCAGGAGCGTCACGATGGCGGCCGGCGTGCTGCGCAGCAGCAGGCCGAAGCCGACGCCCTGGGCCATGAACAGCACCACGGTCAGGGCGAGGAGGGCGACGGCGTGGAGGGTGAGGTCCCACGCCGGGTCGGCGTCGCGGAACGCGACCACCAGCAGGTGCGCGAGGGCGGCGAGGCCGACGGTCAGCACGAGGAGCGCGAGGCCCGAGCCGATCGCGCCGACCACCTTGGCCAGCCCGACGCGCGTGCGCCGCGGCTCCAGCGTGAACGTCACCAGCGCGGTGCGCTGCGACCACTCGGAGGTGGCCGCGAGCACGCCCACGATGGGCAGCAGCATCGCCATCGGCGTCGTCGTGCCGATCACGAAGGCGCTGAACGAGTGGTTGCCGCCGTTCACGGCCATCATCACGGCGAGCACGCCCGCGGTGACGATCGCGATGACGGCCAGCATCCAGCGGCCGGCGCGGGTGTCGAGCTGCTTGCGCCACTCGACGAGCGTGAGCGTGCCGAACGACACGGGCCGGAGGTCGGCGGTCGCGCGCGCGGCGCGGGTCGTGCGGGTGTCCCTGGTCGGGGTCGTGGCGGTCATGCCGGCACCTCCATCCGGGTCTGGGCGCGGGCGTCGTCGGCGGTGAGCTCGAGGAAGAGGTCCTCGAGGCCGCGCGAGTCGGCGGCGCGCAGCTCGGCGAGCACGACGCCCGCCGCGGCGGCCGCGCGGCCGACGTCGAGCGGCTCGGCCTCGACGGCGAGGCCGCCGGTGGCGAGCTCCTCGACGCCGACGCCGCCCTGCCGCAGCGCCAGGGCGAGCGCCCCGTCGTCGGTGGACCGGGCGAACGTGCCGGCCTGCCGCAGCAGCTCGTCCTTGTGGCCCTCGGCCACGACGCGGCCGCGGCCGATCACGACGATCCGGTCGGCGACGGCCTCCATCTCGCGCAGCAGGTGCGACGAGAGCAGCACGGTGCCCCCGCGGCCGGCGAAGTCGTCCAGCAGGTCGCGCATCCAGCGGATGCCGGCCGGGTCGAGGCCGTTGGCGGGCTCGTCGAGGATCAGCACCTCGGGGTCGCCGAGCAGCGCGGAGGCGATCCCCAGCCGCTGCCGCATCCCGAGGGAGTACTGGCCCACGCGCCGGGCGGCCTCGCGGTCGGTGAGGCCCACCAGGTCGAGCGTGGTGTCGATGCGGCGGCGGTCGACGCCGGTCATGAGCGCGGCGAGGGTGAGGACCTCGCGCCCGGTGCGGCCGGAGTGCTGGGCGGCGGCGTCGAGCAGCACGCCCACGCGCCGGCCGGGGTTGGCGAGCGCGGGGAACGGCTTGCCGAGCACGCGGGCGGCGCCCGACGTCGCCGGCGTGAGGCCGCAGATCATGCGCATCGTCGTGGACTTGCCGGCGCCGTTGGGGCCGAGGAAGCCCGTCACGTGACCGGGCTCGACGGTGAACGACACGTCGTCCACGGCCGCGACCGGCCCGTATCTCTTGGTCAGGTGCTCCACGGTGATCATGGCTCCACCCTGCTCGGTCCCCGAGGCGCGCCGCGTCCGGCGAGGGGATGGTCCGTGTCCTCCTTCCGGATGATGCGGGGCAGACCCCCGGCGGATGCCCGCGGCCCCGCGCCTGCCTAGGCTCGTCGTCGTGCCCGTCGCCCCCGCCCACCCGTCCCGTGCCCGTCGCGTGTGGGGCGAGACGTGGCGCGTGCTGGTCGCCCTCCTGACGGGCCTGACCGTGATGGTCCTCGTCGCCTGGGAGGTGGACACCGGGCAGCGGGTCATGACCGGCGAGCAGTGGGCGCTGGACTTCGTGGTCGGCCTGGTCGGTCTGGGGCTGTTGCTCCTGCGCCGACGGGCGCCCCTGACGATCGCCCTGGTGCTGTGCGCCGGGGCGGCGGTCTCGTCCCTGGTGGTCGGCGCCGAGACCATCGCGGTGATCTCCTTGGCCACGACCCGGCGATGGTGGAAGGTGGCCGTCGTCGGCGTGGTCTTCGTGGCCGCGGGGCGCGTGCACAGCTCGCTGCACCCCTACGTCGCCCCGGAGTCCTACGACCGCTGGATCGAGCTCGTCGGCGGCGCGGTCATGTACACCCTGTTCGTGTGGATCGGCGCGTACATCGGGCTGCGGCGCGAGCACCTCGCGTCGCTCCGTGAGCGGGCGGAGACGGCGGAGCGGGAGCAGGCGAGCCGCGTCGCGCAGGCGCGGACGGCGGAGCGTGCGCGCATCGCCCGCGAGATGCACGACGTGCTGGCGCACCGCATCTCGCTGGTCGCGATGCACGCGGGCGCCCTGGCCTACCGCACCGACCTGCCGCCCGCGAAGGTCGCGGAGACCGCCGCCGTCGTGCAGGACAACGCGCACGCCGCCCTCGCCGAGCTGCGCGAGGTGCTGGGGGTGCTGCGGGAGACCGGCGTCGAGCCGGCCGAGCCGGGCGGCCGGGTGCCCGAGCCGCCGCAGCCCTCCTTGACAGACCTGGACGAGCTGCTGGCCGAGGCGCGGGCGAGCGGCGTCGACGTGCGCCTCGACCGCCGCGCCGACGGGGTGGACACGCTCGGGGAGGCGGTGGGCCGGCACGCGTACCGCATCGTCCAGGAGGGGCTGACGAACGCGCGCAAGCACGCACCGTGGGCACCCGTGAACGTGACGGTGGCGGGCGCCCCGGGCGACGGGCTGACGCTCACGGTGCGCAACCCGGTGCGCAGCGTCGGCCCGGTGCCCCAGGGACCCGCGGCACCGGCGTCGGGGCTCGGGCTGGTGGGGCTCACGGAGCGGGCCGAGCTGGTGGGCGGTCGGCTGTCGTACGGGACGACCGACGACGCGACGACGCGGGACGGGCGCGGCACCGTGTTCCTGCTGCAGGCGTGGCTACCGTGGGCGTCGTGAGCGAGACGACGCGGGTGGTCCTGGTCGACGACGACGCGCTGGTGCGGTCGGGGCTGGCCCTCATCCTGGGTGGCGACCCGGACCTGGAGGTCGTCGCGTCCGCGGGCGACGGGCTCGAGGCGCTGGACGTCGTGGCCCGCGAGCGGCCCGACGTCGTCCTCATGGACATCCGGATGCCGCGCCTCGACGGCATCGAGGCCACCCGCCGGCTCGCGGCGACGTCGGCCGTGCGCGTCATCGTGCTCACCACGTTCGACACCGACGACATGATCGTCGAGGCCCTCCGGGCCGGCGCCGCGGGCTTCCTCCTCAAGGACACGCCCCCGGCGCGGCTGGTCGCCGCGGTCCGGGCCGCGGCCGCGGGCGAGCCGACGCTGTCGCCCCGGGTCGCGGAGCAGCTCATCGCGGCGGTCACCGAGGGGTCCGCGCCCGACGGCCGCCGCGCCGCCGCCGCGCGGGTGGGCACGCTGACGGACCGCGAGCGGGAGGTGGCGCTCGCCGTCGCCCGCGGGCTGTCGAACGCCGAGATCGCCGCGGAGCTCTACATGAGCGTGCCGACCGTGAAGACCCACGTGTCCCGCATCCTCACCAAGCTGGACGCCGCCAACCGCGTGCAGGCCGCGATCACGGTGCACGACGCCGGCCTCGCCACCGGCTGACCGCGCCGAGGTAGTCCAGATCTCCGCGAGGTAGTTCATTTCTCGCTGAGGTAGTGGACCAGACCACTACCTCAGCGCGATCCGAACTACCTCGGCGAGATCCGAACTACCTCGGCGAGATCCGAACTACCTCGCGGAGATCTGAACTACCTCGGCGTCAGGCGGGCAGGCGCTCCCGCAGCCAGGCGATGTCCGGGCCCATGTCGCCGTGGGTCTCGCAGACGACGGGCGCGCCGGCCGCGGCGACGACCCCGACCAGCAGCTCCGGCGGGATGTTCCCGTCGCCGAAGTGCGCGTGCCGGTCGGCCCCCGACCCGGCGGTGTCGCGGGAGTCGTTCGCGTGCACGAGGTCGATGCGGCCGGTGACGGCGCGGATGTCGTCGACGGCCGTCGCGAGGTCGATACCGCCCGCCCAGGCGTGGCAGGTGTCGAGGGTGAAGCCCACGTTCTCGGCTCCGTTCGCCTGCATCACGGCGGCCCAGAGCTGCTCCAGCCGGTCCAGGCGCCGCGCCATCGAGAAGTCGCCGCCCGCCGTGTTCTCGATGAGCACGGGCACGTCGGTCTCGAGCGCGTCGATCGCCTTGCGCCAGTTGTCGAAGCCCACGGCCGGGTCGTCCTTGGCGGTGACGTGCCCGCCGTGCACGACGACGCCCTGCGCGCCGATCGCCTCGGCGCCGGTCATGATCTGCTGCAGCAGCTTGCGGCTGGGGATGCGGATGCGGTTGTTGGTGGAGGCCACGTTGATCACGTACGGGGCGTGCACGAAGACGTCGAGCCCCGCGGCCGCCGTCTCCTCCCGGAACGCCTCGGCGCCCCCGGGGTGGTCCAGCGGCGGCACCTTCCACGCCTGCGGGTCGGACAGGAACACCTGCACCACGTCCGCCCCGATCTGCTTCGCCTGCGCGACGGCGTCGGACAGGTCGACGTGGGCCCCGATCTTCACGCTCATGGGCCCACCCTAGGCGGGCCGCCGGACACGATCACGACGGCGCTGCCGGCGTCCCGCCCAGCCGACGAACGGACCTCCGATGTTCGACCGTCACCGGGCGAGATCTTCAGGGGTGCCTCCGCCCTCCTCAGCGCCGCTGCGCCCGCCGGAGCACCTCGCGCGCCACATGGGTGAGCGTGTGGCCCTCGCGGACCGAGCGGTCCAGGAGCACGTCGTACGCCTCGGCGGGTTCGATCCCCAGCTGGTACGCGAGGGCGCCCTTGGCCTGCTCGACCACCGCCCGCCCGCCCAGCGCGCGGGTCACCCGGAGGTCCAGCTCGTCCGCGTGCAGGTGGTCCGGCTGCACGATCACCAGGGTCAGCATGTCGGCCAGGGCGCGCGCCGCGCGCGACCCGTCGTCGTCGAGCACCGCGGCGTCCTGGCCGAAGATGTTGAGCCCTCCGATCAGCCCGCCCTGCCAGTCGAGCGGGAAGGCGTGCACGGCCGCGAAGCCGGCGGCGACGATGGCCGGTCCGACGACGGGCCACCGGGCGACGATCTCGTCCCGACCCGTCGCGGCCACGGCCTGGCCGGTGCGCACCACGTCGATGCACGGGCCCTCGTCCCGCTGCGCCTGGAAGAGCTCGATGTACGTCGCCCGGTGCGAGGTGGCCGCGAGGAGCTCCAGGGGGCCCCCGTTCGTGCGCACGAGAAGCCCGGCGGCGTCGCCGCCGGCGAAGCGGGCGGCGTCCTGGGTCAGCCGCAGGAGGAGGTCGGCGACGTCGTGCTCCTGGAGGAGCTCGGCCGTGGCGCCGGCGAGCGAGTCGGCGGGCGTGTGCAGCGTCATGAGTCCTCGGTTCTCTCGGGCGCGTCGTCCGAGGCATCATCGTGTGTGAAGTCGAGCTGGTGGTCCAGCACCTCGTCGACGACGTCCTGCAACGTCGACGAGCGGGCGAACGCGTGTGCCCGGAGGACGGCGAGGGCATCCGTGGGCAGGATCCGCAGCTGGGCCGTCACCATGCCGGCGGCCTGGTGGATCCGGGCCTGGAGGGACCAGTCGAGCGGCTCCGTGTCGTCCAGCAGCGCCGAGCCGACGGCGTCGGCCAGGAACTGCGCGTCCACCAGGTCGCGGGAGAGCTGCCCCTCGGTGGTGTACAGGCTCAGCACGCCCATCACGGTGCCTCCCACGCGCATCGGCACGGCGTACGCCGTGACCGGGCCGCCGATGGACCGCACCATCTGGGAGAACACGGGGAACGCGTTGGCCGTGACACCGTCGATCGGCATCACCACCAACCGGTCCTGCTCGAGGGCGAGCTGCGCGGGCCCCTCGCCGAGCACCTCCTGCAGGTCCTCGATCCGTGCGGACAGTCCGTCGGAGGTGCTGAGGACCAGCCGCTCGTCGGGGGAGGGGGACACGGTCAGCGCCCCGCCGTCCGCCCCGAGGATCTCCACGCACGCCCGGCAGAGCCGGGACGCCAGCGGCATGTCGCCGTCGATCCGCGCCAGGGTGCCGGCGAGCAGCCCCAGGAGATGTGACGCGTCCACCTGCCCTCACCGCCCTTCGAGTTGTCCTCACAGTCTTTCACCGATGTGCCGGGGTCGTAGGCTTGCCCCCCATGAGCACCACGCCGCCGCTCGCGTACGTCATCGCCGGGTCCGAGGCCACGGGAGGGGCTGGGATCCAGGCCGACCTCAAGACCTTCCAGCAGCTGGGCACCTACGGGGTGGGGACGCTGACGTGCATCGTCTCGTTCGACCCGAAGCACGGCTGGGGCCACCGGTTCGTGCCCGTCGACCCGCAGGTGATCGCGGACCAGTTCGAGGCCGCGACCTCGACCCACGCGCTGGACGTCGTGAAGATCGGCATGCTCGGCACCCCCGCGACGATCGACGTCGTGGCGCGGTCCCTCGAGACGCAGCCGTGGCGGCACGTCGTGCTCGACCCGGTGCTGATCTGCAAGGGCCAGGAGCCGGGCGCCGCCCTCGACACCGACACGGCCCTGCGCGAGCGGGTGCTCCCGCTGGCCACCGTGGTCACGCCGAACCTGTTCGAGGCGAAGACGCTGGCCGGCATGGACGACATCACGTCCGTGGAGGAGCTCACCGAGGCCGCGCGTCGCATCCACGCCCGGCTCGGCGGCGGCCGCGGCCCCCGCTACGTCGTGGCCAAGGGCGGCGTGGAGCTGCCCGGCCCGGACGCCGTCGACGTCCTGTTCGACGGCGAGGACGTCACGGTCTACGCCGCCCCGAAGGTGGGCGACGAGCGCGTCTCCGGCGCCGGCTGCACCTTCGCCGCGGCCATCACCGCCGAGCTGGCGAAGGGCGCCGACATCCAGGACGCGGTGCGCGTCGCCAAGGACATGGTGACGCAGGGCATCGAGGCGCGGGTCGCGGCCCGCACGCCGTTCGACACCGTGTGGCAGGGGGCGTACGCCGCCTCCTGACGGCGACCAGGAAGGAGCCGGCCGTGACCGTCGACGAGGACGTGGCGCCGGGCGAGCACCGCACGCACGAGGTGACGAACCAGCCGCCGGAGCGGGTGGGCGTCAACGAGTATCTCGACTTCCCCGTGCTGCGCGACGCCGTGCACGCGTTCGGCGGGGGGTGGGGCGAGGACCGGCTGGTCGACGCCGGGGAGCTCGTCGGCAGCGCCGCCTTCCAGCGGGCCGCCGAGCTCGCGACCGTCCACGAGCCCGTGCTGCGCACCCACGACCGGCGCGGCCGTCGCATCGACGAGGTCGAGTACCACCCGGCGTACCACGAGGTGATCTCCGCGGCGGTCGCCCGCGGCGCGCACACGAGCGCGTGGGCGGACCCGAGGCCGGGGGCGAACGTCGTCCGCGGAGCCCTGTTCTCGCTGTTCGGTCAGGTGGAGCCTGGCCACGCGTGCCCGGTGTCGATGACGCACGCCGCCGTGCCGAGCCTGCGGCACGCCCCCGCGCTGGCCGCGCGGTGGGAGCCGCGGCTGCTGGCGACCGGGTACGACGGGGCCCTCGCCGCGCCGGGCTCCAAGCCCGGCGCGCTCGTGGGCATGGCGATGACCGAGAAGCAGGGCGGCAGCGACGTGCGGGCGAACACGACCCGCGCGGTGCCGACGGGCGACGACGACACGTTCCTGCTCACCGGCCACAAGTGGTTCTGCTCCGCCCCGATGTCCGACGCGTTCCTCGTGCTCGCCCAGGCGGACGCCGGGCTGTCGTGCTTCCTCGTCCCGCGCGTGCTGGAGGACGGCACGCGCACCACGTTCCGCATCCAGCGGCTGAAGGACAAGCTGGGCAACCGGTCCAACGCGTCGAGCGAGATCGAGCTGGACGGCACGCTCGGCCACCTCGTCGGGGAGCCCGGTCGCGGTGTGCGCACCATCATCGAGATGGTGCAGCGCACCCGCCTCGACTGCGTGCACGGCAGCGCGGCCGGGATGCGGCAGGGCGTCGCCGAGGCGCTGTGGCACGCCCGGTACCGCTCGGCGTTCGGCGCGCCGCTGGTCGACCAGCCGGCGATGACGGCGGTGCTCGCCGACCTCGCGCTGGAGTCGGAGGCCGCGACCCTCACCTCGATGCGCCTCGCCGCCGCGCACGACGACGAGGGCGAGCGGGCGTTCCGCCGCCTCGCCACCGCCGTCGCGAAGTACTGGGTCTGCAAGCGCGGCCCCCACCACGCGTACGAGGCGATGGAGTGTCTCGGGGGCAACGGGTACACGGAGGCGTTCCCCCTGGCCCGGCGCTACCGCGAGCAGCCGGTGATGGCGATCTGGGAGGGCTCGGGCAACGTCATCGCGCTCGACGTGCTGCGCGCGATCGCGCGCGAGCCAGAGTCCCTCGCCGCCGTCGACGCCGAGGTCGCGCTCGCCGCCGGGGCCCACCCGGCGCTCGACGCCCACCTCGCCGCGACCCGCGGCCTCCTCACGGACCTCGCGGGCGCGGACCCGGCCGAGCAGCAGGCGTCCGCGCGGCGCGTCGTGGAGGCGCTCGCGGTCGGGCTGCAGGCGTCGCTCATGGTGCGGCACGCGCCGTCGACGAGCGCCGACGCGTTCGTGGCCGCGCGCCTCGGCGACGGCCGCGGCCACGGGTACGGCGTGCTGCCGCGCGGCACGGACGCCGCCGGGATCCTGCGACGGCACGTCGGCGCGTGACCGCCGGCGTCCGCGTCAGTAGCCGCCGTCCCCCGAACCGGCCATGGTCGTGATCTCGGAACCGTCCGGGGCCACCACCCACCAGACGTCCTGGAGGCCTTGGCCGGCGACGTCGCCCGGCGCGCCGTCCCCCGCGTACAGGTAGACGGGCCGGCCGTCGAGCGTCACCTGGGGCTCGCCGTCGTTGCCCGTGATCGTGTCGACCTCCGCCGTCACGCCCTCGACCTCCGGCGTGCCGCCGGTGGCGTGCACCGGGGGCCACGCGGCGAGGCACTCGTCCGTGCACTCGCTCGTGCCCGACCCCGCCTCGTCGGGCGTGTAGTAGTAGACGGTCATGCCCTCGCCGTCGACGACGATCGTGCCCAGGTCGGTCTCGCCGGTCGTCAGTGCGGCGCCGCTCCCCGCCGCGCCCCCGCCGGACGGGGAGCCCGTCGACGTGTCGGGCGGTGCGCTCGTCCCGCCGCCGCCCCCGTAGCCGCCGCCCTCGCTGTCGCCGCACGCGGCGAGGGTGCCGGCGAGCGCGACCGTCGCAGCCAGGGCCGCGAGTCGCCTGCTCGTGATGCGCATGATGTCTCCTTCGGCTCAGGTGCCTCCGGCTCGGTGCACCTACAGAGACGACGAGGCCGCGGCGCGCGAGGTTCACCGCGCTCCGACTGAACCTCGGCGGCGCCCGCCTCGTCGTGCCGGGTAGGAGCCGCGCGGCGGGCGCGGCCCGGGGGAGGGGCCGGTCGTGCGCAGGCGGACCACGATGCTGGCCGCGGCGGGGCCGCGGGACGCGTCCTTCCGTGGCAGCGTGACGGAGGTGGGCACGTTCCCGACCGCGGACCTCGCCCTCACCGCGCCGGTGGGGCTGACGGCGGGCGCCACGGGCGTGGACCTGGAGCGCTCGTCGTGAGGCCGCGCTCCCGCGCCGACGAGGAGCTGCTCGAGGCGATCCACGCCGCGCACGCCCCGGCCCTGCACCGGTTCGTGACGCGGCTGGTGCCCGACGGCACGGACGCGCAGGACGTGGTGCAGGAGTCGCTGCTGCGCCTGTGGCGCCACCCCGAGGTGCTCGAGCGGCCTGAGGAGTCGGTGCGCGCCTGGCTGTTCACCGTGGCGCGCCACCTCGTGGTCGACCAGCTCCGCAGCGCGCGGCACGCCCGCGAGCGGGCCACCGGGCACCTGCCCGAGCCCGCCGAGCCCGACCGGACGCAGGCCGTGCTGGACGCCTGGCTCGTGGCCGACGCGCTCGCCGGTCTCTCGGCCGAGCACCGCGCCGTCGTGGTCGGCGCCTACTTCCGGGGGCGGTCGGTCGCGGAGCTGGCCGAGGAGCTCGAGGTGCCGCCCGGGACCGTGAAGTCGCGCATGCACTACGCCCTGCGTGCCCTGCGGCTGGCGCTGCAGGAGAAGGGAGTCACGCCATGACCGCGGCGGACCCGTACCGCGAGTGGGACGCCGCCTACGTCCTGGGGGCGCTCGGCCCGGCCGACCGGCGGGAGTTCGAGGAGCACCTGTCCGGCTGCGACGACTGCCGGGACGCCGTCGCCGAGCTCGCGGGCGCGCCCGGCCTCCTCGCCTCCGTGCCGGCGGAGCACGCTCTCGCCGCGGACCCCCGCGTCCGGAAGGACGCCGCCGCGGCGGACGTCGTCCCCCTCGCCGGGCTGGCCGCCGCGGCCCGGCGCTCCCGGCGGCGGCGCCGGACCCTCGGCGCGGTGGCCGCGTCGGCGTTGCTGGTGGGCGGCGTCGGCGCCGGCCTGGCGCTCGGCGGGCCGGGGGAGGGCCCGGTCCCGGCGCCGTCGTCGCCCGCGCCGGACGCGCGACCCGCGACGGTGGACCTCGAGCCGGTGGGCGCGATCGACGTCCGGGCGTCCCTCACCGCGACGCCGCAGCCGTGGGGCACGAGCCTGGAGTGGAGCTGCACCTACCCGCCGCGCTCCGGGTACGACCCGGCCGACCCGGTCGTCTACGCGCTCGTCCTCGTCGACCGCGAGGGCGACCGCACCGTCGCCGCGACCTGGGCCGGGGCGGGGACGGCGGCCACGGGGCTGGGCGCGGCCTCCTCGCTGCCGCTGGACGACATCGCGCGCGTCGAGATCGCGCGCGCCGGCGGCGAGACCCTCGCCTCCGCCCCGCTGTGACCGCCGGCGCTCAGGAGACCGGGGCGGCCGTGGAGTCGCGCACCACGAGCTCGGGGCGGAACAGCAGGGACCGGCCGTGGGCGGACACGCCCTCCTCCTGGGGGGCGTGCAGCGCCCGGAACGCGGCCTCCGCCATCTCCTTCATCGGCTGCCGGACCGTCGTCAGGCGCGGCGAGTAGAGCTCCGCGAGCACGATGTCGTCGAAGCCGGCGACCGACACGTCGCTGCCCACCTCCATGCCCGCGTCGCGCACGGCGCGGCACACGCCGATCGCCGTCATGTCGTTCACGGCGAAGATCGCGGTGGGCGGCGTCGGGCCGGTCAGCAGCTCCGTGGCCGCGACCCGCCCCAGCTCGGCGGCCTCGACGTCGCCGAACGTGCTGTCCGCGCTGCTGCCCGGCCAGGTCACGACGTCCGGGCGGGCGATCCCGGCGCGCTCGAGCGCGCGGAGGAAGCCCTGGAACCGTTCGGTGCGGTTGACCGACCGGATCGCGCCGGAGACGAACGCGATGCGGCGGTGGCCCAGCGACACCAGGTGCTCGCCCATGAGCTCCGCGCCGATCGTGTTGTCCACGCTGACGTTGACGAGGCTCGCCGGGTCGTCGGACTGGGCCGTGCGGTCGAAGGCCACGAGGCGCAGCCCGTCGTCGAGCAGGCCCGCGACGTGCTCCAGGGACGGCAGCGACGAGCACAGCACGATGCCCTGGATGCCGTCGGAGACCAGCTCGTCCACGTACTGGCGCTCGCGGCCGGGGTCGCGCTCGGAGTTGCACAGCAGCACGTGGTAGCCCTCGGTGAGGGCGGCGGCCTCGAGGTAGCGGGCCAGGGCGCCCCAGTACGGGTTCCCCACCGACGGCACGACGAGCCCGATGACCTGCGGCTTGCCCGTGCGCAGCTGCCGTGCGGCGCGGTTGGGGCGGTAGCCGAGGTCGCGGATGGTGGACTCCACCCGCTCGCGGGTCTCGGGCAGCATGCGGCCGGTGCGCCCGTTGAGCAGGTTCGAGACGGTGCTCGTCGACACGCCGGCCGCGCGGGCGACGTCCAGGATCGTGACTCCAGCCATGCGCGCCTGCGGCCCCTTCCGGTCTCCGGATCCAGCCCATCTGTCCAGTGCATCGATGGACTGTCTGCCGCCGATCATAGGCCATGAACTCCTGCTTGACGCTTGCGATCCCGGCACCTATCGTCGGTGCATCGTTACACCGGAGTCACCGCAGACTCCCCTTGCCTCCGCGAGATCAACGCCGATCGAAAGGGCTCGTCATGGATTACAGCCGTCGCAGCTTCCTCACCGCCATGGGCCTCGGGACCGCGGCCGTGGTGGCCGGCTGCAGCACGACGAGCCCCGGTGGCTCGGTCGCCGCCGACCCTGATGGCCCGGTGGAGGGCGACATCACCTTCCTGTGCGCGCTGTTCGAGGGCGCCACGGGCAAGGAGACGCTCGAGGGCAAGCTCATCAAGCAGTTCAACGAGAAGTACCCGGACGTCAACGTCACCGTGGACTACACCGACTACGGCTCGCTGAACGAGAAGATCACCACCGGCCTGGCCAGCGGCCTCATGCCCGACGTGGTCACGCTCGGCGTCGGCTGGATCCCGCCGTTCGCGTTCAAGAACGCGATCGCCCCGCTGCCCGAGTCGCTCGCCACCCGCTACACGTACGAGGAGCGGGTGCTCGAGCCGTCCCGGTACGACGGCAAGCTGTACGCCCTGCCGATGGTGCTGGACACGCGCATCGTGGCCTACCGCAAGGACTTCTTCGCCGAGGCCGGCATCAAGGACACCCCGAAGAACTGGGACGAGCTCCGCGAGATCGCGAAGCAGCTCACCGTCAAGGACGGGAACAAGGTCACGCGCGTCGGCTTCGACCCGTTCTCCATCGACCTGCGCCAGTGCTGGGAGACGTTCCTGTTCGGCAACTCCGGCGAGCTCTTCTCCCCGGACGGCCGCAAGGTGCTGTTCGACAGCCCGGAGGGCGTCGCGTCGCTGCAGCTCTTCCTCGACATGGTGGCGGACGGCTCGGCCGACTTCGCCCTCACGACCGAGGCGGGTCAGCCCACCACGCTCCAGCAGGGCACCTCGGCGATCATGATGACGAACAACTCCCTGTACGTGCAGCTGCAGCAGCAGTCGCCGGAGCTGGTCGACAAGGTCGGCACCTTCGTGCTCGGCAACACGGACCCCGCGATGCTGCAGGGCGGCACGATGGTGTCCCAGTCGGCCACCACCAAGTACCCCGCGGCGGCGCGGGCCTTCGTCGAGTACATGGGCTCCCCGGACGCCGTCCTGGTCGCGAGCGAGCAGCGCGGCTCCGTGCCCGCGATCTCGGACCTCAAGGACAGCGACTACGTCAAGAGCAACCCGATGGTCGAGTTCGCCATCAACAACCTCGACAAGGCGCGCTCCGAGGGCGGCACCCCGGCCTGGATGGAGATCCGGGAGAAGATCAAGCCGACCCTCGAGACGGCGATCGTCGGGCAGCAGTCCGCGCAGGCGGCCATCGACCAGCTCGCCGGCATCGCGAACGACGCGATCGCCCGCCTGTGACCCGGCCCGTCCCATGACCTGGACCGTCCCATGACCTGGACCGTCCCATGACCTGGTCCGTCACACCGAGGAAGAGGGGGTCGTCGTGGCCGTCGTCTCAGCGCCGCACGACGTGAGCGCACCACCCACCGCCCCGCCCCGCCCCGCCGCGCCGAAGCGCGGTCGGGCGGGGGCGGCCCGCCGCCGCGCCGGCATGCTCATGCTGGCGCCCGCGGTCCTGCACGCGCTGATCTGGATCGGCATCCCGCTGGTCGCGGCGTTCGTGCTCTCGTTCACGAACTACGACGTGCTCACGCCGCCCCGGTTCAACGGGATCCAGAACTACGTGGACGCGCTCACCGACCCGGTGTTCCGCCGCGGGATGCTCAACACGCTGGTCTACGCGTTCTTCACGGTGCCGGTGGCGATGGGGATCGCGCTGCTCATCGCGCTGATGCTCGACACGCAGCTGCGCGCCCGGGCCCTGTTCCGCACGGCCGTGTTCATCCCGCAGGTCACGGCGACCATCGCCGTCGCGCTGGTGTGGCTGTGGATCTACGACCCGCGCAACGGCCTGCTCAACGCGGTGCTCGCCTTCTTCGGCATCCCCGCGCAGAACTGGCTGTCGTCGACGACGTGGGCGATGCCCGCGATCATCGTGGTCGGCATCTGGCAGGGCGTCGGCCTCAAGATGCTCATCTACCTGGCGGCGCTGCAGTCGCTGCCGAAGGACGTCTACGAGGCGGCGTCGGTGGACGGGGCGTCCAAGACGCGCCAGTTCTTCAGCATCACGCTGCCGCTGCTGAAGCCCGCCACGTTCTTCGTCTTCGTCACCTCGGTCATCTCCGCCTTCCAGGCGTTCGACCTCATCTACATCCTCACGGACGGCGGCCCGGCGAACACGACCACGATGATGACGTACGAGATCTACAAGTCGGCGTTCCGGGAGTTCCGCCTCGGCTACGCGTGCGCCCAGTCGATCATCCTCTTCGTGTTCCTCCTGCTGCTGACGCTCGCGAACCGACGGCTCAACGGAGGCGACAGTGGCCGGCATTGATCTCGGCGCGGCCTCGCCGCGCACCACGCTCGACGTCGTCGGGCGCTCCCCGGCCACGCGCCGACGGGTCTCCAGGATCGCGCTCTACGTGGTGCTGTCCGTCATCTCCGTGGTGATGGTGGTGCCGTTCGTGTGGATGGTGGTCACGTCCCTCAAGACGCCGACCGACATCGCCGCGACGCCGCCGACGTTCTTCCCCACCCAGTGGGCGTGGCACAACTACGCCGACGCGCTCGCCGCGGCGCCGTTCCTCACCTATGCGCGCAACAGCCTGGTCATCGCCGTGAGCCACACGGCGATCAACCTGCTGGTCGCGTCGATGGCGGGCTACGCGCTGGCCCGGCTGCGCTTCCGCGGCTCGGAGCTCGTGTTCCTCGGGTTCGTCGCGGCGCTGATGATCCCCACCTACACGAAGATCATCCCCGAGTTCCTCATCGTGCGGTTCATGCCGCTGTTCGGCGGCAACGACATCCTCGGGCAGGGCGGCACCGGCTGGCTCGACACCTGGTGGGCGCTCATCGTCCCCGGCGCGGTGACCCCGTTCGCGGTCTTCCTGTTCCGGCAGTTCTACCTGGACCTGCCGGTGGAGCTGGAGGAGGCGGCCCGCCTCGACGGCGTGAGCGAGCTCGGCATCTGGGCCCGGATCATGACGCCGCTGGTCAAGCCGGCGTTCATCACCGTGGCGCTGCTGACCTTCGAGAGCTCGTGGAACAACTTCCTGTGGCCGCTGCTGGTGACGCGCACCGACTCGATGCGCGTGATCCAGGTGGGGCTGTCGGTGTTCCGCACGGAGAACGACACGCAGTGGGCGTTCCTCATGGCCGGCACCACGCTGGCGACCCTGCCGATGGTGGCGCTGTTCCTCCTCGGCCAGAAGTACTTCGTGCGCGGCTTCGCGAACGCGGGCATCAAGTGACGGTCGGCGGCACGCCGCCCGTCGGAGAGAGAGGCAAGCAGATGGCGATGGACATGACGGACGCGAAGGTGCTGGTCACGGGGGCGGGGCACGGCATCGGCCGCGGCGTCGCGCTGGGGCTGGCGGCGGCGGGGGCCGACGTCGTGGTCCACTACGGCAGCTCCGCCGAGGAGGCCGCGCGGACCGTGGCCGACATCGAGGCGCTCGGCCGCAAGGCGGTCGCGCTGCAGGCGGACGTCACCTCCACCGAGGACGTGGACCGGCTGGTCGCCGACGCCGTCGCCTTCCTCGGCGGCCTCGACGTCGTGGTGTGCAACGCGGGGCACCTGGTGGGCCGCGTGCCGGTGGCCGAGATGAGCGACGACCACTACCAGGCGGTGGTGGACGTCAACCTCGGCGCCACGTTCCGCACCTGCCGCGCCGCGATCCCGCACCTGGTGGAGTCCGACCGGCCGCGGATCGTCGCGGTGTCGTCGCTCGCGGCGCACAACGGCGGTGGGCCCGGGTCGGTGGTCTACGCGGCGTCGAAGGCGGCCGTGCGCGGCTTCGTCAAGGGGCTCGCCAAGGAGCTCGGCCCGCAGGGCGTCACGGTGAACGCCGTGGCCCCGGGGTACATCGCCGACACGGCGTTCCACGGCACGTTCTCCACGGCCGAGGCGCAGCAGAAGATGGTCGCGGGCACCCCGATCGGGCGCGCCGGCACGGTCGAGGACGTCGCGGCCGCGGTGCAGTACCTGGCCTCGCGCGAGGCGTCGTACATCACCGGCACCACCCTCGACATCGACGGGGGGACCTGGCCGCGATGACCTCCCTCGCCCCCGTGCCCACGACCGAGCACGCGACCGAGCACCCCGGCCTGCCGCGCGAGCGCGGCGGCTGGTGGCACGACTTCGTCTGCCCGACGCACGGCACGGAGCTCCTGCACGACGGGATCCCCGGGCCGGTGCCGCCCGCGGGCGGCGTGCGCTGCCCGCACGGCTGCGTCGTCGACACCGAGCTGGTGCGCGGCGCGTGGCTGGTGCTCAGTCACCAGGCGTGGGCGCGGCGCGCCCGGGTGCTCGCCCACCGGGCGGCGCGCACGGGGGACGAGGCGGCGCGGGCCGAGGCGCTGGCCCTGCTCGTGGGGTACGCGGAGGTCTACGCCGAGGTCGCGGGCGGGGGCGAGCACGAGCGGGCGCAGGACTGGATGCTGCGCGGGCGGCTGTTCCACCAGGCGCTCACGGACGCGATCTGGTCGGTGTCCGTGGGGCACGCGGTGTGGTCGCTGGCCGAGGCGGACCCGGCGCGCGCGGGGGAGCTGCGGCCCGTGCTCGGGATGCTCGACGCGACCGCCGAGGCCGCCCGCGCCGCGCGCGGGCGGCTGGTGGCCGACGGGCGTTTCACGTCGAACTACACCGCGTGGCTCAACGCCGCCGGCCGGGTGTGCAGCCGGGCCGCCGCCCTCGTGCGCGGGTCGCAGGACGCGCCGGGCGTCGCGGACGACGAGTGGCTCGCGGGAGAGCACGGCCAGCTCGCCCACGCGCTCGCGGCCAGCACCCGCGGCGGCTGGGAGTGGGAGGCGAGCACGTACTACCACGGCTTCGTCGTGCGGGCCTACCTGCTGTCCCTGCGCGGGACCGACCCGGCCGCGCTGCCGGACGAGGCCCGCGAGCGCCTCGTCGCGATGATCGACGTGCTGGCGGGGCTCGCCACGGACGGCGGCATCCTCCCCGCGGTCCACGACGGCCCGTCCGTGCGGCCCGCCCTCGGGCTGGAGTGGACCGAGCTGGCGGCGCTGGCCGACGGCTTCGTGGCCGGCGCCGCGCTGGACGCGGTCGCCGCGCGGGCGCGGGCCGAGGCCGCGGCGGCCGAGGGGCCCGGGTCCGGGCAGCACGAGGGCCCGGACGGCTCCCCCGACGGGCTCGAGGACGAGCTGCGCGCGGCGTCGTCCGCGGGACGGGCGGCCTGGTTCGCGGGGCCGCCGCTGGTCGTCGAGCGCGCGCCGCGCGCCGCGGTGAGCGTCGACGAGGAGGTGGGGATCGTCGTCCTGCGCGGGGCGGGGATCCACGCCGTGCTGGACCACGGGCCGCACGGCGCGGGGCACGGCCACCACGACAAGCTCTCCCTCGCGCTCTACGGGCGCGAGACCCCGTGGCAGCCCGACCCGGGGCAGGTGCCGTACGGGCACCCGGGCTGGCGGGCGCACTACGCGTCGGCGGCCGCCCACCCGGTGGTGCGGGTGGACGATGAGGACCCGGCCGAGGCGACGGGGCGCCTGCTGGCGCGCACCGAGCGGTCGGTGACGGTCGAGGTCCGCGGCGACGCGGACTCCTGGTTCGACGGCGCCCGGGCCGCGCGGCACGTCGTGCTCGCGGACGGGTACCTGCTGGACGTGGCGCACGCGCGCACCGACCGGCCGCGGCGGCTGACGCTGGGGCTGCGGCCGGACGTGCCGCTGGGCGTGCGGGTCGACGGCGACGTCGTGCGCACCACGTGGCGCGGGGCGGAGGCGCTCGACGGCGTCCACGCCGCCCGCGCCGCCGGCCCGGACGGCGCGGTGCCGGTGCGGGCCGTCGTCCGGCCGGGCCCCGGCCCCGCCGACGACCCGCAGCGCGAGCGCGCGCACGTCGACTGGGCCGCCGAGGCGGCCACCTCCGCGACCTGGGTGTCGGTGTACCAGGCGGACACCGGCGCACGCGGCGCCGACGTGACGCGCGTCGAGCTCGCCGGGGCCGGGGCCGAGGTGCGCGTGCACCGCGCCGACGGCGCCGTCGAGACCCACCCGCTGCCGGCGGTGCTGACGCATGACTGACACGACCGCGACGGCGGCCGTCGCCGCCCCGGCGGACCCCGGGCCCCGGACCCTGCTGCTCGACGCGGGCCGGCTCGCCGACCTGCGTTCCCGCCTCGACGGCGACCTCGCCCTGCAGTGGCGGCGGCTGGCGGAGCAGTGCGACCTGTACCGGCGCACCGCGCCCCCGGCCGAGCACCCGATGGCGAGCATCACGTACCTGGGGCCGGCGGCGGCGAACCTCGCGCTCGCGTACCGGCTCACGGGCCAGCGGCACTACCTCGACGAGGCGTGGCGGTGGATCTCCGCGGCCGTGTCGTTCGACCACTGGGGCCGCGCGCACCTGCCCGACCACGACCTCGACGCCGGGTGGCTGCTGCACGGGCTGTCGCTGGCGTACTCGTGGCTGGGGGACGACCTCGAGCCGGACCGGCGGGAGGCGCTGCGCGCCAAGCTCGAGCTGCAGGGCGAGCGGCTGTTCGACTTCGCCGTCGCGAGCGAGGGCTCCTGGTGGAGCAGCTCCTTCTGGCAGAACCACCACTGGATCTGCCACACCGGGCTCGCCACCGTCGGCTACGCCCTGGGCGTGCGGGCGTGGACCGAGCGCGCGAAGGCCGCGATGGCGACCGTCGTCGACGTGCTGCCCGCCGACGGCTCCGACATGGAGGGGGTCGTCTACTGGCGCTACGGCGTGCCGTGGCTCGCGACGTACCTCGACCTGCTGCAGGACGCCGAGGGCGTGGACTGGTGGGACCGGTGCCGCTTCCTGGCGGGCACCTTCTCGTACCGGCTGCACCAGGCGGCGCCCGGCTACGAGGAGATCGTCGACCACGGGGACTGCCACGACCGGCGCAGCGGGCACAGCGTGGCGCTGTACCGGATCCTCGCGTCCCGGTACGGCCTCGGCGAGGCGCAGTGGCTGGCCGACACCGTGGCCGAGCGGTTCTTCTGGCGCGAGGCGTACGAGAGCGGCGTGAAGCCGGGGGTGCTGCCCGAGGCGTGGGCCGAGCTGCTCTGGTACGACGCGTCCGTGGCGCCCGTCGACCCGGCGTCGTCCGTGGCGCCCCAGGCGGCGTTCCGCGACCTCGGGCTCCTGGTGCACCGCACGTCGTGGGACGACGACGCCACCCTCGTGTCGTTCAAGTCGTCGCCCGGCGGCGGGCACACCGCCTGGGAGACCTCGCGGCGGCTCGACGCCGAGCGTGGCTGGGACACCCTGAGCGCGGGGCACCACCACCCCGACGCGGGGTCGTTCGTGCTCGCGTCGCGCGGCGCGTGGCTGCTGGTCGACGAGGGGTACTCGAACAAGAAGCGCGCCGGGCACCACAACCTGGTGCTCGTCGACGGCCACGGGTTCGCGGGGGAGGGGCGCTACCACGTCTACGCCGACGCCCCGCCGGACCGCACCGCCGACATGGTGGACGTCCTCGCCGAGGGCGGGTTCCTGCACGGCCGCGCCCGGACCGGCCGGATGTACCCCGCCGAGCTGGGCGTCGAGTACCTCGAGCGCACGCTGGTCGTGCTGCCCTCGGGGCGCACCGTCGTCGTCGACCGGGGGCGCGCCGCCGAGCCGCGCGAGTGGACGGTGCTCCTGCACGCCGACCACCCCGCCGAGACGGTGCCCGACGCCGGTGACGACTCAGGTGACGCCGCCGGCGACGCCGTGCGGCGCGTGCTCCGCAACGGCCGCGCGGGGGCCTGGCTCACGACCCACGCCGCGGGCGGGGCGCGCGCCGAGCAGGTCGTCACCGACGTCGAGGCCAACCCGACGTCGAGCACGCCGTCGCTGGTCGTGACGCGGCGGCTGCACACGCTGCGCGTCACGCCCGCCGCGTCCCGCGACCTGCTGGCCGTGACGACGATCGAGCCGTTCGACGCCTTCCGCCCGACGCCGTCGGTGGCGCGCCTGCTCCCCGCCCGCGCCGGAACGGTGGCGGTGGACCTGGGCGGCGGCGAGCGGGTCCACCTCGCCGGGCCCGAGGGCGTCGTCGAGGCCGACGGCGTGCGCGCCCGGGCCCGGGCGGTGCTGGTGGCGGGCGACCGGGTCGCCGTCGTCGGGGCGCGGACCGTGGAGCTCGACGGCCGCAGCCTGCTCGACGGCGACGCCGAGGTCACCGGCGAGCTCGGGGGCGGCGCGTGACCGCCGCGTCCGGCGCCCGGGCGGCCGCCCGGCCCGGGACCGCGCCCGACCGGTCGCGACGCTGGTCGCAGACCCTCATGGGCTGGCTGGAGTGGCTCGCGCACCCCGTGGCGGCGGGGGCGGCCTTCGCGATCCTGTGCCTCGGTGTCGTCACCTGGCTGCCGGCGCTCGCCGCGACCGGCCACGCCCTGCGCGCCTGGCGCACCGAGGACGACGGGCGCACGTTCACCGGCGTCTTCCGCGCCTTCGGCTCGTACCTGCGGCCGCTGCTCGGGCACGCGGTCGCCTCCACGGCGGGGCTCGCCCTGCTCGGGATCGACGTCGCGTTCCTCGCCGGGCGCTCGGGGCCCGCCGCCGTCGTGCTGGTGATGCTCGCGATCGGGCTGCTGGTGGCGGCGGTGCCGTACCACCTGGCGCTCGCCGTGGTCGCGGCGGCCCGGCCCGACGGCAGCGTGCGCACCTGGGTGCCCGGCGCGCTGTGGTTCGCCTTCGGCTCCGTGCCGCGCGGCACGGCCCTGCTGAGCGCCGCCGTCGCGACGCCCGTCTTCTCGCTCGTGGTCCCCGCGGGCCCCCTGCTGCTGTGCGCGAGCGTCCCCGTCCTGGTGGGGCTCGTGATCCTCGACCAGACGGAGGACGACGCATGACCGGCACCACGTACCCGACCGACCCCGCCGCCACCGCCCCCGTCGCACGGGCCCGCGCGGTCGACGCCCGGACGGTGGGCCGCCGCTCGCTGCTCACCGGCGCGCTCGCCACGACGGGAGCCCTGCTCCTCGCGCCGCGGGCCACCGCGCTCGCGGGGGCGGAGGCGCTCGCGGAGGCGGGGGCCGCGCCGGCCCGCACGGCCACGTGGGTGCCGTCGTGGACCACCGCCCACACCCGCCCGACGGCGACCGACCCGCTGGTGCTGGGCGGCGTCACCGACCGGACGGTGCGCCATGTGCTGCGGCTCAGCGCCGGGTCGGCGGGCGGCCGTGGTCGCACGGGCACGCTGCGGGTGCGACTGGCCGGCACGTTCTCCGCGGCGCCGGTGCGGGTGGGCGCGGTGACCGTCGCGCGTCGCGCGGCGGGGCTCACCGGGGCGGGCGCGGCCGTCGACCCTGCCACCGTCACGACCGTCACCTTCGGCGGCGAGCGCGGCGCGCTCCTCGCGGCGGGCGCGACGCTCGTCAGCGACCCGGCCGCGCTCGACGTGCCCGACGGCGGCGACCTCGTCGTCAGCGTCCACCTGCCCGGCCCCACCGGAGCCCTGAGCTTCCACCGCAACACGCACGCCACCGGCTACGTCGGCGCGGGCGACCTCACCGCCGACGCGGGCGCCGGCTTCGACGGCTCGGAGCCGACGCGGTCCGCCGTGCTGCTGGTCGGGGTCGACGTCGAGCGGCCGGGCGTGCCCGGCGTCGCCGTCCTGGGCGACTCGATCACCGAGGGCGTGGGCACGCCCGACGACGCCGACCAGCGGTTCACCGACCACCTCGCGCGCGGGCTCGCGGCCAGGGGCCGCGCCGTCGGCGTCGCGAACCTCGGCATCAGCGGCAACCGCGTGCTGCTCGACGACGAGCGCTTCGGCCCGAGCGGCCAGGCCCGCCTCGACCGCGACGCGCTGGCCCTGCCCGGCGTCGACACCCTGCTCGTGGTGCTCGGCGTCAACGACCTGCAGCAGCCGCCCAGCCAGACCGACCCCGCCGTGCTCCTCGCCGGGTACCGGCAGCTGGTGCTGCGCGCCCGCGACCGGGGGTTGCGCGTGGTCGGCACCACGATCACGCCGTTCGGCGGCTGGCAGCGCTGGACGCCGGCGCTCGAGGAGGAGCGCCGCGTCGTCAACGCGACCCTGCTCGCCGAGGCCGGCGGCCGGGACGCCGGGGCGTTCGACGCCGTCGCCGACCTGGCGTCGGCGCTCGCCGACCCGGCCGACCCCGCGCGCCTGGCGCCCGCCTTCGACAGCGGCGACGGCCTGCACCCCACCCCGGCGGGCGCGGCGGCGATGGCCGCCGCCGTGACCCGCCGCGCCCTGCTGGGCTGATCCGGCCTCGGCCGGCATCCCCACCGCCGCACGACCGTTCCACCCACCTGCTCGACGACGAGAGGGATCGTGATGGAGAACGACACCATGAGCATGCCCGCACGCCTGGGCGGCCCGAGCCGGCGCAGCGTGCTGCGCGGCTTCGGCGCCCTCGCCGGCGCCGCGGCCCTGACCCCCGCGGTGTCCCTGGCCGCGCGGGCGACGCCCGCCTCGACCACCGCGGAGCTGGTCGAGCGCTGGGCGGTGCTGCAGACCGGCGGCCCCGGCCTCGACCTGGGCGACGCGCACGTCGCGGCCGCCGTGCGCCGCGTCGACAAGGCGGCCACGACCGTCCTCGCCACGCTCGACCGGTCCGCCGGTCGCGCCGCGCTGTGGCCCGACCTGACCGACTGGACCCGGTCCAACACCGTCACCACCACGTTCAAGCGGCTGCGCTCGATCGCCGTCGCCTGGGCGACGCCGGGCACCTCGGTCGCCGGCGACCCGGTCGTCGCCGCCGACGTCGCGGCCGGCATCACGTGGATGCACGACCACTGCTACGGCCCCGGCATCCCGCGCTTCGACAACGACTGGGACTGGGAGATCGGCTCCGCGTCCGCGCTCGCGGACACGCTCGTCGTGCTGCGCGGGCACCTGGGCGACGCGCTCGCCCGCAGCACGGCCGCGATCGACCACTACACGCCCGACCCGAACCTGTGGCGCGTCGACCGGCAGATCGCCACCGGGGCCAACCGGGTGTGGATCGCGACGGTCGTCGCCGTCCGCGCGAGCCTCGACGGCGACGAGGCCGCGCTGCTGCGCGTGCGCGACGCGCTGAGCGACGTCGAGGGCGGCGGCGCCAACAGCGTGCTCGCGTTCGTCGACGGCGGCACCGCGGAGGGCGAGGGCACGGGGGAGGGATTCTTCCGCGACGGGTCGTTCCTGCAGCACTGGAAGCACCCGTACAACGGCGGCTACGGCAAGGAGCTGCTGGGCACGCTGTCGTCGCTGCTGCACCTGCTGGGCGACTCGCCCTGGCAGGTCACGGACCCGGCGCTGGAGAACGTCTACGCGTGGGTCACGGACGCCTTCGACCCGCTCATGGTGCGCGGCGACATGGTGGCGTCGGTGTGCGGGCGGGAGATCGCGCGGCCCAGCAAGCAGGGGCACGCGCCCACGCAGACCGTCATCGAGGGCACGCTACGGCTCGTCCCGTCGGCCCCGGAGGCCCAGGCCGCCACCCTGACCGCGCTGGTGGCGCAGTGGATCACCGAGGACACCTACCGCGACTTCCTCGCCGCCACGACGCCGGCGTCCGTCGTCGCCGCGAACGCGCTGCTCGCCGCCGCCCCGACGCCGCGGGGCGCGCTCGTGACGCACCGGCAGTACCCGGCGATGGACAAGGCGGTGCACCACCGGCCGGGCTTCGCGGTGAGCGTCAGCGCGTACTCGAGCCGCGTCTACAACTACGAGTCGATCCAGAACGAGAACCTGCACGGCTGGCACCTGTCCGACGGCATGGTGCTGCTGTACACGGACGACCTGGGCCACTACAGCGAGGACTACTGGCCCACCGTCGACGCCTACCGCCTGCCCGGCACCACGGTGGACACCGCGCGCCTCGCGGACAGCGCGGACTTCCGCGCCACGAACGACGCCACCTGGGTGGGCGGGGCCGCCGTGCCCGGCGCCACGGTCGGCGCGTACGGGCAGGACCTGCGCGCCCGCGGCTCCGACCTGCGGGCCCTCAAGAGCTGGTTCCTCGTCGACGACGCCGTGGTCTGCGTCGGCTCCGGCATCACGGCGCCCGCGGCGGGCGGCGTCGAGACGGTCGTCGAGAACCGCAAGGTGCGCGACGGCGCGGCGTTCGTGGTCGACGGCGTCGCCCAGGGCCTGGGGAACGGCTGGTCGGCCACGCTCGACGACGTGTCGTGGTGCCACCTGTCCGGGACGGCGGGCTACGTCTTCCCCGGCGGCGCGCGGCTGCACGCCCTGCGCGAGGACCGCACGCACACCTGGCGCGAGATCAACATCAAGTACGGCACCGACACCCCGGTGACCCGCCCGTACGTCACGGCGTGGCTGGACCACGGGGCGGCGCCCGCGGACGCCGCGTACGCCTACGTCATGCTCCCGGCCGCCGACCCGGAGGGCACCCGCGCGTTCGCGGAGGCCTGCGGCACCGCCCCCGGGCTGCGGATCATCGGGCAGGACGCCGACGTGCACGCCGTCGCGCTCGGCGGCACGATCGCCGCCAACTTCTGGGCGCCTGCGTCGGTGCCCACGGGCGCCGGGGTGCCCGGGGAGGGCGGGTCGCTGCACGCGGACGGCCCGGCGTCCGTCGTCGTGCACGAGTCCGGCGCCACCGAGTGGACCCGTCCGACGACCGTCGCGGTGAGCGACCCCACGCAGACCCGGGACCAGGTCGTCGTCGACCTCCAGCGCGACGGGCTGCGGTTCGTCTCCGCCGACCCGGGCGTCACCGTGACGCGACAGGGGGCGGGCTGGCGCCTCGTCGCCGCCACCGCCGGCCTGGCCGGCGCCACCGTCACCGCGTCGTTCGTCTGACCAGCCCGCGACCTCTGGAGGAACCATGAAGAAGCACCTCGCACTGCCTCTCGTCCTGGCCGTCGGGCTGTCCCTGGGCGCTGCGGCGCCCGCGACCGCCACCGGTTCCGCACCGGCCCCGGTGCCCGCCGACGCCGCGGCGTCGGGCGACCCGGCCGCCGCCGCGAGGGAGGACGCCGAGCCCGCGCCGCTGCGCACCGTCCGCGTGACCACCAGCGCCGAGCTGGCCGCGGCGTTCAAGGCCGCGCTGCCCGGCGACCGCATCGTGCTCGCCGACGGCGAGTACACGATGGTCAAGCTGGCCGACAAGGCGGGCACCGCCGAGCTGCCGGTCGTCGTCGAGGCGGCGACCCTCGGCGGCGCCGTCGTCACGGGCGGCCAGCTGGAGGTCGCCCGGTCCAGCCACGTCGTCGTGCGCGGCCTGACCTGGCGCAACGCCACGACGCTGAAGATCACGGCGTCCACGCACGTGCGGTTCACGCGCAACGACGTGGCCCTGCAGTTCGAGCCGCCCGCCGACCCGACGTCGTCGCGGCACTGGCTGCAGATCTCCGGCGAGGGCAGCGGGTACCACCGCATCGACCACAACGCGTTCCACGACAAGACGCTGATGGGCAACTACGTCACCGTCTACGGCGGCGCCACGCAGATCTCCCAGCACGACCGGATCGACCACAACTGGTTCGCCGACAGCCCGGCGCAGCCGGTCAACGGCGGGGAGGCGATCCGGCTCGGCGTGTCGGCCCTGTCCGACTCGAGCTCGTTCGCCGTCGTCGAGCAGAACCTGTTCGAGAACACCGACTCCGACCCGGAGATCGTCTCGATCAAGAGCGACGACAACACCGTGCGGTACAACACCGTGCGCACGTCGGCAGGGGCGTTCGTCGCGCGGCGCGGCGACCGCAACGTCATCCAGGGCAACTTCTTCCTCGGCGAGGGCAAGCCGGGCACGGGCGGCGTGCGGCTGTACGGCGACGACCAGCTCGTCTACGACAACTACTTCGAGGGCCTGGCCGGCTCCGGGTACACCGCCGCCCTGCAGATCGACGGTGGCGACGTGGACGGCTCCGGCTCGACGTCGGCCCACTGGCGGGTGCACCGCGCGACGGTCGTGCACAACACGTTCGTGGACAACGCCTCGACCATCGAGGTCGGCGCCAACTACCTCTACCCGCCGGTGGACTCCCTCGTGGCCGACAACCTCGTCGTCGGCTCCGCCGGGGCGCTGTTCGTGGAGCACAAGCAGCCGGCCGGCGTCACGTACTCCGGGAACGTCGCGCACCCGACGGGCGCGGCGACCCTCGGCATCGACGCCGCCCCCCGCGAGGTGCGCGTCGCGGACCCGCTGCTGGTGCGCTCCGGCGGGCTGTGGCGGCTGCGCCCCGGTCCGGCGATGAACACCGCGGTCGGCACCTACCCGTTCCTCGCCGAGGACCTGGACGGCCAGCCCCGCGACGTCCGGCCCGACGTCGGCGCGGACGAGGTGTCCACGGCGCCCGTCGTGCGGCAGCCCCTCGAGCGGTCCGACGTCGGCCCCTCGGCGCCCTGACGGGCCAGCCCCACCCTCACCCCCGCACGACACGAACCAGGAGCACCGCATGGCCTTCTTCGACAAGCCCCTCGACGACCTGCGCGCCTACCGGCCCCGGCCCGAGGAGCCCGCGGACTTCGACGCGTTCTGGAAGCAGACGCTCGACGCCGCGGCCGCCGCCGCGTCCGAGCCGGAGTCGGTGCCGTTCGACGCCGGGCTGGCGACCGTCGAGGTGCGCGACGTGACGTTCTCCGGGTGGGCCGGGCAGCCCATCAAGGCGTGGCTGCTGCTGCCGCGCGAGCGCAGCGGCCCGCTGCCCGCCGTCGTGCAGTACATCGGGTACAACGGCGGGCGCGGCGTCCCGTGGGAGTGGCTCACCTGGTCGGCCGCCGGGTATGCGCACCTGGTGGTGGACAACCGCGGCCAGGGCGGCGGCGGCAAGACGGTCGCCGACACCCCGGACGTCGCGCCCGAGGGGCACGGGTCGTCATCGCCCGGCTTCCTCACCCGCGGGATCGAGGACCCGGCCAAGCACTACTACCGGCGCCTCATCACCGACGCCGTGCGCGCCGTCGACGCCGTCAAGGCGCTGCCCGAGGTCGACCCGGCCCGGGTCGCGGTGCTCGGCGGCAGCCAGGGCGGCGGCCTCGCGCTCGCCGTCGCGGGCCTGCGCGACGACCTCGCCGGGGCGATCGCGGACGTGCCGTTCCTCAGCCACTACCGCCGCGCGTCGCAGATCACCGACGAGGGGCCGTACTCCGAGATCGCGCGCTACCTCAAGGGCCACCGGTTCGAGGTCGAGGAGGTGATGCGCACGCTGTCGTACTTCGACGCCACGAACTTCGCCGCTCGCGCCCGCTGCCCCGGGTGGTTCTCCGTCGCGCTCATGGACAAGATCTGCCCGCCGTCCACCGTGTTCGCGGCCTACCACCGCTACGGCGGTCCCGCGCAGATCGAGGTGTTCCCGTACAACGGGCACGAGGGCGGCGCGGCGTACGACACCCCGCGCAAGCTCGCGGCGCTCGCGGGGGTGCTCGGCCCCCGGTGACGCCCCCCGACGATGCCGCGGGGCGGACCCCGCCCCGCGGCGCCATGCTCGCCCTGTACGGCAACACGTTCGTCATGGCGACGGGCTTCTACGTGCTGGTGCCGCTGCTGGCCGTGCACCTGGCCGACTGGCTCGGGTTCGGGCTCGCGCTCGTCGGGCTGCTCGCGGGGATCCGCGCGGGCGCGCAGCAGGGGCTGCAGCTCCCGGCCGGCATCCTCGCCGACCGGTGGGGCGTGCGGCGCACCATCGTGGCCGGCGTGCTCGTGCGGGCGGCGGGCTTCGGCGCGCTCGCCCTCGCGACGACGCCGGTCGCGGTCGGTGCGGCGGGGATCGCCGTCGGGCTCGGGGGCGCGCTCTTCCACCCGGCCAGCTACGCCGCGTACGCGCGGCTCGGCGGCGCCCGGCCCGACGTCTTCGCCCGGCGCGAGGCGCTGAGCAACGCCGGGTTCGTCGTCGGGCCGCTGCTCGGCGGGCTGCTCGTGGCCACCGGGTTCGACGTCGTGTGCTGGGTCGCGGCGGGCCTCTTCCTCGCGGCCGCGCCGCTCACGTGGTGGGGCCTGGGGCGGGCGGCGGAGCCGGCGGCGCCGGCCGCCTCGCCGGCCGCGTCTGCGGTGTCTGCCGCGCCCGCCGCCGACGAGCCCACGTCGCCCGTGCCCGGCGGGATGCGACGCGAGGCGCGGCGTGCCCTCGTGGTGCTGTGCCTCCTCAACGCGGGGGCGTGGGCGATCTTCACCCAGCTGCAGCTCGTCGTGCCGCTGCGGCTGGACGCCGTGCTCGGCAGCAGCGTCGGCGTCGGCGCCGTGTACGCCGCGGCGGCCGTCCTCGTCCTGGTGACGACGGTGCCCGCCACGCGGTGGCTGCAGGCACGACTGCGCCTGCCCGTGGTGCTCGCGCTCGGCGTCGCGGCGATGGGCGCGGGTCTCGCCGTCCTCGGCGGCGGGCCCGGCGTTGCGTCGCTCGTCGCCGGCATGGTGGTCTTCACCCTCGGGCAGATGGTGTTCCAGCCCGCGATGAGCGCCGTCGTCGCCGCGGGGGCGCCCGCCGCGTCCGTCGCCACGCGGTTCGGCGTCAACGGGCTGGCGCTCGCCGTCGGCGGCGTCGTCGGGTCGTCGGTCGTGGGCGCGCTCCTCGCCGGCCCCCTCGCCGACGGCGGCTGGGCCTGGGCGGGTTTCGCGCTCGCCGGAGCCGGCATCGCCCTCGGGTACGCGCGAGCCCGGGTCGGGAGGTGAGAATCGGGGGGGGCAGACGAGGGATCGACGATGCAGGGGTACCTGCTGCGGCGGCCAGGACCTCACCGACGCCTTCACGATCCTCAGGCCCGGCGGGACGGTCGTCTCCGTGGCCGGCCTCCCGGACGCGACGACGGCGCGCGTCGACCTGGACGCCGGCCCCCTCGAGTCCGCGCTCCTGTGGGCGGCGAGCACCGCGATCCGCCGCCGCGCCCGCCGCGCGGGCGCCGGCTACCGGTACCTGTTCATGCACCCGAGCGGCGCGGACCTCGGCGTGCTGGCCGACCTCGTCGACCGCGGCGAGCTCCGCCCCGTGGCCGACCGGACGTACCCCTTCGCCGACATCGCCGAGGCGTTCGCGTACCTGGAGCAGGCGCGCGCCAAGGGCAAGGTGTCGTGGTCGAGCTCGCGGACGGACGTCAGGCGAGCCGCGCGACGAGGCAGGGACCGCCCTCGTAGATGCCGCCGTCGATGGCGAGCGCGCGGCCGTCGGCGTAGGACAGCGGCTCGGTGACGTCCGTGTACGCCCGGCCGAGCATCTCGGCGACGATGCTGTGCCCGTGCACGACCCGGTCGCCTCCGAGGTGGTCCAGCAGCTCTCGGGCGGCCTGCGGGCCGCCCTCCCCGCGGAAGGCCGCGCGGGAGGTGAGGCGCCGCCACGTCTCCCACCACACGTCGAGGTCGTCGGACGCCAGCCGGTCCCGGCCGGCGGCGTCGAGGTCCTCGAGGGTCCGGCCCCACTCGAGGTAGGCGAGCGTGTCGGAGTGCACCAGGAGCGCACCGGCGTCGCGCGCCGCCATCGGCAGGGCACGCAGCCACTCGACGTGCTCGTCGGTGAGGCGCGCCTGGTCGCTGGCGAGGCCGCCGTTGCGTTCCCACGACCGTGCAAAGCTCCGCCCCGCATCGCCCGGCCCAGGGATCGCCGTGGCTCCGAACTGCCGCATCCCGAGCGCCAGCACCTCGTGGTTGCCCAGGAGCGCCCCGACGGCGCCCTCGGACTCGTCGACGAGCCGCCGGACGAGGTCGATGACGCCGACGCCGTCCGGTCCACGGTCCAGGTAGTCCCCGAGGAACCAGAGCCGGGCGTCGAGGCCGGCCCATCGGCCGTCGGCGTCCGTGAGCCCTTCCTCGACCAGAGCCCGCACCAGGACGTCGCGGTAGCCGTGCACGTCACTGACCGCGTACACCCTCGTCATCTGCTCTTCGCTCCGTCCGTCGTCCTGCCGCAGGTCGAGCGGCCGCGTCGGGAGATCGACCGCCGGGATCGGCCGGTGGGCAGCCCCCGGAAGGGACGACCTTAGCCGCGTGCCGTCGCGTCGCGGGCACACCGACCGCTCGCGGGTCGGCCGTGGGTCGGGAAAAACGCTGCGGGTCCCCGGGGCGTCGCTGCGACCCTGGGCGCATGGAGACCCCCACGCCGATCGACCTGGACACCTGGCCGCGCCGGCAGCACTTCGAGCACTACCTGCGGGCGTCGCCGTGCACGTACGCGATGACGGTCGAGCTGGACGTCACCGCGTTCGCGGCGGCGCTGGCCCGGTCCGAGCGGAAGACGTACGTGGCGCAGGTCTGGGCGCTCGCGACGGTCGTCAACCGGCACGAGGAGTTCCGGATGTGCCTGACCGACGATGGCGCGCCCGGCGTCTGGCCGGTGGTGCACCCGGCGTTCACGGTGTTCCACGCCGAGCGGGAGACGTTCGCGTGCGTCTGGGCCGCCTACGACCCTGACTTCGCGACCTTCCACGACGCCGCGGCCGCGCTCCTGGCCGAGCACGCCCGCGCGGTCGAGCTCTTCCCGCAGGGCGCCCCGCCGCCGAACGCGTTCGACGTCTCCAGCCTGCCGTGGGCGTCGTTCACGGGGTTCACCCTGAACATCCGGGACGGCTGGGGCCACCTCGCGCCGATCTTCACCCTCGGGCGTTACGTCGAGCGGGACGGCCGGGTGCTGCTGCCGTTGGCGGTGCAGGTCCATCACGCCGCCGCCGACGGCTTCCACACGGCCCGCCTGGTGAACGAGCTTCAGGCCCTCCTCGCCGACCCCTCCTGGGTGGGCTGACCAGGGGGGCGGGACGAGGGTCGAGGGGGTCACCTGCCGGACGCGACGACGCCCGGACGGCGAGACGGCTTACCCTCTAGTCCCGTGAGCGAGAACCTGGGATCCACCGGCTCGATCGAACGCGTGGTCGCACGCCACGAGATGCCCGACCCCCTGCGGGAGGACATCCGACTGCTGGGCGGCCTGCTCGGCACCGTGCTCAAGGAGGCGGGCGGGCAGGGCCTGCTCGACGACGTGGAACGGCTGCGCGGCCTGACGATCCGCGCCTACGGGGCGGACGACGGCGGCGCGACGCTGGCGGAGGCGGCCGAGGTCGTGGCCGGCTTCCCGCTGGACCGCGCCGAGCAGGTGGCGCGCGCGTTCACGTGCTACTTCCACCTCGCGAACCTCGCGGAGGAGTTCCACCGCGTCCGCGTGCTGCGGGCCCGCGAGGCGGACGCCGCCGGGAACGTCGTCATCGAGGACTCCCTGCCGCAGGCGTTCACGCAGCTCGCGGAGGAGGTGGGCCGCGACGAGGCCCTGCGCCGCCTGAGCGAGATCGAGTTCCGCCCGGTCCTCACCGCGCACCCCACCGAGGCCCGCCGTCGCGCCGTCTCGGGCGCGGTCCGCCGCATCTCGACCCTGATCGCCGACCGCGACACCATGCGCCCCGGCGGCACGACGCTCGCGGAGAACGAGCGCCGCCTGCTCGCCGAGATCGACACCATGTGGCGCACGTCGCCCATCCGCGCGCACAAGCCGTCGGTGCTGGACGAGGTGAAGACCGCCATGGGCGTCTTCGACGCCACCATGTTCACCACGTTCCCCGAGGTGTACCGGCGCCTGGACGACTGGCTGCTCGACGGCGAGGCCGGCAGCGTCCCGCCCGTCGCGCGCCCGTTCGTCCACCTCGGTTCGTGGATCGGCGGCGACCGCGACGGCAACCCGAACGTCACCGCCGAGGTGACCCGCCAGGCCGCGACCCTCGCCGCCGAGCACGCGCTCGGCGCCCTCGAGACGGCCGCCCGCGAGACGGGCCGCAAGCTCACGCTCGACGAGGCGGGCACGCCGGCGTCGGCCGAGCTCAAGTCGCTGTGGCAGCGGATGCGCCAGCTGTCCGACGAGCTGGTCACCCGCGCGGCCGCCGACTCGCCGAACGAGCCGCACCGGGCCGCCGTCCTCGCGATCGCCGGGCGCGTCGCCGCGACCCGCCGCCGCGACGCCGACCTCGCCTACCGTGCCCCCGAGGAGCTCGTCGCCGACCTCGAGGTCGTGCAGCGCTCCCTCGTCGAGGCCGGCGCCCCCCGCGCGGCGTACGGCGACCTGCAGAAGCTCGTGTGGCAGGTGCAGACCTTCGGGTTCCACCTCGCCGAGCTGGAGGTGCGCCAGCACTCCCAGGTGCACGCCGCGGCCCTCGCCGAGATCGAGGAGAAGGGCCTCGACGGGGACCTGTCGGAGCGCACCGTCGAGGTGCTCGACACCTACCGCGCCCTCGGCGCCGTGCAGAAGCGGTTCGGCATCCGCGCCGCCCGCCGCTACATCGTGTCGTTCACGCAGGCACCCGAGCACCTGGCCGCCGTCTACCGGCTCGCCGCGCTCGCCTTCGAGGGCTCCGACGACGCACCGGTGATCGACGCCGTCCCGCTGTTCGAGACCTTCGACGACCTCGAGAACTCGGTCGACATCCTCGAGGCGATGCTGAAGTTCCCGGAGGTGCAGAAGCGCCTCGCGGAGAACGGTCGCCGCGTCGAGGTCATGCTCGGCTACTCCGACTCGTCGAAGGACGTCGGCCCGGTCGCCGCGACCCTCGCGCTGCACAAGGCGCAGTCGCGGATCGCCGAGTGGGCGCAGCGTCACGACATCACGCTCACCCAGTTCCACGGCCGCGGCGGCTCGCTCGGCCGCGGCGGCGGCCCGGCGAACCGCGCGGTCCTCGCCCAGCCGCCGCACTCGGTGGACGGCCGGTTCAAGCTCACCGAGCAGGGCGAGGTCATCCTCGCCCGCTACGGCGACCCGACGATCGCCTCCCGCCACATCGAGCAGGTCGCCGCGGCGACCCTGCTCGCCTCGGCGCCGACGGTCGAGAAGCGCAACGCCGAGGCCCGGGAGCGGTTCGCGCCGCTCGCCGACGCCCTCGACGAGTCGTCGCGGGCGTCCTTCCACGGTCTCGTGAAGTCCGAGGGCTTCCCGCAGTGGTTCGCGCAGGTGACGCCGCTGGAGGAGGTCGGCCTGCTGCCGATCGGCTCCCGCCCGGCCAAGCGTGGCCTTTCGGTCAACTCGCTCGACGACCTGCGCGCCATCCCCTGGGTCTTCTCCTGGTCGCAGGCGCGCATCAACCTCGCCGGCTGGTTCGGCCTGGGCACGGCGCTGCGGTCGCGCGGCGAGCAGGAGGGCGGCCTCGAGGAGCTGCAGGCCGCCTACCGCGAGTGGCCGCTGTTCACGACGCTGCTCGACACCGTCGAGATGGGCCTGGCGAAGACGCAGGAGGACATCGCCGCGCAGTACCTCGCGCTCGGCGACCGCGACGACCTCGCGCAGCTCGTGCTCGGGGAGCTGCGGCTCACGCGCGAGTGGGTGCTCCGCGTCACCGGCAACGAGTGGCCGCTGGCCAACCGGCGCGTCCTCGGCCGTGCCGTGCAGCTGCGCTCGCCGTACGTCGACGCGCTCTCCCTGCTGCAGGTGCGCGCCCTACGCGCGCTGCGCAGCAAGGGCGTCAGCGAGGGCCTCACCGTGGACGACGGCGAGTGGGTGGACGGCGGCTACAAGGACCGCTGGCAGCACCTGCTGCTGCTCACCGTGAACGGCGTCTCCGCGGGCCTGCAGAACACGGGCTGACCGGCAAAAGCGCTGGTCGCGCGGTCGGGACGGCTGTGACGATGAACCCATGTCACGTCGCCCTGCCCACATCGCGATGGTCGGCGTGCCGGCCGTCAGCCACGTCCTGCCGAGCCTGGAGATCATCCGCGAGCTCGTCGCGCGCGGGCACCGGGTGACCTACGCGAACGACGCCCCGGTGGCGGACCTGATCGCCGCCACCGGGGCGGAGCTGGTGCCGGTCACGTCCACGCTGCCGGTCACCGACAACGACTGGCCCGAGGACGCGATCGGCGCGATGGAGACGTTCCTCGACGACCAGATCCAGGTGCTGCCGCAGCTGCGCGCGTTCTACGACGACGACCCGGCCGACCTGTACCTGTACGACATCGGCGGGTACTCCGCGCGGGCGCTCGGCGAGTCGCAGGGCCGGCCCGTGATCCAGATGTCCCCGACGTTCGTCGCCTGGGACGGCTACGCCGAGGAGGTCGCGGCGCCGCTGTGGCAGCTGCCGGGCGCGGACGCGTACCGGGAGAAGTTCGGCCGGTGGCTCGCGACGAACGGGGCCACCACCACCGACGTCGATGCCTTCCCGGGCGCGCCCGGCACGGTGCTGGCGATGATCCCGCGCGCGATGCAGCCGGAGGCCGCCCGGGTCGACACCGGCACGGTGACGTTCGTCGGCCCCTGCTTCGACATCCGCAGCACCACGGACTGGAGCCGCCCGGCCGGCGCGGAGAAGGTGCTGCTGATCTCCCTCGGCTCCGCGTACACGCGGCAGCCGGAGTTCTACCGGCGGTGCGTGGAGGCCTTCGGCGACCTGCCCGGCTGGCACGTCGTGCTCCAGGTCGGCAGGTACGTCGACGCGGCCGAGCTCGGCGAGGTCCCGCCGAACGTCGAGGTGCACTCCTGGGTGCCGCAGCGGGCGATCCTGGAGCAGGCGGATGCGTTCGTCACCCACGCCGGGATGGGCGGCAGCAGCGAGGGCCTGCTCGCCGGCGTCCCGATGATCGCGGTGCCGCAGGCGGTCGACCAGTACATGAACGCGGACCGGCTGGTGGAGCTCGGCGTCGCGCGCCGCCTCGACACCGACGACGCGACGGCCGAGGCGTTGCGGGCCGCGCTGCTCGGGCTCACCTCCGACCCCGAGGTCGCACGCCGCTCCGGCGCGCTGCAGGCCGATGCGCGGGCCGAGGGCGGCACCCGCCGGGCCGCCGACCTGGTCGAGTCCGCCCTCGCCTGACGCGGTATGGATACCCTGCCCGCCATGAGCCTGGTGACCTTCAAGGACCTGTGCGTCGACGCCACGGACGCCGCGGCGCTGGGGGAGTTCTGGGCCCGCACGCTGGGGCTGCGGGTCGAGCCGCTGGACGGCGGCGACGTCGTGCTGCGCGACCCCGGTGCCGACCCCGTCCCCGAGCGGACCGTGTGGGTGAACACCGTGCCCGAGCCGAGGACGGTGAAGCACCGCGCGCACCCCGACGTCCGCGCCAGGTCGCTCGACGAGTTCCCCGACCGGCCGCGCCTGACCGAGCCCGGTCAGTACCACTACACGACGCTGGCCGACCCCGAGGGCGGCGAGTTCTGCGTCTTCACCTACGACGAGGTGCCGGCCTACCGGCTCAAGGACGTCGTCGTCGACTGCACGGACTACCGGGTGGTCGCGGACTTCTGGCACGGGCTCCTCGGCGGAGTCCTGACCCAGGACGACGAGGCGGGCTACGCCTACCTGGACGAGGGCGCGGGCATGCCGTTCGAGTCGTTCGACTTCGTCCCCGTGCCGGAGCCGAAGACGGTCAAGAACCGCTGGCACTGGGACGTCACGCTGAACGACGGCGTCACCCTCGACGACCTCGTCGCGCGCGGCGCGCGGGTGCTGCGCCCGCAGGACGACGAGATCGCCTGGACCGTGATGGCCGACCCCGAGGGCAACGAGTTCTGCGTCTTCCGGCCCTGAGCTGGTCGTCCGATCAGCTCAGCCCGAGATGCAGGAGCAGTGCATCGTCGAGGGCGGCGGCCTGCTCGGCGGAGAGTGCTCCGAGCCGCCGTCCGAACCGTGCGAGGTCGATCGACCTGACCTGCTCGGCCTGGGCCTTGGAGTCGACGTCCAGCCCACTGACGTCGTCGGCGGCGACGAGCACCTGGAACGGCAGGACTCGTGCAGTGTTGCTCGTCAGTGGAACGACTGTCAGGACGCCCCTCCCGCTGCGCTGGGCGGTGCGGTTGCGGGCGTCGTTCGACACGATCACCGCTGGGCGGCGCTTGTCGGCCTCGGAGCCCAGCACGGGCATCAGGTCGACTTCCCACACGTCACCGCGGCGCACGCGGACCCTCCAGACCGTCGCCGGTCACCGCATCCCACGCGCGGGCATCGTCCGAGTTGTACCACTCGTCGTCGGCCGCCTGGTAGGCCGCCTCCAGGTCGCGCTCGCGCAGCGCACGGACGGCGGCCTGGAGGGCGGCGGAACGTGACGGCAGCCCCGCCCGGTCCGCGTACTCGTCGAGGAAGGACAGGTCGGGGTCGGGTAGGCTCACACTCACCTTCATACTTGGGATGCTACCCCGCTTCCTACCTGCCGAGGAAGGGCGTCTGGCACTGTCAAGGGCGGGCGGCGAGGGCGGTGAGCACACGGTCCACGCTCGACCGGATGCCCCAGCGCTCGGCGAGGGCGTCCAGGGCCTCGGGGTCCTTCGGCGCCCGGGGGAGGGCGTCGTCCACCTCGCCGACGGGGGCGTCGTGGGCCACCTGCACCACGGTGGGCGCGACGTCGAGGTAGTCGGCCGCCTCGAGCAGCTTGGTCCGCTGGGTCGGGGTGAGCCCCTTCGCGCCCGACTCGGCGGCCGCGCGCAGCCCGGCCAGGTCGCCGAAGGCGGCGAGCAGCTTGGCCGCCGTCTTCTCGCCGATACCGGCCACGCCCGGCAGGCCGTCGGACGGGTCGCCGCGCAGCGTCGCCATGTCGGCGTACGCGGTGCCGCTCGGCACGCCGTACTTCTCCGCGAGCCGCGCCTGGTCGACGACGTCGGGGTCGCGCACCCCGCGCGCCGGGTACAGCACGCGCACGCCCGCCGTGTCGTCGACGAGCTGGAACAGGTCGCGGTCGCCGGTCACGATGTCGACGCTGGCGGGCAGCACCACCCCGACGGCGCCTGCGACCGGCAGCGCGGTGGCCGCGCTGCGCGCCACCTCGCGCGTGACGAGGGTGCCGATCACGTCGTCCGCCTCGAAGCCCGGCGCCCCGACGCGGGCGATGCCCAGCGCGGCCAGCACCTCCACGATCACCGGCACCTGCGGCGTGAGCGCCTCCGGCACCTCCTCGACGTCCGGCTCGCCGGCGGCCGTGAGGCGCGCGACCCGGTGCTCCTTGTACGACCCGATCGCCTCGACGCGGAACGCCGGGCGCCAGTCCTCGTCCCAGCAGGCGACGAGCCGGTCGGGCTCGTGCTCGGTGACGAGGAACGCGATCATGTCGAGCAGGCCGCGCACCGCGTTGACGGGCCTGCCGTCGGGGGAGCGCAGCGAGTCGGGCAGGCCGTAGAAGGCGCGGAAGTACAGGCTCGCGGAGTCCAGCAGCATGAGGCTCACCGGGTCAGCGTGCCACAGCCCCTCCGACGGCGGCACCGGCCGCGATGCCCACGGCGACGGCGACGAGGGTGAGAGCCGTCGTGCCCAGCGCGTTGGCGAGCGCGAGCCGCCACCGGCCGGAGCGGGCGAGGCGCACGGTCTCGACCATCGCCGTCGAGAACGTGGTGTAGCCGCCGCAGAACCCGGTCGCGACGCCGAGCCGCCACGGCTCCAGGCGGGCCGGGTCGCCGGCGCCGAGCAGCACGCCCGTGACCAGGCCGATGAGCAGGGAGCCCGACACGTTCACCACGACGGTCGCCCACGGGAACGCGGCGCCGGGGGTGCGCGCCCGCACCGCGCCGTCGACGACGAACCGGGCGGCGGCGCCGAGCCCGCCCGCGACCGCCACCAGGAGGAGCGCCGCCGCCGTGGTCATCGCGACCTCCGCCGGGCGCCGAGCAGCACGCCCGCGAGGCAGGCGAGGTAGCCGAGCACGAGGGTGCCGCCCGCGTACGCGAGCGCCTGGCCCGCCGCCCCGCCGGTCAGCAGCCGCTCCGTCTCCAGCGCGAGCGAGGAGAACGTGGTGAACCCGCCCAGCACCCCGGTGCCGACCGCCAGCCGCACCCGCTGGACGGCAGGGGTCTCGGGCCCGCGGGCGGCGAGCGACTCGAGCAGCCAGCCGAGCACGAAGGCGCCGAGCACGTTGGCGGCGAACGTCGCGACCGGCCAGCCGCCCACCGCGGGCCACGCCTGCGCCAGCCCGTACCGGCCGGCGGTCCCGACGGCCCCTCCGGCCGCGACCAGGGCCACGAGGCCGGGCCGCCGGTGGGCGGGCCGCACGCGGGCGGGCTGGTGGCCCGCGGTCACGACGCGTCGCCCGCGTGCGCCTCGGGCAGCACGACCACGGGCCGCGGCTGGTCGTGGACGAGGCGGCCCGCGACGGTGCCGCCGACGAGGTGGGCGGCCCAGCCCCGGACCCCGGGGCGCCGCGCCCCCACGACGATCAGGACCGCGTCGTGCGCGGCCGCGAGGCGGGCGAGCTCCGCGGCCGGGTCGCCGGCGGTGCGCTCGAGCCGCCAGGCCACCGGGCTGCCGTCCAGGGCCGCGGCGACGGCCGCGTGCAGCGCGGGATCGCCCTCGGGCCCGGAGCGGGGGTCGGAGCCGGTGTCCGGGTCCACCGGGACGACGGCGCCCGACGGCTCGCGGACGGCGCTCTCGTCGACCGCCACGCACAGCAGGTCCGTGCCGAGCAGGGCCGCCAGCTCCGCCGCCCGTCGGGGCACGGCGGGGTGGTGGTCGAGCGGCACGCCCACCAGCACCGGACCCGTCATGCGGTCATGGTAGGCAGCCCGGGCGCCGTCAGACGGCCCGGCGCACCACCGGCACGCCGTCGTCGTCCAGGAGCTCCGCCTCCGGCGAGCGGACGCCGAGCAGGGTCGCGACCGGGGTGCCCGTGAACCCGTAGACGATCGCGGTGAGCAGCACGACGCCGAAGACCACGGGCACCAGCTGGGGGAACGGCTCGCCCGCGTCCTCGAAGCGCAGCGCGAAGACGGACGCCGTGGACGCCGCGACGATGCCGCGGGGCGCCATCCACCCGATCATCGCGCGTTGCGACCACCGGAGGTCGGTGCCGACGGTGGAGACCGCGGCCACGAGCGGGCGCAGCACCAGCACGAGCAGCACGACGATCCCGACGGTCGGCAGCGCGTAGCGGGCGAGCGCGTCCAGGTCGACGCGCGCGGACAGCACCACGAACAGCGAGCCGATGAGCAGCAGCCCGACGTGGGTGCCGAACTCGTGCAGCGGCTCGATGCGCGCCACCCGCTGGTTGGCGAGGACGGCGCCGAGGGCGGTGGTGGCGAAGAGGCCCGCCTCGTCCTGCCCCGCCTCGGCGAGGGCGTAGGCCCCGAGCGCGAAGGCGACCGCGAGCACCACCTCGGTCTCCTTCGGCACCCGGCCGAACCGGATCAGGAGGACGAACAGCGCGGCGCTCACCCCGCCCACGGACAGCCCCCAGGCGGAGGTCAGCAGGAGGCTCGTGGTCTCGGCGTGCAGCACGACGTTCGCCACCGCGAGCGCGACCGTCGCGCCGATGGGGTCGATGAAGATGCCCTCGAACGCGAGCACCGACTCGACGGGCTGCCGCGGGCGGACGATCGCGAGCAGCGGCCCGACGACGGTCGGCCCCGAGACGATGAGGATGGCGCCGATGACCGCCGCCCGCCCCCAGGTCACGTCGAGGCAGAGGTAGGCGATCGCCGTCGCGCCGAGGCCGGTGAGCAGGGCCCCGGTGGTCACGAGGCCGAGGACGGGGCGCCGGGCGCCGCCGCGCAGGCGCCCGAAGTCGAGCTTGAGCGACTCCTCGAAGAGCAGCAGGCCGACCGCCATGGAGACCAGCGGGAAGAGGGCGTCGCCGAACACCTCGTCCGGGTCGAGCCAGCCGAACACCGGCCCGACGAGGAGCCCGAGCACGAGCAGCAGGAGGATGGACGGCACGCGGAGCGCCCGGGCCGCGACCTGGCCGGCCACGCCGACCGCCACGACCAGCGCGATGCCTGCGGAGAGCTCCATGGTCACTCCTCCGCGCCGTCGCGGCGGCGCGCCTCGGCCTCGCGCGCGGCACGCCGGCCGGCCTCGCGGTTGCGGCGCCGCCGGGTGGTGGACGACGGCGGCGGCGCGCTGGACCGGTCCGGGTCGTGCAGCAGGTGCGACTCGACGAGCTCGTGCCGCTGGAGGAAGGTGTTCGCGACGGCCTGGACCGTCGCGAGGACCGGGAGCGCGAGGAAGGCCCCGAGCGCCCCGAACACGGCGCCGAAGGCGAGGACGCCGACGAAGGACACGGCGGGGTTCATCTCGAGGGCCCGGGCGCTGACCTTCGGGGAGAAGATCAGGTTCTCCACCTGCTGGTACGCGATGATGAAGACCAGCACGGCGATCGCCTGCGGCAGCCCCTGGGCGGCGAGCGCGACCGCCACGGGCAGGGCCCCGCCGATGTACGTGCCGATGGTGGGCACGAACTGCGAGACGACGCCGGTGAACACGGACAGCGGCAGCGCGTAGGGCGTGTTCACGATCAGCAGGAACACGAAGGTGAAGACGCTCGAAAGGGCGGCCAGGACGATGCGCGAGCTGATGAAGTCGGAGACCTTGACCTGCGTGATCTCCCACAGGGTCAGCACCTCCTGCTGCCGGTCGGGCCGGAGCCACGCGCAGATCGCCGCGCGGAACCGCGGCCCCGCCGCGATCACGTAGTACGTGACGAGCAGGATCGTGGTGATCGCGAACAGGACGCCCACGATGGACACGCCCACGCTGATCGCGCCGGTCGCGACGTCCTGCCCCCACTGGTCGAGGGCCTGCGCAAGCAGGTCGTCCGAGTCGGGGATCGTGACGCCCCAGCGCGCCTCGATGCCGGTCTGGAGGTTCGCGTACAGCTCCGGCAGCGTGGCGACGAGCTGCACGAGCTGCTGCACGAACAGGTTGCCGAACAGGGCGAGCACGCCCACGACCACGACGATCGACCCGCCGAGGGAGACCCCCGCGGCCGGGCCGCGCCGCCACCCGTGCCGCACCAGCCACACGACGATCGGCTCGAGGGCCAGGGCGATGAAGAACGCGATGAGCACGTTGACCGCCAGGCCGCCGAGCTGCCCCAGCGCGTACGACAGGAACGTGGCCACGAAGACGGCCAGGACCGCCATCGCGAGCGCCCGCGGCAGCCACCGCGGCGGGTTGCGGGAGTCGTGCTGGACGGGGCGGACCGAGTCGTCGGTCTCCTCGTCCGGCGCGGGCGCGGGCGCCCCGGTGGCGGGCACGCCCTCGGGCTGCGGGGCGTCCGTGGTCATGCGGGAAAACGTAGCCCAGCGGCGCCCGCGGGGCGCGGTGAGCCCGCAGGTCACAAGGCGGGCAGGCGGTCCGGCAGGCCGAAGCGGGGGAACCACGTGGCGGTGTCCAGGAAGGTCGTGATGCCCGTGATGCGCCCGCTGCCGTCGTCCTCGAGGACGGCGAGCCCCCACGGCGACCAGCCGCCGGCCGGGTCCCGGCGGTACTGCCCGTACGCCATCGACCCGTTGGCCCGCACGGGCATGCAGCGCGAGCCCTCGCAGCCGGCGCCCGGACCGGTCATCCAGCGGATCACCTCGGAGCGGCCGTGCACCCACATCGTGTAGGGCGGCATGTTGAGCACCGCGTCCTCGTGCAGCAGCGCCACCAGGGCGTCCATGTCGTAGCGCTCGAAGGCGTCCAGGTAGCGCTCCAGCAGGTCCTGGTCGACCTCGGCCCACTGCGGGTCGGCGTCGCCGGGGCCGTCTCCCTCGTCGCCCTCGCGGCGCAACGCCTTGGCGCCGAGCGTGGCGCGGGCGCGCTGCAGCGCGCTGTTCACCGACGCGACCGTGGTGTCGAGGAGCGCGGCGACCTCGGCGGCCGACCAGCGCAGCACCTCGCGCAGCACCAGCACCGCCCGCTGCCGGGCCGGCAGGTGCTGGAGGGCGGCGACGAACGCGAGGCGGATGGACTCCCGGCCCACCGCGACGTCCGCGGGGTCGCCCTCGCGCGGCAGCACCGCGTCGTCGGGCACGGGCTCGAGCCAGCGGTCCTCGGCCAGCACGTCGCCGAAGTACTGCTCCTCCGCGGGCTGCGGCCCGCCGAGGCCCATCGGGCGCTCGCGCCGCTTCGACGACCCGAGGTGGTCGAAGCACACGTTGGTCGCGATGCGGTACAGCCACGAGCGCAGCGACGACCGCCCCTCGAACTTGTCGTAGGACCGCCAGGCGCGCAGCAGCGTCTCCTGCACCGCGTCGTCGGCCTCGAACGCGCCGCCAAGCATGCGGTAGCAGTAGCCGGTCAGCTCGCGGCGGTACTGCTCGAGCAGGGCACCGACGTCGTCGGAGGAACCGGGGGCGGCCGTGGTCGACGGCGCGGCGGTGCGCTGGGCGGTGTGTGTCACGCCTCACACCGTACGACGGACCACCGACGCTCGGGAGGGTGTCGCCCGGGGCGACGGAGGTCGCGACGGCGGGCGGGTCGGTGGGCGCGTGGAGGCGCTCAGCGGCGGTCGTCGCGCAGCACGCGCTCGACCAGCGGGACCGCCCCCGTCGCGGGCGTGGGCGGCCGCACCCGGGACATCGTGCCGGTGAGCGGGCGGGCCTCCCGGTCGATCTCGAACCACACCGTCTTGCCCTCGACCCGGCCGGAGTGCCGCCCCACCGCGTCGGAGCCGTCGTGCCGCACCACGCCCCAGCGCGACGCGAGCCGGTCGAGGAACAGCACGCCGCGGCCGGACAGGTCCTGCGGCTGGGGGGACTGCAGCTCCGGCTCGTCGGTGCTGCCGTCCCGCACCCCGACGCGCAGCCGTCGGCCGTCCACCTCGACGGTCGCGGTGATGGGGCCGTCGCCGTGCTCCAGCGCGTTGGTGAGCACCTCGCTGGTCAGCAGCATCGCGGTGCGCCGTTGCTCGTCGGAGACGTCGCACGACTCGAGGACGTCGTCCACCCAGCGGCGGGCGGGCCCGAGGTCGCTCAGGTCGTCGTCCGCCACCCGGCGCTCGGCCTTCGCCGGCCCGGCCGACGACGGGGGCCCCGACGGCGCCGGGACGCGCACCCGCAGCGCCAGCACCGCGACGTCGTCGCGCTGCGCGTCGCCCACCAGCCCGCGCACGAGCGCGCGCGGCACGGCCGAGGTGGCCTCGCCGTGCGCGGACCGCAGCACCGCCTCCAGGTCGGCCAGCCGCTCGTCGCTCGGGACGCCGCGGCGCTCCACCAGCCCGTCCGTGTACAGCACGAGGGTGTCGCCCGGCAGCAGGCGGGCCGTGCGGTCGGCGCGCGAGGTGGTCGGCACGACGCCGAGCAGCAGGTCGGGCGTCTCGTCCAGTCGCTCCACCTGGCCGTCGCGCCGCAGCACCATCGGCGGCGGGTGCCCCGCCACCGACCAGGTCAGGGTGTACGCGCGCTCCGGCGGCGGCGGGGGCGTGGCACCGTCCGCGGCCTCGGGCGGACAGGGCGCAGGGTCGCGGTCGAGCCGGGCGACGACGGCGGTCGCCATCGCCCGCGGGCCCAACCGCGCGTTCGCCTTGTCGAGGCGGGTCAGCAGCCCGGCGGGCGATTCGTCGTGGCTCCACGCGAGCGCGCGCAGCATGGAGCGCAGCTGGCCCATCTGCGCGGCGGCGTGCACGTCGTGGCCGGCGACGTCGCCGATCATGACGATCGCCGTGCCGTCGTCGCGCACGACGGCGTCGTACCAGTCCCCGCCCACCTGGTCGGTGCGGGCCGCGGGGGAGTAGGTGGTCGCGATGTCGAGGTGGGCGACCGTGGGCGGCGCCGTGAGCATCGACTCCTGCAGCGTGGTGGCCACCCGGCGGCGCGCCTCCAGCAGCGCGACCCGCTCCAGGGCGAGCGCCACGTACCGGCTGATCGTCGACTCCAGGGCCGCCGTCTCGGCGTCGTGCTCGCGGGCCTGGTCCCACACGCACGCGATGACGCCCACGACCATCCCGTTCGACATCACGGGCAGGAACGACCGGGCGCCCTCCGAGACGGACCCCACCGGGCCCATCTCCGGGTACGTCGCCACCATCTCCGCGTGGTCGCGGAAGCGCAGGGCGGCGCGGCTGCGCACGACGTGCGTGTCCGGTCGCGGGGAGTCCAGCCGGGTGCTGCGCAGCGCGGGCTCGCCGGGGTGGTGGTGACCCACGGTGAAGAACGACAGGTGCCGGCGGTCGGCGTCCACCAGCGCCAGCGACACCCAGCGCGCGCCCGTGCCCGTGCCGATGACGTGCGCGATGGCGTCCTCGACCTCGTCCAGCGTGGTGACGCGGGCGAACCGCTCGCTCAGGCCCAGCAGGAACCGCGACCGGCGGTGCGCGCGGAACGCCACCTGCTCGGCGAGCCGCGCCCGCTCCCGCTCCGCGCGCAGCCGCAGCTCGCCCGACGCCGCGGCGGACAGGTCGGCCAGCGTGGCGAGGTCGGACTCGGTCCACGCGCGCGGCTCGGAGGCCACCGCCCACAGCGCGCCGACCACGTGGCCGCGGGCGTCCTCGATCGGGTATCCGGCGTACGCGGCGAGCACGAGGTCGCCGATCGTGTGCCGGCCGGGGACGCGCGGGTCGTCGTCGGCGTCGCGCACGACCAGCGGCGTGCGCGTGCGCGCGACGATCGCGGTGAGCGGCCGGGGGAGGTCGAGGCGGCGGCTGCGCTGCGCGGCGGCCGGGAAGCCGACGGCGCCGGGCAGGGTCTTCACGTCGCCCTCGTCGGTGAGCATGACGACGGCGGCGGCGGGCACGTCGAGCTGGCGGTGGACGAGCCGCGCGATGCGGTCGAACACCTCGTCTGCGACGGGCTCGCCCGCGGCCGGGCCAGCCGGGGGGCCGGGCACGCGATCGGACGTGGGACCGGGCCCGGGACCGGGCGGCGGACCGGACAGGGAGCCGACAGCCTGGGCTTCCGGCACGGGCCCAGTATGGACCCTGCCCGCTCAGACGTTGAGCAGCCCGCGCCGGTGCGCGACCGCGACCGCCTCGGCCCGCCCCGAGACGCCGAGCTTCGCGAGCAGGTTGGACACGTGCACGCTGACCGTCTTGGTGGAGATGTACAGCCGCTCTCCGATCTGCCGGTTGCTCAGCCCCTGCGCGACCAGCGTCAGCACCTCCTCCTCGCGCTCGGTGAGGACGGACGTCGTGCGGCGGGAGCCGGGAAGCGGCACGCGGGCCCGCCGCCCCCAGGCGTGGATCGCCTCGGCCAGCGGCGCCGCGCCCATCGCCGTCGCCTCGCCGAGCGCCTCGGCCGCCTCGACCTCGGCGGCGGGGACGTCGCCGGCCGCACGCAGCGCCTGCGCCCAGCGGAACCGGGAGCGGGCCACCTCGTACCGGTAGCCGAAGTCGAACTCCCGCACTGTCGCCTCCCACACGGCCGGGTCGGCGGGCTCGTCGGTGAGCGCGGCGCGCAGCCGGGAGTGCTCGGCCTCGGCCCGCTGCAACCACGCCCGGCCCTCCGGCCCGAGCCGCCCGCCTCGGGGACGGCCGCGGCGCGCGGTCTCCCGGGCGACGGCGAGGAGGTCGTCGCCGCGGGCCAGGCGCTCGGACACGGCGCCAACGGGCCCCTGGCCCGCCGCGTCGGCCTCGTCGGCCAGCGCCGCGAGCGCCAGCGCGGTGATCCAGATGCGGCCCAGGAAGAACTCCGACCACGCGGCGCCAAGGTGGGCGGCGACCTCCTCGGCCAGCGCCACCGCCTCCTCGTACCGGCCCGCCCACGTCATCGCGTCGACCAGGGTGCCGCCGGAGATCAGCGCGACCTGGCCGTCGGAGTCCCAGTGCGGGCGCAGCGCCTCGGCCCGGTCGGCGGCGTCCGCGCCCTCGCGGGCGACCGCCGCGTACAGGCGGCCGGCCTCGAGGTAGGGGAGGACCCAGGCCGGGGCGCCCTCAGGCAGGTCGCGCTCTGCCAGGTCGCCGGTGAGGTACGGCAGGATCTGCGCCAGGTCGACCATCTCCACGCCGTAGGTGGACCACAGCATGCCGGTGGCGCGGGCCCGCGCGAGCCCGCCGTTGAGGGTGCGGGCGGCGGCCTCGAGGCTGCCGGCGTAGAAGTGCGTGGCAGACAGGTTGTACCAGGAGCGCAGCTCGGTGTGGAGGTCTCCCGCGTCGACGGCGCGCTCCCGGGCCGCCTCGAGGCGGCCCGCGGCCGCCTCGGGCTCGGCGACCTCGAGGATGGCGAGCGTCGTGAGGGCGTCTGCCTCCGCTCCCGCGGCACCCGCGCGTCGGGAGACGTCGACCGCCAGCCGGGCGTGTCCGCCCGCCTCGTCGTCGCGGTCGACGCTGAGCAGCGCGCGGGCGCGGACCGCGAGGGTCCACCCCAGGTCCTCGGTCGCCTCCGCAGCGTCGACCTCCGTCCCGCTCGGCGCGCCAGGATCGGTCGCGGCGGGGAGGAGGACGCGGAGCGCGCGGGTGGTCTGTTCGAGGGCGTCGTCCGTCGCCTCGACGTTCAGCAGGTAGCGCACCAGCACGTGCCGCAGCCGCGCCTGGCGCTCGGGGTCGCCGTCCAGGCCCTCGACGGCGCGGCGGGCGAGCTGCTCCGCGCGCGTCGCCTGGCCCGCGGAGCTCGCCGCGGCGGCGGTGTCGAGCGCGACGGCGACGCGGTCGGCGCCGAGCAGGTCCGCCGCGTCGGGCACGGACTCCCACAGCGACAGCACCTGCTCGAGGTGGCGCAGCTCCTCGGCGGGGGCGAGCAGCTCGGCCGCGCTGCGGGCGGCCTCGCGTGACGCGACGAGCGCGGCGGGCAGGTCGTGACCCTGCAGGGCGTGGTGGGCGCGCTTCGCCGGGGAGCCGAGGCCCGGGTCCGCCGTCAGCGCCTCCAGGTACGCGCGGTGCATGGTGGTGCGCTCACCGGGCAGCAGGTCGAGCACGAGCGCCTCGGCCACGAGGGCGTGCCGGAAGGCGACGTGCTGGCCCTCCACGCCCAGCACCTGCTGAGCGACGGCCTCGCGCAGGGCGGCCTCCGCGGCGCCCGGGGCGTCGAGGCCCGGGACGCGGGGGGCGGTGGCGCGCAGCAGCGCCTCGTCCACCTGGCGCCCGGCCACCGCGGCCAGGCGTACCAGCTGCTGCACGGCCGGGTCGAGCCGCTGCAGCCGCGTGTGCAGCACGTCGGCCAGCGACCAGGGCAGCGTCATGCTGACCTCTCCGGCGTCGAGCAGCTCCTCGGCGAAGAACGCGTTGCCGTCCGACCGGCTGCGCACCGCGTCGAACTCCCGCTCGCCGAGGGGCTGACCGCGGGTGGCGGTGGTGAACTCGCGCAGCTCGTCCGGGGTGAACGGCGACAGCTCCACGTGCTCCACCGGGCGCTGGCGGTGCAGCTCCGCGATGACGGGGCGCAGCGGGTGCCGGCGGTGCACGTCGTCGCTGCGGTAGGTGATGACCAGCAGCAGGTGCTCGGAACGCATCCGCGCCACGACGAACCGCAGCACGTCGCGCGTGGACTCGTCGGCCCAGTGCGCGTCCTCCACCACCAGCACGAGCGGTGAGCCTGCGTGCCCGGCGGCGGCGAGGCTGCCCGCCACGCCGTCGAGCAGCTGCAGGCGCTCCGCGTGGTCGGTGCCGGACCCGCTGGCCGGGTCGAGCAGCCGGGTGAGGGCGGGGCGCTCGGCGATCACCCCGGCGACGGCGGGGACCGTCCGCAGCTCGCTCAGGGCCTCGGTGAAGGGCAGGTAGGGGATGCCCACGTCGCCGAGGTCCACGCAGTGCGACACCACGACGCGCGCCCCCGCGCCCCGTGCCAGGTCGGCGAGGTGCGTCACCAGGCGGGTCTTGCCCACGCCGGCGTCGCCGCCGAGCAGCAGGACACCGGGCTCGCCCTCCGCGGCGCGCTCCAGCGCACCGCGGAAGGCGGTGACCTCCTCCTGGCGGGCGATCAGGGGGATCTCGCTGGAACGACGCACGAGGTGATCGTCCCACCGGCCACCCACACCCGCCGCAGGTTTTCCGGGCCCGGTCGGGCCCGTCCCGGCCGCGGTGGCGAGCCGCACGTCAGGCGGCCCGGCGTCCGGCGCCGTCCTGCGGGCGGAACGCGTCCAGCCCACGGCCGATCTGCTCGGTCCGGCGGGTCACCTGGCGCTCCCACGCCGTCGCGTCCGTCCGGGCCGCCACGGCGTCCAGCGTCGCGCCGAACCGCTGCACCGCGTCCCGGGCGTCCGCCTGTGCCCGCAGCCGGCGCACGACGCGCCCGGTCCAGCGCCCGAGCGCCAGCACCGGGGCGGGCGTGCCCCGCTGGTAGGACGCGGCGAGCCGCTCCCGCCGGTACTCGAGCTCCGCCATGATCGTCGGGTCCCACGACGTCGTCTGGTCCATCTTCCCGTCCCCTCGCCGACCGGGTCCCCCCGGCCATCGGTGCCGGCCACCGCCGGCTGCGTCGATCTCGTGGTGACCACGCTCGTCCTGAGGCCCCCGCCCCCGGATCGGGCAACTGCCGGGTCTTCGCGGTCGGGGGTACCTCAGATGCCGCCCGACCAGGCCCCGGTCGCGTCTGAGGTAGGGGCGACAGGGCGCCGAGCGGTCCCCTCCGCACGGTTCGCCCGGGCTATCCGTTGCGACGTGGGTCACACCGGTCGCACACTGGGGGGACCGGACCGATACGGGGGTGGACTCGTGGCTGGATCAGTAGCAGGCGCCTTCGACGCGCTGCCGATGCTGGGGCGCGGCAAGCACCGGAACCCGAAGAAGGGCGCGTGCTTCATGGAGCTCGCGTCGTTCCTGGCCGGTGAACGCTGGAGCGATCATCCCCAGTGCACTCACCCGCTGCTGGCGATGCTCGCGCGCGCCGTGAACGACCTGACGTCCGACGGGAACCGGCCGCAGCTCGCGCCGCTCATCCCGTCCGTGATCGGGCTGACCAGCGCCGACCCGCGGTGGGACGTGCAGATCGCGCTGCGCGCCGCGCAGACCGCGCTGCCCGTGGCACCCGCGGACCGGCAGCAGACGCTGGCCGTGGCGATCATCGGCGCCGAGCGCATGCTCGACGTGCTCGACGGGCGTCCCGAGGGCACCCTCGACCCGGCGAGCGCCGACGCCCTCGCCGCGTCGCCCAAGACGGCCGAGTGGGCCTACCGGTTCTGCGAGGGCACGCGCGTGCGGCCCAAGCGCTTCGTGCGCGACGCCGCGCCGTCCGTCGTCTCGACCGCGGTCCAGGGCATCAGCGAGGCCTTCGTGCCCGACACCGACGCCCGCCTGCGTGGCCTGCTCCAGGTCACGATCGAGGACGCCCGGCGCTGGGCCGGCCGCACCGACGACGACCGTCCGGCGCTCGTCGAGGACCAGTGGACCCCGGTGGTCAAGACCGTCCCGTCGAGGTAGTTCCGCTCGCGCCGAGGTAGTTCCGCTCGCGCCGAGGTAGTTCCGTGGCGTCTGGTAGACCGGTGCCGTGACCGTGCACGAGACCACGACCCCGCCGGCCGACGCCGCCGACCCGCTGGAGCAGCTCTCCCTGGACGACCTGCGCCGTCGCACGTCCGTGAAGTGGCGTGCGCACCCGCCGGACGTGCTGCCCCTGTTCGTCGCCGAGATGGACACGCCCGTCGCGCCGTGCGTCGTGGACGCCGTGCAGCGGGCGCTGGCCCTCGGCGACACGGGGTACGACGTCGGCACGACGTACGCCGAGGCCCTGGCGCCGTTCGCCGAGCGTCGTTGGGGGTGGGTCCCCGACGTGGCGTCGAGCCGCACGATGCCGGACGTCATGGTGGCGATCGTCGAGATGCTGCGTGTGCTCACCGCGCCGGGCGACGCCGTCGTCGTCACGCCGCCCGTCTACCCGCCGTTCTACGGCTTCCCGTCGAACGAGGGCCGCCAGGTGGTCGAGGCCCCGCTCGGCGCCGACCTGCGCCTCGACCTCGGCACGCTCGAGGAGGCGTTCGCCCGCGTCACGGGCGCCGCCGCGCACGGCACCGGGCCGGGGTCCGGGCGGCGCGCGGTGCTGCTGCTGTGCAACCCGCACAACCCGACGGGCACCGCCCACACGCGCTCGGAGCTGGAGGCCGTGCTGGCGCTCGCGGACCGGTACGGGGTGCGGGTCGTGGCGGACGAGATCCACGCGCCGTTCACCTTCGAGCGGGTCGACGACGGCGCGCCGCGGTTCGTGCCGCTGCTGTCGGTGACGGGGGCGGAGCGGGCCGTCGTCGTGCAGTCGGCGTCGAAGGCGTTCCACCTCGCCGGGCTGCGCGCCGCAGTGCTCCTGGGCGGGCCCGGTGCCGCCGCCGACCTGCGTCGCATCCCCGAGGAGGCCGGCCACGCCGTCAACCACCTCGCCGTGCTGGCGCACGCGGCCGCCTACCGCGAGGGCGAGCCGTGGCTGGACGCCCTGCTCGCCGGCGTCCACCGGAACCGCCGGCTGCTCGCACGGCTCCTCGCGGAGCACGCGCCGGCCGTGCGTCTGCAGCCCGCCGACGCGACGTACCTGGCCTGGCTGGACCTGCGGGCCGCGCTCCCCGGCGGGGTGCCGGCGGCCGCCGCGGCCGGGTTCGTGCTGGACCGCGGCCGCCTCGCCCTCGAGGACGGCACCCGGTTCGGGGCCGGCGGCGCCGGATGGCTGCGCCTCAACCTCGCCACGTCGTCGGCGATCCTCGCCGAGGCCGCGGAGCGCCTCGGCCGCGCGCTGGCCGCCGACCCGCCGCGGTGAGGCCGCCCGCCTCGCGGGAACTACCTCGCGGTGGCGGGGACTACCTCGCGTAGTCGGGGGCGGGTCGGACGCCGAAGGCCTCCTCCAGCGTCGTGGTCCCGGCGAGGTGCATGCGCGTCGCGAGGTCGGTGCCGACGTAGCGCAGGTGCCAGGGCTCGGCGGTGTACCCGGTGACGTGCTCGGCGCCCTCCGGGTACCGCACGACGAACCCGTACCGCCACGCGTGGCCGGCCACCCAGCGGCCGGTGCCGGTCTCCCCGAACCGGGTGTACGGCGTGCCCTCCTCGGCGACGTCGGCGGCCAGCCCCGTCTGGTGCTCGGAGTGGCCGGCGCGCGCGGAGAACGTGTCGGCGGCGCGCCGGCCGTGCGCGTCGACGTACCGCGCGTACAGGTGTCGCTGGTAGTCGGCCGAGCGGTAGGCGGAGACCAGGACGAGCTCGTCGCCGGTGGCGTCCTCGGCCGCGGCGGCGAGGTCCTCGAGCGCACGCGCCGCCTCGGGGCGCAGCTCGTCGTTGCCGCCCAGGGTGGCGATGTCGGGCCGCACGAGGTCGTCCGGCGCCCAGTCCGCGGGCACGAGCGGGTGAATCTTGTTCACCAGCACGAGCGGGTCCGCGGGGTCCTCGGCGAGGGTCACCCCGTGGGTCAGGAAGCCCTGGTCGTCGGGCGGGGGCACGGGGATCGCAGCGCCCGCGCCGTTTCCCGAGGCGACGGTGCCCGTGACGGCCAGGGCGCCGGCGACGGCGGCCGCACGAAATCTATGCAGCACCGTTACCGAGACACGGGGGGCCATGCCGTCCAGACTGCCAGGAAGCCGATAATCTCGCCAAGGTGCGCCGTCGCTACCGCATCGCCCTCGCCGTCGTCCTGACCCCCGTCGTGGCCATGCCCCTCGTGGCCTGCACCGGGTCCGACACCCCGCCCGCCGACAAGGCCGTCGCAGCTCTCGCCGAAGCCCTGCGCGCGGGCAAGATCGGCGACGCACCGCTGCAGGTGCCCGGGTCCGTGGACCCGCAGACGCAGCTCACCGAGGTGCTGGAGCCGCTCGTCGACGCAGCAGGAGAGCGGGAGCACACGGTGGCCGTGGGCGAGGTCGGCAAGCCCGTCACGAAGGACGGGACGACGACGGCCGTCGCGACGCTGGACTGGTCGTGGCCGCTGGGGCGCGACCTCACGTGGACCTACTCCACGGAGGCCGACCTGACGTACGTGGCGCCCGAGACCGGCGACGGCGAGGGGACCTGGCGCGCGGTGTGGAGCCCCGACGTGATGGTGCCCGACCTGGCGCCCGGCGAGCGGCTGAAGATCACGACGCTCGACGCCGACCGCGGCGACGTCCTCGACGGCGACGACGAGCCGATGGTCACCGAGCGGGGCGTGTGGCACATCGGCGTGGACAAGACGGCGGTGCAGGGGCTCGGCCAGGAGTCGGCGGCGCGCGACCTCGCGCAGCTGGTGGGCCTCGAGCCCAACGAGTTCTTCGCCCGCGTCGACGCGGCGGGGGAGAAGGCCTTCGTCGAGGCGATCACGATCCGGGAGAAGAACCCCGGCGTGGACTTCACCGTGGACGAGGCCCGCGACATCGAGGGCGTGATCGCCGTCGAGGACTCGCAGGAGCTGGGGCCCACGAGCGACTTCGCGAAGCCGATCCTCGGCCGCGTCGGCGAGGCCACGAAGGAGATCGTGGACGAGTCGAAGGGCGCCGTGCAGGCGGGCGACGTCGTGGGGCTGGCGGGGTTGCAGCACGACTACGACGACCAGCTCACCGGGTCCCCGGGGGTGCTGGTGAGCGTGGTGCCCGCGGGCGGCTCCGGCGACGTGGGCCTGGACGGCGAGACGGTCGAGGACGACGGCGAGGGCCGCGAGCTGTACCGCGTGGACGCGGTGGACGGGACGCCGGTCGCGACGACCCTCGACCAGCACCTGCAGAAGCTGGCAGAGAACGTGCTCGACGACGTCGACCCGGCGAGCGCGATCGTCGCGGTCCGGCCGTCCGACGGCGCGGTGCTGGCCGCCGCGAGCGGGCCGGGCAGCGAGGGCTGGTCCACCGCGACGCTCGGGCAGTACCCGCCGGGGTCCACGTTCAAGGTGGTGGACGCGCTGGCGATGGGGCGCGCGGGCCTCACCCCGGACACGAAGGTGGCCTGCACCGACAGCATCACGGTGGACGGCCGCACCTTCGGCAACGTGCCCGGCTACCCGTCGTCGGCCACCGGGAACGTGCCGTTGCGCACCGCGTTCGCGCACTCCTGCAACACGGCGATGATCGCCCAGCGCGACAAGGTCGCGCAGGCGGACCTGGCCACCGCGGCGTCCGACCTGGGCCTGCTCGACGACGAGGCGGCGTCGTCGTCGATGGGCGTGCCGGCGTTCCTGGGCGCCGTGCCCGCGGAGGCGGGCGGCACCGAGCATGCGGCGTCGATGATCGGGCAGGGCAAGGTGCAGGCGTCGCCGCTGGGCATGGCGACGGTGGCCGCGAGCGTCGCGGCAGGTCACCGGGTGCAGCCGGTGCTCGTGCGCGACGACGCTGCGGACGCCGAGGGCGGGGAGGACGCCGACGCGTCGGCGTCGCCGTCCCCGAAGGCGGCCGAGCCGGCGACGCCCGGGGTGACGGACGACGAGGCCGGCGTGCTGCGCGAGCTGATGCACGGCGTCGTGACGGACGGCAGCGCGGACATGCTGCAGGACGTGCCGGGCATCGTGGGCGCCAAGACGGGGACGGCGCAGTACGGCGACGGCTCGAAGCAGCACGTGTGGATGCTCGCGATCGTGGACGACCTCGCGGTGGCCGTCTTCCTCGAGGACGGCCACCGCGGGTCGGACACGGCAGGGCCGGTCATGGAGGACTTCCTGGCCGGCCGGTGAGCCGTCAGCGGCGCATCGTGTGGGGCACGCCCGCCACGAGGCCGCCGTCGACGACGAACTCGGCGCCGGTGGAGTAGCTCGACTCGTCGCTCGCGAGGAAGACGATCGTCTGCGACACCTCCTCCGGCCGCGCGCCGCGGCCGAGCGGGATGAGCAGGTCGCCGGCGTCGATCCCGGCGGTCATCGGCGTCTCGATGAACCCGGGGTGGACGGAGTTCACGCGCACCCCGCGCGGGCCCAGCTCGAGCGCGACCGACTTGGTGAGGCCGCGGACGCCGAACTTGGACGCCACGTACCCGTGCAGCCCCGCGCTGCCGCGCAGGCCCTCCACGGACGAGATGTTGATGATCGAGCCGGCGCCGGCGTCCGCCATGATCGGCGAGACGGCGCGGATGCCGAGGAACGTGCCCGTGAGGTTGATGTCGATGATCCGGCGCCAGGCCTCGGCGTCGAACTCGGTGATCGGGGCGCCGTTCGCGATGCCCGCGTTGTTGACGAGCACGTCGATCCGGCCGAACGCCTCGAGCGTGGCCGCGACGGCGGTCGCCCAGTCGTCCTCGCTCGTGACGTCGAGGTGCACGGAGCGGGCGTTCTCGCCGAGCTCCGCCGCGAGGGCCTCGCCCTTCGCGTCGTCGAGGTCGGCGATCACGACCTTGGCGCCCTCGGCGACGAGCGCGCGGGCGTGCGTGGTGCCCATGCCGCCGGTGCCCCCGGTGACGATGGCGACCTTGTTGAAGACTCGGTTTCCGGTGCTGACGGCCGTGCTGGCGGTCATGCTGGCCTCCTTCGTGGTGCTGCGGCGAGTGGGTGCACCTGCCCGCCCGGGACGTGGCCGTCCGGACGGAGGGGACGTCGTCAGGGGGACGGCGTGATCCACCAGGCGGGCAGGGCGTCGTGGGCGACCCGGGCGAAGAACGCGGGGTCGCGGGGTGGGGGAGCGGACAGCCAGACCTCGAGCGCGCCGACCGTGCCGAGCCCCGCGTACGTCGCGTACGCGCGGGCGTAGCGGTCGACCTGCTCGGCGGGGGTGCCGGGGTCGAGGGGCATGAGGCCGGGGTGCGCGCGGAGGTGCTCGGTCAGCGTGCCGGTCACGTGGTCGGCGAGCAGCCGCGCCAGCGGGGCGCTGAGGCCGCCGTCGTCGAGCGCCCGCTCGTAGACGGGCAGGTGCGCCTCGACGTGCGCCTGCAGCGCGCCCGTGTACCGGGCCACGACGTGCTCGGCGTCGGTGCGGGTGGCATGCCCGACGACCTCGCGCACGTCGGCGTCGAACTCGGCGCGGATGCGGTCGAGCTCGACGGCGAGCACGCGCGCGAGCAGGTCGGCGGGGTTGGCCGCGTGGTCGTAGAAGGTGGCCCGGTTGATGCCGGCATGGGCGGCGACGGCGGACGCGGTGAGGTTCGCGACGTCCTGCTCGCCGGCCAGCTCAAGGACGGCGGTGCGCAGCGCCTCCGCGGTCCGCTCGACCCGCTTGTCCACGCTCCCACCTCCTCGGCGACCACCTCGGGCTCCGCTCCCGACGTCTTCGATGATACGCCGGGGAAACTAATTAGGCAACAGGTGTCGCCTAATAGGTTCACCCGGCGGCACCGGGTGAACCCGCTCCGTCCGACCTAGGCTCGACAGAGCCGCACGCCGCACCGACGAGGGAGAGCGCCATGGCCAGCAGGACCCGAGGGAGTGGAAGGCGCCGCGTGAGCGGCGGGGACGTCGAGCTCAACCCGGTCTTCGTCCGGCCGGGGGAGACCAGGTCCGTGCCGCGCGACCGTCTCCCCGAGGACGAGTCGCTGCCGGAGACGGCGTTCCAGATCGTCCACGACGAGGCCATGCTCGACGGCAACGCGCGGCTCAACCTGGCCACCTTCGTCGGCACCTGGATGGACGACCACGCCAGCCGTCTCTACCTCGAGGCCGCCGACAAGAACATGGTCGACAAGGACGAGTACCCGGCGACGGCGGCCGTGGAGGTGCGCTGCGCGACGATGCTCGCCGGGCTGTGGCACGCGCCCGACCCGCACGCGACCGTGGGCACGTCGACCATCGGGTCCTCCGAGGCGTGCATGCTCGCCGGCCTCGCCCTCAAGCGGCGCTGGCAGCACGCCCGCCGCGACGCGGGGAAGCCGGCCGAGACCCCCAACCTCGTGATGTCCAGCGCCGTGCAGGTGTGCTGGGAGAAGTTCTGCAACTACTTCGAGGTCGAGCCCCGCTACGTGCCGATCAGCGAGGAGCACCGCGTGCTCGACGGCCACGACCTCGACGCGTACGTGGACGAGAACACCATCGGCGTGGTCGCCATCCTGGGCGTCACGTACACCGGCATGTACGAGCCGGTGACCGACATCGCCGCCGCGCTCGACCGCATCCAGGCCGCGACGGGGCTCGACGTGAAGATCCACGTCGACGGCGCGTCCGGGGCGATGGTCGCGCCGTTCGTCCAGCCCGACCTCGTGTGGGACTTCCAGGTGGACCGGGTGGCGTCGATCAACACCTCGGGGCACAAGTACGGCCTCGTGTACCCGGGCCTCGGCTGGGTCGTGTGGCGCGACGCCGAGGCGCTGCCCGAGAGCCTCGTGTTCCGCGTGAGCTACCTGGGCGGCGACATGCCGACCCTCGCGCTCAACTTCTCGCGGCCCGGGGCGCAGGTGCTGCAGCAGTACTACATGTTCCTGCGGCTCGGCCGGGCCGGGTACACCGCGGTGCAGGGCGCCTCCCACGACGTGGCGCGCTACCTCGCCGACGGGGTCGGGAAGATGCCGGCCTTCGACCTGTGGAACGACGGCTCGGACATCCCGGTCTTCGCGTGGCGGCTGCGGGCGGGGCACACGGAGAACTGGAACCTGTACCACCTGTCCGAGCGGCTGCGCACCCGCGGCTGGCTGGTGCCGGCCTACCCGATGCCCGACGACCTCGCCGACGTCACCGTGCAGCGGGTCGTCGTGCGCAACGGGCTGGGCCACGACCTCGCGTCGTCGTTCCTCGTGGACCTCGAGGAGGAGGTCGCCTACCTCGACGCCCTCACCGGGCCGATGCCGACCGAGGGCGTGCGGTCGGGCTTCACCCACTGACCGCCGCCCCCGCTCGGCACCGGAGCCGTCAGGAGGTGAAGCGCTCCGCCCGCTCGCGCACGCGGCCGGCGCCGCGCCCGCCGGCGGCGTCGGCGTCCCAGGTGTAGACCTCGGTGCCGGTGACGAAGACGTGCTCGGCGCGCGAGCCCACGTCCAGCGGGTCGCCCGACCAGACGACGACGTCGCCGTCGAGCCCGGGCGCCAGCGCGCCGACGCGGTCGTCGAGGCCCAGGAAGGACGCCGGGTTCACCGTGAGGGCCTCCAGGGCGACCTGCGGGTCCAGACCCTCCTTCACCGCGAACGACGCCTGGTGCACGAGGAAGTTGATCGGCACCACCGGGTGGTCGGTCGTGATGGCGACGCGCACGCCGGCCTCGGCGAGCCGGGCGAGGTTCGAGATCGCGCGGTCCCGCAGCTCCACCTTGGAGCGCGACGTGAGCATCGGCCCGAAGATCACCGGCACGTCGCGCTCGGCGAGCACGTCCGCGATCGCGGCGCCGTCGGTGCCGTGGTTGACGACCAGCCGGTAGCCGAACTCGTCGGCCAGGCGCAGGGCCGTGGCGATGTCGTCCGCGCGGTGCGTGTGCTGGTCCCACGCCAGCTCGCCGGCGAGCACGCGGGCGAGCGTCTCCTTGCCGAGGTCGCGCGCGAACGGTTCGCCCTTCGCCTCCGCGGCGTCGCGCTGCGCCGTGTAGTGCTGCGCGTCGAGGAACGCCTGCCGGATGACGGCGGCCACGCCCAGGCGGGTGGACGGCGCCTTCTTCTGCTCGCCGTACACGCGCTTCGGGTTCTCGCCCAGCGCGGACTTCACCGAGACGGCCTCGCTGATCACCTGCTCGTCGACGGTGCGCCCGCCCCACGTCTTGATCGCGACCGTCTGCCCGCCGATCGGGTTGGCCGAGCCGGGCTTCACGACGACCGACGTCACGCCGCCCGCCAGCGCGTCGCGGAAGCCCTCGTCCTCGATGTTGATCGCGTCGAGCGCGCGCAGGTGCGAACCGTCGGGGCCGGTCTTCTCGTTGGTGTCGTCGCCGGCCCAGCCCTCGGCCTCCTCGTGCGCCCCCACGTGCCCGTGGGACTCCACGAAGCCCGGCAGCACCCACCGGCCGCTCGCGTCGACGGTGCGCACGCCCTCGGGCACGACGACGTCGGCGCCCACCTCGGCCACGACGCCGTCGAGCACGAGGACGGTGCCGCCGTCCACCGGGTGGCCGTCCACCGGGACGACATAGCCGCCCGTGATCGCGACGGACGAGCGGGCGGTGCGGATCGGAGTGCTCATGCGCCTCATCCTGCACTGTGGGGCATGGACCAGGAAGCCGTGACGACGCTATCTTCGGCGCGGGCCCGACCAGGAGGTGGAAGTGTCCGCTCGACGTGCCGGGCAGCAGGCCGGCGTGGGGCGACAGCTCGCCCTGGTGGCGGTCGTCCTCGGACTCTCTGGTGCCGCCGTCGGGCTGGTGACTGCCGGGGAGTCGCACCGCACCACCGCCGACGCCCAGCGGCTGTGGAGCACCGGGCACTGGACGCGCGCCGACAGCGCCGAGATCCGCGTCGAGATGCGAGGGGTGCGGCACAGGCACGAGGTCGCCGAGGTCACGGCCGTCGTGGCGTTCGCCGGCGGCGTGGAGCGGCGGGTCACGCTGAGCTACACGTCCGTCGACACCGAGGGACTGCCGCGGGACGAGTGGATCCCGGCAGAGGCCTGGCCGTACGCGGACGGTTTCGACGTCGTGTACGACCCGCACGACCAGGACCTCGCGATGGCCGGCGCCGACGCCTCGTACTGGCGCCGGTACGGCGCTGACGACGTGCGGACGTCGGTATGGGTCGCCGGCGTGGCCATCGTGTGGAGCGCGGCATGGGCGCCGTTCGCCTGGCCCCGGCGCGCAGGGAGCCGCGCCGACGTGGCGGCGCGCCTCGCTCGGCGCCGGGCCCGATAGCGTCGGCGGATGCCGACCCGACACCTGCACGTGCTGCGCCACGGCGCCGCGGACCCCTTCGGCGAGCTGACGGGGGCGGGGGAGCGGCAGGCGGAGCTGGCCGGCCGCCGCCTGGCCGCCCTGCCCGTCGACGCCGTGTGGCACTCGCCGCTGTCGCGCGCGGCGCGGTCCGCGCAGGTCGTGGGCGCGCAGCTGCCCGGCGTGCCGGTGCGCGAGGCGCCCGAGCTGCTCGACCACGTGCCGTACATCCCCGACCCGGTCCCGCCCGCGTGGGCCGGGTTCTTCGACGGCGAGGACCACGCCGAGGCGGCCGAGGGCGAGCGACTCGCCGCCGCCCTCACGGCGCGGTTCGCGCGGTCCGCCGAGACGGAGACGCACGAGGTGCTGATCACCCACGCCTTCCAGGTCGCGTGGCTGGTGCGCGACGCCCTCGGCGCGCCGCCCGAGCGCTGGCTGGGGCTGCCCTACGGCAACGCCGCCCTCACGACGATCGAGTACCGCGACGACCGCGGCGCCTCCCTGATCGTCTACAACGACATGGGCCACCTGCCGCCCGAGCTGCGCTGGACCGGGTTCGGCCCGGCGGCGCGGCCCTGAGCGACCGGGGTCGTCACGCCGTCGGGACGTTCTCCTCCAGCTCGGCGAGCCAGGCGGCGGCGGACGCGTCGGACGGCATCCGCCAGTCCCCGCGCGGCGACATCGTGCCGCCGGGGGAGACCTTGGGCCCGTTCGGCAGCGCGGAGCGCTTGAACTGCGACGCGAAGTAGCGCCGGAAGAAGACGGTCTCCCACCTCCGGATGGTCGCCAGGTCGTAGGCCGACCGCTCGTCGTGCGGGAAGTTCGGGGGCCACTCGCCGGCGTCGGCGTCGCGCCACGCGTGCCAGGCGAGGAACGCGATCTTGGACGGCCGCAGCCCGTGCCGCAGCGTCCAGAACAGGGTGAAGTCCTGGAGCGCGTACGGGCCGATGGTGGCCTCCGTGGACTGCGGGGCCTCGCCCTCCTCGGCGGGCACGAGCTCCGGGGAGATCTCCTGCCCCAGGATCTCCAGCAGCAGGGCGTTCGTCGCCGCCTCGAACTGGCCGGAGTCGGCCACCCAGCGGATGAGGTGCTGGATGAGCGTCTTCGGGACGCCGGAGTTCACGGCGTAGTGCGACATCTGGTCGCCCACGCCGTAGGTGCACCAGCCCAGCGCCAGCTCGGACAGGTCCCCCGTGCCGAGCACGATGCCCCCGCGGTGGTTCGCGAGGCGGAACAGGTAGTCGTAGCGCAGCCCGGCCTGCACGTTCTCGAAGGTGACGTCGTAGACCTTCTCGCCGGCGCCGAACGGGTGGTCGAGGTCGCGCAGCATCTGCTCCGCCGCGGGCCGGATGTCCAGCTCCTCGAAGTGCACGCCGAGCGAGGTCGCGAGCCGCGTGGCGCGGTCCTTCGTCTCCGACGACGTCGCGAACCCCGGCATCGTGATCGCGTGGACGTCGCTGCGGGGCCTGCCGAGCCGGTCCATCGCGCGGGCCGCGACGATCAGCGCGTGCGTCGAGTCCAGGCCGCCCGAGACGCCGATGACGATCTTCGGCTGCCCGATCGACCGGAGGCGCTGCTCGAGCCCGGCCACCTGGATGCTGTAGGCCTCGTAGCAGTCCTGGGCGAGCCGCGCCGGGTCGTCGGGCACGAACGGGAAGCGGTCCACCTTGCGGCGCAGCCCGACGTCGCCCGCCGGCGGGTCCGCCGTCCACGTGACGGTGCGGAAGCCGTCGAGGCGGTCGGCGAGCGCGCGGCGGTTGTCGTCGAACGACCCCTGCCGCAGGCGCTCCTGGCGCAGCCGGTCGAGGTCGACGTCGGCCACCGCGCGGCGCGGGCCGTCGGGGAAGCGCTCGGTCTCGGCCAGCACGTCGCCCACCTCGTAGACCATCGTCTGGCCGTCCCACGACAGGTCCGTGCTCGACTCGCCCTGTGCGGCGGCGTACGCGTAGGCGGCGAGGCCGCGGTGCGACGCCGAGCGCACCATGAGCCGCCGGTCCTCCGCGCGGGCCACCGTGATGGGGCTCGCGGACAGGTTGAGCAGCACCGTCGCGCCCGCCAGCGCGGCCTCGGCCGACGGCGGCACCGGCACCCACAGGTCCTCGCACACCTCGGCGTGCACCACGAGCCCCGCGACGTCGTCCGCGGCGAACAGCAGGTCCGGGCCGAACGGCACGGGCCCGTCCGCGAACGGGAGCGTGACGGTGGCGCCGCGCCGGTCGTCGCCGGGGGCGAACCAGCGCTTCTCGTAGAACTCGCGGTAGTTCGGCAGGTACGACTTCGGCGCGACGCCGAGCACCCGGCCGCCCTGCACGACGACGGCGCAGTTCAGCAGCCGGTTCCCGACCTCGAGCGGCGCGCCGACCACGAGCAGCGGGCGCAGGTCGGCGCTCGCCCCGACGATCGTCGCGAGCGCGTCGGACGTCGCCTCGAGCAGCGTGTCGGCGAGGTGCAGGTCGTCGATGGCGTACCCCGACACGCACAGCTCGGGGAAGACGGCCACCGCCACGCCGTCGTCGTGGCACGCGCGCGCCTCGGCGAGGATCGCGGCGGCGTTCGCGCGGGGGTCGGCGACGGTGACGGGCACGGTGCAGGCGGCCACCCGGGCGAAGCCGTGGGCGTACGCGGAGGAGAAGTCCACCCCCCGAGTGTAGGAAGAGGTTGCTCACGGCGAGAGCCGTCCGCGCCAGGTGCGGGTCGGGGCTCGCTATCGTCGGGCCGTGCACCCCCAGCCCGCGCGCCGTCGTCGCGCCCTCGTCGTCCTGCTCGCGGCCCTGCTGGGCCCGGCGCTCGGCCTCGCGGCGGCGCAGCCCGCCAGCGCCCACGACCGCCTGCTCTCCTCCGACCCGGAGGACGGCGCCCGGCTCGACGAGGCGCCGTCGTCGATCACGCTCGTCTTCAGCGCCGAGGTGCTGGAGGCCGGCGCCCAGGTGGCCGTCACCACGCCCGACGGCACGGCGCCCGCCGAGGTGAGCGTCGACGGCGACGAGGCCGTCGCCGCCCTGCCGGCCGACCTGCCCGGCGGGACGTGGGAGGTCTCGTGGCGGGTCGTCTCCTCCGACGGGCATCCCATCGAGGGCGAGCTGGCCTACACCGTCGCGGGCGCGGAGCCGTCGCCGTCCCCCACGACCGCCACGGCGTCCCCCACGCCGTCCGAGGCCGCCCCGAGCCCGTCGCCGTCCGCCGCGACGACGGGGCACGAGCACGGCGGCGGCACCCCGGGGGTCGACCTCGACGCCGACGGGGAGGCCGGGTGGGCGACCGCCTGGCTGTTCCCCGTGGCCGTGCTGGTGGCCGTGGGCGTCGCGGCGGCCGTCGTGCTGCAGGTGCGCCGCCGCGGTGAGCCCGGCGGCCCGGGCGACGCCGACCACGCCGACGACGCGATCGGCCCCGACGGCCCCGACGACCCCGCCACGCCGGGCGCCTGAGGCTGCCTTCGACCACGTGATCTGTACCGCCATGACGGTCGATAGCGGGACAGATCACGTGCTCGAAGGGTGGGACAGGCCACGTGTCCGGCACGCCACGCGCGCAAAAGTCGCAGGAATCCGCGGATGTTCCCTAGTGTGTTCCCCGTCCTCCCGGCGTGTGCCGGGCAGGATCGCGAACGTGACGACGCGCGGGTCGCGTGCGTCGTGAACCGGAGAAGGGATGCACATGTCGCTGAACAAGTCCGAGCTGGTCTCGGCCATCGCCGGCAAGGCAGAGCTCACCAAGGCGGAGGCGGAGAAGTTCCTCAACGCCTTCCAGGAGGTGCTCGAGGAGTCGCTCGCCAAGGGCGAGGCCGTCAAGGTCACGGGTCTGCTCTCGGTCGAGCGCGTGGAGCGCGCGGCCCGTACCGGTCGCAACCCGCGCACCGGCGAGGAGATCCAGATCCCGGCCGGCTTCGGTGTGAAGATCAGCGCCGGCTCGCTGCTGAAGAAGGCCGTCGCCAAGTGATCCCTCGCTGACCGGCGCGCTCGTCGCGTCGCGTCAGCACCCCGGAGGCCCGCCGCTCGCCCTGTCGCGAGCTGCGGGCCTCCGGCGCGTCCGGGGTCCGCGCGGTGGCGTCTCGATCGACTCCGTCGGCGTCCCGGTCGGCCCCGGGCGGGACGCCGGTTGTTGCGACGAGCATGACGACGAACCCGATCGACACCGCCGCGACCACCGCGGCGGCGACCACCACGACGACGGCTGCGCCCCGCCCGCTGTCGCCCCGGCGCGCGTGGCTCGCGCTCGCCACGATGTTCCTTGGCAGCTTCTCGCTGGTGACCGCGGAGTTCCTGCCGCCCGGGGTCCTGACGCCCGTCGCCGAGGACCTGGGGGTCTCGGAGGGCGTCGTGGGCCTCTCCGTGAGCGTCACGGCCCTGACGGCGCTGCTCACCGCGCTGGGTCTGAGCTCCCTGTTCCCCCGCACCGACCGCCGCACGCTGCTGGTGGTGCTCGCCCTGGGCGCCGTCGTCTCCAACGTGCTGGTGGCGGTGGCGCCGAGCATCGGCGTGCTCATGGCGGCCCGCCTGCTGCTCGGCGCGGCGCTCGGCGGCTACTGGTCGATGTCGCTGGTCATCGCCACGCAGCTCGTCCCGGCCGACCGGGTGGGCCGGGCGATGATGGTCGTGAACGCCGGCACGACGGTCGCGACCGTCGCCGGTGTGCCGCTCGGCGTGGTGCTCAGCGCGGCGGCCGGCTGGCGGGTGGTGTTCGCGGCGGCGGCGGCCGTCACCGTCGTGACGGCGGTCGCGATGCGCGTGGCGCTGCCGCCCGTGGCGCCCACGCCGGGCATCGGCTGGTCGGCGACGGGGCGGGCCCTGCGGTCGCCGGGCGTGGCGCTCGGGCTGGTGAGCATCGTCGCCGTCGTCAGCGGGCACTTCGTGGGCTTCACGTACGTGCGGCCGGCCCTGTCGCTGCTCCCCGGGTCGGACGTCGGGACGATCGCCGTGCTGCTCGCGCTGTTCGGCGTCGGCGGGCTGGTCGGGAACTTCGCGATCGGCGCGGTCGTCGACCGGCACCTGTCCACGCTGCTGCTCGCCGTCCCGGTCACGATCGGCGTGGGCGTGGCCGCCGTGGGGCTGGCCGCCGCGGTGCCCGTGCTCGCGTACCCCGCCGTCGTGCTGTGGGGCTTCGCGTTCGGGGGCGTGCTCAACGTGGTGCAGGTGTGGATCACGCGGATCATGCCGGACCAGGTCGAGGCGGGCAGCGGGCTGGTCGTGGCGGCGTTCCAGACGGCGATCATCCTCGGCTCGGCCGTGGGCGGCCTGGGGGTCGAGACGATCGGCGTCGCCTGGGCCTACCTCGTGGCGGCCGTCGTCGCGGCGGCGGGCGGCGTCCTCGTGCGCAGCACGCTGTCCCGGCGGTACTCGGACGGCGTCGCGCCCGTGTGACGCCGGAAGGCGCGGCCGAACGCCGTGTCCGACCCGTAGCCCAGACGGCGGGCGATCGTCCCGACCGGGAGGTCGCCCGCCGCCAGGAGGCAGCGCGCGTGCGCCACCCGCACCTGCGCGAGGTAGCGGCCGGGCGTCTGGCCCGTGGCGGCCCGGAACCGGGCCGCGAAGCCCGACCGGGACGCGAGCGCGGTCCGGGCCAGGTCGTCCACGGTCCACTCGCGGCCCGGGTCGGCGTGGATCGCGGCGACGGCGCTCGCCAGGCCCGGGTCCTGCCGCTGCATCAGCCAGCGGGCGGGGGCGCAGCCGCGGGCGTACCAGGCGCTGATCGCCATCGACGCGACCAGCGTGACGACGCGGTCGCCGAGCACGCTGCGCGGGGCGCGGTACTCCTCCACCACCGCCCGCAGCATCGTCGCGGCCGTGGGCTCGCGCTGCGGGAACTCGGTGAGCAGCACGTGCGCGGGCAGCACGCCCCGCCCGGTGTCCGCCCCGGTCGGCGCGACCTGCACGCACTGCACGGCGGCGTCCGAGAGCGCGTGCACCTCGAACCGCGGACCGTGGGGCAGGAACAGGAAGTCGCCGGGCGCGAGGTCGGCGACGTCGCCCACGCCGCGCACCCGCACCAGCCCGCCGGTGACGAGCAGCAGGGCCGCGTCGCCGGTCGCGTGCTCCGCCCACTCGCCGGCGGCGAGCTCGTGCCGCGCCCGCGCCACGAACCGCCACTGCAGCCCGGCGAGCACCCGGTCGAGCTCCTCGGCGGCGGCCGACGACGACGTCGTGCCGGGGTCGTCGAGGTCGACGCCGCACGACGGCGTCCGCAGGTCCATCGCGGTCATCGCACCTCCCGGAGGGCACGACGACCGGAGCGTCCGGCGGGCCCTCGAGGAGGATGTCACGCCCGGTGCGCCCTCGCGCGCGACCGTCCGCCCCGACCGGGCCGAGGGTCCGGGCCGGGCCGGCCGGTCCGCCGCTAGGCTCCGGAGGATGCCCCCCGACGACCTGAAGAACGTTCTCGACCCGTCGCCGTCGCAGCTCGCGCTGATGACCGCCACGGAGCGGCTCGTCGCGCGGTACGGGCTGGAGGGCGCGAGCTCGCGGGCGATCGTGCGGGAGGCGGGGCACCGGAACAACTCCGCGGTCACGTACCACTTCGGCTCGCGACACGTGATGCTGGACGCGCTCTACCACTGGCGCAGCAAGCCGATCAACGACCACCGGTCCCGCATGGTGGCCGAGCTCGTGGCCGACGGGCGCGAGCGCGAGCCGGAGGCGCTCGCGCGGGCCTACGTGGTGCCGTTCGTGACGGCCGTCGGGGGGATGCGGCCCAGCGCGTGGGCCCGGTACACGCAGGCGGTCCTGCAGCACCGGCCGCTGGTCTTCATGGACTGGGTGCGGCGGGACGTGAAGCGGTACGAGGGCGTCGACGTCCCGGTGGCCCACACCCTCGACCTGCTGGACCTGATGCGCGCGGTCGCGTGCGGCGGCGTCGAGCCGCTGGCGGGCCTGCGGGTCGCGACGGCCTCCCGCGCGGTGGTCGCGACCCTGGCCGCGTGGGAGGCCGACGACGAGCGGGGCGACCTGGACGTGCCGCCCCTCGGGGTGCTCACGGATCAGCTGGTGCGGTCGACGGTCGGGATGCTCACCGCCTGACCGGGCGCCGCGACGCCCGGAGCAGCAGCCCGCCGGCCGTGAGCAGGACCAGCGCGCCCAGCGCCGCCGACCCCACGGTGGCGCCGGTCTGCGGCAGCGTGCCGGGTGCGGCGGCGGTGCCCGGGGCTCCCGGCGCCGCGCCGGGCCCGTCGCCCGGGGGTCCCGGGCTCACCGGGGTGGCGGAGGGGTCCGGGGACGGGCTCGGCGCGGGCGTGGCGTCCTCCGTGGCGAGCGTGAAGTCCAGCCCGGTCACGCCGGCGTCCGCGACCTCGAACGTCAGGGACGCCGCGCCGTCGACGACGAAGCCGTCCGGCGGCGTCACGACAGCGGTGTACCCGCCGGCGGGCAGGTCGGCGGTCCACGTGCCGTCGTCGCCGGTGGTGACCGTCGTGACCGGCTCCCCGTCGGCGTCCGTGACGGTCACCTCGGCGCCCGGGACGGGGGCGCCGTCGGTGTCGGTCACTGTGCCGGCCGCGGGGTACGTCGGCGGCTCCACCGGCTCCGCGACGACGCCGAAGTCCTCGGCGAGGTGGCTCTCGCCCGCCGGGGTGACGGTGACCTCGCGCTCCGTGACTGCGGCGGTGTACCCGTCGGGCACCTCGAGGGTGATGGTGTAGTCGCCCGTCCCCAGCCCGCCGAGGAAGTACCCGCCCGCGGCGTCCGTGGTGAGCACGACGGGCTCGCCGTCGGGGCCCTGGACGGTGACGGTCGCGCCGGGCACCGGGGCGCCGGCGTCGTCCGTCACGGTGCCGCCGACCGCGCCCTCGGCCGCGAGGGCGAAGTCGACGCCGGTGACGTCGTCGGTGGCCACCGTGACGGCCTGCTCGGCCGGCCCGTCGACGGTGTAGCCGTCCGGGGCCTCGACGCCCACGACGTGGTCGCCGGGAGCCACGTCCTCGAACGTGTAGGTGCCGTCGGCGGCCGTGGTGGTGCTCCGGTCCCCGAGCGTCACGACGACCCCCGCCACCGGCTCCCCGCCCGCCGTGACCGTGCCGGAGACGGACGCCGGCCCCTGGAGCAGGAAGTCGTTGCCGGTGCTGGCGGCCTCCTGGCCCACGTCGACGGTGATGCTCGGCGGGGTCTCGGTGACCGTGTACCCGTCGGGCAGGTCGCCCAGCGAGAACTCGTACTCCTGCGGCGCGTCCTGGCCCACGTCCCAGCTCACGCCGTCGACGAGGTACCGGCCCCGCGAGTCGGTGACCGCCGTGAACGGCTCGCCGTCGCCCACGGGGGTGAGCGTCACGGTGACGCCGGGCACCGGGTTGCCGTCGTCGTCGAGCACCGTGCCGCTCACCGCGATGGGCTCGACGTCCCGGACGGTGAAGTCGGCGACGCCGTCGGCGTCGCTGAGGTCGACGTCGCCCACGACGGAGGGTCCGTCCGCGACCAGGCCGAACGGGTGCTGGTCCGACGGGCCGGGCAGGTCCGTCAGCTCCACCCGGTAGCCCGGGGCGGCCGTGTAGCCCTCGAAGGCGTAGTTGCCGTCGGCGGCCGAGGTCGTGGTGGCGAGCGCGGTGCCGTCCGGTCCGAGGAGCGTGAGCGTCGCGCCCTCCAGCGGGCTGTCGTCGTCGAGCGTGACCGTGCCGGTGACGTCGCGCGCGAGGGACGCGAACCACGTCTGGTAGACGGGGAAGCCGGAGCGCCAGGAGAACACGATCGTGAGGCTCGTGACGGGCACGGTGGGCTGGAACCAGCCGCTCGCACCGTTGGTGTCGGTGGCCGCGGCGTTGCCCGTCAGCGTGCCGGTGGCCGGGTCCCACGTGGGCACGTCGGTGTCGGTGCACGACGGGGTGCCCGCGCCCTGGCAGTAGTTGAACGCGCCCTGCCAGCCGAGCTCGGCGGCCGAGAGCGGCTGCCCGTCATCGCCGCGCGCGCTGACCACCACGCTGTCGGCGTCGATGTCGCCGACCACGAACGCCCAGCCGCCCGCCGGCGTGGGGCGCTCGAAGGTGTAGGTCGTGGTGGACGGCGTCGTCGCCCGGTCGGCCTGCGGGCGCAGGTTGACGTACGCCTGGTCGCGGCTGGACCCGTAGACGCCGCCGGGCGGCGTCGAGCCGGCCAGCCACGACGAGGCCCCGGAGATCACGCCGACGCCGCCCCGGGAGTTCGAGGTCATGGTCGCGGCGGGGAACCCGCCGGCGGGCAGCTGCATCGTCGTCGACCAGCTGCCGGCGGAGCCGGAGAGGTCGTCCCAGTCCGCCCAGCCCGCGGTCGTCGCCGCCGCGGCCGTCGTCGTGGTGGTCGTGGCCGGCACCACGACGACGGTGAGCGCGACGAGTGCGGTCGTCGCGAGAGCGCTGAGGATCCCCCTGGCACGATTCACCGGCTCAGGCTATGAGACACGTTTCTGGAGCGCGCGGCGGGGTGAGGATCCTCAGAGGTCGCCGGTGTGCTCCAGGCGCCGCATCGCCACCCAGCCGATCGGCACGCGGGCCCAGTAGGTGACGACGCGGTAGAGCATCGTCACCGTGACCGAGAGGGACGCGGGGATCCCGGCCGCGGTGAGGCCGGCGATGAGCGCGCCCTCCACGCCGCCCAGGCCGCCCGGGGTGGGCACCATGGCGCCGACGGAGTTGCCGACCAGGTAGATCACGGCCACGTCGATGAGGTTGAGCGACTGCCCGAAGGCGGCGAGCGCCGCGTCGAACGCGAGCACGTAGCCCAGCGTCATGATGACGTTGCCGCCCAGGCCGAGCGCGAGCCGGGTCGGGTGGCCGAGCATCTGCGACAGCCGCGGCCACACCTGCTCGAGCGTGGGGCGGGCCTTCTCCCACGCCCACCGGCGCACGGACGGCACCAGGAGGATCGCGACGACGGCGACGGCCACGCCCGCGATGGCGAGCAGGACCGTGGTCGACGGCAGGTCGATGAGCCCCCCGGAGCGGCTGGACACCGACAGCACGACGAGCAGCAGCACCGTGACGACGAACTGCGACAGCTGCACCAGCGCCACCGTGGCCACCGCCATCGGGGTGGCCACGCCTCGCCGGGTGAGCATCCGCAGGTTGAGCGCGGCGGGGCCGATGCCGGCGGGGGCGGCGAGCGAGACGAACGAGCCGGCCATCTGCGTGAGCGTCGCGCGCCACAGCGGCAGCTTCTCCGGCGAGAAGGCCGAGAAGGTCAGGGCCGCGCCGAACCACGTGATCGCCCCGAACGCGAAGGAGGCCGCCACCCACCACGGGTTCGCCTCGGTGATCGCCGAGGCGATCTCCTCGAAGTTCATCGACGTGACGACCACCGTGACCGCGACGATCGTCAGCGTCAGCATGATGACCGTGCGCGCGCCGAAGCGGGTGATGTTCTGCGGCTGCACGTCGGCCTGCGGCAGGCGCTCGACGAGCGCCTCGCGCAGCTCGTCCAGCAGCCCCTTGGCCTTGCGGACCTCCTCGCGCGTCGGGCCGGGCAGCGCGATGGACTGCAGCAGCGGCCCGATGGCGGCGATGTCCTCGTCGGGCAGCGCGCGCACCGCGGAGGCGAGCGCGCGGCGCGCCCCGACGCGCAGCGCGAGCAGCGCCAGCATCTGCGTGAGGTCGAGGCGCCGCGAGAGCGTGCCCGACGCGATCTCGCCCTGCTCCCAGCCGGTGAGCCACACGTGCGGCCTGCCGGCGGCGTCGTGGTGCACCAGCATCACGTCGGGCGTCAGGAAGTGGTGGGTGAGACCGGCGTCGTGCGCGCGCCGCAGCTGCTCCCACGCCTCCGCGAGCACCGCGTCGCCGCGCGGGCCCGCGAGGTCGTCGGCGTCGAGGTCGCGCAGGGAGACGGCGCCGCGCGCGTGCTCCTGCACCAGCACCACGGAGTCGTCCGCGACGCCGATGCCCTCCAGCCGCGGGGTCCGCACCCCGGCGGCCGATGCCGCGTAGGCGAGGAGCGCGGTGCGCTCGGCCGCCGCCCTCAGCGAGATGGCGGCCCGGCCCTCGAGCCCGCGCAGCCGCAGCGTGCGCCACAGCCGCTGCACGGTGGTCAGCACCTGGCGGTCGCCGTCGAGCACGACGACGTCGCGGCGGGGGCCGTCGTCGTCGGTGAACAGCGCGTAGACGCGGTTGTCACCCGACCGGACGATCGCCACGGCCGCCGCGTCGGCGGTCGTGGGGTCGGGCGGCAGGGCGCCCTCCTCGTCCGGGAGCGAGTCGACGACGTCGCCGTCCGCGTCGTAGGCGGCGACCGGGTCCTCGGGCAGGCCGGGCGCGCCGTCCTCGTCCGCGTCGTCGTCGACGACGGCGGAGAGGTCGCGCACCCGCACCAGCGCCGCGGGGTGGAAGCCGGCCCGCCGCACCGCGGCCACGAGGTCCGCGCCGTACGCGCGCTCGCTGCGCACGCCGGACACGTACTGCACGGCCTGACCGGCGAGGCGGCCGAGCAGCAGGGCGACCAGCACGCCCGGCAGCGACACCTGCCCGGTGATGAGCACGATGAACAGGGCGAGGTAGAGCACGTTCCACGACCAGCGCACGGTGCGCCGGCGGGTGCGGGGCCCCGCCGTGGTGAGCAGGCCGGCGATGGCGGCGACGTACCCGGGGATGGTGAGCTGCCACCCGCCGTCGCTGAAGACGGACAGCCCGCGCACCAGCTCGTCGCTGCCGAACTTCGAGATCGCCAGGACGGCGACGACGCCGAGCACGAGGCCGAGGGCGGCGGCGCAGATCGACTCCACGACCTGCCGGCCGAGGCGTCGCCAGCCCAGCTCGACCAGCACGGCGGCGGGCACGAACAGGGTGATGAGGCCCTCGAGGACCGCGACCGGGACGAACAGGATGCGGGCCAGGAGGGTGCTGAAGTTCTGGACGTCCTGGGTGACGCCCTCCGCGGTGGCGTGGGCGACCACGGACAGCACCAGCACGAGCGCCACCGCCAGCGCGCTGACCACCATGCCGAGCATGTCCGAGGGGTGCCGCACCCGGGCCTCGGGGGTGTCGACGACGCGCACGAGGTCGGTGCCCCGACCCTGGTCAGAGGTGTCGCCGCGGAGCAGCGCCTGCAGCGGGCCGGTGGGCGGCGCGGGGTCGGCGGCCGGGTTCCGGTGCGTCGGCTCCTCGGTGGGACCCGCGGTGCTCGCTCCGGACATGGCGGAAAGTCTAGGTGGTACCGGGCCTCACGGCCTGTGACACGGGCCGGAGAGCAGTGGTAGGTTCCCGGACCACGATGCGATCGCCGGTCAGGGTGTGACCCACGCCCGTGACCGCGGCGACACACCGGTGTGTTAGAACGCCCGCATCGTGACGAGCTCGCGGCCACCCGCCGAGGGCCGGCCTGGACGAAGGGGACCATGACCATGAGTGCCATCAGAGGCTCGCGCCGCCTGCTCGCAGGCGCCGCAGGAACGGCAGCGCTGGCGCTGGTGCTGACCGCGTGCGGCGGCGGCTCCGGAGAGGGCGGCGACGGGGGCGGCGGCAGCGCCGAGTCGATGATCATCGGCACCACGGACAAGGTCACGTCGCTCGACCCGGCGGGCTCGTACGACAACGGGTCCTTCGCCGTGATGAACCAGATCTACCCGTTCCTCATGAACACCCCCTACGGCAGCCCGGACGTGCAGCCGGACATCGCCGAGTCGGCGGAGTTCACGGCGCCCACGGAGTACACGGTCAAGCTCAAGCCGGGCCTGAAGTGGGCCAACGGCAACGACCTCACCTCCTCGGACGTCAAGTTCACGTTCGACCGGCAGCTGAAGATCGCGGACGAGAACGGCCCGTCGTCGCTGCTGTACAACCTGGACTCGGTGGAGACGCCCGACGACACCACCGTCGTGTTCAAGCTCAAGAGCAAGGACGACCAGATCTTCCCGCAGATCCTGTCGTCGCCCGTGGGGCCGATCGTCGACGAGGACGTCTTCTCGCCCGACGCGGTCACCGACGACCAGGCGATCGTGGACGGCAAGGCCTTCGCCGGCCAGTACTCGATCACGAGCTACAAGGCCAACGAGCTCATCAGCTACGAGGCGTACGACGGCTACGAGGGCATCCTCGGCGCCGCGAAGACGCCGAAGATCGCCGCCAAGTACTTCACCGACGCCTCCAACCTCAAGCTCGAGGTGCAGGGCGGCGACATCGACGTGGCGTTCCGCTCGCTGGCGCCCACCGACATCGAGGACCTGCGCGGCGACGACAGCGTCAAGGTCGTGGACGGCCCCGGCGGCGAGATCCGCTACATCACGTTCAACTTCAACACGCAGCCGTACGGCGAGAAGCAGCCCGACGCCGACCCGGCGAAGGCGACCGCGGTGCGTCAGGCCGTGGCCGACCTCATCGACCGGCAGGCGCTGGCCGACCAGGTCTACAAGGGCACCTACACCCCGCTGTACTCCTTCGTGCCCGACGGCCTGACCGGCGCCACGGAGCCCCTCAAGGAGATGTACGGCGACGGCCAGGGCGGCCCCGACGCCGACAAGGCGACGAAGGCGCTCGAGGACGCGGGCGTCACCACGCCCGTCGAGCTGAACCTGCAGTACTCGAACGACCACTACGGCCCGTCGTCGGGCGACGAGTACGCGCTCATCAAGGACCAGCTCGAGGAGAGCGGCCTGTTCAAGGTCAACCTGCAGACCACGGAATGGGTGCAGTACTCGAAGGACCGCACCGCCGACGTCTACCCGGCGTACCAGCTCGGCTGGTTCCCGGACTACTCCGACGCGGACAACTACCTCACGCCGTTCTTCCTCAAGGAGAACTTCCTGGGCAACCACTACGTGAACCAGGACGTGGAGGACATGATCCTCGAGCAGGCCGTCACGGCCGACGAGAAGAAGCGCACGGACCTGCTGGGCCAGATCCAGGAGGCCGAGGCCAAGGACCTGTCGACGGTCCCGTACCTGCAGGGTGCGCAGGTCGCGGTCGTGGGCTCCGACGTCACGGGCACCGAGGACACGCTCGACGCGTCGTTCAAGTTCCGCTACGCCGCGCTGGCCAAGGGCTGAGAGACGGACTGAGCTCTTCCCGTGGCCTCGCGTAGTACGACAGGAAGCGCACTGGGACGCTACATCCTGGTGCGCTTCCTGCTCATCATCCCCACCGTGTTCATCCTGGTCACCACGGTCTTCGTGCTCATGCGCGCGACCGGTGACCCCATCACCGCAGCGCTGGGCGGGCGCCTGACGCCCGACCAGCTCGCCGAGCGGATCCACGCGGCCGGCTACGACCAGCCGATCCTCGTGCAGTACTGGGACTACCTCACCGGCATCTTCTCCGGCGACTTCGGCACCACGATCAGCGACAACCGGCCCGTCACCGAGGTGCTCACCACGTACGGCGCCGCGACGCTGGAGCTCGCGTTCTACGCGATCCTCGTGGCCCTCGTCCTCGGCGTCCCGTTCGGCATGATCAGCGGCTACTTCCGCGACCGCCTGCCCGACGCCGTCCTGCGGATCCTCGCGATCCTTGCGTACGCGACCCCGGTGTTCTTCGCCGGCCTCATCCTCAAGCTCGTGTTCTCCGTCTGGCTGGGCTGGTTCCCGGTCGCGGGCCGCGTGTCCACCGACGGGGAGATCGCGATGCAGCTCGCCGGGGCGGACTCCGGGTTCATGCTGATCGACGCGTTCAAGACCGGCGACCCTGCCGTGGTGCTCGACGTGCTGTCGCACGCCTTCCTGCCCGCCATGGCGCTGGGCCTGCTCACCGCCGGCGTGTTCCTGCGGCTCGTGCGCACCAACATGATCGGCACCCTGGGCACCGGCTACATCGACGCGGCGCGCTCGCGCGGCGTGAAGGAGAGCCGCCTCGTGCGCAAGCACGCGTGGCGCCCGGCGCTCATCCCGATCATCACCGTGGCCGGCATGCAGGTCGCGATGCTCCTCGTGGGCGCCGTGCTGACCGAGACGACGTTCGAGTGGCGGGGGCTGGGCTTCCAGCTCTCGGAGTACCTGCAGGCGCGCGACTTCGTGGCCGTGCAGGGGATCGTCGTGCTGATGGCCGTGGTCGTCGCGGTGACGAACTTCCTCGTCGACATCATCGCGGCCCTGGTCGACCCGAGGGTGAGGTACTGATGAGCGCTGCTGAAGCTCCTGAGGTCGTCCCCGTCGGCACCGAGGGCGTCGCCCCCGAGCACGTCGCCGGCCGGGGCGCCTGGTTCAAGAAGCTGCCCGTGGTGCACCAGGTGCGCCAGAGCGTCGGGCTCCAGCGCGGCATGCTGATCGCCGGCATCGTGCTGACGGCCGTGTTCGTGCTGGTCGCCGTGCTCGCGCCGCTGCTCGCCCCGTACGGGTGGTCGCAGCTGCGTGACCTCGACGGCGCGTTCGGCGCCCAGATGCCCCCGAGCGCCGAGCACTGGTTCGGCACCACGGTGGGCGGGTACGACGTGCTGTCCCGCGTGATCTGGGGCGCCCGCACGGCGCTGCTCGTCGTGCTGGTCGCGGTGGCGGCGTCGATCGTCGTGGGCGTGCTGCTCGGCCTCGTGTCGGGCTACTTCGGCGGCTGGCTCGACCGCGTGCTCGTGGTCGTCGCCGACGCCATCTACGCGTTCCCGTCCCTGCTGCTCGCGATCCTGCTCGCGATCGTCATCTCGGGCGGGCAGTCGAGCATGTGGGGCGGCATCCTCGCGGCCGCGCTGTCCATCACCGTGGTGTTCGTGCCGCAGTACTTCCGGGTGATCCGCGCCGAGGTGGTGCGCATCAAGGCGGAGGCGTTCGTCGACTCCGCGCGCGTGCTCGGCACCGGGCACTGGCGCATCATGACGCGCCACGTGCTGCGCAACTCCACGCGCACCCTGCCGCTCATCGTCACGCTCAACGCGTCCGAGGCGATCCTCACGCTCGCCGGCCTCGGCTTCCTCGGCTTCGGCATCGAGCCGACCGCCGCGGCCGAGTGGGGCTACGACCTGCAGCGCGCCGTCGCGGACGTCACGTCGGGCATCTGGTGGACGTCCCTGTTCCCGGGCCTCGCCATCGTGCTCGCCGCGATGGGCATGACGCTCATGGGCGAGTCGCTCAACGACCTCGCCGACCCGCGCCTGCGCTCGCGCGCCCGCTCCGGGAAGGTGTCCGGCGCCGTGGAGGCCACGTCGGTGGAGTCCGCAGAGAAGGGAGACGACGCATGAGCACCGTCGCATCGAACGGCGCCGTCGCGTCGAACGGAGCCGTCGCGACGATCAGTGACCTCGCGGTCTCGTTCGCGACCGACGCCGGCCCCGTCCGGGCGGTCGACGGCGTGAGCCTCGACGTCCAGGCGGGTGAGGTGCTCGCCGTCGTCGGCGAGTCCGGCTCGGGCAAGACCGTCACGGCCAAGACCATCCTCGGCCTGCTGCCCGAGACGGCGACCACGAGCGGCGCCGTCGTGCTCACCGGGCGGGACGGCGCGACGACCGACGTCGTCTCCGTCTCCGCGGCCACGCTGCGCCAGGTGCGCGGGCGCGACGTGGCGATGGTGTTCCAGGAGCCGTCGAGCGTGCTCAACCCCGTGTACACCGTGGGGTGGCAGATCGCCGAGGGCATCCGCGCGCACGGCGACGTGTCGAAGAAGGAGGCGAAGCGCCGGGCGATCGAGGTGCTCGGCACGGTCGGCATCCCCGACCCCGAGCACCGCGTGGACCACTACCCGCACCAGTTCTCCGGCGGGCAGAAGCAGCGCATCGTCATCGCCATGGCGCTGGTGCTGGGTCCGAACCTCATCGTCGCCGACGAGCCCACGACGGCGCTCGACGTCACCGTGCAGGCCGAGATCCTCGACCTGCTGCGTCACCTGCGCGACGAGACGGGCACCGCCATCGTGCTCATCACGCACAACATGGGCGTGGTGGCCGACCTGGCCGACCGGGTCGCCGTGATGTACCAGGGCAAGGTCGTGGAGCAGGCGGCCGTCGGCGACCTGTTCGGCGACCCGCAGGCCGACTACACGAAGGCCCTGCTCCAGGCCGTGCCGCGGGTCGGGGAGGGCACCGTCCGTGCCGCCGCGCGCGCCGCCGCCCGGCCCGAGGGCTGGGAGTCCGCGGAGCCCGTGGTGCGCGCCGAGGGGCTCACGATCACCTACCCGGGCCGCTTCCGGCAGCCGGCGTTCACCGCGGTGGACGAGGTGTCGCTCGCGATCCGCCCCGGCGAGGTGCTGGGGCTCGTGGGCGAGTCGGGCTCCGGCAAGACGACGATCGCCCGCGCGATCGCCGGCCTCACGCCCGTGAGCGGCGGCTCGCTACGGGTGCTCGGCACCGAGATGCGGGGCGCCAAGGGGCGCGACCTCAAGGCGATGCGCCCGCGGCTCGGATTCGTCTTCCAGGACCCCGCCACGTCGTTCAACCCGCTGCTGACCGTCGCCGAGTGCGTGGCCGAGCCGCTGGTGGTGCACGGGCGGGCCCGGAACCCGGAGGCCGCGCGCGGCCGCGTCGACGAGCTGCTCGAGGCGGTGCAGCTGCCCCGCAGCTACGGCGACCGCTTCCCGCACGAGCTCTCTGGCGGGCAGCGCCAGCGCGCGTCGCTGGCCCGCGGCCTGGCGCTCGACCCGGAGCTGCTCATCGCCGACGAGCCGACGTCCGCCCTCGACGTGTCGGTGCAGGCCCGCGTGCTGGACCTCTTCGCCGAGCTGCAGAAGGAGCTGGGCTTCGCCTGCCTGTTCGTGTCGCACGACCTGGCCGTCGTCGACCTCCTCGCGGACCGGATCGCGGTGCTCTACCGCGGGCACCTGGTCGAGGAGGGCACGGGCGAGCAGGTGCTCGGCAACCCGCGCGAGACGTACACGAAGCAGCTGCTGGCCTCCTTGCCGGTGCCCGACCCGGTGGTGCAGGCGGAGCACCGCGCGGGGCTGCAGGCCCTCCGGCAGGGCTGAGGCGTTCGGGTCCCGTACCTCGTCGTGCCGGCGGCCGTGCGCGCCGTCCCCGCGTGCTCCGACGTCGGCGTGCTCGACGACGTCGAGCGGGCCGGAGCGGCTCATCGCACCGACGCCCGCGCGGGGACGGGCGCGGTGGTGGGGCGCATGGTGTTCGCGCTGGTGTTCCTCGCGTTCGTCGCGTTCGTCGCCGGGTGAGTCGCCTCGGGGGGCCTGCCGGCCGACGTCCCGTTCTGATCCCCACGACGCGGGCGGCGCAGGCCCAGGGCGACTCCCGCGGCGACGAGCAGCGCGCCCGCGACGTCGGCGGGTCCGACGTGCCCGAGGCCGAGCGCGACGGTGGTGAGGAGCGCCCCGACGGGGACGAGGCCGGCGAAGAGCCCCGCACGGTCGGCGCCCAGCCGGCGCAGCGCGTCGTACCAGAGGAAGAAAGCGGCCGCGGTGACGACCGCCCCGAGGTACACGAACGCGGCGGCCTCGCCGGCGGTGGGCAGCCGCAGGGCGGCCGGCCCGTCCAGCGCGAGACCGGCGGCCAGCAGCAGGGGGACGGACAGGGCAGCGGGGTACGCGGCGACCCGCAGCGGGCCGAGCCGGGGCAGGAGCGGGACGGCGAGCAGGGAGAAGGCCACCTCGCCGGCGAGCGCGCCCAGGGACAGCAGGAGGCCCTGCGGGCTGCCCGAGCCCAGGCCGGCGGCGACGGCCGCGCCGAGGGCGACGACGGCCGCGGCGACGACGGTGCGCGGGGCGGGGCGTCGGCGTTCCGCCAGCGGCCCGGCGAGGGCGAGGACGAGGGGGACGGCACCGACGACGGTGCCGATCATGGCCGGGCCCGCGTGGCGCGTCGCCTCGACGAGGAACAGGTTGAACCCGGCCAGGCCGGTGGCGGCCAGCGCGACCAGCAGCAGGACCTCGCGCGGCGTCAGCCGGACGCGGGGCAGGCGTCGGTGGCGCACCACGGCGAGCAGGATCGCCGCAGCGAGCGCGTAGCGCAGGGACTGGCCGACGTAGACCGGGTAGTCGGCGACGGTGGCGGAGACGGCCGTCGAGGTGCCGACGAGCAGCATCGCCGCGGCCGCCCCGACGGGTGCGCCGAGGCGCCTCATGCGACGCGCTCCTGCGGCGTCGAGGCGTCCGCGGGGGACAGGACGGAGCGGGTGACACGCTCGGCGAGGGCCGAGACCACGGTGCGGGGGCGGCGCGGCATCAGGTGCGCGGCCAGGGCGTTGCCGAGCCCGGGCGCCACGTAGCCGCGGTCGCGGTCCAGCGCCCGCAGGGCGGCGCGCACGACGGGTGGCGGGGTGGTCATGGAACCGACGACGGCGGCCCGGCGGGTGCCGATCACGTCGAAGAAGCCGGTCTCGACCGGGCCGGGGCACAGCGTGAGCACCCGGATGCCGCGGCGGCGGTACTCCTGGCGCAGCGCGAGGCCGAAGCTCAGCACGAACGCCTTGGCCGCGCCGTAGACGGCGAAGTACGGGGAGGGCTGGAAGGCGGCGTTGGACGCGACGTTGACGACCGCGCCGCGCCCGCGCTCCAGCATGCCGGGCAGCAGCTCGTGGGTGAGGTCGACCAGCGCGACGACGTCGACCATCATCTGGTCGTGGTCGCGGGCCGCGGCGATCTCCTCGAAGCGGCCGCAGGTGCCGAAGCCGGCGTTGTTGACCAGCACGTCGACGTGCAGGCCGCGGTCGGCGAGCCGGGCCGCGACGCGGCGGGCGGCGTCCGGCGTGCTGAGGTCCTGGACCAGCACGTGGGCGCGGACGCCGTGCTCGGCGATCAGGCGCCGGGCGAGGGCGTCGAGCCGGTCGCCCGAGCGTGCCACCAGGACCACGTCGTGCCCGCGGTCGGCGAGCTGGTCGGCGAACTCCGCGCCGAGGCCGGACGACGCTCCGGTGATGAGTGCGGTGCTGTTCACGAGGACTCTCCCTGGGTCGGCGGTAACTGATGCACGACGGTACCGACAATTCGATGAAATGCAACAGTGATGATGCAGATTGACCGGAGAATGCACCCGGCATGTATCGTGCGGGTGGTCCGCGATCGAGGGAGGGCGTGATGGGTGAGGCGACGGCGCGTCCGCTGCGGGCGGACGCGGAGCGCAGCGTGCGCGCGATCCTCGAGGCCGCCGTCCGGGTGCTCGCCGAGGACCCCGGCGCGTCGATGGAGCAGATCGCGGCCGCGGCGGGGGTGGCGCGGACGACCATCCACCGGCGGTTCGCCAGCCGGCAGGCGTTGATCGAGGCGCTGGCGTCGACCGCGGCCCGCCAGCTCGCCGACGCGGTGGACGACGGCCGGCCGGACACCGCGCCGCCGCTCGTCGCGATGCACCGGATCACGGCCAACGTGCTGCAGGTCAAGGGCGCCTGGGCGTTCGCCCTGGAGCTTCCGGCGCCTCCGCACAGCGAGGCCGCCGGTCTCCAGCAGGACATCGACCGGCGCTGCGTCGCCGTGCTCGAGCGGGCGCGGGCCGAGGGGCTGATCGACGCGGCCGCCGATCTCGACTGGGTGCGCCGGGTGTACTACGCGCTCATCGGGGAGTCGCTGCGCGGCGACGCGGACGCCGACCCGGACGCGCTCGCCGCCCGCATCGTCGACACCCTGCTGCGCGGCGCCGGCCCGCGCCCCTGACCCTGGTGGACGGCCCGCTCAGAGCCCGAGCGCGGCCTTCCACGCCTCCGGCAGGAGGGCGTAGCCGACGAAGGCGACGACGTCGAGCAGCGTGTGCGCGACGACGAGCGGCAGCACGCGGTGCCGTCCCCACCGGCTGGTGTAGAACCACGAGAAGACGACGCCCATCACGACGTTGCCGAAGAACGGCCCGATGCCCTGGTACAGGTGGTACGAGCCGCGCAGCAGCGAGCTCCACACGATGAACCAGACGCGCGACCAGCCGAGGTCGCGCGTGCGCTCGTGCAGGTACGCGACGGCCACGACCTCCTCGAGCAGCCCGTTCTGCAGGGCGGCGAGGATCAGCACGGGCACCGTCCACCAGTGCTCGTTCAGGGCGCTGGCCTGCACCTGGACCGTGATGCCGAGGAGCCGGCCGAGCGCGTAGAACGCCAGGCCCGGGATGCCGATGGCGGCCGCGAGGCCGAACCCCCAGGCGACGTCGCGGCCGGGCCGCGCGCCCTCGAGCCCCCAGTCGAGGCCGATCCGCCGGCGGGTGCCGGTCCAGGTGGCCGACGCCCGCCCGCTCAGCAGGTAGAGCGCCAGGGCCACGGGCACGAGGGCGAACCCGATGCCGAGCAGCTGGTACACGAGGTCCAGCAGCGAGCGCTCCGACTGGCTGGCGTTGAGCGTGGCGGACTGCTCGGCGAGCGGGGTGTCCGCGGTGAGCCGCGCGGCGATGTTGACCAGCGCGTACACGCCGCTCTGGCCCAGGCTCAGGCCGAGCACGATCCAGATCTCGGCGGTGGTGCGGTGCCGGGCGGCGGGGGTCGTCGCGGGTGCCACGGGGGAGAGGACGGCGGGCTGCTCGGCGGTCACGGGGCCAGCGTAGGCCGCGCGGCCGGGAACCTCGGCGGCGCGTCGAGGTGGCGCACGGCCGGCCGGCGGCCTGCCCGGCGGCTCGGCCGGGGACACGGAGCGCCGCCCGGCCACGCCCGGATGACGGGGTTGTGCGCGGCGGGGCCACGTGCGATGCTGGGCAAACAAGTTTGCAGCGCAAAGTTCTCTGCGAGGTATCGATGACCAGCACCCCCGACCGGGCCGGCGACGACGCCGGCCTCGCCGCCGCCGACTCGCTGCGGCTCATCCGCGAGCAGCAGGACCGCGCCCGCGCCGCTCTCGAGCCCGACGGCCGCGCCCTCTACGGCGCGTGGGGCGTCGCGTGGCTCGCGGGCTACCTCGTGCTGTGGACGAGCGCGCAGGGGCGCGAGCAGCCCGAGCCGTGGGCGTTCTGGGTGTTCGGCGGGGCCCTGGCCGCGGCCGTCGTGCTCACGATGGTGCACACCATCAGCCGGACCGCGGGCACGCGGGGCGTCTCCGCCCGGACCGGCGCGATGTACGGGTGGGCGTGGCTGCTCGGCTTCCTCACGCTCGGCGTCTTCCTCGGCGGGCTCGCCCGTGCCGGCGCGGACGCCGAGATCATGGGCCTGGCCAGCAACGGCGGGGCGTGCCTCGTCGTCGGTCTGCTCTACCTGGGCGGGGGAGCGGCGTTCTGCGAGAACAGCCTCTACGTGCTGGGGGCGTGGATCCTGCTCGTCGCGGGCGCCGCGACGCTCGTCGGGCTGCCCGGCACCTATCTCGTGATGGCGCTCGCCGGCGGCGGCGGGTTCCTCGTGATGGCCGCCGTCGAGCAGCTGCGGGTCGTGCGCAGGCGTCGCCGCCCGGACGAGGGGGCGGGCCGTGGCTGACGCCCTCGACCCGGTGATCCACGCGCCCGCGCGGCTGCGCGTCGTCGCCACCCTCGCCGCCCTGGGCGCCGGCGACGAGCTGAGCTTCCCGAAGCTGCAGAAGCTGCTCGACATGACGGCGGGCAACCTGTCCACCCACCTCCGCAAGCTCGAGGACGCCGGCTACGTGCGCGTCACCAAGACCCACGAGGGCCGCACCCCCGCGACCTACCTCGCGCTCACCCCGCAGGGGCGGCGCGCGTTCGAGGACTACACCGAGGCCCTGACCGGCCTGCTGAGAGGAGCCGGATCATGACCAGGACCAGACCCCCGGAGCGCGCCCCCGTCGTCGCGGCGGACCGCGTCACCCGGCGCTTCGGCGACGTCGTCGCGCTCGACGACGTGAGCCTCGACGTCGGTCCCGGCGAGCTCGTGGGCCTGCTCGGGCCCAACGGCGCCGGCAAGTCGACCCTGCTGTCGCTGGTGAGCGGTCAGCGCCGCCCCGACGCCGGCACGGTGCGCCTGCTGGGCGGCGACCCGCGCGACGCCGCCAGCCGTGCCGGCCTCGGCATCACCCCGCAGGAGACCGGGCTGCCCGCGACGCTGCGCGTGCGGGAGGTGGTCGACTTCGTCGGCGGGCACTTCGCCGACCCGGTGCCGACCGGCGAGCTGCTCGAGCAGTTCGGCCTCGCGGACCTGGCCCGCCGCCAGACGGGCGCCCTCTCCGGCGGGCAGAAGCGGCGGCTCGCCGTCGCGCTCTCCCTCGTGGGGCGGCCGCGCGTCGTGCTGCTCGACGAGCCGACCACCGGCCTCGACGTCGGTGCGCGCCAGGCGCTGTGGGACGCGATCCGCGCCTACCACGCGGGCGGCGGCACGGTGCTGCTGACCAGCCACTACCTCGAGGAGGTGCAGGCGCTGGCGCAGCGCGTCGTCGTCATCGACCGCGGCGTCGTGCGCGCCGACGACTCGCTCGACGCGATCCTGCGCCGCGTCGGGCTGCGCCGGGTGGCCCTGCGCTCCGGGGCGGACCTCGCGGCGTGGCCCGGCGTCGTGCGCGCCGAGCGTCGTGACGACGGCACCCAGGAGCTGTACACCGCGGACGCCGACGCCCTCGTGCGCGAGCTCGTCCGCGGCGACGTGGAGTTCGCCGACCTCCGGATCCGGGGCGCGAGCCTCGAGGAGGCGTTCGAGGAGATGGTGATGCAGGAGGTGGCCCGATGAGCGCGACGACGACCCCGGCCCGTGCGACGGCGGCGCCCGGTCCGCTGCGGCTGACGTGGCTGCACCTGCGCTACCAGTTCCTGGAGACGGTGCGCGTGCCGATCGCGGTGCTGGGCAACATGCTGTTCCCCGCGCTGGCGATGTTCTTCTTCGTCGTGCCGCAGCGCGACGTCGCCCAGAGCCCGCTGTGGGCCACCATGTCCGTGGCGAGCCTCGGGCTGTTCGCGGTCTGCTCGGCCAGCCTGTTCACCTACGGGCTGGGCGTGGCGGAGGACCGGCAGCTCCCGTTCGACCCGTTCCTGCGCTCGCTGCCCGCCGGCCCCGGCCCGCGGATGGTCGCCCGGATCGGCAACGGCGCGATCTTCGCGCTCTTCGGGCTGGTGCCCCTCATCCTCATCGCCTGGCTGTTCACCGCCGCGGCGGTGACATTCGGCCAGCTCCTCGCCGGGGTCGGCACGATCCTGCTGGTCTCCGTGCCGTTCGTGCTGCTCGGCATGGCCGTGGGCTACTCCCTGTCGGCGAAGGCCGCGCTCCCGGTGGTGCAGGTGGTGCTGTTCCCGCTGGCGTTCGCGGGCGGGCTGTTCCTGCCGCCCGAGGTGTTCCCGTCCTGGCTCGACGGGATCTCGCAGGCCACGCCCACGCGGGCCGGCCGCGACCTGCTGGTGCAGGCGCTCACGGGGCAGCCGGCGTACCCGATGGCGTGGGTCGTGCTGCTCGGCTGGACGGCGCTGTTCGCCGCCCTCGCCGTCGGCGCCTACCGCCGCGACGAGGGCCGCCGCTTCCGCTGACCCGAGTGTGGTGGGCGCGAGACGCGCCGCTGTCCGCTGGGCGACAGCGGCGCGTCTCGCGCCCACGACGCATCAGGCGGCGCGGCGCAGGCGGAGCGAGTTGCCGACGACGATGACGGACGACGCGGCCATGGCCGCCCCGGCGATCATCGGGTTGAGCAGCCCCGCCGCGGCGAGCGGGATGGCCGCCACGTTGTACGCGAACGCCCAGAACAGGTTCTGCTTGATCACCCGCAGCGTCCGCCGGGACAGCCGGACGGCGGCGGGCGCGGACCGCAGGTCGCCGCGCACCAGCGTGATGTCGCTCGCCTCGATCGCGACGTCGGTGCCGGTGCCCATCGCGAGGCCGAGGTCCGCGGTGGCGAGGGCGGCGGCGTCGTTCACGCCGTCGCCGACCATCGCGACGACCCGGCCCTCGGACCGCAGCCGGGTCACGACCGCCGCCTTGTCCTGGGGCAGCACGCGGGCGATCACGTCCTCGTCCGCGATGCCGACCTCGCGGGCGGCCACGCGGGCCGCGCCCTCGCCGTCGCCGGTGAGGAGCACCGGCCGCAGCCCGAGCTCGCGCAGCTCGGCGACCGCCTGGGCGGACGTCGCCTTGACGGGGTCGCGCAGCACGACGACGCCGCGGGCGGCGCCGTCCCAGGCGACGACGACGGCGCTCGCGCCGGTCGCCTCGGCGTCGGCGAACGCGGCGGCGAGGTCGTCGGGGAACGCGACGCCCTGGCCGGCCAGCCACGACGGCTGCCCGACCAGCACGCGCCGGGCGTTGAGCCCGCCGTCCGCGGCGAGACCCTGCGGCACGGCACCGAGACCCGAGTGCGCGCGCCGCACCACGGCCTCGACCCCGCCGCCCGGCGTCGCGCGGAAGTCGAACGCCTGCAGCGCGCCGATGCCGACGCCGTCGGCCCCGGTCCCGGCCGAGCCGTCAGGCTCAGCGCGCGGCATACCCCGCGCGGGCTCTGACAACTCTGCGGCGGCGGCCGCGACGGCGTGCGCGATCGGGTGCTCGCTCAGGGCCTCGACGGCGCCGGCGTAGGCGAGCACCTCGCCCTCCCGCCCGGGGGCGACGACGTGCTCCACCCGCATGCGGCCCTCGGTGACGGTGCCCGTCTTGTCGAGCACCACGGTGTCGACGCGGCGCGTGGACTCCAGGATCTCCGGCCCCTTGATGAGGATGCCGAGCTGCGCGCCACGGCCCGTCCCGACCAGCAGTGCGGTCGGGGTGGCGAGCCCGAGGGCGCACGGGCACGCGATGATCAGCACGGCCACGGCGGCGGTGAAGGCGAGCTGCACGTCCGCGCCGGCCAGCAGCCAGCCCACGAGAGTGAGGACCGACAGGCCCAGCACGATCGGCACGAAGACGGCGGAGATGCGGTCCGCGAGCCGCGCCACGGGGGCCTTGCCGGTCTGCGCCTGCGACACGAGCCGGCCGATCTGCGCGAGCGTCGTCTCCTCGCCCACGCGCGTGGCGCGCACCAGCAGGCTCCCGGACGTGTTGACGGTCGCGCCGGTCACGGCGTCCCCGGGGCCGACGTCCACCGGCACCGGCTCGCCCGTCAGCAGCGACGTGTCGACGGCGCTGGCGCCCTCGACCACCTCGCCGTCCGTGGCGACCTTCTCGCCCGGCCGCACGACGAACACGTCGCCGACCGCGAGGTCGCCCGCCGGCACGCGCTCGGTGACGCGGCCGCCGTCCGGCCCGACGACGAAGGTGCCGTCGGCGGCGAGGCGCACGCGCTCGGCGTCCTTGGCGCCCAGCTCCAGCAGGGCGCGCAGGGCGTCGCCCGCGCGGCGCCGGGAGCGGTGCTCGGCGTACCGGCCGGCGAGGAGGAAGGTCGTGACGACGGCCGCGACCTCGAAGTACAGCTCCGGCGCGCCCTCGGCGGCGGACGGCAGGAGCGACGGCTGCATCCGCATGCCGAGCTCGCCCGTGCCGCCGAGCGTGAGGGCCCACAGCGACCACAGCGTGGCCGCGGCGACGCCGAGGGAGACCAGCGTGTCCATCGTGGAGGCGCCGTGCCGCGCGGCGCGCACGGCCGCGGTGTGGAAGGGCCAGGCGCCCCACGTCACGACGGGCAGCGCCAGCGCGGCCACGATCCACTGCCAGCCGGTGAGCTGGAGCGCCGGGATCATCGACAGCGCCACGACGGGCACGGTGAGGATCGCGGACGCGACCAGGCGGCGGCGCAGGTCGTCGCCGCGCGCGTCTGCCGGCGCGGACGTGTCGGGGCCCCGATCTCCCGGGGTCGTGGTGGGTGCCGGTGCCGGTGCCGCGGGGGCGTGGCCGGGGCGGGCCGGCCCGGGGTCCACCGGGGCCGGCGGGGTGTCGGGCACGGCGGGAGGGGCGACGTCGCGCCGCGCGGTGACGCGGGCGCCGTAGCCGGCCTTCGCGACGGCCTCGACCAGCGCGGCGTCGTCGACGGGCGCGGTGAGCTCGACGTGGGCGCTCTCGAGCGGCAGGTTCACGGTGGCCGTGACGCCGTCCACGCGGTTGAGGCGCTTCTCGACGCGGGCCACGCACGACGCGCAGGTCATGCCCTCGATCGCGAGGTCGATCTGGAGGATCGGGGTGGTCGGGGTACCGGCGACGTCCGCGTGGGACGTCTCGGTGGGGGTGCTCATGGGTGACTCCCTGAGGTGCTGGGTCGGAGGTCACCCGCGACGACCCGGGGTGGCGGGGTCGCGGTGGGGGCGCCGGTCTGGTCGACGTCGGCGCGGCGCGGAGGGCCTGGGTCGCGAGGGCTCGGGGGGAGCAGCGCGACGGTTCGGCAGGCGGTCCGCGGGTGGTCGCTCGCCGGCGGCGAGCGGTGGCGGCTCAGGCGCGCGGCGGCACGGCCAGGTCGTAGGTCTTCGGGGCGGGCGCCGCGTCGGAGGCCTCGCCGGTGCCGCAGCCGCACGCGCAGTTGTGCGCCTCCTGGCGGGCGGGCGCCTGGGCGGCCTGCTGGGCCGCGAGCGCGTCCGTCTGCACGGCGACGGAGGCGACGTCGTACCCGGCCTCGTCGACGGCCTCGCGCAGCGCGGCCTCGTCGAGCGGGGCGTCGGAGAAGACGGACACCTCGGAGGTCTCGCCGACGTGCAGCTCGACGCTGACGTCCTCGACGCCGGGCACGGCGGAGAGGTCCTTCGTCACGTGGGCCACGCAGTTGCCGCAGGTCATGCCGGTCACGCCCAGGGTGGTGACGGTGCTCATGGTGCTCCTTCGCTCAGGGAGGGGGATCAGGAACGGACGAGGCGGCCGATGGCGTCGGCGGCCTCCTTGACCTTGGCGGCGCCCTCGGCCTCGGACGCGCGGGCGGCGTCGACGACGCAGTGCCCCAGGTGGTCCTCGACGAGGCCGATGGAGACGGCCTGCAGGGCCTTGGTCACCGCGGACACCTGCGTGAGGATGTCGATGCAGTACACGTCCTCGTCGATCATGCGGGCGATGCCGCGCACCTGGCCCTCGATGCGCCGCATGCGCTTGAGGTAGGCCTCCTTGTCGGAGGCGTAGCCGTGCGGCCCGTCGTGGTCGTGCGCGACGGCGTCGATGGGTGCGGTCGTCTCGGTCATGGCTCCACCATACCCCTAGGGGGTAACCTGTCAAGCGGCGCGCCGATGAGTTGCGCCCTCGGCGCGGTCTACCCGGGACGACCGTAGGAACCATCACGAGGAGCCACGTGAGCCAGCTGCTGAGGGTGCAGAACTTCAACGTCTCGAGCGACGGGTACGGCGCGGGCGAGGGGCAGAGCCTCGAGCGCCCGTTCGGCCACGCGGAACCGGCGGACTTCTTCGCGTGGGCGGGCGCGACCGCGAGCTGGCCCCGGCGCACCGACCCGGGCGGGAGCCGGGGGCTCGACGACTACCTCACGCGCGACTTCGCCCGGAACATCGGCGCCGAGATCATGGGCAGGGGCAAGTTCGGGCCGCAGCGCGGGCCGTGGCAGGACCATGACTGGGAGGGCTGGTGGGGCGACGAGCCCCCGTTCCACACCCCGGTGTTCGTCATGACGCACCACCTGCGTCCGTCGTTCACGCTGTCCGACACCACGTTCCACTTCACGGACGCCGCCCCGGCGGACGTCCTCGCCCAGGCGCGGGAGGCCGCCGGGGGCAAGGACGTCCGGCTCGGCGGCGGGGCCACCGTCATCCGGCAGTTCCTCGACGCCGACCTCGTGGACACGCTGCACGCCGCGGTCTCGCCGGTCGAGCTGGGCTCCGGGTCACGACTCTGGGGGTCGCCCGAGGAGCTGCTCGACCGGTTCCATCGCGACGTCGTCCCCAGCCCCGGCGGCGTGACGCACCACCTGTTCTGGCGCCGCTGACCCGCCGCCTCGAGCGGCCTTCGAGAACGGGATCTGTCGCGTCATCCGGCCGGATGGCGCGACAGATCCCGTTCTCGAAGGGGTCAGGAGATGCGGAAGGGCGCCACCAGCAGGTCGTCACGACGGGAGCTGGGCCCCACGAGCAGCTCGAGGTCGCCGGGCTCGACGACCCGGCTCCCGGTGGCGTCGACGATCGTGCAGTCGGCGGCGGGCACCTCGACCTCGACGACGACGCTCTCGCCGGGCGCGAGCGGCACGCGGTGGAACGTCTTGAGCTCGCGGTCCGCCCAGGTGACGGAGGTGACCGTGTCGCTCACGTAGACCTGCACGGTCTCGACGGCGGGCCGCTCCCCGGCGTTGGTCACGGTGACACGGCCACGCACGACGCCGTCGCGCGCGACGTCGGTGGCGTCCAGCTCCAGGCCCGAGTACTCGACCGTCGTGTACGAGCGCCCCTCGCCGAACACGTAGGGCGGGCGCTGCGTGAGGTCGGCGTACCGCGTGCCGTGCTGGCCGCGCACCTGGTGGTAGAAGACGGGCTGCTGCCCGGCGTGCAGCGCGTAGGAGATCGGCAGGCGGCCCGTCGGCTCGACCAGCCCGAGCAGCAGCTCCGCCACCGCCCGGCCGCCCAGCATGCCGGGGTTGGCGGCGTGCACCAGCGCGGCCGCGCGACCCGCGGCCGCGGGCAGCACGAGCGGCTTGGAGGCCACGAGCACCACGACGACCGGCGTGCCGGTCGCGACGAGGCGCTCCAGCAGCTCCACCTGACCGCCCTGCAGCTCCAGCGTCGCGGTGGACCTGCCCTCGCCGGCCAGCGCGACCTCGTCGCCCAGCACGGCGACGACGACGTCGGCGGCGCGCGCCGCCGCCTCGGCCTCGGCCAGCAGCGCGGGGTCGGACGGCGCCGGCAGCGCGGCCGGCGGCCGGGGCTGGCCGTCGGGGAAGTGCGTGCCGTCCGGGTCGGGGCCGAGCTCCACCACGTTCGCCCCGCGGGCGTGCGTGACCTCCCACGACGCGGGCGCGACGGCGCGGAAGCCGTCCAGCACGGTCTCGACCAGCTCGCGCGGGTGCCCGTCGCGGATCCAGCTCACCTGCCCCGACGCGCCGGCCCAGTCGCCGAGCTGCGCGTGCGGGTCGTCGGCGTTCGGCCCGACGACGGCGACGCGCAGCGCGGGGCGGTCGGGCGACGCCGTCGCGCGCCCGTCGGCCCCGGCCACGAGACCGCCCGCGAGCGGCAGCGTGCCGTCGTTCTCCAGCAGGACGAGCGAGCCGCGCGCGACGTCGAGGGCGAGGCCGCGGTGCTCGGCGGAGCCGACGACGGCCTCGATGCGCTCGGGCACGGGCGCGCGCGGGTCCTCGAACAGCCCGAGGTCCACCTTGAGGCGCAGGATGCGCCGCACCGCGTCGTCGAGCCGCTTCTCGTCGATGCGTCCGTCGGCGACGGCCTCCTGGGCGCCCTCGAAGAACTTCGGCGTCGCCATGACGACGTCGTTGCCGGCGCCGACGGCGGCGGCGGACGCGTGCGCGTGGTCGGGGCTGACGTGCTGCTCCCACACCATGCGGCCCACGTTGTCCCAGTCGGTGACGAGGGTGCCGTCGAAGCCCCACTCGTCCTTGAGCACGCCCTGCAGCAGCCAGCGGCTGGTGGTGATGGGCACTCCGTCGATCGCCTGGTAGCCGATCATCACCGTGCGCACGCCCTCGCGGACCACGCGCTCGAACGGCGGCAGGAACCACGAGCGCAGCTTGCGCGGCGTGAGGTCGGCCTCGGTGGCGTCGCGGCCGCCCTGGGTCTCGGAGTAGCCGGCGAAGTGCTTCGCGGTGGCGAGCACCGCCGTCGGGTCGGTCAGGCCCTCGCCCTGGTAGCCGCGCACCATCGCGGCGCCCAGCTCCCCGATGAGGAACGGGTCCTCGCCGAACGTCTCGTCGACGCGGCCCCACCGCAGGTCGCGCGTCGCGCACAGCACGGGGGAGAACGTCCAGTGCAGGCCGGTCGCGGAGGCCTCGACGGCCGTCGCGCGCGCGGCCCGCTCCACGAGGCCGAGGTCCCACGTCGCCGCCATCCCCAGCTGGCTGGGGAACACCGTCGCGCCGGGGAAGAACCCGTGGCCGTGGATCGCGTCGTCGGCCACCAGGAGCGGCACGCCCAGGCGCGTGCCGCGCGCCAGCTCGATCGCCTCGACCACCCGTTCCGGCGACGCGTGCAGGATCGACCCGGCCAGCCGGTGGCTCACGATGTCCTCGAGGTCGTCCATCGCGTTCAGCTGCAGCATCTGCCCCACCTTCTCGGGCAGCGTCATCCGGCGGAGCAGGTCCTCCACCCGCTCGGCGGGGGAGAGGGACGGGTCGCGGTAGGGCAGGTCGGTCATGGCTCCGGGTCTTCCGTCGGGGGGTGAATCGCGCCGAGGTAGTTCGATCCTCGCCGAGGTAGTGGACCAGACCACTACCTCGCGGAGGTTCGAACTACCTCGGCGAGGGCCGAACTACTTCGGCGAGGGGATCAGCGGACGGTGAGGCCGTTCGCCTGCGCGACCGACCCGAGCCAGCCGAGGGACGGCTTCGGGCGACGCTCGAAGGTCTCCTTGTCGAACCCGATCAGCCCGAAGGTGGGGCGGAAGCCGGAGGCCCACTCGTAGTTGTCGAGCAGGCTCCAGTGCAGGTAGCCGCGCACGTCGACGCCGTCGGTGATCGCCGAGTGCAGGCCGGCCAGCGCGCCCTCGGTGTAGTCGACGCGGCGCGCGTCGTCCTGCGTGGCCATGCCGTTCTCGGTGACGAAGACGGGCACGCCCTGCGTCTTCTCCCACGCGGCGCGCACGCCGTGCTCCAGCGCGAGCGGGTAGTACTCCCAGCCCGTGAGGGTGGTCTCGACGCCCTCGGGCACCTGGCGGGGGCCGTCGGGGCCGATGATCGTGCGGGTGTAGGCCTGGACGCCCACCCAGTCGTCGCCGCGGGCGGCCTCGAGGTACCAGTCGTCGCGCTGGTAGCCGTACTCGTGGGCCACGTCCTCGCAGCCGGGCTCGGGCTGGAAGTCCTGGGTGGCGACGGTCCAGCCGGAGCGGATGCCGCCCACGCCGGCGAGGACCTCGCGCGAGCGGGTGTGGCACTCGAGCAGGGTGTCCGCGACCTGCAGGTCGGGCTCGGGCAGGCCGTAGGCGACCAGGTTGGCCGGGTCCTCGCCGCCGGCGATCATCGCGGCGATGTTCGGCTCGTTGATCGTGCAGACGTAGTCGACGTCGTCGCCCAGGATCGGCAGGGCGAGCTCCGTGAAGCGGGCGAAACGGTCGGCCGCCTTGGGGGAGCGCCACATGCCCTCGTTCGCGAACCAGCGCGGCACGGTGAAGTGCATGAGCGTGACCATCGGGGTGATGCCGAGCTCGAGGCAGGTCTCGACCATGCGGCGGTAGTGCGCGATCTCGGCGCGGGAGACGAAGCCGTCCTCGGGCTCGATGCGCGCCCACTCGATGGAGAAGCGGTACGTGTCGAGGCCCGCGTCGCGCAGGAGGGTCATGTCCTCGCGGTAGCGGTGGTAGCTGTCGGCCGCGTCTCCGCTGGGCTCGACGATCGAGGTGCCGGCGGCGTGCTCGCGCGGCCACCAGTCGCTGTTGATGTTGTTGCCCTCGATCTGGTGGGCCGCGGTGGCGGCGCCCCAGCGGAAGCCCTCGGGGAAGTGCAGCACGGGTGGATCCTTACGTCGGGTGTGCAGTGTGCAGGGGTGCGGTGCTCGGGGGCGGCGGATCGCGCCGCGGGGTGTGGTGCGGGTCAGCGCGAGCCGGCGCTCGCCCAGAAGCCGGCGAGCAGGTCCGCGGTCGCGGCGGGGTTCTCGACGTTGGGCAGGTGCCCGGCGTCGTCGATCACCGCGTAGCGGGCGCCGAGCCGCTCGGCCATGGCGCGCTGCCACGGCTGCGGCCACGCGGCGTCGTCGGCGCCGTGCGCGACCAGCACCGGGAGGCCGGTGGCGGCGAGGTCGGGCGTGACGTCGCGGACGTCGGCGAGGACGTCGATGGCGCCCAGCAGGTTGTCCACGCTGGTGGCCATCGAGCGCTCCCGCACGAAGCGGGTGTCGAGGTCGAGGTCGGCCAGCGCCCGCGGGTCCTCGGCCGCCCGCCGGGCGAGCGCGGGGTTGTCGAGGGTCCACAGGTCGACCATGCCGGCGGCGCCGAGCAGTCGGTCGCGCTCGGCGTCCTTGCGCCCGGGCCAGCCGTGCGGGCCGGAGCACAGCATCGTCAGGCTGGCGAAGGCGCCGGGCCCCCGCACGGCCGTGGCCGCGGCGACGGTGCCGCCGAAGCTGTGCCCCAGCAGGTGCAGCTCGCCGGGCCCGACACCGGTCGCCGCGCTCACGACGGCGGCGACGTCCAGCGCGTCCCCGGTGAAGTCGTCGCGACGGTAGGCGCCCACCCCGCGCGGGGCGACCGAGTCGGCCTGCCCGCGCTGGGAGTACGTCCACGCCTCGACGCCGCGCGCCGCGAGCAGCGGCAGCAGCAGCCGGTGGTCCTCCCGCGACCCGGTGAACCCGGGCACGAGCAGGGCGACCGCGCGACGCGCCACGCCGTCCGGCACCGCCGACCGCAGCGCGGTGAGCGGGCCCACCGGCACGTCGAGCACGAGCGGCTCGACGCCGTCCGGCAGCGGCAGGTCGCCGAACGGTGCCCCCGCCCGGACGGTGCCGACGGACCTCGCGGGGGCGGTCACGACGCCGCCCCGTCGGAGAACCGGCGCGCGGGCTGCGGGATCGCGTCGAGCAGCTGGGTCGTGTACGCGTCCTCGGGGAACCGCAGTACCTGCGCGGTGCCGCCGGACTCCACGACCCTGCCGTGGTGCAGCACCATGATCTGGTCGGTCACGACGCGCGCCGACAGCAGGTCGTGCGTGATGTACAGCAGGGAGACGCCGAGGTCCGCCCGCAGGTCCTCCAGCAGGCTGAGCACGCCGGCACGCAGCGACACGTCGAGCATCGAGACGGGCTCGTCGGCGATGAGCACCTGCGGGTTCGACGCCAGGGCGCGCGCGATGACGACGCGCTGGCGCTGCCCGCCCGAGAGCTGGTGCGGCAGCTTGGCCGCGTACTGCTCGACGGGCGTGAGGCCCACGGTCTCCAGGAGCTGCAGCACGCGTTCGCGCGCGGCCTCCCCCTTGAGCCCGGTGAAGTTCTCCACCGGCCGGGTGAGCGTGTACTCCACGGTGTGCAGCGGGTTGAGCGCCGAGTACGGGTCCTGGAACACCATCTGGACGTCCGCGTGCAGCGTCTTGAGCCGGCGCCGGCGCAGCCTGTCGACCCGCAGGTCGCCGAACGTCACCGTGCCGGACGTCGGGCGCTCCACGCCCGTGACCATCTTCGCGATGGTCGACTTGCCCGAGCCGGACTGGCCCACCAGGGCCATCGCGGCGCCGGGCTCCAGCCGGAACGAGACGTCGTCGACGGCGGTGACCGGCTTCTCGCCGCGGCGCGGCGGCGGGTACACCTTCGACACGTGGTCGACGACGATGGCGTCGTGCGCGGCCGCCCGCTCGGGGCGCCCGGGGTGGCTGACGCCGTTGCCCGACCCGCGCTCGCCGTTCCCCTGCGTGCGGTCGTGCGGCGCCTTGCGCTCGAAGCCGGGCAGCTGGACGACCTCGGCCCGCGGGTCCGCGTAGTGGCTCAGCAGCATCTGCGTGTAGGGGTGCGCAGGGGCCTCGAAGATCTGGCGGGAGGCCCCGTCCTCGACGATCTCGCCGTCGTGCATGACGACGACCCGCTCGGCGGACTCCAGCACCACGCCCAGGTCGTGCGAGATGAGCACGGCCGTGAAGCCCTCCGCGGCCTGCAGCTCGCGGATGGTGTCCATGACGGCGTGCTGCACGAGCACGTCGAGCGCCGTGGTGGGCTCGTCGAACACCATGAGCCGCGGCTCGAGCGACAGCGCGAGGGCGATGGACACGCGCTGGCGCATCCCGCCGGACAGCTCGCCCGGGAAGCGGTCGAGCACCGACGAGGGCAGCTGCACCTTGTCGAGCAGCTCGATCGCCCGCTGGCGACGCCGCCCCTTCGGCACGTGGCCGTGCGCGGCGAAGATGTCGCCGAAGTGGTTCGCGATGCTGCGCACCGGGTTGAGCGCGTTCATGCCCGACTGGAGCACCATGGCGAACCCGCCGCGGCGCTGGGAGCGCAGCTCTTCGGCGTCCAGGTGCGCGATGTCGGTGCCGTCGAACACGATGCGGCCGCCGGAGATGCGCGCCGGGGCCTTGGCGAGCCGGGTGACGGCGAAGCCGAGCGTCGACTTGCCGGAGCCGGACTCGCCGACCAGGCCCACGAACTCGCCCTGCTCCAGGGTGAGGCTCGCGTTCTTGACGGCGTGCGTCGGGGTGGCCCCGCGGGGCTCGTAGACGACGGACAGGTCCTGGATCTCGAGCAGGCTCATCGGCCGGTCCCTTCCCGCAGGCGCGGGTTGGACAACCCGTCGACGCCGAAGTTCACGAGGGTCATGGAGGTCGCCAGGAGCGCGATGCACAGACCCGGGGCGAACAGCAGGATCCACTGGCCGGTGAGGATCGCCATCGAGTTCTGCGCCCAGAAGATCATCGAGCCCCAGCTCACGGTGGCCATGTCGCCCAGGCCGAGGAACGACAGGCCGGACTCGGCGAGCACCGCCGACGTCGCGGCGCCGAAGAACGACCCCGCGATCATCGAGGTCATGTTCGGCAGGATCTCGCGGAAGATGACGCGCGGGGAGCTCTCGCCGGAGAAGATCGCGGCGGTGACGAAGTCGCGCGAGCGCAGCGACTGCGTCTGCGAGCGGAGCACGCGCGCGCCCCACGCCCACCCGGTGATGACGACGACCAGGATGATCATCGGCAGCCCGCCGTTCTGCAGGTACGCCGCGATGATGATCATCAGCGGCAGGCCCGGCATCACGAGGAACAGGTTGACGAGGAAGTTCACGACGTCGTTGCCCCAGCCGCGCAGGTAGCCCCACGACAGGCCGATGGCGACGGCGACCAGCGTCGACAGGCCGCCGGCGACGAAGCCGACGAGCAGCGAGACGCGGGCGCCGTAGATCACCTGGGACAGCACGTCCTCGCCGGCGCCGGTGGTGCCGAGCCAGTGCGCGGCGCTGCCGGGCTCGTTGCGGCCGAACGAGTCGTCGTGCGGGGAGTACGGGGCGAGCAGCGGCGCGAAGACCGCCATGAGGACGAACAGCCCCAGGAGGACGAGCCCCACGCGGGCCTTCGGGTTGGCCCAGACGGTCGCGAACGCGCGGCCGAGCACCTGGCCGGTGCGGCCGAGGCGCGTGCGGGCCGGCCGCCGGGGGCCGTTGACCGACTCGGCGCCGCGGGCGGACCCGGGGGCGGGGTCGCCGGGGCCCGGGATGACGGCGGGGGCCGTGGTGGTCGGTTCAGCTGTGGTGTCAGCCATCGGGTTCACCGCCTCGTTCGGGGGTCGAGGACGCCGTACAGGATCTCCACCAGGAAGTTCGCGAGGAGCACGCTCACGGTGATCATGAGGAACAGCGCCTGCATGAGCGGGAAGTCCTGGTTGGTGACGGCGTTGAAGAGCAGGTAGCCGACGCCGGGGTACGCGAACACCTGCTCCACGAGCAGGGAGCCGCCGACGACGCCGCCGAGGGCCATGCCGAAGCCGGTGAGGTTCGGCAGGATCGCGTTGCGGGCGGCGTAGCGGATCGCGACCGTGCGGCCGCGCAGGCCGTTGGCCTCGGCGAACGTCACGTAGTCGTCGCCGAGCGTGTTGATCATCGTGTTGCGCATGCCGAGGATCCAGCCGCCCAGGGACGTGATGAGGATCGTGGCCGCGGGCAGTGCCGCGTGGTAGAGCACGTCGCCGAGGAACTCCCACGACATGTTCGGCACCGCGGTGGCCGAGTAGGCGCCCGAGGTGGGGAACCAGCCGAGCACGTAGCCGAGGAAGAAGACGATGAGCAGCGCGGTCCAGAAGTAGGGGAACGCGGAGAGGAAGCTGCCGGCCACGGTGGGCAGGGAGTCCATCCAGGTGCCGCGCTTCCAGGCGGCCCCGATGCCGATGAGCGTGCCGAGCACGAACGCGATGATCGTCACGGCGCCGACCATGATGAGCGTCCAGGGCAGGGCGCTGGCGACCAGCTCCGAGACCTGCTGGGGGAAGAAGGTGTACGACACCCCGAAGTCGAGGTGGATGACGTTGTTCAGGTACGTGACGTACTGGTCCCAGATGCTGCCTCCGGGCACGCCGAGCTGGGCCTCGATCGCCGCCTGCACCGACGGCGTCACGGGGCCGTTCTGGGAGAGCTTGGCGATGGCCGCGTCAGCGGGCGAACCGGGCATGAGGCGGGGGATGACGAAGTTCAGCGTCACCGCCGCCCACAGCGTGAGGACCAGCAGGCCGAGCTTGCGGAGCGCGTAGCGCAACGGTGCCTCCGGGTCGGGTGTGCGGTCTGATGGTCGGTCGAGCGGGGCGCCGCCCGGCGCCGTCCGCGGGGGACGGCGCCGGGCGGGCGCGGGGTCAGCCCTGGGCGGGCTTGAGGTGGGTGAGGATCAGCAGCGGGGTGGAGTCCCACGTCTTCGGGGAGGCGTAGGGGTCGTCCGCGCTGGGCCAGCCGGTGAAGTTCTTGTTCGAGAACAGGCCCCACGAGCCGCCGTAGAACAGGGCGATCATCGGCAGCTGCTCGTAGGTGATCTGCTCGAGCTGGTGCGTGATCTCGGTCTTCTTGGCGTCGTCCGTGGTGACCTTGAGCTCGGCGAGCAGGTCGTCGGCCGCCTTCGACTCGAACCGGCCGAAGTTGCCGGCCGCGGTCTTGCCGACGGGCAGGCGGAACTCGGACCCCATGAGGCCGTTGTAGTCCTGGAACGGCTGCCCGGTGCCACCGACGGTGCCCATGATCATGTCGAAGTCGCCCGTGCGGAGCTCCTTCTGGTACGCGGCGGCCTGCGGCTGCACCACGGTGACGTCGATGCCGATCGCGGTGAGCTGGCTCTTGACCTGCTCCACGCCCTGCAGCCAGTCGGACCAGCCGTTCGGGGTGGTGATCGTGATCTTCAGCGGCTTGCCGGACGAGTCGACGAGCTTGTCGCCCTTCTTCGTGTACCCGGCCTTCTCGAAGGAGGCGAGGGCGGCGTCGGTGTCCTGGTCGATGTAGCCCTGGTTCGGGATCGACGTGTCCAGGATCGACTCCTGGTTGGGCAGCATGAGGCCGGTCTGGCTGGCGCGGTCGACGTAGCCCTGCTCGGCCTTGTCGGCGATGACCTGCTTGTCGAGGGCCTGGGCGATGCCGGTGCGGAAGTTGACGTCGTCGTACGGCGCCTTCGTCATGTTCGGGATGAGCGAGATGGCCGCGCCCGCCGGGAACCAGTACGTGTTGTTCTCGGGGTCGGCCTTGACCCAGGTGTCGTCGACGTCGCTCATGAACGCGTACGCCCAGTCGTAGCCGTTGTTGACGATGTCCAGCTCGGAGTTGGCGGCGGGCTGCACGAGCTCCTCGACGGCCACCTTGTCCGCCTGCCAGTACTTCTCGTTCTTCTTGAGCGTGTACTGGTTCGGCGTGAACTCGCCGAGCGTGTAGGGGCCGGACCCGACGGGCTCCTCGTTGGTGAAGGTGACCGGGTCCTTGACGTCGGACCAGATGTGCTCCGGGACGATGAGCTGCTGCGCGAGGATCTGCGCGGCGGGCACGTCCTCGGCCTGCAGGTGCGCGACGACGGTGTTGCCGTCCACCTCGACCGACTTCAGGTGCGACCAGGCGCCCTTGAGGTCCATCTCGGGGTGCTTCTTGATGAGGTCGAAGGAGAACTTCACGTCCTCGGCGGTGAGGGGCTCGCCGTCCGACCAGGTGACGCCGTCACGGATGGTGAAGACGACCGTCTTCGCGTCCGGCTGCTCGTACCCCGTGGCCAGCCAGGGGGTCTCCTCGCCGCTCATCTCGTTGATGATGACCAGCGGCTCGTACATGTACGTCGTCGTGTTGCGCTTGCCGGACGAGTACGGGTTGAAGTTCCGGTCGAACGTGGGCGATCCGTTGTCCGCCGCGATGAGCATCGACGTCGCACCACCGGTGGCGCCGTCGTCGCCCTTGTTCTGCACCGGTGCCGAGCAGGCCGCCGTGGCCAGCACCGCGACGGTGGCCGCGATGGCGGCCAGTCGCCGCCCTGAGCGCGCTGTGCGCGTCATGGACATCCACTCCTCTTCGTCGAGGCCTCTCCTGTGAGGGCCCGCGCACACCCGGTCAGCGTGCGCCGTTCCCGGGAGTGTATGCGCATACATTTGGCAGCGCCAAACCGCCCGGCGAAGCCGCCGGTGAGAGCGCTGGACGCGGTGGTCAGGAGCAGCCGCAGCTCTCGCGCAGCAGCACGCGCACCGGGAGGTTCACGGTGGCCGGCGGGGCCGACCGGTCGGCCAGCCGGGACCGCAGCAGCTCGACGGCCGCGCGGCCGAGCTCGACCATCGGCTGGCTCACGGTGGTCAGCCGCGGCATCGACGCCTGCGTGGCGTCGATGCCGTCGAAGCCGGTCAGCACGACGTCGCCCGGCACGTCGATCCCCGCCTCCGTGAGCACGTCGAGGAAGCCGAGCGCGGTCTGGTCGTTCGAGCACACCAGCGCGCGGGGGAGCGCGGCGCCGGTCTCCGTGCCCGGCCCGCGCCCGGTGACGTGGTCGGCGAGCATCCGGCTCGCGAGGTCGCGTGCGCCGGTGCGCGTGAAGTCGCTGCGTGCCGCCGGCTCGCCGGGTGCCGCCAGGCCCGCCGCGGCGAGCGCGTCGCGGAAGCCCTGGAAGCGCTCGTGCGCGTCCGGGGAGTCGTACGGGCCGCCCACGAACGCCAGGTCGCGGATGCCGTGGTCGGCGATCAGGTGGTCCACCAGGGCGCGCGTGCCAGCGCGGTTGTCCACCGAGATGTGGTCGTAGGCGTCGTCCTGCGGCGGGCCGGCCATCACGACCACCGGCACGCGCCGCGCGATGTGCGCCAGCAGGTCGTCGGGCACCGACTTCGAGAGCACTGCCAGCCCGTCCACCCGGCCGGCGAGCTCGTTGACCGCCTCGGCGCGGCGCAGCCCGCGGGCGACGCCGATCATCACCGCGTGGCCGGTGCGCCACGCCTCCAGCTCGGCGCCGCGCATCACCTCGCCGAGGTACAGGTTGCTCCAGCGTGCCGTGACCGGGCCGCCGGCGTCGTGCACGACCTCGACGGCCTCGCCCACCCGCACCGGGTCGGGCAGGTCGGCGATCTCGTCGATGCCGTCGACGTCGGGGAAGCACAGGCCCAGCACGCCCGTCGAGCGGGCCGCCAGGCCGCGGGCCGCGCCGGACGGCACGTACCCCAGCTCGCGGATCGCCTCGTGCACCACCGTGCGGGTGCGCTCGCGCACGTCGTCGGGCCGCCGCAGCACTCGCGAGACCGTCGCGATCGAGACCCCCGCGCGCTGCGCGACGTCGTACACCGTGGGGGCCTTGCGCACCGGAACTCCTTCTCGTCGTCGCCCGCGCCGCTGCGTGAGCCGCCACCACGATAGTGACTGCGCATACATGTGCCGTCCCGCGTCCGCGCGCGGAAAGGACGAAACGCCCATAGCGTGTGCCGCACCTGCCTCCGTCCCGGGGCGGGAACCTGACGAAGGAGTTGCTGTGCGCAGAATCACCAGCACCACGGCCAGGAACACGGCACGGACCGCCGCCGCCCTCGCGATCTCCGGCGGCCTGCTCGTCGGCACCACCGCGACGGCCGGCGCGGTCGGGGAGGGCCCCGACTACGGCGGCAACGAGGTCATCACGACCTCGATCCTCTCCACGTACGACGAGGTCGCGGACTTCCTCGCGACACAGGACGCCAAGCAGGACTCGATGGAGCTCGAGGTCATCGGGCAGAGCGTCAAGGGCCGGGACATCCACCTCGTGAAGTACCTCAGCAACCCCGACAACCCGACCATCTTCTACCTCGCCCAGCAGCACGGGAACGAGCAGCTCACCACCGAGGCGATGCTGCACTTCATCAAGTCGCTGGGCTCCGGCGAGAACGCGCGCATGCTCGAGGACGTGAACATCCTCATGATCCCCATGTACAACGCCGACGGGGCCATGGGCGACGTGAACTTCTCCCTCGACAACTACCTCGCCAAGGGCGAGCGCCACCTCACCCGGTACAACGCGGACGAGGTCGACCTCAACCGCGACCACGTGGCGAAGGCCCAGCCGGAGACCCGGGCCCTGCACGACCACGTGCTGAGCGCCTACGACATCGACTACATGATCGACCTGCACCACCAGGGCACGCAGTCACGGGTCGACGGCGACCTCGTCTCGGGCTCGATCCTGTACCCCACGACGCCCGACGCCGACCCGGCCGTCGTCGAGGCCTCCAAGCGCCTCGGCTCGGTCGTCTACCAGAACGTCGACTCCACGGGCTGGGGCCACATCGGCAAGTACGTCGGCGGCACCGAGAACACGATCGGCCGCAACGGCATCGCCGCCGAGTACGGCATCTCCACGCTGCTGTTCGAGATGCGCGGCATGTCCGACCACGAGTACGCGCCCTACGTGCTCGGCCAGAAGAGCAACGGCTACCTCATCCGCCAGTCGGTCGTGACGCTGAAGTCCACCGCGAAGGCCGTGGCCGACGGCTCGATCGACACCGCCGACACGTCCTTCTGGGACACCCTCCCCGAGCAGGAGAGCTGACCCCACCACGCGGGTCGTGAGGCCGGTGGCCGGGCACGGGGTCCGCGACCCCGTGCCCGGCGCTCAGGCGCTGGCGGGCGCGGCGGACGGCTCGGCGTCGACGGCGATGCGCAGCGCGGCCACGAGGTCGCGGTACAGCTCGTCGGCGGTGTAGAGCTCCTCGTGGGTGCCGCTCGCGCGCACCCGCCCGCCCTCCATGACGAGGATCCGGTCGGCGTCGAGCACCGTGGACAGCCGGTGCGCCACGGTGACGACGGCGCCGCGCCGGGTGTGGGCCCGGATCGCGTCGTGGATCGCGGCCTCGGTGAGGCCGTCCACCTGCGAGGTCGCCTCGTCCAGGAGCAGCACGTCCGGTTCCTTGAGCAGCGCCCGGGCGAGGGCGATGCGCTGCCGCTGCCCACCAGAGACGGCGGACGAGACCAGGGACGTGTCCAGCCCGTCCGGCAGCGCCTCCAGGTCGTCCGCGAGCCGCACCGACCGGAGCACCTCCTGGACCCGCTCGGGGCTCGCGTCCGGGCGGCTGAACAGCAGGTTCTCGCGGATGGTCCCCGGCACCACGGGGGTCTCCTGCTCCACGTACGCGAACCGCGTGCGGACGTCGGCGTGGCTCAGCTCCCGGTACGGCACGCCGTCGAGCCGGATCTCGCCCGTGGACGGCTCGAGGAAGCGCAGCAGCAGCGCGAGCAGCGTCGTCTTGCCCGCGCCCGACGGGCCGACGAGCGCCACGTGCCCGCGCCGCGGCACCTCGAGCGAGACGTCGTGCACCACCGGGACGTCGTCCGCGTAGCCCGCCGTGACGCCGTCGAGCGCGAGGACGGGGCCGCGCCCGACGGCGGCCGGTGCGGTACGACCCGCGGCGGGGCGGGCGACGTCGTCCGGCTCCTCGAGCTCCATCGTCCCGACCTCGCGGATCCGCTCCGCCGCGGCCAGCCCGGACTGGAGGGTGGTGAACGCCTGCGTGAGCTCCGAGATCGGGCCCACGATGTTGAACGCGTAGAGCAGGAACGCGACCAGGCTGGAGACGGCCAGCAGGTCCTGCGACACCCGCCACGCCCCGAGGCCCAGGATGACGATGATCGCGAGCTGGATGCCGCCCCACGAGACCGTCCACGCGACAGCCTCGGTCTTCACCGCCGTGACAGCGTGCTTCCGGGCCTCCTGCGCGTCGTCGAGGATCTTGCGCCCCTGCCGCTCCTCGGCGCCGCTCGCCTTCACCGTGCGGACGGCGCGCACCGCGCCCTCGACGGCGCCGCCGAGCCGGCCGACCGCCGCCTGCGTGCGGTGCTGGGCCTTGCCGATGCCGGGCAGCAGCAGCGCCATCGCGACCGCCACCACGACGATCGCCGCGACGGTGGAGGCGAGCAGCGTCAGGTCGAGCACCGCCATGAGCACGAGCGTGCCGACCAGGGAGATGAACCCGTTGACGAGGCTGACCAGGCTGTTCGACGTCGCCTCGCGCAGCAGCAGCGTGTCGGACGTGACCCGGGTGACGAGCTCGCCCGCCGGCTGCGAGGTGATGGCGCCCACCCGCGCCCGCAGGTACCGCCGCACGATGGACTCGCGGGCCTCGTAGACGACGTCCTCGGCGAGGCGGCCCAGCAGGATCCACTGGAACAGCCCCACCACGGAGCCCACGAGCATCAGGCCGACGAGCCAGGCGACGGGCCCGCCCATCGACGTGCCCGTGGACAGCGAGTCGAGCACCCATTTGGTGACCATCGGGGTGGCGAGGCTCATCGCGGTCGCCAGGAGGCCCAGCACCAGCCCGAGGGCGAGGGTGCGGCGGTGCGGGCGCACGAACCCGAGCAGGATGCGCAGGCGCTCGCGGCCGGAGCGTTCGGGCGACGGCGCGCGGGTCTCGCGCGCGACGTCGGGCGGCGGGGGCTCGGTGGCGGTCATGCCGTCAACCATGGTTGACACTCCTCGATTCGTCAACCCTGGTTGACGAGTTGTCCGACGGGGCTATGCCTGTTCCAGAGTGGAACATGGCTGTTCCAACTTGGTCAAGCATGATTCCATTCCGCCGGTGTAGCGTTCGCCGCATGACGGAGGTGCAGGACGTCGAGACGGGAGCCCGGGCGCGCACCCGGCGCGCGATCGTCGAGGCCGCCGTCGCGCGCCTCGCGAAGGACCCGGCCGCCTCGCTCGGGCAGATCGCCGACGCCGCCGGCGTCGGCCGCACCACCCTGCACCGGTACTTCCCGGAGCGCTCCGACCTGCTCGTGGCCGTGGGCGAGGAGACCGCCACCCGCGTCCGCGGCGCCCGCGAGCGCGCGCGCCTCGCGGACGGCACCGCCCGCGAGGCGCTGGTGCGGCTGTGCCCCGAGTACCTCCTGCTCGGCGACCTCCTGACGCTCCTGTTCACCGAGGTGGTGCCCGACTCCGCCGTCGACGAGGCGGAGGACGACGACCCGATGATCGCCCTCGTCGAGCGCGGGCACGCCGACGGCAGCATCGACCCCGCGCTGAGCGCCCACTGGGTGGTCGGCACCGTGTGGGCGCAGCTCTACCTCGCGTGGGCCACGCTGCGCGACGGCGCCGAGGCGCGGCACGACGTCGTGCCCCTGCTCGTGCGCACGGTGGAGAAGGCCGTCGCCCCCTGACCCACGCGTCCACCACCCGCGGTCGTCGCCCCGACGGCCCGTCACGCTCCCTCGTCCGAGCAGTGGCCTTCGAGCACGCGATCCGTCTCGCCATCACACCGGATGGCGAGACGGATCGCGTGCTCGAAGGGTGCGCGGGTCAGACGGTCGCCGCGGCGGCGGCCCGAGCGCCCGCGGGCAGGGCCTCGAGGATGCGGTTCACGGCGGCGTCGTCGTGCGCGGCCGAGACGAACCAGGCCTCGAAGACGGACGGCGGCAGGTTCACGCCCGCGTCGAGCAGCGCGTGGAACAGCGCCCGGTAGCGGAAGACCTCCTGGGCCTGCGCCTGCGCGTAGTCCCGCACCCCGGACGCGGCCGCGAACGGGCCGAAGAAGACGGAGAACAGCGACCCCGCGCGCTGCACGCGGTGCTCGACGCCCTCGGCGGACAGGGCGTCGCCGAGCGCCGTGGCCAGCGTGCTCGCGACGGCGTCCACCCGCGCGTACACGGCGTCGTCGGCGAGGCGCAGCGTCGTGAGCCCGGCCGCCACGGCCACGGGGTTCCCGGACAGCGTGCCCGCCTGGTAGACGGGGCCGGTCGGGGCGAGCTGGTCCATGATCGCCGCGGGCCCGCCGAGGCCGGCCACCGGCATCCCGCCGCCCACGACCTTGCCGAACGTCAGCAGGTCCGGGACGTACCCGTCGCCGCCGGCGGCCCGGATCTCCGCGTTCTCCAGCCCCCACCAGCCCGACGGGCCGACGCGGAAGCCGGTCAGCACCTCGTCCATGACGAACAGGGCACCGTGCTCGCGGGTGACGCGGCGCAGCCCCTCGTTGAACCCCTCGGCGGGCGGCACGACGCCCATGTTCGCGGGGCTCGCCTCGGTGATGACGGCGGCGATGCGCGAGCCGTGCTGCGCGAACGCCGCCTCCACGGCGGCGAGGTCGTTGTAGGGCAGCACGAGCGTCTCCGCGGCCGACGCCTCCGTGACGCCGGCCGTGCCCGGCATGGCGAGCGTCGCGACGCCCGACCCTGCCTCGGCCAGCAGGGCGTCGACGTGGCCGTGGTAGCAGCCGGCGAACTTCACGACCAGCGGCCGCCCGGTCACGCCGCGCGCGAGCCGGACCGCCGTCATCGTCGCCTCCGTGCCCGTGGACACGAGCCGCACGCGCTCCGCGACGGGGACCCGGCGGCGGATCTCCTCCGCGAGCTCCACCTCGGCCACCGTGGGCGCGCCGAAGGACAGCCCGCGCGCGGCGGCGTCCTGCACGGCCGCGACCACCTCGGGGTGCGCGTGCCCGAGCAGCGCCGGGCCCCACGAGCACACGAGGTCCACGTACTCGCGCCCCGCGACGTCCGTGACGTACGGCCCGCGCGCGCTCGCGAGGAACCGCGGGTCGCCGCCCACCGAGCCGTACGCGCGCACGGGGGAGTTCACGCCCCCGGGGATCGCTGCCTGGGCGCGCAGGAACGCGGCGTGGTTGTCCGTCATCGTGGTCCTTCCGGTGGGGTGCTCGCGGGCGGGGGAGTCGGGCGACGCGCGGTCAGCGCAGCCAGCCGGCGACGTCGACGGCCCAGTAGGTGAGGATGACGTCCGCCCCGGCGCGCTTGATCGCCAGCAGGGACTCGAGGACGGCGCCCTGGCGGTCGATCCAGCCGTGCGCGGCGGCCGCCTCGATCATCGCGTACTCGCCGCTGACCTGGTACGCCGCGACCGGCACGTCGGAGCGGTCCGCGACGCCGCGCAGCACGTCCAGCGACGTGCCGGCCGGCTTCACCATGACCATGTCGGCGCCCTCGGCCAGGTCGAGGTCGGCCTCGCGCAGGCCCTCGCGGGAGTTCGCGGCGTCCATCTGGTACGTGCGGCGGTCGCCCTGCAGGGCGCTGTCGACGGCGTCGCGGAAGGGGCCGTAGAACGCGCTGGCGTACTTGGCGCTGTACGCGAGGATGCTCACCTGCTCGAACCCGGCGTCGTCGAGCGCGTCGCGGATGACGGCGACCTGGCCGTCCATCATCCCGGACGGCGCCACCACCTCCGTGCCCGCCCGGGCCTGCGCGACGGCCATCGACGCGTACCGGTCGAGCGTCGCGTCGTTGTCGACCGTGCCGTCGGCGGTGAGCACGCCGCAGTGGCCGTGGTCGGTGAACTCGTCCAGGCACGTGTCGGCCATGACGACCGGGCCTGGCCGCCCCGTCTCGGCCTCGACCGCCGCGACGGCCTCGCGCGCGACGCGGATGCCGCGCTGCAGGACGCCGTCCGGGTCGTCGCCGGCGGAGCCGGTCGCGTCGCGCTCGGCGGGGATGCCGAACAGCATCACGCCGCCCAGGCCGGCGCGTGCCGCCTCGGCGACCGCGTCGCGCAGCGATGCCTCGGTGTGCTGCACCTGGCCCGGCATCGACGCGATCGGCGCGGGCTCGTCGAGGCCCTCCTTGACGAACAGCGGCAGCACGAGGTCCGCCGGGTGCAGGCGAGTCTCGGCGGCCAGGCGCCGCATGCGCGGCGTGGTGCGCAGGCGGCGCGGGCGGTAGACGATGCCCGAGGTGCTCACGGGTGCTCCTTCGTGGAGGTGGGGGCGGTCGCCGTCGGGTCGGCGGCGACGCTGTCGAACGCGGGGTCGAACGCGGGGTCGAGGGCGGTGCCGACGGCGGCGGCGAGCGCTTCGTCGGAGGGGTGCGCGGCCACGGCGGCCACGCGCAAGCCCGCGTCGCGCGCCGCGTCGGCGGACGGGGCGCCGATCGCGACGACGGGGGTGGCGGTGCCCGCCTGCGCGGCGATCTCGCGCGCGACGGAGCCGGACGAGACGACGACCAGGTCGAACCCGCCCGTCCGGGCGCGGTCCGCGACGTCGGCGGGCAGGTCGTGGCGCACCGTGCGGTACGCCGTCACGACGTGCGGCGCCCAGCCGCGCGCGGCCAGCCCGTGCTCGAGCGTCGGGCGGGCGAGGTCACCGAGGGGGAGCAGGACGCGCGGCGCGGGGGCCGTGGCGTCGCCGCCGTCCGGGTCGGGGAACGTCGCGACCAGCCCGGCGGCGGAGGCGTCGGCGGGCGGCACGAGGTCGGTCGTGACGCCGGCGTCGCCGAGGGCGCGGGACGTCGCGGGCCCGACGGCGGCCCAGCGGGTGGGCGCGGCGGCGAGGTCGGCACCGGTGCGCGCGGCCGCGGCGACGAGGGCGTCGACGGCGTTGACGCTGGTCACGACCGTCCACGCGTACGCGCCGCGGGCGAGGGTGCGGACGGCGTCGTCGAGCGGGACGTCGTCCGCCGGGGCGCGCTCGATCACGGGCGCGACGACGACCTCGTGCCCGGCCGCGCGCAGCCGCGCCGCGAGCCCGGCCGCGCGCTCCGGCGCCCGCGCCAGCAGCACCGACCGCGGGTCGGTACGGTCGGCGCCGGGCGTCTCGGCGCGCCCCTCCGCGCGGCTGCTCGTCGTCCCCCGGGTCACGCGCCCTCCGGGTCGTCGGTGCCCGTGGGGACGCGCAGCGGCGCGACGTCGGCGCGCGACGCGACGTCCTCCGGCGCCGGGGCGACGTCGCCGCCGACCAGCGGGGCGAGGCGGGCCGCGCCGTCGGCGAGGAGCGCCTCGGCCACCCGGACGCCCAGCGACCTCGCGGCGTCGTCCTGCGCCGCCGCCCCGGCGACGGCGGCCAGCGGCGTCGACGCGCTGTGCATGAGCTGCTCGGTGCCGTCCACCCGCGCGACGACGGCGGTGAGCTGCAGCTCGCCCGCCTCGACCCGGGCGTACGCGCCGACGGGCGCGGCGCACCCGGCCTCGAGCCGCGCGAGCACCGCGCGCTCGGCCAGCACCGCGAGCCGCGTGGGGCGGTGGTCCAGCGCGGCGAACGCCTCGCCCAGCGCGGACCCGGCCGCGAGGTCGCCGGTGCGCGCCTCGACGGCGAGCGCCCCCTGCCCGGGGGCCGGGGCGACGACGACGGGGTCGAGCAGCTGCGACACCACCTCGGTGCGGCCCAGGCGGGACAGCCCGGCGAACGCGAGCACGACCGCGTCCAGGTCGGCGTCGGGGCCGAGGGCCCGCGCGAGGCGCGTCTCGACGTTGCCGCGGATGTCCACCATCTCGACGTCGGGGCGCGCGGCCTGCACCTGCGCGGCCCGGCGCGGGGACCCCGTGCCGACGCGGGCGCCGCGGGGCAGCGTGTCGAGCGTCAGCCCGTCGCGGGCGCACAGGGCGTCGCGCGGGTCCTCGCGCTCGGGGGTGACCACCGTGAGCTCCGCGGGCTGCGCCGTGGGCAGGTCCTTCAGCGAGTGCACCGCGACGTCGCACCGGCCGTCGATCAGCGCCTCCCGGAGCGCCGTGACGAAGACGCCCGTGCCGCCCAGCGAGGCGAGGGAGCCCGTCTTCACGTCGCCCTCCGTGCGCACCCGCACCAGCTCGACCGGCCGGCCGAGCAGCTCCTCCAGCCGGCGCCCCACCATGCCGGACTGCGTCATGGCGAGGGCGCTCCCGCGGGTACCGAGGCGCAGCGGGGCGGGGGCGGTCTGGGGGGTGCTCACCCGTCCAGTGTCGCGCAGCGGCCCGGCCCGTGGGCAATCTCCAGCAGGTCGGGAGGCCGATCTCACACCGTTCCTCGCGGCGTCCTGACGCCGGGTCACGACAGTGCGTCACCACCGGCCGAGGTGGTCCGGAACTCCGCGAGGTAGTCCGAGATCTGCCGAGGTAGTTCGCATCCCGCCGAGGTAGTGGACTGGACCACTACCTCGCGGGGATCCGGACTACCTCGCGGGGATTCGAACTACCTCGCGGTCAGAGGCCGGCGACGGCGGCCTGGGCGTGCGCGACGATCGCCGCGAGGCCCGTGCCGGCCACCCACCCGCCGGTGACGGCCAGCCCCGGCGTGTGCCCGACGGCGGCGCTGAACGACGCGACGTCCGCGCGGTAGGCGGGCGTGGGCGGGGGGAGCGAGCCGTCCCAGCGCTGCAGCAGGTGGTCGCGCACGCGGCCGGTGAGGTCGACGCCGAGCAGCGCGGACGCGTCGCGGGCGGCCTCGTCCGCGCTCGGCGGTGCGGTGGGGGTGCCGATCCGCCCGTAGGACAGGCGCACCACGTGCACCCCGGGCCCGGCGACGGCGCGCACGCGGTCGGCCAGCCACGGCCACTTCGCGGTCGCGTGCGTGAGCGCCTTGGCGCGGACCCCGGACGCGGCGCCCTCGTCGTCGGGCGCCACGAGGAGGCCGGAGCCGCGCGGGGCGTCGTCGAGCTCGGGGGCGTCGAGCAGGAGGGTCGCGAGCCAGATGTCGGCGCCCGCCTCCGGCGTCGGCACGGCCGCGCCGGCGCGCCCGTCGCCGTCGAGCGGCGCGACCCACGGGGAGAGCAGCGGCGCGACCTGCGGCGTCGTCACGACCAGCCGCGGCGCGCGCACCGTGTCGCCCGCCGCCGTCGTCACCTGCCAGTCCGCGCCGAGGCGCTCGACGCCGTCGACCCGCTGCCCCACCCGCACGGCGGCGTGGATCGGTCCGGTCGCGTCGGTGCGCGGCGAGTCGGCGAACTCCTCCGCGCTCGCGGCGATCTCGCCGGTGAGCGCCTCGACGAGGGCGTGGATGCCGCCGTCGATGCCGCGCACGGCCGAGCCGGCGGGCGCGGCCGCCCGCAGCTCCCCGACGGCGAGGGACAGCGAGCCCGTGCGGGCGAAGGCGTCGAGCAGGCCGGGGGCGACGGCGGCGACGTCGAGGCGGTCGAGCGGCGCGGAGTGCACGCCGGTCGCGACGGGCGCCACGAGCCGGTCGGTGACGCGTCGCCCGAGCCGGGAGCGCACCAGCGACCCGAGGTCGGAGGCGTCCGCGACGAACCGCGGCAGCACCCGGTCGAGGGCCGCCCGGGCGACGCCCGGCCAGCCGATCGCACGACGCACGTCGGAGGCCCACGGCACGGACGGGATGCCGAGCACGCCGGCCTTCGGCAGGGGGAACGCGCGACCCGCCGCGTACCCCCAGGCGGACAGGGGGGCCGGGCTCACGACGTCCAGGCCCAGCTCGTCCGCCAGGTCCGTCACCGCGGTGCCACGCGCCGCGAACGACTCGGCGCCGAGGTCGAGCCGCACGGGCAGCGACCCGAAGGCGCCGCCGCGCACGGGGCCGCCCACGCGGTCGGACGCCTCGAGGAGCACGACCTGCAGCCCGCGCCGCACCAGCGTGCGCGCCGCGACGAGCCCGCCGATCCCGCCGCCCACGACCACCGCGTCGACGTGCTCGGGCGGCCGGGCGGGCCGACCGGAGGTCGCGTCGGGGGCGCCGAGCGGCGGGAGCGGCGTCACAGCGAGTGGACCAGCTCGACGACGCGCGTCAGCACGGTCGGGTCGGTGTCGGGCGGCACGCCGTGGCCGAGGTTCACGACGTGCCCCGGGGCCGCGGCGCCGCGGGCGACGACGTCGCGCACGTGCGCCTCGAGCACCGGCCAGGGGGCGCCGAGCAGGGCGGGGTCGATGTTGCCCTGCACGGGCACGGCGCCGCGCGGGTGGTCGGCCAGCAGGGCGGCGGCCTCGTCCAGCGGGGTGCGGTAGTCGACGCCGACGGCGGGGTGCGTGATGCCCGCGGCGTCCAGCACCTCGCGCAGGGCGGGCAGCAGGTGGCCGGTGCCGGTGCCGAAGTGGATGGCGGGCAGGCCTCCGTCATCGCCCGGCACGCGCAGGTCGGCGACGTGCGACAGCGCCAGCGTGGACGACGGCGCGACGTGCGCGGCGTAGTCCGCGAGCGACAGGGAGCCGGCCCAGGAGTCGAAGAGCTGCACGGCCGACGCGCCGGCGAGCACCTGCGCCCGCAGGAACCGGCCGGTGAGCTCGGCGGTCCAGGCCGTGAGCCGCGCCCACGTCTCCGGGTCGGCGTGCATGAGGGTGCGGGCGGCGAGGTGGTCGCGCGACGGGCGGCCTTCGACCAGGTAGGCGGCGAGCGTGAACGGCGCGCCGCCGAAGCCGAGCAGCGGGACGTCGCCGAGCTCGGCCACGGTGAGCCGCACGGCCTCGGCGATCGGCGCCAGCGCGGCGTCGTCGAGGGTGCTCGAGGTGAGCCGGGCGACGTCCTCGGCCGTACGGTACGGCTGGTCCATCACGGGCCCGACGCCGGGCTGGATGTCCACGTCCACACCCGCGAGCCGCAGCGGCACGACGATGTCGCTGAAGAAGACGGCGGCGTCCACGTGGTGGCGGCGCACGGGCTGGAGGGTGATTTCCGCCGCGAGCGGTGGCCGGAGGCAGGAGTCGAGCATCCCTACCCCCTGACGGACCTCGCGGTACTCGGGCAGCGACCTGCCGGCCTGCCGCATGAACCACACGGGGGTCACGTCCGGACGGCTGCCCCGCAGGGCCTGCACCAGCGGGGAGCGCGTCGTCCGGCCGTCGACCAGCGGGTGGTCGGCGGGGAGCGGGACGGGCTCGTGGATCGGTTCGGCCGGGATCGTGGGGGATGTCACGGTCCATGATTCTGCCCCTCCTCGCCGACCCTCTTAAAGTGGGTGCACTGTGGTTCTCCTCTCCCTCACCGCCTCGCACCGCGAGCTGGACCTGGACGCGCTCGAGCGCCTGTCCACCGGCTCGGGCTCGGTCGGGCGTGTCGTCGTGGGGTCGTGCGGGCCCGTGCAGGGCTCGGTCGTCATCTCCACCTGCAACCGTTTCGAGCTGTACCTGGACGTCGACGCGCCCCTGCAGGGCGACGCCGTCCGGCACGCCACCGGGCACGTGGCCGCGCTCGTCGCGCAGAGCTCCGGGGTGACCCGGGCGGTCGCGGCCGACTCGTTCACGGTGCGCACCGGGCCGGAGGTCACCGAGCACCTCTTCACCGTCGCCGCCGGCCTGGACTCGATGGTCGTGGGGGAGCGGGAGATCGCCGGGCAGGTGAAGCGCGCCCTCGCGGAGGCGCGCGCCGACGGCACCACCTCCAAGACGCTCGAGCTGCTGTTCCAGACGGCGTCGCGCACGTCCAAGCGGGTGGGCACGCAGACGGAGCTCGGCGCCGCCGGCCGGTCGGTCGTGGCGCTCGGCCTCGATCTGGCGGGCCGGGACCTGCTGCGCGGGCGTGCCGCCGACCACGACGGGTCCTGGCGGGACGTGCGCGTGGTGCTCATCGGGACCGGCTCGTACGCGGGGGCGTCGGTGGCGGCCCTGCGCGCCCGCGGCTGCGACGACGTGCGGGTGTACTCGCAGTCGGGCCGCGCCGAGGTCTTCGCCGCGGGGCACGACGTCGAGCCCGCGCGCGACCTCGTCGCCGCGCTCGCGGACGCCGACCTCGTGGTCTCCTGCTCGGGCGCCCGCGGACGGCGGCCCGCCGACCCCGCGGACGGCGGCGCCGAGGCCTCCCTGGAGTACGTGCTCGACGCCGCCGCGGTGGTGCGCTCCCGCGAGCGCGCGGCCGCTGCCGCGGGCGACGAGCCGGAGCCCCGCCCCCTGGTGGTGCTCGACCTGGCGCTGCACCGCGACGTCGACCCCGGCGTGGCGGACGTCGAGGGCGTGCTGCTGTACGACCTGGGCACGCTCAAGGCCAACGCCCCCGCGACCGCGGCCGACGTCGTCGACCGGGCGCGCCGCATCGTCGACGACGCGGCGGCGGACTTCGAGGAGACCCGCCTCGGCCGGGCGGCCGACGCCGCCGTCGTCGCCCTGTTCGACGCCGCCGAGGTGCAGGTGCGGCGCGAGGTCGACGCCGCCGTGGAGCGCCTCGCCACCGAGCTGGCGGCCCGCGGCGAGGCCCCGGACGAGTCCGACGCCGACGCGATCGCGCGCGACGTGCGCCGGCGTGTGCACTCCGCGCTGCACGGGCAGATCGTGGCCGTGCGCGCCGACGCGCTGGCCAGGGCCCGCGCCGAGGAGGCGGCCGTCGTCTCGGGGGCCGAGGCGCTCGTCACGGACGCCGAGCGCGCCGTCGGGCGCTGACCGTCCGCCTGTCGCGAACCTCCCACGGGGCCCGGTTCGCCGGGTCGCGACCCAGATCACCCCGTTTCGACGCGCGCGTCCGGCATGTCGGCACTAGCGTTCCGAGCGCGGGCGTACCGGTCCGCCGCCGGTCGACCTACGAAGGTCGTGACTGCCTCGAAAGGACACGCTGAGCATGGACACCTTCTGGGACTTCTTCTGGTACCTCGTCTGGATCTTCCTGTTCGTCGCCTACCTGATGGTCCTCTTCCAGATCCTCACCGACATGTTCCGCGACCGGGAGCTGTCGGGCTGGTGGAAGGCGGTGTGGGTGGTCTTCCTGATCTTCGTGCCCCTGATCACCGCGCTGATCTACCTCATCGCGCGGGGGCGGGGGATGTCGGAGCGCCAGCTGGCCGCCGTGAAGTCGGCGAAGGCCGACACGGACGCGTACATCCAGTCCGTCGCCCAGCAGGCGTCGCCGGCCGAGCACATCGCCTCGGCCAAGCAGCTGCTGGACGCCGGCACGATCACTCCGGAGGAGTTCGAGCGCCTCAAGGCCAAGGCCCTCTCCTGACGAGCCGTCGCTGACGGACCCACGACGCCCGGCCCCGCACCCGCGGGGCCGGGCGTCGCCGCGTCCGCCCGGGGCTACGCTCGGCTGACATGACGACGGACCCCGTGGCCCGGGCCACGCGCCTCGGCGTGATCGACATCGGCTCCAACACCGTGCACCTGCTGGTCATGGACGCCCGGCACGGGGTGCGGCCGGTGCCCGCCGCGTCGCGCAAGATCACCGTGCGGCTGATGCGGTACGTCGACGCCGACGGCGCGGTCTCGCCGGAGGGGGAGCGGGCGCTGCTCGCGGCGGTCGACGACGTGATGTCCCTCGCCCGCGAGTCCGCCGTCGACGAGCTGCTCCCCATGGCCACCTCCGCGCTGCGCGACGCCACCAACGGTGCCGACGTGCTGGCCGCGATCGCGCGCCGGGTGGGGCGCGAGGTGCTGGTGCTGTCCGGCGAGGACGAGGCCCGGCTGACGTTCCTCGCCGCCCGCCGCTGGCACGGCTGGGCCGCCGGCCGGCTGCTCGTGCTCGACATCGGCGGCGGGTCGCTGGAGATCGCGACGGGCGTCGACGAGGCGCCCGACCTCGCCGCGTCCGTCCCGCTCGGCGCCGGCCGCAGCACGCGCGTCTTCCTGCCCGACGACCCGCCGCCTCCCGGCCAGGTCGACGCGCTGCGCGTGCACGCCCGCGCCCTCCTTGCGCCCGTCGTCGAGCGCCTCGCGTCCCTGCCCGCGCCCGACCACGTCGTGGCGACGTCCAAGACCTTCCGCTCGCTGGCACGGCTCGCCGGCATGCAGGTGGAGGTGGTGGGCCCCGACGAGCGCTGGCGGATGCGCCTGTCGCAGCTCGCGGACTGGGTGCCGCGCCTCGCCCGCATCGCCGCCGACGGGCGCACCGCGCTGCCGGGCGTCACCCCGGAGCGCACCTACCAGATCGTGGGTGGGGCGGTCGTGGCGGAGGAGACCATGCGCGCCCTCGGCGTCGACGAGGTCGAGATCTGCCCGTGGGCGCTGCGCGAGGGCGCGGTGCTCCAGCGGCTCGACCGGATGTAGCCCGGCGGGGTCAGGGCGTCGCGGTCGTCGCGGACGGCGCGTGCACCCAGGCGGCGCCGTGCGCCGACACGAGCGGTCCGTCCGGGCGCTCCACGACCACGAGCAGGACGGCGGTGCATGTCGCGCAGCGCACGACGGCCCCCATCGCGGACAGGTGCACCGTCGTGCGGGCGAGCACGTCGGTGTGACCGCAGGCCGCGCAGCGCACGACGGCGCGCGTGGCCTCGAAGGCGTAGACCTCGTGCAGGGCGCCGGCCAGCGCCGACCCGTCCAGGGCCGCCGCGCCCCGGGTCTCGCGCGGGGGTGTGGGCGGGCGCGCGTCGTCGGGCTGGGTCATCAGGCACCTCCGAACCGCTCGGTGCGGACCCGGGCGGGCGGGTGCCCGAGCCCGGTCAGCAGCCCGGCCGCCGCCTCGACGAAGCCGGTGGGGCCGCAGACGAACACCGCGACGCCGTCGTCCGGCCCGAAGCCGGGCGCCGTGAGGTCCGCGGCGGTGATCCGGCCGGGCGGCGTCGACCACCCGGCCGGCACCTGACGGGTGAAGACCCACCGCACGCCGAGGCCCGGGTCCGGGGTGTCGATCTCCTCCCGCCCGATCGCGTCCAGCGGGCCGCGCACGGAGCAGACCAGCCGGAACGGCGCCCGGCGGCCGGAGGCGCGCCGGGCGCGCAGCATGGCGAGGAACGGCACCACGCCCGAGCCGCCGGCGACGAGCAGCACGGGCGCCGGGTCGGCGTCGTGCCAGACGAAGTAGCCGCCGAGCGGCCCGCGCACCTCGAGCTGGTCGCCGGGGCGGGCGTCGCGCACGAGGTAGGGCGACACCTCGCCCTCCGGCACCTCGTCCACCACGAGGTCGACCCGCTCGTCGCTGCCCGTCCCCGCGAGCGAGTACGCGCGGGTGGCCTGGTAGCCGTCCGGGGCCGTGAGTCGCAGGTCGACGTGCTGGCCGGGCAGCGCGCCCGTGAACCCGGGCACGGACAGGGTGAGCGAGCGCGCGGTGTCCGTGAGGGGACGCGCGGCGACGACCGTCCCGACGTGCCAGGTCCCGTCCGAGGTCATGCGTACCGCTGTTCGAGCCAGGGGTCGCCGTAGGCGTGGTACCCGTTCTGCTCCCAGAAGCCGAGGTCGTCATCGTCCATGAGCTGCAGGCCGCGCAGCCACTTGGCGCTCTTCCAGAAGTACAGGTGCGGCACCAGCAGCCGCGCCGGGCCGCCGTGCACGGGCTCCAGCGGCTCGCCTTCGAACTCGAACGCCACCCACGCCTGCCCGCCGAGCAGGTCCTGCAGCGGCACGTTCGTCGTGTAGCCGCCGTAGGAGTGCGCCATGACGAACTCCGCGCTCGTCTCGACGTCGGCCAGCAGGGTGTCCACCGAGACGCCGCGCCACGTGGTGCCGAGCTTGGTCCAGTGGGTGACGCAGTGGATGTCCGTCTCGACGTCCTCGGCGGGCAGCGCCATGAGCTGCGCCCAGTCCCAGGTGCGCCCCTCGCCCGTCTCCGTCCGGACGGTGAGCTCCCACCGGGACTCGTCGACGTCCGGCGTCGGGCCCGCCGAGAGCACGGGGAAGTCGTCGGTGACGAACTGTCCCGGCGGGACCTGATGCTCCGGCTCGGGGCGCCGGCCCCCGAACCCGCGCGTCACGACGCCCATCGGGCGCCCCTCGCGATGTCCATCGTCGACCCCTCTCGCGGGAGCTCGTCCGGCCGGTGGCCGGTGCATGGTCCGATGAGACCAGAGCCTCGGGCGCCTCGCACGTGCCCGCGCGGCGCGCCCTCGTCGCTCACCATGTCGCGTGGTCCGCGCCCCACGGATGGGCGGGCGCCGGGTGGTCGTCGATGCCGGGCAGGGCCGGGCGCGCGGACGTGACGCGGGGCTGGCGCCCGTGGCTCGCGACGGCGTCGGACCCGGGCACGGCGGCCGCCGGGTGCCCGGGGTCGCGACCGGCGGCGTCGAGCAGCCAGGCGGCCGTGCGGGCGAGCGCCGCGGACACGTCGCGCCCGCGCCCGTCGTGGCTGCGGGCGGCGAGCGCGTCGACCACGCCGGCCGCGAGCAGGTAGCCCGTCGCGTGGTCGAGCGCCTGTGCGGGGAGCGCGCCCGGGGTGACGCCGTCGGGGGACTCGAGCAGCGCGACGCCCGAGGCCGCCTGCACGATCGAGTCGAAGCCGCGCCGGTGCGCCCAGGGGCCGCCGTCGCCCCACGCCGAGACGCGTGCGACCACCGCGCCGGGCGGCGGCCGCAGCCCGAACCGGTCGAGGGCGCCGGGCCGGTAGCCCGTGACGAGCACGTCGGCGGCGTCCAGCAGCCCCTGCGCGCGCTCGCGGTCGCCCACGTCGCGCAGGTCGAGCAGCGTGCTGCGCTTGCCCTGCCCGACGTCGAGGTGCTGGTGGCGGATCTCCGCGGGCACCGGCGGGTCGACGCGCAGCACGTCGGCGCCGAGCGCGGCGAGCGCCCGGGTGGCGACGGGCCCGGCGATGACGCGCGTCAGGTCGAGCACCTTCACCCCCGCCAGCGGGGCAGCGCCGGCGGAGAGCGCGACCGGGCCGGGGACGACGTCGTCGCGCGTCGTGGCGCGGACCGGCGGGCCGCCCCCCGCGGCCCGGCCCGGCGCCGAGGCGCGCCACAGGGCCTCGTCGCGGACGCGGGCGACGACCGCGCCCGCCTCCGCCGCGTCGTCCTCGAGCGTCGCGGCGCAGGCGTCCGCGAGGCGTGCGACGAGGTCGTCGCGGTCCGCGCCGTCGGCCAGGTGCAGCAGGTGCAGCAGCCGGGCGCGGTGGTGCGGGTAGTTCGCGTGCGTGCGCACCCAGCCGTCGCCCGTGGGGAAGAACCCGGACAGCGGCGCGAACCCGGGCACCGGCCGCCCGTCGAGCCGCAGCAGCCGGTCCGAGCCGAACGAGGCCGCGACCCGCGCCGGCGAGGGCCCGCGGTCCACGAGCGGCCCGGTCGCGCCCGCGCGGCGCGCGGCGGAGCACAGCGCCGCGACGGACCCGAGCGCGAGGTCCAGCACCGGCAACGTCGCGGCGAGCCACGCGCCCCGCTCGCCGTCGAGCGCCGGGACCTCGCGGGCGTCGTCGTGCGCGTCGTGCCCGAGGCCCGACCCGATCCCCGGCCCGATCCCTGACCGATAGTCCGCCACCAGGCGGCGCCACCCCTCCATCCGGCCACCGTACCCACGCCCGGGGCGGCCCGACCGCCGAGGTCGTGCACGTCCCCGCGAGCTCCCCAGGCGGGACGCGCGGATCCCGCGCGGGGAGGGGAGGACGTGCGGGCCGATAGGATCGCGGGCATGGCCAAGAGCTCTGCATCCGCCCCCGTCCTGCGTCCGTTCGAGGGTCTGCCGGGGGAGGCGGACTGGGTCGCGATGCGCGAGGTCGTGCCGTCCGCGACGGCGACGGCGCGGACGACGGCGGAGCACGGCGGCCGAGACGTCGTCGTCACGACCGTCCTGCCCGGCGGCTGGTGCGCGCTGCACCGCGAGGACGGCACCGTGCTGCTCGCGCTGCACGGCATGGGCAGCGCCGACGATCTCAGCCGTGACCTGGCCGCCGCGCTCCTCGCGGCGCTGGGGGCGGAGCCCGGCACCGGGGTGCTGCCCGAGGAGCTGCCGGCTGCGCAGGACGGTGACCCGCGCCTGCAGGACGTGCTCGACCCCGACGTCGCGTTCGACGTCATCGTCCACGACGGCTACGACTACTGGGTCGACGCGGGCACCGAGATGACGGCGGAGATCCGCGAGTCGCTCGACGAGGCGGCCGAGTCCTCGATCCCCACGGTGAAGCTGGCGTCGGTGCCGGCGGCGTACTGGTGCCGGATGTCGCGCGAGTTCCTGCGCTGGGCGCGCACGGAGGACGAGGACGCCGTGGTCGACGCGATCGCCCGGCTGCACGCGCGTCGCGAGTCCGGCCTGGCGGGCGGCAAGTTCCTGGGCATGTTCCGCGCCTGCGGCCTCGTCGTGCCGGTCTGGGAGCTGCCCCGCGGCACCGAGGCGGCGGAGCTCGAGGAGCCGGTGGCGGAGCTCGCGCGCAAGCTCGACGAGGCGCTCGCGGTCACCGAGCCGCTCGACGCGAACGAGAGGCGCGCGCGGGCCGGTATCGTCTCCCGACAGGTGACGCTGCGCTGACGCGGCCACGCCGCGCGGCCTCGTCGCGCGGCGATCCGCGACGGTGCGGGGCTCCGCACGATCTTCACGGCACGTCCTGGACGACACCGTTTCTTGACCAGAGATCGGGTCTTCCGGGGGGGTACAGTTCTTCGGGAAAAGATTGCTCTTCTGATCCCCGGTGATTCCCCAAGGGTCACCGCACAGCAGCGCCGGACGGACCACCGGTCGTCAGGCCGACACGGGCGAGAGACCAACAGGCAGGGAGTCGTGAACACGGACCACGGGGCGACCCGCACGGGCGCTGAGGTGTCCACCAGCCAGGACGATGCCGGCGAGCGGAACCGCGTCGCCGGCCAGGACGGCGCAGGCGCGTCCGTCACCACGCGAGTGGGGGCGCTGCCCGTCGCGAAGACGCCGCGGCCGCCGGCGGCGCAGGGCCGGCGCAACCCCCAGCGGGTGGCCGTGATCATCCCCGCCAAGGACGAGGCGGCGCGCATCGCCTCGACGGTCCGCTCGGCCCGCGCGATCCCGCACGTCGACCTCGTGCTCGTCGTCGACGACGGCTCCACGGACGACACGCAGCACGTGGCGCGCGACGCGGGCGCCGTCGTCGTCCGGCACTCGCACAACCGTGGCAAGGCGGCCGCGATGGAGACCGGCGCGGCGGTCGTCGCGATGCGCGACGCCGACGGGCGCGCTCCGCGGCTCCTGCTCTTCGTGGACGGCGACCTGGGTGACACGGCCGTGAACACGGCACCGCTCGTCGGGCCGGTGCGCGAGGGCGTCGCCGACCTCGCGATCGCGCTGCTGCCGAAGCAGACCGGGGCCGGCGGCCGCGGCGTCGTGGTCGGTACGGCGCGGCGCGCCATCCAGCACCTCACGGGGTGGAGCCCCACGCAGCCGCTGTCCGGCATGCGCTGCCTCACCCGCGAGGCGTTCGAGTCGGCGACGCCGCTGGCGCACGGCTGGGGCGTCGAGACGGGCATGACGATCGACCTGCTGCGCCAGGGGTACGTGGCGGTCGAGGTGCCGTGCGACCTCCGGCACCGGGCGTCGTCGAACGACCTCAAGGGGCAGCTGCACAGGGCCGGGCAGTACCGCGACGTCGTGCTCGCGGTCAACGCGCGCCGCGTGCGCGGGGCCGTCGACGCCGTCCGCGGCATCGGTCGCTCGCACGACCACGCGCCGTCCTGAACTGCGTCGACAAGCTCAGGGGGCGTGGTTAGGCTCACAGCGCCGGCAGGACGAAACCGTCCCACCCTGTCCCGACGGAGGCTCGATGCCCAGCTCTGACACCGGAACCCCGGGCCCGCTGCGCGAGCCCGACCTGCACACGGTGCTCGACGCGCTGGCGGAGGAGCCCGCCGGCGAGCCCGCCCTCGTCGAGGCGACGGGACTGTCCCTCCCGACGGTCGCGCAGGCCCTGCGGGCGCTCGTGACGGCGGGGGCCGTGGTCGCCGACGCCGGGCGCTTCCGGGTGGAGCCGGACGCCGCGTTCGGGCTGGGCGTGGACGTCGCCCGAGACCGGGTGCGGGTGGCCCTGGTGGACGCCACGGGGGCGGTGCGGGCGCGCGCCGAGCGGCGCGACGTGCAGCGCACCCCGGTGGCACGCGCCCGCGCGGCCGCGGTCCTCGCGAACTCCTGCCGCGAGGACGTGGAGGCGCGGATCGCGCCCGGCCGCCGCGTCGAGGTGGGCGCTGCGACCGTGGCGTTCCCCGCGGTCGTGGGCCCCGACCACGCGACCGTGCTGCACGTGCCCGGCTACGAGAAGGGCGGGACGGCGCTGCACGACGCGCTGGTGGACGCCCTCGGCTGCCCCGTGTCGCTGGACAACGACGTGAACCTCGGCGCGGTCGCGGAGCAGCACCTGGGTGCCGGGCGCGGGCGGTCGTCGTTCGTCACCATCGCGTTCGGGGAGGGCTTCGGCGCCGGCGTCGTGCTGGACGGCCGCCTGCACCGGGGGGCGTCGGGCATCGCGGGCGAGGTCGCCTTCCTGCCGCAGCCCGGGCACGCCCTGGGCGAGCAGGTGCTGGGCGACTCCGCGGTCGCCGCGCTGGCCAAGGACCACGACCTGCCCGAGGACATCACCGTCCGTGAGCTCCTCGACCGCGCCGAGGCGGGGGACGGCGTCGCGGACGAGGTCGTCACCGAGCTGGCGCGGCGCGTCGCCGTCGTGGTGGCGTCGCTGGCGATCGTGCTCGACCCGGAGGCGTTCGTCCTCGCGGACGAGGCGGCACGGCCCCTGATCCACGACCGGGTCGCCGGCTACCTGCGCGACCGCATCGCCGTCCTGCCGACCCGGATCGAGGCGTCGCCGCTCGGGGCGGACGGCGCGGTGCTCGGGGCCGGCCGGGCGGCGAGCGAGGTGCTGCGCGCACGCGTCGCGGCGGACGCCCTGGCGGCCACGCTCGACGGCGTCGGGGCCGCCGACGGGGCTGCCCGGTGAGCGCGCCCGACACGCCGCCCTCGGACCTCACCACGCGCCTCGGTCTCGGTCCCGACGCGCGGGCGATCATCCTCAACGCGGACGACCTGGGCATGTGCCGGGCCGCGAACCGCGCGATCATGCCGCTGCTGGCCGAGGGACACCTCGACTCCTCCACCGTCATGGTGCCGTGCCCGTGGGCCCCGGACGCCCTCGCGACGGCGGCCGCCGCCCCGGGCCTCGACGTCGGCGTGCACCTCGTGCTCACCAGCGAGTGGACCCGCTACCGGTGGCGCCCGCTGACCGGCACGGGGACGTCGCTGGTCGACGACGCCGGATACTTCCCCGCGGGCGTGGACGCGGTCGAGCGGGACGCGCGGGACGAGGACGTCGCGGCGGAGCTCGCGGCGCAGCTCGACGCCGCGCTCGCGGCGGGCGTCGACGTCAGCCACCTCGACAACCACATGGGCTCGGTCTACGGGCTCGCGACGGGGCGCACGTTCCTGCCGCAGGTGCTCGCGCTCGCGGCGGCCCGCGGGCTCCCGTTCCGGCTGCCGCGCACCCTGGACGGCCTCGCGGCGATGGGCGCCGACCCGGACGCGCCGGGGTCGCAGGCGATCCTCGACGCCGCCACCGCGGCGGCAGACGGGGCGGGCGTCGTCATCCTGGACCGGCTGTGGTCGCACCCGTTCGAGCTGGTGGGCGAGGGGACCCCCGACGTCGAGGACTACGCGACGGTGAAGGCCGGCTTCCTCGACCTGCTGCGCAGCGTGCGCCCGGGGGTCACCGAGATCTTCCTGCACCCGATGCTGCACGACGACGAGCTGCGTGACGCCGTCGACTACGCCGCGCCCAAGCGCGGCTACGAGGAGCGGCTGCTGCGCGACCCGGACGTGGCCGCCGTGATCGGGGCGGAGGGCCTGGTGCGGGTCGGCTGGCGCGACCTGCGCGCCGTGCAGCGGGGCGAGCGGTGACCGACACCGCGACGGGCACGGGGGTGCTCGCACGCCTGCGCGACCGGCGCCTGGTCGGGCCCCCGCGCCGCGCGCAGACCGTCGCGTACGGGGCGTCGGCGTTCCCGGCGAACCTCATGCTGCAGACGTTCTCCGCGTTCGTCGTCTACTTCTACGTCGACCGCCTCGGCGTGCCCGCCGGCTGGGTCGCGGCCGCGATGGTGGCGCACGGCATCCTCAACGCCGTGCTCAACCCCGTGGTGGGCGCGGCGTCCGACCGGCGCCGCACGCGCTGGGGCCGCCGGGTGCCGTGGATCGGGCTCGGGATCGTGCCGCTGGTGGTCGCGTTCGCGCTGGTGTGGATGCCGCCGCCGCTGCCGCCGGCCGGGCTCGTCGTGTGGTTCCTGCTCGTCGTGGCGGTGTTCGACGTCGCGTACGTGGCGGTGGTGCTCAACGTGTCCGCCCTCTTCCCGGAGATCTTCCGCACGACGGCGGAGCGGGCGCGCGGCAACAGCCCGCGGCAGCTCTTCGCGCTGGTCGGGATGATCCTCGGCACCGCGGGTGCGCCGCTGCTGTACGACTCGGTCGGCTGGGCCGGGATGGGCGTGGCGCTCGCCGTGGTGTGCGCCGGGTTCTTCGCGTGGTCGCTGGTGGGGATGGTCGAGCGCGACGCCGACGACGCGGCCCGCGCCCGCGAGTCCGCCGTCGGCCTGCGCGACCAGCTCCGGTACACGTTCGCGAACCGCGCGTTCGTCACCTACGTGCTGGGCTCGTTGCTCCTGCAGAGCACGACGGCGGTGCTGCTGGCCGGCATCCCGTTCTACGTGAAGTACACCGTGGGCGGCACCGACGCGGACGCGACGCTGCTCCTGGCGCCGATCTTCGTGGCCGCGATCCCCGCGATCTTCGGGTGGTCGTGGGTGGTGCGGCGGCTCGGTCCCCGCATCGCGATGCTCGCCGTCGTCGCCGTGTACGGGCTCGCGACGTGCCTGTACCTGGTCCCCACCACGGTGCTCGGCGCCGCGGCCGCGGGGCTGGCCGTGGGCCTCGGCGTGGCCGGCCTCATGCAGGTGCTGGAGGTCGCCCTGGGCCAGGTGATCGACGACGACGAGCGCCGCACCGGCATGCGCCGCGAGGGCATGTACTTCGGCGCCAACGGCTTCGTGGTGCGCGGGTCGGTGGTCGTGCAGGCGGTGGTCGTGGCGGGGGTGCTCGCCGCGAGCGGGTACGTCGAGGGCGCGACGACGCAGGTGCCGGAGGTGGCCACCGGCATCCGCCTCCTGATCGGCGGCGTGCCGGTGGTCCTCGCGGCCCTGGCGTTCGTCTGCTTCTGGCTCTACCCCTTGCGCTCCGCGACACCGGGCGCCCCCGCCGTCACGCCCTGAGCGCGGCCGTCGTCCCGCCGGGCGACGAGGCGGTTGAGGCGTTCGGACATGAGCAGGCCCAGGGCCACGAGCACGGCGAGGAACAGCGGAAAGATCCAGGTCCCGGCCCAGGTCGAGAGCACGCCGAAGACCGGGGGCGCGAGGGTCGAGCCGGTGTAGGCCGCGGCCATCTGGATCCCGATCACGGCCTGGGAGTTGCGCGGGCCGAAGTTGACCGGCGTGGAGTGGATGATCGCCGGGTAGATCGGCGCGCACCCGAGCCCCGCGACCACGAGCCCGACCAGGGCGGGCACCGGTGTGTCGACGGGGAGGGCGATCAGCAGGACCCCGAGGCCGACCGCCGCGAAGCCGCCGCGGATCAAGAGCTTGTCACCGACCCGGTCGGCGAAGAACCCGGCGCCGAACCGCCCGCCCGTGATGCCGAGGAGGAAGAGGGAGGCGAACGCGGCCGCCGTGGCGGAGTCGACCCCGCGGTCGGTGACCAGGTACGTCGACGCCCACAGGATCGAGGTGCTCTCGAGCGCGCAATAGGCGAAGAAGGCGGCCAGGACCAGGAGGACACCGGGGATCCGCAGCGCCTGCGCGAGCGGGACGTGGGAGCGGCCGCCTCCCGGCGGCTCGGCGTCGGACGGCTGTTCGCCGGCGGCCCCGGCGGCGTGCCCGGCCGGTGGCACCGGCCGGACCCTCCCCCAGAGCGGGATGCTGACGACCAGCACGAACGTGAGGGCGGCCTGGGCGACACCGACGATGCGGTAGGCGCTGGACCAGCCGAGGCCCGAGGTGATCGCGTAGCTCATGATGAACGGGCTGATCGAGGCTCCCAGGCCCCAGAAGCTGTGCAGCCAGTTCATGTGCCGCGCCCGGTAGTGCAGGGCCACGTAGTTGTTGAGCGCCGCGTCCACCGCGCCCGCCCCCAGCCCGTAGGGGACGGCCCAGAGGCAGAGCACCCAGAACGCGCCCGAGACGGAGAAGCCCACGAGCGCGGCGGCGGTCAGCCCGACGCTGACGGCGGTGACGACACCGACGCCGAACCGCCTCGTCATCCGCTCGGACGCCAGGCTGGAGAGGATCGTCCCGCCGGCGATGATCATGGTGAGGATGCCGGCGAACGCGACGGGGACGCCGAGGTCCTGGTGCATCACGGGCCAGCCGGCGCCGACGAGGGAGTCCGGGAGCCCGAGGCTGACGAAGGCGACGTAGATGATCGCCAGGAGGAGCGAGTACACGGCGGGGTGGGTCGCCTTTCAGGGGGCAGGTGCGGGTCGAGCCTGCCACACACCTCGGCACGGGTGTGCGGCAGGCTCGACCCTCGGGTGGTGTCAGGCCTGGAGCCACACGGTCGTCGCGCCGGGCAGCTCGCCGTCGCCGAGCGGCGCGCTGCTCAGCAGCACCTCGCCCGCGGGCAGCGGCACGGGGTCGCTGCCGAAGTTCGTGACGCTCGTCCAGCCGTTCGGGCGCCGGAACGCCAGCACGTCCGGGGAGCCGGCCTCGAGCCACTCGAGCTCCTCGGCGGTCTGGAGCGTGCGGCGCAGCCCCAGGGCCGCGCGGTACAGCTCCAGCGTCGAGGCGGGGTCACCGTCCTGGACCGACGCGGCGTGCGCGGCGAACCAGTCCGGCTGCGGCAGGTGCGCCGGGCCGTCGCCGAAGCCCAGCGAGGGCCCGTCGGCGGTCCACGGCAGCGGCACGCGGCAGCCGTCGCGGCCCATGTCCACCCCGCGGTTGCGGAAGAACGTCGGGTCCTGGCGCGCGTCGTCCGGGATCGCGGCGACCTCGTGCAGGCCGAGCTCCTCGCCCTGGTAGAGGTACGACGAGCCGGGCAGCGCCAGCTCGAGCAGCGTCGCCGCGCGGGCCTTCGCGAGCCCGGCCTCGCGGTCGAGCTCGGCCTCGGGGCCGCCCGCGAGCAGCCAGTCGCGGCCGCCCTTGCCGGGGCCGTCCCCGCGGGGCGGCAGGCCGTAACGGGTGGGGTGCCGGACCACGTCGTGGTTGGAGAAGACCCAGGTCGTGGACGAGCCCGAGGTGGTCGCGAGCTCCAGGTTCGCCGTGACGATGCGGCGGAACTGCGCGGCGTCGAAGTCGGCCTCGAGCAGGTCGAAGTTGAACGCCTGGCCCAGGCCCTCGCGGCTCGCGTAGCGGGCGCGGCGCTCGGCCGAGCCCACCCACGCCTCGGCGACGGCCGTGCGCGGCGGGTCGTAGGAGTCGAAGACCTCGCGCCACCCGGCGTAGACGTCGTGCACGTCGTCGCGGTCGAACAGCGGGTGGTTGCCGTCCTGGGGCAGCGCCTCGATCTCGGCCCAGGTCGGCAGCGGCTCGCCGGGGGCGGGCAGGTCCTTGGTGAGCATGTGCGCCACGTCGATGCGGAACCCGTCGACGCCGCGGTCGGACCAGAACCGCAGGGTGTGCAGGAAGTCGGCCCGCACCTCGGCGTTGTCCCAGTTGAGGTCGGGCTGCTCGGTGGCGAAGTGGTGGAAGTACCACTGGCCGTCGCCGACGGGCTCCCAGGCGGGGCCGCCGAAGCAGGACTCCCAGTCGGCGGGCGGCAGCTCGCCGTCCTGACCGAGGCCGTCGCGGAAGATGTAGCGGTCGCGGGCCGGCGAGCCCTTCGGCGCGGCGAGGGCCTCGCGGAACCAGGCGTGCAGGTCGGACGTGTGGTTGGGGACGATGTCGACGACCACGCGGATCCCGGCGCCGTGCAGCGCCGCCACCATCTCGTCGAAGTCGTCGAGCGTGCCGATCCGCGGGTCGACGTCGCGGTAGTCCGCGACGTCGTAGCCGCCGTCGGCGAGCGCGGACGGGTAGAACGGGCTCAGCCACACGGCGTCGATCCCCAGGGCGGCGAGGTAGTCGACGCGCGAGGTGATGCCGCGCAGGTTGCCGATGCCGTCGCCGTCGGAGTCCGCGAAGCTGCGCGGGTAGATCTGGTAGACGGCGGCCTGGCGCCACCAGGTGGCGTCGGAGCCGTCCTCGGCGGCGACGGGGACGTCGAGCAGGTCGGTCATGAGTGATGCCCTTCTTCGTGTGGTGCGGTCGTGGTGCGGTCGTGGTGCGTCCGGGGGTGGCGGGCCGGGTCAGCCCTTCACGGCACCCTGGGTGACGCCCTCCATCACCCAGCGCTGCGTGAACAGGTACGCGACGATCGCCGGGGCCATCGCCATGAGGTACGAGGCGAAGGAGACGTTGTAGTTGTTGCTGAACTGGGTCTGGAACAGCTGCTGCCGTACCGGCAGGGTCTGCAGGGCCGGGTCGGAGATGATGAGCGACGGCATCATGAAGTCGTTCCACGCGTAGAGGAACGCGAAGATGCCGACCGTGGCGCTCATGGGGGCCAGGAGCGGGAAGACGAGCCTCCAGAACGTCTGCCACGTCGTCGCGCCGTCGATGCGGGCGCTCTCCTCGAGCTCCACCGGGATCGACCGCAGGAACGCGGTGAACAGCAGCACGCTGAAGCTCAGCTGGAACATGGTGGCGAGCACGATCACGCCCAGCGGGTTGTCGAGGCCGAGGCGCCCGGTGAGCTGGATCTGCGGCAGCGCCACCACGGGGAACGGGATGAACATCGCCCCGAGCAGGTAGAAGAACGACCAGCGGAACACGCGCCGCTCCCAGTTGCGCATGATCGCGAAGGACGCGACGGCGGCCAGCAGGATCGTGGCGGCGACCGTGCCCGCCGTCACCAGCAGCGACGTCGCGAGCCCGACGGGGAAGTCGGTGAGCTGCCAGGCCTGGACGAAGCCCTCGACGCTGAAGGGCGCGGGCAGCGAGAACGCCTTGCCGTCGACGGCCTGCCCGGTCGTCTTGAAGGCCATCGAGACGGTCACGAACAGCGGCAGCAGCACGGTGACGGTGCACAGGGCGAGGAGGATCGTGCCCGTCCGGTTCCAGCGCTCCCGCGACCGCCGGACCCGCGCACGGGCGGAGGGCGGGACCGAGGACCCGGAGCGGCTCGGCGTCGTGGTGAGAGTCGTCGTCGTCACGGGGTGTTCCTTCCGCGGGTGACCGAGAGCTGGAGGGACGCGATCAGGACCGTGACGACGAAGAAGATCGTCGCGTTGGCCATCTGATAGGCGTAGTCGCCCCCGTTGAACCCGGTGATGATGGTCATCGCGATGCTCCGGGTGGAGGTGCCGGGGCCGCCGTTCGTCAGGCCGACGATGATGTCGTAGGCGTTGAGGAAGTTCTTGAAGCCGAGGATGACGTTGATGACCACGTAGCCGGCCACGAGCGGCAGGGTGATCCTCGTCAGGCGCTGCGTCCTGGTCGCGCCGTCGAGGTCGGCGGCCTCGTACACGTCTCCGGGGATCGCGAGCAGCCCGGCGATGTAGATGAGCAGCGTCCCCGGGACGGCCTGCCACGCCGTCACCACGACGATCGCGACCCACGCGAGGTCGGGGTCGGCCAGCAGGCTCGTCTCCAGGAAGGGGATGCCGACCGCCTGCCCGGCGGCGGGGAGCGAGTTCGAGAACAGGAAGTTGAAGACGTAGGCGATGATGATGCCGGAGATCACCATCGGGATGACGAACACCGCCCGCAGGCCGATCTTCAGCCGGATGCGGGAGGTCAGGCCCACCGCCAGCAGGAAGGCGACGGCGTTCACGACGAGCACGGTCACCAGCGCGAACCCGAACGTGAACAGGTAGCTCTGCCAGATGGCGGGGTCGCTGAAGGCGACGGCGTAGTTGGTGAGGCCGACGAAGTCCCAGTCGCCGATGCCGACCGAGTTGGTGAAGCTGAAGAAGATGCCGATGAGCGCGGGGACCGGGATCGCCAGCGTGAACAGCACGAGGCTCGGCAGCAGGAAGAGGTAGTAGATCGGTTCGGTCCGCCTGGCCTTGCGTGGCGCGCGGCGGGCGGCGCCGGCCGTGGGGGCGCCCGCCGTGGCCGTGGTGAGGGTGGACATGAGCAAGACTCCTTCGTTCGCTCCGCAGGAAGGTGCTACTGGCGCCGGGCCAGGCGGGCCCAGTCCTCGTCGAGGGTGCGCATCGTGGCGCCGGCGTCCTCGCCGAACGCGATCCCCTGGGTGTAGGCCATGACCGGGATCGTCTTGGGCACGAGCACCGAGGCGCCCTGGTAGACCTTCCCGTCGTCGTAGTACTCGGTCATCCCCGCGAGCCGGGGGTCGGACGGCGGCGGTGCGTCGGCCGTGGGCGTGTAGCCGAGCTGGGACTCGTTGTAGGCCTCGATGATCTCGGGCCGGTACAGGTACTCGAGGAAGTCGCGCGCGGCGTCCTGGTGGTGCGAGCCGGCAGGGACGATGGCGGCCAGGTCGACGTTGACGCGCACCTTCAGGTCCGCCGGGTCCTCGGTCATCGGCAGAGGGAAGGTGCCCAGGTCGAGGTCGGGCGCCGTCTTGGCGATCTCGCTGAAGGCCCACGGCCCCTGGAGGTACATCGCGGCCTCGCCCTGGGCGAAGGCGAGGTTGCCGTCGCCGTAGGCGCGGCTCGAGGCGTCGTCGTTGACGTACCCGGCGAGCTGCGTCATCTGCTCGATGGGTCGCGTGAAGTCCTTCTCGAACGACACGGCCGATCGCGGGCCGACGTCGGCGCCCTCCGCGGCGAGCCGGTCGAAGAAGTCGAGGGTGTCGACCTGGCCGCCGACGGCGTAGTCGAACCATCCCTGGGCGACGGTCCAGTCGTCCTTGAAGGTGCCGTAGAACGGCGTCACGCCCTCCTTCTCGAGCGTGTCCGCCACCTGGACCAGCTCGCTCCAGGTCTGCGGCACGTCGAGGTGGTGCTCGGCGAAGATCGTCTTGTTGTAGATCACCGAGGCGGCCATCACCGAGTAGGGCAGGGCGCTCGTGCGGCCGTCGCAGCGGCCGTACTGGTCCATCAGGGGCTGCAGGTCCGGGCGGATCCGGCTCGCGGCCTCCGTGTCGCCCAGGTCGGCGAGCGTGCAGCGGTCGACGAACCGGGCGATCTCGTAGTTGTAGTTCGCGAGCATGAGGTCGGGCGGGTTCCCGCGCACGAAGCTCGCGGAGACGACGTCGACGCCCGAGGTGTCGAGCACGACGCGGACGTCGTCCTGCGAGGCGTTGTAGTCGGCGACGACCTGGGTCATGTACGGGATCGCCTCGCGCTTGCTGAAGGTGAACCGCACGGTCTCCGCGCCGCCGTCGCCGGCCCCGCAGCCGGCGAGGAGGCCGGCCGCCAGGGCGATCCCCAGGGCGCCGGCCGTCGCCCGCGTGGCGCGTCGGCGTCGCGCGGACGCCGTCGTCCCGGCCCGGGCAGACCTCGAGAAACCAGCCGTCATGCTCGCTCCGTTCGTCGTCGAACTTTGTTGCGAGAGAAAATCTAGCACTAGAATTTACTGCTCGACCATACTGGTCCCGACCTGGCCCCGGAGTCCCTCGGGGCCCGGCGACGATGACACCGGAGCGACGATGACCCACGGCGCGGAGGCCACGACGCCCTCGACGCACCTCCTGCGGCGGCTCAACGCCGAGCGTGTCCTGCAGGAGGTGTGGGGCGGCGAGCCGGTGACGGCCAGCGCCCTCATGGCCGCCACCGGGCTGGCCCGCTCCACCGTCCTCGCGCTGTGCCGGGAGCTCACCGACCGGGGCTGGCTCCTCGAGCTCGACGACGCCCGCGCCGCCGGCGCCTACACGAAGGGCCGCCCGGCCCTGCGGTACGCCTTCCGCCCGGACGCCGCGCTCGTCGTCGGGGTGGACGCGGGGCAGCACCGCGTCTCGGCGGCGGTCTCCGACCTCCACGGGCGGGTGCTCGCCGAGGAGGCGGTGCACGTCGACCCCGCCAGCGACGCCGACGCCCGCCGGGAGGCGATTCTCGGCGCCGTGGACGCGGCGGTCGCCCGCTCCGGCCGGAGCGACCGCGAGGTCGTGGCCGCGGTGCTGGGGGTGCCCGCGCCCGTCGGGACGACCGGCGTCCCGGCGGGGGAGCGCAACCCCTTCTGGGCGCTGATGAACCCCGGCCTGGGCGACCTGTTCGCCGCCCGCGGCTGGGACACCCTCGTCGAGAACGACGCCAACCTCGCCGCCGTCGCCGAGGCCGAGCACGGGGACGGGGTGGCGGCGTACGCCGCGCTCCTGGTCGGGGAGCGGATCGGGGCCGGGATCGTCCTCGACGGCACGCTGCGCCGCGGTCCGCGCGGCGCGATCGGCGAGATGCGCATCCTCGACCTGGTGGAGGGCGTCGGGTCCAGCGACGGGCTGGGCGCGCTGGCCCGCGACGAGGCACGCCGGCTCCTCGCGCTGCCGGGGGCGGCGGGGAGCGCGCTGGCCGACGTCCCGCGCGACCGGCTCGACGCCGAGCACGTGCTCGCGGCCGCCGCCGCGGGCGACGCCGTCGGCACGCAGGTCCGCGACGCCCTGGCCGACCGCCTGGCGCGGGTGTGCGCCGTCCTGTCGGGGCTGCTGGACCTCGACCGGGTCATCGTCACGGGGGCGATGGCCCCCGCGCTGGGGCCGGTCGTGGAGCGCGCCCGCGCGCTCCTCCCGGAGCACCTGCACGACCCGGCCGTCGAGGTGGTCCTCTCCGACCTCGGGCCGGACGTCGTGCGGACGGGCGCGGTGCGGCTCGCCGTCGACCACGTGCGGACGCGGGCGCTGGACCGGGACCTGCCGGCGGCCGCGGAGGCGTGACCGCGCCCTGCCGGGTGGTCAGAAGTGGGTGCCGCCGTCGATGCGCACCTCGGTGCCGGTGATGAACGCCCCGTCGTCGCTGGCGAGCATCGCGACCACGGACGCGACGGTCTCGGGGCCGGCGAACCCGGCGCCGAGGGCGGGCTGCAGCTTGGCGAACAGGCGCATGTCGGCGTCCTCGGGCAGGCCCGGGCCCGTGCTCTGGCGGCTGGCGCCGGAGCCGTCGGTCATGCCGGAGGAGATCGACCCGGGCTGCACGGCGGTGAACCGGACGCCCCGGCCGGCGTACTCGGCGGCGAGCGCGTGCGTCATCGACTGCACCCCGCCCTTGCTCGCGGCGTAGGCGGCCATGTACGGGTGGGCGAACGCCGCGGACGTGGAGCTGAAGCTCACGACCGCCGCGCCGTCGCCCTCGAGCAGCGCGGGGATCGCCTCGCGGATCACGAGGAAGGTGCCCACGAGGTTCACGCGCACCACCTGCTCGAAGCTCTCCAGCGTGGTCCGCTCGGTGTGCGACGAGCGGAGGATCCCGGCCGCGTTGACCAGGGCGTCCAGCCCGCCGAGCCGCTCGACGGCGGTGGCGACGCCCGCGCGGACGGACGCCTCGTCGGCGATGTCCATGACGAGGGTGTCGAGGCGGGCGGCGAGGTCGCCGGCGTTCTCGACGGTGTCGGCCAGTCCGGCCTCGCTGACGTCGGCGCCGACGACGCGGCCGCCCTCGGCGAGCATGCGCAGCACGGTGGCCTGCCCGATGCCCGAGCCTGCACCGGTCACCAGCACCCGGCGTCCTTCGTAACGGTTCATGGTCGTCTCCTTCACGCGTGCGTCGGGCGCCCGGTGCGCCCCTCGGCCTTGCACTGTACGCCTAGATGGCACATCGTGCCGTCATGCGCATACGTGGCAGCGTGTCATGTCCCGCGTAGGGTGGGTCTCGTGCCCGACCAGCCCCGATCCCTCACCGAGCGGCGCAAGGCCGCGACCCAGCTCGAGATCGCGCAGGCGGCGGCGCGTCTCTTCGCCGAGCGCGGGGCGGCCGCCGTCACGGCCGAGGCCGTCGCGGCCGAGGCCGGGGTCTCCCTGCGCACCTTCTACCGGTACAGCCGCGGCAAGGAGGACGCCGTCGCGCCGCTCCTCGCCGTGGGCGCCGACGCGTGGCGGGCGCGCCTCGCCGGTGCCGAGGTCGGCGACGGCCTGCTCCCCGCCGTCGAGGGCGCCATGCGGGGGGCGCTCACGCCCGGCGGAGACGCGGGGGAGGAGGACTTCCTCCGGACCCGTGGGCTCCTGCGCAACGTGCCCGGCGACCCGGCGCTCGCGGACGTCTGGTACCGGGTGAACCGCGAGTCCGAGCAGCGGCTCGAGCCGCTGCTGGCCGACCTCGTGCCGGACGTGGACCGGCTCGAGCGCCGCCTCGTCGGGGCCGCCGCGACCGACGCCATCCGCCTCGCGCTGGAGGAGTGGGCCGCGACCGAGGCACCCGCCGGCGGCCCGGACGGGCCCGCGGAGCTCGCCGTGCGCTGCTTCCGACGCCTCACCGGCGGCCGCTGACCGCGGGCGAGTAGGGTTTCCGCGGCGCGGACGCCCCCACCGGGCGCCCGCGTCCCGCGTGACGACGCGCGAGCCATGACTCACGAGGCCCGGCCGCGAGCCCGGAACGAGCCATGACCGACGACCCCTGACCATCGGGCCGCACGCGTCGCCGACCGGCCGCGCCCGGCCCCGGGTGCCCAGCGCCCACGGACCGAACGGAGCCCGGCGTGCCGGACGACCTGCCTGCTTCCCCGACCGACCGCGCCGCGACGCCGCAGCAGGTGGCCGGGGCCCCGGACGCCGGCGCGCAGGGATCGTTCCGCGCGGCCTTCTCGTCCGTGCGCCGCCTGCGCACCGAGGTCCTGGCCGGCCTCGTCGTCGGGCTCGCCCTCATCCCGGAGGCGATCGCCTTCTCGATCATCGCGGGCGTGGACCCCCGGGTGGGGCTGTTCGCGGCTTTCACGATGGCCGTGACGATCTCGTTCGTGGGCGGCCGCCCGGCGATGATCTCGGCCGCCACGGGGGCGGTCGCGCTGGTGATCGCGCCCGTGGTGCGCGAGCACGGGGTGGACTACCTCGTCGCGACCGTCGTCCTGGGTGGCGTCATCCAGGTCGTGCTCGGCCTGCTCGGCGTCGCGCGGCTCATGCGGTTCATCCCGCGGTCCGTGATGGTCGGCTTCGTCAACGCGCTCGCGATCCTCATCTTCGCCTCGCAGCTGCCGCACCTGCGGGGCGTGCCGTTCGCGGTGTACCCGATGGTCCTGGCCGGCGTCGCGATCATGGTCTTCTTCCCCCGCCTGACCCGGGCGGTCCCCGCGCCGCTCGTCGCGATCGTGCTGCTCACGGTCGTCACGGTCGCCGCCGCGATCGCCGTCCCGACGGTGGGGGACGAGGGCGCGCTGCCCGGGTCGCTGCCCACGCTCGCCGTCCCCGACGTCCCGCTGAACCTCGAGACGCTGCGGATCATCGCGCCGTACGCGCTGGGGATGGCGCTGGTCGGGCTCATCGAGTCGCTGCTCACGGCGAAGCTGGTGGACGACATCACGGACACCCACTCGAACAAGACCCGCGAGTCGTGGGGGCAGGGCGTGGCGAACGTCGTGACCGGCCTCTTCGGCGGCATGGGCGGCTGCGCGATGATCGGCCAGACGATGATCAACGTGAAGGTCTCGGGCGCCCGCACCCGCCTGTCGACCTTCCTCGCCGGGGTCTTCCTCCTGGTCCTCGTGGTCGGCCTGGGCGACGTCGTCGCGGTCATCCCCATGGCGGCCCTCGTGGCGGTGATGGTCATGGTGTCGGTCGGCACGTTCGACTGGCACTCGATCCGCCCCTCGACGCTGCGCCGCATGCCGCGGTCGGAGACCGCGGTCATGCTCGCGACCGTCGTCGTCACCGTGGCGACCCACAACCTCGCCATCGGGGTCGGGGTCGGCGTGGTCGTCGCGGCGGTCCTGTTCCTGCAGCGGGTGTCCCACCTCACGACGGTGACCCGCCTGGACGCGGACGACACGGACGACGAGCGCGTCTACGCCGTCGACGGCGAGCTCTTCTTCGCCTCGTCGAACGACCTCGTCTACCAGTTCGACTACACGGCCGACCCGCGTCGCGTCGTCATCGACATGTCCGACGCGCACGTGTGGGACGCGTCGGCCGTGGCCGCCCTCGACGCCGTCCAGCACAAGTACGCCCAGCACGGCAAGAGCGTCGAGTTCCGCGGCCTGAACGCCGACAGCAGCCAACGGCTCGAGCGCCTGGCGGGCCGGCTCGGCGCCGGCCACTGACACCCGAGGGTCAGGGGACGGCGGCCGTGACCTCGGTCGGGGCCTCGGGCGCGGGCGTCTCCTCGGGCTCCTCCGTCATCCACGTCCGCAGCACGACCAGCCCGACGAGGGGCACGGCGGCCGACAGCATGATCGACACCATCCGGATGCCGTAGTCGTTGACGACGGCGCCCCCGACGCCGGCGATGAGCAGGGCGACGAGCACGGGCCGCAGCAGGGGCCACCGCGCCTCGGTGCGCAGCAGCCACGTGGCCTGCAGGCGGCGACCGCCCCAGAGCACGGCGACGAGCGCGACCAGGACGGCGAGCGCGAGCCACGCGGGCACGCCGCCGGTGAGGGAGCGCAGCGCGTAGCCGGCCTTGCGGGTGATGGTCTCGAGCGCGGTGCCGTCGACCACGGACTGCACGAACGCGCCGAGGTGGGTGCGCTGCGCGGGGGGCCGCAGCCAGTCGACGACGCCGATGGCGGCGACGAGCAGCACGCCGGCGAGCCCGGCGAGGAGCAGCCGCCGCCAGGTGACGCGGGCCTCCAGCACCCCGAGCACGACGACGACGAACACGGGCAGCAGCACCAGACCGCCGCCGACGTCCGCGCCGAGGGTGGGCCACACGCTGACGACCAGGGTGACGAGGCCGACCACGGACGCGACCACGCCGGCGGGGACCTTCCCCCAGCGCCGGCGCACCGCGGTCGCGAGCCCGGCGGCGGCGATCACCGCGGCGGTCGCGTAGATCGAGTACGTGGGGTTGCCGAACCCGTAGTAGCGGCCGCCGAGCGTCGGGGCGGAGCCCAGCGGGCTGCCGCGGTGCAGCGGCGTGCCCAGCGCGGCGTCGACGGTGAGGACGACGAACGTCAGGGTCGCGACCACCGTGGCCCCCGCCCACACGGGCCGCCGGGGCGCGAGGGCGCCGACGAGCGCGACGAGCGCGGTGCTCGCACCGAGCGTCACCCATAGGGCGGTGGCGGGCTCGGCGAGGCGCCACCAGCCCCACGCGGTCATGAGGAACGCGGCGGCGGGCACCGCGGCGCACACGAGCAGGACGGCGTCGAGCACGCGGGCCCAGCGCCCCGCGGCGCGCGGGGAGGTGCGGCGCAGGCGCGGCAGCAGCAGCACGACCAGCGCGAACGCGGCGAGCCCCACGTACGCGGGGAGGGTCGTCACGGTGCCGGTCGTGACGCGCAGCATGTGGTCGCGCTCGGTGATCCCGGCCAGCTCGCGGACCGTGGCGCCGGTGCCGCCCGGCCGCTCGGCGGCGAGCTCGATGGGCGAGCCGCTGAGGTCGGCCGGGACGGGCAGGCCGAACGCGGTGACGAGGGTGGTGGGCACGTCGAGCAGCCGCACCACGCCGAGCCAGTGGGTGGCGCCGGAGGTGAGGTAGGCGGGCGCGTCGTCGGCGTCGGCGTCGGCCACGCCGACCCCGAGGGACGGCCGGCCGGGCGCGGGGTTGCCGACGTCCATCACCAGCACGGTGGCCTCGGGGGGTACGGCGGCCAGGACCCGGCCGACGGTCGCGTCGACCGCGCGCAGGGCGGAGTCCCGCGCGGGGCCGTCGGTCGTGACGTCGTCCGGCAACGGGACGGTGCCCGTGTAGCCCGCCGGGTCGGGGTGGTAGGGCGCGCCGCCGGCGTCGACGACGGTGACGGGGCAGGAGAACGTGTCGGCGGGGTCGGCCAGCGCGGCGTCGAGGTCGCGGTACCGGGCCACCGTGCCGTCCCGCCCGGCGAGGGCGAGCGCGGCGCCGGGGGCGACCGCCGTCGTGCAGACGTCGCCGTCGGCGAGGGCGTCGCCCAGCACGCCGAGGGTCGGGCGGAACTCCGACGACGACTGCAGCGCGGCGAGCGCGTCCCACCCGTCGACCGTCGCGGCGCCGTCGCCCGCGGCGCTCACGTCCCAGGGCGCGCACGACCACGTGTCGTCCACGGTCTCGCCGGTCACGGGGCTGCGCCCGGACGACAGCCCCAGCCATCCCGCGGCGGGGCAGCGGGCCGACGCGCCGCCGACCGCGGGCGTGACCCCCGCGCCGCTGGCGCCGTCGCGCAGCACGTCCCACAGGGTGGGGGTGGCGGACGGGCTGACGTCCTCCCAGCGCAGGCCCTCGGTCCCGACGATCACCACGGGGTGCGCCTCGTCCACCACGGGCGTGCCGCCGGCGGACACGTCGCCGGCGCGCGCCTGCTCGGACCCGGGCAGGGCCGTGCTGCCCACGAGGAGGGCGACGAGCAGCCCCGCCGAGGTCCCGACGAGCACCGCCGGGACGCGGGAGAGCGGAGGCCCGGCCGCGCGTCGGGCGCGGTCCCCGTCGGCCCCGTCGGCCTCGCGCGCCGCGTCCTCGGCGTGGGCGAGGCGCCCGGCGACCAGCACCGGCACCGCCAGCGCGAGCACGATCGCGGCCACCGCCACGCCGGAGTCGTTCAGCAGGGTGCCGACGGCCGCCGTCACGACCAGCGCCACGACGACGCGGCGCAGCAGCGGGTCCTGCCGGTACGCGCGGGCGACGCCGTCGAGGCGGGCACGCTCGGGGTCGAGCACCGCCCACGCGGCGGCGGCGCACACGAGCAGCGCGGCGGCGCCGGCCGGGTGGGCGACGGTCGCCCAGGCGCCCGCGGCCTTGCCCGCCACCACGCCGAGGGCGCGCCCCTCGACGACGGACTCGACGAAGCCGCCCAGGTGGCTGCCGGGCCCTGGCAGGAGCCAGTCCACGACCGACACGACGGCGACGAGGAGCACGGTGCCCGCGGCCACCAGCACCACGCGGCGCCAGGTGATGCGGATCCCGGCGACGCCGAGCGCCAGCACCGCGAACCCCGGAGCGAGCGCGAGGATGCCGCCGAAGTCCGCGCCGAACGGGGGCAGCCCGTCCACGAGCACCGTCACGACGCCCACCGCGGCCGCCGCCCAGCCGGCGCGGGCCGGGCTGCCGCCGCGGGCGCGCACGGCCGCGGCGACCCCCGCGGCGAGCAGGAGCCCGGCCACGGCGTAGACGGCGAACACGGTGTTGGAGAAGCCGTAGAAGCGCGCGCCGAGCGACGGCGCCGGGCCCAGCAGCGACCCCTGCTGCAGGGTGGTGCCGGTCAGCCCGTCCACCGTGAGGACCAGCCAGGTGACGCCCGCGAGGCTGGTCGTGAGCCGCCAGGGCGACGGCGGCAGGAGGCGGCGCGCGAACCACGCGACCAGGGCCGCGACCAGGGCGGCGAGGGTGAGCCACAGCACCAGGGTGGTGACCGGCGACGGGGCCGCCCACCAGCGCGAGATCGTGGCCAGGGACGCGGCGACGGGCAGGCTCGACGCGACCACGAGGACGGCGAGCCCGACGCGTCGGCCGTACCGGACGCGGGCGTCGTCGTCGCGGGCGCCGCGGCGGCGGGCGAGCAGCAGCGCTCCGACCACCACGACGTCCGCCAGGCCGACGAGCCCGAGCACCAGCGGGGACAGGCGCGGCACCGTGTCGGTGAGCACGCTGAGGTACTGCCGGTTCTCCACCGTGCGGGACACGGAGATGCGGCGGTCGTCGCCGCGCTCCAGCGGGGACCCGGTGAACGGGGCGAGGGCCTGGGCCAGCGCGTCGTCGCCGTCGTCCGCCTCGTCGTCGCCCGAGGGGTCCCCGGTGGCGGCGGGGGTGGCCTCCTCGGCCGGCGTGGTCCCGGACAGCGCCCCGCCCGTGACGGTGTCGGCGACGGTCGCGGACAGGTCGGCGAGCACCACCACGCCCGCCCAGCGCGACGACGTCGAGGTGAGCCAGGAGGCCCGGCCGCCGGGCGACGTCCAGTCGACCACCACCTGGAGGTCCGAGGGGCCGAGGGGGGTGTCGGAGATGCCGGCCACCACCAGCCGCCCGCCGGCGGGGAGCAGGTCGGCCAGCGCGCCGACCTGGTCGTCGAGCTCCTCGACGGCGGCCGTCCGCTCGCTCGCGGCGTCCGGCAGCACGCCCAGGTCGACGACGGTCGCGGGGCACTCCGCCACCTGCTCGGCGGTGAGCTGCCCGGCGTCGGACAGGTAGCGCGGCACGTTCCCGCCGGCGTCCGCGAGCGCCACGGCGGCGCCGGGCCCGACGGCGGTCGCGCAGGCGCCCGCGACGTCGGTGACCTCGCCCAGCGCGCCCGGTTCCGCGGCGTTCGGCGTCAGCGGGTCGCTGGCGGCGAGGTCTGTCCAGCCGGGCACGTGCGCGGCCTCCGGCCCGTCCGCGCCTGCCGTCGCGGCGGGCGCCGGCAGGGACGGGCAGCCCAGGGCGGTCCCCTCGGCCTCGTCGGTGGCGTCGTCCGCGGGCACGTCCGTGCCGGCGGCACCGTCGGGCTGGGCCACGGCCTTGCTGCCGGCCGAGAGCGTGAGCCACGCGTCGAGCGGGCAGGTGGGGGTGAGGGTGCGCACCGCGATCGACGCGACCGACCCGCCGCCGATGAGCCGCCACAGGTGCGGCGTGCGCACCGCGTCGACGTCGGACCACTGGAGGCCGGAGACCCCCGCGAGCACCAGCGGGGTCTCGGGTGCCGTGGCCTCGGCGGGGTCGTCCGACGCGGCCGCGGCGGGCGCGCCCGCGAGGAGGCCGACGAGCGCGGCGACGAGCACGAGGACGCGGGCAGGGCGGATCACGCGGGCCAGCCTATGCATGCGCAGGTCGGGGAGGGCGGACGCCCGGCGCCGGGTGCCGGACGTTCACGCGATCATCCCGTCCGGACCACGAGCGCGCCCGGCTCCACCCAGGTCTCCAGCTCGACGGCGCTGCCGAGCGGGTCGCCGTCGACCTGCGCCTGCTCGCCGTCGTCCACGCGGATCACGGCCCGTCGCGCGCGGGTGTGGTCGATCCGACCGATCTTCCCGGGCAGGTCGTTGCGCACGCCGAGGCCCTGTGCCACGACCTCCCCGAAGAGCTGCGCCCACCCGGCGAGGCCGCCGCGGGTGTCGATCGCGGCGACGTCGAGCTCGCCGTCGTCGATCACGGCGTCCGGCAGCAGCGTGATCCCGCCGGGCAGGCGCCCGCAGTTGCCCACCATGAAGCTCCGCAGCCGGGCCTCGACCTCGTCGCCGTCGTCGAGCCGGATCGTCGCGCGCATCCGCCGGCCGTGCAGGTGCCGCGCGCCCGCGAAGAAGTACGCCACCCAGCCGACCCGGGCCTTGAGCTGGTCGTCGGCGTCTGCCACCATCGCGGCGTCGAACCCGAGGCCCGCGATGACGAGGAAGATGTGCGCCTGGTCGGGGTCGCCGGCCGGCTCGGCGTCCTCGGCGTACTCGGTGACGCGGGCGCGACCCACGTCGATGGCCCGGTCCTCGCCGCCGAGCACGATGGCGACGGCGTCGGTGACGGACGTCAGCGGCAGGTCGAGGTTGCGGGCCAGCAGGTTGCCGGTGCCGACGGGGATGAGCCCCATGGGACGTCCCGACCCGGCGAGCGCCTCCGCGACCGCGCGCACCGTGCCGTCCCCGCCGGCCGCGACCACGATGTCGGCCCCGTCCGCCAGCGCCTGCCGTGCCTGGCCCGTACCGGGGTCGTCCACGGTGGTCTGGTAGAAGAGGGGGCGGGGCAGCGCGGCGTCGGCGCACACCCGCTCGACGACGGCGCGCACGTCCGCGGCGCCCTCCTTGGAGGGGTTGATGACGACGGCGAGCAGCATGCCCCGCGCCCCGCCGTCCTGCGCGCGCTGCGCGTCCCGCTCGGCGACGGCGTGCTCCCGCGTCCGCCCCTGCCGCCACAGCACCACCACCGCGGTGAGCGTGCCGAGGGCGATGACGAGCGCGACGACCAGCGCGACGACCCAGGCGTACTCATCCGGCATGACGGCAACCTACGACGGATCGGGCCCCGCGACCCGCCGAGGTGGCGCACGTCTCCCGCGAGGTAGTCCGAGATCCGGTGAGGTAGTCCGGATCTCCGTGAGGTAGTCCGAGATCCGGTGAGGTAGTCCGGATCTCCGTGAGGTAGTCACGAGGAGCGGTGGATATCCGTGAGGCCGCCGGGGGCCCGGCCGTTAGGCTTGCGGGCGTGATCGACCTCCGACTGCTGCGCGACAACCCCGACGTCGTCCGTGCGAGCCAGCTGGCCCGCGGCGACGACCCCGCCCTCGTGGACGCGGCGCTCGACGCCGACGCGCGGCGTCGCTCCTCCCTGACGGAGTTCGAGCAGCTGCGCGCGGAGCAGAAGGCGCTCGGCAAGCAGGTCGCGAGGGCCCAGGGCGACGAGAAGGCGGAGCTGCTGGCCCGCACCAAGCACCTCGCGGAGCAGGTCAAGGCGCGCCAGGCCGAGGCGTCGGACGCCGAGACGCAGGTCGACCAGCTGCTCTACCGGATCGCGAACGTGGTCGAGGGCGCCCCTCCCGGGGGCGAGGACGACTTCCTCGTGGTCAAGGAGGTCGGCGCGCCGCGCGACTTCGGGGCCGAGGGCTTCGCCCCGCGCGACCACCTGGAGCTGGGCGAGGGCCTGGCGGCCATCGACACCGCGCGCGGGGCGAAGGTGTCGGGCTCGCGGTTCTACTTCCTCACCGGGATCGGCGCCCGCCTCGAGCTGGCGATCCTCAACGCGGCGATCGACCAGGCGGTGAGCGCCGGCTTCACGCCGATGATCACCCCGACGCTGGTCAAGCCGGACACGATGCGCGGCACCGGGTTCCTCGGCAGCCACGCGGACGAGGTCTACCACCTCGAGAAGGACGACCTGTACCTGGTCGGCACGAGCGAGGTGGCGCTCGCGGGTTACCACGCGGACGAGATCCTCGACCTGTCGGCCGGTCCGAAGCGGTACGCCGGGTGGAGCGCCTGCTACCGCCGCGAGGCCGGCGCCGCGGGCCGCGACACCCGGGGCATCATCCGCGTCCACCAGTTCCAGAAGGTGGAGATGTTCAGCTACTGCGACCCGGAGGACGCCGCCGCCGAGCACCAGCGCCTGCTCGCGTGGGAGGAGGCGATGCTCGCCAAGGTCGAGCTGCCGTACCGGGTCATCGACACCGCGGCCGGCGACCTCGGCACCTCCGCCGCCCGCAAGTTCGACTGCGAGGCCTGGCTGCCCACGCAGCAGCGCTTCCTCGAGCTCACGTCGACGTCGAACTGCACCACGTTCCAGGCCCGCCGGCTGGGCGTGCGCGAGCGCACCGCCGACGGGACCACGCGCCCCGTCGCCACGCTCAACGGCACGCTCGGCACCACGCGCTGGATCGTCGCGATCCTGGAGAACCACCAGCAGGCCGACGGCTCGGTCCGCGTGCCGGAGGGCCTGCGGCCCTACCTGGGCGGCCTCGAGGTGCTCGAGCCGGTCGCGCGCTGATGCCGGTCGTCCCCGCCGCGGCACCGCACCTGGTCGCGCTCGACATCGACGGCACGCTCCTCGGGTACGACGGCGGCCTGTCGCCGGCGGTGCGCGAGGCCGTCGCCGCGGTCCAGGAGGCGGGGCACCACGTGGTGCTGTCCTCCGGCCGGTCGCTCATCGCGATGGTGCCGGTGGCCGAGCTGCTCGGCATCGCCACGGGTTGGATGGTGTGCTCGAACGGCGCCGTGACCGTGCGTCTCGACCCGGGCGTGCCGAACGGCTGGGAGCTCGACCAGGTCGTGACGTTCGACCCCGAGCCCGCGCTGCGGCTGCTGCGCACGGAGCTGCCCGACGCCCGCTACGCGGTGGAGGACATCGGCGTCGGCTTCCGCATGAACACGCTCTTCCCCGAGGGCGAGCTCGACGGCGTCCACCAGGTCGTGGACTTCGAGCAGCTCTGGGCCCGCGAGGTGACGCGCGTCGTCATCCGCAGCCCCGAGCGCACCCCCGAGGAGTTCAGCGAGATGGCCGCCCGCATCGGCCTGGGCGACGTCACCTACGCCGTCGGCTGGACCGCCTGGATGGACGTGGCCCCGAAGGGCGTCACCAAGGCGTCCGGTCTGGAGCGGCTGCGCGCGCGGCTCGCCGTCGACCCCGCCGCCACGGTGGCCGTGGGCGACGGGCGCAACGACGTCGACATGCTGCGCTGGGCCGCCCGCGGCGTCGCCATGGGCCACGCGGACGACGTCGTGCGCACCGCCGCGGACGAGGTCACCGGCACGGTGGACGAGGACGGCGTCGTCCCCGTCCTGCTCTCCCTGCCGAGGTAGTTCAGCCGCGCGCCGAGAGGACGACCGGGCCGGCGTCCGTGACGGCGATCGTGTGCTCGCTGTGGGCGCCGCGGGAGCCGTCGGCGGCGCGGAGGGTCCAGCCGTCGGGGTCGGTGTAGATCTCGTCGGTGGTCTCGAGGAACCACGGCTCGATCGCGATGACGAGGCCCGGCTTGAGCGGGAAGCCGCGGCCGGCGCGGCCGTCGTTGGGGATGTGCGGGTCGCCGTGCATGGTGCGCCCGACGCCGTGCCCGCCGAAGTCCGTGTTGATCGCGTAGCCGGCCCCGCGGGCGACCTTCGCGATCGCGGCGGAGATGTCGCCGACCTTGTTGCCCACGACCGCGGCGGCGATGCCGGCCTCGAGGGCGACCTCCGTCGTCTCGATGAGCTTCGCGTCCGCCGCCGCGCGCTGGGGGGTGGGAGAGGAGCCGACGACGAACGACAGGGCCGAGTCGGCCACCCAGCCGTCCACCGAGGCGGCGAAGTCGATGCTCAGCAGGTCGCCGTCGCGCAGGGCGTAGTCGTGGGGGAGCCCGTGCAGCACCGCGTCGTTGACGGACGTGCAGATCACCTTGCCGAACGGCATCGCGCCGAACGACGGGTGGTAGTCGATGTAGCAGGACTCGGCGCCGCGGTCGCGGATCATGCGGTGCGCGAGGGCGTCCAGCTCGAGCAGGTTCACCCCGACGCCGGCGGCGTCGCGCACTGCGGTGAGCACCTCGCCCACGAAACGACCCGCGGGGCGCATCTGGTCGATCTCTCGCGGGCTCCTCAGCTCGATCATGGCGGTCCTCTCGAAATGCTCGTGGCGCGGATTCAGGTCCCAGGGTGTCACGAATCGTCACCGAGTCGTGACCGTGAAAGCGTTGCGGGAACTTGCATGAGAGGCTGCAGGTGCGATCGACTCAAGGTGGAGGCAGTATCCCGGTCAGGGGGGACCTGGGGATCACGGGCCGCCACCGGTGGGCAAACTTCCGTGACCACGACGCAGTGGAGGAGCTTGGCGATGACCAGACGACTGACGACGGCGCGGCGACGCGCGCTCGCGCTGGCGGCCGGCGGGGCGGGCCTCGCGCTCGTCCTCGCTGCCTGCAGCGACCCCGACGGTGACGATGGGGGCGGTGGCGGCGGCGAAAGTGCCAGCGCGTCGGGCGCCTCGATCGACTGCTCGGCCTACGACGACTTCGGCGACCTCGACGGCAAGACGGTGAGTGTCTACACGTCGATCGTCGACCCCGAGGGCGCCACCCAGCAGGACTCGTACAAGGCGTTCACGGACTGCACGGGCGTCAAGATCGACTACGAGGCGTCCCGCGAGTTCGAGGCGCAGCTGCTGGTGCGCATCAAGGCGGGCAACGCGCCCGACATCGCCTACCTGCCGCAGCCCGGCCTGCTCAACACGATCGTGACCGACTACCCGGACGCGATCCAGCCGGCGCCGGACGCGACGGCGGCCAACGTGGACGAGTTCTGGAACGAGACGTGGAAGGGCTACGGCACGGTCGACGGCACCTTCTACTCGGCCCCGCTGGGCGCCAACGCGAAGTCGTTCGTGTGGTACTCGCCGTCGATGTTCTCGGACGCCGGGTACGAGGTCCCCCAGACGTGGACCGAGCTCCTGGACCTCACCCAGAAGATCCACGACGACAACGACGGTGCCAAGGTCTGGTGCGCGGGGGTCGAGTCGGGCGACGCCACCGGCTGGCCGGGCACGGACTTCATCGAGGACATGATGCTCCGCACCGCGGGGGTCGAGGACTACGAGAAGTGGTACACCCACGAGATCCCGTTCAACGACCCGAAGGTGGTCGAGGCGTGGGACGCCGCGGGTGAAATTCTCAAGAACCCGGACTACGTCAACGCGGGCCTGGGAGAGGTCAACTCGATCGCCACGCAGTCGTGGACCGACGCCGGCAACGGCATCCTCGACGGCACCTGCTGGCTGCACCGCGCGGCCAACTTCTACCAGACGCAGTGGCCGGAGGGCACCGAGGTGTCCGAGGACGGCGACGTGTTCGCGTTCTACCTCCCGACCGACCAGACCGACGTCAAGCCGATGCTCGGCGGCGGCGAGTTCGTGGCCTCGTTCAACGACAAGCCCGAGGTGCAGGCCTTCCAGACCTACCTCTCGAGCGCGGACTGGGCCAACCAGAAGGCGCTGAGCACCCCGGACGGCGGCTGGGTGAGCGCCAACAGCGGGCTCGACCCGGCCAACCTGGCGACGGAGTTCGACCAGTACGTCGCCGGAGTCCTGTCCGACCCGGACACGGTCGTCGCGTTCGACGCGTCCGACCTCATGCCGGGCGAGGTCGGTGCCGGCACGTTCTGGACCGGCATCGTCGAATGGCTCACGGGCGCGAGCACCCAGGAGGTCACCGACAAGATCGAGGCGTCCTGGCCGAAGTGAGCCGGCACGCCGCGTGATCCTCGTTCGACCGCGCGGTCCGGGCACGTCGCACGACGTGCCCGGACCGCGCGTCCCGACTCCTGACCCGACTCCTCGAGGAGGTCGTCGATGACCTGGTTGCTCGAGCCCGACACCACGACGCAGAAGTTCATGCTCATGGTGGTCGCCGTGGTCCTGTTCGCCGCGGTGATGGGCCTCATCCTGTTCCTGGTGGACCGTCCGAAGCGGATCCCGTCGTGGGTCGTGGCGCTCGGGTTCGTCGGGGTGCCCCTGCTCTTCCTCGCCTACGGGCTGCTGCGCCCCGGCCTGATCACGCTCTGGCAGTCGTTCTTCAACCGCAACGGCACCGAGTTCATCGGGTTCGACAACTACGTCCGGGCCTTCACCGAGGGGCAGTTCCAGCACGTGCTCGTGGTCACCGCGGCCTGGGTGATCCTCGCTCCGCTGCTGAGCGCCGTCATCGGGCTGGCGTACGCCGTGCTGGTCGACCGCACCCGGTTCGAGAAGCTCGCCAAGGCGCTCGTGTTCGTACCCATGGCGATCTCGATGGTCGGCGCCTCGATCATCTGGAAGTTCGTCTACGAGTTCCGGCCCGACCAGCCGGGCATCAACCAGATCGGCCTGCTCAACCAGGTGCTGGTGTGGGTCGGCCTGCCCCCGCAGCAGTTCCTGATCGGGCAGCCCTGGAACACCTGGTTCCTCATCGTGGTCATGATCTGGATCCAGACCGGGTTCGCGATGACGGTGCTCTCCGCCGCGATCAAGGCCATCCCGGACGACATCGTCGAGGCCGCGCGCCTCGACGGGCTGCACGGCATGGGCATGTTCCGCTACATCACGGTGCCGAGCATCCGGCCCGCCCTCGTCGTCGTGCTCACCACGATCGCGATGGGCACCCTGAAGGCCTTCGACATCGTCCGCACCATGACGGGCGGGCAGTTCGGCACCCAGGTGGTGGCCAACGAGTTCTACACGCAGGCGTTCCGGCAGGGGAACCAGGGGCTCGCCGCGGCGCTCGCCGTGGTCCTCTTCATCCTCGTGATCCCGATCATCGCGTACAACGTGCGGCAGATGCGCAAGTCGGAGGAGATCCGATGACCTCGACCCCCACCCCCGGCCAGGCCGTCGCGGGCTCCGCGCTGGACGAGGACGTCCCGCAGACGCAGGTCCGCAAGCTCTCGCGCCTGGAGCGCAGGGCGATCGCCACCAAGGGCAGGCTGAGCTCCCCGTGGGCGTCCTTCATCGCGATCGTGATCGCCATCCTGTGGACGATCCCCTCGCTCGGGCTGCTCATCACGTCGTTCCGGCCGCAGGAGGACATCCGGCGCACCGGCTGGTGGACGGTGTTCGGCGACCTGTTCGGCGGGTCCGCCCAGTTCACGATGGACAACTACAACGAGGCGCTCTACGGGAACAGCAACGACCTGTCCACGTACTTCGTGAACTCGTTCGTCATCACGATCCCGGCGGTCCTCATCCCGATCACGCTGTCGCTGCTGGCCGCGTACGCGTTCGCGTGGATCAAGTTCCCCGGCCGGAACTTCCTGTTCATCGCCGTCTTCTCGCTCCAGGTCGTGCCGCTGCAGATCGCCCTGGTGCCGCTGCTGTCGGACTACGTCGACCGGGGTGTGAACGGCAGCTTCTGGACCGTGTGGCTCTCGCACTCGATCTTCGCGCTGCCGCTGGCGATCTTCCTGCTGCACAACTTCATGAAGGACATCCCGGCGTCCCTGGTGGAGGCCGCACGGGTCGACGGTGCGGGGCACGTCAAGATCTTCTTCCGGGTGCTCTTCCCGCTGCTGATCCCGGCGATCGCCTCGTTCGCGATCTTCCAGTTCCTGTGGGTGTGGAACGACCTGCTCGTCGGCCTGACGTTCGCCGACCCGGCGTACCAGCCGCTGACGGTCAAGATCGCGGAGCTGGCGGGCACCCGCGGCGGCGACTGGTACCTCCTCACCGCCGGTGCGTTCATCGCGATGATCGTGCCCCTGATCGTCTTCATCGCGCTCCAGCGGTTCTTCGTGCGCGGCATGCTCGCGGGCGCGGTCAAGGGCTGAGCGCACCGTCCGCGGAGACGACGACGGCGGCCCGGGCGTGGTGCCCGGGCCGCCGTCGTCGTGCGTGGTGCGTCAGACCGCGGGCGGCGCGGACGGCGAGCCGTACGGCGCGGCCGGGAGCTGGGCGCCCTTCGGGTCCGGGCCGAAGCGGTTCGGACCCACGGTGCCGGGCTGCGCGTACAGCACGAGCATGATGATCCCGCCGACGAACGGGATGACGCTCAGCCACCAGAAGAAGCCGGAGCGGTCCTGGTCGTGCAGGCGGCGGATCATGACGGCGAGGGACGGCAGGACGAGCGCCAGGCCGACCAGGCCCCAGATCGCGACGACGACCATGGCACCGGCAGCGAGCCCGGCCGACGTGTCGGTCATGGTCGCGTCGGGGTTCGTCGTCGCTGCCGACGCGCCACCGGTGACCGCGAACAGGATCCCGAAGACGGCGTTGACGATGATGATGAAGAGGTAGAAGAACCAGAACTCCGAGCGGCGCGCGCGGCCCGAGAAGTTGGCGTACTGCGAGAAGACGGACTTGATCGCGTCCGAGAACGACATGACGGCCTCACTGGGTCGATTGAAGGGGGCGGTGGGCGCGGCACGAGTCGCGTCGCGTGCGCCTGTCGCGTGCGGCCCCCGGTAGCCCCGCGAGCGTAGGGCGGGCGTGCACGGTCCGTCCAGAGGGCGCGCACGTTTCATCCACATTCCGGGTGGGGAGAGGTCCCCGCGCGGGGCGGGCGGTCGCGCGGGGCGCCCGTATGCTCCCGTGGTGCCGAACTCCGCCCCGATCCACCGGTCTGCCGTGGACCGCGTGCCGGCACCGCTCCTCTTCCTCGTCTCGGGTCTCACGCTCTACGCGGGTGCGGCGGTCGCGGTGGTGCTCTTCGACCGGCTCGGGGCGCCGACGGTCGCGTGGTGGCGCATCGCGCTCGCCGCCGTCGTGCTCCTCGCGTGGCGGCGCCCCTGGCGACGTCGGTGGACCCGCCGCGACCTCGTCGCGGCCGCGCTGTTCGGCGTCGTCCTCGCCGCGATGAACGTCGTGTTCTACGTCGCGGTCGACCACCTCCCGCTGGGGGTCGCCGTCGCGATCGAGTTCCTCGGCCCCGTGGGCGTCGCCGCGGTCACGGGGCGCGGCTGGCAGGAGCGGGCCGCGATCGTCGTCGCCGCGGGCGGCGTGGTCCTGCTCGCCGGCGTCACGCTCGGCTCGGGCATCTCCCGCGAGGACGCCGTGATCGGCCTCGCCGCCGTCCTCGCGGCCGCCGTCTGCTGGGCCGGCTACATCGTGCTGGGCAAGCGGGTCGCCGGCGCGGGGACGGGCATCGACGGGCTCGCCGTCGGCATGGCCGCGGGCGGGATCGCCTTCGCCCCCTTCTTCGCGTCGTCCGCGGCGGCCGTCGTCACCGACGTCCCGCTGCTGCTCTTCCTGCTCGTCGTGGCGGTGTGCTCGTCCGTCGTGCCGTACGTGCTCGACCAGGTGGTGCTGCGGCGTGTCGGCACCGCGACCTTCTCCGTCATGCTCGCGCTGCTGCCCGCCACCGCCGTGCTGGTCGGCGCCGTCGTCCTCCGGCAGATCCCCACCTGGCCCGAGCTGGTCGGCCTGGCGCTCGTCTCGGGCGCCATCGCCCTGACCGCGCGCACGTGACGGCGGCCCGCGAGGTAGTTCGAGTCCCCGCGAGGTAGTGCGGAACTCGGCGAGGTAGTTCGAGATCCCGCGAAGTAGTTCGAGATCTCGCGAGGTAGTCCGGGTGCGGCTCCCGGCGCTAGAGGTACTGGCCGGGGGAGGGACGACGGTCGTCGCCGCCGGGCTGCTGCGGGCCGCCGTCGCCGACGGGGCCGGGCCCGAACGGCGCGGGGTGTGCACCGGGCGGGAGGGCGCGTCGCATCTGGGAGAGCTGTGCCTGCGCGGCCATCTGCTGCGCGACGAGTGCGGTCTGGATCCCGTGGAAGAGTCCCTCGAGCCAGCCGACCAGCTGGGCCTGCGCCACCCGCAGCTCGGCGTCCGAGGGGACGCCCTCCTCGGAGAACGGCAGGGTGATGCGGTGCAGCTCCTCGACGAGGTCGGGGGAGAGGCCCTCCTCCAGCTCGGTGAGGGAGCGCTCGTGGATCTCGGCCAGGCGGGTGCGTGCGGCGTCATCGAGGGGAGCGTCGCGCACCTCGTCGAGCAGCCGTTTGATCATGCCGCCGATGCGCATGACCTTGGCGGGTTCCTCGATGCGCGACGTCTCCTGCTCCTCCGCGGCCCCGGCGCCGTCCGTGGCGCCCTCGGCCGCGGGACCGGCCACCTCGCCGTCGGGGGTGACCACGGGCGTGCGGGTGTCGTCGTGCCGGTCTCGAGTGCTGTCGTCGCTCTCGGTCATGCCTCCCAGTGTGGCCCACCGCGCCCACGCGGGCCGGTCGGCGGCGCCGGTCACGACGGGCGGTCAGGGGACCAGCAGCACCTTGCCGAACGGAGCGCCGGACTCCATCAGCTCGTGCGCGGCCGGGGCGTCCGCGAAGGGCACCCGGGCGTGGACGACGGGCCGCACCCGACCGTCCTCGACCATGGGCCACACGCGCTCGCGCACCGTCGCGACCAGGGCGGCCTTCTCCTCGACGCTCCGCGGGCGCAGCAGCGTGCCGGTGACCCAGGCGTGCTTGGCCATGAGTGCGTTGAGGTCCAGCTCGCCGCGGCGGCCCTGCTGCAGCCCGATGACGACGAGCCGCCCGCCGGGCGCCAGGGCGCGCACGTTGTCGCGCAGGCCGCCGGCCCCGAGGACGTCCAGGACGACGTCGGCCCCGCGCCCGTCCGTCGCGTCGCGCACGGCCGTCACCACGTCCTGCGCGCGGTGGTCGACGCCGACCGTCGCGCCGAGCTCGACGCACCGGGCGGCCCTCTCCGCGCCGCCGGCGGTGGCGATCACCCGGGCACCGAGGGCGGCGCCCAGCTGCACCGCGATGCTGCCCACGCCGCCCGAGCCGCCCTGCACCAGCAGCGTCTCGCCCGCGCGCAGGCGCGCGGTGTCGATCAGGTTGGTCCACGCGGTGCACACGGCTTCCGGCAGCCCGGCGCCGTCGACCAGGTCCACCCCGTCCGGCAGCGGCAGCAGCTGCCCGGCCCGGGCCACGACCTGCTCCGCGTACCCGCCGCCCTCGAGCAGCGCGACGACGCGGTCACCGGGCGCCCAGCCCGTCACACCGGGGCCGAGCGCGCGGACCGTACCCGAGATCTCGAGACCCGGCCACTCGGGAGCGCCCTCCGGCGGCGGGTAGTTTCCGGCACGTTGGAGCAGGTCAGCGCGGTTGACGCCCGCGGCGGCCACGTCGACGAGCACCTCGCCGGGGCCCGGTTTGCCCAGGTTGACGAGGGATAGGGTGAGTTTCCCTGGACCGCCAGGTGCCGATATCGTGACCGCTCGCACACCGATGGAGCCTACTCGCGCGCCTGGAAGCCCAGCCGGGCACGCGGAACGGTGCCGGACGTGATGGCACCCACCCGGGGGGCTGGCCGACATCCGTCGACCGCGCCTCGACGAACAGTGATGGAGAGAGGTTCAGATGCTCCGCAGGTTGGGCGTTCGCGGGAAGATTCTTGCGACACTCGCCGTGCCGATCTTCGTCCTGGCGCTGACGGCGGGCTGGATCACCTGGCAGTCGCTGCAGGAGAACCGCAGCGCCGAGCAGACGGCGGCTCTCATGGAGTCGCTGGAGCTGCAGGACGCCGCGGGCTCGGCGGTGGCCGCCGAGCGCGCGACGAACATCGCCGCGTCGTTGGGGATCCCCGGTGCCAAGAAGGCGCTCGTCAAGGCGCAGGAGACCACCGACCAGGTCCTCGACCAGCGCGACGAGGCGCTCGAGGTGCTGGACGTCAGCGCGCTGCCGACCAACGTCCAGGACGCGGTGAACCGCACGCTCCGGGACCGGACCGTGCTCGACGAGCTGCAGCGCAAGGTCATCTCCGGACAGCTCACGGAGGCGCGCGCCACCGAGCAGTACACGGCCCTCAGCGAGAACGCCCTGGACGTGCCGCGTTCCGTGGCCCAGAGCGGCACCGACGCCGGCCTCACGCGCCACATCAACGCCTACACCGCCCTCGACGAGGCGATGCTCGCCAACACCCTGGAGCGGCCGATCGCCGGCGGCGTGCTGGCGGCCGTCGCGGCGGGCCAGTCCCCGGGCGCCGACCTCAACGGCCGCATGGTGACCGCGCTGCAGTCCACGGACTCCCTGCGCACCGAGGCGCAGGAGCAGCTCGACCAGATCCCGGGCACGTTCGAGCTGCCTGCCTACGAGGACGACCTGTCCCAGCTGCGGCTCCAGCTGCGCTACCTGAACCTGTCGGGCCTCGACCAGGAGGCCGCCTCCCAGTGGAACGACATCTCCCAGGGCTGGGTCGAGGCGACGCAACCGGTGCGCAACGACGTCCGTGACGCGACCGTCGCGTACTCGAACGACCTGGCCGACGACGCCCGCACCGCCGCCCTGCTCACCGGGGCCGCGGCCTTCGGCGTCGTGCTCGTCTCCTTCCTGCTGGCGCTGCTCATCGCCCGCCGCATCGTGCAGCCGCTGGCCCGCCTCACCGCCGCGACGGCGGACGTCCGCGACCGCCTGCCCCGCATGGTCGAGCAGATGGCGGTGCCGGGTCAGGCGCCGTCGATCGACCTCGTCCAGGTGCCCGTCGAGTCGAGCGACGAGATCGGTCGCCTCGCGGCCTCGTTCAACGAGGTGAACGAGACGACGATGGTCGTGGCGCGCGAGCAGGCGGCGCTCCGTGGCTCGATCGCCGAGATGTTCGTCAACGTGGCCCGCCGCGACCAGGTGCTCCTGAACCGTCAGCTCTCGTTCCTCGACGAGCTGGAGCGGTCGGAGGAGGACCCGAGCACGCTGTCGAACCTGTTCCGGCTCGACCACCTCGCGACGCGGATGCGTCGTAACGCGGAGTCCCTGCTCGTGCTCGCGGGCATCGACTCCGGCCGCCGCGTGCGCAACCCGATGCCGGTCTCCGACGTCGTCCGTACGGCGTCGTCCGAGATCGAGCTCTACGACCGCGTCCGCCTCAACCTCGGCGTCGACCCGCACATGCTCGGGCACAACGCCCTGAGCGCCGCGCACCTGCTCGCGGAGCTGCTGGAGAACGCCACGATGTTCTCCGAGCCGCACACGCCCGTCGAGGTGTCGACGGCGCGCGACGAGCGCGGCGTCGTCGTCACGGTCCGCGACCACGGTCTGGGTATGAGCCCCGAGGAGATCGCCGACGCCAACACGAAGGTGTCGAGCCGCGCGGCGTCGGACGCCGTGGGCGCCCAGCGCCTCGGGCTCTTCGTGGTCGGCCGTCTCGCCGACCGGCTGAACGCGCAGGTCCGGTTCCGGACGGGCGACGGGGGCACCGGGACCGAGGTCACCGTCGTCTTCCCGGCGGACCTGTTCCTGCCCGACGACGCGCTCCCGCTGCCCCAGCCGACCGACCCGCTGGAGGCGGAGACGCAGAGCGCGGCCGCCGGCCTCGGCAGCCCGGTCGGCACGGTCGCGGCGCCGGCCGTCAGCCCGGTGCCCGGCGGCGCCCCCGAGCCGGTCGCGGAGCCGGTCGCGGTGTTCTCGCCGGCCGGCGACGAGGCGCTCACGACCCCCACCCCGGCGGTCGCGGCGGCGTCGCTCGACCCCGAGCCCCCCGCCGCGGTCCCGGTCGACCTGGACGCGCTCACGGACGGCACGACGTCGATCGGCATGCCGCGCCGCCGGCGGTCCGGCGTCGCGACCGAGGGTGCCGTGTCGGGCAGCCGGCCCGACACCGGCCCGATCGTGCTGCCCCCGCTCGAGGCGCCGGTGCTCCCGGACCTGGACGACACCACGACCGGCGGGTGGCGCCCGCCGGCCGAGGTCGAGCCCTCGACGACGTCGCTCCCCAGCCGGCACCGGGCGCAGCCCGAGCCGCTGCCGGCGGAGCCCGAGCCGGTCTCGGCGCCGGTGCTCGGCGTCGACCAGCGAGCGGGGCTGTTCTCCAGCTTCCGCTCGATGGGCTCGATCGACTCCTCCGAGACCGAGAGCACCCTGCAGCTCGACGCGGTGACCGAGGACCCGGCGGCTCTCCCGGACGGGCTCGCGCCGCTGCACCCCGCGGAACCGGAGCCGGCTGCGCCGTCGGCGTGGGCCGCTCCGGCTCCTGCCGAGGAGCCGGCTGCGCCGTCGGCGTGGGCCGCTCCGGCTCCTGCCGAGGAGCCGGCTGCGCCGTCGGCGTGGGCCGCTCCGGCTCCCGCCGAGGAGCCGGCCGCCCCGTCGGCATGGGCCGCGCCCGCTCCCGCCGAGGAGCCCGTCGCGCTGCCGGAGCCGTACCGCCCGGCCACGGAGGCCTCGCCGGCCGTCGCGCTGCCCACGCGTGACGCCGCGCCGGCCCCGGCGGCCCGCCCGGAGCCGGCGCGGCAGGAGCCCGCGCCCGCGCTCTACACCGAGCCGACGACGTCGTCGTTCGACCCGGTCGTGCGCGAGGTGCCGGAGCCTGCCGCGGGGGTGGCGTTCGACCCCGTCACGCCGGCGAGCCCGGCCGCGTCCTACGACGCGTTCGCGACGGGCGCGGGTGCCCAGGACACGGGTGCCCCGGACACGGCCCCGGACGCGTACCAGGAGCTCCCCGCGTTCGAGGACCTGATCACGGACCTCCCGACGCGCCGCGCCGCGCGCGAGAGCGCGTCGACGCAGGGCCGTAAGCGCGGGCTGTTCGGGCGCAAGCCCTCGTCCGAGGACCCGGCCCCGCTCGCCGCGTCACCGTTCCACCCCTCGACGTCCGTCGCGCCCGAGCCGTCCCGTCCCGAGCCGGAGCCGTCGCCGTTCGGCGGCGTGCCCGCCGCGTACGACGCCCCCCGAGAGGTCGCGCCCCGGCCGGAGGTGCGGGAGGAGCCCGCAGCGGCCCCGACGTCCTACGGGGGCTCGGTGCTGCCGCTGCGCCCCACGGAGACGGGCGGCCAGGACCCGCTCGACCCGCACTTCGTGCCCGACACCGTCGAGGCGCGGTCGGAGTGGATGGCCTCGGCCGTCCTGTACGAGGAGATGTCCACGATGCTGCAGCGCGGCGTCTTCCAGGAAGGGAACGTGACTTCGACGAACGACGAGCAGACGTACCGCCCGACGACGGTGGCGAACGAGCCCGGTGGCCTGGTGCGTCGCCAGCGGGCGGAGTCGGCCTCGTCGACCGAGCGGTTCACCGCCCGCATCGAGCGCGACCCGGAGCAGCTGCGCTCGCGTCTGTCGGCCTTCCAGTCGGCGACGAGCCGTGGCCGCGACGACGCCGGGGCCGTCAGGGCCTCGACGCCGGCCGCCCCTACCGTGAATGATGTCCCTGGATCGGCGCCGCAGCAGCGGTGACCTGCGCCTTCGGCGTACCAACGAGGAGGAAGCGTGACCCTCAGTACTGAAGCGACCAACTTCGGGTGGCTTCTCGACAACTTCGTGCGCACCGTCCCGGGCAGCCGCCACACGCTGGTGGTCTCGGCGGACGGTCTGCTCATGGCGATGTCCGACCAGCTCGACCGCACCAGCGGCGACCAGCTCGCGGCGATCGTCTCCGGCATGTCGAGCCTGACGCGCGGGGCGGCCCGCCAGCTCGACGGCGGCAACGTGCGCCAGGCCGTCATCGAGATGGACAACGGGTTCCTCTTCCTGATGAACGTCTCGAACGGGTCCGTCCTCGCGGTGGTCGCCGAGTCGTCCTGCGACATCGGGCTGATCGGCTACGAGATGGCGCTGCTCGTGTCGCGCACCGAGGCCACCCTCACGCCGCAGCTGATCTCGGAGATGCGTGGCAACCTCCCGGTGGACGGCGCGACGCGTTCCGCGCGGGTGGGATGAGGTCGCGACCATGACGCACGCATCGTTCGGTTCTCTGGGTGCGCACTCGGCAGACGGCTACGAGGCCTCGACGGTGCGTCCCTATGCGGTCACCGGTGGCCGCGTCCGTTCCGCCCTGTCCGACCTGCCGCTCGAGGCGCTGGTCGAGGTGATGCCCGGCGCCGTGTCGAGCGTCGGGCTCACCCCCGAGAAGCGGGCGATCCTGCAGCACGCCGCGCACACCTACGTGTCGATCGCGGAGCTCTCCGCGCTGCTGCGCCTGCCCCTCGGTGTCGTCCGCATCCTGGTCGCGGACATGCAGGAGGAGGGGCACATCACCGTGCACACCTCGACCCCGGTCAACGTCCACACGGGTCACGGCAGTTCCCACTCGGGCCTGTCCCTGAGCGTCTTGGAGAGTGTTCTCAATGGCATTTCCGCCCTCTGACAGCCCGACGCCCGGTGCGTCCGGGGGGATCTCCCCGGCCTGGGCGCCGGTCTCGCAGACCGTCGGCGCGGTGAGCACGCCCACGGTCGGCGGGGCCCCGGCGGCGGGCGGCGCCCCGCAGCGGCAGAGCGTGCTCGGGGGCGCCACGTCGGCGGGCCGCGAGGCAGTCCGGCCGGCGGCCGTCGCGGCGCAGGGCCCGATCACGTCGGTGCCGGCGGCCCCAGGTGCCTCGCGCCCGGTCGCGCAGCAGGTGCCGGCCGCCGCCCCGCAGGCGTCGGTGGGCCCGCAGGCGTCCGCGGCCCAGCCGTCGACGGCCCCGCAGCCGGCGGCCGACCGCCCCGTCGAGCAGGTGGCGTCGCAGCCCGGCGCCGCGGCGGCCCCTGCCCAGCGCTCGGGTGCCCCGACCGTCACCAAGATCGTCGTGGCGGGCGGGTTCGCGGTCGGCAAGACGACGTTCATCGGCTCGATCTCGGACGTCGAGCCGCTGAACACCGAGGCCGCGATGACCGAGCACTCGGTGGGCGTCGACGACGCGGGCGGCGTCTCCGACCGCAAGACGACCACCACCGTGGCGATGGACTTCGGCCGTGTCGCGCTGCCGGGCAACCTGTGGCTCTACCTGTTCGGCACCCCGGGGCAGGACCGCTTCCTGTTCATGTGGGACGACCTCATCCGCGGCGCCATCGGCGCCGTCGTGCTGGTCGACACCGACCGGCTGGAGCAGTGCTTCCCGGCGATCGACTACTTCGAGTCGCGGGGCGTGCCCTTCGTCGTCGGCGTGAACTGCTTCGACGGCGTCGCCAAGCACCGGCTCGAGGACGTCCGCGAGGCGCTGCAGATCCCCGCGCACGTGCCGATGCTGTACACGGACGCCCGCTCGCGCGCGGCGACGAAGCAGACGCTCATCTCCCTCGTGCAGCTCGCGATGCGCCAGCTGCGCTCGGGCGGCGGCGCGGCCTGACGGACGACGCCCCACGTCGCTCCCGCGCCCCCGGAACGCCTCGGCGTCCGGGGCCGCGGCCGTGCCCGGCCGCTACACTGCTGTGCCGGACGGGCGCCTGCGCGGGCCGTCCCGGGAGGGCTGACAGAGCGGCCTAATGTGACGGTCTTGAAAACCGTTGTGCAGCAATGCACCGGGGGTTCGAATCCCTCGCCCTCCGCCACGCGGACGCCGCCGACGGGATGCCGTCGGCGGCGTCCGGGCGTCTAGCGGATCTCGACGATCGGCAGGCGCAGCGCCCCTGGCGCCGCGGCGGGCACGACGGGGTGTCGCGGCGGCGTCGGCGGCACGACGGCGTACGGACTGCCGGGCTCGGGGCGGGCGTCGGCGTCGCCCCGCTGCGGCCAGAGGGCGCACGCCCGCTCGGCCTGGGCCGTGATCGTCAGCGAGGGGTTGACGCCGAGGTTCGCGGTCACCGCGGACCCGTCGAGCACGTGCAGCCCGGGATGGCCGTGCACGCGGTGGTACGGGTCGACCACGCCGGTCTCGGGGGAGTCGCCGATGGTGCAGCCGCCGAGGATGTGCGCGGTCATCGGCACGTCGAAGGGGTCACCGGCGCTGCCCCCGGCGAGCCCGCCCATGCGGTCCGCCATCGCGCGCACGGCGTCGTGCGCCGCCGGGATCCACGTGGGGTTGGGCGCCCCGGTGCCCTGGCGGGAGGTGAGGCGGCGCCCGAACGCGCCGCGTCGCGTGAACGTGGTGAGCGAGTTGTCGCGGCTCTGCATGACCAGCGCGATCACGGTGCGCTGCGACCAGCCCCGCAGGTCGTACAGCGCCGGTAGGTGACGCCGCTGGCGCCACAGCTCGCCGAGCCAGCGCCGCCAGCGCGGGCCCTCCCCGGGCCCGACCCCGTCGACCAGCACGGTCTGCAGCAGCCCCATCGCGTTGGAGCCGCGCCCATACCGGACGGGCTCGACGTGCGTCTGCTCGTCCGGGTAGAACGACGACGTGATGGCGACGCCCTCGGAGTAGTCCGGCTGCCCCACCTTCCCGCGGCGCACGGGGCGCATCGCACCGAGCAGCGCCTCGGAGTTGGTGCGGGTGAGGTGGCCGAGGCGGTCGGACAGGTGGGGCAGGTCGCCGCTGTCCCGCATCGCGTGCAGCAGACGCTGCGTCCCGAGCGTCCCGGCCGCGAGCACCACCTGCCGCGCGCGGTAGGTACGTCGGCCGGCCCACCGTCGCCCGGTCCGGTGGGTGCGCACCTCGTACCCGCCGCCCGTCCGTGGTACGACGGCGGTGGCCGTGGTGAGCGGGTGCACCCGGGCGCCGGCGCCCTCGGCGAGGTGCAGGTAGTTTTTCACGAGCGTGTTCTTCGCGTTGTGCCGGCAGCCGGTCATGCACTCGCCGCAGTGCAGGCACGGGGCGCGGTCCGGGCCCGCGCCCCCGAAGAACGGGTCCGTGACGGGGCCCCCGCCCTCGGCGTGGCCGTCCTCACCGTCGTCGCCGAGGTACACGCCCACCCGGACCTTGCGGAAGGTGTGTCCGACGCCGAGCTCCTCGGCGACGCCGCGCATCAGCTCGTCGGCGGGCGTGGTGCGGCGGTAGTCGACGACGCCGAGCATCCGCTCGGCCTGGTCGTAGTACGGCTCGAGCTCCGCCTTCCAGTCGGTGACGTGCGCCCATGCCGGGTCGGACCAGAAGGCGTCCAGCGGCCGGTACAGGGTGTTCGCGTACACCAGGGAGCCGCCGCCGACGCCCGCGCCCGCGAGGACGAGCACGTCCTTGAGCCGATGGATCCGCTGGATGCCGAAGCAGCCCAGCGCCGGCGCCCACAGGAAGCGGCGCAGGTCCCAGGACGTGCGGGGCAGCTCGTCGTCGGCGAACCGGCGACCGGCCTCGAGGACGCCCACCCGGTAGCCCTTCTCCGTGAGGCGGAGGGCGGCCACGCTGCCGCCGAAACCCGATCCGATCACGAGCACGTCGTAGTCGTCGCCGGGTGCCTCCGGCGCGTCCGGGCGAGGGTCGTTCCCCTGGTCGCGGGCGTGGGCAGGGTCCTGGTCGTCGTCGTCCAGCATGCGCCAGACCGTAGCGCGGCGCGGCGTGTGGCGGGAACGACGGCGCGCGGCTTTGCTCCTGGGCGGCGTGGACGGTTAGTCTGGGCGCCGCGGCGTTGCTGTGCTGCCGCGAGGAGACGTCGCATAGTCTGGTCTAGTGCGCCACCCTGCTAAGGTGGTAACGGGGCAACCCGTTCGCGGGTTCAAATCCCGCCGTCTCCGCCAGGAAGGCTCCGGCTGCTGAACGCCCGGGGCCTTTTCTGTTGCCCGGACGAGGTCGCGGCCTCGACAGGGCGGCTCCGGTGTCGTGCATCACGATGCGGCCCCTCGGTTTGGGGAACCGGCCCCGGGCCTGTAATGTTCTGGTCGGTCGGTGCGAGAGCGCCGGTCAGGACTGCGCCCGTAGCTCAACGGATAGAGCATCTGACTACGGATCAGAAGGTTGGGGGTTCGAATCCCTCCGGGCGCACAGAAGGACACGACGGCTCGATCCCCCCGGGGATCGGGCCGTCGGTCTTTTCGGCCCTTTGGGGTGGCACAGCAGCGAGGTCAGCGCCGACCGCGTCCCGACCTGGCCCCGGTCCGTCGCGCACGACGCGGCGGTCGGCGCGTCCAGCGCCAGACGCTGCACGACACGACCGAGAGGGTGATCGATCGCATGAGCGATCAGACCTGGCAGACGATCGCGATCGTCGGATACCTGCTGGCGATGCTGGGCATCGGTTACGCGGCCTACCGCCGGACCGACGACCTGGACGACTACATGCTCGGGGGGAGGCGGCTGAGCCCGGGCGTCGCCGCGCTCAGCGCGGGCGCCTCCGACATGTCGGGCTGGCTGCTCATGGGCCTGCCCGGCGCCATCTACGCCACCGGGCTGGTCGAGGCGTGGATCGCGATCGGCCTCACGGTCGGTGCCTGGCTCAACTGGAAGTTCGTGGCGCCGCGCCTGCGGGCGTACACGGAGGTCGCGAACAACTCGATCACGATCCCGAGCTTCTTCGACAACCGTCTGCGGGACCCGGCGCACCTGCTCCGCATCGCGGCGGGCGTGATCGTGCTCGTGTTCTTCACGTTCTACGTGTCCTCCGGCATGGTGGCCGGCGGGACGTTCTTCGAGAGCTCCTTCGGGTTCGACTACCTCACCGGGCTGCTGGTCGTCGGCGGCGTGACCCTCGCGTACACGCTCTTCGGCGGGTTCCTCGGGGCCACGTGGACCGACGTGGCCCAGGGCCTGCTCATGCTGGCGGCGCTCGTCGCCGTCCCGGTGATCGCGATCGTGGACCTGGGCGGCTGGGGGGCGGTGCAGGAGGGCATCCGCGCCGCGGACGCCGGCGGCGCGACCAATCACCTGTCCTTCCTGGCAGGTGCGTCCGCGACCGGGGTGATCTCCGCGCTGGCGTGGGGCCTCGGGTACTTCGGTCAGCCGCACATCATCGTGCGCTTCATGGCGATCCGTAGCCCCCAGGACGCCCGCGCCGGCCGCCGCATCGGCATCGGCTGGATGATCGTGACGGCGCTCGGCGCCGTGATGACCGGGCTCGTGGGCCTCGCCTACGCCACCGTGAACGGCCTGCAGGTCGACAACCCGGAGACGGTGTTCCTCGTCCTCGCCCAGCTGCTCTTCCACCCGCTCGTCGCGGGGCTCGTGCTGGCCGCTGTCCTGGCGGCGATCATGTCGACCATCTCGTCGCAGCTCATCGTCTCGTCCTCGGCCCTCGTCGAGGACCTGGTGAAGATGACGGGGCTCCGGCTGAGCAGCCGCGCCGAGGTGATGCTCGGCCGAGCGGGGGTGCTCCTCGTCGCCCTGATCGCCGGACTCATCGCACTGGACCGCACGGCGTCCATCCTCGACCTGGTCGGCTTCGCCTGGGCGGGCTTCGGCGCCGCGTTCGGACCTTTGGTCCTGCTGAGCCTCTACTGGCGACGCCTGACCCGGTGGGGAGCTCTCTCCGGCATGGTCGCCGGTGCCGTCGTGGCTTTCACCTGGGGACGTTCGTCGCTCGCCGACTCGCTGTACGAGATCATCCCGGGGTTCGCCACGGGCCTCGTGGTGGCGGTGGTCGTCAGCCTCCTCACGCCGCGCCCGGACGGCGCGGTCCTCGTGGAGTTCGACGCCGCGCGCCGGCTGGCCCGCGGGGAGTCGGTGGAGCCGGAGCCCGTGCGGGCCTGAGGCGCCCAGGCAGCTCTGGACGCCGCGGGCCCGCCTGTCGGGGGCCCGCACGCCGCACCGACGGCCGCCTTCAGCGGTCGAGGCTGCGACGCGTGGCCGGACGTGGCGCGCGCCACGTCCGGCCACGTTGCACAGTCCGCCCGGTCCGGGTAATGTTCTACGACGTCAGCCCGACGGGCCGACGGACATCGAGGAGACAGCCGAGAGGCTGGGTACCGATGGCCGGGCCGGGACTGAAAACCCACACCTTTCACGGACGGGATGCTTCGCGCGTTCCGGTCGGTGGGTATCCGATCGTCTTTTCGATTCCCTTTCGATCTTCGGATCGGGGATTTGGAAGAGGGAAAACGGTCTGGTAAGTTTGAGGGGTTGCCCCGGCGGGGTCAGGGTCTGAGGGTTCTGGTCTTGTGGGTGTGCGTCGGTTGTTTGAGAACTCAACAGTGTGTTTGATAGTCAATGCCAATTTGATTGAA